>Ga0302311_10000019_pt1 | contig 208488 bp, 194 predicted proteins | sample III_Palsa_N1_3_FD_200449 | JGI IMG/M metagenome (GOLD analysis project Ga0302311, IMG submission 200449) | Peat permafrost microbial communities from Stordalen Mire near Abisko, Sweden - III_Palsa_N1_3 | ecosystem: Environmental > Terrestrial > Soil > Palsa > Peat permafrost | place: Sweden...
GGCGCGAGGCCCGCGTGGCCCGCGCGCGGACGCGCCGCGCGGCCCGCGTGGCGATCGCCCGCAAGGCCCGCGCACCGACGCGCCGCGTGCCGACGGCCCGCGCGGTCCGCTGGACGCGCCGCGCGGAGATCGTCCCCGCGGCCCGCTGGATGCGCCGCGCGGCCCGCGCCCCGACGCACCGCGCAACGGCCCTCGGCCGGACAGCCGCGGTCCGCGCGCCGACGGCCCGCGGGGTCCGCGTCCGGACGACTCGCGCTCGCAACGCCCCAACATCGTGTCGTCGCCCGCGACGCCCACCGCGATGGCGCTGGCCTTCAGCGCGTTGCAGTCGCTCAAGACCAAGAAGTGAAGCCAACGGCCCGCGCGATGCGGGCCGTCTTGTTTCGACGCGGCGCCGAGGCCGGTGTCAGGCCGCCAGCGCGCGGCCCTGCGCGTCGAACAGCATCAGGTCGCGCGGCTGCACGCGCAGCCGCACCGGCGTGCCGTGCGCCAACGTCGCGTCGTCGGCCAGCGTCGTCTTCACGCTGACCGTGTCGGCGCCGGCGTTGGCGGCGTCTCGGCCCGCGAGCCGGCAGTGCACCAGCGTCACGTCGCCGAGCCATTCGACGCGCTCGACGCTGGCCTGCAGCCCTTCGGTGCCGCCACCCGCCGTCATCTGCCAATGCTCGGGCCGCACGCCCAGCGAGTGCACGCGGCCCAGCGGCGTCGCGCAGTCGGCGGGCAACGCGAGGCGTCCCGCGCCCGGCACCTGCACTGCGAGGCCGACGGCGTCGCGCTCGGCCACGGCCGGCAGGAAGTTCATCTGCGGCGAGCCGAGGAAGCCGGCGACGAAGCGGTTGACCGGCTGCCGATAGACCGCCGTCGGCGGCCCGACCTGCTCGATGCGACCGGCGTTGAAGACGGCGATGCGGTCGCCCAGCGTCATCGCCTCGACCTGGTCGTGCGTCACGTAGACGATGGTCGCGCCCAGCCGTTCGTGCAGCCGCGCCATCTCGAGTCGCATCTGCGTGCGCAGCGAGGCGTCGAGGTTGGACAGCGGCTCGTCGAACAGGAACACCTTGGGCTCGCGCACGATCGCGCGGCCGATCGCGACGCGCTGGCGCTGGCCGCCGGACAACGCGCGGGGCCTGCGATCCAACAGTGTTTCGAGTTGAAGCGACTCGGCCGCGCGGCGCACGGCCGCATCGATGTCACGCTTCGATCGGCCGGCGATCTTCAGCGCGAAGCCCATGTTCTCCGCCACCGTCATGTGCGGATACAGCGCGTAGCTCTGGAACACCATCGCCACGCCGCGCTCGGCGGGCGGCGTGGCGGTGACGTCGACGCCGCCGATCAGCATGCGGCCCGCGCTCATCTCCTCGAGCCCGGCGATCATGCGCAGCGTCGTCGACTTGCCGCAGCCCGACGGCCCGACCAGCACCATGAACTCGCCTTCGGCCACGGTCAGGTCGATGCCGTCGACCGCGGTCACGCCGTTCGCGTAGGTGCGGCGCAGGCCCTGCAGTTGGAGTTCGGCCATCAGCGGCTCCGCTTGTGCTGCGCGATGAAGTCGCGGTACCAATGCGCGCTGCCCTTGGGCGTGCGCGCCTGCGTGTCGTAGTCGACGCGGAACAGGCCGAAGCGCTTGGCGTAGCCCGAGTCCCACTCGAAGTTGTCGAGCAGGCTCCAGTAGAAATAGCCGCGCACGTCGACGCCCATCGCGATCGCCTTCGCGACCGCATCGAGATGCCCCTGCAGGTAGGCGACGCGCGGCGTGTCCTCGATCGCGCCGTCGGCCGTCACGACGTCCGCGTTGGCCATCCCGTTCTCGGTGATGATCATCGGAGGCGGCATGTAGTCGCGCGTCAGCCGCACCAGGTGCTGCGTCAGTACCTCGGGCACGATCTCCCAGCCCATGTCGTTGCGGCCGTGCGGCTCGGGCGCAGGGATCCTGGGCTCGCGCGTGCTGATCCAGTTGCGCGTGTAGAGGTTGATGCCGAGGAAGTCCAGCGGCTGGCGGATGACGGCGATGTCGCCCGCTTCGATCACGGGCGCATCGGCGCCGAGGTGTTCGATCGCGTCGGCCGGATACGCGCCGCGGAACAGCGGATCCATGTACCAGCGCACGTCGAGGCCGTCGGCGATGCGCGCGGCGTGCAGGTCGGACGGCGTCTTCTCCGCGGCGAAGGCCGGCGTGTGGTTCAGCACGATGCCCAGCTGCGACGGCGAGGCCACCGCGCGCATCGCGCTCATCGCCAGGCCGTGGCCCAGCAGCAGGTGGTGCGAGACCTGCATCGCCGCCCTGCGGCTCTTCAGCCCCGGCGCGAACTGGCCCATCTCGTAGCCCAGCGTCGCGACGCACCACGGCTCGTTGAGCGTCGAGATCGTCACCAACCGGTCGCCGAAGCGGTGCGCGATCTCGGCGGCGTAGTCGGCGAAGTGCTGCGCGGTCTCGCGCGACTGCCAGCCGCCGACCGACGCCTGCAGCGCCTGCGGCAGGTCCCAGTGATGCAGCGTCGCGTGCGGCGCGATGCCGGCCGAAAGAAGCGTGTCGATCAGGCGGTCGTAGAACGCGAGGCCCCTCTCGTTCCATGCGCCCTGCCCCAACGGCTGCACGCGCGGCCAGGCGAACGAGAAGCGGTAGGCGTCAAGCCCGAGCCACTGCATGCGCTCGACGTCCTGCGGCATGCGCTGGACGTGGTCGCACGCAACGTCGATGTTGGAGCCGTCCTTGATCTTGCCGGGCGTCGCGCAGAACGCGTCCCAGATCGACGCGCCCTTGCCGTCGCCCGGCGCGTGGCCTTCGATCTGCGCGGCGCTCGTCGCGGCGCCCAACACGAAGTCGCGCGGCAGGGTCGGGAATGGAAACTGTGAGGAGCTCATGAAGTTCGAGAGTTAGCCGCGCACGGCACCGGCGGTGAGGCCGGCGACGAGTCGACGTGCGGAGAAGACGAAGGCGACGAGCAGCGGCAGCATCGCGATGGCCGAGCCGGCCATCAGCGCGCCCCACTCGGTGTTGTTGGGGCTCTGCATGCTGCGCAACGCCAGCGGCACGGTGTAGTGGTCGACGCTGCGCATCACCACGAGCGGGCCGACGAAGTTGTTCCAGGCGTTGATGAAGGTGATCAGGCCCAGGGTGCCGAGCGCGGGGCCGCACAGCGGCAGCACGACGCTCCAGAACGTGCGCAGCTCGCCGCAGCCGTCCATGCGCGCGGCGTCGATCAGGTCGCGCGGGATCGCCGAGCCGATGTACTGGCGCATCAGGAAGATGCCCAGCGCGCCGGCCGCGCCCGGCACGTACAGCGCGCGCGGCTCGTCGATCCAGCCGAGCAGGTCCATCACCATGAAGGTCGGGATCATGTTGAGGAAGCTGGGCAACATCATCGAGCCGACCACCAGCGCGAACAGGATCTTCTTGCCCGCGAACTCGTGCAGCGCGAACGCGTAGCCTGCGAGCGCGCACAGCAGCAGGTTCAGTGCGGTCGTCATCGTCGCGACGTACAGGCTCATGCCGAGGTTGCGCCAGAACGGCAGGCGCTCCAGCAGCAGCTGCACGTTGGAGAGGAAGTGCGTGCCGAACCAGACCGGCGGCGGCGACGCGAAGATGTCGGCGCGCGCCTGCGTCGCGAAGACGAACGTGAACCAGAACGGCGCGGCCAGCAGGACGACGCCGGCGCCGACGAGCGTCAGCGTCAAGAGACGGCCAGGGGTAAGTCGCTCAGCGCGCGACATCGCTCGCCCCTTCCTTGCCGAACAGCCGCGCGTTGCCGTAGGTCAGCGCCGCGATGATGAAGAACAGCAGCCACGACACGGCCGACGCGGTGCCGAAGTCGCCGTCGGAGAAGGCCATGCGGTACATGAACATCGCCGTCGTCATCACGCTCGTCGCGACGCCCGAGTCCGGCGGGATCAGGATGAACGGCTCCTCGAACAGCTGCAGGTTGCCGATCAGCGTCAGCGTGATCGCGAAGAACATCATCGGCTTCAGCAGCGGCAACGCGATGTGGCGGAACTGCTGCCAGCGCGACGCGCCGTCCAGCGTCGCGGCCTCGTAGAGGTCGCCCGAGATCACCTGCAGCGCCGACAGGTACAGCACGACGTTCCAGCCGAGGTAGCGCCAGAACACGACGAACGCGATCGCGATGCGGGCCCAGAACGCGTCGCCGAGCCAGTCGATCGGCGGGCCGGGCAGCAGCGCGTTGATGACACCGAAGTCCTTCGAGAACAGCGTCGTGAAGATCAGCGCGATCGCCACGCTGGAGGTCACGTAGGGCACGAAGTACGCGCCGACGACGAAGTTGCGGCTGCGCTTGAGCGTCATGTGGATCAGGAACGACAGCGGCAGCGCGACCAGGTGCTGCGGCACGCCCGAGACCACCGCGAACCACAGCGTCGTCAGCAACGACTTGGCGAACCACGGGTCGGTGATCGCGTACTTGTAGTTCTCCAGCCCGACCCAGTGCATCGCGGCGAGGCCGGCCGCGGCGTCCCACTGATGCAGCGACAGCCACACCGAGAACAGCAGCGGGAACAGGCCGAACACCGCGAACAGCAGGAAGAACGGCGCGATGAACGCATACGGCGCCAGCTTGCGCGCCCGCTTGCGCCAGCGCGCGCGGGACGCGTTCGCGCGCGGGGACGCCAGCGCGGGCGTGAAGGTGGACTCTTGGGAGATCATCGAATGCACGGGCACGTTGGACCTTCAGCGGCGTGCGCGGTGTTCGATCAACGACTTCGCGTCGGCGAGCGCCGCGCGGATGTCCTTGCCCTGCGCGATCACGTTCTGGTATTCCGCGCGGACCACGTCGGTGGCCATCGAGTCGTACTTGTCGACCGGGATCGCGGGCACCTTGGCGGCGATGTCGCGCCACAGCTCGCGCGCCTTCTGGCCGCCGAGGAAGGGCATGGGTTCGTCGATGATCGGATCCTGCTGCGCGGCGAGCAGCGCGGGGAAGGTGTCGAGCGTGCGCAGCGAGGTCAGCTGCGTCTCCTTGTCCGCGGTCATGAAGCGTACGAACGCCCAGGCCTCGGGCTTGTGCGCCGCGCGCTTGGGGATGGCGTAGAACGAGCCGCCGTAGGACGCGGTCGCGCCGGCGGGCAGCGGCGCCGAGCGCCACTTGCCGGCGGTGTCGGGCGCGAGCCAGTTCTTCAGGTGGCCGGCGAGCCAGGCGCCCATCATCGCGCCGGCTATTCTGCTGGAGCGGAAGCCCGCGACCCATTCGTTGGTCCAGATCGTGGTGCCGGCGTCGATGCCGGCCTTGTGTGCGGCGCGGCCCAGCTCGAACGCGTGCACGAAGCGCGGGCCGTCGACCAGCACCTTGCCCGCGCGGTCGAAGTAGATGCCCTCGCCGGGCGGCAGGTTGGAGCGCAGCACGATGTCGACGATGTCCGCCGAGTCGGCCAGCAGGTCGGCGCCGGTCGCGGCCTTGAGCTTGACGCCCGAGGCGATGAACGAGTCCCAGCTCCTCGTGAGATCGGCCTCGGTCAGGCCGGCCTTCGCCACCAGGTCGGCGCGGTACAGCAGCGTGCCGGGGCCGATGTCGGCCGGCAGCGCCGCCAGCTCGCCTGCGGCGTTGGTCGCCTGCGTGAACGTGTAGCCGACGAACTGGCTGCGCAGCGCGAGCGCGTCGTACGGCGGCTTGTTCAGGTCCTCGAAGCCGCCGGAGCCGGCGAACTTGCCGATGAACTTGAAGTCGATCGCCATCACGTCGGGCAGGCCCGAACCCGTGGCGAGCGCGGTGGTCATCGCGGTGTGGTGGTCGGCGTATTGCAGCGAGACGATCTTGACGGCTATGTCCGGATGCGCGGCATGCCAGCGCGGCAGCGCGGCCTTGGCGGCACGGTCGAGGTCGGGGAACGTGGCGACGGTGATCGTCGTGCCGGCGGCGGCATCGCCCACCGCCAACGCGACGACCAGCGACGCAAAGGCGCCGCGGAGCATCAGAACGCAAGACCCACGTTCACGCCGAACGTGCGCGGCGGCATGTATTGCGACTGCCACACGCCGAACGCGTTCTGCGCGTTCGTCTTGATGCGGCCGTCCTCGACGTTCTGCACATACCCGTCTACGTACCAGTCCTTGACCGCCTGGTAGCGCAGGCCCAGGTCGGTGCGCGAGTAGGCCTTCTGCAGGTCGCCGTCGCCGAGGTTGAACACGCTGAGCCAGCTCGCCGACTCGTAGTGGAAGTTGATGCGCGGTGCCAGCCTGGAGCCGTCCGCGAAGCGGAAGCTGTGCTCGTAGAGCGCGTTGATCGACCCCGTGGGCGAGTGCGGCAGGCGATGGCCGGTCACGTTCAGGCAGTTGCTGATCTGCGGATCCGAACAGACCGGCAGCGCGTAGTCGTTGCTGCCCGCCAGCAGGTACCCGAGCCGCGTGTGCGTGTAGGCGCCGCCGAACGTGAGCTGGTCGTCCGGCGTCAGGTTGGCCATGATCTCGGACTCCAGGCCATAGACCTTGGCGCCCTGGGCGTTGGAGGTCGCCAGCGAATGCGAGCCGTCGGGATTGGTCACGGGCGCGCTGAACTGGAAGTCCTTGAAGTTCTCGTAGTACGCCGAGTTGTTGAAGTGCAGCGTGCCGCCCATCAGGGTGTTCTTGGTGCCGACCTCGTAGTTCGTCAGCGTCTCGGGGCCGTAGTGCAGGCCGCCGTCCTGCAGGCCACCGGACTTGTAGCCGGTGGACACGCTGGCGTAGGCCATGAAGTTCTTCGAGATGTCCCAGTTCGCGCGCGCGAGCCAGGTCAACTTCTGGCCGGTGTAGTGGCCGGAGTTCTGCTGGTAGGTGGAGAAGCCGCTGCCGGCGGCGAGCGGGTCGGACGACGGGCTCACCGGCACCGCCGCGACGGTCGGGTCGTTGGTCCAGCCGTTGTTGGTGCCGCCCACGTTCTTGCGATCGTCGTGCGTGAAGCGCGCGCCGCCGGTCAGGTGCACGCTGTCGGCGAGGTTCCAGGTCGCCTGGCCGAACACCGCCTCCGAAGCCACGGTTTCCTTGGGCTGGATGAACGATCCCTGCCAGTTGATCGTGCCTTGCTGCGTGCCGTTCGAGATCGGGATGTCGAAGCGGATACCGTTGTCCTCGGCCGCGTAGTACAGGCCCAGGATCCAGTCGACCTCGCGCTGGCCGGTGGACTGCACTTCCAGCTCATGGCTGTAGTTCTTGTAGTGCGACCAGTTGGTGCGGTCCTCCTGCACCTTGGCGCCCGTCGTGAAGCTGGTGGGCACCGTGGCGCCGCCCGACTGGTCGTAGTCCGAAGAGCCCCTGAAGTCCGAATAGCCGGCGATGTAGGCGAGCGACATCGAGTCGTTGAGCGTCCAGTCCACGCGGCTGCGCAAGGTATTGACGTCGCGATCGAGTTGCGGCGCGACGCTGATCAGCGCCGACCAGAAGCTCTCGCCGGGACGCGGCGTCTGCATCAGGTTCATGTCGGGCGTGCCGCGATCGAGGAACTTCTCGTAGGACACGTTCCAGGTGATGTCGCGCGTCGGCTTCCACAGCAGGCTGAGGCGCGCAGCGCTCTGGTCCTGCGAGTTGTACTTCGGGCCGGTCTCGACGAACGAAGTCGGCGAGATCGGCTGGAACGCCACCGGTGCGGTCGGGTTCGCGAGGTTGTACGCGGCGACGGCGGCCTGCTGGTCGGCCAGCGGGATCACCGGCGCCTTCTGGAAGTTGACGTAGCCGTCGTGCTGTTCGTGCACGAACGCGGCGCGCAGCGCGAGGTTGTCGCCGAGCGCGAAGTTGAACGCGGCGCGCGTGCCGAAACGGTTGTAGCTGCCGAGGCCACCCGAGACGTCGCCGAAGTTGGAGCCGAGTTCGGCGGGCGCGGTCTGCATGTTGACCGCGCCCACCGTGGAATTGCGGCCCCACAGCGTGCCCTGCGGGCCGCGCAGCACCTCGATGTTCTGCATGTCGAACAGCAGCGACGCGGCGCCCTCCGCGCGCGGCGCGTAGATGCCGTTGACGAACAGCGCCACCTCGGGGTCGGCGTACTCCGTCTTGGCGCTGTCGTTGCCGATGCCGCGCATCGTCATCGTGATGACGCCGTGGTCGCCCTCGGTCGTCGCCTGGAAGCTGGGCACCAGGTGGACGACGTCGCTGATCGTCTGCACGTGCTGCTTGTCCAGCTCCGCGGCGCCGATCGGCGTGACCGCCAGCGGTGTGCTTTGCAGCGTGGTCGTGCGCTTGGTCGCCGTGACGGTGACCTCCTGCGAGGACACGTCCGCGGCACTCGCGGCGGCGGCCGGCGACCGGGCGGTCTGCGCCTGCGCGGAGGCCGCGCCGGCGAGCAAGGCCAGGACGGCCAGGTGGATGGGGGATGCGAGCGAACCCCGGGATGCTTGAGCGCGAATGGTCACGTTGTCTCCAATATTTTGGTGGTGCGTCATCGGCCGTCTTCGCGGCGATCGACTCTCTTCTCGTCTGCCGTGCCGCAGGCCGCTTCGGGGCTCGCGCACATCCCGGGCGACGCCGACCACTCCCGCGAGTGTCGATTCCCGGCGTCGTGTCCGCCAGCCTTCGTGGCCTGGTCGAACCCCTGGAATGGATCGCATGATGCGATTCGATGACAACGCTGTCAACAAAAAGATGACAGCGTTGTCTATTGCTCGCTATCATTGCCTATAAGAAGCGCCGGAGATGTCTACGGGAAAACGACGAGACGACTCACGGCTCCCCAAAGAGCGGCCGTGGGCACTGCGCCGCGGCCTCGGAGACAACTCGCATGAATCCCATCCGGCACATCCTCGTCGTCGGCGGCGGCACCGCCGGCTGGCTCACCGCGGCCTTTCTCGCGCGCACCCTCGGCACGGCCGCGGGCGGCGTGCGCGTGACGCTCGTGGAGTCCAGCGACATCGGCATCATCGGCGTCGGCGAGGGCACGTTCCCGTCGATCCGCGGCACGCTCAACGCGATCGGGCTCGACGAGGCGCGCTTCGTCCGCGAGTGCGACGCCACGTTCAAGCAGGGCGTGAACTTCGTCGACTGGTCGCGCGTCGGCGAGCGCTACTTCCATCCGTTCAACGCGCCCAGCCAGCGCCCCGGCGCGCCCGAGTTGATGCCGTACTGGCTGCTGGGCGAGGCCGGCGAGCGCGCGTTCGCCGACGCCGTCTCGATGCAGCAGCGCGTGGCCGACGCCTCGCGCGCGCCCAAGCGCGCCGGCGACGCCGACTGGCTCGGCCCGATGAACTACGCGTACCACTTCGACGCCGGCAAGTTCGCGACGCTGCTGGCCACGCACGCGCAGTCGCTGGGCGTCGAGCGCGTGATCGCGACGGTCGAGCGCGTCGACCTGCGCGAGGACGGCGGCATCGCGGCGGTCGTCACGCGCGAGCGCGGCGCCTTGTCTGCCGACCTGTTCATCGACTGCTCCGGCTTCCGCGCGCTGCTGATCGGCGAGGCGCTGGGCGCGGTACGCAAGCCGTTGAACGACGTGCTGTTCGTCGACCGCGCGCTCGCGCTGCAGGTGCCCTACCCGGCCGCCGACACGCCCATCCCGTCGTACACGATCTCCACCGCGCACGAGGCCGGCTGGACCTGGGACATCGGCCTGCATCGCCGCCGCGGCGTCGGCTACGTCTACTCGAGCCGCCACGCGAACGACGAGCAGGCCGAGCGCGTGCTGCGCCGATACATCGGCCGCGCGGCCGAAGCGCTGACGCCGCGCTTCCTGAAGCTGGACACCGGCTACCGCGAGACGCAGTGGATAGGCAACTGCGTGGCGGTCGGCCTGTCGGCGGGCTTCCTCGAGCCGCTCGAGTCCTCCGGCATCGGCCTGATCGAGACGGCCGCGTACCTCATCGGGTATCTGTTCCCGGCCGACGGCAACCTCGAGCCGGCGGCACGCCAGTTCAACGAGCACATGTGCGGCCGCTTCGAGCGCATCGTCGACTTCCTGAAGCTGCACTACGCGCTGACGCGGCGCGACGACAGCGCGTTCTGGCGCGACAACGCCGAGCCGTCCACGTGGACGCCCACGTTGCGCGACCGCCTCGCGCAATGGCGCAGCAGGCCGCCGCATCGGCTGGACTTCATCGCAGACCTGGAGATGTACCCGCCCTCGAGCTGGCAATATGTCCTGTACGGCATGGGGTATCCGACCGGCCTGTCGCACGCGCGCGCCGCGTGGCCGTGCGCGGCCGAGGCGCGGCAGGAATTCGCGATGATCGAACAGGTCGCCCAACGCGCGATCGCCGACCTGCCCGACCACCGCGCGCTCGTGGACGCGCTGTGCGCCCGCGCGCATCCCGCGCGTGAGGCACATGACCCGAGGCCCGCGCTGCGGAGCGTCGCCTGATGGCCGGTCATCGCACGCCATCGGTCGCGGCGCCCGCGGCCACCACCACGATCAGCGATGTCGCCAAGCAGGCCGGCGTGTCGATCAAGACGGTGTCGCGCGTGATGAACAACGAGCCGGGCGTGCGCGCCGACACGCGCGCCAAGGTGCTCGAAGTGATCGCCAAGCTGCGCTACCGGCCGAGCCAGTCCGCGCGCAGCCTCGCCGGCGCGCGCTCGTTCCTGATCGGCCTGCTGTACTTCGATCCCAGCGCAGCGTTCGTCTCGGGCGTGCAGCAAGGCGCGACGATGCGCTGCCGCGAGGCCGGATACCACCTGGTCGTGGAGTCGATGGACAACGACGCGCACGACCTCGGCGAGCAGGTGCACCGCATGGTGTCGACGCTGCGCCCCGACGGCATGATCCTGACGCCGCCGCTGTGCGACAACCCGCACGTGCTCAAGGCGCTGCACGACAGCGCGACGCCGACGGTGCTCGTCTCGCCCGCGAAGCAGCGCAAGGACATGCCCAGCGTGCGCATGGACGACGTGCACGCCGCCGAGGAGATCACCAACCTGCTGCTGAGCCTGGGCCATCGCCGCATCGCGTTCATCCGCGGCGCCGCCGACCAGGCCGCGTCCGCGCTGCGCGAGCAGGGCTTCGTCAAGGCGATGCGGGCGGCGCGCGTCGAGATCGCGCCCGAGCTGATCATCGACGGCGACTTCCGCTTCGACTCCGGCGTCGCCGCCACGCACCAGTTGCTCAAGCTGCGCCACCATCCCACCGCCGTCTTCGCGAGCAACGACGACATGGCCCTGGGCGTACTGGCCGCGGCGCAGCGGCAAGGCCTCGCGATCCCGGGCGATCTCGCCATCGCCGGCTTCGACGATTCGCCCGCATCCAGCCTCGTCTGGCCGCCGCTGACGACGATGCGCCAGCCCACGCTGGCGATGGCGCGCGCCGCGGTGGACCTGCTGATCGGCACGCCGACCGTCGACGGCACGCCGGGCACGCGCACGACGTCGGCGGTGCAGCGGGTGCTGCCGCACGAGCTCGTCGTGCGGGATTCGACGAGCGCGCCGGCGCGCACGACGCGAAGATCGGTGCGAACCTAGCGGGCGGTGGCGAACTGTCGGGCGACAGGCCTGGCCGCTCATCCTTCCAGGAACGTCCAGGTGTCCGCGCCGTCGAACTGGCGGACGCGGACGGAGGCGATCAGCTGCGGGTCGAAGTTTCCGAGATTGACGCCGTGTCGCGCGCCGGCCTCCGCCGGAAGCGGTTCCCAGTGCGTGACACAGCCGCAGTGCCTGCAGCGGATCGTGCGCAGCGTCCTGTCGCCCTGGACGTAGCCCTCGGTCGAATCCGGATGGCCTTCGATCGTCACGGTTCCGAACTCGAAGTACACCCAGGGGCCGCCGATCCTGCGGCACAGCGAGCAGTTGCACTGCGTGGCGACTTCGGGCGTCGACGGCAGCGTGAGGCGGACGGCGCCGCAGTGGCAAGAACCTTGGTGCGTCATTGCGATCTCCTTTATCAGGCCAGCCTCACCGGCAACTGGCAAGCAATCTCGAAATAGTCGCCCCCATGCGCGAACGGCCGGCCGATCCAGGACTCGAAGGCGGGCTGGTCGTCGGGAACGTAGCCGCTGCCGGGCAGCCAGGTCTTGTACAGCCAGTCGATGGCGCGGGCCTCGAGCGCGAGGTCGCCGCGCACGACGACCTCGGCGACGCGCATCGGCGGGAACTCGAAGCGGCCGATCTCGCCCGCGGGCTCGACGTCGTCGACGACCAGCGCGGCGTCGTAACGGCAATTCGGCAGGGCGACGATCTCGGGCTCTTCCCACATGTAGCCGAGCCACTGGCCGTCCGCGAGCCCGCACTCGACGGCCCACGCGAGCAATCGTTCGCAGGCGGACTGCACCAGGCCCTCGCGGTAGGGATCGAGGACGCGGATGTACGCGACCGTGCGCGCGGGCAGATCGCGCAGCGTCACTTCGAAGCCGTCCGGGTTCTGGCCTGCCGGCAACGTCGTGAGGCCGGAAACGCCCTGCTGGCTCGCCAGGACGCGTTCGAGCGATTCGCTTCCGGACTTGCGGAAGGCCTCGAGGTCGAACACGCTGGGCGCCAGCCCGTAGTGCTGCTTGAAGCTGCGGGAGAAGTCGGACGAGGAGGCGAAGCCGCAGTCCAGCGCGACCTCAGTCAGCGAGCGTCCGGGCGCGTGCGACATCAGGTAGAGCGCCCGCTCGAGCCGTTGCCGCTTCACGAACTGGTTCAGCGTCTCGCCCAGCAGCGACTTGAAGACGCGGTGGAAGTGGAAGCGCGAGAAGCTGGCCGCCTTGGACACCTCGTCGAGGCTCAAGGGCCGGGCCAGGTTGCGCACGATGTAGTCGATCGCGCGGTTGACGCGCTCGACGTAGTCAACGGAGACCGTGTGGTCGGCTTCTCGGTCGGTTCGCAAGATATGGCAAGCAGGTTCTGCGGTTCTCTGGCATCTTAGCGAACGCGCGATCTCGAGCCTCGGCGGCAGGAACGCACCCGCACGCATCCATCCAACACCAGATATCGGAGTTCAAATGAGACGAGTCACTGGCATCGGCGGCATCTTCCTGAAGGCGAAGGACGCGCCCGCGCTGCGCGCCTGGTACAAGCGCCATCTCGGCATCGATGTCCAGGTGTGGGGCGGTGCCGCGTTCGACTGGACCGATGCGGACGGCAAGCCCACGGGCGGAACGACCGCCTGGTCCGTCGTGCCGCAGGACAGCGACCAGTTCGCGCCGGGCAACGCGTCGTTCATGGTGAACTACCGCGTCGAGGATCTTCTCGCGCTGGTCGCGGCGCTCAAGGCCGAAGGCTGCAACGTCCTCGACAAGATCGACGACTCCGAGTACGGCAAGTTCGCCTGGGTCATCGATCTCGAGGGCAACAAGGTCGAGTTGTGGCAGCCGCCCGTGGGTGGATGAGGTCTCAGGCATCGGCCTTCAGGGTTTCGATGAACGCCGTCACCAACGGCGCGGGCGACGTGAAGTGGCCGCCAGCGCGGGCGCGAGCATCGGCGCCATGCAGGCGCGGCGGCTTGACGTCAATCAGGCCCGACGCATCAATCGCGCGACGGGAAGATGCCTTCCATGGCGATGAAGCATTCGACCGTCAACGTCGGCGGCATGATGGACACCGGCTGGTTGGCGCCTGCCGGAGACGTCGTCACCGGCGCCATGGGAATCGTGCCGGGCGCTGCGGCATACAGCGTCGTGCGCGACTTGCTGGGCGGCACGCCGCCGGCGGGGGAGACCTGGGTCGCGTCGCCGCTGGAGCCCAGCGGCGTCACGCTGTGCGTGTGCGCCGGCATCTGGGAGCTGGTGAGCGTCACGGTCTCGTGGCCTTCGGCGGCGCCCTCGAAGTGCTGGCTCAGGCCGGGCCCCTGTCCGTCATGCAGCAGCGCGCGACCGCGCATGTCCGGCAGCGCGAAGGTGCTGCGGCCGTCGCCGCCGTAGGTCGTGCCCAGCAGCGAGAACAACGCCGTGTTCTCCGCGATCGGCAGCAGTTGGCCATCGAGGCGCGCCCAGCCCTTGGGCGCAAAGTTGAATGCGCCGCACATGATCTGTCCGAGAAACGGTTCGGCCTGGGCGTGGGCCGCCTGCAGCGGCGCCAGGGACGCGGCCGCCGCGGCGGCCAGGCTGAACAGACGCGAGCGAGCGTGGGTCATGGTCTTGCTTTCATTGACGGGTGGAGGAAGCGTCGAGGCGTCGGCGCGCCAGGACACCGAGCAGGCCGAGGCCGGCCAGCAGCGACGCCGGCATGCCGGGCTCCGGCACGGCGGACGTCGCCGCCACGGCGCTGGTGATGTCGTCGGCGCTGAAGGGAAGGAACGCGTCGCCGGACGGGACGCCGGTGATCGTGATCGAGTCGAAGCCCGCGCTGTCCACCAGCCCGAGGAAGTAGGCCTTGCCGTCGACGAGTTCCACCGGCGTCGTGCCGTTGAACACGCTGGCCGACGCCGTCGACAGCTCGAGATCGCCCGGCTCGGCGTCGTTGCCGGCGATCAGGTAGAGGCCGGCGGCGGTGACGCTGCGGCCGAAAGCTATCGTGAAGCTGTCGCCCAGATAGAACGCGGTATCGGGGTTGTCCAGGCCCAGGTAGTGCGTGCCGGACGTGGTTGCGAACGTGCTCGAGACCTGCAACATCTGTCCCGCGATGGCGTAGATGAAGGTCAGGCCGCCGGTGCCCGTGCCGGACGCGAACGTGGTGCCGGTGGGCACGCTTTCGAAGTCGACGGTCTGCACGTCCGACAGGCCCGAGATGGCCGCTGCGAAATCGGATTCCGACTGGTAGCCGGTCGGCGCTGCGCGAGAGGCGGTGGACAGCGCCAGCAGCGCCGCGACGACGGCGAACCTGCCGTGAGAGATGCTTCGCATGGGCCCTCCGATGCGGCCGGCAATCGGCCACGGAGGTGATTCTGAGCCGCGATCGCCTCTTGCTCGACGCCCAACCTAGGGGGCAGGACGTCGATCGCGGCTAGTGCGCCGCCGGTTCTCCTTCACGCGGAGCCGGATGCGCATCAGCGCGGGAATGTCTTCCTCCGCCGCGCGGCGAAACGTCGGTGCGTTCAAGCGCGACCCTTCGCCGGCGCCGCGGTCGATCCGCGCACGATCACCGCGTGCGGCAGCACGCGCACCGGCGCGGGCTGGTCGCCGTCGAGCTTGGCGTCGCCGGCCAGCAGCATCTCCACCGCGGCCATCGCCATCTCGGCCAGCGGCTGGCGCACCGTCGTCAGCGGCGGCCAGACGAGCGAGGCTGCATCCGAATCGTCGAAGCCGACGATCGCGACGCCGCCGGGCGCGGCGATGCCCCGCCGCTGCGCCTCGGTCAGCGCGCCCAGCGCCATGAAGTCGTTGGCCGCGAAGATCGCCGTCGGCGGCTCGGGCAATGCGAACAGCCGCCGGGCCGCGGCGACGCCCGACTCGAACTGGAACGTGCCGGGCACCACCAGCGCCGGATCGACGGCGATGCGATGCGCCTTCAACGCGCGCTCGTAGCCCGCGCGCCGGCGCCCGCTCGCCGCCTGGTTGCCCTCGATGAACGCGATTGCCGTGTGGCCCAGGCTGATCAGCAGGTTGGTGAGCTCCTCGGCCGCGAGTGCGTCGTCCATGCGCACGCTGGCCATGCCGTGGCCCTCGTCGCCCGGCGAGATCAGCACGCAGGGCGTGCGGTTGGCCCGCAGCGTCTCGAGGATGACCGGGTTGTCGCACAACGGCGGCGTCAGGATCACGCCGTCGGGGCGCAGCGCGGCGAGCATGGACTCGATCTGCGCATGCACGTCGACGCCGTTTTCCTGCAGCGATTCGACGACCAGGTGGCGTCCGGCCTCGCGGCAGCGCAGCGTCGCGCCGCGCTGCACGCCGGCGACGAAGGCGGCGCTCGGGTCGTAGTACAGCAAGGCGATGAGGAAGGACTTCGCGCCCGCCAGGCTGCGCGCGGAGAGTTGAGGCCGGTAGTTCAGCGCGGCGACAGCTTCCTGGACACGGGCCCGCGTGTCGGCATGCACCGTGGGTTCCTTGTTCATCACCCGCGAGACCGTCTTGATCGAGACGCCGGCCTGTCGAGCCACGTCGATGATCGTCGGCGGTGCGCCCGCTCTCTTGTTCACTGTTCACCCTCTCGGCTCGTTCGACTGCGCCCGGGGATTGTGTCGACCCGACGCAGATCGTCTTGTTCTGGTGAGTCTAATGTTTCCGCTTTGAAAATCTGCCTCGAACCATGGGATTTGCTCTGCCCGAAATTTCAGTATCGCGGCAGCATGTCGACTGCGACTGCGTTGGAAATCCGCCGCACGAGACAAAACGAAACACGGCGATACGGCATTGAAAGCATGCTGGCGTCGGAATCGAGCGTAATGAGGACATGGCGAAACGAAGTGTCGTGGCCATATCACCCAACCCCAAGGAAAAGATCATGACGAAGACCTGGCTGAAGCGCACCCTGCTCGGTGTAGCAGTCTCCACCGCCCTGCTGGGCAGCATCGCGGCCTACTCCGCCGAAGGCGGCGGCTTCCACCACGGCCCGCCGACGCCCGAACAGATCGCGCAGCACGAGGCGATGATGCTGTCGCACATCGGCAAGAAGCTCAACCTCGACGCCAACCAGGCCGCCAAGCTCAAGGTGCTGGGCGACCTGCTGGTGGCGCAGCACACGCCGCCCGCGGCCGGCACGCCCAACCCGCACGCCGCGCTGATCGCCGGCAACACCTTCGACCGCGCAGGCGCGACGGCGCTGATGAACCAGCACGTCGCCAAGATGCAGGCGAACGGTCCGGCGTTCATCAACGCCTTCGGCGACTTCTTCGACAGCCTCAACGCCGCGCAGCAGGCACAGGTGCGCCAGATGGCCGCCCATCACCACGGCATGATGATGTTCGGCATGGGCGGTCCCGAAGGCATGCACGGCCACCACGGCCCGCATGGCGCGTCGGCTCCGACAAACTAAGCAGCGTTCGCCGGCGGAAGCCCTGCTCCGCTGACACCGACGAGGCAGCGCCGCCAGGCCCTGCCTCGTTCCTTTTCGGGCCTACCATCCGTCGCATGCGCCGCATCCTGATGATCGACGACGACGCGCTGCTCGCCGCGCCGCTCGCCACCTACTTCCGCCGCTTCGACTACGAGCTCGACAGCGCCGTCACGCCCAGCGAGGGGCTGGCGAAGCTGCGCACCGGCACCTACGACGCGGCGATCCTCGACGTCATGCTGCCGGAGATGGACGGCTTCGAACTGTGCCGCACGATCCGGCGCGATTCGGACATCCCCATCGTGATGCTCACCGCGCGCGGCGACGTGATGGACCGCATCGTCGGCCTGGAGATCGGCGCCGACGACTACATCCCCAAGCCATTCGAGCCGCGCGAGTTGCTCACGCGCATCCAGACCATCCTGCGCCGCGCGCGCGCGCCGGCCGCGACGCCGCAGAGCCGGCTCGTGTTCGACGGCATCGAGATCGACCTCGAACGCCGCCAGGTGCTGCGCCAGGGCGAGCCGGTCGAACTCACCGGCACCGAGTTCGAGCTGCTCGCGATGCTCGCCAAGGCGCCGCAGAAGGTGTTTCACCGCGACGAGATCCTGAATCGGCTGCGCGGCCAGGACGCCGATCTCTACACGCGCGCCGTCGACATCCTCGTGAGCCGGCTGCGCAAGAAGCTCGAGCCGCTCGATTGCATCAAGACGCTGCGCAACGCGGGCTACGCGTTCGCGGGCGGGCACGCATGAACCGTCTCGTGAGCCCCCTCGCTCCTCCCGTCGCTGCCCCCCGAGGGGGAGCCCGGATCGGCTCGGATGTGATCCTCGCTTCCCGGGGGCGTCGATGAACGCGCCGCCATCGCGCTGGAGCGTGCGCTTCCCGTCGCTGGGCGCGCGGCTGGTGGGGCTGTTCCTGGTGCTGGCCATCGCCGTCGCGGTGACGTTCATGCTGGGCATGCACGTCGTGCAGAGCGTGGGCTGGCACGAGTACCTGCGTCCGCTGGTGATGAACTACACCGACATGCTGGTCGCGGAGATCGGCTCGCCGCCGGACGTCGAGCGTGCGCGCGTGCTGACGCAGCGCCTGCCGCTGCACATCCGCATCGACGGTCCGGAGGTCAACTGGGATTCGGCCGACGAACCGCCGCCGCCGCCTCCGCCCCTCGCGGAGGACGGCCGGCCGCGACCGCCGCGCCATCCGCTGGTCACGCTGCCCAATGGCGATCCGTTGCCGCTGGTGGTGCCCGAGCCGCGGCCGCCGCGCGCCGCGCCGGAGCGCATGCCGCCCGGCGTGGCGGCGCCGCACGGCGGCCCGCGCGGCATGCCTTACCACGTGGCGATCGGCACCGACATCGACCCGAGCCTCTGGCGCGTCGTGCGCCGCCTGCCGGACGGCCATCGCATCGTCTTCAGCCTGGCCGACATGTCGCACGAGGCGCGCGCCGAGCACATCGGCTGGGCCACGCTGGCCGTGCTGCTGCTGCTCACGGCGATCGCCTATGCCTGGGTGCGCCACATGCTGCGGCCGCTGGGGGCGCTGCGCGCGGGCGCGGTGCGCTATGGCCAGGGCGACTTCTCGCAGCCCATCGTGCCGCGCAACCGCGACGAGCTGGGCGACCTCGCCGAGCAGATCAACGGCATGGCCGCGCGCCTGCACCACATGCTCGACGCCAAGCGCCAGCTGCTGCTGGCGATCAGCCACGAGCTGCGCTCGCCGCTGGCGCGCGCGCGCATGAACACCGAGCTGCTCGACGACAGCGGCGAACGCAGCGCGCTGCTGCGCGATCTCGGCGAGATGCGCGACCTCATCACCGACCTGCTCGAAAGCGAACGCCTCGCCGACGTCCAGGCCGGCGGCCACGCGGTGCTGCAGACGGAGACGGCGACGCTGTCGGACATTATCCACGAGCAGTGCGACGCGCAGGCCGCGGCCGGCACCGTGGCGCTGCGGCTCGACGACGCGCTGCCCGCGCTGCCGCTGGATCGCGCCCGCATGCGTCTGCTGCTGCGCAACCTGGTCGACAACGCGCTGCGGCACGCCGTCGACTCGGGCCAGCCGCCGTTGGTGTCGACCTCCGGCACGCCGCAGTTGGTGCAATTGACCGTGCGCGACTTCGGCCCCGGCATGGACGACAGCCAGCTGCAGCACGCTGCCGAGGCGTTCTACCGCGCCGATGCCGCGCGCCTGCGCAGCACCGGCGGCGTCGGCCTGGGCCTGTACCTGTGCAAGCTGGTGGCCGAGGCGCACGGCGGCACGCTGGCCTTGCGCAACGCGCATCCGGGCCTCGAGATCACCGCCACGCTGCCAGTGCCAAGCGCGCCGGGTTGAGCGCGGGCCTGCGCCTTGCCTCATCATCGAAAAGGCGGCCTCCAGCAGGCCGCAAGGAGACTTCGATGAGCAGAACAGCCCTCTTCCTGGCCGCGTCCCTCGTGGCGCTGGGCAGCGGCGTCCATGCGGCGGACGCCCCGGCCAAGAACCAGAAAGCGCCGTCCCTGGCCGCCAGCGCCAACACGCAACTGCGGCAATCCGACGTGCCCTCGGTCAAGACCGATCCGCAGGGCGCGCAAAGCGTGAAGGCCCAGGCCGACGCCGACATGGCCGCACGCGACGCCCGCGACAAGGGCCCGAAACTGGTGGTCAAGCGCGAGAACCTCAAGGGCAACCAGGCCGCGCGCGCGATGCAGCAGCGGAGCAATCCCAACACGATCGACCGCGAAACCGCGTACGGCGACATCGATCACACCGAGCAGGTGACCGACCTGAAGGTGCAGCTCAAGAAATGATCTAGATCCGGGTGGTGAGCGCGAGCCACGCGTCGGGCAATCGGTCGTTGACCCAGGCCTCGATCGCGTGGTCGCCGCCGCTCAGGATCAACACGCCCACGAGCAGCAGCAAGCCGCCCATCGCGTGCTTGGCCGCGCCCGCGTGCGCGAGCACCCAGGCGCGCACGCGCCCGAAGCCCGCGCGCGACGCGTAGGCGGCGCCCACCAGCGGCAGCGCCGCGCCGATGCCGAACAGGCCCAGCAGGAACGCCCCGCGCGCGGCGCCGCCGGCCGTCGCGACGAGCGCCAGCGTCGAGCCCAGCAACGGCCCCGCGCACGGGCTCCACACCAACCCCAGCAAGCCGCCGAGCGCGAACGCGCCGATCAGGGCGCCGCCGTCGAAGCGCGCGGTCGCGGCATTGGCGGACGACGCCAGCGGCGTCATCAGGTTGGAGAAGCGGCGTTCCAGCGGGGGCACCAGCATCACGACGCCGAACGCGATCAGCAGCCAGGCGCCGGCGTGGCGCACGTCGTCGGGCGCCAGCGACAGCGAGCCGCCGAGGCCGCCCACCAGCAGGCCGATCAGCGTGAACGTGATCGCCATGCCCAGCCCCATCGCGACCGGCGCGGCGCGATGGCGCTGCACCGCGCCGCCGACGATCACCGGCAGCAGCGGGAAGACGCACGGCGACAGCGTCGTCAACGCGCCGGCGGCGACGCTCAGCGCGGGTTCGGCGAAGCCGCTCACGGTCAGATCGCGCCCTGCAGCGTGCTCTTCAACCTGGCCGGATCGGTCTCGCCGGTCGAACGGCTGCGCTCGGTCGCGCCGTGGAAGACGATCAGCGTGGACTGCGCCGTGACGTGCATCTGCTGCTCGAGCGCCTTCTCCTTGTCGTAGTCGACCTCCATCAGCGTGACCTTCAGCGACGGATCGGCCTTCAGCGCGTCGAACGCCTTGTCCTGCGCGCGGCAGGTCGGGCACCAGCTGGCGTGAAAGTGCAGCACCACCGGCTCGCCGGCCTTCTGCGCCGCGGCGAGCGCGGACGGGGTGTACGGCGCGACGGTCAGCGCATGCGACAGCGACGAGGCCAGCAGCAGGGACGCGGCGAGCGCGAGGCGGGGAAAGGACATCATGAACGGGACTCCGGCAATTCTGGGAAAGACGCGCACCGCGACGGCGCGCAAGGCGCCATCACGCTGGCCATGGCATGCCGCATCGTGGCATGCTGGCCCAGCTTCGTCGCCGGCGTGGTTGAAACCTTACAAAGCGCCCGCAGGTAAGCAGGCGACGGCTGTCAGGAATCGCCACTGTCGGGCTTGTCGATTGCTAGCCAGCCAGGTCGCGTCCGCGTCCGGGCGCCCAGGAAATCCGCCATGAAGTCTCGCCACAACGCCGCCCTGTACGCCAACCCGTTCCTGCTGTGGGGCACGCTGGGCATGAAGGCCGTGCAGATGTCCACCGCTGCGGCGCAGGTGATCGCCATCCGTACGACGCGCATGGCCGCGCACGGCCTGAACCCGAACGCCGCCGACCGCCGCGAGATGAAGCTGATGGGCGCCGAGAAGGTCGACGCGTTCTCGCGCGCCGGCCAGGCGCTGGCCACGGGCGCGCTGCCGCTGGTCGCCGGCATGGCCGGACAGGCGCTGCGCACGGGCGTGGACCTGTTCAACGCCTCGACGCACCTCGCCGCGAGCCGTACGATCCCGCAGACGATGGCGCGCCAGCGCAAGCTCGCCGACACGCTGATGCGCAGCGCGCCGGCGGCGCATCATGGCGCGGCGTCGAACGCCACCGCGAAGCTGGCGCATCGCGCGCTCGCGCCGGTGCACCGCAAGGCGACCGCCAACGCGAAGCGGCTGACGAAGAAGGCCCGCTGAACACCGGAGACACCCGCACCGCCATGGACTTCAAGGACTACTACAGCGCGTTGGGCGTCGCCCGCGACGCCAGCGACGACGACATCCGCAAGGCCTATCGCAAGCTGGCCCGCAAGTACCACCCCGACGTCAGCAAGGAAGCCGACGCCGACGTGAAGATGCGCGAGATCAACGAGGCGCGCGACGTGCTGCAGGACAAGGAAAAGCGCGCGGCCTACGACCAGCTCGCCGACCACGTCGCGCGCGGCGGCAGCCCCGACGGCGGCTTCCGCCAGCCGCCGCCCGGCTGGGACGAAGGCTTCGAGTTCAAGCGCGGCCCCGCGCAGGGCCCGGCCGATCACGCCGACTTCAGCGAGTTCTTCTCGTCGATCTTCGGCAATCGCGGCGGCATGGGCGGCGGCGCAGCGCGCGGCCCGTACCGCGAGCGCGGCGAGGACCACCACGCCGCCATCGAGATCGCGCTGGAGGACGCGCTGCACGGCGCCGAACGCCAGATCTCGCTGCGCGCGCAGGAGATCGACGAGCAGGGCCGGCCGCATCTCGTCAACCGGACGCTGGACGTCAAGATCCCCGCCGGCGTGCGTCCCGGCCAGTACATCCGCCTCGCCGGCCAGGGCCTGCCCGGCCACGGCGGCGAGCCCGCGGGCGATCTCTACCTCGAGGTGCGCATCGCGCCGCACAAGCTGTACCGCATCGAGGGCCACGACCTCTACATGACGCTGCCCGTGACGCCCACCGAGGCCGCGCTCGGCGCGCACGTGACGGTGCCGACGCCCGCCGGCGCACAGGTCGACGTCACGATCCCCAAGGGCGCGCGCAACGGCATGAAGCTGCGCCTGAAGGAGCGCGGCCTGCCCGGCAAGACGCCGGGCCACCTGTACCTGCTGCTCGAGATCGCGCTGCCGCCGGCCGACTCCGACGCCGCCCGTGCCGCCTACGAGCAACTCGCGAAGGCCGCGCCGTTCAACCCGCGCCAGCACCTGGGAGCCTGAGATGCGCGCAGTCACCACCGTCATCGAATCGTCCCCGCTGACCCTGCGCGAACTCGCGCGCGCCGTCGGTGCCGAAGACCAATGGGTGCTCCGCCTCGTCGAGGTCGAGATCCTGCACGTCGACACGCCCACCGAGCCGCCCGAGCGCTGGCACTTCCGCAGCGCCGACCTGCAGCGCGCGCTCGCCGCGCGCCGGCTGGAGCGCGACTTCGGCGCGAATCTCGACACCGCGGCGCTGATCCTCGACCTGCAGTCCGAGCTGCGACGCCTGCGCGCCGTGATGGGCGCGCACGGGCTCGGGTGAGGCGTCAGCACTTCCTCTTCGCGACGCCCTTCGTGCCCTTTGCTTCTGCGGGCGCTGCGCCTTCGATCAGTGCCTGCAGCAGCGACTTGATCGTGCCAGGGGCGTCGATCGCGGGGCCGCCGTCGCCGCGGACCGCGTTTTGCAGCGCCAGCCCCTGGGCCAGGGCCTTGACCGTCGCCGCGAGCACGACGGGCGGCAGCGGAGACTGCTTGCCGAACACGGCAAACACCCTCTCCAGCACGTTCGCCAACGCCACCCGGTGGGCGTTCTGGAATCCTTCGTACTCGAGCGCGAACTCGGCGTTGCGCAGCGCGTGCAGCTGCATCTCCGCCGACAGCAAGGCCCAGTCGGCCTCCCGGTGGTAGCCGGCCGCCCACGCCTCCAGGTGCCCGACGAAGTCGGCGACATCGGTCGCGCCATCGAGCAACTCCTCCAGTTCGTGTATCTCTTCTTCGACGTGCGCCTTCAGCAGCAGCAGCAGCAGCGCCTCCTTGCTGTCGAAGTTGGAATAGAAGGCACCGCGCGAAAAGCCGGCGCCTTCGGCAATCTCATCGACCGTTGCACCGCCGAAGCCGCGCAGCGCGACCACGCGGCCGGCCGACTCGATCAGGCGCTGGATGGTTTCTTCCTTGGCCTGTGCGCGCGTCAGGCGCTTGATGTTCGACGCCATGGAAAAGAATGTGCCCTCATGGAAATCAGCCCGTGCGAGGCAGACCGTCTGGCGCAACCTCGACGCCTCGGACATGGCGGTCGTGAACCTCGTGCAGATGGCGCTTCGTCCACAGGATCAGTGCGACAGTGACGCCAAAGGATAGCACCGGGGAGGCGACGACGACCTGCTGCGGAGTCAGTCGCAGCGCCGCCACGACGCGCACGACGGCCTCGATCAGATACGCGACGCCCCACACGATCGTCACCGCGCGCTGCGCGTGGCGGAATCCCGCAATCGACCATCGCGCCTCCCAGATTCTTCGGCGCACCGGATCGTTGCCGGCGGCGAACTGCCGCGTGATGGTGAACAGGAGCGGGCGCTCCGCGAGCAGGGACCCGAGGCAGATCAGCCCGAACGTCGCGGTGAGGAACGAATCCTTGATCAGCGCGATGAACACGCTCCCGGTCAGCAGGGACGTGGCGGCGCCCACCGCCAGGAACAGCAGGACGACGATGCCCAGCGGCTCCACGCGACCCGACCTGAACCAGTCGTACAGCGCATGGATCGCCGGCGGAATGCCGCTGGCGACCAGCGCGTGGACCGTTGTCACGCCGGCGCTCGTCAGCAGGCCGAACGACACGACCGGCAAGATCATGTCGAGAAGCAGGCTGGGCAACACGGCCAGCATGCTGAATCCTTTGTCGGGTGCGGGCCGGTCGGCCGCTTGATCATGGGACATTCCTGCTCCTTGGTTTGCACCGACCGCTCCGCCTGTTGGAACCCGGGGTCGCGAAGATCCGCGCGCCACCGATGAATTGATACATGTTTGTATGTTAAAACAATTTTGTATTTTAAATCAACCACCCATCGACGCACCCTTGTCGAAGTGACGAGGCCGACGTTCGATCGGGCCGGGGCGACGCGCTAGCGCGCGGACGCGCGCGCCCGCGGCAGATTGGCCGAGAACGTCTCGACGACGATCTCGCGCAGGCGCGCGGCGGCGGGCTCCAGCGCCCGCGCGCCGTCATGCAGCGAGACGGCGAACGCCGGCAGCCGCAACGACTGCAGCCGCGCGTCGTCGACGACCGCGCGCACGCCCGCCGGCAGACCGGCGGCCGTGCGCAGCGTGATGCCCAGGCCGGCCTCCACCGCCGACCAGAGGCCGTGCAGGCTCGGACTCGTGAACGCGACGCGCCAGCGAATGCCGGCGCGATCGAGCGCGGCCAGCGCGGCATCGCGGAAGAAGCACGGCGCCTCGAACATCGCCAGCGGCACGGGCTCGCCCGGCGCCCATGGCAACGGGCCCGACGACGGGCCGATCCACGCGAGCGGCAAAGCCGTCACGGGCTGGGCATCGGGCCGTGCGCCGTTGTTCAACGTCAGCGCGAGATCGAGCTCGCCGCGATCCAGCCGTTCGAGCAGCCGCCGGTTGCGGTCGACGACGGCCTCGAAGCGCACGCCCGGATGCGCGCGCCGGAACCGGCCCAGCGCGATCGTCAGCCAGCCCTCGGCGAAATCGATCGGCAGGCCGAAGCGCACCACGCCTTCGATCGCCATGCCGCGCAGCGTGGCCACCGTCTCGTCGTTGAGCGCCAGCAGCCGCGTGGCCTGCGCCAGCAGCGCCGCGCCGGCGTCGGTCAGCGCGAGGCCGCGGCCGTCCTTGCGGAACAGCGGCACGCCGACGCGTTCCTCGAGCTTGCGCATCTGCTGGCTGACAGCCGACTGCGAGCGACCCACGCGATCGGCGGCGCGCTGGAAGCTCCCGAGCTGTTGCGCGGTGACCAGCGTGCGCAGCAGGTCGATGTCGAGATTGATGGTCGCAATCATTCAGTTATTTGAAACTATTATATTAGAAGTATCACATTTTCTTATTTTAGACGACACCCTATCCTGCGCGGCCATCCCCAGTTTCCGGAGCCCGCATGACGCCCACGACCGTCCGCCAATACGGCCTTGCCATCGCCGCCGCCAAGATCGGCACCGGGCTGTTCTTCCTCATCAACACCTGGCTGATGATCGAGATCACCGGCCACGCCTCCAGCGCGGCGATCGCGCTGGTGATGACGGTGCTGCCCGGCATCGTCTGCGCGCCCTTCCTCGGCGTGCTGGTGGACCGCAGCCGGCCCGCGCGGCTGGCCGTCGTCGCCGAGCTGCTGCGCGGCGGCGTTCTTGTCATCTATGCCTGTCTGTACAAGCTGGGGCTGGCCACGGCGGCCGTGGGCTGCGGCGTGGGCTTCTGCGTCGCGCTGGGCAACGAGCTGCAGGTGCTGTGCTGGCGCGCGGCAATCGGCCGCGGCGCGTCGCCGGCGCAGTTGTTCCGCCTCAACGCGTTGACGGTAGCGGGCGGCCAGACCGGCCAGGTGGTCGGCGCCGCCGCGTCGGGCTTCGCGCTGGCGCTGTTCGGCGGCGCCGCGACGGTGCTGCTGGCCGCCGCCACCTTCCTCACGTCGGCCGTCTTCGGCCTGCTCGTGGCACGCCGGCTCGACGGCCTGGAGCCCGCGCCCGCGTCACGCGCGCGCGGGCTGGGCCCCTATTTGGCGGAGCTGGGCGCCGGCCTGCGCCACCTCGCGCAACGTCCGCAGATCGCGTTCTTCTACCTGCTGATCCTCGCCAACCTGACGGTGATCTTCGGCATCAACGGCCTGCTGGCGCCATTCGTGCGCGAGGAGCTGCACCTGGGCCCCGAGGCCTTCGGCAAGATCGACGCCGGCTACGCGCTCGGTGCCATCGTCGGCGGCCTGACGATCGTGCGGCTGTCGCAACGCTTCGGCCAGCGCCGCGTGCTGCTCGCGGCCTTCCTGCTGGCCGCGACGAGCCTGTGGGGCTTCGCGCACGGCACGGGCCTCGCCCTGCCGTTTCTCGCATACATGGGCCTGGGGCTGTCGTTCCAGTCCAGCGTCATCTCGCTGAGCGCGGCGCAACTGGCCGCCGACCCCGCGTTCCAGGGCCGCGTCAACGCCAGCTTCGGACTGCTCAACGGCCTGGTCGGCCTGGCGACCTACGCGCTCATCGCCTGGTGCTCGGCGCATCACCTGTTCCGTCCGTTCTATGCGGCGCAGGCGCTCACGATGCTGGCGGTGTTCGGCGTGGTGCTGGTGTCGACGCGGCGCGAGCGGATACGGCGCCTGCTGCGGCCGGCGATGGGGGCGATGTAGCGGGCCAGCGCAGGCCGTACGGCAAGGTCATCGACGCACAGCCTCCAGCGAGCGCGTGACGACGGTCGCCACCAGCGCATCCTGCTCCTTCGCGGTCTCGACGCGCAGGCGCGTGAAGTCCGGCTCCGCCAGTCGCACGTCGGCGTGGGTGCCGGACGGATCCTCGTGGAAATGCAGGAACGCCTTCGAACCCTTGTAGAAACAGCCCGGCCGGCGCTCGACCAGCCCCGGCAGCGCACGCAGCCGGGCGAGCAACGGGGCGAGCGTCTGCAGGGTCGCGGGGCCGGCGTGTTTCATCGGCGCAGGATAACTTCTGCGCGCGCCGGCGTCAGCGTTCGTCCTGACGCCGCGGGCCGATCGTCTCGCTAGACTCGAAAGCCGTCCGTTCCGCCCGGAGTCCACGCCATGCGCCGTCCTCTCGTAGCCCTTGCCCTGAGCTTGCTCGCCGGCGTCGCGTCCGCCGAACCGTCCGACTTGTTCAAGCCGATGGCCTTCCTCGCGGGCCACTGCTGGAAGGGCAAGCTCGCCGACGGCAAGCAGACCGACGAGCACTGCTTCGCGTGGATGGTGGGCGGGCAGGTGCTGCGCGACACGCACACCGTGCGCGCGGGAGACGCCGCGGTCTTCACGGGCGAGACCACCTACTACGTCGACTCGGCCGCCAAGCGCGTCCAGTTCCTGTACGTCGAAAGCACCGGTGGCTCCAGCACGGGCAGCGTCGACAACGCGCCGGACGCGCTGCTGTTTCCCGATGGCCGCTACACCTCCGACGGCGAGACGCTGGCCTACCGCGCACGCTGGACGCGCCAGGGCGACCAGGCCTACGAGGCGTGGAGCGAGGCGCAGACGCCCAAGGGGTGGGCGACGATGTTCAAGGTGGTGATGCGGCGGACGGACTAGGCGGAGGCTCCGAGCGCCAGCAACCGCGGCTCGTGGCGGGCCATCCAGTCCGGCACCATCTCCGCCGGCATCGCCGGCGAGATCAGGAAGCCCTGGCCGACGGCGCAGCCGGAGTCGCGCACGAGTTGCCAGTCGGGCAGCGTCTCGATGCCTTCGGCCACCGTCACCAGGCCCAGCTGCCGCGACATCTCGAGCGCCGACTGCAGGATCACGCGCAGGTTGGTGCGCTGGTTCGCGCCGTGCACGAACGCGCGGTCGATCTTGAGTTCGCTGAACGGGATGCGCGCCAGTTGCTGCATCGACGAGAAGCCGGTGCCGTAGTCGTCGATCGACAGGCCGAAGCCCTTGAGGCGCAGTCGCGCGAGCACGCCGAGGGCGACGCCCATGCAGTCGACCACCGAGCTCTCGGTGATCTCCAGCACGATCTGGCGCGCCTCGAGGCCGTGTTCGTCCAGCAGCGCGGACAGCTCGCGCACCAGCGCGGGGTCCTCCAGCAAGCGCGGCGACAGGTTGACCGCCATCGACAGCCGCAGGCCGATCGCGTTCCAGCGCGCCGTGACGCCGAAGGCCTGCCGCAGCACCGATGTGGTCAAAGCGTGGATCAGGCCCTCGTGCTCGGCCAGCTCGACGAAGTGGTCGGGGCGGATCTCGCCCAGGCTGGGATGCGTCCAGCGCGCCAGCGCCTCGACGCCGCAGACGACGCCCCTGGTCATGTCGACCTTGGGCTGGTAGTGCACGGCGATCGCGCCGCTTTCCACGGCCTGCGCCAGGTCGCGCGGATCGATCGCCACCGGCGGCGCGCTGCTCGCGACCACGCCCGGTTCGGCCTGCGCGCGGTTCCAGCCCTCGAACGCCGCCGCGAGCGACTCGCGCTGCAGCGGCTTGCGGATGCCGGCCACCACCGGCACGCCGAGGTTGCGCGCCATCGTCTCGACCGTGTTGATCAGCACCACCTCGCGGCTGGAGACGACGACCAGCGGGATGTCCAGGTGCCGTTCATGCAGCAATTCGATCAGCTCGACGCCGTCCATCTGGGGCATCTCGAGGTCGATGATGGCGACGTCCGGCGGCAGCACCAGCAGCGACAGCAGCTCCAGCGCCTCGGCACCGCTGCCGGCCTCGTAGATCATCTCGACGCCCAGCTCGCGGCACAGCGCCACCACCTGCATGCGCTGCACGATGTTGTCGTCGACGATCAGCAGCGAGGCGACGGCCGAGGGAGCGGCTGGCGGGACCATGTCCCAGTTTGCGCCGCATTGCGAAACTTGCAAGTCGGGCGAGCTTGACGAATGATTCGAGCCGAACGAACGCCTAGCCGCCGAATTCGGCCGCGGCGTCGTCTTCCCAGCTCTTCTTCACCGCCGCCCAACCCTGCGGGCCCAGCTTTTCCAGCGTCGCCATGTTGCGTTCGAAGATGGACTCGGCCTCGGGGAACGCAGCCACGGCGCGGTCGACGCTGTCTTCCCGCAGCAGGTGCAGCGTCGGGTACGGCGAGCGGTTGGTGGCGTTGGTGATGTCGTCGGGCTCGGTGTCGGCGAACTGGAACTGCGGGTGGAAGCTCGCGACCTGCACGATGCCGTCGAGGTCGAGATCCTCCACCGCCGCATCTGCGAGCTCGAGGAAATCGTTGAAATCCTCGAAGTCGGCGAATACCCGGGGGTGTATCACCATGGTCGTGTCGACGACGTCGGGATCGGTGTCGGCCAGGCGCTGCAGCTCGACGACCAGCGTCGCCAGCAGCGTCTCGGCGTCGGTGGCGTCGCTGAAGACGTAGCGGATCTGGTCCTTGGCGTCGACGGCGCGCGCGAACGGGCACAGGTTCAGGCCGATCACGGCGCGCCGCACCCAGGCGCGCGTCTCGGCGATCGCCAGCTCGGCGGGCACGCCGTCGGGCGAGGCGTCGGCGGTGTTGAGGGCATCCGTCATGCGTCAGACTCCTTGGCGTTCAAAGACCAGCATGCAGTTGTTCGCGGGCATCGCGATGCGCTCGCGCAGGCGCAGGCCCGCGTCGCGCGCGTGCGCGAGGACGTCGGCGAGCCGGCGGATGCCCCAGCTCGGGTCGCGCGTCTTCAGCCATGCATCGAATTCGACGTTGCTGGCGGCCAGCGGCTCGTCGTCGAGGATGTAGGGGCCGTAGGTCACGAGGACGCCGGCGGGCGCGAGATGGCGGCCGGCGCCCTGCATCAGCCCCGGCAGCGTCGGCGGCGGCGAGGCGTGGATCATGTTGGCGCAGGTGATCGCGTCGAACGTGCCGCTGACCGGCCACGCAGGCGCGCAGACGTCCAGTTGCAGCGGCGGCAGCAGGTTCGCGAGAGGCCCGACGCCCGCGCTCGCTGCGGGCGATTCGACGAGGTCGTCCTCGTCCAGCACGCTCCACGCCGCGATCGACGGCAGCGACGCGGCGGCGTATTCGGTCGGCTGCCATGTCCAGCGGGGCAGGTGGCGCGCGAACCACGACGCGTGCTGGCCGCTGCCGCTGGCGATCTCCAGCGCGCGGCCGGACGGCGGCAGCACGCGGCGCAGCACCGCCAGGATCGGCTGGCGGTTGCGCTCGGCGGCGGGGCTGGAAAGTCGGACGGGTTCGTTCATCGCGGTGGGGTGTGCGCACGAATGCGCGTGTTCGGCCATCGTAACCGGGTGGAAACCCGGTGCATCGCGGACAATGCGGAATGACCTCGCCCGATTCCGCCACCTCGTTCAGCACGCTGTCGCTGCCGCCCGCCGTCCTCGCCAATCTGACCCAGCTGGGTTACCTGGAGATGACGCCGATCCAGGCCGCGGCGCTACCGGTGGCGCTCGCCGGGCACGACGTGCTGGCGCAGGCCAAGACCGGCAGCGGCAAGACCGCCGCGTTCGCGCTGGCGATGCTGGACAAGCTCAACCCGCGCCACTTCGGCGTCCAGTGCCTGGTGCTGTGCCCCACGCGCGAGCTGGCCGAGCAGGTGGCCGTCGAGACGCGCCGCCTGGCGCGCGCCGAGGAAAACATCAAGGTGCTGACGATCGTCGGCGGCGTGCCGGTGCGCAACCAGCTCGCGAGCCTGGAGCACGGGGCGCACGTCATCGTCGGCACGCCGGGCCGCGTGATGGACCTGCTCGAACGCGAGGCGCTCGACCTGTCCGGCCTGAAGACGCTGGTGCTGGACGAGGCCGACCGCATGCTGGACATGGGCTTCGTCGACGACATCAAGGCCGTCGCCAGCGCCTGCCCGAAGTCGCGCCAGACGCTGCTGTTCTCGGCGACCTATCCCGAGGGCATCGCCAGGCTGAGCCAGCAGTTCATGCGCAATCCGCAGACGGTGAAGGTGGAGTCGCGCCACGACGCCGCGCAGATCCGCCAGCTCTGGTACGAGGCCCGGCCCACCGAGAAGCTGCACGCCGTCGGGCGCCTGCTGCGCCACTACCAGCCGGCCAACACGATCGCGTTCTGCAACACCAAGCAGCAGTGCCGCGACCTCGTCGACGTGCTCACCGCCGAGGGCATCCAGGCGATCGCGCTGCACGGCGACCTCGAACAGCGCGACCGCGACCAGGTGCTGATCCAGTTCGCCAACCGCAGCTGCTCGGTGCTCGTCGCCACCGACGTCGCCGCCCGTGGCCTGGACATCGACAAGCTCGAATGCGTGATCAACGTCGACGTCACCTACGAGACCGAGCAGCACATCCACCGCATCGGCCGCACCGGCCGCGCCGGCGAGGAAGGGCTCGCGCTGAACCTCGCGAGCATGGACGAGATGGGCCGCGTCGGCCAGATCGAAGTCCTGCAGGGCGCCGCGACGAAGTGGCACCAGCTCGACGAACTGGACACTGGATCGGACAAGCCGCTCGTCGCGCCGATGGTGACGCTGCAGATCCTCGGCGGCCGCAAGGAAAAGATCCGCCCCGGCGACGTGCTGGGTGCGCTGACCAAGGACATGGGCTTTCCCGGCACGCAGATCGGCAAGATCAACGTGACGGACATGTCGACCTACGTGGCCGTCGAACGCGCGATCGCGGACAAGGCGCTGGCCAAGCTGAACTCGGGCCTCGTCAAGGGCAAGCGCGTGCGCGCCCGCCGCATCGAGGGCATCACCGAGTAGGCATCACTCGTCGGAGATCAGGCGGCGGCCGAACGACACCGCGTCGTCCTGCACATAGCCGATGTGCTTGTAGAACTCGATGCCCGCGGCATTGCTGGTGCGGATCTGCAGGTTGATCTTCGGGCAGCCCGCGATCTGGAGCAGCCGCTCGGCCTCGCGCATCAGCGCGCGCGCGTGGCCCTGGTGGCGGTGTGCGGCATCGACGGCCAGGTAGTTGATCCAGCCGCGATGGCCGTCGTAGCCGATCATGATGGACGCCATCACGGCGTCGTCCTCGGTGCCGACCAGGAACCACTCGCGCTGCACCGATCGCTTGCGTTCGATGTCCTTGCGCGGATCGTTCCACGATCGCGTGAGGCCGGCGGCCTCCCACAGGGCGATGACGGCGGCTTCGTCGGAGTCGAGGAAGGGGCGGACCTGCATGACGGACTCGAGGCAGTTGGCGTGCCATCGTACAGTGGCCGCCGTGCCCTCTCCTTCTCGTCCCGCGAAGCGTCGCTCGGCCCGCACCAGCCTCGTCGTGCTGACTCGCGTTGCCGCGCCGCTGAAGCTCAGCGAGCCCGCAGCAGGTCGTGGTACGCGCCCTGCACCAGGCGGTCCGCCGGAATCTGCAGCCGCGCCATCAGCTCGTGCGCCTCGCGCACGCCGTCCTCGGCGGACTCGTCGTCGGCCAGCACGACTTCCAGCTCCACGTAGTCGCCCAGCCCGCGCACGCGGTCGAGGTGCACGCGCGTGCGGCCGACCAGGAACAGCGTGCGGTGCTTGACGACGCGGCCCTCCTGGCCGTTGGCGAGCGTCAGCAACTCGCGCAGCGTGTCGGGCGACTCGGTCGGCGACAGCACGTAGAACGAGACCTTCGGGCCGCCGTCGTCGGGCCGGCGATAGAAGATCAGCTCGCCGTGGCCGTTGTCGAACACGCGCAGCTTCAGACGGCCGTTGTCGCAGCGGAAGAAGGTGTCGTCCTGCGGGATTTCGACGGGCCCGCTGTCGGCGATTGCCGCGGTGCGCGCCGTCAACGCGTCCATGTCGGCGACGCGCGCCTTGATCTCGATGTTGCGGGCCATCCCGTCGCGCTCCGTGGTGTGGGAGCGCGACGTTATCAGAGCCTCACTCGTCCTTGCCGCGGATCGCGCGGAACACGTAGGCGCCGATCACGGCACCGACGATGGGCGCGACCCAGAACAGCCACAGCTGCTCGAGCGCGGGGGCACCCACGTAGATCGCGACGCCCGTGCTGCGAGCCGGATTGACCGAGGTGTTGGTGACCGGGATGCTGACCAGATGGATCAGCGTCAGCGCGAGGCCGATCGGGATCGGCGCGAACTGTCCGGGCGCACGCGAGTCGGTGGCGCCGAGGATGACGACCAGGAACATCATCGTCATCACGACCTCGCACACCAGGCCGGCCATCATCGAGTAGCCGCCCGGCGAGCGCAGGCCGTAGCCGTTGGAGGCGAAGCCCTTGGCGACGTCGAAGCCCGGCGCGCCGCTGGCGATCACGTACAGCACGCCGCCGGCGATGATCGCGCCGAACACCTGCGCCACGATGTAGCCCAGCAGCTTGTCGCCCGGAAAGCGGCCGGCGACCCACAGGCCCACCGACACCGCGGGGTTCAGGTGGCAGCCGGAGATCGGCCCGATCGCGTAGGCCATCGTCAGCACCGTCAGGCCGAAGGCCAGCGCGACGCCCAGCAGGCCGATGCCCACGCCGGGGAACACCGCCGCGATCACCGCGCTGCCGCAGCCGCCCAGCACCAACCAGAACGTGCCGAGGAACTCGGCGCCATATTGCTTCATGTTGACTCCTCGTGATTGAGCGATGTGGGCGGCATCGTGTGCGTCCGCCTGACGCCGCGGTTATACGCGGCTGCCCGGAGGATGCAAGCGCTTCACGAAGCCAGCAGGGAGGCGCGTCGATTTGTCACGCGAAGGAAGCAGGAACGCAACGCCGTCGTCAAATCCTGCACAGCACGATGGTGACCAGCGCGGACGAGTCCTCGATGCCGACGAGCCCGTGCAGCACGCCGCCTTCGAGATGCATCAGCTGGCCGACGCGCAACTCCTGCGAGACGCCGTCGACGCTGATGTCGATGCGGCCTTCGAGGCACTGCACGGTGAGCTCGCCCGCCACGCGGTGCGGCGGGAAGGCCTTGCCGGCCGGCAGCACGACGCGCATCACCTCGAGCTGGCCGCTCTTGAACAGTGCGAACGACTTGGCCGAGGGCAGCGTGCCTTCGGCGGACAGGATGTCGACGATCTGTCCCGAACTTGCATGAGGAAGGGCCATGCGCGCAGTATGCGACGCCGGCGTTCCGGCTAGCGCAGGGGAAACACGGGGACGTCGGCGCTCGTCCGGCGGGCGATCTCCGCGCGCAACGCCGCGATCGCCTCGGCGACGACCGCAGCCACGGCGGGCGACGCGGCCATCGTGTCCTCGTCCATGCCCGCGCCCAGCAGCTCGACCGCGAACGAGCGCTCGCCGACCAGCCCGGCCGACATCGTGCGCAGCGTCTCGCGCAGCGCGTCGTCCGCGTGATGCGCGCGCGGCGAGGCGTTGATGATGGCCACCGGCTTGTGGATGAAGGGCTCGAAGCTGACGAGCCAGTCGAGCGTGTTCTTGATCGTGCCGCTGACGCCGTGCGCGTACTCGGGACTGGCGACGAGGATCGCGTCGGCCGCATCCACCGCCAGGTGCAGCGCCTGCACGGCGCGCGGCAGCTCGCGGTCGTCGATCACGTTCTCGAAGTCCGGATTGAACAACGGCAGCCGGCCCAGCCAGTCGGCGACCTCGATGTCGGCGGCCGGCGCGGCCAGGCGCGCGGCCGCGCGCAGCAGCGCGGCGTTGATCGAGGCGGTGCGCAGGCTGCCGCACAGCGCGAGCACGTTGAGGGGCTTGGCAGGCATGGGCACGATTATTGGCTCGGACAGGTGGCCCCGGGGCCGGCGATGCGATCGAAGCGGGTCCGCGGCGTGCGCGACGGCCTACAACAGCTTCGTCAGCGCCGCGAGCAGGTCCTTGCCCTTGGGCGAGCCCCATCCGGTCACGGCGTCGAAGCCCGTCGTCGACTTGAAGCCGCCGACGTGCGCGGTGATGTTGTCGCCGGAGTGGATGTCGTTGCAGCCGGCCTTGCCCAGCGGCGCGGCGGCGCCGTGCGCCGCGCCGTACAGCAGCGGCGTCAGATAGCCGACGCGCTTGCCGCCGGCCAACTGCTCGTTCATGCGCGCGATCAGCGCGGCCCACAGCGGCGCCGCGGCGCTGGTGCCGCCGCTGATCTCCTGCTGGCCGCCGGCGACGACGAAGTAGCCGGTGTTGGCGCTGGCGTTGGCGGCGACGTCCGGCACGATGCGCCCGGCCGTCTGGCCCGGATTGACCGGCGCGATGTCCAGCCCGGCCTGCCACGCCGGCCGCGCGATGCGCGCGCTGACGCCGCCGCCGGAGGAGCCGCCGTTGTCCGCGCGCAGGCCGTCGCCGTCCTTCCACGCGGCCTCGCTGCGCTTGGGCCCGGTGCGCAGCAACGTGCCGCCCACCGCCAGCACGAACGGGCTGGCGCACGGGAAGTCGACGTGCGCGTGGCCGTCGGCGATGCCGTCGGACGAGCCGTCGTCGCCCGCGACGACGCAGATCGTGATGCCCATCAGCGCGGCCTCGTGCAGTGCCTCGTTGACCTGCTCGACGGCCGCCGCCGTCCACACCGACACGTCCTCCGCATAGCCCCAGCTGATCGACAGCACCTGCGGCTTGTATTGGGCGTCGTGCGTCGCGGCGTCCAGCGCGTCGACCCAGCCCTTCTCGGTGAACTGGCTGAACCACACTGGAATCGTCGCCTTCGGGCAGATGCCGGCGAGGACCTCGATGTCCAGCATCACCTCGCCGGTGGCCTCGTCGTTGGTGTTGGTGGGCATCTTGTCGACGCTGATCGGCACCACGGTGGGCAGGCTCGCGAGGCCCGCGGACTTGCCGAAGGCGGCGAGGTCGTCGGGGAAGTAGCCGCCGCCGAATTCGAGCAGGCCGATGGTCTGGCCGCTGCCGTCGCCCGCCGGGAAGTCGTAGGCCGTCGCGAGTTCGGCGGGAAAGAACCACGCACGCGTCTTCGCGGACGCCGTGGCGTGGTCGATCAGGTGCCGCTGGCGGCCGGAGTCCGGACGGCGCCGCACGACGCGCCGGTTGTCGAGGCCGAACACGCCGACGATGTCGCGTTCGAGCGCCGCCGGCACGTGCAGCGCGCCGACGCGGCCGCGGTAGGGCCCGCGGATGCCGTCGAAGTTCATCAGCTTGACCTGGAACGCGGCTTCCATCGCGGAGACCGGGCCGCCCAGCTGCACGCTGCGCGTGGCGGCATCGCTCGCGAGCACGGTCAGCCCGAGGGCGGCGAAGGTGTCGGCGACGCGCTGGATGGCGTCGTCGGACGCGCCGAACCGCATGCCGAGCTCGGCGGCCGACAACAGCTGCCGTGGCCGCTGGTCGACGGCCGGCAGCGGCGCCTTGCGCGCCAGCTTGATCGTGACTTCCACCCACGCCTCGGCGTCCGCCGCCCGCGTGGCCGTGGCGCCGAAGGCCGGCGTGCGCTCGCTGCCGGCGACGGCGATGAATCTCATGTCGGTCATGTGCAACTCCAGATGAACGAGGACGGGAGGGACGAAGGCCGCCGCGCGGCTCGCGCGACAGCACGCAAGCTTAGGGTGGCGCGCCCGACATCGAATCCCTCGGAGGAGGGTGACGCCGGCGTCGCTCTCCTGATGAGCTAGGGAGCGCCCTGTCCGGCACGAAAACCGAGGTCGCGCTGAACGGGCCGTGCCCGGTTAGCGGCCACTGTCGGGCACGGTGCTTGCCGAATCGATTCCACGAGCCGCGAGGCCAAGCAGGAGATCACAACATGACCATGCACCCAAGACCGTTCCAACTGGCCATCGCCGTCGCGGCGGCGCTCGCCGGCCTCGCGCTGGCCGGCTGCAACAACAACACGCCCGCGGACAAGCAGGTGTCCGCCGGCACCCATCTCGACGACGCCGTCATCACCACGAAGGTGAAGTCCACGCTGCTGGCCGACTCGGTGGCGCACGGCGGCGACACCAGCGTGGAGACGCGCAAGGGCGACGTGCTGCTCAGCGGCTTCGTCGACAGCCAGGCGCAGGCCGATCGCGAGGTGCAGCTCGCCAAGGGCGTCGAAGGCGTCCAGTCGGTGCAGAACAAACTCATGATCAAGGACGGCAAGTCCTCGGCCGGCAACGTGCTGGACGACTCCGTCGTCACCGTGAAGGTGAAGTCGGCCTTGCTGGCGGACGATCAGACGCGGGGCACCGAATTCGCGGTGTCCAGCAACAAGGGCGTCGTGCAGCTGAGCGGCTATGTCGACAGCGCCGATGAGCAAGCACGCGCGACGTCCGTCGCACGAAACGTCGAAGGCGTCCAGAGCGTCGTCAACGACACCAGCATCAAGAAGTAGCAACCGGAGAAAACCATGCTCTACACCATCGCCGTCATCCTCGTCATCCTCTGGCTCATCGGCATGCTCACTTCGGTGACGCTGGGCGGCCTGATCCACATCCTGCTCGTCATCGCGATCATCGCGGTGCTGTTCCGCCTGATCAGCGGACGCGGGGTCTAACGCTCCCTCGCCCGTGATCGGACGGCCCCGGACGCAGCGATGCGGCCGGGGCCGATCTTTCGTGTGCTGTGTACAGTGAGGGCATGACCACGCCCATCCCGCAGCCGCTCGCCGCCATCGGCAGCTTCCACGCGCACATCTACTTCGACGGCCCCGCCCAGCGCGAGGCCGCGATGGCCTTGCGCGAGCAGATCGGCGAGCGCTTCGGCGTCGCGCTCGGGCGCGTGCACGACCGCCTGGTCGGGCCGCATGCGCGCACGATGTACCAGGTCGCCTTCGATGTCGCGACCTTCGGCAAGATCGTCCCGTGGCTGATGCTCAACCGGCAAGGTTTGACGGTGCTGGTGCATCCCAACACGCGCGACACCCGCCGCGACCACCTGACGCACGCGCTGTGGATGGGCGAGGTGCTGGAGATCGTCCGGCCGCAGATGCTCGGCACGGACGAGGAGCTCGAGCTCGCGCCGCCCGCCAACACGGCGCCGACGATCGCGCCCTGAGCGCGGCGTCAGGACTTGGCGGCCTTGATCGCCGAATACACGCCGCCCACCGCCGTGAAGATGCCGCCGGTGTCGCCCACCAGCGCCGCCGCGGCCAGGCCGATCACCGCGCTCGCGACGGTGAGCTGGCCTTCGATCTTCTTGACCTGGACGAGGAAGTCGTCGACCTCGCCGGCCGCGTCCTTCAATTGCGCGAGTGCCTCGGCCGCCTGCGCGCCGAGCAGCTTGACGGCCTGCGTGCGCAGGTCGATCGCGCGCTTGTCGAGCGTCATCTCGAGGTTCAGCGCCTGGTCGACGTCGGCGGCGTCGGGGTTGTCGCGCCGGTAGTTGAACAGCACGGTCGACGCGTGGCCGGCCGCGTCGGCGAGCTGCGTCAACGCGTCGAAGGTGTCGTCCGCGGTCGGTGCGGCGGGGGCGGCGGGAGTGGCGGGGTCGGTCATGGCGATCCTCTCGTGGGCGTGGATTACAGCGCGGTGCCGGCCTGGAGGGCCTGCACCCTCGCGACGAAGTCCTGCACCAGCTGCAGCTTCTTCACGCCGCTCAGCGTGTCGAAATTGGCGATCAGGCCGGCATGTGCCTTGAGCAGCGCGTCGGCGGCGTCGTCGAACGCGACGACGTGGGCGTGCGCCTGCTTGTTGGCGTCGATGTCGGCCCGCAGCGCCGGCTGCGCGAGGCGGAACGGCAGCACGCGCGGCAGGTCGGACGCCGCCGCCGCGTTCGACGCGGCGACCACGCCGGCGTGCTCGCCCTCGAGGATCGTCCGGGTGTCCGCGAGCTGGTGGTCGTAGACCTTGTCCGCGTAGCGCTTCATCGCGTTGACGACGACTTCCAGCGCCCCCTGGTTGTCCTGCAAGGTCGACCGCGTCAGCGTCTGGATCTTGCCTTCCTCGACCAGCAGCGCCGTGGCGCGCAGCACCTTCGTCGCGACGTTCAGATCCTCGCTCGGGATCACGGGCGCGCCGTCGTGCGTCAGCGTGCCGAGCTGGGTGGAGACGCTGGTGATGTCGCCGTCGAAGACCGTTGCCTTCGCGCCGGACAGCTTCACGAGCGCCACGGCATAGGCCGCCAGCCCGTCGCCCAGCGCCGCCGCTTCGGCGCCCGCCTGCTTGAACTGGGCGCAGAAGGTCGCGGCGTCGCGCCAGACGACTTCGTCGTCGTAGTTGCCCGGGGCGCTCAGCGCGACGTAGCGCTGCTTCTGCTCGCAGCTGTCTTCCAGGCCCGACGTGAAGGGCTTGTAGGCGGCGGCCAGGTGGTTGGCCGAGGCGCCGAAATCGGCCACCGGCTGCATCTGCGCGGCACAGCCCGCGAGCAGGATCAGCGCGATCGCGGGCAGCGGCCAGGGCGCACGCAGGCGGTTCGACATGGGCATCTCCGGCAGGGCCTGTTGTGGTGGCGGGCAGTCTACGTTCGCGACGTCGCAGGCGCACTGTTCGTCCTGGGGGGATGGTCGCACGCATGACGCAAAATCGCCCGGTCATCCACCCGGAGCCACCGCCATGATCGACCACACCGGCGTCACCGTCAGCGACCTCGCCGCCAGCAAGGCGTTCTACGACGCGGCGCTCGGAGCCATCGGCTACGCGAAGCTGATGGAGTTTGGCCCCGAGATCACCGGCACGACGGCGGTGGCAGGCTACGGCGAGCCGCCCAAGCCCGACTTTTGGCTCGCCGAAGGCACGCCCAACCGCCCGGCGATCCACATCGCGTTCCGCGTCGCCACGCGCGCGGAGGTGCGCGCGTTCCACGCGGCCGCGCTCGCCGCGGGCGGCACCTGCAATGGCCCTCCGGGCCTGCGTGCCCACTACCACCCGAATTACTATGGGGCCTTCGTGCACGACCCGGACGGCCACAACATCGAGGCCGTCTGCCATGACCCCGAGGATCACTCATGAAGCTGACGTTCCCCCGTGGCCTGTTCGCCGCGGCCCTCGCCGCGTTCGCGTTCTCGGCGCACGCCGACGAAGTCCAGGTGGCCGTCGCCGCCAACTTCTCGGCCGCGGCGCAGAAGATCGCCGCGCAGTTCGAGAAGGACACGGGCCATACGGTCAAGCTGTCGTTCGGCGCCACCGGCAAGTTCTACGCGCAGATCGAGGCCGGCGCGCCGTTCGACGTGCTGCTGGCCGCCGACCAGACCACGCCGGGCAAGCTCGTCACCGAAGGCAAGGCCGTGCCGACCACGCTGCGCACGTACGCCATCGGCAAGCTCGTGCTGTGGTCGGCCGACGCCGGCCTGGTCGACGCGAAGGGCGAAGTGCTCAGGTCCGACAAGTGGAAGCACCTGTCGGTCGCCGATGCCAAGCTCGCGCCGTACGGCCAGGCGGCCAAGGAGACACTGGCCGCGCTCAAGCTCACCGACGCCGTGCAGTCGCGCATCGTCACCGCCGAGAACATCGGCCAGGCGCTGCAGTTCGTGCAGAGCGGCAACGCCGAACTGGGTTTCGTCGCGCTGGGCCAGGTGCAGCCGCCGAACGGCTCCAAGGTGCCGGGCTCGATGTGGCTGGTGCCGGACAGCCTGTACACGCCGATCAAGCAGGACGCCGTCGTCATCGCCGCCACCAAGGTCAGCAAGGCGGCCATCGAGTTCGTCGACTACCTCGCCAGCGACAAGGCCCGCGTCGTGATCAAGGCCTACGGCTACAGCTGGTGATGCGTTGAACGCGGTCGACGTCGACTGGGCCACCGACCTGCAGGCGGTGGCGCTGACGCTCAAACTGGCGTTCGTCGTCACCGTGTTGCTGCTCGCGCTCGGCACGCCGCTCGCGTGGTGGCTCGCGCACACGCGTTCGCGCTGGAAGGCGCCGCTGGCGGCGCTCGTCGCGCTGCCGCTGGTGCTGCCGCCGACGGTGCTGGGCTTCTACCTGCTGCTGCTGATGGGCCCGCACGGCTGGGTCGGCGAGGCGACGCAGGCGCTGGGCATCGGGCTGCTGCCGTTCACTTTCGCGGGCCTCGTGATCGCGTCGATGCTGTACTCGATGCCCTTCGTCGTGCAACCGCTGCAGACGGCGTTCGAGGCCGTCGGCGCGCGCCCGCTCGAGGCCGCCGCCACGCTGCGCGCCGGCCCGTGGGAGCGTTTCGTGCACGTGGCGCTGCCGCTGGCGCGGCGCGGCGTCATCACGGCCGCGGTGCTGGGCTTCGCGCACACCGTGGGCGAATTCGGCGTCGTGCTGATGATAGGCGGCAACATCCCCGGCGCGACGCGCGTGATCTCGACGCAGCTGTACAACCACGTCGAGGCGCTCGAATACCCCGCGGCGCATCGGCTCGCGGCAATGCTGCTGGTGTTCAGCTTCGCGGTGCTGCTGTGGGTCTACCGGCTGCGAACCCGCGGCGCGTTGATCGGGTCGACCGCGCCCGACGGAGCACCGCGCGCATGATCGAAGCGGCCCTGCGACTGCCGCGCGGCGCGTTCACGCTGGACGTCGCGCTGACGCTGCCCGGCCGCGGCGTCAGCGCGCTGTTCGGGCCCTCGGGCTGCGGCAAGACGACGCTGCTGCGCTGCCTCGCCGGCCTCGAGCGCGCACGCGGCGGACGCGTCGTCGTCGACGGCGAGGTCTGGCAGGACGACGCCGCCAACGTGTTCGTGCCAACGCATCGCCGCGCCGTGGGCGTCGTGTTCCAGGAGGCCAGCCTGTTCGAGCACCTCGACGTGCGCGCCAACGTCGAATTCGGCTGGAAGCGGCTCGCGCCATCGGAGCGTCGCGTGTCGGTCGGCGATGCGATCGAGTGGACCGGCATCGAGTCGCTGCTTGGCCGTGCGACGACGGGCCTGTCCGGCGGCGAGCGCCAGCGTGTCGCGATCGCGCGCGCGCTGGCGGTCAGCCCGCGCGTGCTGCTGATGGACGAGCCGCTCGCCGCGCTCGACGCCACTCGCAAGGCCGAGATCCTGCCGGCGATCGAGCGCCTGAACGAGCTGTCCGGCATCACCATCGTCTACGTCAGCCACGCGATCGCCGAGGTCGCGCGGCTGGCCGACCACGTCGTGCTGATGGACGCCGGCAGGGCCGTCGCGTCGGGCGCCGTCGCCGACCTGCTGAGCCGCCTCGACCTGCCGCTGCCACCCGGCGAGGACGCCGGCGTCGTGCTGCTGGGCGAGGTCGGCGCACTCGACGCCCCATGGCACCTGGCGCGCCTCGACGTGTCCGGCGCGTCGTTCTGGACACGCGATCCCGCGCTGCCCGTCGGCCATCGAATCCGCCTGCGCGTGCTTGCGCGCGACGTGTCGCTGAGCCTCGTCGCGCAGCCTGACAGCAGCATCGTCAACCAGATCCCCGCGACGGTCGAGGCGCTCGCCGACGACGCGCATCCGTCGCAGGTGCTCGTGCGCGTGCGCACGCATGTCGGCGGGAGCGCGCTGCTCGCGCGCGTGACGCGCCGCTCCGCGCAGGCGCTGGCGCTCGCGCCGGGCAAGGCGGTGTGGGCGATGGTGAAGTCGGTGGCGTTGCTCGACTGAGCGCTGCAAGAAGTCACGCACACCGCGCGCCCATACCGCAACCAGGTGATTGATAGGAAGCCGATAGCCTGCCGAAAGTCTGCGTTCGGCCAGCCTGCCATCGAGCCACTACAACCGAGGCACCTCCATTCGACAGGTGCATCGTGATCGATTCCTCGTTCCAGGACGCTCGCGCGTCCGCGCAGGCCGTCGTCGCTCCTCGCATCCACCTCGCCTCGCCGGCGGACGTGCCGTTCATCGTCGACGCGATCGTCGCCGAGTCGCGCAGCGGCCACTTCGGTTGCGACTGCACGCAGCCCGATGTGCTGCAAGGGCTGTGGCACCAGATCCAGACCATCGTGTCGGACGGCGCCACGCCGTTGCCGGGCGCGCGCAACGGCGCGGGCGGGCGCGCGTTCGTCGTGCAGGTGGGGCAGGCCAACGCCGGCTTCGCGATCCTCGTCGAGGAGACGCCCGGATCGTGGCGCGACAGCATCGAGCTGCTCGCGATGACTGTGCACCCGGCCTTTCGCGGCGCTGGGCTGGGCCGGCATCTGCTGACCAGTCTCCTGCGCGACGCGCAGAGCGCGCATGTGTACGCGCGCGTCGCGTTCTCGTCGACCGCGATGAACGGCCTGCTCAAGTCCTGCGGGTTCGCGCTCGGCGCCCGTTCCGACCACGGCACGCTGACGCTCGAATACCGCCGCCCTGCCTAGGCACGCGGCGCGGCAGCGCGCCGTTTCGCCGCCGGCAGTGGCTGCGCCCACGGCGCGCTCGCCAGCCGCTGCGCCAGCTACTCGATCAGCAGTTCCACCCGCGCGGGATGCGCGCGGTGCGGCGGCGTGACGATGCGCAGCGCGATGTGCGTCGCGTACCCATCGGGCATCACCGTCTTCCATTCGTTCTATATCCGCAGACAGGTTCTGCGCGTATCTTAGGCGCCAACTCATCCGGGGGGGCCATGAAGTCCCGCCAATAGCGAGACACGCAATGACCACATCCTCGACTCCCGACCTGATCCTTCGCGGTGGCCGCTTCACGACGTTGGATCGCGCCAACCCGGTCGCGCAGGCCGTCGCGATCCACGACGGCCGCTTCGTGGCCGTGGGCGAAGACGAGCGAGTGATGGCGCTGGCCGGCGCCGCGACGCGCATCATCGACCTGCACGGCGCGACCGCGCTGCCCGGCCTGATCGACAACCACTCGCACGTGATCCGCGGCGGCCTGAACTACAACATGGAGCTGCGCTGGGACGGCGTGCGCAGCCTGGCCGACGCGATGGGCATGTTGAAGCGCCAGGTCGCGATCACGCCGGCGCCGCAATGGGTGCGCGTGGTCGGCGGCTTCACCGAGCACCAGTTCGCCGAGAAGCGGCTGCCGACGATCGCCGAGCTCAACGCCGTCGCGCCGGACACGCCCGTCTTCATCCTGCACCTGTACGACCGCGCGCTGCTCAATGGCGCGGCCTTGCGCGCCGTCGGCTACACGCGCGAGACGCCCGAGCCGCCGGGCGGCCAGATCCTGCGCGATGGCGACGGCAATCCGACCGGCCTGCTGCTGGCCAAGCCGAACGCGTCCATCCTCTACGCGACGCTGGCCAAGGGGCCGAAGCTGCCGTACGACTACCAGCGCAACTCGACGCGCCACTTCATGCGCGAGCTGAACCGCCTCGGCGTGACCGGCGTCATCGATGCCGGCGGCGGCTCGCAGAACTGGCCGGACGACTACGAGGTGATCCAGGATCTCGAGGCCGACGGCGAGCTCACCGTGCGCTTCGCCTACAACCTGTTCACGCAGAAGCCCAGGCAGGAGAGGCAGGATTTCCTCGACTGGACGGCGTCGTCCACCTACAAGCAGGGCAGCGACTACTTCCGCCACAACGGCGCCGGCGAGATGCTCGTCTTCTCGGCCGCCGACTTCGAGGACTTCCGCGTCGCGCGGCCCGACCTGCCCGAGCAGATGGAGGGCGAGCTCGAGGAAGTGGTGCGCGTGCTGGCGCAGAACCGCTGGCCGTGGCGCCTGCACGCGACCTACGACGAGTCGATCGCCCGCGCGCTGGACGTGTTCGAGCGCGTGAACCAGGACATCCCGCTCGCCGGGCTGAACTGGTTCTTCGACCACGCCGAGACGATCTCCGACAAGTCCATCGACCGCGTCGCCGCGCTCGGCGGCGGCATCGCCGTGCAGCACCGCATGGCCTACCAGGGGGAGTATTTCGTCGAGCGCTACGGCGCCCGCGCGGCCGAGGCGACGCCGCCGATCGCGAAGATGCTGGCGCGCGGCGTCAAGGTGTCCGGCGGCACCGACGCCACGCGCGTCGCGTCGTACAACCCGTGGGTGTCGCTCGCGTGGATGATCACCGGCAAGACCGTCGGCGGGCTGCAGCTCACCGCGCAGCGCAACTGCCTGGATCGCGAGACGGCCCTGCGGATGTGGACCGAGAACGTGACCTGGTTCTCGAACGAGGAAGGCCAGAAAGGCCGCATCGAGGTCGGGCAGCTGGCCGACCTCGTCGTGCCCGATCGCGACTTCTTCGCCTGCCCCGAGGCCGACATCGCCGACATCACGTCCGCGCTGACGGTCGTCGGCGGCAAGGTGGTCTGGGCCGCCGGACGCTTCGCGTCCGAGGACGAGGGCGCACCGCCGCCGGCGATGCCCGACTGGTCACCGGTGCGCAGCTTCGGCGGCTACGGCGCCTGGGGCGACGAGGGCAAGCCACTGCAGGCGGCGATCAAGCGCAACGCCGCGGCCTGCGGCTGCGATGCGCTGTGCGGCGTGCACGGCCACGCGCACGCGAGCGCGTGGGCCGCGGAGCTGCCCGCGTCGGACGCGCGCAGCTTCTGGGGCGCGCTCGGTTGCGCGTGCTGGGCGGCCTGAGATGAACGGCAAGTCCTTCGTCGCCAACCGGTTCTGGTCGGCACCGCCGGCCGATCGGTTCATGCTGGAGAACGGCTTCTTCGAACACCTGGGTCTGGTCGGCGGCTTCCTGCGGGTGGCGTGGATGGACTGGCGCGAGTCCGCACGGGCATCATGACGCCATGAAGTTCAACGTCCCCGCCTTCCTGAGCCTCAACGCCGGCTACGTCGACACTGCAGGCTTCCTGGCGCTGCAGGGATTGTTCACGGCGCACGTGACCGGCAACTTCGTGACGCTGGGCGCCGCGCTGGTGCTGGGCGGCTCGGGCGTCCTGGCCAAGCTGCTGGCGTTGCCGGTGTTCTGCGTCGTCATCCTCGTCACGCGCCTGCTGGCGCCGGCGCTGCCCCGGCTGGGCCTGCCCGTGCTGCGCACGATGCTGTGGCTCAAGCTCGTCCTGCTGGCCAGCGGCGCCGCGATGGCGATCTGGATCGGACCGGTGCACGACGCCGGGCAGCCCGCAGCGGTCGTCACCGGCATGCTGCTCGTGTCCGCGATGGCGATCCAGAACGCGATCTCGCGCATCCATCTCGGTACCGCGCCGCCCACCACGCTGATGACCGGCACCACCACGCAGATGATGATCGACATCGCCGACCTGCTGCGCGGCCTGCCGGACGACCAGCGCGCCGCCGCGAAGGCCCGGCTGTCGCGCATGGGCGCCAACGTCGGCGCCTTCGCGTTGGGCTGCGCGGCCGGCGCCCTGCTGTTCAGCCAGTTCAAGATGAACTGTTTCGTCGTGCCGCCGCTACTGGCGATGGTGCCGCTACTGCTGGATTCGACCAGGGAGCCGTGAGCGCCCACTGTCATTCAGAGACCCGCTAAACCGACGTTGACCTCGCTCGGGGTTTGACGCAGGAACACCACAAGAGCTGTCTCCGAGCTGGCGAAGCCCTTGAACAGGGCCCGCTCATCCTTGTTGTCAGGGCGCGATCTCTGTAAAGTTCCGTGCCTTGAGTGCGAATCAATCGCACTTGCACTACCAATCAGCCTCAGGGCATTCTCGCCCGGCGCGGCACGAAGAGACAATGACTATTCCTGGCTTCGGTTCGGCATCTGCCCCAAGAGGATGGGGGCTGGCGCTCTCGGTGTCCCTGCTGGTCGCGGCCTGCGGCGGCGGGAGCGACTCCGCGCCGGCGTCCGGCGGCGGCAGCGCCACGACGCTGTCGGCCGCCGCGCAGCTGGGCCAGAAGATCTTCAACGACACGGCGCTGTCGGTCTCGGGCGCCCAGTCGTGCGCGAGCTGCCACGTCGCGGCCTCCGCGTTCGCCGAGGACGCGAGCGCCAGCGGCGTCGATCACGGCTCGCCCGTGCCGCTCGGCGGCCCCGGCATGAACCAGACGGGCTTTCGCAACACGCCGTCGCTGATGTACGCGTCGCTGATCCCCGCGTTCTACATCGCTTCGGATGGCAGCCCCAATGGCGGGTTCTTCCGCGACGGCCGCGCCGCGACGCTGGAGGCGCAGGCGGTGCTGCCGTTCACCACGTCCTTCGAGATGGCCAACGCCGACGCGAGCGCCGTCGTCGCCAAGCTGAAGACGCGCCCTTACCTGGCCGACTTCGAGACGCTCTACGGCGCCGCGGTGCTCGCCGACCCGACGACCGCGCTGAACCGCATGGGCCAGGCGCTCGCCGCCTTCGAACGCGAGAACCCGGCGTTCCATCCGTTCTCCAGCAAGTACGACTTCTTCCAGAAGGGCCAGGTCCAGCTGACGGCACAGGAACTGCGCGGGCTCGCGCTGTTCAACGACGCGACCAAGGGCAACTGCAGCGCGTGCCATCCCAGCACGTCGGGCGACGGCGTCAACCCGCCGATGTTCACCGACTTCAGCTACGACAACCTGGGCGTCCCGCGCAACAGCCTGATCCCGGCCAACGCCGCCTCGGCGCCGGACGGCACGCCGGTCAACAGCGACGACGGCGTGCAGACGTACTACGACCTGGGCGTCTGCGGCCCGTTCCGCGCGCAGACGGTCGACTTCTTCAGCAGCTGCGGCCAGTTCAAGGTGCCCACGCTGCGCAACATCGCCGTGACCGCGCCCTACTTCCACAACGGCCGCTTCACGACGCTGAAGGACGCCATCGGCTTCTACGTGCGGCGCGACACCAACCCCGAGGAGTGGTACCCGGCCAACCCCGACGGCACGGTCACCAAGTTCGACGACCTGCCCGCGGTCTACGGCGGCCAGTTCGTCGTGACGCCGGGCGTCGCGGGCAGCGACGCGGGCTACCTCGGCAACGTCAACACGAGCGAGATTCCGTACAACCGCCACATCGGCGACACGCCGGCGCTGGCGCCCGACGAGATCGACGACGTCATCACCTTCCTGTGCACGCTGACCGACGGCTTCGACCCGGCCAACCCGAACGCGCAGGTGCTGCCCGCCCAATGCCAGGCCGCCGTGCATGCCGCGGCCGCTCCGAACAACTCCAAGAGCCGATGAACAACATGAACAAGACCTCCGTCGCCCTCGCCGCCCTGTCCCTGTGCCTGCTCACGTCGGCGCACGCCGCCGACACGTCGCCCGACGTCGCGGACAAGCTCGCCCAGCAGATCAACCAGATGCAGCAGCAGCTCGATGCGATGAAGCAGGAGTTGGCGCGCGTCAAGGCGCAGAACGACGCGCTCGCGGCGCAGCAGGCGGCGCAGGCCAAGGCCATCGCGACGTCGGCGCCCGCCCCTGTCGCCGCCGCCGCGCCGGCTCCGACGATCGCCAGCGCCATCTCGCCCAACCTCGGCCTATGGGGCTACGGCGAGATCTACTACACGCATCCGACCAAGGACCCGAAGCGGACCGAGGCCGACCTGGCGCGCGCCGTGTTCGGCATCGGCTACAAGTTCGACGACCGCACCAGCTTCAACTCCGAGTTCGAGGTCGAGCACGCGGTGGCCTCGGCGGCCGACGCCGGCGAGTTCGAGGTCGAGCAGTTCTACATCGACCACCAGCTCAGCGACTCGATCAACGCCAAGGCCGGCCTCTACCTGATGCCCGTGGGCCTGCTCAACGAGCACCACGAGCCGACCAACTACTACGGCGTGCAGCGCAACTTCGTCGAGACGCTGATCATTCCCAGCACCTGGCGCGAAGGCGGCGTGGGCCTGCACGGCACCAGCGACGTCGGCCTGACCTGGGACCTGGGCGTCACCACGGGCCTGAACCTCGGCGGCTGGAACAACAGCCCCGAGGATCCGCAGTACCGCACGGCGCTCGACCTGGAAGACAACGACGTCGCGCCGATGCAGGCCATGCACCAGGAGCTGCAACTGGCCAACGCGCAGCACCTGTCGCAGTACGCCGGCCTGAACTACGTCGGCGTGCCGGGCCTGCAGCTGGGCGGCTTCGCGTTCACCGGCAACCTCGCGCTGCCGGTGGTGCCCGCCAACCTTCCGCAGTCGCGCCTGACGCTGTGGGAGACGCACGCCCGCTGGACGCCGGGCAACGCCGACATCTCGGCGGTCTATGCGCGCGGCACGATCTCGAAGACGGCCACGTACAACCTCGACAACACCGGCGTGTCCAACCCGATCCCGTCGTCGTTCCTGGGCTACTACGTGCAGGGCGCCTACAAGGTGTGGGAAAGCGGCGGAGAGAAGCTGACGCCGTTCGTGCGCTGGGAGCACTACGACATGGGCGCCAGCTACGCCGGCATCGCCCCAGGCTTCACGACGGTGCCCACCGGCCTGGCCGCCGACGGCAAGCCATGGCCGCAGCCGCACGACCGCGTCTGGACGGCCGGCGCCAACTTCTATCTCAATCCGAACGTGGTGCTGAAGGCCGACTACCAGCGCTTCGACACCAACACCGACCTGACCCGCTTCGACCTGGGCCTGGGCCTGGCGTTCTGATCGTCGCCGCCGGACAAAAAGGGATCGCCGCGGCGATCCCTTTTTTCTTGGCGAACGTGGCCGCCTACTGGTGGCGAGCGGCGGCTTCGGCGCCCTTCAGTCGCGAGCGGGATAGCCCGTGATGGCCCGGATGCGCGCGTACAGCGGCGCGAGGCGCGGGTACATCTTCTGGTAGACCTGCTCGTAGAGCTGGTCGTACAGCGCGGCGTTCCTGGCGTCGGGCTCGAAGGTGCGGGCGACGCGCGTCATTGCGCGCACGGCGGTCGGGAAGTCCGGGTGCACGCCCAGCCCGACGGCGCAGTCGATCGCCGCCCCCAGGCCGCTGGTCTCGTAGACATGCGGACGGCTGGCCGGCAGGCGGAAGATGTCGGCCGTCAGCTGCAGCGCGGCGTCCGACTGCGAGCCGCCGCCGGACACGCGCAGCTCGGTCAGCGCTACGCCGGTCTTTCTCTCGATGCGCTCGCGGCCGTCGCGCAGCGCGTAGCCCAGGCCCTCGAGGATCGCGCGGTACACGTGCGCCCGCGTGTGGGCGTCGCCGAAGCCGATGATCGCGCCCTTGGCGTCGGGGCCGGGATGGCGGATGCCGGGTGTCCAGTACGGCTGCAGCACGAGGCCCAGCGAGCCCGGCGGCACCGCGGCGACGAGCTCGTCGAGCAAGGCCTCGGGCGCGACGCCGCGTTCCTGCGCCGCGTTGCGCTCGCGGTCGCCGAACTGCTCCTTGAACCAGCGCACCATCCAGTAGCCGCGGAAGATCTGCACCTCGCTGTCGAAATGGCCCGGCAGCGCGGCCGGATACGGCGGCACGAAGGACAGCGCCTCCGCGTACTTCGTCGTGCAGACGTTGATCGTGGCGGTGGTGCCGTACGAGATGCCGCCGACGTGCGGCTCGAGGCAGCCCGAGCCCAGCACCTCGCAGGCCTTGTCGGCCGCGGCGGCGATCACGGGCGTGCCGGCCGGGATACCCGTGGCCGTACTCGCCGCGGCGCTGACGCGGCCCAGCACCGAGCCCACCGGCCGCAGCTCGGGCAGCTGGTCGCGGCGCACGGCCAGGCCCTGCCACTTCCAGTCCGACGGCCTGGCCCACGCGTGCGCCTTGAAGTCGAACGGCACGTAGCCCACCTGCGAGCCGACCGAGTCGACGAACTCGCCGGTCAGCTTCCAGTTGATCAGGCCCGACAGCAGCAGCACCTTGTGCGTGCGCGCCCAGGCCGCGGGCTCGTGCTCGGCCCACCAGTTGACCTCGGCCTCGCGCTGGAAATAGCGAATGGTCTCGGCGACGCCCGCGGCGCGGAACAAGGTGCGCCACATCGCGTTGATCTGCGGCACCTTCGTGGCCTTGCGCTGGTCGAGCCAGATCAGCGCCGGCAGCGCGGGCCGGCCGTCGGCGGCGATGGGCATGATGGTGCCGCGCTGCGTGGTCACCGTGACGCCGCACACCCGCGCCGCGAGCTCGGGGCCGTCCAGCCACAGCTGGCGGCAGGCGCGCGCGCTGGCGGCCCAGAACCCGTCGACGTCGTGCGCCATCCAGCCGGGCTGTTCGACCACGTAGTCGTCGAGTGCCAGCTGCGACTTCGCGACCAGGTTGCCGAGCGGATCGAACAACAGCGCGCGCACGCTCTGGGTGCCGCAGTCGATCGAGAGCAGCAGGTCGTCGGGACGGGCAACGGTCATGGCGTGGGCACCGAGTAGCTGCTGTCGATGATGCGCGCGTAGCGCTCGCGCTGGTCGCGCCATTCTCCGGCGGACCAGCCGAGCGCCTCGCGCGCCACCGGTTCGAGGCGCGGCAGCAGCGCCCCGGCGCCGTCGGGCAACAGCAGGCCCAGGCGCGTGCGGCGCAGCAGCAGGTCGTCGAGGAAGCGGACCTGCTCGTGGCGCAGCGCCCAATTCAGCTCGGCCCACGGCGTGTTCGTGCCCGCGACGACCTCGAGGTCGCTCGGCGCGGACTCGCGCAGCAACGTGCGCGCGTGCTGGCCGTGGCGGCCGATCAGGCGGCTGCGCAGGCCGTGCGGCAGCGCCAGCAGCTCGGGCGCGTCGGGCTGCGGCGCGAAGATGGCATCGGCCACGCGGTAGTCGAAGTCGTCCGCGCTCATCGCGGCCCAGGCGTCCTCGCCGGGCACGTCGCCGGCGATCACCGTCGACCCGAAGCCGCCGCGCCGCGACGACGCCGCCAGGTACGGCGCGGCGTGGCGCAGCGCGTCGAGCGCGTTGACGCGGAAGGTCGTCAGCTTGCCGCCGGTGACGGTGATCAGACCGTGCTCGTCGCGCACGACATGCTCGCGCGGCGCCTTCGACGGATCGCCGCCGCCGGCGCGATCGTCGACCACCGGTCGCACGCCGGCGAAGCTGCAGATCGCGTCGGCGGCGCCCAGGCCGAGGCGCGGGAACGCGTGGCGCACGGCCTCGATCAGGTAGGCGGTCTCGCGCGCCGTGATGCTCGGCTCGATGTCGGGATCGTCGTGGTGGTCGAGGTCGGTCGTGCCGACCAGCGCGACGCCTTCCCACGGCGTCGCGAACACCGGCCGGCCGTCGCGCGGGTGATAGAGGCTCACCGTCTGCGCGACCGGCAGCTTCCACAGCGGGAACACGAGATGGCTGCCGCGCAGCGGACGCAGCATCGGCGTGCCGAGTCCGCGGCGCAGGCCGTCGGCCCAGAAGCCGGTGGCGTTGACGACGCAGCGCGCCCGCACGTCGCCGCTGAAGCCCGCGCCCTCGATGCGCGCGCCCACGACGGTGCCTGGCTTGACCGTGCCGGCACCTTCGGCCGACAGCGACGACAGCGGCATGTCGGCATCGCCCGCGCGCAGCAGCGACCTGACGGCCGCGCGATTGAACACGCGGGCGCCGTGCTGCTGAGCCTCCTGCAGCACGCGCATCACCAGGCGCGCGTCGTCGGTCTTGGCGTCGAGGTAGCTCGACGCGCCCAGCAGGTGCTGGTCGTCCATGTGCGGCGCGAGCGTGCGCACCTGCGCGGGCGTGTGGAACGCGCGCGTGCGCTGGCCGGCCATCCCATCGTAGACGGCCAAGCCCATCGCCATCGTGCGACGGCTCGGCGAGCGGCCCTCGTAGTGGCCCATCAGGAAGCGCTGCGGCTCGACCAGGCCTGGCGCGTCCTGCAGCAGCCGGCCGCGTTCGCGCACCGATTCGCGCGTCAGCCCGAACGCGCCCTCGCGCAGGTAGCGCAGGCCGCCGTGCACGAGCTTGGACGAGCGCGACGAGCTGCCCCAGGCGAAGTCGCGCGCCTCCACGAGCATCACGGCCAGCCCGCGGCGCGCGGCTTCCAGCGCGACGCCGGCGCCGGCGATGCCGCCGCCGACGACGAGGATGTCGACCTCCATCAATGCAGGCCCTCGCAGCCGCGCGGCGGCACGGCGGCCTTGGCGATCACGGTGTCGCGCGCGCCGACGCGGCGCATGTGGCGCGCGCCGAAGAACACGCTTCGGCGCACGCCCAGGTCTCGCTGCAATTCGGCCAGTGCCGACGCGACGAGCCGCATCGCCACGGCCACGGGCGTCCGCGCGCGCGCGAACGCGAGGCGACGATCCACCTTCATTCGAAATCGCCCAGCAGGTTGCCGCGCGCCATCACGCAGTGCGGGTCGAACTCGCGCACCATCGCGGCGATGGCCGACATGCCCGTCACGCCTTTCTCGGCCGCGAGCCAGCGCGCGTGGTCCTTGCCGACGCCGTGCTGGTGCGAGATCGTGCCGCCCTGCGCGACGATGGCGTCGCCGACGGCCGTCTTGAGCGACTGCCAGCGGGCGAGCGCGCTGTCGTAGTTCGGCCCGATGCGGTAGACGAACGTCGAATAGACGCTGGAGCCCTGCGCGTAGACGTGCGACAGGTGCGTGTAGCAATGCGTGCGCTCGCCGTGTTTCGCCAGCGCGGCGCGGCCGGCCGTTTCGAGCGCCTGCACCATCGCGTCGACGCGCGGCCAGTCGCACGCGGTCTCCATCGTGTCGACCGCGTAGCCGGCGTCCCACAGCGCGTTGCGCAGGTAGACGCCCGCGAAGCGGCGCCGCTCCCATTTCTTGCCCAGCACGCTGCCGGTGGACACGCCGCCGTGCTCGCTCCAGATGGCTGCGGCGGCACGTTGCATCGTGCGCACCGGGCCCGCGCCGGCGCCGGTGAAGCCGGCGAACAGCAGGCACTTGCCCTCGCCCGCGCCGCGCAGCGACAGGTAGCGCTCGAGCCAGCCGATCGCGCTGGCGTGGCCGGCCATCTGCAACGTCGTGAAGGTCTCGGCCGGATTGGCCAGGCGCAGCATCGACAGCCCCAGCTTGGCCTGCCCGAGCCGGCGTACGGCGGTAAGGCCGCTGGCCCAGTCGGGGAAGAAGACGCCGACGAAGCGCTCCGCGGCCGGCGCGCGCGTGACGCGCACGCTGGCCTCGGTCAGCACGCCGATGCGACCTTCCGAGCCGAGCGCCCATTCGCGCAAGTCGGGCCCGGCGGCCGACGCCGGAAACGTCGGCAGCGTCCACTCGCGCTCGGGCGTCTGCAGCACGCCGCCGGCGAACAGCTGCTCGATGCGGCCGTAGCGCGCCGACTGCTGCCCCGACGAACGCGTCACCACCCAGCCGCCCAGCGTCGACAGCTCGAAGCTCTGCGGGAAATGGCCCAGCGTGAAGCCGTGGGCGCGCAACTGCGCCTCGAGATCGGGGCCGGCGACGCCCGCCTCGAAGCGCGCGAGCTGCGCCACCGGGTCGAGATCGAGCAGCCGCATCATGCGGCCCATGTTGAGCGTGAGCACCGGTGCCGCGCCAACCGGCGTCAGGTGGCCGGCCACGCTGGTCGCGCCGCCAGACGGCAGCACCTGCACGCCATGCTGGCGCGCCCACGTCAGCAGCGCGCGCACCTCGGCCCCGCTGCTCGGGAACGCGACGCCGTCGGTCACGCGGCCCAGCACGCCGAAGCGCAGCCGCAGCCAGTCGTGCATCGACTGGCCGAAGCTGGCACGCAGGCGCGTCTCGGCGCGGGTGTCGACCAGGGGATGCGGCGGCAGCCGCGACGGCTGCTCGTCGACCTGCGCGAGCGCGGTCGCGAACGTGGCGTCGGGCAGCGGTTCGCCCGCGCCGATGGCCTGCGCCAGGAAGGCGCGCGCCTCGGGCTTGAGCTCTTCGTGCACGCTGGCGTCGCCCCAGCCGTTCCAGCGTCGTTGCGTGGTCATGTGGCTATACTCGTTTTCAGGTCGAATGCGCCCACGAAGCCTGGAAAGACAAGGCTCCGGACGCTACGCCGCGATGGTGCGCCGATCGCGCCCCCACGGCTTGTCTTTCGCCGACAGGCGAGTTGCCACAACATGCCAGCCCCGCCCGCGGCGAACTCGCCCGCCTTTCCTGCCGCCAGCCGTCGCGCGGACGCGCCCTGCCCGATCCCGCCGGCGCCGGACGCCCGCGTCGCCATGGCCTACGTGCAGACGGCGGTCGCGGCCGCGCAGACCTTGGGCGTGACGCCGGCGGCGCTGTGCGCCGACCTCGGCTGGCCCGCGGACACGCTGGACGCCGCGCGCGACAGCCTCACCGTCGCCGAGTACATCGCGCTGCTGGGCGCGGGCGACCGGCTGGCCGGCGACCCGGTGTTCGGGTTGCATGTCGGACTGCAGGCGCGGCTGTCCACTTATCCGTTCTACGGCCTGGTCGTGTGCGCCTGCACGACGCTGCGCGCCGCCTTCGACCAGACCCGCCGCTACGAAGGCCTCGCGCACGACCTCGGCCGCTCGCGCCTGGACGAACACGGCGACGTCGCCACCTACTACTGGGACACGCCCTGGCTGGCCCAGTGCACGCCGGCCGAGGCGCGCCACCTGTGCGACAGCGTGCTGGCCGGCATCCTCACCTTCGTCAGCTGGCTGGCCCACGAGCGGCTGCCGGTGCACGAGATCGGCCTGCCCACCCCCGAGCCCGACGTCGCGATCCGCGCGGCGCATGCGCAGGTGTTCGGCCCGGCCGTCGTCTACGGCGTGCCGGCCGCCTACGGCCGCTTCGACGCCGCGCTGCTCGATCGACCCGTGCCCAACGCCGACGGCAGCATGCTCAAGGTGCTGCAGCGCCACGCCGACGAGCTGCTGGCGGCACGCCTGCGCGAGACCTCCGAGCCGCGCATCGTCAGCGACGTGCGGCGCGAGGTCGCGGCCCAGCTCGCCAACGACCGCGCGCGTGTCGACGACGTCGCCTCGGCGCTGTGCGTCAGCACCCGCACGCTGCAACGCAAGCTCGCCGACGCCGGCACGAACTTCCAGGCCGTGCACGACGCTGCGCGCCAGGCGCTCGCCGAGGAGCTGCTGCGCGACGCGCGGCTCAACCTCACCGACGTGGCCTTCATGCTGGGCTATCGCGAGCAGAGCTCGTTCAACCGCGCGTGCCGCGACTGGTTCGGCAATACGCCGGCGCGGACGCGGGAGCGGCTCCGCGGGGCAGGGAGCGCAGCCTGACGCTTTCGCGACCGGCGCCACCCCGCCTGTCGTCGCGCCCGCCACGTCTGCGTCCGCCCCAGCGACGCCGCGGCGCAGACATCGCTACTTCGGCTTCTTGAGCTTCTTGCGCGCCTTCAGCGCCAGCTCGCGCGCATGGCAGCCCTCGTAGTGATCGTTGACCAGGCCCATCGCCTGCATGAACGCATACACGGTGGTCGGCCCCACGAACGTCCAGCCGCGCTTCTTCAGGTCCTTGGACATCGCCACGGCCTCGGCCGACGGCCCCAGCACCACGCCTGTCTGCGGCACGTGCGGACGGGTGTCCGCCGCGGGCTCGTAGCCCCAGGCATAGGCCGCGAGCGAGCCGAATTCCTGCCGCAGCTCCAGCACGCGCTGCGCGTTGTTGATGGTGGAGACGATCTTGCCGCGGTGGCGCACGATGCCGGCATCGGCGAGCAGTCGCTCGATGTCCTTGTCGCCGAAGCGCACGATCTTGTCGGCCTCGAAGTTGGCGAAGCCCTTGCGGAAGGCTTCGCGCTTGTTGAGGATGGTCAGCCAGCTCAGGCCGGCCTGGAAGCCTTCGAGGCAGATCTTCTCGAACAGGCGGCGTTCGTCGGTGACGGGAAAGCCCCATTCCTCGTCGTGGTAGCGGCGGTATTCGTCGCTGGCGCGGCACCACTGGCAGCGCAGCACGCCATCGTCGTGGGAGAACAGGCCTGCGGGGAGGGTGCTGGTTTCGCTCATGCCGCCATTCTGCCGCCGCCGAGCGAAAACACCGCGCGCATTTCGTCCGCCGAATCGGCCGGTTCGCGCCTGGCGGCGCTCCGGTTCGTCGCGCCGGCTTGCAGTTCGTCCGCCGAGGCTGGCGCGTCGTCGCAAGCGGCTCGCGCGGCGGGGCGTGGCTTCCTAAAGTCACTCCATCGACACGCCAGACACACGAACCCAGGAGCCCGCCATGACCAAGACCTTCGCCCACCAGGCCGCCCCCATCGCCCTCGCCGCGCTGCTGACGACCGCGATGCTGCTGGCCACCAACGCGCTGGCGAGCCACCAATACCGCGTCGCCGTGGCGATCCAGGCGCCCTCGACGCAGGTCGTCGCGATGGACGTGCAGCACGTGACCATCGTCGGCCACCGCGCCAACGTCTGACACCGCGATTTCCCGGCCTTCAGCCCCGCGATGCGGAGCATTTTTCTGGTCGCTCCAAAGGATGGCGCGCCGTTTCGGGCGGACGCGCCACGACCCCGTCAGAACAGAGGCACGTCCCCGACGGACTGGCCTGCGTCGATCACGAAGTTGCCGAAGCTGGGCGTCGCCCCGACGGTGAGCGTTCCGCTGGCGTAGCTGCCGGCGGCCACCACCTGGTCGCCGGCGGCGACCGTCGATCCGGCATGGCGCCGGAACGAGATCGCGGCCACCGCGGCGCTGACCGGCACGCCGTCGATCGAGAACGTCGCCGGCGTGGCGCTCGTGCCGGCCACCGGCGCGGGGCTCGCGTCGACCGGCCCGGCCAGTTCGCTGACCGTCGATGCCGCCACGATCGTCACCGACAAGGCCTGCAGGACGCCGTTGCTGTCCTTGGCCGCCGTGACGACGAGGTGCTGCGACGTGCTGGCGGCCAGGTAGGTCTGGAAGGTCGAGATGTTGAACGGGTTGGCCTGCGGATCGATGTCGAACCAGTGGCGCGACGAACGGTCTGCCAGGCGCGTCTGGGCGGACACGACGATGGGCTCCCCCAGCACCGTCAGCGTGAAGGTGCCGGCCGTGCTGCCCGCCGCGACGGCGGTGGCGTCGCCCTCGAAGCCGTAGCTGACGCTGCGCGCGGCGTGGAGGATGCGGATCGAGCTGGCCGCCACCGAGAGGCCGTCGCTCGAGACCGTGCCGACGACGGAGACCAGGTCGCCGACGGCGGGCAGCGAGGTGCCGGCCGCCAGGGCCGACGTGTCGACGTTGACGCCGCGCACGACGAAGCTGGCGGCCGTGCCGCCCGACGCTGCAGTGAACGAGGACACGCTGCCGTCGAACTCCACGGTCGCCCCTGGCGTCTGCACCGGCAGGTGGTCGCGCTGCAGCGCCACCGTTGCGTTGAAGGACGTGGCTGGCAGCGTCGGCGCGGTGGACGAGAAGGCGGACACCACGTCTCCCACCGCGAACGCGCCGGCGCAGGCCGTCGTCTTGTCCTTCACGCGGCACGTCGCGCTGCCGAGGTTGATCTGCAGGCCGCCGATGGTGACGCCGGCGCTGCCGACCGTGGCGCTGGTCGTGGTGACGACGCCTTCGACCTTGTAGGCCGCGCCGGCGTTGGCGTCCGGCGTGTCGTGGATCGCGACCAGCGTCGCCACGACGTTGGCCGCGCCGCTGCCGCTGTTGAACAGGTAGCCGTCGACGCTGACGTACGCGCCCGGCGCACCCGTCGTGGTGAGCGTCAGGCCGGAGGCGTCGCTGATCGGGGTGCACGGATTCGTCGCCGCGTTCAGGCAGGCGCGGTGGTCGGAGAACAGCGTGGCGCTGGCCAGGCTGACGGTCTGGCCCATGACCGTGAGCGTGTTGGCCGTGCTGTCCCAGGCGTCCACGTCGCCGCGCACGAGCGGGTGCACGTGCAGCAGCTTGGCCACGGGGGCCGCCGCCGTGCTGTCGCTGGCGGGATCGATGTCCACCACCTGGCCCACCTCGAGGGCGGAGACCCGCGTGTCGGTGGCGCCCGTGTCGTCGTCGACCACCTGCGCGCCGCCGGTGGCGTATTCGTGGCCGTTGACGAACACGCTGCCGAAGGCCGTGATGGCGCCGGACGAACTGGACGTGTCGACGGCGCTGGGGCCCGAGGTGCCGCTGGCGGGCGGCGTCGTGCCGTTGCTGCCACCGCCGCCGCCGCAGGCGACCAATGTCAGTGCAAGCGCGCAAGGCAGCGCGAGCATCGTTGCCGGATTCTTCATGACCATCTCCACAGGTGAAGCGAGGCAGGTTCCTCGCTGGCAGCGCTAATGTGCAGCGCGCCGGGCTTAACGTTGTGAAGACTGGTAAAGCGAAACCTCGTGCTCAGAGAGTCGACAGTTTCGGGTCGCGCAAGGTAACGTAAACGTGGCGCGTGTCACGGATTGCGAACGTCGGCGAGCCGCGCGACCGTCCGCCAACCCGACCGCGTCGCCAGCGCCGTCACCGCGAGCACGAACGGCAGCAGGTTGTACAGCAGGCGATAGAGCAGCAGCGCGGCCAGCAGGTCGGGCCGGCCGCGGCCCGAGAGGATCGCGGTCATGCTGGCCTCGAACACGCCCAGTCCGCCCGGCGTGTGCGCCACCACGCCGAGGATCACCGAGGCGATGCAGCCGACGGCGAAGACGTCGAACGGCGGCGCGAGATCGCCCGGCAGCAGGATGTACAGCGCAGCGATCGCGGTGGCGCTCTCGATCGCGCCCAGCAGCATCAGCATCAACGCCAGCGAGGCCGGCGGCATCGGCAGGCGGAAGCGGCCCAGCACGATCTCGCGCGGGCCGCGCGACAGCCACCACAGCCACAGCAGCAGCAGGCCCTCGAGCGCGACGCCCAGGCTCGCGTGCCACGCCGGCTCCGCGCCGGTGGCGGCCTGGAACAGCTCGGCGCCGGCCAGCATCGTCATGTTGCCGGCAACCAGCGACAGCCACGACATCGACACCACCCGCGCCACCTCGCCGCCGCTCAGGCCCGCCGGCAGGTACAGGTGCGCGCGCACCGCCGAGCCCGACACCGCGTGGAAGCCCAGCGTGTTGGCGATGGCCGCGCTGGACGCGCCCGACAGCAGCGCGAGCCGCGCGCGCACGCGCCCCGGCGCGGCCACGTACACGCCGACGAGGTCGTACAGCGCGAGGCACGCGAAGCTCGCGGCCGTCAGCGCGAGGCAGGCGAGGATGTGCCAGGCCGGCTGGCGCCGCACGGCCGCCTCGAGCTCGGCCAGGCTCAGGTCGCGGAAGACGAAATCGAGCGCGACGGCCGCGAGCACCAATGCGAGCACCGCGCCCGCGCGACGCGCGAGCGCGGCACGCTCCGCACGCGTCACGCGCTCACCTGTTCCAGCGCCTCTTGCGAATCGGTGTCCTCGGCCGCGGGCTGCTGCACCGGCAGGCGCATCAAGGCCTGGCCCATGCGGATGCGGGTGCCGGTGGCGATGCCGTCGACGAACTCGAAGCCGGCCGGCACGAACAGGATGATGGTCGAGCCATGCTGGAAGCCGCCCATCTCCTCGCCCTTGCCGAAACGCGCCTCGACCGGGATCTCGTTCGGGCCGCGGTACTTCAGGTGCAGCAGCACGTCGGTGAACTTCAGGCGGATGCTCGCGACGAGGATGGCCGCCACCGGCACGATCGCGATCGGGAGGTTGCCGCGGCGCAGGCGCGCGCTGAGCACGGCGCGCTCGTTGCGGCAGAACAGCTTCTCGACTCGCTTGAGCGCGATCGGATTCACGTTCCAGGTGTCGCCGGTGATGTAGCTGACGTGGCTCACGTCGACGTCGTGCGGCGCATGGAAGCGGTGGTACATCGCAGACGTCAGGCGCAGCGTGATGAAGCGACCGTCGCGGAACGGCGTCGTGTCGGTGCCCGGGCCGAAGAGTTCCTCCATCTTGTACGGGAAGCCCTTGGCCTGGAACACCGTGGTGCCGGCCACCGCGCCGCATGCGCCGACGATGGCGTCGCAAGGCGAGGTCAGCACCTGCGGATCGGGATCGATCACGCGCGCGCCGGGCATCAGCTCGCGCGTGAAGCAGTCGTGCATCGAGCGGAACTTGCGCGTGCGCGCGTCGCTGAGGTCGAGGTCGGTGAACAGCTTCCACATGCCGATCGAGGCCTTGCTGACGAGCGGGTTGCGGATCTTGCTGAACTTGCCCATGAAGTGCGTCAGCGCGATGCGCGGCACGCGGTTCGTGAGCAGGAAGTTGAGGTCTTCCTGCGCGAGCAGGCGTCGGAATTGTTTTTTCATCGGGCTTTCAGCTGCTGAAGCGTTCACGCAGCATTTCCCGCATCAGCCCGCGCCGGATGGTGCGGTTGCTCTGCGCGGGATCGTTCCACCACCAGCCATCCGCCTGCATCTGGGTGGCCGCGGCGACGAAGCGGTCCATCACCGCGTCGAAGTCGGCGTCGCCGTAGTTGAGGCTGAAGATCAGGCGGCCCGTGCCCACCCAGCTGAGCGCCAGCCCATGCGCGCGCAGGTAGAACTGCAGCATCCAGTTGTAGCGCGACGGCTGGTCGTACAGCACCGTCCAGATCGACTGGATGTTGGCCACGCGCACCGGCACGCCGGCCGCGGCCAGGCGCTCGTTGAAGCGCGCGGTGCGCCGGTTCCAGCGTTCGTCGACGCCGTCGTACATGGCCTTGACGTCGGCGCGCTCCAGGCGCTCGAGGAACACGTTCATCGCGCCCATCACGTACGGGTGCGAGTTGAAGGTGCCGCGGGCGAAGCAGATGTCGGCGGGCCTGTCCTCGCGGAAGCGCTTCATCAGCTCGCGCTTGCCGCACACCACGCCCACCGGCAGCCCGCCGCCCAGCGACTTGCCGTAGGTGACCATGTCGGCCTCGATGCCGAAGTACTCCTGCGCGCCGCCGGGGGCGAGGCGGAAGCCGATGAAGATCTCGTCGAAGATCAGCACGATGCCGCGCTCCGTGCAGACCTGGCGCAGCTGCCTGAGCCACTCGGTGTAGGCCGCGCGGTCGAACTTCGCGCGGCGCGCGCTGTCCACCAGCGACGAGTCGCCCGGCGCCGCGGCGTTCGGGTGCAGCGCCTGCAGCGGGTTGACCAGCACGCAGGCGATGTCCTTGCGCGTGCGCAGCACCTTGAGCGTCTCGGCCTTCATCTCCTCCAGCGTGTACGTCTCGCGCGGGGGCAGCGGGTTGCCCGGGCCGGGCTGCACGTCCTCCCACCAGCCGTGGTACGCGCCGCAGAAGCGCACCAGGTATTTCTTCTTCGTGTGGTAGCGCGCCAGGCGCACGGCCTGCATGACGGCCTCGGTGCCCGACATGTGGAACGAGACCTCGTCCAGGCCCGAGATGCGCTGCAGGTGGCGCACGTTGGCTAGCAGCACCGGGTGGTAGGCGCCGAGCACCGGGCCCAGGTCGGCGACGCGGCGGGCGCCCTCGGCGATGCATTCCTTGTAGAAGTCGACGCCGAACAGGTTGACGCCGTACGAGCCGGTGAGGTCGTAGAAGCTGTTGCCGTCGAGATCCTGCACGGTGACGCCGCTCGACGATTGCAGGAAGCTGCCCGTCTTCAGGTGTTGGCGCAGGTAGGGGCTGTACTGGAACGGCACGCGGTAGCTGCCGGTGAACTGCAGGTCGGAGATGCCGGTGCTGGCCTGGGCGGTCAGCGCGGCGCTCTTGGGGAAGCGCTCGGTGTACAGCGCGGCCAGCTTCTCGAAGCCGGCGCGGCGCCGGCGCTGGAACTCATCCGGGGCGCCGTCCGAGCCGAAGAAGCGCGCCTCGTCGTAGGCGTAGCCGGGCAGCAGGCCGGCGACGCGCTTGGCCATCTTCGAGTGGCCCGTCAGCGAGGCGTGCTTGGCACGCGAGAGTTCGAGTCGACGCTTGGCGCGCGGGGCCATCACGGCCAGCGCGGCGAGCATCAACGCGGAGAGGGCGAAGGTGGTGGGTTCCATGATCAAAACAGCCGTGCTCCCGGCTTCTCAGTGCGCGGCCGCGTTGGGCGACGACACCGACGAGATCATCTGGCCACGCAGGAGCTTGAGCGGGGCCTTGTGGTACAGGACGATGTCCATGAAGGGGTCGGTGATGATCTTGAACCCCCAGGCCAGTCCTTCGGTCACGTTGCGCGTGATGCACAGCTGGATCACACGCACGACGAGGCCGGCGGCGCCCAGCGACAGCCAGGCGATGCCCACGTCGTGCACGAAGCCGCGGAGGTCGGTGTGCGGCTGGATCAGGCCGCCGAGCGAGGGCGCGAACCACAGCGCGGCCGGGATCGCCACCCAGATGGCCATCAGCACGATCTTGCGGCGGATGTTGTAGCCGGCCTTGACCTCTTCCTTGTACTCGTCCGAGACCTGGTTCACCTCGTCGTAGCCGCGCGGCTCGAAGAAGAAGTGGCCGGCCTGGCGCGTCGTCATCGACACCGTCCACGCGAGCACGGCGGCGATCGCCGGATCGACGAACAGCAGCGCATACGAGATGCAGAACGTGATCGCGCTGATGAAGTGCAGGCTCTGGTTGATCGTGCTGTGATGGTAGAAGCGGTGGTCGTCCCAGCGCAGCGTGCGGAGCGTTTGCAGGAAGTTGTTCATGGTGATCCTCTCGAGGTTCGCGCGCGTCGAAAGGCAAGCGCGGCGTGACAGGATGGTGACTGCGAAATATGAAAGGCCCGTGTCCGTTCATACGTCGAATTGACCCGGAACTGTCATCGATTTGTTGTTTGGCGTTGTCATGATCGACTGCGACCGCAACCAACCGAAGGTTCCTCGTGGACATTCACCCCGGCGTACAACGGCCCTTGCGAATCGCCTGCGTGACGGAGACATACCCGCCCGAGGTCAACGGCGTCGCCATGACCGTCGCCCGCCTCGTGCAGAGCCTGCGCGCCCGCCATCACGCCGTGCAGGTGGTGCGTCCGCGCCAGAAGAGCGACGTCGGCGCGACGTCTGCTGACGGCCAAAACGATGTGCTGGTGCGCGGCATCCCGATCCCGCGCTATGCCGGCCTGCGCATGGGACTGCCGTGCATGGGTCGGCTGGTGAAGCTGTGGAAGCAGAACCGCCCCGACGTCGTGCACATCGCCACCGAGGGCCCGCTCGGCCGCTCCGCGCTGCTCGCGGCGAAGGCGCTGGGCCTGCCGGTCTGCTCCGAGTTCCGCACCAATTTCCACGCCTACAGCCAGCACTACGGCTTCGGCTTCCTGCGCACGCCCATCATCGGCTACCTGCGCCGCTTCCACAACGCGACGCAGTGCACGATGGTGCCCACGCAGGCGCTGCACGACGATCTCCGGAAGGAAGGCTTCCACAACCTGCTGACAGTGGCGCGCGGCGTGGACGTGCGCCGCTTCGACGTCGCGCATCGCAGCGAGGCCCTGCGCGCGCAATGGGGCGCCGCGCCGGACGACCTCGTCGTCACCTGCGTGGGCCGACTCGCGCCCGAGAAGAACCTCGTCACGCTGGTCGCCGCCTTCGAGGCGATCCGCCGCCAGCAGCCGCGCGCCAAGCTCGTGCTGGTGGGCGACGGCCCGATGCGCAAGGAGCTGCAGGCGCGCTGCCCCGACGCGGTCTTCGCCGGCCAGCGCATCGGCGGCGACCTCGCCGCGCACTACGCGTCGGCCGACGTGTTCCTGTTCCCGAGCGTCACCGAGACCTTCGGCAACGTCACCACCGAGGCGATGGCCAGCGGCCTCGCGGTCGTCGCGTTCGACTACGCGGCCGCGCAGCGCCTGATCGAGGACGGCGTCAACGGCGCGCTGGTGCCGTTCAACGACGACGCCGCGTTCGTGGCCACGGCCGCGCGCACCGCCGCCGACCTGGCGAATTGCCGCGTGCTCGGCACGCGCGCGCGCGCCAGCGTGATGGCGCTGGACTGGGACAGCATCGCCGCGCAGGTCGAGGGCGTGATGGCCTCGGTGATGCGCGCGGCCGCGCCGGTGGAAGACTACGCCTTCGCCTCGGCGCGCCACTCGTCGGTGTGAACGGCGGCGCGGCGCTCGCGCGAACGCTGCCGCACCAACAGCACCGTGAGCGCCGTCGCGACGCCGACGCCGAGTCCGACCATCAGCACGACCAGCGGCACGTCGACCGCCACCAGCAACGAGTAGACGCCGAGACAGGCCAGCACGCTGGCGTTCTCGTTGCCGCCCTGCACGGCGATCGAGCGGCCCGCGCTGAGCAGCGCGTTGCCGCGATCCTGCAGCAGCGCGTTCAGCGGCACCACCATCAGCCCGCCGACGCCGCCGACGACGATCAGCAGCAGTGTCGCGAGCACGAGGTCGTCGACGAACGGCACGGCGATCATCAGCACGCCGAACAGCACGCCCGCATGGAGCATGCGCTTGGCCTGCGTCAGCGGCACCCAGCGCCCCGCCGCGACGGCGCCCGCAATGACGCCCACCGCCACCGCGGCCTGCAGGAAGGACGCGTGGGCCAACGACAGGTGCATCGTCTCGCGCGCCCAGCGCAGCACCGCGAACTGCAGCGTCGCGCCGACGCCCCAGAACATCGTCGTGACCGTCAGCGACAGCCCGCCGTCCGGATCGTTCCACAGCTTGCGGTTGGCCTGCACGAAGTCGACCAGCATCGCGCGCGGGCGCAGCGACTCGACGTCGTAGCGCACGCCGCTGTCCGGCACGCCAAGATTGAGCGCGCCGGCCAGCGCGTAGACGCCGAGCAGGACCAGCAGCGACCGCAGCGCGGGGTCGAACGCGTGCGCCGCATGACCGGGCAGCCACGGGCCGACGAGGAAGCCGCCGAGGCCGGTGCCCAGCAGCACCGCGGTGACGGCCGCGGTCTCGATCCACGCGTTGGCCTCGACGAGCTGGCCGGGCCGCACCAGCTCGATCGCGAGGCCGTACTTGGCCGGCGCATACGCCGCGGCGCCGAGGCCGACGATGAGGAAGGCCGTCACCGGATGCGCGCCGGCGATCAGCGCCAGCACGCCGCAGATCTTGACGGCGTTCATGCACGTCATCAGCCGCGCCTTGCGGAAGGTGTCGGCGAGCGGTCCGACGAACGGCGCCAGCAGCACGTAGGCCGCGATGAAGGCCACCTTCAGCAGCGGCGCGAGCCAGCCGGGCATGGCCCGCTGTTGCAACAGATCGATCGTGACGATCAGCAACGCGTTGTCCGCGAGGGCCGAGGCAAACTGGGCCGCCAGCAGCAACAGGAAGGATGCGGGCATCAGGCAGACCGGACGAAGAAGGCGTGCATCGCGTGCTGGAAGTCAGGGACAGGACAGCTTGCGAGCGTCGACGATGCGCGTGAAGCGGTCGTGACGTCGGCATGACAGCGCGAAGACAGACACGCGTCGTCCGAGCCGACGACGGGCCGCCCCCAGGCGGCGAGCGCCCTCTCGGGGGCAGCGACCGAAGGCAGCGTGGGGGCAGTCAGGATTGCCTCGACGCTGTCACGAAGCGCATCGATAGTCGCGCATGACTCCACCACGGATCATCTACATCGAATGAACATCAATCCGTCACACGCCGCCGTCCGCATCAGCTGCATCGTCTGCGCGCTCAACGAAGGCCCGCGCATCGGCGCCGTGCTGGAGGTCGCCACGCTTCATCCGCTGGTCACGGAAGTCATCGTCGTCGATGACGGTTCGACCGACGACACCGCGCAGGTCGTGGCGCGCTACCCGGGCGTGCGGCTGATCTCGCACGACAAGAACCAGGGCAAGAGCAAGGCGGTCGCGACAGGCGTCGCGGCCGCGAGCCACGACCTGCTGATGCTGCTGGACGCCGACCTGAAGGGACTGCACGCGGACGACCTGACGTCGCTTGCCATGCCCGTGCTCGAGCGCCGCGCCGCGGTCAGCCTGAGCCTGCGCCGCAACAGCCTCGCGATCTTCCGCTGGGTGGGCATCGACTTCGTGTCGGGCGAGCGCGTCGTCGACAAGCGCCTGCTGGCCGACGTGCTGCACGACATCCACGCGCTGCCGCGCTTCGGCATCGAGGTCTTCATGAACAAGCGCATCATCGCCGCGCGACTGCCCGTGGCGATCGCGAACTGGCGCGCGGTGACGCAGTCGCGCAAGACCGAGAAGCTGGGCTGGTGGCGCGGCGTGCGCGCCGAGTGGCGCATGGTCTTCGACCTGATGGATGCCGTCTATCCGCTCGAGCTGCTGACCCAGACGATGCACCTGGCGCTGCTGCGCACGCCGGCCGAGCCGCGCCCCGCGCTGCAGGGCACCGAGCTCTGAACGCTACTGCCGGCCGCGAATGATCTTGTCGCTGGCGCGCTGCAGCGCCGAGCTCGCGTCGGCGGTGCGCAGCAGGTCCTGCGCCACCATCTTGTCCAGCGCCTTGCGCGTGAAGCTGCGCGACGCGCCCTCGCTGTCCGCGAACAGCAGGAAGTAGCCGTTGTCGCTGGTCCACAGCAACTGCAGGTCGGCCCACTCGCCGTCCAGCTGCATCGTGACGGTGTCGCCGATCTGCAGGTGCGCGAGCGGCGACGAGGCATCGGCCGGCGTGCTCGGCGCCACTGGCGGTGGCGCGGGCGGCAGTTCGTCGTCCAGTTCGAGATCGACGGTGACCGGGCCGGATGTCGCCTCCGCGCCCAGCGGCCGCCGCATCGCGTGCAGGTGGATCGCGGCGATCTGGTCGAGCCAGGCCTTGCGCATCGCGTCGGACAGCGTCACGGTCGCCATGCCGGCCGTCAGGCGTTCGACCAGCTCCGGAATCATCGCCACCAGCGTCGAGGCGTCCGCGCGCGACCGGGCCGCGTCGGTCGACCAGATCACGTCGACGGCGGTGTCCATCGCGGGCGAGTTGCGCCGCGCGTCGGCCGCCAGCGTCGTCCACTCCTGCGCGACGACCAGCGACCACAGCGTGAGGATGAAGCGCTTGATCTGCGACGGCGGCTGCGCGGAATCGAGCTTGCGCTGCAGCCGCGCGCGGGCCTGTCCGACCAGCTCCTCGAGCGAGGCGTTGCGGCGCAGCAGGTCCAGCGCGCCCTCGACCGACGTGAGCCGGCGCTGCGCCTGCTTGCGTTGCCATTGAGCGAGGCGGTCGACGGCCGCCTGGAACGTCGCGGTCGACGGATCGATGGCCACCTGCGCCACCGAATCCGTCAGCCACTGCATGAATTCCGGCGCCGGCGCCGCCTTGTCGGCACGCATGTTCGTGACGATGCGGTTGACCAGCGTCCACGCCGGATGCCGATGCGACTGCAGCAGCGTGGCGTCCTGCGTGGCCAGCCGCACGACGCCGGGCTGCAGCCGGGCGATCCACTCGCGCGCCTCGTTCGACAGCGCCGGGTCGGCGACGATCTGCACGAAGAGATGGCCGATCAACGCGACGCCCAGGCGCGCGCTGGTCGCCTCCTGCAACGCGGCCAGTTCCTCGCGGTGGCTGTGGATCAGGCCGGGGATGCGCGGGTCGTCGCCGTCGAGCGGCATCGGCTGGGTGTCGGGAATGGCCGCGAACGGCAGCGCGGCCGTCGACGCCTCGAACACCGGGCGCTGCTCGTCCAGGTCCATCAGCTCGAACAGCGCGCCGGGCCGCGTGACGTCGAAGCCGGTGGGCCGCGCGGCGGCAGGCGCGTCGTCCGGCATCTCCGACGCGCGGTCGGCGGCTTCCAGGTGAGACGCGTCAGCGAAGCCGGCCTGGCGCACCGCGGCGTAGATCTCGTTGAGGCGCGGCGCCAGCCAGCGCGCCACGCTGCGCACCAGCTCGGCCCGCGCCGGCCCGGCGAGGGCGAGTCCTTCCGACGCCGTCCACAGCGCACGCGCCAGGCACGGCGGCCCGATCGGCGACGCCGAAACCCGCACGCCCTCGTTGCGGCGCAACGCCGCCTCGAACTTGATCAGCCGGCGCAATTCGACCGCGCAGTGCTCGTCGAGGATCCGCACCACCTGCGCGACCTCGATCTCGTCCTGGATGCGCGACTCGTCCATGATCTCGAACGCGCCGAGATCCAGCCACTGGCCGGGCGCCCTCGCGGCCGGCGCTTGCGTGAACTCGGTGAACGCCTGCAGCAGCGCGTCGGCAAAAGCCGCGGAGAACTGGGCGTGCTGGCGCGCGAGCGCCGCGGCCACCTCGCCGCGCAGCGCGCGCAGCGATGCGCTGGTCACCGGCGCGCTCGAGATCTCGGCACCGAGCCCCGCCGCGCCGCTGCGCACGCGGCGCGACATCAGCGCGTGTGCGCGTTCCAGATGGCGTTCGTAGGCGGTCTTGGTCACGCGAGTGATCTTAGAACAAGCGCGTTCAGAGCCTGTTCAATTGCGCGATGACCGGGGCGAGCGGACGATCGACGTCCTGCAGCAGCGCCTCGATGCGCACATCGTCGTCGCCCCCGATGCAGGCGCGTTCGAGCGCGCCGGCGGCCTGGTGCACGCCCGGGACGGCAAGCGATCCGCTCACGCTCTTCAGGTCGTGCGCCATGCGCATCGCGGTCGCGGCATCGCCGCGCGAGCGCGCGGCGCGGAAGCGCTCCGCGAAGTCCCGCTCCCGGTCGCGGAACATCCGTAGCAGGTGAACGTACAGCGCGCTGTCGCCCATCATGGCGGCAACGCCGGCGCGGCTGTCGATGCCTGTCAGCTCCGCCAGCGCATGGCTGCGCGCGTCGCCGCCGGCCGGGTCGGGCGCCGAGCGTGCAGCCGCGACGGGCGGCCGGATCCAGCGCGCCAGCGTGGCGAACATCTCCTCCACGTTGATCGGCTTGGCGATGTGGTCGTTCATCCCGGCGGCCAGGGCCTTGTCGCGATCGCCGACCATCGCATTCGCCGTCATCGCGATGACCGGCAGGTCGCGCCAGCGCGCCTGCGCGCGCAGGGCGCGCGTCGCCGCGTAGCCATCCATGACCGGCATCTGGCAGTCCATCAGGACGCCGTCGAAGCGCTGCCGGTCCAGCATTCGCAGCGCCTCCCGGCCGTCGCAGGCCACGTCGACGACGATCCCGGCCCGGCTGAGCACCGTCAGGGAGATCTCGCGGTTGATGGCGTTGTCCTCCACCAGCAGCACGTGCGTGCCGCGCAGCCGCTCCTGGTGACCGAGCATGGCCTCTTCGCGCTTCGCCGAGCGCCGCTGTCGAAGCACCGTCACGCCCAGCACGGCCGCGCAGGCATCGAACAGCGTCGACGGCGTGACCGGCTTGATGAGCAGCGCGCCGACGCTCAGCTTGCGCTCGGCGAGTTGCCTCTGCACGTCGTCGCGATTGAACGCCGTCAGCATCAGCACCGCGGGCGTCGGGTGGCGCGCGCCATCGCGCTGTTGCAGCAGGTACGCACATTCGACGCCGTCGATGCCGGGCATTCTCCAGTCGAGCAGCATGGCCCGATACGGCTCATCGCCGGCGTCGGCGATCGCGACCTTGCGCAATGCGTCCTCGCCATTGACGGCGGTGTCGGGTCGCAGGCCGAGCGCGCGGCTCATCGCGGACAGTACCTCGCGGGCGCCGGCGTTGTCGTCGACGATCAGCAAGCGGCTGCCCTGCAGGTCCGGGTGGTCGATCAGCGGCGGCGCGTCCTGCACGGCCTGCAAGCCGAAGCGCAGGCAGAAGTGGAAGCGGCTGCCCGCGCCGTACGTGCTCTCCACCGCGATCTCGCCCCCCATCAGGCGCACCAGATGGCGGCTGATCGCCAGTCCCAGGCCCGTGCCGCCATAGCGGCGGCTGGTGGAGGCGTCGGCCTGGGAAAACGGCTGGAACAGCCGGCCCTGCTGCGCGGGCGTCATGCCGATGCCCGTGTCGCGAACCTCGAAGCGCAGGCAGACGGAAGCTCCCGCGCGCTCGACGACGTCGACGCCGACGGTCACCTCGCCGAACTCGGTGAACTTGACAGCGTTGTAGCCGAGGTTGAGCAGCACCTGGCGCAGGCGCGACGGGTCGCCCACGAGGGCCATGGGCAGTTGCGGCGGCTGCGCGAACAGCAACTCGATGCCCTTCTCCTCCGCGCTCATGCCCACCAGGTTCGCCAGGCCGTCCAGCACGTCGCCGAGATCGAACGGGATGGCCTCGATGTCCAGCTTGCCGGCCTCGATCTTCGAGAAGTCCAGGATGTCGTTGATGATGCCCAGCAGCGATTCGGCCGCGCCGTGCACCCGTTGGACGTAGTGCAGTTGCTGCGAGTCGAGCCCGCTCTGCAGGGCCAGGTACGACATGCCCAGGATCGCGTTCATCGGCGTGCGGATCTCGTGGCTCATGTTGGCCAGGAAGTCGCTCTTGGCCCGGTTGGCGGCATCGGCCTGCTCCTTGGCCACGACGAGTTCGGCCGTGCGCTCGTGGATCATGTCCTCCAGGTGCTCGCGATGGCGCTGCAGTTCCTCGTCGGCGCGCTTCTGCTCCGTGATGTCGCGCGAGATGCCGAGCAGGAATTGCGGCTCGCCGCGCACGTCGAGGATCGGAATCTTCATCGTGTGCACGACGCGGGTCCCGTGGCGCGTGTGGACGGACTCCTCGGGGATGTCGACCATCTGGCGCGACGCCAGCACCGCCCTGTCCTTCAGCGCGAAGAAGTCGGCCTCGTCCTTCGGGAAGATGTCGTGCACGTCCTTGCCGATGAACTCCTCGCGCGGATAACCCAGGAGCTGCTCGCCCGCCTTGTTGAAGCGGACGAAGCGCAGCGTGGCCGCGTCCTTGACGAAGACCATGTCGGGAATGTTCTCGACGATGTTGTTGAGGAAATGCTCGCTGGCGCGCGCAGCCTCCTCCGCATGCTGGCGATCGGCGATCTCGGCGCGTTGCCCGGCCAGCGCCGTGCTGAGTTCGGCCGTGCGCTGCGCGACGCGGGCCTCGAGCTCGAGGTTGAGCTCGTGCAACGCGTCCTCGGCCAGGCCGCGCCGCCGACGGTCCTCGAGGAATTGCTGGACGGCGCGCGCCATGTCGGCGATCTCGTCGCCGCCTTGCAGCGGCAGCCCGGGCTGCACCGGGTCGCCGGCACCGTAGCGCAGCACATGGCTGACCCGGCGCAGCCGCCGCACGACGTGCCGGCCGAGGAACACGCGGGCGATCAGCCAGGCCAGCAGCAAGCTGACGGCGACCTCGCCGACGACCCAGCGGCGCGTCCGGTCCGATTCCGCGGCCAGTTGCTGCACCGCATCCCGGTAGTCTCGCGTCAGCGAGTTCGACAGCTGGTAGGCCGCCGTCGCCAGCGCCTCGGCCTCGCGCGGCAGGCCGGCGTCCGGGGCGGCCGCCCCGGACGGCAGGGGCGTCGCCGCCGCGGCGCGAAGCGCGTTCTCGCGCGCCTGGGCCTCGATGTTGACCGTATTGCGAAAGCGCTGGCTCGATCGATGCAGGGCGAGCATGTCGGCGTCGTCGCCGCCCGCCGCGCCGGCCAGGCGCGCGACCAGCTGGTCGAAGGTCTCGAGGTGCGCGATCACCTGGGCGTGCATGTCGCGCACCCCGTCGACACTCACGATGGCGGGCAGCTGCAGCGCGAGGCGCTCGATCTTCAGCGTGTGCTGTTGCAGGTCCTGTGCGTCCTGCAGGCGTGCCAGGCGCTGGTCGGCCAACTGGCGGATCGCCAGGGCCGATCCGGACAGCGAATAGATGGTGGTCGCGCCGACGACGGCCACCAGGGCGGCCAGGCACGACACCACCAACGTGAACTGGGCGGCGAGGGATTGGGGGATGGGCAGCTTCACGGACGTTGCCAGATGCGCCGATAGATGTCGCGGTAGCCGTTGGCCGGGTCGTAGACCAGGCGGTCGCCGCCGTCCGCATCGATGTTTTCCGCGGTCACGAGGTGCACGGGAAACACGGTGCCCGTCACGTGCTCGCCGGCGAACAGGCGGTTCATCTCGTCCACCAGCTGCCAGCCGTGCAGGTTGAGCGGCTCCGCCACGGTGCCGGTCTGGAACGTGCCCTTGCGGATGCGCAGGAAGGCCGACTCGCTGCCGTCGCCCGCGGAAAGCATGCTCAGGGCGTTGCTGGGCAGCGCCGCCTGCGTGAGGACCGGCGTGGCGTAGTCGAAATAGATGTCGTTGATGGCGAGCGCGTGCGTCCAGCGCTTGCCGTGGCGCGCCAGCAATTCCCGCGTCGTGCCCGGCATGAGTTCGGCATTGCGCGAGATCGGCACGTCACGCACCTCGAGCAAGGTGCAGCCGGTGCAGCCGCGCACCACGGCGGCCATCGCGTTCGCCTTGGCCTTGGGCAGCTCGTAGTTGGTGTCGGTGAAGACCACCACCCCCGCGTGTCCGCCGGACTGCACGATGGCAGCCAGCGCCGTGACGCGCGCCACCTCGAGCGGATCCGTCGACACGTTCATCGCCACCGGCGTGCCGGGCACCGGCCCGGCCTGGGCCGTCACGTGCCAGCCGACGATGGGGATGCCGCCATCGGCGAACGGCTTCAACCAGGGCGCCAGCGCGTGCGCGTCGCCGCCGAAGATGATCAGGCCGTCAGGCCGGCTGGCCAACGCGTCGGCCAGCATCTTCTTGCGGCCTTCGAGCGTCCCGCCGGAGTCGAAGACCTTCACGCTCCAGCCGATGACCTTGGCCGCCTCGAGGACGCCTTCGTCGACCGCGAGGATGCCGCCGTTGCGCAAGTCCTCGTTGACCAGCGCGATGCGCTTGCCGGGCTGGGCGCGCGGGCCGCTGCGCGGGCCCGTCCAGGCGACGCCGGCCCGTGCGGCGGCATCCACGACGCGTTTGGCATCCGCCAGGTAGGCCTTGACGGCATCGGACGAGTCGGCCGCGGACGCGCCGGAGGCCGGGGCCACCGCGGCAACCTGTGCCACGGCGACCGATTGCACACAGGCCAAGGCCCAATGGACGAGCAAGCCCTTCACATTGTTCTCCAACGACCGGGTTCCGGGGTCGAATGCCCGCGTTTCATGCCGCTCCCCGAGTGGCGCAAGCAGGGTGATCCCTCCGTCGAAATGGTAGCCCAATGGCGGTGCGCGTTGGGGATATTGTCGAGCAGCCTCCCCCCTACAACGACAGGGCGCGCGGCCGCGTGCGGCACGTGGCCCCTCTCAGCGCCGCACGCCGCTCAACGGCATGCGAGGCGCGCGGGTCGGGCTCAGGGAGCCAGCACGATACGCGATTCGGCGTCGCCGGCGTCCCAGGCGGTCGCGACCTCGGCCAGCGGCACGACGCGCGCCGAGACCTTGAAGCCGGCCGCAGGCGCGGCCTCGAGCACGCCGCGGATCGCCGCGAGGATGCGCGGCTGTGGAATGCTGCCGATGCCGCTGCCCATCAGCTGCAGCGCGGACGAGCGCAGCGCCGCGCCAGGGAGCGTGATGTCGGCGCCGCTGATCGCGCCGATCTGCACGTAGCGGATCGCCACCGCTTCCGGCCCGGCCTTGGCCGCGGCGACGATCAGCGCCTCGGCGGTCGGGCCCCAGACGTAGTCGAGCACCACGTCGACGCCCTGCGCGAACTCGGTCTCGAAGGCCTGCGCCAGCGCGCCGCGCTCCTGCGTCTGCGCGATGGTGACGTCGGCCCCGAGCGCGCGCAGCTCGTCGAACGACGCCGCGTTGCGCCCCGTCGCGATCACCTTCTTCGCGCCGAGATGCCTGGCGACCTGGATCGCGAGCCGGCCCGACGCGCCGGTCGCGCCGTTGATCAGCACCGTCTCGCCCGCGCGCAGCTGGGCGCGCTCGACCAGCGCGGCCCACGACGACATGCCGGGGATCGCCATCGCCGCGGCGTCCGCGTCGCCCAATTCGCCGGGCAGCGCGATGCACCGGCGCACGTCAACCAGGCTGCGCTCGGCCATCGCGCCGTACGGGGCCTCGGGCAGGATGAAGTAGACGCGGCGGCCGCGCTCGTCGAGGCCCACGCCGTCGATGCCCGGGATCATCGGCCAGGCGCCGTCCGCGCTGTAGTGGCTGCCCGAGGCGCGGCCCTTGGTCACGTGGCTGACGGCCGCCGCGGTGACCTTCACGACGCTCAGCCCTGGCGCCGCGACGGGCTCCACGAAGTCTCCGAATACCGGCGGCCGGCCGGCCAATTCGACGATCGCTGCTTTCATGTTCAACTCCGTTGCGGTGATTCCGGCCGTGTCGGCGACGTTGCGGCCGGGTGGATAATGAGTGCATTATGCACATATAATCGGGACGCACGAGCGAGAGACCATGAAGCGAGAACTGATGCAACTGCGCGAGGCGCTGCTGGACATCAACGGCATCCTCAATCGCCCGCAGCCCGACGCCGCGCTGATCGCGCTGGCCGGCGTCGACCTCGATCGCGCGCTGTTTCCGCTGCTGGTGCGCATCGAGCGGCGTGGCCCGCTGGGAATCGGCGAGCTGGCCGAGCTGTGCGGGCGCGACTACACCACCGTCAGCCGACAGGTGAGCAAGCTCGAAGGCCTGGGCCTCGTCGGCCGGCAGGTGAACGCGCAGGACGCGCGCATCAAGGAGGCCGTGATCACCGAGCAGGGCCGCACGATGACGCACGCACTGGACGGCGCGCGCGAAAAGCTGTTCAAGGCCGTGCTGGCCGATTGGGACAGCCGGGATGTCACCGAGCTGGCGCGATTGATGCGCAAGCTGGCGGACAGCGGGTTGGCGTTGCTGAAGACGGAGCGCGCGCGCGACGCGTGAGGGCGCCGCGATCTCAGGGCAGCGTGTACTCGAACCGGTACGAATGCGCGCCGCCCGGCGCGATGTCGACCACCATGCGGCCGGCCAGTCCGGCCAGCGCGTCGGTGCCCGAATCCGGCACGACCGTGATCGATTGCGCCGGCTCGCCGCGCGTCATCGTCGAGCTGTGCTGCAGCAGGAACGTGCCGGCGCGGCCGTCCAGCGTACCGCGCACCGTCTCCATCGCGACGTAGCCGCCGGAGCCCGACGCCGTGCGCCAGCCCAGCATCTCGCCGGTGCTGCTGGCCTCCAGCGCGCCGTGGAACTGCTTGGCGATGGACATGCGGCCGAGGCCGCTGTGCTCGGCGACGCCGCTGAGCGTCTCCGGCGCGAGCTTGACGTCGAACGGACCGGTGGCGGAGTGGGAAGTCACGGAACGCTCCTTCGAGATCGGGGTCGTGTAGCCGGCGCTGGCGCCTGCGACGAACGACAAGAACAAGGCGGCGGCAACGAGGCTGCGTGGTTGCATCATGGCATCATGAAAGTGAAGCGGCCGGACATCGGCCAGGCGGTCATTGAAGCAGCGAACCCATGCCGGAGATTGGAAAAACGCGACGCCCGCTGAGCCCCGAACCGCGCGGCGTGCTGCACCGGCTCGCGGTCGGCGAATTCGCGCACGGCCGCTTCGAGGCGCCGGCCGATCTCGCGGATCGCGTCGAGCACTTCTGGAGCGTGCGCTGGAATCTCGAGGGCCTGCCACCGCAGGTGCAGGAGACGCTGCCGCACCCGAACGTGCACCTGGTCGTCGAGCCCGGCACCATCGCCGCCTGGGGCGTGCACACGGGACGCTGGACGCGCCAGCTCGAGGGCCGGTCGTCGGCCTTCGGCATCAAGTTCCGGCCGGGCGCGTTCCGTGCGCTGCTGGGCTGCGCGGTCTCGACCATCGCCGACGGCTCGATTCCGGCGGCCACGCTGTTCGGCGAGGACGCGGCAATGCTGGACGGCGTCCTCGCCTGCGACGGCGACGCGTCCGCGGCGGCATTCGCGTCGGACTTCCTGCGCACGCGCCTGCCGCCCGTCGACGAGCCCGCGCTGCTCGCCGGACGCATCGTCGACAGCGTCGCCGGCGACCTCGAGCTGCACTCGGCCGACGAGCTCGCGCGCCGCTTCGACATGAGCCTGCGCGCGCTGCAGCGCCTGTTCAACGAGTACGTGGGCGTCGGCCCGAAGTGGGTCATCAACCGCTATCGCATGCACGAGGCCGTCGCGCGCGTGCAGGCCGGGCAGCCGGTGTCGTGGGCCGCGCTCGCGCAGGACCTGGGCTACTTCGACCAGGCCCACTTCATCGCCGACTTCCGCAAGCTGGTCGGCAAGACGCCCGGCGACTACGCGCAGGCGATGCGGAAAAGCTAGCTCGCGACGCGTCGCGCAAGCAGGCTCTCGCGCACGACCACGATGTGGCCGCGCAGGCCATACAGCAGGTCGCCGAAGGCCGGCGGCACGTGGAGCTTGCTGACCATCGCCTCGACGTGCGCCAGGCGATGCAACAGGGCTTCGCAGTGCGCGGCGTCCAGCGGCGCCTCGTAGGAATCGCGCTCGATGTGCTGCAGCACCGCGTACCAGCGGTAGATGCGCGACACCACGCGCCAGCGGAAGATCGCCGGCGCGATCTTGAAGCCGGGCACGAGGATGATGGTCATCGGCACGACGACCGCGGCGATGCGCTCGATCAGGCTGGCGATCCAGAACGGGAACGTCCGGTACAGGAAGCTGCGGCCCGACGCGTAGTAGCGCGTCGCGTCGGCGCTGATCGCGAAGTCGTGCTGGACCGGCGCCGGGAACTCGCCGCTCTTCTTGTACAGCCCGGCGCGGCCGTGCACCTCGCGCGCGGCCTCGAGCAGCAGGTCCGACAACGCGGGATGAAGGCTGTCGCGCGCGACGAGTTCGACGGTCGGCGCGATCAGCGAGACGTCCTCGGCCGGGATGTCCTCGCCGAAGTCGATCGCGCCGCGCGGCAGCACGAGCCGGTTCAGGTACGTGATGCGGTGCGTGTAGCCCTCGGCCTGGACGAAGCTGAACAGGTGGATGTCCGGATCGCGCAGCAGCTGCCGCATCATCGCCGTCGGCGTCGAATCGCTCATCGCGAACAGCGCGTCGATCTTGCCGTCCAGCAGCGCCTGGATCGACGCCTCCGGCGTGCGGTGGCCGATCTGCGTGCCGTCGCCGGGCTTGATGCCGTTGGCGTCGAGCAGCGTCTGCGCCAGCGCCGATGCGCCGCTGCCTTCGAGGCCGGCGTCCAGCCGCGCGTGCTTGAACTCGGACAGCAGCGTCTTCGTCTTGCCGCGATAGAAGATCATCAGCGGCTGGTACGACAGGCTGCCCAGCGACACGAGATGGCCGACGCCGCTGGCCGCGGTCTCGCCGCCGGTGACGAAGCCGACGTCGACCTTGGCCTTCGCATCCGACAGCCGCGCCAGGTTGTCGCGCGAGCCCTGCGACGGCAGCACCTTCAACGTGACGCCGTCGCGCGCGAGGATCTTGCGGTACTGCTCCGCGGTCTGGCGGAACGCGCTGCCGTCGGGGCCGCTGGTCATCGTCAGCGTGGTCGGCGGCGCCGAATTGAGGAAGGCGAACGCCAGCGCGCCGGCGACGATGCTGATCGCGAGCAACAGGCCGATGCTGATCGGCAGGCCCTTGCCCACCACCGTCAGGGCCGCCCGCGCGCGCGCGGCGCGGGCGCGGATCGCTTCGACGAGCGACTCGCTCATCGGACGACGCCAGGCTGCAGGGGGATGGGGCGCATTGCGGACATGCGCCGATCTTAAGTCAGCGACTTCGGATGACCGTGGTCGTCTCGCCCTGCCAGCCCCAGTTGTCGGTGTCGATCTCGTCGATGACGATGTGGGTCAGGATCGGATCCTTGCCGAGGACGCGCTGCAGCGTCTCGGTGATCTCGGCGATGACCTGCGCCTTCTGTTCGCGGCTCGTGCCGTCGCGGGTGATCTGGACGTGGACGAATGGCATGATGGACTTTCATGAGTTGAGGGGCTGGACGGATCAGGCCTGTCGGCGAACCAGCCGCGGCGCGGCGAGATCGATGAGCAGCGCCAGCAGGATCGCCGCGCCGCCGAGCGCGAACAGCGGCGCATGGTGCCCGCCGTTGCGCACCAGCAGATACGACATGCCGTATGCGGCCGCCGCCTGCAGGATCGCGAAGCCGGTCGTCGCGCGGCTCCACGCGAGCTTCTGCGACGCCGGGTGATGCACCAGCAGCTCGTGCAAGCGCCCCAGCACCAGGCCGACGATGCCCGGCGTGAACGCGCCCATCACGAAGCCGGAGACCGCGAGCCACGCGCCCGTCATGCCGCAGGCCGGCAGCCACGCCGCGATGACCTGCAGCGCGAACGCGAGGCGCAGCGCGGTGCGGAATCCGGTGCGGTCGGCGACGAGGCCACCGACGATCGGGCCGACGACCGCGCCGATGCCGAACAGCACCCACATGTGCGCGCCGGCCGCGAGGCCTTGCCCGAGCCCGCGCGCGACGAAGTCGACCAGGAAGATCATGTGCGGCACCAGGCCCACCGCGTTCAGCGCGTATTCGACATAGACGGCGCGCAGCGCGGCGACCGGCAGGCGATGGTCCGCGTGCGCGCGTTTCGCGGCCGCGGGCGCGCCCGCCTCCGGCCAGCCGGACCAGGCGAGCGCCGTCAACGCCAGCGACAGCGCGCCCAGGCCCAGCCACGTCGTCGTCAGTCCGCGCTGCAGCAGCAGCGGCACCAGCGAGCCCGAGGCCGCGATGCCCAGGCCGATGCCCATGAAGATCGCGCCGCTGGCGATGCCGCGCCGCGCGGGCGCGATGTGCGGCAGGAGGGTCGGCGCGGCCAGCACCATCAGCGTGCCGCCGCCGACGCCGGCGAGGAATCGCCAGGCGAAGAACCACGCGAAGTCCACGGGCCACGCGCAGGCCAGCAGCGTCAGCGTCGACAGCAGCATCATGCCGCGCAGCACCGATCGCGCCGAGGCACGTGCGGACAACGGCGCGGCGACCAGCGCGCCGGCCAGGTAGCCGGCGAGATTGGCGGCAGCGAGCCAGGAGGCGTCCGCCGCGCCGAACCAGTGCGCCTGGACGATCGCGGGCAACAGCGGCGTGTACGCGAAGCGCGCCAGGCCCAGGCCGACCAGGCTCGCGCTGAGGCCCGACAGCATCGCGCGCCACGGCTCGGGCGCGCGCGTTGCGGCATTGGACACAAGTGGCAGGGCATCGGACGACATCGCGCTTCCTTCGAATGACCGCATCGCTTCGCGGTCGTTCGATCCTATGGTTTGCCGCCTGGCGAGGGAATGCCTATGCTGCGGAACTCAGTGTTGCGCGGCAAGGAAGGGTGATGGACAGGATCGACGCCATGAAGGTCTTCGTGGCCGCGTTGAACGAGGGCAGCCTGGCCGGCGCGGGGCGCAAGCTGGGCAAGTCGCCGGCGGCGGTGAGCCGCGCGATCGCGTTCCTCGAGGAGCACGTCGGCGCCGCGCTGCTGCATCGCACGACGCGCTCGATCAAGCTGAGCGAGGCCGGCGAGCGCTACGCGATGGCCTGCCGCCGCATCCTCGTCGATCTCGAGGAGGCCGACATGGTCGCGGCCGGCGAGCGCTCGGCGCCGCGCGGCACGCTGACCGTCACCGCGCCCGTGGCCGCGGGCGAGGACCTGGTACGGCCGATCCTGGACGCGTTCATGGACAAGCATCCCGAGGTCAACGTGCGCCTGCACCTGCTCGATCGGCCGGCCAACCTGATCGACGAGGGCATCGACGTCGCGCTGCGCCTCGCGCACCTGGCCGACTCCACGCTCGTCGCGATCCGCGTGGGCGAGGTGCGGCGCGTGGTCGCCGCGGCGCCAAAATACCTGGCTGGGCATCCGAAGATCGTCGCACCCGCCGACCTCGCCGGGCACAGGATCATCGCGATGACGCACTTCGGCCTGGACTCGTGGACCTTCCCGCCGCTCGCGGGCTCGTCGGTGCCGCGCGCGATCGCGTTGACGCCGCGGCTGGTGGTCAACAGCATCCGCGCGGCCGTCGCGTCGGCGGTGGAAGGACGCGGCGTCACGCGCATGTTCTCGTACCACGTCGCGCGCGAGGTGGCCGCAGGCGACCTGGAGATCGTGCTGGGCGACGACGAATACCCCGCGCTGCCGGTGCATCTCGTGTCGCCGCACGGGCGGTTGTCGGTGCCCAAGGTGCGCGCCTTCGTCGACTTCGCCGTGCCGCGGCTGCGGCCCGCGTTCGCGCAGCTCGCCGGCAAGACGCCGGGCTAGTAGTCGTTCGCGAAACGGAAGAGTGTCTGCCGCCGCGCGGCTATTCGCTTATCGCGCGGAAGGCCATAGATTGACCTGCATCGGCTGCCGTCGCGGCCGACGACTCCCGAAGCGGAGTCCTTCACACCCCTGCAAGGACAATCATCATGGCTGCAAACCAAAAAGTCGTCGTCGTCACCGGCGCATCGCAAGGCATCGGCGCGGCGCTCGTCAAGGCGTATCGCGATCGCGGATTCTTCGTCGTCGCCAACTCGCGCAACATCGCGCCGTCGGCGGACGAAGGCGTGCTCGCCGTCGCCGGCGACATCGGCGAGCGCGAGGTTGCCGAGCGCGTGATCGCGCAAGGCATCGCGCGCTTCGGGCGCATCGACTCGCTCGTCAACAACGCCGGCATCTTCATCGCCAAGCCGTTCACGCAATACACCGCGGAGGACTATCGCGCGGTGCTGAGCACGAACCTGGCCGGCTTCTTCCATGTCACGCAGCTGGCCGTCGCCGAGATGGAGAAGCGCAACGCCGGCCACGTCGTCAGCATCACCACGAGCCTGGTGGGCAACGCGAACTCCAACGTGCCCTCGGTGCTGGCCTCGCTGACCAAGGGCGGCATCGATTCGGCGACGCGCTCGCTGGCGATCGAGTACGCGAAGCGCGGCATCCGCGTCAACGCGGTCGCGCCGGGCATCATCAAGACGCCGATGCACCCCGAGGCGACGCACGCGACGCTGGCCGGCCTGCATCCGGTGGGCCGCATGGGCGAGATGTCGGACATCGTCGACGCCGTGCTGTACCTCGAGTCCGCCGGCTTCGTGACGGGCGAGACGCTGCACGTCGACGGCGGCCAGGCCGCCGGTCATTGAGTCAGAGCCGCATCGACAGCTCGACGTCCTCGGCGAACGGCGTCGACAGATAGCCGTTCGCCGGGGACCGGACTCGCGCGAGGTACTCGGGGCTGTCGTCGGCGTTGTCGGCGACGACCAGCGCGCCGGGCCGCAGCCGGCTCTCGAGCAGGTCGAGGATCTGCGGATAGAGCGCCTTCGCGCCATCGAGCAGCACGAGGTCGATCGCGTCGGGCAGGCCGTCGCGCAGCGTCTGCAGCGCGTCGCCGACGCGGATCTCGACGAGGTCGGTGAGCTCGCCCGCGGCGAGGTTCTCGCGCGCGCGTTCGACCTTGGACGGTTCGAACTCGCAGGTGATGAGGTGGCCGCCGCCGTTGTCGCGCAGCGCCGCCGCCAGGTGCAGCGTCGACAGGCCGAACGACGTGCCGAACTCGACGATCGCGCGCGCGCCGGCGTGGCGCGCGAGCATGTACAGCAGCGTGCCCGTCGCGCGCGAGACCGGCAGCGGCTGGTCCTTCAGGCGCGTGTAGAAATCGATGTAGTCGGTCTTGCTGCGCATCAGGCGAGCGAGCTCGCCGGGCGGCAGTTCGGCGGCCATCGCCTGCAGGCTGGCACGGGCCTCGTCGGCCTGGGCGAACAGGCGAGCCAGCAAGGGCGCGACGGGAGCGGAGGTCAGGGTGTTGGTCATGAAGCTTTCCTTTCGAAGTGGACGCCGGAATAATATGAATAATCCTTCAGGTTTCCAATTCGCATTCGGGGGCACGCCCATGACCGACCGCCAGCGCGCGCAGATCACCTCGCGCAAGAAGCCTCAACAGGCCCGTTCGAACGACCTCGTCGCCGCGATCCTCGAGGCCGCCATTCAGGTTTTGTCCCAGGAGGGCGCGCAGCGCTTCACGACCACGCGCGTCGCCGAGAGGGCCGGCGTCAGCGTCGGCTCGATCTACCAGTACTTCCCGAACAAGGCGTCCATCCTGTTCCGGCTGCAGAGCGACGAGTGGCGGCAGACCACCGCGATGCTGCACGACACGCTGCAGGACGCCAGTCGACCGCCGCTGGAGCGCTTGCGCCGGCTGGTGCACCAGTTCGTGCAGTCGGAATGCGACGAGGCCGGCATGCGCGTCGCGCTCAACGACGCCGCGCCGCTGTATCGCGACGCGCCCGAGGCGCACGAGGTGCGCGCGGCGGGCGAAGGCGTCCTCAAGGCCTTCATGCGCGAGGTGCTGCCCGACGCCACCGCCGCCACGCGCACGCTCGCCGGCGAGCTGATCAAGACGACGCTCAGCGCGGTCGGCAAGGAGTTCTCGGAGGCGCCGCGCACGGCCCGCGAGATCGCCCGCTATTCGGATGCGATGGCCGACATGTTCTGTGCCTATCTCACGAACCTGGGGCAATCGGAGAAGACGACCAGCCGGCCGCGCACGAAGCCACGCTGATAATCGTCCGGCCGGGAACGCGCCGTTCCTCGTCATCCCCGAACCCGTCGCCGATGCCCGAGCCCACTTTCGACCCCGCGCTGCCCGACCCCTCGCCGAGCGGCCCCGAGAAGTTCCAGCGCCCGCCACGTTCCGCGTGGGACGGCGGCGGCGACCGCTCCCACGTGAAGACCTTCGTGCTGGCGGCCGGCCTGATGGCGGCGATCGGCCTGGGCGCGCTGGCCGTGCACGCGGACGTGGCGGCCATGTGGCGCCAGAAGTTTGGGCCGCCGCTGACCTCGGACGAGATGCGCGCCCGCATCGCGACCTGCGAGCGCGACGCCGACTTCGCGTGCGCACAGGACACGCTCACCGACTTCCTCAAGCACAACCCCGACGACGGCGTCGCGCGTGCCCATCTCGGCCTGGTGATGCACCACCGCGACGACGATGCGCACGCGGTGGTGGAGTTCAAGCGCGCCATCGACGGCGGCGAGGGCACCTACGACCTGTTCGCCTGGTACGCCGACAGCCTCGCCCGCGTGGGCCGCGACGCCGAGGCGGTCGACTGGTCGTACAAGTCGCTGGCCATCGTGCCGAGGCTGGTCGACGTGCGCGGCAAGCTGGCCAAGCTGCTCGTCGCGCAGGGTCGGCCGTACGAGGCGCTGTCGCTGCTCGAGAGCTTCGACGCCGACGCCGCCGCCAACGGACGCGACGGCTACTTCGAAGGCCAGCGCATCGCGATCGAGTCGGCGCTGACGAGCGGCGCGCCGGCCAGCGGCGCGGAGGCGAAGTCGCTGCGCCTGCCCGCGATGGGCAGCCATTTCTACGCGCCGGTCGCGCTGGGCGGCGGTCGGCCTCTCGCCTTTCTCGTCGACACCGGTGCCACGGTCACCACCGTCACGCCCGAGTTGCTGGACGAAGCCAAGGCCCCGTACCGCGTGCTGCAGCCGGTGGTGACGATGACGACCGCCGACGGGCGCAAGGTGGCGGCGCAGGGCATCACGATCGCGTCGATCGCGGTCGGGCCGTACGTGCTGCACGACGTGCCTGCCGTGCGTTGCGCGCATTGCATCGCGCTGCTGGGGCAGTCGTCGCTGTCGCACTTCGACTTGCGTTCTTCGCGCGTGCAGGGGGTGGAGTTCCTCACGATGACGCCTCGCGGTGGTGTGTGAACTCGGCGCCTTCTCTTTCTTGCTGATCTTGCCCGCAGCGCTTCTGGCCAGCCGCTGCGCGGCTGGCGTTCCGCGGGCGCGTGGTCGCGAGCGGCTGGCTGGGCCGGGGCTCGGCTCTCCGCTCGATCGGAGGCTCGCCTTCCGAACGAGGGACTTTACGACCGCGCGCCCTTGGCAGTCCCGAGCGCGGCCCGTCGGCGTTGCCGCGGTGCAATGTATCCAGCAGGCCCGAGCGAAGCCTCGCCGCGTCGCCAAGGCGAGCCGGAGAGCCGAGCCCCTGCCCGCCCTGCCCAGCGGACATGCGCGAACGGAACGCCCGACGCGCAGCGGCGGGCAACCAACGCCGCACGCGTGCAATCAGCCAAGCCGCCCGCGCAGTCACTGATCCATCAGCTGCCGCGCGAAGTAGGTGTACTCCACGGCGCTGGTGTGCGCGCGTTCCTTGAGGTTCGCGCCCGCGCCGTGGCCGCCCTCGATGACCTCGTAGTAGTAGTACGGGATGCCGTATTCCGACAGCCGCGCCGCGAACTTGCGCGCGTGTTGCGGGCCGACGCGGTCGTCCTTGGTCGTCGTCCACACCAGCGCCTTCGGATACTTCACGTCGCGGTGCAGGTTGCTGTACGGCGAGATCTTCGCGAGGAAGGCGCGCTCGTCGGGGTTCGAGACCGAGCCGTACTCGCCGACCCACGACGCGCCGGCCGCGATCTGCTCGAAGCGCAGCATGTCCAGCAGCGGCACCTGGATGTCGACCGCGTTCCACAGGTCCGGATGCTCCGTCATCTCGACGCCCATCAGCAGGCCGCCGTTGGAGCCGCCCATGATGCCCAGACGGCGGGCGCTCGTGACCTTGCGATCGACGAGATCGTGCGCCACCGCGGCGAAGTCGTCGTAGATGATCTGGCGCCTGGTCTTCAAGCCGGCCTCGTGCCAGGCCGGCCCGAATTCGCCGCCGCCGCGGATGTTGGCCAGCACGTAGACGCCGCCGTGCTCGAGCCACAGCTTGCCCATCGTGCCGAGGTAGGACGGCGTGCGCGAGACCGCGAAGCCGCCGTAGGCGTAGAGGATCGTCGGGTGCGTGCCGTCCAGCGCCATGCCCTTCGGATGCACGATGAAGTACGGGATCTTCGTGCCGTCGGTCGACGTCGCCTCGAACTGCTCGACCTCCTCGCGCGACGCGTCGAACTGCGCCGGCAGCGAGCGCAGCAGCGCGGCCCGGCCCTGCGTGCCGTCGACGCGCCACTGGCTCTGCGGCTGCAGGAAGCCGGCGAGCGTCAGGTAGGCGGCGTCGGAGTGGGCCGAGGCGTCGCTGATGTCGACGGCCGTGTTGTCCGGCAGCGAGATCGGCTTCGCCGTCCAGGCGCCGTCGTGCGAGCGCGTGAAGATCGTGGCGCGACCGCGCACGTTGTCCAGCGTGGTCACGACCAGTCCGCCGCGGGTGCCCGAGACCTCCTCGACGGCCTGGCGCGCGTTGGGCGCGAACACGACCGTCGGACGCAGCGCGTCCGGCTTCGCGACGGCCTGCGCGAGGTCGACCGACACCAGCGTGCCCTGCGCGAACTGCGCGCCATTGGCGGACCAGTCCTCGTCGAGCTTGACGATCAACTGGCCGTCGAACAGTTCGACGACGCTGGCCTTCTTCGGCAGGTTCAGCTTCTTGAGGCCGCCCGGCGTCAGCAGGCGCGTCTCCGATTCGAAGAAGCTCACGCCGCGCTGGATCAGCAGCGCGTGGTGACCCTTGGCGTCGTCCAGCGTGGACACGTTGACGCTGACGTCGGAGACCTGGCCGCGGAACAGCTCGGTGGCCGTCGAGAGCGGCTGCCCGCGCCGCACGCGCTTGACGATGTAGGCATAGCCGGACGCCGTCAGCTCGCCGGGCTTCCATTCGCGCGACACCACCAGCGAGTTCGAGTTCTCCCAGGCGGCGCTCTGCTTGCTCCTGGGCAGCTCGAAGCCGCTCTTGACGAACTGGCCCTTCCTCAGGTCGAACTCGCGCACGGTGACGGCATCCTCGCCGCCGTCCGACAGCATCAGCAGGCACATGTTCTCGTGCTGCGCCTGGCAGTTCGCGCCTTCCCAGACCCAGTTGGCGTGCTCCGCCGCAGACACCTTGTCGAGGTCCAGCACGGTCCTCCAGGCGGGCGCGCCGCCGGCGTCGTAGTCCTTGGACGTCGTCGTGCGCCAGATGCCGCGCACATGGTCGGCGTCCTGCCAGAAGTTCCAGAGACGGCCGTCGATCTGGTGCGCGAACGGAATGCGGTCGTTCGACTGCGCGATGGCCAGCGCCTGCTCGTTGAACGACGCGAAACGCGGATCCGCCTCGAGCACGGACAGCGACTTCTGGTTCTCGGCACGAACCCAGCTCATGGCCTCGGGGCTGTCGACCTTCTCGAGCCAGATGTAGGGATCGGCGCCGTCGGCCGACGAGGACGGCGACGATGCGGGGACGGTCTGCGCCGCGGCGGCGCCGACGGCGAACAGGGTGGCGAATGCGACGCGGGCGGGCAGGGACAGGCGTGTCATGGAAGAGCGGCGGCCGGTTGATCGAGACTGTCGATCATCGCAGCGACGCATGCGGGTTGTGCGCCGTCCGCACCCCTGAATCCGCGGTCCGTCGCGCGGCCAGGTCGATCCCTAGCGCTTCGCGGCCTCGGCCGCGGGCGCCAGCATCCACTCATGCGCCGGATCGTTGCGGAACACCCAGAGCCGGTGCGGCCCCGCCATCACGTTGAGGTAGTACGACTCGTAGCCGTGCGGCACGACGACCGGGTGATAGCCGCGCGGCACCATCACGAGGTCGTTGTCCTCCACGGCGCAGGCCTCGTCGAGGCTGCGGTCGTCGGTGTAGACGCGCTGGAAGGCGAAGCCCTGCGGCGGGTTGAGGCGGTGGTAGTAGGTCTCCTCGAGCTGGGTCTCGGAAGGCGGCGACTCGGTGTCGTGCTTGTGCGGCGGGTAGCTGGACGAATGGCCCGCGGGCGTGCGCACCTCGACCACCAGCAGGTGCGCGGCGGTCGGGTCGTCGTGCGGCAGCACGTCGCAGATGAAGCGCTGGTTGCTGCCCTGGCCGCGCACGCTGCGGCGCATGGCGGCCGGATCGAGCCGGCGCACCGCGCGCTTCTCGCTGCCCGCGGGCGCCGTGCACAGCGCGACCTCGGCGTCGCTGCGCGCCACGATGGCGACGGCGCAGCCGCCGGGCACGTAGATCGCGCCGGGCGCGGCGTCGTCGAACACGCTGGTGCGCGTGCCCATGCCGACGTGCACCACGCCGTCCACCTCGACATCGACGTTGCCGCTCAACGCGACGACGCACAGCTCGCGCGTGCCCGTCGTCAACGATTCGCGCTCGCCCGCGCGCAGGCGCAGCGCGCGAAAGCCGACGTGCTTCCAGCCGGCCTGCTCCGGCGTCACCGAGACGATCTCGCGGCCTTCGGCGTGCGCCTTGCGCAGCAGCTTGCTGGTCATCGCGCCGCCTCGCCTTCGAGTTTGTCGACGATGGCGCGCAGCGTGTCGTAGCCCTTCTTCGCGTACTCGTAGCTGGGTGCGACAGCGGGATCCTGTTCGGCCTCGACGACCAGCCAGCCCTCGTAGCGGCCGTCGCGCAGCAGCCGCAGCACGGCTTCGAAGTCGATCACGCCGTCGCCGGGCACGGTGAACGTGCCGTTGATCACGCCGGTGAGAAAGCTCCAGCCGTCGTTGCGCGCGCTGCGCACGACCTGGGCCCGCACGTCCTTGCAATGCACGTGGACGACGCGCGACAGGTGCTTCTCCAGCTGCGCGGCGACGTCCGTGGCGCCGCCGTAGTACGCGTGGCCCGTGTCGAACAGCAGGCCGACGTCGGGGCCGGTCAGCGCCATCAGGCGGTCGACGTCCTGCGGCGACTCGACGTACGCGCCCATGTGGTGGTGGTAGGCCAGCGTGATGTCGTAGGTGGTGCGCAGGTGCGCGCCGAACGCGTCGAGCCGCTTCGCGTAGGCCTGCCAGGCCGCGTCGTCGGCGAAGCGCGGGCGCTTGGCCAGCGGGGTGTCGATGCGGCCCTGGATCGAGCCGGCGACCTCGCCGTAGACGACCACCTTGCAGCCGTTGAACTGCAGCTTGGCCATGTGCGCGCGGCAGGCGGCGATCTCGTCCTCCAGCGTGCCTTCGGCGAGGCGGCCGGAGTACCAGCCGCTCACGCAGGCCACGCCGTACTCGGCCAGCTTGGCCTTGAGCGCGGCCGGGTCGGACGGAAACTTGTTGCCGAGTTCGAAGCCCTCGTAGCCGATCTCGGCGCCTTCGCTCAGCGCGGTCTCCAGCGGCGTGTCGCCACCGAGTTCGGGCAGGTCGTCGTTGCTCCAGGAGATCGGGTTGATGCCGATGCGGATGTTCCAGGTCATGGGTCGAAGCCGTGTTGAATGGGGTGAATGGATCAGGGACGTTGCGCCTGCTTGGACGTGCGCGCGGCGGCCGCCGCCGCATCGACCTCGGCGCGCGTGGAGACCTCGGGGATGCCGACCTCCCACCAGCAGCCGCCGTCGTCGGTGGTGCGCGCGTGCGTCGTGTCGATGACGAGGACTTGCGTCTTCCTGGCCGCACGCGCCCGCACGAGCGCGTCGCGCAGTGCTGCGATGTCGGGCACGTGCACGCTGTCGGCGCCGAGTGCGGCCGCGTGCGCCGCGAAGTCGATGCGCACGTCGGCGCCGTCCTCCGCCACGCAGTCGCCCAGCAGGTTGTTGAAGCTGGCGCCGCCGCAGGCCTCCTGCAGGCGCTGGATGCAGCCGTAGCCGCGGTTGTCCAGCACCACCACGATCAGCTTGCGGCCGAGCATGACCGAGGTCGCGATCTCCGAGTTCATCATCAGGTAGGAGCCGTCGCCCACCATCACGATCACCTCGCGGTCGGGGCGCGCGATCTTCGCGCCGAGTCCGCCGGCGATCTCGTAGCCCATGCAGGAATAGCCATACTCCACGTGGTATGCGCCGGGAGCGGCCGCGCGCCACAGCTTGTGCAGTTCGGCGGGCAGCGTGCCGGCCGCGCAGACGACGATGTCGTCGCTCGCGGAACGCGTTGCGGAATCGCGTACCGCCCCGATGACGTCGGCGTCGTAAGGCAGCGCGTCGGACCGCGGCTGCGTGGTGATCTCGGCGACGCGGTCGCGCCAGGCGCCCGCGGCGCGTTCGGCCCGGCTCGTCCAGTCGGCATCGGCGCGCCAGCCGCGCGCGCCGGCGGACAACTGCGCGAGCCCGACGCGCGCGTCGCACACCAGCGCGTCGCCGTGCCACTTCTCGGCGTCGAAGGCCTGCACGTTGACGCTCAGCAGCCGCGCCTGCGCGAACAGCGTGTGCGAGCCCGTCGTGAAGTCCTGCAGCCGCGAGCCGACCGCGATGACCAGATCGGCCTCGCGTGCGCAGTCGTTGGCGGCCGGCGAGCCGGTGACGCCGATCGCGCCGACGTTGAGCGGGTGATCCCACGCGAGGCTGCCCTTGCCGGCCTGCGTCTCGGCCACCGGCACGCCATGCTCGCGCGCGAACGCGGCCAGCGCGGCGCCGGCCTCGGCGTACAGCACGCCGCCGCCGGCGACGATCAGCGGCCGGCGCGCCTTGCGCAATTTGTCCGCTGCACGCGCCAGTTCGTCGGCGTCCGGCGCCGGCCGACGGATGCGCAGCGTCGCCGGCGCGAGGAAACTCTCGGGGCAATCGAAGGCCTCGGCCTGAACGTCCTGCGGCAGCGCCAGGCACACCGGGCCGCACAGCGCGGGGTCGAGCATCGTGCGGATTGCGTGCGGCAGCGCGGTGAGGATCTGCTCGGGACGCACGATGCGGTCGAAGAAGCGCGTCACCGGCCGCAGGCTGTCGTTGACGCTCACGTCGCCGTGCGAGAAGTCCTCCAGCTGCTGCAGCACCGGATCGGGCGCGCGCGAGGCGAAGGTGTCGCCGGGCAGCAGCAGCACCGGCAGGCGGTTGACGTGCGCCAGCGCCGCGGCGGTGACCAGGTTGGTGGCGCCCGGGCCGATGCTGGTCGTCACCGCGAGGATGCGGCGGCGGAAGTTGGCCTTGGCATAGGCGACCGCGGCATGCGCCATCGCCTGTTCGTTGTGGGCGCGATAGGTCGGCAGCGCCGCGCGCGACGCGTGCAAGGCCTCGCCCAGCCCGGCGACGTTGCCGTGGCCGAAGATGGCGAACACGCCGCCGCAGTACGGCACTTCGCTGCCGTCGTCGAGTTCGATGCGCAGCGCCGCGAGATGGCGCACCAGCGCCTGCGCGAGCGTGAGTCGGAGAGTCTTCATCGGGGAACGTTTCCTTGAACGGGTCAGGCCGAATGCAGCGAGGCCGGCGCGGCGCGGGCGGGCACCGGAACGGCAGGCCGCGACGATCGCCACGCGTCGACGAGCACTTCGAAGTTGCGTGCCACCGCGTCGACGAAGGCGTCGTCGGTCATGGCGCCCTGCAGCCACGCGCGCGCCGGCTGCACCCACAGCGAGCGCCCGACCATGAAGCCCTTGACGATCGGATGCGTCGCCGCCGCGAAGCCGCGCGCCAGCTCGTCCAGCGGCTGGCTCAGGCCGAGGATCACCGCGCCGCGGCACAGCGGATCGCGCGCCGCCACGAGCGCGGCGAGCTCGCGCCAGCCCGCCGGCTGCATCGGCGCCAGCTTCCACCACTCGGGCTTCATGCCGATCGTGTAGAGGCGCTGCACGGCGCGCAGCACCGCGGCGTCGGCGTCCGAGGAGAAGGGCTGCGTGCGCGGCGGGATCACTTCGAGCAGCAGCTCGTGGCCCGAGTCGCGCGTCGCAGCCCACACCTCCTGCAGCCTGGCCTCCTGCTCCAGGCGCAGGTCGACGGGATCGTCCGGGTGGTAGTGCACCAGGCACTTGACCACCTGCTCGCGCGGCCAGCGCACGAGCTGCGTGCCCAGCGAGCCGCCGCCGTCGAAGCGCAGCGGCCGCGAGCCCGGCAGCTCCACCGGCCGGCCGACCCACCAGCCGCGGCCGGTGGCCGCATGCAGCGCGTCCTCGCCGTAGACCTCGTCGACCAGCACGCCCACGCGCCCGCGCAGGTTGCGCGACGCCTCCACCGTCTCGGCCGCCCGCACCAGCAGGCGCTTGAGCGCGGGCAGGCGCGACTCGGGCGCGCCGGCCTCGCGCGCGAGCTCGAAGAACTGGCTGCGGTGGTCGAAGGCCAGCACGTTGAGTTCGTCCCAGCGCGGCCGCGCGGCCGTCGCGCGATGCAGGTGCGCGAGCGTCGCGTCGGCCGCGACGTCGGCACCGCGATGGCCGCTGAACCAGTGCGCGAGTTCGGCCGGCGTGGGCATCGCGGGCGCGCAGGCGTGACGCGAGACGACGATCGCGCCGCACGCGTTGGCGATGCGCGCCGCGCCGGCGAAGTCCTCGCCGCGCAGCAGGCCCGACATCAGGCCGGCGGCGAACGCGTCGCCCGCGCCCAGCACGTTGAGCACCTCGACGCGCTCGCCCGCGCTGGTCGGCGCATCGGCGAGCCGCGCCGGCACCGCGCCGGCGATCAGGCAGCAGCCCAGCGGCCCGAGCTTGACGATCATCGCCGCCGGCGTGATCTCGCGCACGCGGCGCAGCGACGCGAGCAGGTCGCCCGGCACGCCGCCGGCGATCAGGAATTCCTCCTCGGTGCCGATCAGCAGGTCGAATTGCGGCAGCAACTCCTGCAGGCTCGCGGTGACGCGCTCGTCGGGCACGAAGCGCGTCTGGCCGTCGCCGCGCTTGGTCAGGCCCCACAGCACGGGGCGGTAGTCGATGTCGAGCACGCGCCGCGTACCGTGCTTCGCGGCATGCGCGAGCGCGCGCGTGGAGGCGGCGCGCACGACGGGTTGCGACAGGTGCGTGCCGGTGATCAGCAGCGCGCGGCAGTCGGCGACGAAGTCCTCGGCGATGGCGTCGGCCTCGATGGCCATGTCGGCGCAGTTCTCGCGATAGAACAGCAGCGGGAAGGTGTCGCGATCCTTCAGCCCGAGGATGGCCAGCGCCGTCAGGCGCGCCGGATCGACCTGCACCTGCGTCGTGTCGCAGCCTTCGCGCTGCAGCGTCTCGACCAGGAAGCGGCCCATCTGTTCGTCGCCGACGCGCGAGATCATCGCCGCGCGCAAGCCCAGCCGGGCCGCGCCGAACGCGATGTTGGCGGAGCTGCCGCCGAGGTATTTCGCGAAGCTGGCCACGTCTTCCAGCCGCGCGCCGACCTGCTGCGCGTAGAGGTCGACGGCCAGGCGGCCGAGGCAGGCGAGGTCGAAGCGGCGGCCGGCGGGGAAGGTCAGGAAGCTCATCGTGGCTGCGGCTTCAGATGGTCACGCCGTCGAGGTCGTGCATCAGCGTCTTCATCTCGGCGCCGCCGGCCATCATGTCGAGCACGGCCTCCTTCGAGACGTCGGTCTTCGCATAGGTGCCCATCGACTTGCCGCGATTGAGCAGCGTGAAGCGGTCGCCGATGGGGTACGCGTGGTTGACGTTGTGCGTGATGAAGATGACCGAGATGCCGCGCGCCCGCGCCCGCGCGATCAGCCGCAGCACGTTGACGCTCTGCTTGACGCCCAGCGCCGCAGTGGGCTCGTCCAGGATCAGCACGCGCGCGCCGAAGTGGATCGCGCGCGCGATCGCCAGGCACTGCTTCTCGCCGCCGGACATGTTGCCCACCAGCTGGCCGGCGTCGCGCACGCGGATGCCCATCTCGGCGAGACGCTCGGCGGCCGTGCGTTCGGCCAGCGCGTGATCCATCACCGGCAACGCGCCGAAGAGGCGGCGCATCGGCTCGCGGCCCATGAAGAAGTTGCGGGCGACGCTCATCAGGGGCACCAGCGCCAGGTCCTGATAGACGGTGGCGATGCCGACGTCGAGCGCCTCGCGCGGCGACTTGAAGCGCACCGGCTTGCCGTCGACGAGGTACTCGCCTTCGTCGGGCGCATGGCAGCCCGCCAGCATCTTGATCAGCGTGCTCTTGCCGGCGCCGTTGTCGCCCAGCAGGCAGTGCACCTCGCCGCGCCGCAGCTGCAGCGTGATGCCGGACAGCGCGATCACGGGGCCGAAGTACTTGCTGGCGTTCTCCAGCTGCAGGATCAGTTCCGTCGTCATGGGCGCTCCGAGCGCGTTCAGCGCCGGCCCAGCGCGACGCGCCGGCGGACGTAGTTGTTGAACAGCACGGCGACCAGCAGCATGCCGCCGAGGAAGACGCGGTACCAGTTGTTGTCGATGCTGGTGTAGCCGATGCCGATCTGCACGACGCCGAAGATCAGCGCGCCGAGCGCGGCGCCGATCACCGAACCGTAGCCGCCGGTCAGCAGGCAGCCGCCGATCACCGCGGCGATGATGGCCTCGAACTCCTTCTGCAGGCCGCGGTCGGCCGCCGCCGAGCCGGCGTCGGCGACCTGCAGGATCGCGAACAGCGTCGCGCAGAACGCGGTCAGCATGAACAGCGCGATCTTCACGCGCGCGACCGGGATGCCGACGTTCTTCGCCGCGATCGGATCGCCGCCGACGGCCAGGATCCAGTTGCCCGCGCGCATCTTCGCGAGCATGAACGCGCCGAGCGCGGTCAGCGCGAGCCACCACACGACGACCTTGGGCACGCCGATCGCGAGCGCGGTGCCGTCGTCGCGCGCGGCGATCCAGCCCGCGTGCGCCATCGCGTCGAACAGTCCCGTCAGCACGTGGCCCTGGAACAGCGCGTGCACGATGGGATCGGCCGCGATGAGCTCCGACAGCACGGCCGGGCCGTTGCTGGAGAGGATGGTCTTGCCCGTGAGGATCACGGACAGCGCGAGGCTCAGGCCCCGCAGCACGAAGTAGAAGGCCAGCGTGACGATGAAGCTGGGCAGGCCCGTCTTCACCACCAGCCAGCCGTTGAGCGCACCGAGCGCGCAGGCGATGCAGATCGCGAACAGCGCCGCGAGCCACACGGGCCAGCTCCAGTAGAGGCAGGGGATCGCGAGCATCATGCCCGCGAAGCCGATCATCGAGCCGATCGACAGGTCGAACTCGCCGGCCACCATCAGCAGCGCGGCGCCGACCGCGATGACGCCGAGGAACCCGGCGACCGTACCCCAGTTCACGACCCCTTCCGCACTGAACATGCCGGAGCCGTGGGCCCCGAACGCGAACAGCAGGAAGACGAGCACCGCCCCCGACAGCGCGCCGGACTCGGGCCGTCCGAGCAGGCGCCGCCACAGGCTGACGCTGCGCAGGCGCTCGTCGGGCGCTGCCGTGGGTGAAGCGGATGCCGCGGGCGGCGCCACTGTCGTGGCGACGACCGGGGCCGTGGACGTGGGAATGGCCATCGGGTTCTCGCAGTCGGTCAAGTCAGCGGCGGATCAGCGGTACTGGCCCGCGTACTTCTCGACCTTGCCGATGTTGTCCTTCGTCACGAAGCCCGGGCCCGACAGGATGTGGCGCGCGCCGTAGACCGGCTGCAGGCCGTACTCCTCGAAGCGGGCCTTGACCTTCGGGTTGTTCTTCACGGCCTCCGACACCTTCTTCAGGTCGGTGGTGTGCATCTGCTTCATCGTCGCCATCACCGCGACCGGGATATACCCCTGCAGGTACGGCTGCTGGTCGATCGCGAACTGCACGGAGCCGTCCTTGATGCCCTTGGCGATCTCGTCGCTCAGGTCGAAGGTGGCGAAGTAGATCTTGCCTTTCAGGCCCATCTTGTCGATCGCCTTCATTGACGGGCTGGCCGACAGCGGCCCGAGCGCGAGCACGGCCTGCGTGCCGGGGTTCTGGCGCAGGTAGGCCTGCACCTTGGCCTCGACGCCGCTCGGATCCTCGCCGGAGTCGAGCGTGGACTTCTTGAAGTCCGCGCCGATCGCCTCGGCGAAGCCGCGGCAGCGCTCGAACGAGGCCGGGTTGGTCGCGTAGTGGTTCACGCACAGAAAGCTCTTGATGCCCGCGGCCTTGGCGCGCTCGCCGGCACCCTTGCCGGCCTCGTACTCGGGCTGGCCGACGTGCATGATGGCGCCGAGTTCCTCGCTCTGCTGGGTGGTGCCGGAGTTGATCGTGATCAGCGGGATGTGCTTGTCCGTGACCTTCTTGATCGAGCCCTTGAGCACGTTGTAGTCGGCGATCGACGTGATGACGCCGTCGTAGTTCTGCGCCGCGGCCTGCTCGATCAGGCGCGACATGTCGGCCAGGTCGCCGCTGGGCGGGTTGCGGTAGTCGACGGTGACGTCGAAGTCCTCGCCGGCCTGCTTGACGGCGTTCTTGATCGTGTTCCACCACGAGTCCGAATCCGGCGCGTGGCTGATCAGCACGTACTTGCCTGCGGCGTTGGCGGCGCCCAGGCTCATCGTCATCACGGCGGCGAGGGCCAGCGTCTTCAACGCGAGGCGTTTGCTCAGTCGGTTCATGAATTCTGTCTCCTTCGTTATAGGGCGTGTCGGTGCTGCGGCCCGCGACAGGCCACAGCCGCCGTTCGGGACGTGACGCATCGTAGGCAGCTTGAAATTGCGATTCTATTAGTGCAACTACGTAGAAAAAGTTTTCCATTTGCGAGGTTGCCGACCTATCATGCGCAGCATTCGCACCGACGTGGACGCCCTCGAGATGACAGCTTCGCACCGCCCTCCCCTGAAGATCGGCATCGCCGGCCTGGGCCGCCTCGGCAAGCGCCACGCCGAGCAGATCGCGCTGCGCACGCGCGGCGCGGAGCTGCTCAGCGCCTGCAGCCCGGTCGCGGCCGAACTGGGCTGGGCGCGCGAGTCTCTCGGCGTGCAGACGCTGCACGAGGACTTCGCCGCCTTCGTGCGCGATCCGCAGCTCGACGCGGTCGTGCTGGTCACGCCGACGTCGCTGCACGCCGACCAGACCATCGCCGCGCTCGAGGCCGGCAAGCACGTCTTCGTCGAGAAGCCGCTGGCGCTCAACGTGGAAGATTGCGAGCGCGTCGAGCGCGTGGCCGCGACACGGCCCGACCTGGTCGCGATGGTGGGCTTCGTGCGCCGCTTCGATCCGAGCTACGCGCGCGCCGCCGACGACATCGCCGCCGGCGCGATCGGCCGCCCGTTCGTCGTGCGCTCGCAGACCTGCGACCAGAACGACCCCGACGGCTTCTTCGTGCGCTTCGCGCCGACCTCGGGCGGCATCTTCATGGACTGCAGCGTGCACGACATCGACCTCGCGCGCTGGCTGCTCGGCAAGCCGCGCGCGACGCGCGCGTTCGCCAGCGGCACGATCGCGCTGCACGAGGGCTTGCGTCCGCTGGGCGACGTCGACAACGGCATGGCCATCGTCGAATTCGAGGGCGGACAGCGCGCGGTGCTGTACGCGTCGCGCACCTTCGCGCACGGGCACGACACGCAGACCGAGATCATCGGCACCTCGGGCCAGCTGCTGGTCGGCCAGGGCGGCGCGCGCGACCGCGTCGTCACCAGCGACGCGCTGGGCGTGCACCGTCAATCGGTGGCGGACTTCTTCGAGCGCTTCGGCACCGCCTTCGAGCGCGAGATGCAGGCCTTCGTCGCGTGCTGCCGCGGAGAGCAGGCGATGTCGCTCGCGCTGTCCGATGCGACGGAGGCGACGCGCATCGGCCTGGCGATCACGCGCTCGCTGCGCAGCGGGCTGCCCGAGCCGGTCTGACGCCGACCTATCATCGCCGCCTTCTCTCACGCGCCCCGAATCCATGCCTCCCGTCGCCGCTTCCCGCAAGTCCGCCGTCAAGGCCGCCCGTCGCGCGAAGGCCGCGCCGGTGACCGAGGTCGCGGCCAACGCCGCCACCGCGTTTCCGGCCAGCCACTCGCCGGCCGTCGATGCGCTGCTGGAACGCATCGGCGCCGAGTTCAGCGTGCTCAGCCGGCAGCTCAAGCTGATCGCGCACTATGTCGAGCGGCATAGCGATCACCTGGGTCTCGAGAAGATCCAGGACGTGGCCGAGCGCAGCGGCGTGCAGCCCTCCGCGGTGGTGCGCTTCGCCAAGCACTTCGGCTTCTCCGGCTACAGCGAGATGCAGAAGATCTTCCGCGACGGCATCTCGCAACGATTGGCGCCTGAGCACAACTACCAGGCGCGCATCCGCGACGTGATCGACCATGCGCAGGGCCGGCTGTCGAGCGCCGACATCGCCAGCGAGTTCATCGGCGGCGCCATCGCCGGCATGCGCGAGCTGCAGCGCGGCGTGCAGGCCTCGGCGCTCGACGACGCGGTCGAACTGCTCGCGCACGCGCCGTCGATCTGGGTCACCGGCGCGCGCCGCTCGTTCCCGGCCGCGAGCTACCTGACCTACGCGCTGCAGCACGCCGAGCGCCCGATCCATCTCGTCACCGGCGTCGGCGCGATGCACGAAGGCCAGCTGCGCGGGCTGCGACCGGGCGACGTGATGGTAGCCATCAGCTACGCGCCGTATGCCGAAGAGACGCAGCTCGCCGCGCGCCTGGCCTGCGAACGCGGCGCCAAGCTGATCGCGCTGACCGACAGCCGCATGAGCCCGCTCGCCGCGAGCGCGACGGTCAGCCTGCTGGTGTCCGAGAGCAGCACCTTCGGCTTCCGCTCGCTGACCAACACCATGGCGCTGGTGCAGAGCCTGTTCATCGCGCTCGCCTACCGCCTCGAACTCGACATGCCCGCCAGCGCTGCGCCGCCGGCGTCCTGAACCCGCCCTCGCCCACTTCCTGAAACGGAGCCCCCATGAAAAACGTCGCCGTCTTCGGCGCCGGCCGCATCGGCCGCATCCATGCCGCCAACCTCGCGGCGCTGCCCGGCGTGACGCTCAAATATGTCTGCGACCCGATGGGCGACGCGGCCGCGCAGCTGGCCGCGCAGCTCGGCGCGCAGGTGTCGACGCCCGACGCGGTGTTCGCCGACCCCAGCATCGACGTCGTCGCGATCGCCGCGCCCACCGACGCCCACAGCGACCTCATCACGCGCGCCGCGCAGGCGCGCAAGCACATCTTCTGCGAGAAGCCGATCGACCTGTCTGTTCAGCGCGCCCAGGCCTGCGCGGACGCGGTGCGCGAGGCCGGCGTCGCCTGCATGATGGGCTTCCAGCGCCGCTTCGACCCGACCTTCAACGAGGCGAAGGAGCGCCTGGCGCGCGGCGACATCGGCCAGCCCGAGATGCTGGTCGTCACCAGCCGCGACCCCGGCGCGCCGCCCGCGCAATACCTCAAGGGCTCGGGCGGCATCTTCCGCGACATGCTGATCCACGACTTCGACATCTTCCGCTGGATCCTGTGCGCGGACGGCGACGAGGCCGCGTGGATCGCGGCGACGGGCTCGTGCCTGGTCGACCCGGAGATCGCGACGGTGGGCGACATCGACAGTGCCGCCGTGACGATCCGCACCCGCCAGGGCCGGCTCGCGCAGATCAACACCAGCCGCCGCGCCGCCTATGGCTACGACCAGCGCTTCGAGGTGCTGGGCTCGGCCGGCATGCTCCAGTGCGGCAACCACCGGCCGACCGAGGTGGTGCAGTCCGACGCCAGCGGCGTGCATGCCGACAAGCCCGAGCACTTCTTCCTGCAGCGATACCGGGAGGCGTATCGACTCGAACTCGCGCACTTCTTCGAGGTGCTGCAATCGGGCGGCAGCTTCCGCACCACGATCGCCGACGGCGTCGCCGCGCAACGGCTGGCCGATGCGGCGAGCGAGTCGCTGGCGAGCGGGCAGGCCATCTTGCTCTAGGCACCGCAGCGCGCGCCGCATCGGAGTCCGCATGTCGACACTCACCCATCCCCGATGGCTGCGCGCGGCCGACGCGCGCCTCGACGACCTGCGCGCCGTCCTCGACCAGCGCACCGATCCCGCGGCGTGCCCGAACGCCGCGCACCTGCTGCACGACGTGCCGGTCTACGACTGCGCGGCCCTGCGATCGCGGCTGCGCGAGGACGACGCGTTCCGCCAGGCGTTGCTGAGCGAGTGGGCCGACATGTGGGCGGACGGGCCGGGCATCCTGGTGCTGCAAGGCGCGCTGGCGGCGGCTGTGGTCGACGAGGTGACGGCGTGCTTCAGGCAGATCATCGACCGCGAGCGCGACGGCGGCAGTCGCGGCGATCACTTCGCCAAGGCGGGCGCCAACGACCGCGTCTGGAACGCGCTGGAAAAGCTGTGCCTGCTCGATCCCGCCGCGTTCGCGCGCTACTACGCCAACGACATGCTCGCGCTCGCCAGCGAGGCCTGGCTCGGGCCGGCGTATCAGATGACCTCGCAGGTCAACAACGTGCGTCCCGGCGGCGTCGCGCAGACGCCGCATCGCGACTATCACCTCGGCTTCTGCTCGGCCGAACAGGCGCAGCGCTATCCCGCGCATGTGCATCGCCTGTCGCCGGCGCTCACGCTGCAGGGCGCCGTGGCGCACGTCGACATGCCGCTGGAGAGCGGCCCGACGCTGTACCTGCCGCACTCGCAGAAATACAGCCACGGGTACCTGATCGCCGAGCGCGACGAGTTCCTCCGCCTCTTTGCCGAGCAGCGGGTGCAGCTGCCGCTGTCCAAGGGCGACGCGGTGTTCTTCAATCCCGCGCTGCTGCATGCCGCCGGCGACAACCGGTCGCACGACATCCAGCGCATGGCCAACCTTCTGCAGGTGTCCTCGGCCTTCGGCCGCGCGATGGAATCGGTCGACCGCGATCGCCTGCTGCGCGTGCTCTATCCGCAGTTGCTGGCGATGGGGCGCGACGGCACGCTGGACGCTCCCGAGCAGGCACGCGCCCTCGCGGCGAGCGCCGAGGGCTACGCGTTTCCCACCAACCTCGACCGCGATCCGCCGCTCGGCGGCCTGGCGCCGGAGAGCCCGCAGGCCGTCGCGGTTCGGGCGCTGCGGGAAGGCTGGCCGTCCGAGCGGCTGCAGGCCTGGCTGGACGAGGCGGGGCGCAAGCGGCTGACCTGATCAGTCGCTCGGCTCGACTGTCGCCCTTCTTTCTATGTCGACCTGCTGGCCCGGCCGGTGCCGGCAAGCGACGACGGCCACTGAGCTGCATCGCCGCGTCGTCGCCAACCTGCGCGGCCGGGTTGGCCGATCCGGCGGACCGTCTTCAATGCGCGATGGCTTCGCGCGACTGACGGGTCGCCTGCGCGTCCTGCGGATGCACCCACTGCTTGACCAGCAGCGCCACCGCAGCGACGACGCCGGGGATCGCGACGATGGCGAAGATGTCCGCGAAGCCGAACTGGCGGCGCGTCAGTTCGGCGACCAGGAACGAGCCGGCGATGCCGCCGAAGCGGCCGAATCCCAGCATCCACGACACGCCCGTCGCTCGTCCCGCCGTCGGATAGAACGCCGCCGCGAGCGCCGGCAGCGACGACTGGGCGGTGTTCATGAAGGCGCCGGCCAGGAACACGATCGCGACGAGGCCGCCGACGTTGCCGACGGCCTGGCCGATCACGTAGACCAGCGCCGCCGTCACGACGAAGCCGAACGCGATGATCTTGTTGGCGTTGAAGCGATCCATCAGCCAGCCGAACAGGATCGCGCCGCAGCCGCCGAGCGGGAACAGCGCCGAGATCAGCGTGGCCGAGCGCGGCTCGACGCCGGCGTCCTTGAACAGGATCGGCATCCAGTTGATCAGCGCGTAGAAGATCACCAGGCCCATGAAGTACGCGAGCCACAGCATCACCGAGCCGACGACGTAGCGCGACGACAGCACCACGCCGGCGCCGCTGCGTCCCGCCGCGGAGGGACGCGTCTCGCTCAGCGTGAACGACGACGCCTGCGCCGCCTGCGGCGAGATGCGCGCCAGCGCCGCACGGATGCGCTCGACCGGCTGCGACTTCGCGACCATGTAGCGCACGGACTCCGGCAGCAACGCCAGCATCGCCGCGGCCAGCACGAGCGGCGCGGCGCCGCCCAGCATCAGCACGCTGCGCCAGCCGAACTGCGGGATCATCCACGCCGCCAGGAAGCCGCCGAACGCCGCGCCGAGCGGGAAGCCGCAGAACATCGCGTTGGTGAGCGTCGCGCGCATCCTGTCGGGACAGTACTCGCTCATGAGCGTGACGGCGTTGGGCATCGCCGCGCCCAGGCCGAGGCCGGTGGCGAAGCGCAGCGCGGTCAGCTGCGCCAGCGATGCGGAGAACGCGGAACCGAGGCAGGCGACGCCGAACACCAGCACCGAGGCGACGAGCACCGACTTGCGGCCGATGCGGTCGGCCAGCGGCCCGGAGCACAGCGCGCCCGCGGCGAGGCCGAACAGCGCGGCGCTCAGCACGGGCCCGAGCGCGGGCCGCGTCACGCCCCACTCCTTGATCAGCGACGGCGCGATGAAGCCGATGGCCGCGGTGTCGAAGCCGTCGGCCAGCACGATCAGGAAGCACAACCCGAAGATGCACCACTGGAAGGCCGAGAACCGGTGCTCGTTGAGGAAGGTCTGGACGTCGACCGCTTGGTTGCCGGGCATGCTTGTCTCGCTCTTTTCTCGTTGGTGAAACGCGGCGCCGTTCGGGCGGCCCCGCGGCGTGGTCTCAAGACTGCGGTCGCAGGAACCTTCCGGTGATCTCGCGGAATTCCCCGGGTGTCTCGAGAACGCTCAGGTGCGACGCATCCTCGACGACATGCAGTACGGCACCCGGTATCCGATCCGCGATCGCCTGGCCCATGGCCGGCGGCGCGCCGGCGTCGCGCGCGCCCGCGATGACCAGCGTCGGGCAGCGCACCTGCGCGAGACGATCCAGCCAGTCGACGCCCGCCACGGCCTGGCAGCTCGCGGCGTAGCCCGCGGCGTCGTCGCGCAGCAGGCGCTGGCGGATGGCGTCGGTCGCGGCCGGCTGGGCGGCGCGGAAGTCGGCGTGCAGGTAGCGCTCGACGACCATCTCCGCGACCGCCGCCATGCCTTGCGCCTGCACCGTGGCGATGCGCTGCGACCAGTTCGCGGCGGCGGCCTCGGGGTAGCGCGAGGTCGTGTTCGCGAGCACGAGCTTGCTGACCAACTCGGGATGGCGGATCGCGAGGCCCTGCCCGACCATCGCGCCCATCGACAGGCCGATCCACGTCACCGGCCCGCGGCCCCACTCGCGGATCACGCGCGCGGCGTCGTCGACGAGCTCGTCCATCGCGTACGAGCCGGCGGGCGACGCCGACCCGCCATGGCCGCGATGGTCGTAGCGCAGCACCTGCCAGCCGCCGGCGGCCAGGTGCGCGGCGTAGTCGTCCCACATCGCCGAGTCCAGTCCCAGCGCGTGGCTCAGCACGACCGGCGCGCCCTCGCCCTGCAGCGTGACGCGCAACTGCGGCGCGCTGAAGGTGTGGTGGGTGGCGACGCGGGACGACGCCGTCAGCGGTTCGGCCTCGGGCAGGCGACCCAGCCTGCGCAGGATGTCCATCGTCAGCTTGAACGCGGTGTTGGCGGCCGGCACGCCGCAGTAGATCGCGCCCTGCATCAGCGTCTCGCGGATCTTCTCGAGCGGCACGCCGCCGCGGATCGCGGCCTCGCAGTGCAGCTCGAACTCCTCCCAACGCGCCAGGCCCATCGTCATGCCCAGCACCAGCAGGCGGCGCGTCTCGTGCTCGAGGCCGCGACGGCCCCAGATGTCGTGCCAGGCGTAGCGCGTGATCAGCGACTGGAAGTCGGCGTTGAAGGCGTTGGCGCCGGCCAGCGACTTGTCCACCCAGGCATCGCCCAGCACCGCGCGGCGGTTGACCACGCCGCGGTCGAAATCGTCCTGTCGATCCATCGTCATTCCTTGTCCGGATGGGGAAGCCACGCGCGCCACGGTGCGTCGCCGCGCAGATCCTCGGCCCGGGCGCGCAGCGCGGCGAGCTGCACGTCGGCCAGTTCGCTCGCGTGTCGTGCCGGGACGCGAGCCTCGAACAGCGCGGCCAGCTCCTCGTGCGAGATCCTGCCACGCAGGCGTTCGTCGGTCTCCAGCGCCGCCGCCGCGACGTCGTGCAGATGCGTGCCGCTCGCCACCGCTTTCTGCGACAGCGACTCGACCCAGTGATGCGCGTCGGCCTTGCCGATCTCGCGCGCCGCGCGCATCGCCAGCGCCTCCGCGAAGACCAGTCCCTGCAACGCCTCGATGTTGCGCGCCATGCGCTCCCGGTCGACCTGCAGCCCCGCCGCCGCCTGCGCAAGCGCCGCCAGGCTGCCGTGCGTGCACGCGAGCAGCGCGCCGAACTCGGCCAGCTCCGCCTGCCAGTTGCCCAGCCCGCGCTCGTGTTCCTGCGGCATCGCCGCCAGCATCGCGGCGACATGCTGTGGCGCGCGCAGCGCCGCCGACAGCGCGACCATAGCGGCGACCGGGTTGCGCTTGTGCGGCATCGTCGACGAGCCGCCGCGCCCCCCGCCGGACGGCTCGGCCAGCTCGCCGACCTCGCCCTGCGCCATCAGCGAGACGTCCTTCGCGATCTTGCCGAGCGAGCCCGCGAGCAGGCCCAGCTCGCACGCCAGCGCCACGATCTCGTCGCGCTGCGTGTGCCACGCGGCGGGCGGCTCGCGCAACCGGAGCGATCGCGCCATGTGCGTGACGACCGCCGCGCCGTGCTCGCCCATCGCGGCACGCGTCCCGACCGCGCCGCCCAGCTGCAGCTGCAGCGCCACGGCGCCCGCGGCACGCAGGCGGCCCTGCGCGCGCGCCAGCGGCGCGATCCACGAGGCCAGCTTGAAGCCGAAGCTGATCACCTGCGCCGGCTGCATCAGCGTGCGCCCGAGCATGGGCGCGTCGCCGTGTCGCGCGGCCACATCCAGCAACGCGGCGACCAGCGCCGACAGGTCGCGGTCGACCAGCGCGAGCACGTCGCGTGCGACCAGCACCTGCGCCGTGTCCAGCACGTCCTGGCTCGTCGCGCCCCAGTGCACGAACAACGCCGCGTCGGCCTGCTGCGCCGAGACACGCGCCGTCAGCTGCTTGACGAGCGGGATCGCCAGCGTGCCCGCGCGCGCGCCGTCGGCGACGATGGCGTCGAGGTCGAACAGCTCGGCGCGGCACGCCGCGGCCACGGCCTCGCCGACGCCCGGCGGGATCGCGCCGGCCTGGGACTGCGCCCGCGCGAGCGCGGCCTCGAAGTCCAGCATGGCCTGCACGAACGCGCGCTCGTCGAGCGCCCGCAGGCTGTCGGCCGAAGCCAGGAAGCGGTCGAAGATCATCGGCGGATTGTGCGGCGTTGCCCGTCAGATGTCGAAGAACACGGTCTCGTCCTCGCCCTGCAGGCGGACGTCGAACGTGTAGACCGTCGCGCCGCCGCGCTGCTCGCGCCGCGCGATCAGCGTCTTGCGGCGCGTCTCCCACTCGATCAGGTTGAGCACAGGATCGGCCGCGTTGGCCTTCGCCTCGTCGTCGAAGTACAGGCGCGTGTTGAGCCCGATGTTGATGCCGCGCGCGACGATCCACAGGTTGACGTGCGGCGCCATCGGGACGCCGTCGCGGCCGCTGACGGCGCCGGGCTTGATCGTCTCGAACGACCAGATGCCCGTCTCGAAGTCGCTGCACGCCCGGCCCCAGCCGCGGAAGGCCGGGTCGGCGGCCTTGCCGGCCTGCGCGTCGGCCGGATGCGCGTAGCGGCCCTGCGCGTTGGCCTGCCAGATCTCCAGCAGCACGTCGCGCACCGGCGTGTTCGAGCCGTCGAACACGCGGCCCTCGATCGTGATGCGCTCGCCCTGCGTCTCGGGCGTCGTCAGCACGTGGCCGAAGTTCTTCTCGAAGATGTCGAAGCCGGCGGCCTTGGGCGCGAGGCCGATGTGGACGTAGGGGCCGGCGGTCTGCGAGGCGGTCTCGCGCAGCAGCGGGATCATCGTGCTTCTCCTTGCAAGGTGTTCTCGAACCAGGTGGCGCGCTGGCCGCGCAGCACGATGTCGAAGCGGAACGCGCGGCTGTCCAGCGGCACGGTGGCGCCCATGTCCAGGTGCGCGATCAGGCCGCGGATCTGCTCCTCGTCGGGAATCGTGCGGATGATGGGGCAGGTCGCGATCAGCGGATCGCCCTCGAAGTACATCTGCGTGATCAGGCGCTGCGCCCAGCCGTTGCCGGACAGGCCGAAGTGGATGTGCGCCGGCCGCCAGTCGTTGATGCGGTTGCGCCAGGGGTACGGGCCGGGCTTGATCGTGCGGAACACGTAGTGGCCGTGCGCGTCGGTCAGCACGCGGCCGCAGCCGCCGAAGTTCGGGTCGAGCGCGCCGAGGTACTGATCCTTCTTGTGGCGATAGCGGCCGCTGGCGTTGGCCTGCCACACCTCCACCAGCGCGTTCTTCACCGGCCGGCCGAGCTGGTCGCGCACGAAGCCGTGCACGATCGTGCGCTCGCCAACGGGCATGCCCGTCTTCGCGTAGTTGCGGATCAGGTCGCCGTCCAGCGCGCCGAGTTCGTCGGCCGAGAACGCGGGCGCGGTCACCTCCGAGAGCGTCTGCGGGATCGAGATCAGCGCGTTGCGCGGGCTGCGCAGCACGCTGGTCTTGTAGCCGGGCGCGAACGCGGGCGGATGCGACGTGGTGTCGCGCATCAGGTATTCGCCGTCGGCAGCCGCGGGCGGAAGAATCGTCGTCGGATCGGTCATCGTGTGGTCTCCCGGTGCGAGTTCAGGCGTGGGCGATGTGCTCGGCGTGCAGCCGGGCGGCGCTGCGCGGCTCGGGCGTCGCGGGCAGCCGCAGCATCGCACGCGCCTCCTGCGGCGTGGCGACGCGGCGGCCGGCCTGCTCGCACAGGCCCGCGATCTGCGCCACCAGCGCGGCGTTCGACGGCGCCAGCGTATCGCGATCGAGTCGCACGTTGTCCTCGAGGCCGGTGCGGCAGTGGCCGCCGAGCTCCAGGGACCACTTGGCCAGCGTCAGCTGGTCGCGGCCGATGCCGGCGCCGGTCCAGGTCGCGCCGGGCGCGAGGCGGTTCAGCGTCTTGACGTAGAACTCGAGCACCTCGCGGTCGACCGGCATCGCGTTCTTGACGCCCATCACGAACTGCACGTGCAGCGGTCCGACGATCTTGCCGGCCTTCTCCAACGCGGCGGCCGAGAAGATCATCGACAGGTCGAAGGCCTCGATCTCGGGCTTCACGCCGTAGGCCTTCATCTCGCTCGCGAGCCAGTCCACCAGGTCGGGCGCGTTGTCGTAGACGCGGGTCGGGAAGTTGACCGAGCCCGAGGCCAGCGACGCCATGTCCGGCCGCAGGTGCAGCATGCCGCCGCGCTCGCGCCCGGCGCCGGAGCGGCCGCCGGTGGACACCTGCGTGATGATCAGCGGGCAGTGCTTGCGGATGCCGTCCAGCACCGTCGCGAAGCGTTCCGGCGCGGAGGTCGGCGTCTCGTCGTCGTTGCGCACGTGCAGGTGCACCAGCGTCGCGCCGGCCTCGTAGGCGGCGTGCGTCGCCTCGACCTGCTCCGATACGGTCACGGGTACCGCGGGGTTGTCCTTCTTGCGCGGCAGCGAGCCGGTGATCGCGACGGAGATGATGCAGGGGTTCGTCATGGTTCAGTCCTTCTTGCGGCGAAAGCGGGTCGGGGTCAATGAATCGCGGCGGCCGCCGCAGGGGTGAGTTCCATCGGCAGGCCGACGTAGTTCTCGGCCAGCGCGGTGGCGGCGGCGCGCGAGCCGACCAGGTAGTCGAGCTCGGCGTGCTGCATGCGCTGGCCGAACTCGCCGGTGTCGGGGAAGCGATGCATCAGCGACGTGAACCACCACGAGAAGCGCTCGGCCTTCCAGATGCGGCGCAGGCAGCGCTCCGAATAGGCCTCGACGGCGTCGTCGCTGCGCTCGAGGTAGTGCTCGCGCATCGCCGCGGCGAGGAAGCCGACGTCCGACGCCGCCAGGTTCAGGCCCTTGGCGCCGGTCGGCGGCACGATGTGGGCGGCGTCGCCGGCGAGGAACAGCCGGCCGAAGCGCATCGGCTCTGCGACGAAGCTGCGCAGCGGCGCGATGCTCTTCTCGATCGAGGCGCCGGTGGTCACGCACTCGGCGACCTCGGCGGGCAGCCGGCGGCGCAGCTCGGTCCAGAACGCGTCGTCCGACCACTGGCCGGCCTTGTCCTCGAGCGGCACCTGCAGGTAGTAGCGGCTCAGGGCGAGGCTGCGCTGGCTGCACAGCGCGAAGCCGCGCGCGTGGTTGGCGTAGACGAGCTCGTCGCGCGCCGGCGGCACCGCGGCGAGCAGGCCCAGCCAGCCGAACGGATAGACCTTCTCGCAGGTCGCGATGGCGCCGGCCGGCACGCTCGCGCGCGAGACGCCGTGGAAGCCGTCGCAGCCGGCGATGAAGTCGCAGCGCAGTTCGTACTCGATGCCGTCGCGGCGATAGCGCACGAGCGGCGTCGCGCCGTCGAACCCGTGCAGCGAGACGCCCTCGGCCTCGTAGATCGTCGTGCGGCCGACGGCGGCGCGGCGTTCCATCAGGTCGCGCGTCACCTCGGTCTGGCCGTATACGGTGACGCAGCGGCCCGTGAGGCCCTCGAAGTCGATGCGATGCAGCTGGCCGTCGAACGCGAGTTCGGTGCCGCCATGGCGCAGTCCCTCGCGCGCCAGCCGCGCGCCGACGCCCGCTTCCTGCAGCAACTGAACGGTCGTCTGTTCGAGCACGCCGGCGCGGATGCGCGACAGCACGTAGTCGGCGCTGCGCTGCTCGAGGATCACGTTGTCGATGCCGGCCTCGTGCAGCAGTTGCCCGAACAGCAGGCCCGCGGGCCCGGCGCCGATGATGGCGACCTGCGTGCGCGCCGGCGGTTTCGATGTCGAAGGCGAGCTTCCCATCGTTGTCTCCGTCATTGATCCTTGTTGCTTCGCAGCGTAGGGCCCATCGGGCGCCGCCTCAATGGACAGAACCGGCTATCAATTGAACAATCGGAACATTGCCGGGAAGACCCGAACCGGCTCTCCCGGCGCAGCGCACGCCGCGTTGACAATTTCGAACCTGACCGCAGACCATGGCCCAGCACCTGCCGACCTACCTGCTCTACGCCGAGGACGCGGGCATCGCGCCGTCCGACGTCATGCACGCGGAGTCCATCGCCGAGCGCAGCAGCCTGCACTCGTGGGAGATCCGCCCGCATCGGCACGAGGCGCTGTTCCAGCTGTTCCATGTCGACAGCGGCACCGCCGAGATCCTGCTCGACGGCCAGCGCCACGACCTGCGCGGGCCCGGCGTCATCACGATCATGCCACTGGCGGTGCACGGTTTCCGCTGGACCAGCGACGTGCGCGGCACCGTCTTCACGATCCTCGAATCGCACCTGCGGCAGCTGCTCGCGCGCGACCACGGCCTGCGCGACAGCCTGCTGCAGACACGCTGCGAGCGCCTGCCCGCGGCGCAGCGGCGCGGCGTCGCGCAGACGGTCGGCGTGCTGTTCGGCGAGTACGCGCAGCACGCGCCGTGGCGCGCGACGGCGGTCGATGCGGCGATGACACAGCTGTTCGTCACGCTCGCGCGCGCGCTGCCCTCGACGCAGGTCCGCGAGCCCGGCGTCGGAGACCGCTCGGTCGCGCACGTGCAACGCCTGCGCAGGCTGGTCGACGAGCGCTTCCGCCAGCAGCCGACGCTCGGACAGCTCGCCGACGAGATCGGCATCACCACGACGCAGCTGAACCGCGTCTGTCGCGCCGTGCTGGGCCATCCCGCGCTGGCCGTGCTGCACGCCCGCATCTGCCTGGAGGCGCAGCGCGAGCTGGCCTACACGACGCTCAGCATCAAGCACATCGCCTACAAGCTCGGGTTCACCGACGCGGGCTACTTCACGCGCTTCTTCGAGCGCGAGACCGGCTCGACGCCGTCCGCGTGGCGTGCGGATGCACTGACGCGCCAGTGACTCAGTGCTCCATCGACGCGTCCTCGAGCGCGGCCAGGCCGCGCGCCTGCTCGCGCTCGCGCGCCGACAGCCAGGTGCAGGCCGCGCCGGCCAACGTGATGATCGCGATGCCCGCCAGCGCCAGCGCGTCGGGCACGTGCGCGAAGACCAGCCATCCCAGCAGCGTGCTGAACGCGATCTGCGCGTACAGCAGCGGCGTGAGCGCGGCGATGCCCGCCTTCGCGTAGCCGACGATCAGCATCCAGTGGCCGGCGGTGCTGAGCACGCAGACCAGCGCCAGCAGCGCCCAGGTGGTCCACGATCCCACCGGCGTCCAGAAGAACGGCAGCGCCAGCGTGGCCAGCAACGCGCCGGTGCAGCCGGTGTGGAACTGCATCGTGCCGACGTCCTCGGTGCGCGAGAGCCGGCTGGTGACCAGGTGGAAGCCGGTGTTCAGGGCCAGCGCGAGCAGCGCCATCAGCAGGCCCCACGACCACATCCCCGCGCCCGGCTTGGCCACCAGCAGGGCGCCAGCAAATGCCGTGACGATCAGAGCCCAGCGCGGGCGCGAGACCGGCTCGTGCAGGAAGGTCGCGCCGATCAGCGTCATCAACAGCGGCGTCAGCATCACGATGGCGGTGAGCTCGCCCACGGGCATCGCGCGCAGAGCCAGGTTGGTGCAGACGCTGGTCGACAGGATCAGCAGCCCACGCAGCGCATGCAGCCACGGGTGCCGCGTCTCGAGCAGCGCGCGGCCGCGCCGCGGCCACTGGGTCAGCGCGGTGACCGACGCCTGCGTGACGTAGCGGAACCACACCAGCATCATGACCGGCATGGCCCCGATGGCCTTGGAGCTGGTGTCCAGGCCGGAGAAGCAGGCCACCGCGCCGAGCACGAACAGCACGCCGAGCCAGCGGGCATCGACGGCGGAACAGACGGCGGGCTTGGCGGACAGGCGCAGGGCGTGGGTCGGAGTCATGCGGGCGAAGGGAGCGCAGCCCACAAGATAGGCGCATCCAGACATGTCGTCTACGATGCATGCTCAATAGTCTTCATGTCGAATTGCAATGGAGGTTGACATGGCCCTCGCGGACGACGCCGGCATCGGCGAGCTCGATGTCAAGTGGCTGCGCCTGTTCGAGCAGGTCCACGAGACGCGCAGCGTCACGCGCTCGGCCGAGGCGCTGGGCCAGAGCCAGCCGACGGTCAGCATCTGGCTGGGCAAGCTGCGCGAGCGGCTCGGCGACCCGCTGTTCGTGCGCACCGCCGACGGCATGCTGCCGACGCCGCGCGCGCAGGCGCTGGTCGCGCCGGTGCGCGACGCGCTGCGGGCGCTGCGGGCGCTGCGCGAGATCGCCGAGCCGCCGGCGGCGTTCGATCCGGCCACCAGCACGCGGCCCTGGCGCATCTGCATGACCGACGCCAGCCACGCGACGCTGCTGCCGCGGCTGCTGGCGACGCTGCGCGCGCAGGCGCCGCACACGCCGGTGACGGCCGTGCGCATCGACGAGGAGACCGCGGCGGCGCTGCAGTCCGGCGCGGCCGACATCGCCGTCGGCTACATCCCGGGGCTGGACACCGGCTTCTACCAGCAGGCCTTGTTCAAGCAGGACTGGATCTGCCTCGTCGGCCCGGCCAACACGCGCATCGGCGCGACACTGACGCTGCGCGCCTACCGCGAGGCCGAGCACGTGGTCACCGCCGCCGGCACCGGCGCGGCCGACCTCGAGGCCGCGCTGGCGCGTGCACGCATCGAGCGCCGCGTGATGCTGTCGTTGCCCGGCTTCCTCGGGCTGGCCGCGATCGTGTCGGCGTCCGACCTCGTCGCGACGCTGCCGCGCCAGATCGGCGAGCTGCTGGCGCGCAACGCGACGCTGCGCGTGCTCGCCTGTCCGTTCCCGGTGCCCTCGTTCACCGTCAAGCAGCACTGGCACGCACGCTTCCACCAGGATCCGGCCAACCGCTGGCTGCGCGAGCAGGTCGCGGGACTGCTGTCGATGAACGTCAGCCCGCGCGTCAGATCACCTCGCGCAGCACCTTGACCACGTCCTGCAGCGCGGGCAGCAACTGCTGCAGCGCCGCCTCCTCGGGATAGCGCTGCAGCTGGAAGGTCATGCTGATCGCGCCGACGCAATGGCCGTGGCGGTCGAACAGCGCGGCCGCGATGCCGCCGAGGCCGACGTCGATGTACTGGTTGACGAACGAGTAGCCGAGCCTGCCGGCGGCGGCGACCTTGGCGCGGAAGGCGGCCACGTCGGTGATGGTGTCGGCCGTGAAGCGGCTGAAGTCGTGTTCGGCGATCCAGGCATCGAGCTTCGCGCAGGGCAGCGTGGCCAGGATCGCGAAGCCGGGCGAGACCACGTGCGCCGGCGTGCGCGCGCCCGGGTGGAAGCCGATCGACACGACGCGCGGCGAGTTGCTGCGCTCCAGGTAGACGATCTCGTCGCCGTCGAGCACGCTGAGGTTGGCGGTCTCGCCCGTCTGCATCGACAGCCGCTGCAGGAACGGCCGCACGAGCCGCGGCAGCCGCGCCGCCTCGAGGTAGCTCTGCCCCAGCCGCAGGATGGCCGGCAGCAGCCAGTAATGCTTGCCGTCGGTGTCGGCGTAGCCGTAGTGCACCAGGCTCACGAGATAGCGGCGGGCGGCGGTGCGCGTCAGGCCGGCCAGCGCGCCGGCCTCCGTGGCCGTCAGGCGCGGGTGGTCGTCGGAGAACAGCTCGATGACGCGCAGGCCCTTGCCCAGGCCCTCGATCAGCAACGAGCGGTCGATCGCCTTGGCGGCGGGCAGGGGGCGCATCCGGTGAAACCCTAGGTCTGATCAGTCAACGAGCAGTCGCGATCGATGATCGATCGTTCGGCTCCGGCCGCCTATGGGAAAAACCCAGCGTCCTGCCTACATTTCGTTCCAGAGGCGGAGACGACGTCATCCGCCCTCAGTCCACACGAATGGAGACAACCATGACCACGCAGGATCTGCACGGCAGGCAACAGACTCGCAAGGCCACGGCCAGCGGCTGGATCGGCTCCGCGCTCGAGTACTACGACTTCTTCATCTACGCGACCGCCGCCTCGCTGATCTTCCCGCAGATATTCTTCCCCAAGGGCAACGCCACGGCAGCCATCGTCGCGTCGCTGGCCACGTACGGGGTGGGGTATGTCGCGCGGCCGATCGGCGCGTTCTTCCTGGGCCACCTGGGCGACACCCACGGCCGCAAGCGCGTGCTGCTGATCTGCATGTTCGTGATGGGCTTCTCGACGATCGCCGTCGGCCTGCTGCCGACCTACGACCAGGTCGGCCTGCTGGCGCCGTTGCTGCTGGTGGTGCTGCGGCTGATCCAGGGCTTCGCGGTGGCGGGCGAGATCTCGGGCGCCAGCTCGATGATCCTGGAGCACGCACCGTTCGGCCGGCGCGGCTTCTTCGCCAGCTTCACCTTGCAGGGCGTGCAGGCCGGCCAGATCCTGGCGGCCGCCGTGTTCCTGCCGCTCGCGCACTACATGCCGGAAGACCAGTTCAACGCGTGGGGCTGGCGCGTGCCGTTCATCCTCAGCTTCGCGGTGATCGCGGTCGCGTTCCTCATTCGTCGCGAGGTCGAGGAGACGCCCGCGTTCGCCGACGAGGCCAAGCGCGGCGCGGTGCCCAGGGTGCCGGTGGTCGAGGCGTTCAAGTACCACTGGGCCGACATGCTGCGCGTGGTGTGCTGCTCGCTGATGAACGTCATCGCGGTCGTGGCCACGATCTTCGGCGCGGCGTACGCGGTGCAGCCGGCGTACGGCATCGGCTTCAGCAAGGACGTGTACCTGTGGATCCCGGTGCTGGGCAACATCGTCGCCGTGCTGGTGATCCCGTTCGTCGGCAACCTCTCCGACAAGATCGGCCGCCGTCCGCCGATGATCTTCGGCGCGATCGGCGCCGGACTGCTGTCGTTCGGCTACCTGTACGCGATCAGCATCCACAGCGTGCCGCTGGCCATCGGGATGTCGCTGCTGATGTGGGGCGTCGTCTACCAGGGCTACAACGCGGTGTTCCCGAGCTTCTACCCGGAGCTTTTCCCGACCCGCGCGCGCGTGTCCGCGATGGCGATTTCGCAGAACGTCGGCACGATGATCACGGCGATGCTGCCGGCGCTCTTCGCCGCCGTGGCGCCCCCCGGCTCGTCCAACATCCCGTTGACGATCGGCGGCCTGACGCTGCTCACCACGCTGATCGCCGCAGTCTCTGCCTGGAGCGCGCGCGAGACCTACCGCATGCCGCTGAAGGCGCTCGGCGAGCGCGGCGCGTCGCCCACCCCCAAGGGCGAGTACGACCAGCAGCGCGAGGTCGTGATCTCGCAGTCGCGCTGGCGCAAGGCGGCCTGAGCCTGCCCAGCCACTTCCGGAGCCTCCCATGATCAGCGGCAAGACCACCCTCATCGCGCACATCGGCTTTCCCACCGAGAGCTTCAAGGCACCGATGATCTACAACCCGTGGTTCGACAAGCACGGCATCGACGCGGCCGTGATCCCGATGGGCGTGCGCCCCGAGGACTTCGCGGTCAGCCTGAAGGCGATCTTCCGCATGTCCAACGTGCGCGGCGCGCTGGTGACGATGCCGCACAAGGTGGCCGCCAATTCGCTGGTCGACGAGATCACGCCGACGGCACGCATCGCCGGCGCCTCCAACGCGATCCTGCTGCGGCCGGACGGCACGCTGCTGGGCGACCAGTTCGACGGCGCCGGCTTCGTGCGCGGCGTGGAGCGCAAGGGCCTGAAGCTCGTCGGCAAGCGGGTGCTGGTGTCGGGCAACGGCGGCGTCGGCTCGGCCATCGCGGCCTCGCTCGCGGCGGCCGGCGTCGCGCAGACGGCGCTGTACGACGGCCACGAGGCGTCGTCGCAGGCGCTCGCCGGACGGCTGCGCGAGCACTACCCGGCGCTCGAGATCGGCACCGGCTCGAACGACCCGGCCGGCTTCGACCTGATCGTCAACGCCACGCCGCTGGGCATGAAGGCGGGCGACCCGCTGCCGTTCGACATGGCGCGCGTCGCGCCCACGACCTTCGTCGGCGAGGTCGTGATGAAGGAGGCGATGACGCCGCTGCTGCTGGCCGCGCAGGCGCGCGGCTGCCCGTTCCAGCTCGGCACCGACATGCTGTTCGAGATGATCCCGGCCTACCTCGAGTTCTTCGGCTTCGGCACCGCCACGCCCGAGGAACTGCGCGAGGTCGCGCAGCTCCGCTACTGATCCCGAGACAAGGCCATCCGCCTTCAAGGTGCGAGGAGACCAACCATGACGACGATCCTGGTGCTGCACGGCATCAACCTGGACATGTTCGGCAAGCGCGACCCGGCCCAGTACGGCACGGTCACGCTGGCCGAGATCGACGAGCGCCTGCGCTCGCTCGGGCGCGAGCTGGACGTGCACGTCACCACCTTCCACAGCAACATCGAGGGCGTGTTCTGCGAACGCATCCACCAGGCGTTTCGCGACGCCGTCGACGCGGTCGTCATCAACGCGGGCGCCTGGACGCACTACAGCATCGGCATCCGCGATGCGCTGGCGATCCTCAAGGCGCCGGTCGTCGAGGTGCACATGTCCAACGTGCACGCGCGCGAGGAATTCCGCCACAAGTCGGTGTTCGCCGAGATCGTGCGCGGACAGATCTGCGGCTTCGGCGTCGACAGCTACCTGCTGGGACTGCGCGCCGCGGCTTCCGCTGCCAAGCAGACGCCCTAGACCTCATCGGCTTCACGACAACAGCACCGGGCCGCGCGTAGCCCGGGCGAGCCGCTGCATGGCGGCCTTGATTTCCCGTCCCACCAAAACCATCACCAGGAGACATTCGATGACCCCCAGCAAGACGTCGTTCCGCATGAACCAGGTTGCCGCCGCGCTCGTCTCGGCGGGCCTGCTCGCCGCCGCAGGCAGCGCGCGCGCCGACCAGCTCGCCGATCTCCAGGCCGCGCTCGCGAAGCTGCAGGCCCAGGTCGCGGAACTCCAGGCGCAGCGAGACGCGGACCAGCAGAAAGCCGCTGCTGCGCCGGCACCCGCTGCTCCGGCTCTGGTCGTCAACCCGCCGCCCGCCATCCCCGCCGCGACGGACATCGGCACGGCCTCGGCCCTGGTGCCCGTGCCGCGCCTGCTGCAGCTGAAGGCCGCCGGCGGCAGCTTCATGCTCTATGGCGACATCGACGAGTACTTCAACCACATGCGCAGCAGCAGCGGCGCCAAGATCAACTCGCTGCAGGACGGCGCGATCCTGCGCAGCCGGCTGGGCTTCGTCGGTTCGAAGGACTTCGGGTCCGGCTACGGCGGCCTCTTCACGCTCGAGACCGGGCTCAACGCGACCAACGGCACGCAGGCCGACCAGCCCAACGCCGCCACGACGGGCCTGACCACCAGCGGCCGCCTGTTCGACCGCCAGGCCTGGGCCGGCGTGACCAGCCCCTACGGCGAGTTCCGTCTCGGCCGCCAGAACACCGAGATCTTCTTCGGCGGCAACTACATCGACTACACCGAGCGCACGCTGGGCTCGGTGGTGAACGCGTTCGGCGTGCCCTCGCGCTACGACGGCGACGTCGCCTACATCTCGCCGCGCATCGCCGGCGCGCAGGTGGCGGCGCACTACGCGATCGGCGGCGGCGGCCAGCAGAACACGAGCACGTTCAACCAGGGCGTGGTGCAACTGCGCGCCGACTACATCGCCGGCCCGGTGCGGGTCGCGTACATGGGCCTGCTGGCGAAGACCCCGGACGGCGCCGTCCACGGCAGCGACGTCTACTACCACAACGTCTATGCGAACTACGACTACGGCCAGGGCACGATCTACGCCGTCTACATCCATTCGAACAACGGCGGCGGCGCGCTGAACAACACCGGCGGCAACGAGGTGGGCAACGTGCCCTCCGTGGTGAGCGGCACCAGCGCCAGCGTGCACACGCCCTATGACATCTACCAGGTCTCGGCCGACTACCGCCTGACGTCGACGCTGCGCCTGGGCGGCCTGTACGGCAAGATCAGGGACACCGTCAACGCGAGCGGAAGCGCCACCGGCTGGTCGCTGGGCGCGTACTGGCAGACCTTCTCCAACCTGACGCTGTACGGACTCGTCGACCAGATGGACAACGACTCGATCGGCGCGTTCGGCCTCGCCGGCTCGGCCGGCCTGACCAAGAACTTCTCCGGCGCCAACCTGACCGGCCAGAGGATCACCGGCGTCCAGATGGGCGGACTGTTCCGCTTCTGAAGCCGGCGGCCATGGCTCAATCTGTCCTACCATCGTCGCCATCCCGTCCCCAGGAGCCATCGATGACGTCTCCCTCGCTCGACCGCGAACTCCGTTCCGAAGCCAGCGACCCGATCGGGCTCGATGGCATCGAGTTCATCGAATACACCACCCCGCGCCCGCAGGCGCTGGGACAGGTGCTGGAGATGATGGGCTTCAGGCCGATCGCGCGCCACCGCTCGCGCGAGGTGACGCTGTACCGGCAGGGCGAGATGAACATCGTCGTCAACGCGAGCGAGCCGGTGCCCGTCGACAGCGAAGGCGAGCTCGACGAGGCGCCGAAGATCGCCGCCATCGCACTGCGCGTGCGCGACGCGGCGGCGGCCTATCGCCACACGCTGGATCTCGGCGCGTGGGCGGTGCCGACCAAGGTCGAGGTGATGGAGCTCAACATCCCCGCGATCCACGGCGTCGGCGGCACGCGCATCTACTTCGTCGACCGCCATCGCGAGTTCTCGATCTACGACGTCGACTTCACCGCGATCCCGACCGTCGACCAGAAGCCGCCGGCGCTGGTCGACATGCACTGGTTCGGCATCGTGCAGTACATCGGCAACGACCGCATGCAGGACTGGACGGCGTTCTATTCGATGCTGTTCGGCTTCGCCGTGCTGCCCGACGACCTGCGCTTCGGCGTGATGCCCAAGGGCCGCGTGCTCGTCGGGCCGGGCAGCGCGCGCAGCCGCTTCTACGTGCAGCTGATCGAGCCGGAGCCGGGCATCCTCGACGCCAAGGGCACCGAGTGGATCGCCCGCATCGGCCTGGGCACGCCCGACCCGCGCGCCTGCGTGGCGGCGCTGCGCGAGCGCGGCATGGCCTTCGCGGAGACGCCGCACGTCCATTCCGACGACCGCGGCGCGCTGACGCGCACGCAGCTTGGCAGCGTCGTCTTCGAGCTCGTCCGCGACGCCGCTCACTGATTTCAAGGAGTTTCCCCATGACGCAACAGACCGGCCGCATCGACGACTTCGGCATGGACACCATCTCGCTGGCGGGCCCCTTGCCGGCCAAGCTGCGCGCGATCCGCGCGGCCGGCTTCTCGCAGGTGATGCTGTCCGCGCGCGATCTCGTGGGCCATGCCGAAGGCGTGGAGGCGGCCATCGCCGCGGTGCGCGAGAGCGGCCTGCGCGTGACCGGCTTCCAGGTGCTGCGCGACTTCGAAGGGCTGTCGGGCCAACTGCACGAGTACAAGGTCGACATCGCCAAGTCGATGCTGGAGCTGGCCGCGGCCGTCGGCGCCAAGGTGCTGCTGGTGTGCTCGTCGACGTCGGCCCACGCCAGCGACGACCGCGACCTGATCGCGCGGGACCTGCGCAAGCTCGCGATGCTGGCGATCCCGCACGGCATCCGCGTGGCCTACGAGGCGCTCTCCTGGGGCCGCAGCATCGAGGAGTTCCCGGCCGCGTGGGACGTGGTGATGCGCGCCGACATGCCCAACCTCGGCCTCGGCCTCGACTCGTTCCACATGTTCGCGACCAAGACCTCGCTCGACGAGCTGCAGTGGCTGGACCCCGAGCGCATCTTCCTCGTGCAGCTGGCCGACTTCATGTGGCAGGAGATCCGGTCGGTCGAGGAGCGCATCGCCACCGCGCGCCACTTCCGCGTCTTCCCGGGCGAGGGCGCGCACAGCGACCAGGTGGCCGCACTGGTGTCGCGCCTGCACGCGCAGGGCTACCGCGGCGACTACAGCTTCGAGGTCTTCAACGACGACTACCAGCAGATCCCGCTGCCCGACGTCGCGCGCCGCGCGCGCAAGGCCGCCGACTGGCTGGGCGAGGGCATCCTGCGCCGGTCGGTGCCCCTGCCGGGACTGATGCGGCTGCAGCCAGTGGGCTGACCAGGCACTCGATCGGAATCGCCATGGCAGCGTCGCTCGAGGACCGCATCACCGACCGCGGCAAGGTCGTCGCCGCCGCGCAGGCCGTGCGCCTGATCCGCGATGGCGACACCGTCACCACCAGCGGCTTCGTCCCGTGAACTACGACAACTTCAACCCGCGCCGGACCTGCTGGACGCCTACGTCGACATGGTGCGCGATGTCGCCGGCGCCCGCTACAGCAACGTCACCCGCTACACGACGAGCGCGTTCGTGCATGCGAGGCTGGGGGCGGCGCTGAGGGATCACCGATGCAGCGGGTCGCCCAGGCATGCCGCAATCCGGGCCTCGTCGACGCAGGTCTCCGGAGGCTCGGGCTCGAGCTCGTCGGCCATGCGCGCCAGGCAGTCTGCACTGTCCTTGGCCCTGGCGAGGAACGCCGAGCCGACCAGCGGATGGCCCGGCTCGATCTGCGCCAGGCGCAGGCCCAGCAGATAGCCCTGGTTCAGGTCCAGCCGCAGGTCGTCCACGAAGTAGTGGCGCTGCAGCCGGCAGTTCGCGGGCGATGCCGATGGCTGCCTGCGGCCGACCGCGACGGATGCCCTCCAATGCGAGTCTGCCGTCATGAGGTAGGCATAGGCGCTTGGCGAGTTGGGTGCCGCGTTGTCGAAGAGACGATGTGCGTCGTCGTAGCGGCCCTCTCGATACGCCGTGTCGCCTTCGACGACGAGCGCATGCGCCGCCTTTCGTCGGGCCGAGGAAGCGTGCCGTGCCGCTGCCGCCATGGCCACCGCCTGCGCCTCGATCTGGTCGGCGGACGCGAGCGAGCGCGCCGTGGCCGCCGTCGGGGCGAAAGACCCCACGCACCCCGACGTCAACGCGACGACGGCAGCCAATGCCCGGGATGCCCTCATTTCGCGCGCTCCGGCTTGCCTTTGACGATCAGCTTGGCGACGCTCGATCCATCCGGGCTGCGATGGCTGATGATCGCTTCGTGAATCGCCGCCCACTGGTTCATGTCGAGCACGGTCACGCAGCCGTCCGACACGTTGCCGATATGCACGAAACGGCTGTTGTCCTTGTACTTGATCGGGAACCAGACCTGGTCGTAGACCAGGTCCTTGTAGGTGTTGCGGTAGTAGTGCGTCATGTTGGCGTTGTGCGGGCCGTCCGGCACCAGCACGTCGTATTCGCCGGCGGGCAGCGGGTAGAGCGAGCCACCCCAGTTGGTATTCATGGTCACCTGCACCGACAGGCCGTCGACCTTCAGCGTGGCCATCTGCTGGTCGAGATCCTGCGAGCGTGCCGCCGAATGCCATTGCGGCACATAGGCGCCGTAGGTCACCTCGATCCGGGCCGGTGATCGCGCGGGCGCCTTGGTGCCGAGGTAGTGCTTGGCGTTGCTGGTCGAGACGCTCATCCGCTTGCCGGCCTGGGGGCCGTCCACGACGGTGAACGTCGTCCGGTCGCCCTGGACATCGGCGATGCGCACCGCGGTGTATTTGGCCAGCGGAATCAAGGCGTGCGTGATCTCGCTTCTGGCCTGCAGCCAGCCATCGCTTCCGATCTCGTTGACGTAGCGCAACGGGCCGGCATCGGCGCGACCGATGGGCCCGGCGGTATGAATGATCTGTCCCGTGGAGGGCACTCTGCCAGTCGCCATCAAACTCTCCCAGGCCATTCTTTTGAGAAGCGTCGAACAAGGTCCGCAGCGCCCAACGCGTGCGAGCGCGGGGCTTCGCGAGTCTACGACGCCGATTCGACTGGCTGGGTAACGAGCCTGGTGCAGTCCTTGTACGCGACCACGATCGGCTTCTGGTGGCCCGCGACCTCTACACCCCTCTTGAATCGTCACAAGAGGTCCCTATAATGCTTGCTAGCACTCAACAGCCGCGAGTGCTAGCGATGGTGGCGTGGGCCGCCGGAGCACTTGCCCGAACTTTGCGAGCTGGCGCTCACTCTTGAGTAGGCCCGCCGCAAGTCTTACTGCTAATGCATTGAAGGAGATGAAATGAAGCTTCGTCCGTTGCACGACCGTGTTGTCGTCAAGCGCCTGGAACAAGAAACTAAGACCGCCTCTGGCATCGTCATCCCCGACGCCGCCGCCGAGAAGCCGGATCAGGGCGAAGTCCTGGCCGTGGGCCCGGGCAAGCGCAATGACAAGGGCGATTTCGTCGTCCTGAACGTCAAGGTCGGCGATCGCGTGCTGTTCGGCAAGTACAGCGGCCAGACCGTCAAGGTCGACGGCGACGAACTGCTCGTGATGCGCGAAGAAGACCTCTTCGCCGTCGTCGAGAAGTAAGCCCCTCGCGCGAAGCGCGTCGCTTCGCGCCCCAGGCTGACCGGCCCGAGCCGGTCAGGCGGCAGATGCCCCCGGTTGCGGAAACGCGGCCGTCCTGATCACCCCAACACTGAATTCCGGAGAAACATCTCATGGCAGCAAAAGACGTCATTTTTGGCTCGGACGCCCGCGCCCGCATGGTCGAAGGCGTGAACATCCTGGCCAACGCGGTCAAGGTCACGCTGGGCCCCAAGGGTCGCAACGTCGTTCTCGAGCGCTCGTTCGGCGCCCCGACGGTCACCAAGGACGGCGTGTCCGTGGCCAAGGAAATCGAGCTGAAGGACAAGCTCCAGAACATGGGCGCGCAGATGGTCAAGGAAGTCGCTTCCAAGACCAGCGACAACGCCGGTGACGGCACCACCACCGCCACCGTGCTGGCGCAAGCCATCGTGCGCGAAGGCATGAAGTACGTGGCCGCCGGCATGAACCCGATGGACCTGAAGCGCGGCATCGACAAGGCGGTCACCGCCCTGGTCGCCGAGCTGAAGAAGGCCTCGAAGCCGACGACGACGTCCAAGGAAATCGCCCAGGTCGGCACGATCTCGGCGAACTCCGACGACTCGATCGGCCAGATCATCGCCGAGGCGATGGACAAGGTCGGCAAGGAAGGCGTCATCACCGTCGAAGACGGCAAGAGCCTGGCCAACGAACTCGACGTCGTCGAAGGCATGCAGTTCGACCGCGGCTACCTGTCGCCGTACTTCATCAACAACCCCGAGAAGCAAGTCGCGCTGCTGGACAACCCGTTCGTCCTGCTGTTCGACAAGAAGATCTCGAACATCCGCGACCTGCTGCCGACGCTGGAACAAGTCGCCAAGGCCGGCCGTCCGCTGCTGATCGTCGCCGAAGAGGTCGACGGCGAAGCGCTGGCGACCCTGGTCGTCAACACGATCCGCGGCATCCTGAAGGTCGTCGCCGTCAAGGCGCCGGGCTTCGGCGATCGTCGCAAGGCCATGCTGGAAGACATCGCCATCCTGACGGGCGGCAAGGTCATCGCCGAGGAAGTCGGCCTGACGCTGGACAAGGTCACGCTGGCCGATCTCGGCCAGGCCAAGCGCGTCGAAGTGGGCAAGGAAAACACGACGATCATCGACGGCAACGGCGCTGCCGGCGACATCGAAGCGCGCGTCAAGCAGATCCGCATCCAGATCGAGGAAGCCACCAGCGACTACGACCGCGAGAAGCTGCAAGAGCGCGTGGCCAAGCTGGCCGGCGGCGTTGCGCTGATCAAGGTCGGTGCCGCGACCGAAGTCGAGATGAAGGAAAAGAAGGCCCGCGTCGAAGACGCGCTGCACGCCACGCGCGCGGCCGTCGAAGAAGGCATCGTCGCCGGCGGCGGCGTGGCGCTGCTGCGCGCCCGCCAAAGCATCGGCGAACTGAAGGGCGACAACCCGGACCAGGACGCCGGCATCAAGCTGGTGCTCAAGGCCGTCGAATCGCCGTTGCGCGAGATCGTCTTCAACGCCGGCGACGAAGCCAGCGTGGTGGTTGCCGCCGTCCTGGCCGGCAAGGGCAATCACGGCTACAACGCGGCCAACGGCACCTACGGCGACATGATCGACATGGGCATCCTGGACCCGACGAAGGTCACGCGCACCGCTCTGCAGAACGCCGCGTCCGTCGCGTCGCTGATGCTGACGACCGAGTGCATGGTCTCCGAGACCCCGAAGGACGACGCGCCTTCGATGGGCGGCGGCGGCATGGGTGGCATGGGCGGCATGGGCGGCATGGACATGTGATGTCCGCGCCCGGAGCGCCGCGAGGCGAACCGGGCGTCGTCCTCCGCGACACCTGACAGGGACTGCTTCGGCAGTCCCTTTTTCATTGGCGTCAGAAGTTTCCGATGCACGGCCCGGTCAGGCGTTCGTTGCCGTGATTGAACGGGTCGGTGTCCGCGTGCGGGATCGAGCGCAGCCGCGTGGGATGCGGCGCGGCCGGTGGCACAGCGGCGGGCTGGGTTGCCGGCGACGGCGATGGCCAGATCGTCGCCTCCACGGTCGTCGCGTCGTTCGGCCGCTCGTGGCTCGCGCGCGACCTGAGCATCGTCGCCACCAGCACGCCGTGCGCCAGCAGCGCCAGCGCGAGCACCGCCCTGCGTCGCCCATGCCCGTCCGAGCGCCATCGCTCCATCCACGCTCCCCGCCGTGTTGTCGCCGATGGACACCAATCCCGTTGCCGAGTTCCGTCGCATCCCCGGCAGAATGCGCAGCATGACCTCCCGCCCCGCGCTGCGTGCGCTGCTGATCGCCTGCCTGCTGCCTTTGCCGGCGTTCGGCCAGGCCGCCGCGCCGGAGTCCCCGGCATCGGCGACGTCGATGCCCCTCGCAGCGCGCGCCGACGGTACCCGGCCCCGTATCGGCCTCGTGCTCTCGGGCGGCGGCGCGCGCGGGCTCGCGCACGTGGGCGTGCTCAAGGCGCTGGAACGCGCGCACGTGCGCGTCGACGCGATCGCCGGCACGTCGATGGGCGCCATCGTCGGCGGGCTCTACGCGAGCGGCATGAGCGCCGACCAGCTCGAGAGCGAGCTGCGCCGCATCGACTGGGACCAGCTGTTCGCCACGCGCGTCGCGCGCCCGTTTCTTTCGCAGCGGCGCAAGGAGGAGGACTTCGAGATCTCCAACGGACTCGAGTTCGGCGTGCACGACGGCCAGCTGAGCGCGCCGCAGGGCGCGCTGTCCAGCCGCGGCCTGGAGCTGCTGCTGCGCCGCCTGACGCTGCCCGTGCGCCGCATCGACGACTTCGACCGCCTGCCGATCCCGTTCCGCGCGGTGGCCACCGACATGGAGACCGGCAAGCCGCTGATCCTCTCGCACGGCGACCTCGCGGTGGCGCTGCGTTCCAGCATGAGCGTGCCCGGCGTGTTCGCGCCCACCGACGTCGACGGCCACCTGCTGGGCGACGGCGGGCTGGTCGACAACCTGCCGGTGGACGTGGCGCGCGCGATGGGCGTCGACGTCGTGATCGTCGTCAACATCGGCACGCCGCTGTCGGGGCGCGAGTCGCTGCAATCGGTGCTCGGGCTGACCGAGCAGATGATCGCGATCCTGACCGAGCAGAACGTCGAGCGCAGCATCGCCACGCTGAAGCCTGGCGACCTGCTGCTGACGCCCGACCTCGGCAAGCTCGGCTCGAGCGACTTCAGCCGCGCGCCCGAGCTGATCCGCATCGGCGAGGACTATGCGCAATCGCAGGCCGCGCGGCTCGCGGCCTACGCGGCGCCCGCCCCCGACTACGCGCAGTGGCTCGCGCAGCATGTGCAGCCGGCGATGGAGCCGACACCGCTGGTGGCGGTGCAGTTCGAAGGCTCGAAGCAGACCAACCCGGGCCGCTTCGAGGCCAAGCTGCAGTCGCAGGCCGGCGAGCTGTTCGACACCAACAAGGCCGAGGCCGACGCGCGCCGGCTCGCGGCCAGCGGCGACTACACGCGCGCCGACTACCGCCTCGTCACCGGCCCGAACGGCGAGACGCTGCTGTTCGACCTGCAGGACAAGCCCTGGGGCCCGAACTACCTGCGCGCGGGCCTCGACCTGCACGCCGACTTCAGCGGCCACAGCGGCTTCGACGTCAAGCTGAGCCACAACCACCACTGGCTCGACGACAACGGCACCGAGTGGCGCAACTTCGTGCAGGTCGGCGAGCGCCCGGCGATCTTCTCGGAGATCTACCACCCGCTGGTGCGCAACATCGACGACACCTCGGACTGGTTCGCCGCGGCCTACGTCTCCGGCGACCGCCAGCACCGATCCGTCTATGCGAACGAGGACGGCGCCGAGATCGCGCAGTTCCTGCGCTCCACCGGCCAGATCGGCCTCGACGTCGGCCTGCCCTTCAACCGACTCGGCGAGCTGCGCGCCGGCTTCCTGCACCTGACGACCTCGACCACCCCGACGCTGCTGTCGTCGGCCTGGACGGGCCCGGCGACGACGCAGGTCTGGCAGGAGGACGGCCTGCGCGTGCGCGGCGTCGTCGACCAGCTGGACTACGTCAACTTCCCCACCAGCGGCTATCGCCTCGACGCCGAGACCGTGGTCGGCGAGCGCCGCCTCGTGCATGCCGAACACATGTCGCGCGGCTCGGTGGAGGGCACGGTCGTCGACAGCTTCGGCCGCAACACCTTCGAGCTGCACGGCGCGCTGAAGATGTCGGACGAGAACGCGCAGATCGTCGTCGACCAGTACACGCTCGGCGGCTTCCAGCAGCTCTCGGGCTATCAGCCCGACCAGCTCTCCGGCAACGCGGTGCTGTTCGGCCGCCTGAACTGGTACATGCGGCTCGCCGACACGCCGGTCTTCGCGCGCGGCTTCTTCGTCGGCGCATCGCTGGAGGCCGGCAACGCGTGGGACGACCGCTCGCAGCTGAGCCTCGCGCATCTGCGCAGCGGCGGCAGCGTCTACCTCGGCGCGGACACCGGCATCGGGCCGATGTATCTCGGCATCACCTACGCGCCGCGCGGCGAGCTGGGGATCGCGTTGTTCATCGGGCGGCCGTAGGCACCGTCACGCCTCGTCGATCTCTTCGCCGTCGTCGAGCGACTCTTCGCCTTCACCTTGCGGCATCGGCGGCAGCTCGAAGTGCACGCGCTCGGGCATCGCGGCCTTCCACGCGAGCAGCTGTTCGGCGACGTCCTCGACGCCGACGCGGCGCATCGACGAGAACAGCGTCACGGCGATGTCCGAGGCCTCGGTGGTGAAGTCGGCCAGCACCGCGCTGGCGGCCTCGATGGCCAGGCCCTGGTCGCGTTGGCCGAGCTTGTCGCACTTGGTCAGCAGCACCAGCAGCTTGACCTCGCCGGTCTTCACGCGCTGGGCGATGAAGTCCAGCAACTGCTTGTCCAGCGGCGTGAAGCCGTGGCGGCTGTCGACCATCAGCACCACGCCCATCAGCGCGCGCCGCACCTCGAGGTAGTCGGCCATCACCTTCTGCCACACGAGCTTCTTGCCGCGCGCGACGGCGGCGTAGCCGTAGCCGGGCAGGTCTGCGAAGAAGGCGTCTGGCGCCTCGCGCGATCCGAGCGTGAACAGGTTGATCAGCTGCGTGCGGCCCGGCGTCTTCGACGCGAACGCAAGCTGGCGCTGCTGGGCCAGCGTGTTGATCGCCGACGACTTGCCGGCATTGCTGCGGCCCACGAACGCGATCTCGGGCATGTCGCCCGCGGGCAGTTGCGAGATCTTGCTGGCCGAGGTCAGGAACTTGGCCGTGTGCAGCCAACCGAGGCCTTCCTTGGCCTGCGCGGACACCACCACCGGCTTCTTGTAGACGGGAGCCGGCACGGCGCGAGGGGGGGAGGGTTTGCGCGTACGCTTAGCTTCGGTCATGGTGCATTGTAAAATCGTTGGGTTTGCTCCATCCAAAAGCCTCTCCTGAAGGGTTCGCCGAGATGAAGTCCTTGTATGTTGTTGCCCTGGCGACCCTGTTCGCCGCTTCCGCGATGGCCGACGAAGCGAAGGGGCCGGCCAAGCCGGACCTCGCCAAGGGCGCCACCATCTCGGCCACCGTCTGCGCCGCCTGCCACACGGCGGACGGCTCGCGCGGCATCCCGACCAACCCGATCCTGCAAGGGCAGCACGCCGACTATCTCGTCAAGCAACTCCAGGAGTTCAAGTCCGGCAAGCGCGACAACGCCATCATGAAGCCGATGGCGTCCACCCTGTCGGACGACGACATGCGCAACGTCGCCGCGTTCTACGCGTCGAAGACCGCCAAGCCGGGGCTGTCGAAGAACCCGGCCACGGTCGATCTGGGCAAGAAGATCTGGCGCGGCGGCATCGCCGAGAAGTCCGTGCCGGCCTGCGCCGGCTGCCACGGCCCCACCGGCGCCGGCATCCCGTCGCAGTACGCGCGCCTGGGCGGCCAGCACGCCGAGTACGTCAGCGCCGAACTGGGCCTGTTCCGCGCCGGCAAGCGCAACAACAGCCCGCAGATGACGACGATCGCCGCGCGCATGAGCGATGCGGAAATCGCGGCGGTGTCCGACTACGTCGAAGGCCTGAACGCCGGCAAGTGAGCCACGGGGCGGCCGCGTCCGCCCCGTTCGCGTGAACAGATGCCAGGCCGGGCTGCTTTCACGTGCCTGGCCCACGGCGACGCCGCTATCATCGGCCGATGCCCTTCATCCGCCGCAACGCCTCGGGAGCCATCGACAGCCTGCATCGCCGCGACGAGGGCGGCGCCGAGTTCCTGCCCGACGACCATCCCGACGTGCGCGCCTTCCTCGGCGCCGGCCCGGTCGTGCACGACGAGGGCTTCGCGTCGCTGGACGCCGACTTCATCCGCGTGATCGAGGACGTGATCGACACGCTGATCTCGAAGAACGTCATCAACATCACCGACCTGCCCGTCGAGGCGCAGACCAAGCTGTTCGGCCGCAAGGGCTACCGCGAGCGCGCCACCAAGGATGCGCTGAAGCTGTTCGGCGACGACGACGGCCGGCCGATCTAGCTTTCTCCCGCGGCGTCGCCGTCGAGATCGACGCCCAGCTCCTTCGCCAGCCGCGCCACCTGCGCGCGCAGCCGCTCGAGTTCGCCCTTCATGCGCAACTGCTCGGCGCGCATCGCAGCGACCTCGGACATCCCGAGCGCCGCGTCGGCCAGCGGCGATCCGGGGCCGCCCTGCGGCGCCGCGGGCGCGGCGTCGACCACCGGCCCGGACACGAGGTGCGCCCAGCGCGACTCGCGCGCGCCCGGCGCGCGCGCGAGCTTGACGACGAACGGCGGCTCGTGCGTGGCCATCTCGTCGAGGAAGCCCTCCACCGACGAGATGTCGGCGAAGCGGTGCAGGCGTTCGCTGTTCAGGCGCAGCTCGGCGGCGGTCTGCGGGCCGCGCAGCATCAGCATCGCCAGCAGCGCGACGCTCTGGCCGGGCAGCTTCAGCACGCGCGTGACGTTGTGCTCGAAGCGCGGCACGCGGCTGCCGGAGCCTTCGAGGACGAGGTGCAGCGACTTGAGCGTGTCGAGCGCGGCCAGCACGTCGCCCTCGCTCGCGTTGATCACCGGATCGCGCGCCGTCTTCTGGTTGCAGCCCAGCGTCAGCGCATTCAGGCTCAACGGATAGCTGTCGGGCACGGTGTGCTGCTTCTCGACCAGCACGCCCAGGATGCGGGTCTCGAGGAGCGATAGCGTGGGCAGGGTCATGGCATCGGCGACGGCGAAGGGACACCCGCAGTATCGCTCGCCGCCCATCCCTTCGGGCCGCGCGGATCGGGGCGTTGACCGTGGATACCCCAGTATGTATGAGTGTCACAGAGGCGGCCTGTCATCGTGACATCTTCGTGACACACCCCATGGCGCAACGCTCCCGTAGGAATTGGCGCATGACATTTTTGTTTCACAGACGCTCGTTAGCGTGTTGGCTTGGTTGGGATATGCGGCCCCGCCAATACCACCTCTGAGGAGATCCAACTTGAAAAGCATCATTGCGCAGCGCCGTGCCGTGCACATCCTGACGCCCGTGACACTGGCCTGCGCCCTCGCCGCATGCGGCGGCGACAGCAGCAGTTCGCCTCCGACTGCCACGACCACCACCTACTCCGGCAAGGTCGTCGCGACTTCGTTCAAGGCCGACGCGTCGGGCAACCCCGTCCTGACTTCCGGCTACTACGCCAACGCCATCGTCTTCATCGACACGAACGGCAACGGCGTTCAGGACTCGGGCGAACCCGCCGGCGTCACCGACTCCACCGGCAAGTTCACGTTCACCGCGGCCTCGTCGGTCACCGGCCAGCTCGTGGCCAGCATCACGACCGCGTCGACCAACACCGCCTCCGGCGCCGCGGCTCCGGCCCACCTGATCCTGCGCGCCTCGGCGGCGCAGATCGCGGACCAGGGCAACACCGCCATCGTCATCAGCCCGCTGTCCAGCGAAGTGCAGCGCCTGGTCGAAGCCAACGGCACCGCCTACGCGACCGAGAAGACCAACCTGGCCGCGCGCCTGACGGGCCCGGCCTTCAACAAGGGCACAGCCACCGTCACGACGACCGACCTGCTGGCCGACCCGAGCAGCGTGAGCAACGCCGCCGAACAATACGCGCTGCTGTACGAAGACAACTCGCTGGGCAACCGCTACACCTACGCGACGGCCAAGCTCGATCGCGGCGACAAGTACCCCGACGCGCTGGCCGTGGCCGGCGGCGATCCGCGCCTGGCCGGCGCCACCGACACCCGCACCGCCATCACGTTCGCGCAGTCGCAGCAGGCGGCCTTCAACATCGAAGGCGTGCCGGCGTACGACAACATCTTCGTCATCATGGAGGAAAACAAGTCGACCGACGCGATCCTGGGCAACTCGCGCGCGCCGTTCATCAACAAGCTGCTGAACACGTACAACCAGCTGACGACGTACTACTCCACCGGCAACCCGTCCGAGCCGAACTACACGGCACTCGGCGGCGCGGACGACTGGGGCATCACCGACGACAACTGGTTCGGCTGCGGCGCCGTCGGCGCCAACGCCCCGACCGACGCCGCCTTCCCGGGCGGCACGGCTTCGGACGGCCAGCTGCTGCCGGCCACCGGCGCGATCCCCGCCGCGAGCTTCTACCCGCAACTCGCGACGGCCGGCTTCACCTACAGCGTCACGCCGGTCGGCGGCAGCGCGACCACCAAGACGGTCGTCTACAGCGACGCCAGCATCAACGCGGGCTTCAGCACGACGGCGGGCAACACCTGCAGCACGTCGCCGAACCCCGCCAGCCCCGGCACCAACCACAACCCGGCCGGCGACAACCTGTTCACGCTGATCTCGAAGGCCGGCCTGACGATCCGCACCTACAGCGAATCGATGAACCCGGGTCTGGACCCGCGTTCCGACAGCCAGGCCCAGAACGTCGCCAAGGCCTGGACCGGCGTCGACACCGTCGGCACCAACGGCACCATCACCGACAGCCAGCCGTACCAGCTGTCCCAGGGGCTGTACAAGGTCAAGCACGGCCCGTCGATCGCCTACCAGACGGCGCGCAACCTGCCGGAGTTCCACGCCGACAACCGCACCATCTTCGGCACGCAATACGCGGCCGCGGACTGGACCTCGAAGTCGCCGTTCTCGACCGCCAACGGCGGCACCTACGACACGACGAAGTGGATCTACGACCAGTTCAGCACCGACCTCGCGGCGGGTGACGTGGGCAACATCAACTTCATCGTGCCCGACCAGTGCGACGACATGCACGGCGTCGGCGACGACACGGAGTCCTGCAACGGCGGCGCCAACGGCAACAACGGCCAGAACGTCAGCGTCACGCGCGCCGACATCTACCTGAACAAGGTGATCGCGGCCATCCAGGCCTCGCCGCTGTACCAGAACAAGAACAAGCGCGTTGCCATCGTCGTCATGTTCGACGAGGGCGAAGGCACTGCGCACGGTTCCTCGTGCTGCGGCTGGAACGCGGGCGGTACGAACTCCGGTGCGGCTCCGGTCACGGTGTCGGCCAGCGGCGTGGCAGCGGCGGCTTCGCAGCCGGTGAACTACACGCAGGGCAACAACGGCCACGGCAACTCGATCTTCGCGGTGATCAGCAACCAGCAGGACGTCGGCACGGCGGCCAAGGGCATCAAGGACAGCGATTCCTACAGCCACTTCGCGTTCGTGCGCACGCTGCAGGACATGTTCCAGCTGGCTGACCCGGCCAAGGACTCGACGTACCTGAACCGTGCGAAGTACACGGAAGCGTTCGTCGCCGCCAACCTGACGGCCCTGCCGGAATTCGCGGGCAGCGCGGACACCCACTTCGATGCGGTGCGTCCGATCAACCACGCGTACAAGATCCCGGCGACCTACACGCAGAGGCTGGACCCGCTGGGCATCGTCCCCGTGGGCGCAGCCTCCGGCGTGACGCCGCAGGTCGGCCCCGATGCCAACCAGACCAACGTCTGGTCGCTGAAGTAAGCAGCGACCCCGGTCGCGGGGCGGCATGCCGCTTCACGACCGCGGGTCGACCTTCCATGACGGGCCGGCTCCTCGCCGGCTCGCCTCTTCGAAACGATTCCCGTCGAAGCCGTCTCATTCGCACGCCGTCTCCCCTACGAGACGTCATGCGAATACGACGGCGAAGTCTTTTCCAGACCATGAAGACCCGCAACATCTCCCTCGCAGGCGCGTGTGCCCTGCTGCTGGCCCTGGCGGCCTGCGGCGGTGGCGGCAACGGCGGCGGCGCGCAGCCCGCCAGCAGTGCCAGCAGTGCCAGCAGTGCCAGCAGTGCCAGCAGTGCCAGCAGTGCAGGCAGTGCAGGCAGTGGAAGCAGCGCGAGCACCGGCGCCGCCAGTGCGCCGGCGCTGAGCCTGGTGGCCCAGATCGGCCAGAAGGCGTTCGTCGACCAGACGCTGTCGGGCGGCAAGAACATGTCGTGCGCGAGCTGCCATTCGCCGCAATACGCCTATGGCCCGCCGAACAGCCTGTCGGTGCAGCTGGGCTCGGATCCGACCAAGGCCGGCACGCGCGCCGTGCCGTCGCTGCGCTACAAGGACGCGACGCCGCCCTACGCCGACAACGCCACCAACCCGGACGGCGTGACGGGCGCCGCCGCCGGCGGCGGCTTCATGTGGGACGGGCGCGCGGCCACGCTGGCCTCGCAGGCCATGCTGCCGCTGCTCAACCCGCTCGAGATGAATGCCGCCTCGAAGGCGGACGTGGTGGCGGCGGTGCAGGCCGGCAGCTATGCCGCCCTGTTCAAGCAGGTCTACGGCGCCGACGCGTTCAGCAACGTGGACACCGCCTTCGCCAACCTCGGCGCGTCGATCCAGGCCTACGAGACGGAGGACCTCAGCTTCCATCCGTACTCCAGCAAGTACGACCTCGCCCTGCACAACAAGATCGGCGGCAACCTGACCGCCGCCGAGATCCGCGGCTCGCAGGTCTTCGACGGCGCCGGCAACTGCTCGGCGTGCCATTTCGCGGGTCCCAACTTCAACGGCAACGTCGGCCTGATGACCGACTTCACCTACCAGGCCATCGGCGCGCCGCGCAACGACAGCTCCATCCCCGGCAACCCCGACCCGGTCCCGGCCAACGACGCCGACCCGACCTACTTCGACATGGGCCTGTGCGGCCCGCTGCGCACCGACCACACGCCGGCGCAGCTCGGCACGCCCGATCCCTATTGCGCCAAGTTCAAGGTGCCGACGCTGCGCAACGCGGCCACGCGCAGCGTGTTCTTCCACAACGGGGTGTTCCACTCGCTCAACCAGGTCGTCCACTTCTACAACACGCGCGATACCAACCCGGAGTTCTGGTACCCGTCCACCGGCGGCTCGGGCACGCCGGTGTCGACGCCGAGCTGGGCCTTGCAGCTGACGGTGCTGCCGGGCGCGACGGTCAACAAGTTCAACGACATCCCGCCGGGCCAGCAGGGCAACGTGGACGAGGAGGTGCCGCTCGGCACCGGCACCACGCCGCCGGACAATTCGCTGGCCACGACGCTGGGCGACGGCGTCCTGCCGCGCGCCCCCGGCTCGGCTCCGGCACTGACGGAGCAGCAGGTCGCCGATCTGATCTGCTTCCTGGGCACGCTGAGCGACGGCTACCAGCCGCCGGCGACGACGCCGACCAGCGGCCCCTGCGTGAATTGACCCGCCCATGAATCGACGATACCGGGCCGGGACGGCCCTGCTGATCCTCGCGCTGCTCGCGGCCTGCCACGGCGAGCAGGCGCAACTGCCCACGCGCGACAACTTCACGGCCGCGCTCGACGACTACCTCTCGCAGCGCGGCAACCTGTGCCTGGCCAAGTACGACTGGCCGATCGCCGTGACCGCGGCCGACCGCCAGGCGCACACCCCCGACGCGCAGCAGATGCCCGTGCTCGAGGCGCTGGGCCTCGTGAGCGGCCACGACGCGAGCGTCACGCGCAAGGGCGCCAACGGCGTGGCCGCGACCTCGCCCGCGCGCGAGTACGCGTTGACGTCCGCGGGCCGGAAGTACTACCTGCACGTGCCGGTGGTGGTCGCGACGCCCACCCAGCACGTGACGCATCCCGCCGATTTCTGCGTCGCCAGGCTGACGCTGGATCGCCTGTTCGGATGGGAGAAGCCGCAGCCAGTCGACGGCCGCATGGCGACCTCGTTGCTGTTCTCCTACCGCATCGTCGATCCGGCGCCGTGGATGGCGACGCCGGAGGCACGGCGCGCGTTTCCGATGGCGATACGCTCGATCGACAACGCCGGCGTCCTGCAGTTGCGCCTCGGCGTCCATCTGACCCCGGACGGCTGGGTGGCCGACGAACTGTCGGAATGAGCCGCCGTTCCCGATGACCTCGCGCGTCGAAAAGCGGCGCGTTTTCCTCACGCTTGAACCTCGACATGAAGACACAGCAAATCAAGATTGCAGCCATGACCTCCCTGGCCGTGCTGGCGCTGGCCGGATGCGGCCACCAGCCCGACCCCAAGGCGCCGTCGCGCGAGAACTTCGAGGCCGGGCTGCGCACGTTCCTGGCCGCGGGCAACGACGAGATCTGCCTGGCGATGTACGACTGGCCGATCGACCTCACCGAGGCCGAGGCCGGCGCCAACGCGCGCCATGCCGTGCAACTGCCGGTGTTCGAGAAGCTGGGCCTGGCCAGGAGCACCATCGTCCCCGTCCCCAGGAGCACCGACAACCCGGACGGCGCCGTCAAGCGCTACGTGCTGACCGACGAAGGCCGCAAGTACTACAAGGCCCACGCGCACAAGGGCCGCGACGGCAACCAGCACGCGAACGACTTCTGCGTCGCGCAGATCAGCCTCGACCGTGTCGACAGCTGGGATCTCGACAAGCAGCAATCCTCCGCGGCGGTCAACTACACGTACCACATCGCCGCGGCGCCGTGGATGAAGGACGCCGACGCGAGCCGCGTGCTGCCGATGGTGGACCGGGTCATCAAGGGCGCCGACGGCAGCCTCAAGATGCGCCAGGGCTTCACGCTGACCGACAAGGGCTGGGTCGCGGTCGCGGGCCCCGTGTGACCTCGTGGCGCGCCTGATCCGTTTCGCGCCGCAGCTGGGCCACTGGCTGACGGGCAACCTCGACCGCGGCCAGGAACCCGCTGCGCTGGTCGAGACCATGCGCCGGCAGGGCATGGAGGCGCACGCCGCCGAGGCCATCGTCGCCGCCCACTTGGACGCGCGGCGCCGCGGCGCGGCGCCGCCGGTCGACAGCATCGAGCTGCAGGACGAGGCCGCGGCCGCGCCGGTCGCGCGCCTGGCACCCGGCACGCGCATCGCCGGCGGCGACCGCGAGATCGTCGTCCACATGCGCGTCGAGGATCCGGTCTGCGCGACGCTCGGCAACGTGCTCGACGCCGACGAATGCCGCACGCTGATCGAGCTGGCGCGGCCGCGCCTGGAGCCGTCGACGCTGGTCGACCTGATGACTGGCCAGGACATCGTGAGCGACAAGCGCACGAGCTGGGGCATGTTCTTCCGCCTCGAGGAGAACGAGTTCATCGCGCGCCTCGACCGCCGGCTCTCGCGCGTGATGAACCTGCCGCTGGGCAACGGCGAAGGCCTGCAGGTGCTGCACTATCCGACCGGCGCCGGCAGCGAGCCGCACCACGACTACCTGCAGCCGAGCAACGCGGCCAACCGCGAGTCCCTCTTGCGCAGCGGCCAGCGCGTGAGCACGCTGGTGACGTATCTCAACGACGTGCCGGCCGGCGGCCAGACGGTGTTTCCCGCCCTCGGCTTCGCGACGTCCCCGCTGCGCGGCAACGCGATCTATTTCGAGTACGGCGACGACCACGGCGTCGTCGATCCGCGTTCGCTGCATGCGAGCGCCGCGGTCACGCAGGGCGAGAAGTGGGTCGTGACGAAGTGGATGCGCAACCGGCGCTTCGTGTCGGCCTGAGGGCAGGCCCGGTTCAGTCGCCCAGCAGCCAGCGGTCGCGCACCGGCACGTGCGGCTCGACGTGGCTGGTCAGCAGGATCACCTGGCCGCCCTGCTGCGCGCGTGCCGTCAGCGTGTCGGCGAGATGTTGCGAAGACGCCGTGTCCAACGCATTGAACGGTTCGTCCAGCAGCAACAGCCTGACCGGCAAGGCCAGCGCGAGCGCCAGCAGCGTCTTGCGTTGCTGGCCCAGCGACGCGTCGCGCAGCGGCGTCGCCAGCGCTTTCGTCAGGCCCAGCGCGTCGACCTGCTCGCGCACGCGCTGCGCATCGACGCCGGGATAGGTGCCGCTGACGAAGCCCAGGCATTCGGCGATGGTCAGCCAGGGCGTCGGCGGCGGATCGCTGAGGCACCAGAACGTCTGCTGGCGCCACGCGAGCGGAGCCTGCGAGTGGCCCGCGGCGTAGCGGCAGCCCGCGAGTTCGAAGGAGCCATGGCGCGGCGCCAGCGCACCGGCCAGCAGCCGCAACAGCGTCGACTTGCCGCTGCCGTTGGCGCCCTGCACCCACGTCACGCCGGCGCCGGCGCGCGCGCTCCAGCCCTCGAACAGCCAGCGCTGGCCGTAGGCGAAGACGAGTTGGTCGATGTGCAGGCTCAGTTCCAAAGTTCGCTCCCGAAGGCCGTCAACAGGCCCGTGCAGACCGCCCACAGCGCGACGTGGGCCTCGCGATTGGCCGAGGGCACCGAGGTCATCGCCAGCGGCGTCGCGACGAGCCCGAACGCGAACGCCGCCAGCGGCCCTGCGCGCCACGGACGCGATGCCAGCACCAACGCCACCGCCACCGCGCCCGCGGCGACCATCGGCGCGCAGATCAGCCCACGCGCCCGCCAGCGCCACGCGCCCGACGCCGGCAACGACGCGAGCCACGGCGCCAGCGCGGCCAGATGCGACTCCATCGTGCGCTGCAGGCGCTCGGTCAACGCGATCGCCAGCATGCTGAACATCAGCGCCCACGCCGCGCCCGGAACGACGGACCACCAGCCCTGCGTCCATGCGAACGCCAGCGCGGTCGCCGCGACGACGCCGGCCAACAGTGAACGCGCGCCGGGCGTCAAGGCATCGCGCCACGCCGGCCACCACAGCAACGCCGCGGACTGGCCGGGCCTGGCCGCGAGCAGCACCTCGGGAGACTGCGCCCGCATCGCGTGCTGCGCGCGCACGACGACGCCGCGCCGCTGCCAGGCGAGCGCCGCGGCGCCGAGTGCGCACGAGGCGATCCACGACCCCGCCAGCGACACCAGCGACCACGGCATCGCCTCCAGCCACCAGGCCGGGCGACGCAGCGCGAACATGCCCACGGAGAACGCATAGAGCGCGCCCAACGGCGCCAGGACCACGGCGCTGACGACGACGTCCGACCACCACAAGGCGCGCGCCCCCAGCGGCAGGCAGCGCAGCTGCACGCACCAGGCTTCGGGCAGCAGGCGTCCGCGCAAGGCCCACAGCGGCCAGGCGGCCAGCACGGCCTGCGCGATCCACAGCGCGACGCCACTGCGCCACGGCAGCGTCACGGCCTTCATCGGCGGCACGCCGGCCCAGGCCAGCAACGCGAAGCTGGCGATGAAGATCGGCCCCGAGACGCCGATCATGATCGGCAGCGCCTGCTTCACCGAACGCAGGAGTTCATGCAGGACTTCGCGCGTGCGTTCGAGGCGGACGGGAATGAGCGTGGTCTTCAGGGCGGGCTTCCTGGCGGCGGATTGGCGATCAGACGGAGCGCGGCGCAGCAAGTTCCGCGCCGCGCCGAAACGCGGCAAACCGAGGCATTGGCGCAGGGCAGATTTTCGTGGTGTTCCTAGCATGGTGGCACGGACTCCGGATCGTGAATCGGGGCCAACAAGCAGGAGCAATGACATGCCTTACGTCTACTCGGAAGTGGACAAACTCGATGGCCACGCCCTCGTCGGCACGCACCAGTGCGTCGCGCTGGTGCAGGCGTTCGCCGACGCGCCCAGGACTGCGGGAACGCCCTACTTCCTCGCCAACACCGGCCCCAACGCAATCCCTGTATGCGTCCCCTTCGCCACCAGGTGTTCCGGCGGCCCTTCGGCCACCAGCTTGCCGCCGGCCGATCCGCCTTCCGGCCCCATGTCGATCACCCAGTCGGCCTCGGCGATGACGTCGAGGTCGTGCTCGATGACGACCACGCTGTGGCCGCCGTCGGTCAGGCGGTGCAGCACCTTGATCAGCTTGGCGACGTCGGCCATGTGCAGGCCCACCGTCGGCTCGTCGAGCACGTAGAGCGTGTGCGGCGCCTTCTGGCCGCGGCGGCCCACCTCGTCGCGCACCTTGCTCAGCTCGGTCACCAGCTTGATGCGCTGCGCCTCGCCGCCCGACAACGTCGGCGACGGCTGGCCCAGCGTCAGGTAGCCCAGGCCGACGTCCTGCAGCAGTTGCAGCGGATGCCCGATCGCCGGCATGCTCGCGAAGAACTCCACCGCCTCGTCGACTTCCATCTGCAGCACGTCGCCGATCGACTTGCCGCGCCACGTGACCGCCAGCGTCGCCGGATTGAAGCGCGCGCCGTGGCACAGGTCGCACGCCACCTTCACGTCGGGCAGGAAGCTCATCTCGATCGTGCGCACGCCCTGGCCTTCGCAACCCGGGCAGCGCCCACCGTTGGCGCCGCCGGTGTTGAAGCTGAAGCGGCCGGCCGCGTAGCCGCGCGCCTTGGCTTCGAGCGTCTCGGCGAACAGCTTGCGGATCGCGTCCCAGAAGCCGATGTAGGTGGCTGGGCACGAGCGCGGCGTCTTGCCGATCGGGGTCTGGTCGACCTCCAGCACGCGGTCGACCGAGTGCCAGCCCTCCACCGACTCGCAACCGGTGGGCGCGGCCTTGCCGCGGCTGCTCACCAGGTCGGCCACGCTCGCCAGCAGCACGTCGCGCGCGATCGTGCTCTTGCCCGAGCCGCTGACGCCGGTGATGGCGACGAGGCGCTGCAGCGGCACGCGCACCGGCATGCCCTGCAGGTTGTGCAGCCTGGCGCCGAAGATCGTGATGTGCGTGCTGGCGCCGGCGTCGTCGGCCGCGAACGCGACCTCGCGCCGCGGCTGCATCGGGTGCGTCTGCGGATGCGCGAGGCAGCGCCCCGTCACCGACTCGGGCACCGCCGACAGGTCGGCCGCCTTGCCCTCCGCGACGAGCCGGCCGCCGCGCTTGCCGGCGCCCGGGCCGATGTCGATCAGGTGGTCGGCGCGGCGGATCGTGTCCTCGTCATGCTCCACCACCACCAGCGTGTTGCCCTGCGAGCCCAGGCGCGCGAGCGCGTCCAGCAGGATCTTGTTGTCGCGCGGATGCAGGCCGATGGTCGGCTCGTCCAGCACGTAGCAGACGCCCTGCAGGTTGCTGCCCAGCTGCGCCGCGAGGCGGATGCGCTGCGCCTCCCCGCCCGACAGCGTCGGGGCCGCGCGATCGAGCGTCAGGTAGTTCAGGCCGACGTCCTCGAGGAACACGAGCCGGCTGCGGATCTCGCTGATGACGTCGCGCGCGATGTCCGCGTCGCGGCCGGCGAGCCGCAGCGATTCGACCCACTTGCGCACGTCGGACACCGCCCATTGCGCGACGTCGGTGATCGCCTGGTCCTCGAACTTGATCGCGCGCGGCGCGGGCGCGAGGCGCGCGCCGTGGCAGTCGGGGCAGGCGGCGTCGTGCAGCTCCTCGGCGTCGGGCTCCTTCGTGATGAAGGCCTGCTCCCGGCCGCGCTCGTTCTCGTCCAGCACCGAGTCGTCGAACGCCGCGCGCTGCTCGCGCGTCAGCGCCAGGCCGGTGCCGACGCAGCCCGGGCACCAGCCGTGCTTGCTGTTGTACGAGAACATGCGCGGGTCGGGCTCGCCGTAGCTGGTGCCGCAGGTCGGGCACGCGCGCTTGGTCGAGAACACCTTCACCGCGCCGATGCCCAGCGTCGAATGGCCCAGCTCCATCGCTTCGGTCAGGCCGTCCAGCGGCGTCAGCAGGTGCATCACGCCCTTGCCGATGTCGAGCGCCTTGGCGAGATGAGCGCGCAACTCGGCCTCGCGCTCGGGCGCGATCAGGAGATCGCCCACCGGCAATTCCAGCGTGTGCTCCTTGAAGCGATCCAGCCGCGGCCACGGATCGACCTTCATGAACTCGCCGTCCACGCGCAGGTGCGTGTGGCCGCGCGCCTTGGCCCACTTCGCCAGGTCGGTGTAGACGCCCTTGCGCGCCACCACCAGCGGCGCGAGGAGGCCGACGTGCTGGCCGCGATAGTCGCGCAGCAGCTGCGCGGCGATGCTCTCGACGCTCTGCGGCTTCACCGGGCTGCCGTCGTGGATGCAGTGCTGGATGCCCAGCTTGACCCACAGCAGGCGCAGGAAGTGCCACACCTCGGTCGTCGTCGCGACCGTGCTCTTGCGGCCGCCGCGCGACAACCGCTGCTCGATCGCCACGGTCGGCGGGATACCGTACACCGCATCCACTTCCGGCCGCCCCGCCGGCTGCACGATGCTGCGCGCATAGGCGTTGAGCGATTCGAGATAGCGCCGCTGCCCTTCGTTGAACAGGATGTCGAACGCCAGCGTGCTCTTGCCGGAGCCCGACACGCCGGTGACGACCGTGAACTTGCCGCGCGGGATCGCGACGTCCATGCCCTTCAAGTTGTGCTCGCGCGCGTTGACGATGCGGATCGAGTTGTCCTCGACGCTGCCCTCGACCGCGCGCCGGCGCTTGCTGACCAGCGACTGCAGGCTCGGGCCGTCCTTGCTGTCGTCGCGCTTGCCCTCGGCCTTGTAGCGCGCGTCCTCGACCGCCGCGTAGCGCGCGTGCTTCTCCTTGGCGACGTCGGACGCGGCGTAGCGTTCCAGCCCCAGCGTCTCGACGTAGTCGCGCAGCGCGCGTCCCGTGTGCGATCGCGTGTTGGCCTGCAAGTCCTCGGGCGTGCCGACACCGACGAGTTCGCCGCCGCCCTCGCCGCCTTCCGGCCCGAGGTCGACCAGCCAGTCGGCCGAGCGGATCACGTCGAGGTTGTGCTCGATGACGATCAGCGAGTGACCCGCTTCCAGCAGTCGCCGCAGCGAGCGCATCAGCTTGGCGATGTCGTCGAAGTGCAGGCCGGTGGTCGGCTCGTCGAACAGGAACAGCGTGCCCTTCTTCGCGGCCGGCTGTTGCGGGCCCTGCGCGGCCTCGGCGAGGAAGCCGGCCAGCTTCAGGCGCTGCGCCTCGCCGCCCGACAGCGTCGGCACCGGCTGGCCCAGCTTCACGTAGTCGAGGCCGACGTCGACGATGGGCTGCAGCCGCCGGATCACCTCGCGGTCGTCGGCGAACAGCTGCACGGCCTCGCTGACGGTCAGCTCCAGCACGTCGGCGATCGACAGCTGGCGGTCGCGCCGCACCAGGTGCGCGTCCAGCATCTCGGCGCGGAAGCGCTTGCCGTCGCAATCGGGGCAGCGCAGGTAGACGTCGGACAGGAACTGCATCTCGACATGCTCGAAGCCCGAGCCGCCGCAGGTCGGGCAACGCCCGTCGCCGGCGTTGAACGAGAACATGCCGGGGCCGTAGCTGCGCTCGATGGCCACCGGCGTCGTGGCGAAGATCTTGCGGATCTCGTCGAACGCGCCGACGTAGCTCGCCGGGTTCGAACGCGCGGTCTTGCCGATCGGGCTCTGGTCGACGAACACCGCCTCCGACAGCCAGTCCGCGCCCAGCAGCGCCTCGTGCTTGCCGGGCGTCTCGGTCGGCTTGCCGAAGTGGCGCTCCAGCGCCGGATACAGCACGTCCTGCATCAGCGTGCTCTTGCCGGAGCCGCTGACGCCGGTGACGACCACCAGCCGCTGCAGCGGAAACTCCACCGTCACGTTGCGCAGGTTGTGCTCGGTCGCGCCCTGCACGATCAGCCGCGGCGTCGATTCCACGACCGCGCGGCGGATGCCCATGCCGACCTGCTTGCGCGCGCCGAGGTAGGCGCCGGTCAGCGTATCGGCCAGCTTCGCGGCCTCGGGTTCGCCGTCGAACACGATCTGTCCGCCGCGCTCGCCCGGGCCGGGGCCCATGTCGATCAGGCGGTCGGCGGCCAGCATCACGGCAGGGTCGTGCTCCACCACCACCAGCGTGTTGCCCGCGTCGCGCAGGCGCTGCATCGCCTCGACGATGCGGTGCATGTCGCGCGGATGCAGGCCGATGGACGGCTCGTCCAGCACGAACAGCGTGTTGACCAGCGACGTGCCGAGCGCCGTCGTCAGGTTGATGCGCTGCACCTCGCCGCCGGACAGCGTGCGGCTCTGGCGATCGAGCGTCAGGTAGCCGATGCCGACGTCGTTGAGGTATTTCAGCCGCGTGCAGATCTCGTCGAGCAACAGCTTCAGCGCGTCGTCGGGCAGGTTGTCCGGCGTGTGTTGCTGGTCGAAGAATCGTCGAAGACGATCGATCGACAGCAGCATCATGTCGTGCAGGCCCAGCCCCGGCAGCGCTTCCAGCTGCTCGCGCGTCCAGTCGACGCCGTGCGGCATGTGGCGCAGCGACGGCGGCAGCACCGAGTCGGCCTGCTCCTTGGTGCCGACGCGCCACAGCTGCGCCTCCAGCTTCAGGCGCGCGCCGTCGCACGCCGGGCACTTCGTGTAGCTGCGGTACTTCGACAGCAGCACGCGGATGTGCATCTTGTAGGCCTTCGACTCGAGGTACTCGAAGAAGCGCTTGATGCCGTACCACTGCTTGTGCCAGTTGCCGTTCCAGTTCGGCGACCCCTCGATGACCCACTTGCGCTGCGCGTCGGTGAGCATGTTCCACGCGGTGTCGCGCGGGATGCCGGCGTCGCCGGCATACTTCATCAGGTCGTCCTGCTGCTCCTTCCACGCGGGCGTCTGGATCGTCTTGACGGCGCCGTTGCGCAGCGTCTTCTTCTCGTCCGGCACGACCAGGCCCCAGTCGACGCCGATCACGCGCCCGAAGCCGCGGCAGGTCTCGCAGGCGCCGAACGCCGAGTTGAACGAGAACAGCGCCGGCTGCGGATCGTCGTAGCGCAGGTCGCTCTCGGGGCAGTGCAGGCCGGTCGACCAGCGCCAGCGAATGCCGGGGTCTTCGGCCTCGGCACTTTCGGGCAGCACGTCGACATTCAGGCGCCCCTGCCCGCGCTTCAACGCCAGCTCGATGGCCTCGACCACGCGCACCTTCTCCACGTTGCCGACGCGAAAGCGATCGGCCACGACGTCGAGCAGCTTGCGCTCGCCCTTCTCGTCCTTGATCGTGCGCTCGCCGTGCACCCGCGTGAAGCCGCTGGTCGACAGCCACTGCGTCACTTCCTCGGCCGTCGTGTTGGCGGGCAGCTCCACCGGGAACGTGACCGCGACACGCGGATCGCCCTGCGCAGCCGCGCGCGCCACCAGGTCGGAATAGATCGTGTCGGCGTTGTCGTGACGCACCGGCAGCGCGGTGACGCGGTCGAAGAGGGCCGCTGCACGGCCGAACAGCAGCTTCAGGTGGTCGTTGAGCTCGGTCATCGTACCGACCGTCGAGCGCGAACTGCGCACCGGGTTGGTCTGGTCGATGGCGATCGCGGGCGGCACGCCCTCCACGTGGTCGACGGCGGGCCGGTCCATGCGATCGAGGAACTGCCGCGCATAGGCCGAGAACGTCTCGACGTAGCGCCGCTGGCCTTCAGCGTACAGCGTGTCGAACACGAGGCTCGACTTGCCCGACCCGCTCGGCCCCGTCACCACGGTCAGCTCGCCGGTGCGGATGTCGAGGTCGAGGTTCTTCAGGTTGTGCTGCCGCGCGCCGCGAATGCGGATGAGCCCGCTCATGTGCGTCCTTTGGAGGGTAGGCGGAAGATTCTAGGGGCGTGGCCTGCCAGCGCCTGTCATCTTTTTTTCGGCCTTGCGCGGCGTCGGATGTTGTTGAAATCCGGGGTGTCGGCCCCATCTCCCAAAGCAGGCGCAGGACGGCGCGTCCGCAGGCGCCAAGATCACGCTCGACCGCCTCTCACCACCGCGCGGTCGCGGCATGCGCGACCTGGGCTCCGGCCTCGTAGAAGGCTTCGCGCAGCGGCTTCCAGCCGACCGGCGCGATCGCGGACTCCGGCAGCGACAGTCCTTCGACGTCGACCTCTCCCAGCACGAGCCGCGCCAGTTCGCGGCCGAACACCGTGCCCGGTGCGATGCCGCGACCGTTGTAGCCACTGAAGCTGACGACGTTGCGGGCCAGGCGATGGAAGCGCGGCAACGCGTCGGGGGTCGTGCCGATCCAGCCGTACCACTCATGCTCGAAGCCGATGTCGCGCAGTGGCGGGAACAGCCGTGCCAGCGCACGCCGGCCCCAGCCGCGATGGATCGCATGGCCCGGGCCTCGCAGCGCGCCGATGCTGCCGAACACGAGGCGGCCGGCCTGGTCGAGGCGAAACGAACTGAGGACGGTGCGCGTGTCCCAGGCCCCTTCGCCGCCCTGCAGGATCGCGTGGCGCAGCGACTCGGGCAGCGGTGGTGTCGCCATGTTGAAGTACGGCATGCGCACCAGCTCGCCGGACAGCTCGGGCCACGGGCCGCCGGGAATGGCGTACGCGTTGCTCGCGGCGACGATCCAGGCGGCGTCGACCATGCCGCCGTCGCGTGTCGCGAGACGCCAGCTCGTTCCGAGATCCTCGACCGAGACGACGGGACTTCGCGAATGGACCGCAGCGCCCGCGCCAATCGCCGCGCGCGCGAGCCCGCGCACGTAGCCGAGCGGCTGGATCGTGCCGGCGCGCAGGTCGAGCAACGCGCCGCTGTAGGCCGACGTGCCGGTGCGCGCCGCGGTCTCGGCCGCATCGAGCAGGCGCACCGGCGCGCCCAGCCGCCGCCATTGCTCCGCGCGCTGGCGCAGGCCAGCCAGGCCGCGTCGACCGACGGCGCAATGCAGCGTGCCGCGCCGCCGGGCCTCGCACTCGATGGCGTGCCGCGCAACAACGTCGAACACCACCGACGGCGCATCGCCGAGCGTCTGCAGCAGCCGCGTGCCGTGCGTCGCGCCCAGGCGTTGCGGCAACTGCTGCGGCATCACCCACAGGCCCGCGTTGACGAGGCCGACGTTGCGGCCCGAGGCGCCGAAGCCGATCTCGTACGCTTCCAGCACTGCGACGGATCGGCCGCCTTCGGCGAGGTGCAACGCGGCCGACAAGCCGGTGAAGCCGGCGCCGATGACGGCGACGTCGACCGTGGTCCGCCCGCGCAGCGGCACGGTGTCCGGCGCGGGTGGTGCCGAGGCCTCCCAAAGGCCATGGGTCAGAGGATCGCCTTGCATGGGGCATTCTGACTGCACTGCGTTTGCGGCGACTTGCCTGCGGCGCTGTTTTGCCCGCTGCGGCAGGCTGGTCGGAGCTCGGCTCGCAGGCGAATCGGATCGTAGCGGGCGGACGGCTCCGGTCCGCCAACCACGCCGTCGAACGCGGCTCGACGGCGAGCGCGCGGAAGAAGTCGAAGCTACGGAGCCCGCGGAAGACCGGCCGTTCAGGCCGCGTCTTCACGCGCACGTGAGCGGAGAGCCGAACCCCGACCCAGCCTGTCGCTGGCGACAACGGCCGCCCAGGAACGCCAGCCGCGCAGTGGCTGGCCAACGCGCCGCAGGCAACAGCTCACCGGTTCCCAGGCGTCAGGGAACCCTCAGGCCGCGATGCCGAACAGCCCTCGCAGGTACGGCGTGAGGAATCGCCCCGCCGGATCCATCTGCTCGCGCAGCGCAAGGAAGTCGTCCCAGCGCGGATAGAGGCGCGACAGCTGCGCGCCTTTCAGCGAATGCACCTTGCCCCAATGCGGCCGTCCGCCGTGGTTCAGGCAGATCGCCTGCACCGCCTCGAAGTAGCCCTCGAACGGCATGCCGCGGTACTGGTGCACCGAGATATGCACGCTGTCGCGCCCGTGGTTCGGGCTCAGCCAGATGTCGTCGCCCTTGACCCAGCGGTACTCGAGCGGGAACATCAGCGGGAACGTGCGCTTGGCGATCAGCGTCTTGATCTCGCGCAAGGCGTCGGCCCCGCGCGCCGCGGGCACCGACCATTCCATCTCGTTGAAGCGCACCGCGCGCACCGTCGACAGCATCGACCAGCTCGCGTCCACCTGCTCGCTGTGCGACAGCAGCGAAGCGCAGAAGCGGCTCAGCGGCGGACACCACGACGGCACCGCCTTGCCGATGTCGCACAGCAGACCGAACGCCCAGTTCTCCAGCAGCACGTCGCTGACCCAGCGGCCGAAGCCCGACTCGTCGACGGGCGCGTCGGTGACGTTCCACTTCTTCGTCAGCACCGCCTCGGTGTGCGGCAGCCAGTAGAACTCGAACGAGCGGTTGGCGGCGACGAGCGCGTCGGCCTGCGCGAGGCAGTCCTCGAGATCCATCTTGCCGCGCTCCAGCCGCAGCCGGAACGCGGGCACGAGGCGCAGGCTGACCTCGGTGAGCACGCCCAGGCTGCCCAGGCCGATGCGTCCGCCGTCGAACAGCTGCCGGTTCTCGGCGGGCGACGCGGCGACTTCGCGGCCGTCGGCGGTGACGAACTTCAGCGCCGCGATCTGCGTGGCGAGGTTGCCGAACGCGATGCCCGTGCCGTGCGTGCCGGTGCTCGTCGCGCCGGCGATGGACTGCACGTTGATGTCGCCGAGGTTCTCCATCGCGAGCCCGCGCTGCGCGAGCGCGGCGCCGAGCGCGTACAGGCGCGTGCCCGCGCGCACGCGGGCGACGTTGTTCGTCGTGTCGACATCGATCACGCCCTGCAGCTTGTCCAGCGACACGATGACGCCTTCGCTGGCCACCAGCGGGCTGAACGAGTGGCCGGCGCCGACCATGCGCACCGGCGCGCCGTCACGCGTCGCGTCGGCGAGCACCTGCGCGAGCTGCGCGGCGCTGTCCGGCGTCACGACCGGCGTGCGCGGACAATCGACATACCCCGACCAGTTCTTCCACATGCGCCTGGACCTCGTTCAGAAGAAGCACTTGCCGTCGCCGCGGTAGGTGGCGACCTTGTCGACCACCGCCCCGCCCTCGATCAGCAGCAGCTCGTTGAAGCGCTCGCACAGCTCGCCGGCCTTCGCGTGCCGGAACAGCAGCGGATCTCCCGGCGCCATCGATACGCCAGCAGGCATGCGCACCGGCGTCTGCACCTCGCCCGCGCCTTCGGTCGCGACCAGCGCGCAGCCCGCCGGCAGCCACGGCCGCGGCAGGCGATCGACGCCGCCCGGCCCCGACGCCGGATAGCCGCCGCCGGCGCAGGTGACGATGCCCGGCGCGGGCGAGCGCGTCACCGCCACCGCGAAGCCGGCAGCGGGCCGGCCGCGAAACGCGCGGTAGTGGTCGAACAGCGTCGGCACGTAGAGGCCCGAGCCGGCCGCGAGTTCGGTGACGCTCGCGTCGGCGCGCGTGCTCTCGAAGCTGCCCGTGCCCCCGCCGTTGACGAAGCGCAGCGCGTGGCCGGCCGCGGCCAGCGCGGCGACGGTGGCGCGGCGGCGTTCGTTGACCTCGGGAATCGAGCGCCGCTTGAGCAACCGGATCACCGCGTTCTTCGCGCCCTGGCCGGGCACCTCGTCCATCAGGCCGGCGATCTGGCTTTCGTAGCCCATCAGGCCGTCGAGACGCAGCGACGGATGGCGGGCGATCTCGCCGGCGAGCGCGACGGCCGCGTCAGGCCCGTGGATCGGCGAACGGAAGACGCCGAAGTGCAGGCCGGGGAAGTCGGACGACATGTCGAGGTCGATCGCCAGCGGCTGCACGACGCCCTCTTCGTGCGCGATCGCCGCAATGCGCTGCACCTGCGCCGCGCCGTCGACCATCAGCGCGATCGTGCGGCCTGCGCGCACCTGAGCGGCGACGGCGCGCAAGTCCTCGGGCTCGACCGACGGATAGGCCACCAGCAGGTCGTCGAAGCCCAGCGACGCGAGCCACGCGGCCTCGGCCGGCGAATAGCACATCAGGCCGCGGAACGGCGCGCCGCTGGCGAGCACGCGGCTCAGGATCGCGACCGCGCGGACCGACTTCGTCACGAGGCGGATCGGCAGATGGCCGGCGCGCGCGCGCAGGTCGGCCAGGTTCGCGCTCAGCGCGTCGAGGTCGACGAAGGCGGCCGGCAGGCGATGGCCGGCGAGCGCCTGCCTGTAGAACTCGTAGTCCCGCGACATCGCGCTCATGTCGATTTCCGATGCGACTTGTGCGCCTCGAGGGTCGCGGTCAACATGCTCTTGTGCTGCGCGATCAGCTGCTCGCGCAGCGGCGATTCGAGCGCGAGCGCCAGCCGCGCCGCGGCGCCGGTGACCTCGGAGATCAGCAGCGCCAGCGCGTGCACGCCGTTCCACTTCGGGCGGTCGAGGATGCGCAGCAGCGGCGGCACGAGGAATTCGGCGGTGCTGCGGGTGTCCTCCCGGTCGAGTTCGCGCAGGCTCGGATCGCTCTGCGCGCCGGCCCAGACGGCCAGCGCATCGGGCTGGTCGCGGTAGTGCGCGAAGTAGGCGTCGACCAGGTGGTTGACGACCGTGGCGATGCCCGGCGGCTTGCCTTTGCCCGACAGCAACCCCGCCACCGCGTCCTGCAGCAGCAGGCGCACGCGCGCCAGGTCGCGCTCGGCCAGCTCGCGGATGATGGCCGACTTCGACGGGAAGTACTGGTAGATGGAGCTGATCTGCACGTCCGCGCGGCGCGCGACCTCGCGCATCGCCAGGGCCTCGGCACCCTGTTCGACGACGAGCTCCAGTGCCGCGGCGAGGATGTTCTCGACACGCTGGCGGCTGCGCTCCTGGCGCGGTTGTCGGCCCGCCTCGCCGCTGCGCGCAGGCTGGGGAGGCGATTGGGATTCGCTGGGGTTGTCCATCATTGACACGTGATCGTTGATCACATCATATTGTGATCAACGATCACATTCAAGCCCCACCATGACGGACACCTCCGCCAACGCCGCCCGTCCCGACCTGCCGCTGGCCGCGCTGCTGCGGCTCGCCTGCGCGTACGCGGTGGCCACCAACGGCACGATCCTGATGCCGCTGATCGTCGGCGCGCTGATGCGCCGCTTCGGCGCCGGCGAGGACGCGGCCACCGGCTTCGCCGCGCTCGAGATCGCCGGCATCGCCGTCAGCTGCGCGATCTTCCCGCGCTGGATCGCGCGCGTGCCGCGGCGGCTCGCGTGGATCGCGATGATCGGCACCTTGCTTGCGCAGGCCGCGGGCGCGTGGATGCCGACGCTCGCGGCCGTGGGCGGCGCGCGGCTGGTCACCGGGCTGTTCGAGGGCGTGCTGTTCGTCGTCGTCGCGGCCAGCCTGTCCAATCGCGTCGCGGCGGAGCGCGCCTGGGGCGTGATCATCCTGGTGTCCGGCGTGATCGACTGCGCGCTGCTGGTCGCGGCCTACGCGATGCCGCCGGACTTCGTCAGCCAGTGGCTGTTCGTCGTCTTCGCCGCCGCGTTCGCGCTGATCGCGTGGCCGTCCGCGGCCGCCGGCGCCGACGCCGCGCAACCCGCGGCAACGATCGCGTCGCCGAGGCTCCGGATACGTTGGGGCGTATTGGTGCCGATCTGGGCGGTGATGATCCTCGTCTACAGCGTGCTGTCCGCGCAATGGGCGCTGGCCGACGTCGTCGGCCACCAGATCGGCCTGCCGCCCGAGCGCATCGGGCCGCTGCTGGCGCTGGTCTCGCTGCTCGGCACGATCGGCGCGCTCGCGGCGTCGCACCGGCGCAGCCATGAGCTGCGGCTGCCCATCCTGTGGGCCGCGCAACTGCTGATGGCCGGCGCCGCGCTGTGGTTCTTCGTCGTCCACGGCGCGGCCGACTTCTTCGCCGCGCAGCTGTTCGTCTCGTTCGCGTACTACGCGGTCACGCCCTTCCTCACGTCGCGCATCTCGAGCCTCGACGCCGACGGCTCGCTGCTGTCACGCAGCATCGTCATCACGTTCGTGGCGGCATTCATCGGCACCGCGTTGGCGGGGACGATGCTGACGCGGCTGGGCGGGCTCGGCTGCGGGCTGGCGCTGGGCGCTTGTGCGGTGCTGGCGATGCCGTTCACCTGGAAGGCGTTCGGGCGGGGCGCCGCCTGACTCTGGGCCGAACGCGCCTTCGGAGTATCGGGGTCGTCTTTTTTCGACAATCGCCCTCTGCGCCTGCGGACCGGCCGACCCTTGGTCGTCGAATGATGTCCAACCCGGATCGCTGGTGTCGTGAATGGGAAATTCGTCGAATACGTCGTGAGCCAAGAAATGACGCTGTCGCATCCTGCCCAAAACGGTCGCAGACCAGGCGCGCCTGCGACGCGATGCTGGTTGGCCCGCTAGCGAGCGCAATGACGGCTGCAGCCGTTTTGGGCGGGAATCTTCAACGAATTTCCCTCATGGCTCTAGGCTTTCGACATGATCGCCAGCGGCCGGCCTTCGTTGTCCTTCAGGAAGGCCATCCACTCCTCGGTGCCGTCGGCGTGGCGATGGATCATGTGGGGCGCGTGCGTGAACTCCAGTCCGCGCGCCGACAGCGACGCATGCGCCGTGCGCACGTCGTCGACCAGAAAGTAGAGGACGGATTCGGACGGGCTCGCCTCGCCTTCCGACAGGAACAGGCGCACGCCGCCGCAGTCGAAGAACGCGAGATTGCCGAACGAGTAGAGATGCGGCAGGCCCAGCATCTCGCCGTACCACGTGCGCGCCGCCGCGATGTCGCGCACCGTCCGCGAGATCTGGCCGAGGACACCGAGCTTGACTGGCTGCTCCATCGAACGCTCCTTGAGGAAAAGTTGGCTGTCGCGCCGGACACCGGCCCATCGGCGCAACTGGTGGCGACTGGACATGCCCAGCTTCTGCAGCGCGTTGGCGACGTGGAACTTCACCGCCTCCATGCTGACGCCCTGGCGCGCGGCGATCTCGCGATTGCGCAGGCCGTGGCGCACCGCCTCGACGACGCGCCATTCGGCGGGCGTCAAGACATCCGGGTGCGCAGGGCGACCGCGTTCGCGTGGGCTGGCCATGGCGCAGCTTAGCGCGGCGGGGCGCGAATTTCCCTACCCGAAAGCAATCGCCTCGAACCGCTCGAACAACGCGCCGAGCCGCGCGTCGGCTATCGCCAGCAAGCGATCGGCAAGCTGCCGGAATTCGCCGGCGGCATCGGGGACGTCGAAGCCGGGGACGATCAGCCCAGTGCACGCTGCGCAGGCCCAGATGATCGAGCAGCGCCGCCGCGAGCCGCTCGTAGTGCGCGAAGCAGTACTCGCGCTCCGGCGCGCGGCTCCACTGCGACAGGCCGCGGCCGATGGTGTCGGGGCAGATCACGCGGTAGCGCCGTGCGAGGTGCGCGGCGATGTCGTCCATGTCGCGGCCCGTGCGCGCGAGGCCGTGCCAGGCGATCACCGTCTCGGCGTGGCCCGCGTCCCATTCCATGTAGTGCAGCTCGGTGCCGAGCACGGTAGCGTAGTTCGAAGTCGGGATCATCGATTGCTCGCAGGAGTCGGCCATGGCGGCGACGATATCGCACTCGCCATCGGTTTCATCCCGGTACGTCGCTACGATAGTCACCGTTCCTCTTGTCATGTCAGGCGCCGTCATGTCCACGTTCGACTTCTCCCCGCTGCCCGTGCCCGCCTCCATCGGCGGCGAGTCGCCGTTCTGGCATCCGCGCGAGCAGGCGCTGTACTGGGTCGACATCCCCGGCCACAAGCTCAACCGCTTCGCGGTCGCCACGCAGAAGCACGACGAGTGGTCGTTCCCGACCGACGTCGCCAGCATCGCGCCGCGGCCCGACGGCGGCGTGCTGATGGCGCGCCGCGACGGCCTGTTCCACTTCGACACGGTGACGGGCGAGAGCCGGCGCATCCTCGCCGCGCCGTACGACCCGAAGAAGCTGCGTTTCAACGACGGCAAGGCCGACCCGCAGGGCCGCTTCTGGGTCGGCACGATCCACGACGAGCGCCTGCCCAAGGGCTCGCTGTATTGCCTGACGCCGCACAGCCTCGACCGCATCGTCGACGAGGTGGCCAACAGCAACGGCCTGGGCTGGAGCCCGGACGGCCACACGATGTACTGGACGGACACCAAGCTCAGCACGATCTTTGCGTTCGACTTCGACCCGCAGGGCGGCAACCTGTCGCGCCGCCGCGTGTTCGCGAGCTTCCCGCCCAAGCAGGACGGCCAGCCGCTGGAGACCTACGGCGGCCGCCCCGACGGCGGCGCCGTCGACATCGAGGGCTGCTACTGGGCGGCCTGCTTCGAGGGCCAGCGCCTCGCGCGCTTCGCGCCCGACGGCGAGTTGCTGCAATCGGTGCCGCTGCCGGTGCGCTGCCCGACGATGCCGTGCTTCGGCGGCGACGACCTGCGCACGCTCTATGTGACGACGTCGCGCGAGAAGCGGCCCGACGACGAGCTCGCCGCGCAGCCCTGGGCCGGCCAGGTGCTGCACTGCCGCGTCGACGTGCCGGGGCTGCCGGTCAACTTCGCCGACGTCTGACCGTTCAGCGCGTCTTCCTTCCCGCGTCCAGCCACGGCGCGAGCGAGATGCGCCAGACGTTCTGGTTGCCGTTGTCCCACGCGGCGATGCGCGCGAGATCGGCCTCGGCCTGCGCACTGGTGCGCGGGTAGTGGATCGCGCCCTGGCGGTCGCTCGTGAAGTACAGCGTGCGGCCGTCGGGCGCGAGGCGCGACTCGTTGCTGTCGTTGCCCTCGAGGTTGATCGGCGCGCCGAGATCGATCGCCGCGCCCCAGCCCGCGCCCGCGCGGAACGCGATGTAGAGGCGCTCGTGCTCGTCGGTGTCGGGATGCTTGGCGCTGAACACGATGAAGGACTCGTCGGGCGCGACGGTCGGGTCGACCTGCTGCATCGCCGGATCGCCCAGCACCTGCAGCACCGGCTCCTGCCAGGTGCCGTCGCGATACTGCGCGCGCCACAGCTTGAACGGCCCCTTGGCGGCGACGCGATCCATGAAGTACAGGCTGCCGTCGGCGGCGACGCTGGGCCCCCAGATGCTCGCGTCGCGATTGACGACCGCGGGCAGGTGCACCGGCTCGCCCCAGGCGTCGCCGTGGCGTTCGACGCGCCACAGGTTGCCGCCCGGATGCTTCGCATCGCCGTCTGCCAGCGGCCGGTTCGAGACGAAGACGAGCGCCGAGCCGTCGGGCGCGAGCGTGGGCTGCGCGTCCATCCAGCGGCCGGAGAACGGCGCGATGCGTGGCGTCGTCCAGCCGCTCGCGGTCTTGTTCGACAGCAGGATCGCGCCGTCGCGCGAGAAGACCAGCGTCGCGCCGTCCGGCGTGAACGCGGCGTCGGCATCGTTCGACGGCCCGGAGATCACGCCGGGCGCGAAGATCTCGGGCGCCTCGGCCGCCCGGGCACCGGCGGCGCAGATCAACGACGCGCCGAGGGCGCAGGAAACGAGCCGCAACGTTGCCTTCATGTCGACCTCCTCGTGGGGTGACCATCGTCGTCGAACGATCGCGGATGCCGCAGCGCGAAAGCGACGAAGCGCGGAAATCGCGCCGCGAGCGGCAGGCCGCCTCGGCCCGAACGCCGTCGCACCCGGCTGCCGGGACCGCTCTACACTGCAGACCGGCAGCGCCGGCAGCCATGCGCGACAGTGGCGAGGACACGCTTTCGCGCGGTGGGCGACAAACGCCGGCAACAAATGCGAACGGTCGAACAGGCACAGTCACGCTCGTTGCGGAAACGCCCCGTTCGGCACGAAGACGACTTCACGGAGAAGACATGCTTTTGAAACAATGGGCCGCGCTCGCGGTCGCACTCACCCTCCTTCCGCTGCTCGACGCCTGCGGCGTGGACGACGTGAACGACGGCCAGGTACGGATCGTGAACGCGACCACCGACTACGCCTCGATCGATCTCTACACGCAGGACAGCAACAGCAACGACACCCTCGTCGTCAGCGGCACCGCCGCCGGCACGGTCAGCGGGTACAACAAGGTCGACAAGGGGTCGACGACCTTCGAGGTCAAGAGCGGAACGTCCGCGGGCAACGCGTCCTCCGCGACGGGCACCATCACGACCGGCGACGATTTCACGCTCGTCAGCTACATCACCGGCAACACGCTGGACACGGTGTTCCTCAGCGACGAGGAAAACAACCCGAGCTCCGGCAACGCCAAGCTGCGCATCCTCAACGGCGCATCGACGGAGGCGGGCAACGTCGACGTCTACCTGTCGCAGAACGCGTGCAACGCGTTGTCCACCACGGACACGGCGTTCGCGTCGGCAGTGGCCGGCCCCACCGCCGGCGCGGCGTTCACCACGGCCTACAGCCAGGTGACGGCGGCGTCTGCCGGCACGAGCTGGAACCTGTGCGTCACTCCCAGCGGCGACAAGAGCACGGTGCTGCTCGACATCCCGACGTTCACGCTGAAGAACCAGGAGATCGCCACGCTGATCCTGACGCGCACCGCCGGCGGCGTGCTGCTGAACGCGTCCCTGCTCGACCAGCAGGGTGCACTGACGTCGTTCGCGAACTCGATCGCCCGCGTGCGCGTCGTGGCCGACGCCGCCTCGTCGGCCACCGTGTCCGCGACCGTCAACGGCATCTCGCTGTCGGGCGACGCCGTGTCGCCGTCCATCAGCAACTACGTCGCCGTGCCGTCGGGCGCGGTGACCGGCACGTACGAGATCAACGACACGCCGATCAGCGGCGTCACGCTCGCCAGCCTCTCGGCGGGTTCCGACTACACGCTGTTCATCGGCGGCACCACGTCGGCGCCGACCGTCACGCTGATCCAGGACAACAACACGCCGTCCACCAGCGCGTCGCTGCCGGTCGAGGCGCGCGTCCTCAACGGCGTGAACCCGGTGGGCGGCTCGGGCGGCGGCACGGTGACCGCCAACGCCGGCGGCAAGCAGATCGGCAGCAACGTCGCGTTCGGCACTGCCTCGACTTACACCGCGATCACGGCCTACACCGGCACGGCGACGCTGAACGTGTCGATCGGCGGCGTGCCCCAGACGGCCCAGACCGACCAGACGTTCACGAGCGGCGGCGTCTACACGATCCTCGTCTACGGCGATTCGTCCGCGCCGCAGATCGTGATCAACCAGGACAACTGACCTTAGTCCTTCGCCAGACCAGGAGCCCGCCATGTCCGACGCCCACATCCGCCTCGAGCCCGCTGACGCGGAGGGCGTCGCCACGCTGCGCATCTCCAACCCGGGCAAGATGAACGCGCTGAGCCTGGCGATGTGGCGCGAGCTGCGTGCGGTGTTCGACGCCGTGCAGCACGACGACGCGCCGCCGCGCGTGATCGTCGTGCGCGGCGCCGACCGCGAGTTCGTCGCGGGCGCGGACATCGAGGAGTTCCCGCAGTTCCGCTTCGAGCCCGAGTCGCTGGCCGCTTACCATGAGGACGTCGTCGCCCCGGCGCTACGCGCGATGCTCGACTGCGACGTGCCGCTGATCGCGCACATCGAGGGCGCGTGCATCGGCGGCGGCCTGGAGATCGCGGCGTGCTGCGACCTGCGGCTGTGCGAGCCCACCAGCCGCTTCGGCGTGCCGATCGCGCGGCTCGGCTTTCCGATGGCGCCGGCCGAGGTCGAGATCGTCTCGCACATCGTCGGCCAGACGCTGCTGCGCGAGCTGCTGATCGAGTCGCGGCTGATGGGCGCGGCCGAGGCGCACGAGCGCGGCGTCGTCACGCGCGTGGTCGACGTCGACAAGCTCGAGGCCGAGGTGCAGCGCGTCGCGACGCACATCGCCGGCCTGTCGCCGCAGGCGATGCGCCTGAACAAGCGCGTGCTGCGCGCGTTCGCGCGACCCACGTTCAGCGAGCCCGAGGATCGGGCGGCGCACTACGCGTATGCCGACTCGGACGAGCACCGCGAAGGGCTGGCCGCCTTCATCGAGAAGCGGCCGGCGAAGTTCTGAGCGGCACAATCGCGCTTGTCGGCCCGCGGGCCGCTACAAGAACGACGAGACATGCCCGACAACGCGAACCTCTACGCCAAGCTGCGCACGCACTTCCCCAACCGCCTCGACGACATCGCGATCGAGACGGCCGACGCGCCCAGCCACGACGGCCATCCGTTCACGCCGCAGCACTACACCTGGGGCGACCTCGAGCGCGGCAGCGCGCGCATCGCCAACCTGTTCGCCGACCTGGCGCTGCCCGCCGGCGCGCACGTGCTGGTGCATGCCGACAAGTCGGTCGAGGCCGTGATGCTGTACCTGGCCACGCTGCGCGCCGGCCTGGTCTTCGTGCCGCTGAATCCCGCCTACCAGGCGAGCGAGGTCGAGTACTTCATCGAGAACGCGCAGCCCGCGCTGGTGGTGTGCGCGCCGCGCAACTTCCCCTGGATCAGCCGCCTCGCGTTCGCGCGCGGCACGCGCCTGGTGCTGACGCTGGGCGACGATCGCGGCGGCAGCCTGCTCGAGCGCGCCGCACAGATGGGCGACACCTTCGAGACGGTTGCGCGCGCGGCCGGCGACGTCGCCGCCATCATCTACACGAGCGGCACCACCGGCCGCAGCAAGGGCGCGCAGCTGACGCACGGCAACCTGTTCGCCAACGCCGACGTGCTGCACGGCGCCTGGCAGTGGCGCGACGGGGCCGACGTGCTGATCCACGCGCTGCCGATCTTCCACATCCACGGCCTCTTCGTGGCGCTGCACGGCGCGCTGCGGGCCGGCGCGCGCATGCTCTGGTTCCATCACTTCAATCCGCTCGCGACGATCGCGCGCCTGCCCGATGCGACGGTGTTCATGGGCGTGCCGACGCTGTACGTGCGCATGCTCGCGCAGCCCGCGCTGAACGCGCAGGCCTGCAAGACGATGCGGCTGTTCATCAGCGGCTCGGCGCCGCTGCTGGCCGACACCTTCGCCGCCTGGCGCGCGCGCACGGGCCACACGATCCTCGAACGCTACGGCATGAGCGAGACGGCGATGATCACGTCGAACCCGTACCGCCCCGAGAGCGCGCGCCTGCCCGGCACCGTCGGCGCCGCGCTGCCGGGCGTGCGCGTGCGCGTGCACGACGACCAGGGCCGCGCCTGCGCCGCCGGCGAGATCGGCGGCGTCGAGGTGCAGGGGCCCAGCGTCTTCGCGGGCTACTGGCAGATGCCCGAGAAGACGCGCGAGGAGTTCACCACCGACGGCTGGTTCCGCACCGGCGACGTCGGGCACGTCGACGCGAACGGCGTGCTGACGCTGATCGGGCGCAGCAAGGACCTCATCATCAGCGGCGGCTTCAACGTCTACCCGGCGGAGATCGAGGGCCGCATCAACGACCTGCCCGGCGTGGCCGAGTCGGCGGTCGTCGGCGTGCCGCATCCGGACTTCGGCGAGGCCGTCGTCGCGGTGGTCGTGGCGCGCGCGGGCGCAACGCCGGTGCCGGCGGAGGTCATCGCGGCGCTGCGCTCCACCATCGCCCACTTCAAGGTGCCCAAGCACGTGCGCGTCGTCGACGCGCTACCGCGCAACGCGATGGGCAAGGTGCAGAAGAAACTGCTGCGCGAAGAGCTCGCGAAGCTTTTCGTATGACGCAAGCGCTGGAGCCCGGCTATCGCGCGACGACGTGCCCGCGCTGCGGCGGCCCGTTCGCCTGCGGCGTCGGCGCCGATCGCGCGACGCCGTGCTTCTGCGTGTCCTACCGGCTCGGCGCCGAGCGGCTCGCCGAGTTGCGCGCCAAGTGGTCGGACTGCCTCTGCGCCGACTGCCTCGCCGTGCTCGCCGACGATCCGGGGACGCCCGCATGACCTCGACGCTGCAACAGGTCACGGCCATCACGCTGGACCTCGACGACACGCTGTGGCCCGTGCGCCCGACGCTGGTCGCCGCCGAGAAGGTGCTGGCCGAATGGCTGCGCGCGAACGCGCCCGCCACCGCACAGAACACGCCGCCGCCAGCGATGCTCGCGCTGCGCGCCGAGGTGGCCGCCGAGCATCCGCACTGGGCGCACGACCTCAGCGCGATCCGGCTGGAGACGATCCGCCGCGCGTTGAGAAAGCACGGCGATGACCCGGCGCTGGCCGAGCTCGCGTTCGACGTCTTCTTCGAGGCCCGCCACGCCGTCACGCTGTACGACGACGTGCTGCCCGGCCTGGAGCGGCTGGCCGCGCGCTGCCCGCTGATCGCGGTCAGCAACGGCAACGCCGAGCTGCATCGCATCGGCCTGGAGCGCTTCTTCGCGGGGTCGGTGTCGGCGCGCCTGCACGGCGTGGCCAAGCCGCACCCGTCGATCTTCCAGGCCGCCTGCGCGGCCGCCGGCGCGGCGCCGCACCGGGTGCTGCATCTCGGCGACGACCTCGACACCGACGTCGCCGGCGCGCTGGCCGCCGGCCTGCAGGCGGGCTGGATCTGCCGGCCGGACGGCGCACACGCGAGGGCGGAGCCGCGCGCGGGTGCGCACCGGTTCGCCGATCTGCTGGACGTCGCCGCCGCGCTGGGCGCGTAGAAACGAAACAGCCGGCGCGAGGCCGGCTGGAACGTCGAGCGAGAGCGCCTTATTGCTGCTGGGGCGTGGCGCCGTTGTCGTTCTGCGTCTGGTCGGGCGGCGCGGCCATGCGCGGCGGCGCGACGCCGTTCTGCATGACGCCTTGCGTGGGCGAGAACGCGGCGCGGCCCATCGGCTGCTGCACGCCGTTGCGCCCGGGCACGCCGCCCTGGAAGCCGCGGCCGCCCATCTGCGGCGGCTGCGCGACATGCTGCGCGTTCTCGACCTGCGTCGTCTGCGGCATCGCGGCGTTCTGCACCTGCGCGGCGTCGGGCTGCGAGATCGCGGGCGCCAGCGTGCCCGTCTCGGCCGCGGCCGGTTCGGGCAGCTGCAGCGTGAACGCGGTCGGGCCGCCCGGTGGGCCGAACTCGGCGCCGCGCTTGCTCACCGACAGCAGCGCCGTGTTGCCGTCGACGGTGGCGCCGACGCGCCACGTGTGCGCGGGCTGGCCGTCGAGCGCGACGATGGCGAAGCCGCCCCGCGTGAGGCCCGGCGGCGCGATGACGCCCACGAGCTGGAAGCGTTCGCTCTCCGGATGCTGCGGCGGCGGCGCGACCGTGGGCACGACGACCGCGCCGAACAGGCGATCCATCGGCCCATTGGCGGCGACCGCCTGCGGCGCCTGCGCCCCGGGAGGCACGGGCCGCGTGGCGGCGAAGATCTTGATACCCCAGAAGGCGGTGCTAGCCGCCACCAGGGCCCAGATGAAAAAGCCAGTCCAGCGGGAACTCATGCGCGGATTATGATTCAAGACTAGCTGGCAACCGGCCCATCGGAATCTTTCATGAATCAAGCCCTCATCGCACGGCGCTCTTCGCGCGGCTTCACGCTGCTCGAGGTGATGGTCGTGATCGTCATCATCGGCGTGCTCGCGACGCTGGTGGTCACCACTATTTTTCCGAAGATCGGTCAGGCCAGAGTCACTGCCGCTCGGGCCGACATCAGCACAATAATGAATGCGCTGAAGACTTACAAGCTCGACAACGGTCGCTATCCCTCCAACGACCAAGGTCTGGAGGCGCTGGTGAGCAAGCCCACAAGCGGCCCGATCCCGGGCAATTGGCACGGATATATCGACAAGCTGCCCACCGATCCCTGGAAGAACCCTTACCAGTACGCCAATCCGGGCGTGCACGGAGAAATCGATGTGTTCAGCTTTGGCGCCGACGGGCAGCTCGGCGGTGAAGGCGACGACGCGGACATCGGCTCCTGGCAGTAGGCCGCGCCGCGCCGCGGCCGGCTTCACGTTGCTGGAGCTGATGGTCGTGGTCGTGATCGTGGGCATCGCCAGCGCCGCGGTCGTGCTGACCCTGCGCGACCGCTCGCAGAGCAAGCTCGAGGAGGAAGGCGCGCGCCTGTCCGCGCTGCTCGAGACCGCCCGCACGCAGTCGCGCATCGTCGGCACCGACGTGCGCTGGCAACCCTTGAACACCGGCGGCTTCCAGTTCGTCGGACTGCCCGCGCTGGCGGCCAAGGAACTGCCGTCGCGCTGGCTCGACCCGGACACCACCGCCACCGTCGTCGGCGCCCCGCAACTGCTGCTCGGCCCGGAGCCGCTGCTGCCGGCGCAGCGCGTCGTGCTGCACCTGGGCGAGCGCGAGATCGCGGTCGGCACCGATGGGCTGTCGCCGTTCCAGATCGTCGAGGCCAGCGCCACGGTGGCGGCGCAATGACCGCGCGCCGAGCCGCCATCGCCGGGTTCACCCTGATCGAGGTGATGGTGGCGCTCGCCATCGTCGCCATCGCGCTCGCCGCCGGTTCGCGCGCCGCCAGCTCGGTCGTCGGCACCTCGCAGCGGCTGAGCGACGTCGTGCTCGCGCAATGGTGCGCGGACAACGAGCTGACCGAGCTGCGCCTGCAGGGCCAGTTGCCTGCGGTCGGCAAGACGACGTTCAACTGCGAGCAGCTCGGTCGCACGTTCAAGGGCACGCTGAAGGTGCAGCCGACGCCCAACCCGGGCTTCCGCCGCGTCGACGCGATCGTCGCCAATGACGACGGCCGCGAGATGCTGACCATCTCCACCGTGATGGCTCAACACTGATGGCCAAGCCCGTCCTCCGCCGTCGCCCGTCGGGCTTCACGCTCGTCGAGGTGATGGTCGCCCTGCTGATCATGGCGATCCTGGCCGCGCTCGCGTTCCGCGGCATCGACGCGCTGGTGCGTTCCAAGGACGCGGCGCTGGCGTCCACCGACCGCACGCTCAGGCTCAACACGGGCATGTCGCAGTTCGACTACGACATCTCGCAATCGATCGACAGCAAGGTGCTGCCGCAGGTATTGATGTGGGACGGCGCCACGCTGCGCTTCGCGCGCCGCACGCCCGACGGCATCGAGCTGGTGCTGTGGACGCTGCAGGACCGGCGCTGGCAGCGCTGGGCCAGCGGCTCGTTCACGCACACGCCCCAGCTCACCGACGCGTGGATGCGCACCCAGCAATGGGACTCGATCAGCGCCAACGCGGTCACGGTGCTCAACGACGTCGACGCCTTCCAGTTCGTCGTCTGCAATCCGGGTGGGCTGTCGGTCACGGACTGCAGCTGGAACAACGCCGGCTCGACGCAAGGCACGGTCGTGTCAACGAACGGCGGCCCGCCGACATCGGCGCCCGCTTTCGTGCAGCCCAGCGGCGTACGGATCACGCTGAAGATGCCCGACGGCGAGCTCACGCGCGAACGGGAGCTGCCGCGATGGGGAAGCTGAACATGCGCCGCCGGCAGTCGGGGGCGGCGCTGCTGCTCGCGCTGCTGATCATGACGCTCGTCGCGACGCTCGCCGCGGGCATGGTGTGGTTGCAGTGGCGCGGCATCGAGGTCGAGGCCGCCGAGCGCGCGCGCACGCAGGCCGAGTGGCTGCTGAACGCGTCGCTGGACTGGGGCAACCTGATCCTGAAGTCGTCCGCGCGCGGCGGCAACCACATCGAGGACGACCTCGGCCAGCCCTGGGCCACGCCGCTCGAGGAGACCAAGCTGTCGAGCTTCCTGTCGGCCGACGGCAACCATCAGGACGACGGCGGCCCGGAGGCCTACCTGTCCGGCCAGATCACCGATGCCGAGAGCAAGTACAACCTCTACAACATCATCTTCGAGCTGACCAAGTTCGACGAGATCAACCGCCTGCGGATCATCTGCCTGGCGGTCGGCGTTCCTGGCGACACCGCCGACACCATCGGTTCCGGCTTGCGCAACAGCTTCAACGCGCAGCAGAACGCGGCGCAGAACGGCCAGGGCGGCCAGAGCGGCGACAGCATCCTGATGCCGGTGCAGATCGAGGACCTGGCCTGGTACGGCGTCGATCCGAAGGTGCTGCAGCAGTTGAAGCCTTTCATCGAGCTGCTGCCGCCGACCGCCGGCCAGACGCCGGCCCTGAGCACCATCAACGCCAACACGGCGCCGCCCGAGGTGCTGATGGCCGCGCTGCCGGGGATCACTCGCGCGCAGGCCCAGCAGATCATCCTGCGCCGCCAGGCCAAGCCGCTGGCTTCGGTCAAGGACATCTGGGACGCTCTCGGCGTGTTGCCCGGCCCGTGGGTGAACCCGCTGCCGGCCCCGAGCCCGCAGACCAACCAGGTCTCCGTCCTGTCCAACCATTTCGAGATCTTCGGCCAGCTGCGCTACGAGCAGCACGTGATCCGCGAACTCTCCGTGGTGTATCGCAGCGCCAACCCGTTCGACCCGATCAAGGTGCTGCGCCGCGAGCGGCTCCCGCCCGACCCCGCATGAGTCGACTCGCCGCGATACCGCGAAAAAGGGATTGCCGTCCCGAGACCGCGCCGCGCCTTCGCGTTTTCCCGCAGCACCGTGCGACACAAAGTCGCCGGAACCGTCATCGTCACAGGCCACAATACGCGGCTTTGCCCCTGCATCGCCTGGCCACGCCCGGGCGGCGTCCTGCTTCACACGCAGGCTGTAAATTCGTCTCTCCTCACCCATGTCCACGCTGATCATCCTGCTCGCAGCCCAGCCCCGGCTCGCTGCCCCGACGACCGCCGGCCATGTCGCGCCCGCCGAGTTCGACTACGTGCTGAGCGTGGACGGCACGCGCGTGACCGAGCACGGACGAGCCGCGGCCGCGGCGCTGCCGCGCGCGGCGCTGGTGGTGGCGGTGCTGCGCCCGAGCGACGTCGCGTTCCAGCGCATCGCCGTCCCCAAGGCCCCGGCCGCGCGCCTGCGCGCCGCGCTCACCGGCGTGATGGAAGAAGGCCTGCTCGAGGACGAGGACGAGGTCCACCTGGCGCTGGCGCCCGACGCCAAGCCGGGCGGCGAGCACTGGATCGCCGTCGTCAACAAGCCCTGGCTGCGCGCGCAGCTCGACGCGCTGGAGGCCGGCAACGTCGCGCTCGACCGCGTGGTGCCGTCGTGGTGGCCCGACCAGGGCGTCGCCGGCCACACCTTCCGCGAAGGCGGCCCGGACGAGCCCGCGCAGCTCGCGTGGCGCGACGACGCTGGCGTGCTGTGCGTGCCGCTCGCGAGCCCCGTCTCGCGCGCGCTGCTCACCGCGCTGCCCGAGGACACCGTCGTGCGCTGGACGGCCACGCCCGAGACCGCGCTCGACGCGAGCGAGTTCGTCGGCATGCCGGTGGCGTCGGTCACCGACGAGGAACAGGGCCTGCGCGCCGCGCGCGCCGGCTGGAACCTGCTGCAGTTCGAGCTCGTGCCGCAACGCCGCGGCGTCAAGCTGGTGCGCGACCTGGCGGCCCGCTTCGCGTTCGATCCGGCCTGGCGCGTCACGCGCATGGGCCTCGTCGCGCTGGTCGTCGTGACGCTGTTGGGCCTGAACATCCGCGCGTTCCAGGAAGGCCATCGCATCGCCCAGAAGAAGGCCGCGCTCGCCGCCGCGATGGCCGAGGCCTTCCCGAACGTCAAGACAATCGTCGATCCGGCCGCGCAGGCGCAGCGCGAGATCGACACGCTGCGCGCCGCCGCGGGCCGCCCCGGCGACGGCGACATCGAGACGCTGCTGCAGGCCGCCGAGTCGGCCTGGCCGCAAAGCCACTCGCCGATCTCAAGCCTGAAGTTCGAGCCGGGCCACCTGACGCTGCCGGCCGACGGCTGGACGCCGCAGGAGATCGAGCGCTTCACCACGCAGCTGCGCGCCGCCGGCGTCGACGTGCAATCGGGCACCGGCAAGCTGGTGCTGAGCCATCGCCAGCCTTCGGTTCGGAGCAAGAAATGAGCGCCCTCAGCGACACCCGCGACCAGATGCGCGCGCGCTACGCGAAGCTCGATGCGCGCGAGCGCCAGATGGTGATCGTCATCGGCGGCGCGCTGGCCTTCCTGATCGTCTGGCTGCTGCTGGTGCGTCCGGCGTGGACGACGCTGGACGATGCGCCGATGCTGCGCGCGCAGGCCGACGCCCAGCTGCTGCAGATGCAGGCCATCTCCAACGAGGCCAAGCAGCTACGCGCGCTGCCGCCCGTGCCGCAGTCGGTGGCCGAACAGGTGTTGAAGTCGGCGACCGACGACCTCGGCGCCAAGGCCAAGTTCGCGATGCAGGGCGACCACGGCACGCTGAGCGTCACCGGCATCAACGGCGAGGACCTGCGCACGTGGCTGCTCAAGGCCCGCGGCGGCGCGCGCGCGCGGCCAATCGAGGCCTCGCTGACGCGCGCCGGCGAAGGCTACAACGGCACGCTGGTCGTGGCGGTCGGTTCGCAACAGTGATGCCGGCGCCCGTGTCCTCTCCTGCACATTTTCGCGACCCGCGGGCCGTGCGCCGGGCCGCCCCAAGGAGGCCCGCGGCCCCCTCGAGGGACGGAGCGCCGTACCCGGCGCGGGAGGGGCTCCATTGAGCGTCATCCGCCTGCGCCCGGCCAAGGGCAGCCGACCCGCCTTCTCGCCGCCTCCGGTGGAAGGCCAGGTGCGCCTGCTGCAGCGCCATCGCAAGCTGGCCATCGTCGGCGCGGCGATCGGTCTCGTCGTCGGCATCGTCGCCGCGCTGCCGGCCAGCCTGCTCGTCAACGCCGTGGCCAGCGCCACCAACGACCAGTTCCTGCTGGCCGAGGCCCAGGGCACGATCTGGAGCGGCAGCGCGATCACCGTGCTGACCGGCGGCGCCGGCAGCCACGACGCCTCGGTGCTGCCGACGCGCCTCGAATGGACGCTGCGCCCGCGCTGGAACGGCGTCTCGCTGCACCTGACGCAGGACTGCTGCCTCGCGCACGGCATGGACCTGAGCCTGCGCCGCACGCTCGATGCGTGGCAGGTCGACATCATCGGGCCGGACGAGCGCGGCAAGCCGCTCACGGGCGACGCCAAGGTCACGCCGGGCATGAGCGGCGCCGACGCCGCGGCCCTGGCCGCGGCGACGCCGCTGGGCCAATGGCCGATGGGCTGGCTCGAAGGCCGCGGCTTTCCGTGGAACACGATCCATCCCGGCGGCGTCTTGACATTGAGCACGCACAATCTGTCCTTCGCGCTGAAAGGCGGGCACTGGAGCACGCTCGGCAGCGCGCAGGTCGAGATCCGCCAGGCCTCGTCGCGACTGACCACGCTCGACTCGCTGGGCACCTACCGCGTGCTGATCCAGCCGGATCCGAGCACGCAGATCCGGCCCGGCGACGGCGCCACGCGCGACCTGGTGTGGATCTCGACCATCGACGGCGCGCTGCTGATCGACGGCCGCGGCCTGATCGGCGCGACGGGCGTGCGCATCCGCGCGGAGGCGCACGCGGCCGCGGGCTCCGAGGCCGCGTTGAACAACTTGCTGAACCTCATCGGACGCCGCAACGGTGCGTCGTCCGCTATCTCGATCGGGTGATCATGGAACGAATGTCTGCCACTTCCCGCCGTCTGAACGCGACCACGATCGCGATTGCCCTGCTCGCCAACTCGATCGTCCCCATCGCCCAGGCCGCGCCCGCCGACGACGCCGCGGTGCCGACCACGCGTTCGCGCAGCCAGATGGTGACGCTGAACTTCGTCAACGCCGACATCGAGGCCGTCTCGCGCGCCATCGGCGCCATGCTCAATCGCGACATCCTGGTCGACCCGCGCGTCAAGGGCAACATCACCGTCTACAACGACAAGCCGCAGCCGCTCGGCGAGGCCTATCGCAACTACCTGTCGGCGCTGCGCGGCCTGGGCTTCACGGTGGTGGAGTCGGGCGGATTCCTGAAGGTCGTGCCCGAGGCCGACGCGAAGCTGCAGACCAGCACGGTGTCGGTCGGCGCGCCGTCGCAGCGCGGCGACGTCGTGCTCACGCAGATCTTCAAGCTCAACTACGAGAACCCGAACAACCTCGTCGCCGTGCTGCGTCCGCTGATCACCGCCAACAACACGATCAACGCCAGCCCCGGCAACAACTCGCTGGTCATCACCGACTACGCGGACAACCTGCAGCGCCTGGGCAAGATCATCGCCGCGCTCGACCAGCCCGCCGGCGGCGAGCTGCAGGTCGTGCCGCTGAAGAATGCGGTCGCCTCCGACATCGTGCAGACCGTGCAGAAGCTGCTCGACGGCTCGAACGGCGCGGTACCGGGCGTGCCGGGCCAGACCAGCGCGACCTCGGTGATCGTGGAGGGCCGCACGAATTCGCTGATCGTGCGCGCGTCCAACGAGTCGCGCATGGCCTCGGCGCTGTCCATCATCGACAAGCTCGACAAGCCCACGCCCAACGGCGGCCCCGCGGGCAACATCTGGGTGGTCTACCTGAAGAACGCCGACGCCGTGAAGGTGGCCGAGCTGCTGCGCGCCGCGATCTCGGCCGGCAGCGCGGGCAACGGCGCCAGCGGCGGCACCCCCACGGGCGGCACCGGCGGCGCGGCGACGGCCGACGGCCGCACCACGGCCACGCAGAATCCCAACGCGCCGACCGGCACCGCCGGCAGCAGCGGCGCCTCGGCGCAATCGACGACGCCGGTGGCCGCCTCCCCGCGTCCGTCCACGGGCGGCCAGGTGCAGGCCGATCCGGCCACGAACTCGCTGATCATCACGGCCTCCGAGCCCGTCTATCGCCAGATGCGCCAGGTCATCGACCAGCTCGACGTGCGCCGCGCGCAGGTCTACGTCGAGTCGATGATGGTCAGCGTCGACGCGACCAAGGCGGCGCAGGCCGGCATCCAGTGGCAGGGCCTGTTCGGCGCCGGCAACTCGTTCGTCGGCGGCGGGACGAACTTCGGCAGCACGGGCAACATCGTCAACCTCGCCGCCGCGGCCGGCACCCTGTCCACCACCACCACCACCGGCAGCACCTCGACGACCGTCACGTCGCCGTCCAGCCTGGTCAACGGCGGCCTGAACATCGGCTTCGTGCCGAAGATCAACGGCATCTACACCCTGGCGGCGCTGGCGAACTTCCTCGAGACGAACGTGGGCGGCAACGTGCTCGCCACGCCCAACATCGTCGCGCTCGACAACGAGGAGGCCAAGATCGTGATCGGCCAGAACATCCCGTTGACCACCGGCAGCTACGCCAGCACGGGCACGAGTACCGGCACGGTCAACCCGTTCCAGACCGTGGAGCGCCAGGACATCGGCATCACGCTGCGCATCCGCAGCCAGATCGGCGAGAACGGCACCGTGCGCATGACCGTGTACGAGGAGAACTCCGCCGTCGACCCCAACTTCGCCACCAACCAGATCACCACCAAGACCTCGGTGGAGACCTACATCACCGTCGACGACGGCGCGATGGTGGTGCTGGGCGGCCTGACGCGAGACGAGTACGGCGACAACGTCAACGGCGTGCCGCTGCTTTCGAGCATCCCCATCATCGGCAACCTGTTCAAGAGCTCGTCCCGCTCGCGCCACAAGCAGACGCTGATGCTGTTCCTGCGCCCGATCGTGATGCGCGACCAGAGCGACCTCAACAAGCTGACCGTCGACCGCTACAACCAGATCCGCTCGCAGCAACAGAGCTTCCAGCCCGACAAGAGCTACGTGATGCGCATCAACGACACGCCGGTCATCCCGCAGGTCAAGAGCGACACGCAGGTCGACACGAGCGTGCCGCACGACGCGGAGCTCGAATCGCTGCGCCTGCCCACGACGACGCCGGTGCCCGACATGCGCCGCGTGCCGGCGCCGCCGGTGGCGCCGCTGATTCCGGTCAAGCCGGCGCCGGGCAATCCCTCGCCGGGCACGACACAGCCATCGGCACCTGCGCCCGCGCCCGCGGCCTCGCAAAGCCAGTAATCCTTCGGAAGTCCATCATGGGCGCACGCCATCCCCTGCCCTACGCCTGGGCCAAGACGTATTCGGTGCTGATCGAGGACGACGGCCGCGAGCGCGTGCTGCACGTCAGCGACGGCACCTCGCGCACGGCGCTGGCCGAGGTGCTGCGGCTGCACGCGGTCGACCGCATCGAGCGCGAGACGCCCGCCGCGCTGCAGACCCGCATCGCGCAGGCCTATTCGGGCGGCCAGGGCAGCGCGGCGTCGGTCGTCGGCGAGGTGGAAAGCGCGGTCGACCTGTCGCGCATGATGCAGGAGCTGCCGGCGGTCGAAGACCTGCTGGAAGCCTCCAACGACGCGCCCATCATCCGCATGCTCAACGCGCTGCTGACGCAGGCGGCCAAGGACGGCGCGAGCGACATCCACATCGAGCCGTACGAGCGCAGCTCCAGCGTGCGCTTCCGCGTCGACGGCACGCTGCGCGAGGTGGTGCAGCCGAACAAGGCGCTGCACGCCGCGCTGATCTCGCGCCTGAAGATCATGGCCGAGCTCGACATCTCCGAGAAGCGCCTGCCGCAGGACGGCCGCATCTCGCTGCGCATCGGCGGCCGCGCGATCGACGTGCGCGTCTCGACGCTGCCGTCGGCGCACGGCGAGCGCGCGGTGCTGCGCCTGCTGGACAAGGGCGAGCAGAAGTTCAGCCTCGAGTCCCTCGGCATGGACGGCGAGGTGCTCGAGCAGTTCAACCACCTGGTGCAGCAGCCGCACGGCATCGTGCTGGTGACCGGCCCGACCGGCTCGGGCAAGACGACCACGCTTTACGCGTCGCTGACGCGCCTGGACACGCGCACGTCCAACGTGCTGACCGTGGAAGACCCGGTCGAATACGAGCTGCCCGGCATCGGCCAGACGCAGGTCAACCCGAAGATCGACCTCACCTTCGCGAAGGCGCTGCGCGCGATCCTGCGCCAGGATCCGGACGTCGTGATGATCGGCGAGATCCGCGACTTCGAGACCGCGCAGATCGCCATCCAGGCCTCGCTGACGGGCCACCTGGTGCTCGCCACCGTCCACACCAACGACGCGCCGTCCACCGTCAACCGGCTGATCGACATGGGCGTCGAGCCCTTCCTGCTCAGCTCGTCGCTGCTGGGCGTGCTGGCGCAGCGCCTGGTGCGCAAGCTGTGCGAGTACTGCAAGCGCGAGGACGAGCACCATCGCTGGCACCCGGTCGGCTGCGAGCACTGCGTGAGCTCGGGCTACAAGGGCCGGACGGGCGTCTACGAGCTGCTGGTCGTCGACGAGACGATCCAGGGCCTGATCCACGGCCGCGCGGCGGAGAACGACATCACCAAGGCGGCCGTCGCCAACGGCATGCGCTCGATGCGCGAGGACGGCGAGCGGCTCGTGACCGAAGGCGTCACGTCGCTGGAAGAAGTCGTGCGCGTGACGCGAGACTAGAGTTCGAAGACCGATGCCCGCCTACAAATACGAAGCGCTCGACGGCAACGGCAAGTCGTCCAACGGCATCGTCGAAGCCGAGTCGATGAAGGCCGCGCGCTCGCACCTGCGCGGGCTGCAGCTGGTGCCGCTGGGGCTGACGCCGGTCGCGGTGGTCGAGTCCGCGGGTGGCCAGGGGCGCTTCGCGCGCAAGGCGTTCTCGTCGTCGGGGCTGTCCGTCTGGACGCGCCAGCTCGCCGGCCTCGTCGCCGCGGGCCTGCCGCTGGAACGCGCGCTGACCGCGCTGGCCGACGAGGCCGAGGAACAGCGCCAGCGCGACCTGATCGCGCATCTGCGCAGCGAAGTCAACGGCGGCGCCACGTTCGCGCGCGCGCTCGGCAGCGTGCCGCGCGAGTTCGACGAGGTCTACCGCGCGGTGGTCGCCGCCGGCGAGCAGAGCGGCGCGCTGGGCCGCGTGCTGGAGCGGCTGGCCGACGACCTCGAGGAGCGCCAGTCGCTCAAGGGCAAGCTGATCGGCGCGGCGCTGTATCCGGCCATCGTCTCGGTGATCGCGATCATCATCGTCACCTTCCTCGTCACCTACGTCGTGCCGCAGGTGGCGTCGGTGTTCGCGAGCAGCAAGCACGCGCTGCCCTTCCTCACCGAGATGATGCTGGCCATCAGCGCCTTCGTGCGCCAGTGGGGCCTGCTGGCCGCCGCGCTGCTGGTGCTGGGCGGCATCGTCTTCAGCGCGGCGCTGCGCCAGCCCGCATTCCGGCTGCGCTTCGACGCCGCCTTCCTCAACGTGCCGCTGGCCGGGCGCCTGGCACGCGGCTACAACGCGGCGCGCTTCGCCGGCACGCTGGCGATGCTCGCGGGCGCCGGCGTCCCGATCCTGAAGGCGCTGCAGGCGGCCGCCGAGACGCTCGGCAACCACGCGTTGCGCGCGGACGCGATGGAGGCGCTGGTGCAGGTGCGCGAAGGCGCGCCGCTGGCCTCGGCGCTCGCGGCGCACAAGCGCTTCCCGGGCCTGCTGGCCATGTTCGCGCGCCTGGGCGAGCAGACCGGCCAGCTGCCCGTCATGCTCGATCGCGCGGCCCGCCAGTTGAGCAACGAGGTGCAGCGCCGCGCGTTCGCGCTGGCCACGCTGCTGGAGCCGCTGCTGATCGTCGCGATGGGCGGTGTCGTGCTCGTGATCGTGCTGTCGGTGCTCCTGCCGATCATCCAGCTGAACGACTTCGTGAAGTAGCCACGCCGACGACGACGACCCAGGCCGGACGCGTCTCGACGCCTCCGGCCTTTTTCGTGCCTGCCTCGATACCTTGTTTCCGGTATTGACCAATATTAAAAATAACTGGCATCAAGCCACAATGTATAACCAGTAAATTCACTGGACAGCACCAGCAAGTCAGGTCGCGCCTGCCCCAGGACAAGCGACGACCAGCCGCCACGGATGCAGTGGAATCGTCCGTTTTCCCTCTGTTAGCCTCAGCAATCCGATGATTCCTCTGATCACCGACGCACTGTTCGGCACTGGCTGAATTCAGCTCGGAGAAAGTATGCGCATACTAATTATTTATCTTACTGGCAAACTGGTCTTTTAGTGGTTATCCATCATGTCGGTTTAGTGACGCAGCCTTACGCTGAACCTGATTCGAAAGTTTCAGGTGATGCCGCTCCCGAGTCGTAGAACCGTGGCGCACCTGCTTCCGAGTCGAATCCGGCGTCCCCTCCCCAGAGACGCTCCCTTGCCCGGAACTCACGGAGAACAAGCATGTCCACGAAAAACACCGCTCGCCAGCGCAAGCTGCAACTGCTCGCCGCCCTCTCGGCGGCCGTCGCAGCCACCTGCCCCACGGCCGCCATGGCCGCCAATCCGCCCAACTGCTCCGCCTGGAGCTCGTCCATCGCCTACACGGCCGGCGCGGTCGTCGTCGACCAGGGCAAGACCTACACCGCCAACTGGTGGACGCAGGGCAACGAGCCCGTGACCAACAACGGCGGCGCCGGCTCCGGCCAGCCCTGGACGCTGTCCAGCGGCTGCTCGACCACCCCGCCGGCGCCGACCCCGCCCTCGCCGCCGCCCGCGCCGACGCCGCCGTCGCCCCCGCCGGCACCGACCCCTCCGTCGCCGCCGCCCGCGCCCGCGCCGGCCGGCTCGGTGTTCTACGGCCCGTACAAGGACATCACCGTCAGCATGAACTGGAACACCAACGTCATCTCGACGGCGGTGACGGGCACGCTGTCGCCGCTGCTGAGCGTCAAGCCGGCCAAGCTGAAGGAGGTCACCTGGGCCTTCGCCACCGGCGCGTGCGGCAGCGAGACCTGGGGCGGCCTGGCGCCGGCCGCGGTCGCCGCCGCCAACGTGCAGAACTTCGTCAACGCCGGCGTCAAGTACGTCATCTCCACCGGCGGCGCGGCCGGCTCGTTCACCTGCGCCGACGACACCGACTTCGAGACCTTCGTCAACCGCTACGCGTCGTCCAGCCTCGCGGGCATCGACTTCGACATCGAGGCCGGCCAGACCTCGGCCGACATCGACAACCTCGTCGCGCGCGTCAAGGCCTCGCAGCCCAAGCATCCGGGCCTGCGCTGGAGCTTCACGCTGGCCACGCTCGGCGGCAATTCGCCGCAGAGCCTGGGCTCGATGGGCGTGACGGTGATGGCGTCGATCAAGTCGCACGGCCTGACCAACTACATCGTCAACCTGATGGCGATGGACTACGGCAGCGCGATCGCGTCGAACTGCACGCTCAACTCGAGCGGCAAGTGCGACATGGGCAAGTCGGCGATCCAGGCGGCGGTCAACCTGCACAACTACTACGGGTTGCCGTATTCGGCCATCGAGATCACGCCCATGATCGGCGGCAACGACGCCACCGACGAGACGTTCTCGATCGCGGACGCGTCCACGCTGAGCAGCTGGGTCAAGGCCAACGGCGGCGCGGGCATCCACTTCTGGTCGCTCGATCGCGACAACGACTGCGCGCCCGGCTACGCCTCCGCCACCTGCAACAGCTACGGCAGCGCGGGCACCTGGGGCTTCACCAACGCGTTCATCAGCGACCTGGGTCTCTGAAACGAACGACGCCAGGGAGGGCTCGGCCCTCCCCACGACGGCCGGGCCGCCTTGCAGCGATCCGGCCATCGGCCAAGACGTCGTTGGGATGGAAGGGCGCCTTCGGGCGCCCTTTCCTTTGGCGTCGCAGTACCCGGGGATCTCTGCCTGTGCGCAGCTTGCCTGCGGCGCCGCTTGCCCGCCGCGCAGCGGCTGGCCATAGCGTCGCAGGCCCTCGCAGCCCACCAAGGTCAAAGGCGAAAAAAGAGGGCGCCCGCAGACGCCCTCATCTTCTCAGCCGCCTTGCATCAGAGCGTCAGATCGCCCACGAAAAGGACCGGTCCGGTCGGCGCGCCGGTCGGCGAGCCGCCCAGCGGTTCGAGCGACACCGCCAGTCCCTTGGTGTCCTTCGGCAACGTGTGCCTGTTGACCGCGGTGAGCTTGTCGGCCGCGATCACGCCCAGCGAGGCAGGCGGGCCGTCCTTCTTCAGCGCCCACAGCTCCAGCGACTGATCCGGCGTCAGCGCGACCTTCTGCAGCGGCTGGATCGAGATCTGCTGCCGATCCGGGCTCAGGCCCGCGACGATCGTCTCCGCGCCCTTGGTGGCGTGCAGCACGACGATCATCGGCGCCTCGGTGGGGCCGGTGTGCGTGGACGTGCCCAGCACCACCGCCGCCAAGGTAGCCGCCGCGGCGAAGGTCTGCCAGAAGCGCAGGCGCATCGACGAGGCCTTGGCGGGCGGCGCCCAGCCGAGCTTGTCTTCGATCGACGCCCACACGCGCGGCGCCGGCTGCACCGGCTCGGCCTTCAGGGCCATCGGCAGCAGGCGTTTCTCCCAGCCGGCCACGGCCGCGCGCAGCGCCGGGTGGGCGGGCAGCAGCGCGTCGAAGCGGCGGCGCGCGCCGCCGGTCAGCGTGCCCAGCACGTATTCGGCCGCGAGACGATCGGGCAGTTCTCCGAGGATGATGTTCATGACGCCACCCCCGACCAGCCGCAGCGTTCGAGGCAGGCCTTCAGCGCGATCAGTCCGCGCCGCACCCAGGTCTTGACGGAGCCGAGCGGCGCGCCCAGGTGCGCGGCGATCTCGCCGTGCGACAGGCCCTGGTAGTACGCCAGCGAGATCGACTGCTGCTGCGAGCCCTGCAGCGAGCCCAAACAGCTGTGCACGGCCTCGGCCTCGGAGCGCGCCTCGAAGCTCTTCGCGGGGCCAGGGCCCGGGTCGGGCATGCGATGCGTCGGGTCGTCGTCGCCGTCTTCCGAACCGGCATGCGACGGCAAGTCGGCGATCGCGACTTCGGGACGCGAACCGCGCGAGCGCAGGTGGTCGATGGCGCGATAGCGCGCGGTCGCGGCCATCCAGGCCATCGGCGAGCCGGCGCCGGCGCGGTACTGGCCGGCGGCCTTCCAGATGCGCACGTAGGCGTCCTGCAGCAGGTCTTCGGCGAGCGCGCCGCGGCCCACCAGCTGCGCGACGACGCCCAGCAGGCGCGGCGACGTGGCCTCGTACAGCTGGCGGAAGGCCTGGCGGTCGCCGAGGGCGCAGCGCGAGAGCCAATCCGTGAGGCGGGTCTCGAGATCGTCCGCGCTTTTCAGGGCGGTCGCGGTCATGACGGGATCACTTTCACGAAGGGAGTTCCTGGTTGGTCCAGCACGGAAGATCAGCGCGCGTGAGTTTGCCGTGGGCGCGACCGTTTCCGCAAGCGGCATGAAGTCCGAGTCCGCGAACGGGACGGACGACCTTTTCACGGGAGGTGCGCGATGAAGTTCCATGAGAGCACGGTTCGAAGCGCCAACTGGGCGCCCCGACATGGGGATTACGCGGAGACTGCTCAACTGGATTCGTGGCGTCGAGCATCCTCCACAGACCGTGACGCAAATCACGTCGCCCAGCTCGACAGGACGGCACATCGATTGCTCAACGGCGAACAAGGGGCGGCAACGGCCGTTGTTCCGCGCGTCATTGGCGCGAGGCTTTGCTTCAATGGGTTGGACCGCTCTCGCATTTCAGGTTGGAGGTCATCTTGGCTGCAGCGAACGACACGTTCACCGAGGCCCGCGCTCCGCGGATCCCGATCGCGCGCATGCGATCGCTGTACCGGCTCGACGCCGTCAGCCAGCGCCTGGCCAAGCTGCAGCAGCAACAGGAACACGAGACGCTGCGCAACACCTACGAGCGCATGCTGGAAAAGGGCGCCGACCGCTTCCAGGTCAAGCCCGCCGGCCTGCCCGCAATGGACTACCTGTACGACGAGCTGCCCAACTTCCACGAGGCGCTCGACGACGTCAAGCGCCAGATCGCGCTGTGCCAGGACAGCCGCGACGCCCTCGAGATCATGCCCATCCTGCTGCTCGGCCCGCCGGGCGTCGGCAAGACGCACTTCGCGCGCGAGATCGCCGAGCTGCTGGGCACCGGCATGGGCTTCATCTCGATGAGCTCGCTGACCGCCGGCTGGGTGCTGAGCGGCGCCTCCAGCCAGTGGAAGGGCGCGCGTCCCGGCAAGGTCTTCGAGACGCTGGTCGACGGCGAGTACGCGAACCCGGTGATGGTGGTCGACGAGATCGACAAGGCCCGCGGCGAGCATGCGTACGACCCGCTGGGCGCGCTGTACGGCCTGATGGAACACGACACCGCCGAGGCCTTCACCGACGAATTCGCGGAGGTGCCGATCGACGCCAGCCAGGTGATCTGGGTCGCCACCGCGAACGACGAGCGCGCGATCCCCGAGCCGATCCTCAACCGCATGAACGTCTACCAGGTGCAGGCACCCGACCACGCCGCCGCGCGCGCGATCGCGCAGCGCCTGTACGCCGAGATCCGCGCCGACCACGACTGGGGCCTGCGCTTCGATCCGGTGCCGCGCGCCGATGTGCTCGATCGCCTGGCCGAACTCGCGCCGCGCGAGATGCGGCGTGCGCTGATGACCGGCTTCGGCAACGCGCGGCTGGCGGGTTGCGATGCCATCCGGCTGGACGACCTGCCGTCCGCGAACGCGCGTCGCTCGAAGATCGGCTTCACGCACTGACGCAAGGCGCCGCTACTTCGCCTCGATCTGCGGCTCGAACTCGGCGAGCTGCTTCGAGACGGCGGGATCGTCGCGATAGCGCTTCTTCAGCGCAGCGAGTCGGGCATCGGTGCCGCTGCAGGCCCGATCGATTTCGCGCAGGAGCGCAGCGTCCGGCTGATCGGCGATCTCGCCGCGCAGGTGGTCGCAGGCGGCGCGGCGCTCGAGGAAGGTCGCGAGATCGGGCGTCGCGTCGGTGGCGCAGGCCGCGAGCGTCAGCAGGGCCGCGAGCAACGCGGCGTGCGCGCGGGCGTCAATGGCCATCGGCCGACCAGTGGGGCATGTCGCTGGCGCCGCCGACGAACTTGATCACGCCGTAGCTCGCGCCCACCGTCTTCAGGTCGGGATTCATGCCGGTGCGCGGCAGGCTCGTGATCTGCACCGCGCTGCCGTCGCGCTGCTTGATCGTCAGGTTGCCGTTCCAGCTGATGGCCATGTCCACCGCGGTGCCCGAGATGTGGTTGGACTTCAGCGCCGGCGCCACGTTGAGGCCCTGCATGCCATAGGCCTCGACCATGTCGTCGGCCGCCGCCACCGAGGCGACGGCGTCGAAGTTGCCCTGGGCGTCGACATGCACCCAATCGATGGCCACGCCGTCCAGCGGCGCGATCGTGCGCGGATCGGTCTGCTGCTTGACGATGGACCAGCACCAGTGCATCAGGTAGGCCCGCTGCGGCGGCCGCAGCGTGGCGGCGATGTTGACGCTGGCGCCGGCGGCGACCAGCGCGGCGATGAAGGCAGTGAGATTGTCGCGGAACGGCTGCGCGCAATCGGCCACCGAGGCGCTGGTCGGGAAGCGCGCGACCCAGGCGCGTCCGCTCGGCTCGCGTGGTGCCGACGTCGGATCCAGTTGTGCGGACATGTCTTTCTCCCTGCGAACAGGCCGGCGCGAAGCGCTCCGCGGGCGCGGCCAGCATACGCCCGCGCCCGCCTGGTCGGCAGCTTCAAAAGTGGGATGCGACATGGCGCCGAAACCGCGCCGCCGGCTCACCGGGCGAGCCAGCGCCGCGCCTATGATCCGTGCATGCCCACCTCTCTCGACGGGCGACTCGTCGTCGCCATCTCCTCGCGTGCCCTGTTCGATTTCGAAGAGGAGAACCGCGTCTTCGAAGGCACCGACGACCGCGCCTACATGCAGATGCAGCTGGAGCGGCTGGACGTGCCGGCGCGTCCCGGCGTCGCGTTCTCGCTGGTCAAGAAGCTGCTGCAGTTCCGCGACCCGGCGCCGCGCGTCGAGGTCGTGATCCTGTCGCGCAACGACCCGGTCTCGGGCATGCGCGCGTTCCGCTCGGCCAAGCACTACGGCCTGCCGATCGAGCGCGGCACCTTCACGCGCGGACGCAGCCCGTGGCGCTACCTGAAGCCGCTGGGCGCGCACCTGTTCCTGTCCACCAACGACGAGGATGTGCGCTCGGCGCTGGAGGCCGGCGTGCCGGCCGCGCGCGTGTTCCCGCATTCGGCGCGCGCGTCGGACGCCCATCCGCACGAGGTGCGCATCGCGTTCGACGGCGACGCCGTGCTGTTCTCCGACGAGGCCGAGCGCGTGTTCCAGGCGCAGGGGCTGGACGCGTTCCAGGCGCACGAGTCCTCGCACTCGACGACGCCGCTGGCGCCCGGTCCGTTCAAGCCGCTGCTGCAGGCGCTGCAACTGCTGCAGCGCTCGGCCACCGACGCGATGAAGGTGCGCACCGCGCTCGTCACCGCGCGCAGCGCGCCCGCGCACGAGCGCGCGATCCGCACGTTGATGGAGTGGCAGATCGAGGTCGACGAGGCGATGTTCCTGGGCGGCCTGCCCAAGGGCGAGTTCCTGCGCGAGTTCGAGCCGGACTTCTTCTTCGACGACCAGACGCGGCACGTCGAGAGCGCGGCCAGCCACGTCCCGTCCGGCCACGTCGCCGCGGGCATCGCCAACGTGCTGCCGGACTCCCCTTGAGCGAACTTCGACGCAGGCCCCGGCGCACCCGATAATCGCCGCCAAAGAGGAGCTCCGATGAAGACGCTGTCCATCGCCAGTGGCGAGCTGTGGTTGCATGCGCCCGCCGCGGCGCCGAGCCAGATCGAGTCGCCGTTCGCCCGCGAGCTGATCGAGCGCGACCTGCAGAGCCGCCGCACGACCGCCTGGAAGAACGCGCCGCGCGAGCAGCAGTCCGGCATGATCCCGTCGTCCAGCCTGTGGGGCCAGCGCGGGCCGCAGACCGAGAACGGCGCGCTGGCGGCGCGCTTCGAACTCGCGCGCCGCGGCGACGACGACGACACGCTGTACTACGTGCTGGCGATCGGCGAGACACGCGGCCTGTTCCGCCGCCACCTCGCCGAGGATCGCGAGGTGCGGCTGTTCCACCGCACCAGCTGGAACTGCCACGGCTTCGCGTACAGCCCGGCCGACAAGCGTCTGATCCTCGCGGTGCAGAACGCCAACGGCAGCGCGCACCTCGAGGTCTACGACGACGAAGGCACGCGGCGCGGCACGATCACCGACGGCGACTGCGTCGACGCCGCGCCGTCGCTGGTGCCGGGTCGCTCCAAGACCGTCGTCTACCAGTCCAGCGGCGTGGCGCGACATCCGCAGTCCGGCCACATGATGGCGCTGGGCCACGGCTGCGTGCACCTGCTCGACTACGGCAGCGGCCGCATGGAAGTGTTGCTGGACGACCCCAAGCACGACTTCGTCGCGCCGCGCATGGACGCGCAAGGCGTGCTGTACGCCATCCGCCGCCCCGCCGACAAGCCGCAGCGCGAACGCGCCGGCCTCGCGCTGAAAGACACGGTGCTGATGCCCATCCGGCTGCTCAAGGCCGTCTTCGGCTACCTCAATTTCTTCACGATGGTCTACGGCAAGGAGCCGCTGCGCTCGGCCGGCGGCCCGCGCACGCCGGAGCTGGACCAGGATCTCGGCAAGCTGTGGCTGCACGGTCGCATGATCGAGCTGTCCAAGGTCAAGGGCGACGCGCAGTACGCCGGCAACCTCGTTCCGGGCAACTGGGAGCTGGTGCGCGTCGCGCGCGCCGGCGCGCCCGCCGAGGTGCTTGCGCGCCACGTCGCGGGCTTCGACCTGCGCGACGACGGCAGCGTCGTCTACACCAACGGCTTCGACATCATCGAGCTGGACGGCGGCCGGAAGCGCACGCTGGCGCGCCAGGAGCAGGTCGCCAACCTCAGCGCGATCTGAGGCTCAGGCGAGTGCGGCGGGCGGCGTCGCCGGCGCGGGGCCCGGCACCGGCAACGCCGACGATCCGGCAGCCGCCTGCGCCGGCGGCGGCAGGCTGGCGCGCAAGGCATCGGCCGTCAGCGGCTCCGGCACGTGATAGTGGAAGCCCTGAGCCCAGTCGACGCCGAGTTCGCGCAGCAGGTCGGCCACCGACTCGGTCTCGACGAACTCGGCCACCACGGGCTTCTTGAGCAGGCGCGCCATCTCGGTCATCGAACGCACCATGCCGCCGTGCACGAGGTCGGCGTCCATGTCGCGCACGAACATGCCGTCGATCTTGATCGTGTCGAACGGCAGCTGGCGCATGTAGGTGAACGAGGCGAAGCCCGAGCCGAAGTCGTCGAGCGCGAAGCGGCAGCCCAGGCGATGCAGCGCGTGCATGAACTCGCTGGCGCTCTGCAGGTTGACGATGGCCTCGGTCTCGGTGATCTCGAAGCACATCAGGCGGCCCGGCACGCCGAACTCGCGCAGCGTGTCGGCCACGTACTGCGCCAGCCCCGGCTCGCGGATCGAGACGGCCGACAGGTTGATCGCCACCTGGTCGATGCGGTCGTGCGTGTCGGGCATGCTGCCCAGCAGCTTGACGACCTCGCGGATCATCCAGCGATCGAGTTCGCCGATCAGGTGGTAGCGCTCGGCCGGCGCGATGAACATGCCCGGCAACACCAGCCGCTGGCGGCGCGGATCCCACAGGCGGATCAGCGTCTCGATGTGCAGGCCGTGCACCTGGCCGTCGGCGGCCGCGGCGAGCGGCGTCAGGCGCTGGAAGTAGGCGCGGAACTCGTTGCGCTTCAACGCGTCGACCAGCACCAGCGCCCAGTTGACGGACTCGCGATGGCCCTCGCCTTCCAGCACCGACGAGTCGTGCACGCGGATCGAGCCGCGGCCCTCGCGCTTGGCGAGGTAGGCGGCCTCGTCGGCGATCAGCATCAATTGGTCGAACGAGACGATGTCGCGCGCGATGCGCACGACGGCCACCGACGCGGCCATCTTGAAGCTGCGCTCCTCCCAGTGGAACTCGAACTCGGCGAGCTGGTCGAGGACGCGCCGTGCCAGCGCGGTGCCGCCGTCGGCGCCGCGGTCCTCGATGACGACGCCGAACTTGTCGCCGCCCAGGCGCGCGAAGAAGTCCGTGCGATCCAGCAGGCCGGCGACGACCTCGGCGAACTGGCGCAGCAGCTCGTCGCCCGCGATGCAGCCGCAGGTCTCGTTGACGAGGCGGAACTGGTCGATGTCGATCAGCAGGAAGACGGCGTCGCACTCGGCGCGCTGCACGCGCGCGAGCAGCTCGGACACGTGCGCATCGAGCGCGCCGCGGTTGTACAGCCGCGTGACGAAATCGTGCGTGGCCAAGTAGTTCAGCCGATCCTGCATGTAGCGCCGCTCGTTGATCTCCTGGCGCAGGTGGCGGTTGGCGATCGTGAGTTCGGCGGTGCGGTCGCGCACCTTTTCCTCGAGGCTGTGATTGAGCTCGCGCAGCTGCTCCAGCAGGTTGCGGCGCTCGAGCTGGTAGCGCACGCGCGCGCGCACCTCGTCGGCGTTGATCGGCTTGGAGATGTAGTCGCTGCCGCCGACCGCGAAGCCCTGGCTGACGTCGTCGGTGCGCGCGGTGACGAAGATGACGGGGATGTCGGCGGTGGCCGGATCGGCCTTCAGCCGGCGGCACACCTCGAAGCCGTCCATGCCGGGCATCATGACGTCCAGCAGCACCAGCTCCGGCCGGCCGCGGGTGGCGAGTTCGAGCGCGCGGGCGCCGGAGGTCGCGGCCATCAGCTCGCAGTGCTCGTCGTTCAGGGTGGCGCTCAGCACGTCGATGTTGTGCGGCGTATCGTCGACGATCAGGATCTTCGAGACTCTTGCGGTCACCACCAATACCCCCGCGTTGTCCGGGAGCGGCCCGGGCTGCATCTGCGCTGTCTTGAGTGTAATCACATGTATGCGAACACTCCGGGTCGATTTATACGCAGATTCGTGCAATGGCGCACACGTTGCGCGCTCCGGCGCCAACGTGTATCGGCGATGCCTCAGCCTGGTGCGGCCTGCGCGGCATCGAGCTGCGCCAGCAGCGTGTTGACGCGTTCCTCGAGCAGCTGGAAGTCGTAGGCCTGGGCGGCGTCGTCGAACGCGCGCCAGCGCTCGCTGCCGATCGCCTCGGGCGAGATCGCCTCCATCAGCCGGCCGACCGCCCCCAGCTGCCCGCTGGCCGACGCCGCCGCCAGCGCACGCAGTTGATCGCGCACGCCGCGCGGCAGGCCGGCGGCGAGCGGCAGCGGCGGCCGGTTCGCATTCGCCGCATCGGCGGGCGGTGCGACCGCCAGCAGCCGCACGCCGGCGTAGTCCACCAGCGCGCCGTAGACGGCCTGGAACGGGTAGGGCTTGCCGATGAAGTCCTGGAAGCCGTTCTCGATGTAGAAGCGGCGCTCGTGCTCCAGGCTGGACGCCGAGACGGCCACCACCGGCAGCGCCGCGGTGAACGGATCGGCGCGCAGCCGCGCGATCATCTCGACGCCGTTCATGTGCGGCATGCGGATGTCGCTGAACACGATGTCGAAGCGCTCGGAGCGGCAGCGCGCCAGGCCCTCGAGGCCGTCGAACGCCGTCATCACGGTGCAGCCGACCTCGCGCAGCAGGTGGACCAGCACGTCGCGGCTGTCCGCATCGTCCTCGATCACCAGCACCGTGCAGGGCGTCGCCGGGTCGAGCGCCTGCGCACCCGAGCCCATCGCCGCGCTCGCCGACGGCAGGTGGCTGGGCGGCAGCGGCAGCCAGAAGCGCACCTGCGTGCCCTGGCCGGGCGTGCTGGCGACCGTCAGCTCGCCGCCCATTGCGCGCGCCAGGTCGCGCGACAGCGCCAGCCCGAGGCCCGTGCCGCCCTTTTCCTGGCCCGCCGCGCCCTGGCGGAACGGCACGAACAGGTCGGCCAGGTCGTCGTCGGCGATGCCGGGGCCGGTGTCGTGCACCTCGAACCAGACGCGCTCGGGCTGCTCGCTGTCGCGCCACGCGTGCAGGCCGATGTGGCCGCGCTCGGTGAACTTCAGCGCGTTGCCCAGCAGGTTGGTGACGATCTGCGCGAGCTTGTTGCGATCACCCTCCACCACCGAGGGCACCGGCAGCGACAGCTCGCTCTGCAGCACCAGCCCCTTGGCACGCGCGTGCGTGCCGTACAGCGCGTCGACGTCGCGCAGCTCCTGCATCAGGTCGAACGGGCTGCTGAGCACCAGCAGGCTGCCCGACTCGATCTTGGCCAGGTCCAGCACGTCGTTGATCAGGCTCAGCAGGCGGTTGCCGGCGCTGTGGATGACGCGCAGCCGCGACTGCGTCTCGTCCGGCAGCTTGCGATCGGCCATCAACAGCTGCGTGAAGCCCAGCACCGCGTTCAGCGGCGTGCGGATCTCGTGGCTCATGTTGGCGAGGAACACGCTCTTGCTGCGGTTGGCGCGCTCGGCCTCCTCCTTCGCGGCCTCGAGCGCGACGATCATGCGCCGGCGCTCGCTGACGTCGCGCAGCACCGCCTGCAGCAGGTTGTGGCCGTTGTGGCGGAACAGGCTGATCGTGATCTCGGCGTCGAACTCGCTGCCGTCGAGCCGGCGGCAGCGCCACTCGAAGGTCTTCATGCCGCCGCGCTGGATGTCGTCCAGGTGCGCGGCCGCCATGCGCGCGGACGAGACGCCGTCCGGCTGCGTCGCCGGCGCGAACAGCGTCATCGAGCGTCCGAGCAGGCCGCCGCGCCCGTCCGCGCCGAGCAGGTCGGCGGCGCGGCGATTGCAGTCGATGACCACCGCGTTGCGGATGATCAGGATGGCGTCGCCGGCCGTCTCGAACGTCGCCCGGAAGCGCGCCTCGCTGCTCTTGAGCGCCAGGTTGGCGGCCTGGATCTCGGTCATGTCGCGCGCGACGCCGACGACGCCGATGACCTCGCCGCGGTCGTCGCGCACCGCCGTCTTCGTGACCTCCAGCTGGCGCTCGCTGCCGCCCTCGGCCGAGTGCTCGGTCTCGTGGAACACCAGCGGCTCGGGCGCCGCCAGCGTGGCCTGGTCCTGCGCCGCGTAGTAGGCCGCGTCGCGCCAGCCCATGTCATGGTCGGTCTTGCCCAGGACGTCCACCTCGCGCGTGCCCTGGAAGCGCTCGAACTCCACGTTGACGGCCAGGTAGGCGCCGGCGCGATCCTTCATCCACACCTGCTCGGGCAGGCTGCGCAGCAACGCTCGCAGGCGGGCCTCGTGCACGACCAGGTATTCGCGCGACTCGCGCAGCAGCACCTCGGTGCGCTGGCGCTCGCCGACCTCCACCGAGAGCTTGCGGTTGGCGTGCGCGATGCGCTCGACCGCGTCGAGCACGCTGCGGCGCGAGCGCCAGCCGCCCAGCCCCGCCGCCAGCAGCGCGATCGCGCCGGCGCCGGCCAGCGCCAGCATCGCGAAATTGAAGTCGCGCTCGCGCAGCAGGTTCTCGACCTCGGGCACGTGCTGCGCCACGTAGACGTCGAGCTTCTCCTCGTCCATGTGGCGCCTGACCAGCACCTGCGGCACGGCCTCCTCGTCGATGCGGCGCAACTTCGGCGCATCCACGTTGTCCCAGGGCTGGATGTGCAGGATGGGCAGCGCATCGGAGCGGTAGCGCGCCACGCGCTCCTGCGCGGTCAGCTGGAACACCTTCGCGCCGTCGAGCGCCTCCAGCAGCAGGCGCGGATTCTGCGACATGATCACCACGCCCAGCGAGTCGACCACGAACGCGCCCTCGTGGGCCACCATCGAGGCCAGCGACAGCGTGTTGCGCTTGACGACCACGGCGCCGAGGAAGCGATCGCCGTCGAAGATCGGCGCCGAGAAGTACATGCCCGGGATGCCCGTGGCCTTGCCGACGGCGAACAGGCGCGCGCCGTGTTCGAGGCGCGTCTGCCGGAAGAAGGACGGATCGGTCAGGTGCTGGCCGATCACGCTGTCGGGCGCGCCGGCATCGCTGGCCGCGACGCAGTTGCCGGCATCGTCCAGCAGGTAGATCAGGTCGGCGCCCAGCTCCTGGTAGGACGCCGCCAGGAACGCGTTGACGGCGGCGAGCTCGGGCTTGCCCTCCAGCGCACTGCGCAGCGCGGGCACCGGTGCATCGACCAGCGCCGCGCCGGGCCCCGCCGAGACGACGCCCTGCCGCACCGCGGGCAGGCGCGCGAGCACGTGCGCCACGCCGTCCAGCTGGGCCAGCCCCTGGCGCAGCCCGTCTTCGACGAGCACTTCGCTGGCCAGCGCCTGCGTGGTGGCGGACTGGACGATCTCGTCCATGCGATGCCGGTAGTGACGCGTGTTCAGCTCCCAGGCCGCGGCCGTCCAGGCGAGCATCAGCATCAGCACGATCAGCGCCCAGCGCCGCGCCCACGGCGTGCGCAGCACCGCGCGGACATCGCCGTTCGCCTCGGCTGGCACGAAGGGCGGAATCGACGAATCGGGCGTCGGGCCGGCCTGCGTCTCGTCCGTCATGTGATCGCACCCTTGAATGCCACGTCGTCATCGTCGTCGGACGCGGCGTCCAGGGCAAGGGCGTCGCGCACGCGCGCCTCGAGCGTCGTGAAATCGTACTGGCGCAGGTCGGCTTCGAGATGCGCCAGCAGCCCGTCGGGCAGCGACGGCGGATGCGCCGCGACGAGCGCCGCGAGCTGCTCGCGCACCTGCGTCATCGAGCCGGTGGCAGCACTGTCGGCCAGGCTCGCGAGCTGCGCCCGCAGCACGCTGCGGCGCACCGCGCCGGCCGCGGCCATCGCGTCGCGCTGCAGGCGGTCGCAGGCCTCGAGCGCGTCGCCCAGCGCGGCCGGCTCGTGCGCGGCCGAGTCGGCGTCGGCCCCGGCCGGCGCGGCCACCAGCCGGGCGCCCGCGTGCAGCGCCAGCATCTCGTGGATCGTGCCGAACTCGTAGGGCTTGCCGACGAAGTCCTGGAAGCCGCGCTCGACGTAGTAGCGCCGCTCGTGCTCGAGGCTGGACGCCGACACCGCGATCAGCGGCAGCGCGCGCGTGCGCGGGTCGGCGCGCAGCGCCTGCAGCATCTGCAAGCCGTTCAGGCGCGGCATGCGGATGTCGCTGAAGACGATGTCGAAGGGCGCGTCGTCCGGCCGCGCGAGGCACGCGGCCAGGCCGGCCTCGCCGTCGACGGCGGCCTCGACCGCGCAGCCCATGTCGTCCAGCAGCGTCACGAGCACGTCGCGGCTGTGCGGATCGTCCTCGACCACCAGCACGCGCAGCGAGTGGCCGGCCGCGAGGCGCTGTCCGCCGACGAAGACGGGTGCCGGCGTGCCCGCATGCTCGACCTGCCCCATCGGCAGCCGCAGGCGCACCGTGGTGCCGCGGCCCTTCTCGCTTGCCAGCGTCAGTTCGCCGCCGAGCGCCTGCGCGATGTGCCGGGACAGGTTCAGGCCGAGGCCGGTGCCGCCCTTGTCGAGGCCGGCCGCGCCCTGGCGGAACGCCGTGAAGATGCCGGCCATTTCGTCCGCGTCCATGCCGGGGCCGCTGTCCTCGACCTCCACCACCGTGTCGCCGCCGACGCGCCAGGCGCGCAACGCGATGTGGCCGGTCTCGGTGAACTTCAGCGCGTTGCCCAGCAGGTTCAGCACCACCTGGCCGAACTTCGCGCGGTCGGTGACGAGGCCGCCCTCGTTGTCGAGATCGATGTCCATGCGCAGCGCCAGTCCCTTGGCCTGCGCGCGCGGCTCGAACAGCGAGAAGATCTCGCCCAGTTCGTGGCGCAGCGCGATCGGCGCGAGGTTGACCTGCAGCGCGCCGGCCTCGATCTTGGCCAGGTCCAGCACGTCGTTGATCAGGCCCAGCAGGCGCTGGCCGGCACCGTAGATCACGCGCAGGCGCTCGCGCGCGTCGGGCGCCTGGCGGCGGTCCTCGATCAGCAGCTGCGTGTAGCCCAGCACCGCATTCAGCGGCGTGCGGATCTCGTGGCTCATGTTGGCGAGGAACTGCGACTTCGCCCGGCTGGCGGCCTCGGCGCTACGGCGCGCGTCCTGCAGCAGCGCCTCGGTGCGGCGGTGGCCCTCGATCTCGTCGCGCAGCCGCGCGTTGGTCTGGCCCAGGTCGTGCGTGCGCGCCTGCACCTGGATCTCGAGCTGCTCGTGGGCATCCAGCAGCAGCTCGTCGCGCCGCCGCCGCGCCGCCAGCAGCGCGGTGAGCAGCGCAGTGAAGGCGAGGCCGCTCGCCAGCACCGAGCCCTGCAGCCAGCCGGGCCGCGGCATCGCGCCGGCCCATGCGGGGCGCGCCAGCATCGTCCAGTGGCGGTCTGCCACGCGGATGTCGTGGTGCACTGAGACACCGCCGGTCGTTCTGTCGACCAGGCCCTGCCGCTGCCCGGGCTCGACGATGCGCAGCGGCTCGCCGGCGCTCCAGAGCAGCGCGGCGCTGTTCGGCGCATCGGGGTCGAACAGCAGCAAGGTCTCGTCGCGCGTGCCCATCTGCGCCACCGACGCATCGAGCAGCGCAGCAAGATCGAGCGTGGCCGCGACCATGCCGCGCACGTGACCGGGGTCGGCCGGCCAGAGCTTGGAGATCGCCTCGTTGTCGACCGAGGCGTAGAGCGTCTGCACCAGCTTGCCCTCGGGGCTGTTGACGACGTTGGACAGCGGCGGCGTGGACGACATCGCATGGCGGGCGACCGCGCGCGCCAGCGCCGTGCCGCGCTGGGGGTCGTGCGAGTCGTCGAGGCCGATCAGGGCCTCGCGACCGGCCGCGGGATCGGTCCAGGCTACCGGGAAATACTCGTCGCGCAAGCCCGCCTTCACCACGCTGCCGGACGCATCGACCTCGCGGATCGACGTGCCGTCCAGGCCGCTCGGCGACATCTCGAAGGCCTCGCGCAGCGAGATCGTCACGCGCGGCAGCCAGGCGAAGGTCGACTGCCACGGGCTGCGCGCCAGCAGCGGCGTGGAGACGCTGCGGAACTCGCCCGGGTCGACGTCGATCTTGTAGAAGTAGTGCTGCAGCGTCTCGAGATCGCGCGCCGTGAGCTCGACGTGCGTTTGCAGCGTCATCGCCAGCCGGCCCGCGTCGGCCTTGAAGCGCTCGGTCTGCGCGTCGCGCACGCCCAGGCCGACCGCGAAGGTGCAGAACGCCGTCAGCCCCAGGCCCAGGCAGATCAGCGGGTACGGCTGCACGGTGAGGCGATCGGTGCGCAACCGCGCGTGGAACAGCAGCAGCAGGCCTGGCGTGACGACCAGCATGCCGGTGACGTCGCCCAGCCAGCCCGCGATCCAGCCGAACTGCGGATCGACCTGCGGCGCCGCCGGCAGGCTCAACCACGCCAGAGTGCCCACCGACGCGGCGACGAGGCCGCACAGCGCGACCGTCGCCGCATAGCGCAGCGTCTGCGTGACTGGATTGCGCGGCAGCTCGCGCGGCAGCGACCTCAACGCCCACGCCGCGAGCACCGCCTGCGCAAGTTCGCCCAGCGTGATCAGTGTCGCGACGCGCGCGCCCATCGCATCGAAGACGACCAGCGAGCCGACACTCTGCAACCAGTTCGAGACGAACAGGCCGATCGCCAAGCCGGCGACCGCGCGGCGGCCGAACGCCATCAGCGCGGCGAGCGCGAGGCCGGCGGCCAGCCAGTTCGCGGCCACCGGACCAGGCACGATGGACAGCCACAAGCCAAGGCGCGCCACCGCGCCCGTTGCCCAGGCGAGACCGATCGTGAGCAGCAGGTTACGTCGCACCGGCAAGAGCATCACCGCGCGTCTCCTCCCGGGGAACGAGGCAGGAATGCCTTGGTCGCGGATGATAGCGCCCGCAAGTATTGCGGATGAGTCGCGAAATGCCGCGGCGCGCGGACCTGCGGCTTATTGCCACTTCGGCGCGGGGGAGAGAAACGCGTGCCGCGAATCTGCTAACTTGCCGCCATCGCCCCACGAGAGCCGCCATGTCCGACGACCCCTCCGACTTCTTCGCCCCGCCGCCGTTCGATCCCGCCACCGCCCGCGCGACGCTGGCGCGCGCGCTGCGCGACCTCAAGCTCGCGGAGCGCAACGGCGCCTTCGAGCTGAACGGGCAGCCCGTGGTCAAGGCGCGCGTCGAGGGCGCGCTGCTGAAGCTGGACGTCGCCAAGAAGCCCTCGCGCTCGCCCGACTGGGAGCACGCGGAGGCCGGCGATCACGCCAGGCTGCGGCGCTTCATCGATGACGTGAAGCGGCGCGTCGCGCGCTGGAACGAAGGCCGCGACGCCGACTAGTTCGTCGCGCTCTCCGGGCCGACGACGATCACGAAGTGCTTGCGCAGCGTCTCCAGCACTTCGAACGAGCCGGCGAAGCCGGCCGGGATCACCAGCGCCTCGCCCGGGCAGGCCTCGGTGAACGTGCCGTCGGTCGCGTGCAGCCGGCAGCGGCCGGCCAGCACCACCATGTATTCGTGCTCGGTCGGATCCATCTGGATGCGCCAGCGGCCCGGCTCGCACTCCCAGATGCCGGCCACGAGCCCGGCCGGCGCGCTCTCGTACAGCACCCAGGTGCGGCGCTCGGGCGCGCCGATCTCGCGGCGCTCCTCGCGCGGGAAGTCGATCTCGGGAGCGCTGGACGGCGGGTCGAACTTGACGATGGCGGTCATGGGATGTTTCAACGAAGGGTCATGGGAATGGTGACGGGCCCGTCGTTGACGAGATGCACCTGCATGTCGGCGCCGAAGCGGCCGCTCGCCACGCGCGGGTGGCGCTCGGCGGCCAGCCGCAGCACGGTCTCGTAGAGGCGACGGCCCTGTTCCGGCGGCGCGGCGCCGGTGAAGCTCGGGCGATTGCCGCCGCTGGTGTCGGCGGCCAGCGTGAACTGGCTGACGATCAGCAGCCCCGCGCCGGGCACGTCCTGCACGCTGCGGTTCATCTTGCCGGCGTCGTCGGAAAAGATGCGCAGCTTCAGCAGCTTGGCGACGAGCTTGTCGGCCTGGGCGTCGGTGTCGGCGGGCTCGGCGCACACGAGGATGAGCAGCCCGGCCTCGATGGCGCCGACCGTCTCGCCGGCGATGACGACGCGCGCCTCGCGCACGCGCTGGATGACGGAGAGCATGTCGGCAGTGCCTCTCAGGAAGACGCCGCCGCGCCGTCGGCGACGGGCTCGTCGACGTAGGCCTCGACATCGGTGGGCAGCAGCTGGATCGATGTGCGCAGGCCGGCGACGTCGCGCATCAGCGCGCGCTCGACGTCCGCGCGCAGCGCCGCGGCGCGGCCCAGCGTCCAGGCCGACGGCACGTGCATGTGCAGGTCGACGAAGCGGCGCTGGCCGGCGCGGCGCGTGACGACGTGGTCGAAGCGGATCGGCTGCGCGTCGAAGGCGGCGAGCGTGCGGTCGATCTGCGCGCGCACCTCGGGCTCGACGGCCATGTCCATCAGGCCGTCGGCCGAGCGCCAGACCAGCGACACGCCCTCGCGCACGATGTTGCCCGCGACGCACACGGCCACCACCGGATCGAGCCACAGCCAGCCGGTGAAGTGCACGCCGACGAGGCCGACGACGACGCCGACCGACGTCCACACGTCGGTGATCAGGTGCTTGGCATCGGCCTCCAGCGCGATCGAGCGCTCCCGCGCCGCCTTGCGCAGCATCGCGAACGCAAGACCGCCGTTCAACGCGGTGGACGCCAGCGACAACGCGATGCCCAGCCCGACCGCCTGCACCGCCGCCGGATGGAACAGCCGCTCGCCGGCCGCGCCGACGATGGCGATGGCCGCCGCGACGATCAGCACGCCCTCGAAGCCGCTGGAGAAATATTCGGCCTTGTGATGGCCGTACGGATGGCCTTCGTCGGGCGGCTGCGCGGCCCACGACACCATCATCAGCGCGAACAGCGCGCCCACGAGGTTCACGAGCCCCTCGATCGCGTCGGACAACAGGCTCACCGAGCCGCTGACCCACCACGCGCCCGCCTTCAACGCGATGGTGGCCACCGCGACGGCCGCCGAGACCTTGAGGTACGAACTCACTTGCATGGATGCATTGTCGCCGGCCGGCGAGCCGCGTCAGCGCCGGCGCGCGACCGACCCGAGCAACAGCCCGAAGGCCTCGCGCCCGTTGTCGCGGCGCGCCTGGTCGGCAGAGTCGCGGGTGTTCCACGACGGGCGAGCGTGTCGACCATCCGAGTCTTGCGGCATGGCCGCTTCCGGGCGCCTGGCCGGTGCCCCATAAAATCGGCGCCAGACGCGGCGGCTCGCACACCGAAGACCGCTCCCCAGGCGCAGCCGTCCGGGAGGGACACAATGATCTTCGGCATCGATCGTGCACGCCTTCGGCGGCGCGCACTGAGCTTCGGCGTCAGAGCTTGTCGATCAACGGCAGCACGGCCGAGATCAGCGCCACCGTCACGGTCACGCCGATGAACAGCGGCAGCAGGCTGCGGAATTCGCCGGGCAGCAGGCGCTCGAGCGCGGCGCGCAGGCGGGCGAGGCCGGTCTTGCGCGCGGCCGGCGTCGCTGCGTCGGCTTGCGCGGCCTCGGCCTGTTCATCGGCTCGGCGCTGCGCCGCGATCACCGCGCGCGCCTGCGCCGCGGCCTCGTGCGCCTTGGCTTCCTGCGCCGCCACCCATTGCGACGTCACCCACGATTGCGGAATGGACGCGTCCTCGGCGGCAGGTGCTTCCGGCGCGGTCGCCGGCGCGGACGACGTGGCCGCGCGCGCGAGCGCCGTGTGCGACGTCGACGCCGCGGCCCGTGCCGCGTGCGGGTTCGCCGGCACGGGCATCGGGGCGACGTCCTCCTCCTCGAACATCTGGGTAGGTGCGAAGCCGCTGTAGTCGTCGTCGCCATCGGCGTGGACGAACATCGTGTCGGCGAAACCGCCGTTCGATCGGTGCGAATTCTTGCTGGAGCGGGAGAGTGGCTTGAACATGTCTTTCCTCCGGGGCCGGTTCGTTGTCGGAAGACCTGCGTTCGCAGTCTTCCCGTCACCGAACTTCAGCGCGGCCCGGGCTCCGCAGGACGCGTCGGCGTGCCAGGGAGACTGGGTCGGGACGGCTCGTCGGGACGGCCGCCCTCTCTTGCAGATTTTCGGCTTTTCGCGCCCGAATCGACAGCAGGCGACTACTTAACTTTGTGGAAGCAGAGCCGCCTCGCACGCACCGGATGGGTGTGTGGTCAGACGGACAAGGACGTGTCGAAACCCGCCGAACTGCTGCCGGACCGCATGCTAGGGATGGCGCAACGGCCCGATGAAAGAAGTTTCGCCGAACTGGGCGGTCGCCGCTTCCCCAAAAGGGGGGGCGAGCCACCCCCCGTTTGCGGGGCCCACAGTTTGGCCGCCACGGTCAGTCCCTCGGACGACGAAACGGCGCAGGCCAAGGGATGCCGGCTCGACATCGTCTCCATGCGCATTCCGCATTCCCGTGCCTCGGTACCACGGATACAGTGATTTCCCTCGACAACCCCACGCCACGGAGTCCCGCATGAAGCTGCTGATCGGCAACAAGAACTACTCGTCCTGGTCGATGCGACCGTGGGTGATGCTCACGCAGTTCGACATCCCGTTCGAGGAGGTCATGGTGCGGTTCGACAGCTTCGCGCCCGACTCGAAGTTCAAGGCGACCGTGGCGGCGCTGTCGCCCACCGGCAAGGTGCCGATCCTGGTGGAGGACGACGGCTTCGCCGTCTGGGACACGCTGGCCATCGCCGAATACGTGGCCGAGAAGTTCCCGGACAAGGGCCTGTGGCCGCGCGACGCCCGCTGGCGCGCGCGGGCGCGCAGCGTCTGCGCCGAGATGCACGGCGGCTTCTCGGCGCTGCGCAACGCGTTCGGCATGAACATCGAGGCGTCGCTGCCCGAGGTCGGCGCGCGCGTGCTGGCCGAGAACGCGGCGGCCCGGGCCGACCTGGCGCGCGTGATCCAGCTGTGGCAGGGGGCGCTCGCCGAGTCCGGCGGCCCGTTCCTGTTCGGCGACTATTCCATCGTCGACGCCTACTTCGCGCCGGTGGTGATGCGCCTGCGCACCTACGCGCTGCCGGTGCCGGCCGATGTCGCCGCGTACATGGCGCGCGCCGTCGCCGCCAAGGGCGCGGCGGCGTGGATCCGCGACGCGCTGGAGGAAAAGGAATTCCTCCAGTTCGAGGAGGACTACCGGACGTCGCGCGACTGACGCAGGAGCGCGACGCGACCGAAGCGGCGCGCTCGCACGAGGGGGATCGCACGGGTTCCTTCGGTATATTGGACGCACATGTCCGATGCCCCGTTTTCCGCGTTCGCGCCCCTCGCGCTGGCCACCCTCGCGCTGCTGTCCAGCAGCACCGCCTTCTCCCAGTCCGTCGCCGAGGCCACTCCCGCACCGGTGACGCTGCGGATGGACCCCGAAGCGCAGCCCGTCGCGCCCGTGCCGTCCGCGCCGCCGTCCGCCGCGGCCGAGGCCGCCGCGCTGCCGCCGGCCACGACGGCCAACGCCCCCACGGGCAACGCCACCAGCGCCAGCGACGACGTCATCCGCGACGCGCGCGACGCCTTCCTGCGCCACGACCGCGCCAAGCTCGAGTTGTTGCGCGCCACCGCCTTCGCCAACCACCTGCCGCTGGCGCCGTGGGTCGATTACTGGGAGCTGACGAATCGGCTGTCGGAGGTGAGTTCCGATGAAGTCGAGCAGTTCTACGCGCGCTGGCCCGGCACCTACGTCGAGGACCGGCTGCGCAACGACTGGCTGCTCGAGGTGGGCCATCGCCACGACTGGGACGCGTTCAAGCGCGACTACCCGCGCTTTCGCATGAACGACGACCGCAGCGTCACGTGCTACGCGACGCTGATCGAGCATTTGGCCGGCAAGGACGTGCACGACGCCGCGCTGTCGCAATGGCTGGCGGTCAAGGACATCGACGGCGGCTGCCAGTTGATGGCGCAGACGCTCTACGACGACGATGTGTTCACCGACGCCGACGTCTGGCGCCGCATCCGCCAGGCGACGGAGCTGCCCGCCAAGAGCGCCGAGCGCGCGCTGCGCGGCGCCGCGCAGATCCTGGGCAAGCCGGCGTTGAAGGAAATGGGCGCGCTGCTGGACAACCCGGCACGCTTCATCACGCGCAAGGCCGACATCGACAGCACGCGCCGCAACGACATGATCGCGCTCGCGCTGGCTCGCATGGCCGCGAGCGATCCCGCCGCCGCGGCGCTGCAGTTGCAGGAACGCTGGCAGTCGACGCTGGGCGCCGACAACTCGGCGTGGGCCTGGGCCCTGATCGCCAAGCATGGCGCGCAGTCGCTGCTGCCCGACGCCGTCGACTGGGCCGATCGCGCATGGGCTGCGCGCAAGCCGCGCAAGGGCGAGAAGCTCGGGCCGCCCGACTGGAGCGACGACGTGCTCGGCTGGCACGCGCGCGCCGCGCTGCGCGCGGGCAGCGGCACCCAGCGCTGGAAGGACGTCGAGCGCGCCATCGACGCGATGAGCGCCACCGAACGCGCGCAGGACAACTGGACGTACTGGCACGCGCAGGCCGAGCTGTCGCTGGCGCTGGATGCGCACAACGCCGACAGCGAGGCCGCCATCGCGGAGGCCAGGCGCCAGCTGAAGACGCTGTCGGCCAACGTCAGCTTCTACGGCCTGCTCAGCGCCGAAGACCTCGGCGGCCAGTTCGCCTTGCCGCCCAAGCCGTTGCCGCTCACGCCGCTGGAACGCGGGCTGGCGCACGCGAACGCCGGACTGCAGCGCGCACTCGCGCTCAGCGCACTCGACATGCGCGACGAAGGCCGCCGCGAGTGGAACTACACGCTGCGCGGCATGAGCGAGCGCGACCTGCTCGCCGCCGCGCAATGGGCCTGCGACCAGAACGACTGGCAGCTGTGCATCAACACCAGCGAGCGCACCAAGGTCGAGATCGACATCGCGCAGAGATACCCCCTGCCGTACCGGCGCGAGATCGTCGAGGCCGCCACCAACGCGGGGCTCGATCCGGCCTTCGTCTTCGGCCTGATCCGCCAGGAGACGCGCTTCATGGGCAACATGCGCTCGGCCGTCGGCGCCAACGGCCTGATGCAGCTGATGCCGGCCACGGCCAAGTGGGCGGCGAAGAAGGCCAGCATTCCGTACCGGGTCGACATGATCACCGACTCGTCGACCAACCTGCGCATCGGCAGCTTCTATCTGAAGCTCGTTCTCGACAGCTTCGGCGGCTCCGACCCGATGGCCGCGGCCGCCTACAACGCCGGCCCGGCGCGGCCGCGGCGCTGGCGCGGCGGCCTGATGCTGGCGCCGGAAGTGTGGACCGAGAACGTGCCGTTCTACGAGACGCGCGACTACGTCAAGAAGGTGATGACCAACGCCGCCATCTACGCCGCGCTGCTGGGCAACAAGGGCCCGCAGCTGCGTCCGCGGCTGGGCCCGCAGATCGGCCCGCGCGACGCCGAGCAGCCGCCGGCGCCGGACATGCCATGAAGACCTACGTCGTCGGCGGCGCGGTGCGCGACGGTCTGCTCGGCGAGCCGGTCAACGACCGCGACTGGGTCGTCACCGGCGCGAGCCCGCAGGACATGGTCGATGCCGGCTACCTGCCCGTGGGCAAGGATTTCCCCGTCTTCCTGCATCCGCAAACGCACGAGGAATACGCGCTCGCGCGCACCGAGCGCAAGACCGGGCCGGGCTACCGCGGCTTCGAGGTCCACGCCGCGCCCGACGTCACGCTGGAGGACGACCTGATCCGGCGCGACCTGACGATCAACGCGATCGCGCAGCAGGAGGACGGCACGCTGATCGACCCGTACGGCGGCCAGCGCGACCTGGCCGCGAAGGTGTTGCGCCACGTCTCCGGGGCCTTCGCCGAAGACCCGGTGCGCATCCTGCGACTGGCGCGCTTCGCGGCGCGCTGGCCCGCGTTCGGCGTCGCGCCCGAGACCACGGCGCTGATGCAGCAGATGGTCGCGGCCGGCGAGGTCGACGCGCTCGTCGCCGAGCGTGTGTGGCAGGAGCTGTCGCGCGGGCTGATGGAACGTGCGCCGGCGCGCATGTTCGAGGTGCTGCGCAGCGTCGGCGCGCTGAGCAAGTTGATCCCCGAGGTCGACGCGTTGTTCGGCGTGCCGCAGCCGCCCGCGCATCATCCGGAGATCGACACCGGCGTGCACACGCTGATGGTGCTGGATCGCTGCGCCGCGACGGCCCAGCCGCTGCCGGTGCGCTACGCCTGCCTGGTGCACGACCTCGGCAAGGGCACGACGCCCGCCGACGTGCTGCCGCGCCACCTCGGCCACGAGCAGCGCGGCGAAGACCTGATCCGCGGCGTCAACGAGCGTCTGCGCGTGCCCGTGGACTGCGGCGAGCTCGCGCTGCTGACGGCGCGCGAGCACACCAACGTCCACGCGAGCGAGAAGCTCAACGCCGCGGCGATCATGCGGCTGCTGGAGCGCTGCGACGCGTTCCGCCGCCCCGAGCGCTTCCTGCAGATGCTGGCGGCCTGCGAGTGCGACGCCACCGGCCGGCTGGGCTTCGAGGACAGGCCCTATCCGCAGCGCGCGCGCCTGGCTGCCGCGCTCAAGACCGCGCAGGACGTCGACACGCGCGCCGCGTCGTCGCAGGCCATCGAACGCGGCTTGAAGGGCCCGGCGATCGCCGACGCGATCCGCCAGGCCCGCGTGAAGGCGCTCGCAATCGCATTGAAGACGGACACCGACGAACCATGAAGATTCCCGCCAGAGAGACCGCCCTCGTCGTCATCGACATGCAGACGATCCTGTTCGACCCCGAACCGCCCGAGGCCGAACAGGTCGTCACGCGCATCAACGGCCTCGCGTCGCGCGCGCGCGAGGCCGGCGTGCCGGTGGTGTGGGTGCAGCACGAGACGGCCGCCGGCGACCTGGTGGCCGACACGCCGGGCTGGCAGCTGCATCCGGGCCTCGCCACCGCGCCGTCCGACCTGTTCGTGCGCAAGACGATGTCCGACGCCTTCCTGCGCACCGAACTGCACGCGCAACTCGCCGAGCGCGGCGTGCGCCACCTCATCGTCTGCGGCTATTCGAGCGAGTTCTGCGTCGACTCCAGCGTGCGCGGCGCCGCGTCGCGCGGCTACGCCGTCACGCTGGCCGCCGACGCCCACACCTCGCACGACAAGCCGCACGCCACCGGCCTGCAGATCCGCCTGCACGAGAACGAGACGCTGCGCAACATCAGCAGCTTCCATGTCGTGATCGACGCGGTGCCGGCGGCGGAGGTCGCGTTCGGCTGAAGTCCCGCTGCTCGACAGCAAGGCACAATCGGCGCCCATGGCTTCTGAACGCATCGGCTACATCAATCCCGATCGCGGCTACGTCCGCGTCAAGACCGGCTTCTCCTGGCCGGCGTTCTTCTTCGGCACGCTGTGGGCGATCGCCAAGGGACTGTGGCTCGTCGCGCTCGCGATGCTCGTGCCCGAGGCGGCGCTCTGGTTCTGCAGCGGCTTTGCCGAAGCCCACGGCAATGCCGGTCTGGCGGGCGCGGGACTGCTGTTCCAGCTCGCATACCGGGTGGTGTGCGGCCGTTACGCCAACGGCTGGTGGCGCGCGAAGCTGCTGCGCCGGGGCTACAAGCCGACCGGCTCGAAGAAGTAGCGCGCGTCGCTCGTCACTTGATCCAGGCGATCGCGCTCGCGATCAGCATCAGCACCACGCTGCTGCCCAGCGGCAGGAAAAACTCGCGGTTGCCGATGCGAAAGCGCACGTCGCCCGGCAGCTTGCCGAAGCCGTGGCGGCTCATCCAGTCGCCGAAGCGGTTGAAGACGAGCAGGCAGATCAGGATGATCAGCAGGAAGCGCATCGGCCTCGCTGACCTCAGAGCATGTGCGAGCGATCGCCCGCGCGAAAGCCGATGGCGTCCAGCTCGCAGCCGCGCGCCAGCGCGATCACCTTGAACAGCTCGCCCATCTCGTGCTCGTTGACGAGCTTCTGCGCGTTGGCGCGCTCGCCGACGCTGGCCGCGGCCAGCAGGTCGACCAGGCCGCAGTTGATCAGGAAGCGCGCCTGCGAGGTGTAGCCCAGCACCGTCAGGCCGGCCTCCTGCGCCGCCAGCGCGATGCCCGAGAAGTTGACGTGGGCGGTGATGTCCTTGTCGCCGATGTCGGCCAGCGGATCGCCGTCGGCCCGGTGCGCCTGGTGGCACATCAGCGTGCCGCCGAGGCGTTGCGGGTGGTAGTACTCGTGCTCGGGAAAGCCGTAGTCGACCAGGATCGCGATGCCGTGCTGCAGGCGGTCGGCCAGGCTCGCGACGAAGCTCTCGGCGATGGTGTGGATCTCGGTGACGCTGCCGTCGATGAAGAAGCCGTCCATCAGCGCCGACGCGGCCTGCGTCTCGCCTTCGAGCGAGAACGGGTCGTCCAGGTCCGCGAACGCAAAACGATGGCTGCCGTCGTTGGCCGGATCGACCGCGCGCGCGGCAGACGCCGGATCTTGCAGGTCGACGACGCCGCGCTCGTGCCAACGGCCGCCCGAGCGATGCAGCAGCTTGACCGGCATCGCGTCGAGCACCTCGTTGCCGACGACCACGCCCTCGATCGTCGCGGGCCAGGCGTCCAGCCACTGCACGCGCGGCGCGAAGCGCGCGAGGCGCGCCTGCTGGCGTTCGCGCAGCGGCCCAGACAGTTCGACGATGGTGTAGTCCACCGGGATGCGCAGCATGCCGTCGTCGTCGGCGTCGTCGGCGTCCAGCGCCTCGAGGATCTGCTCGGCGAGCGCGCCGGTGCCGGCGCCGAACTCGTAGACGCGGTCGGTGCCGGACGCGGCCAGCGCCTCGCGCACCTGCACGGCCAGCGCGCGGCCGAAAAACGGCGACAATTCGGGGGCGGTGACGAAATCGCTGCCGCCCTCGGGCCCCAGGCCGAAGATGCGGCGTCCGCCGCTGTAGTAGCCGAGGCCCGGCGCGTAGAGCGCCTCCGCCATGAAGTCGTCGAAGGGCATCCAGCCGCCGGCCGCGGCGATGCGGGACGCGATCCGCGCGACCAGCGCGTTGTCTGGCGGCGGGGCGGTCGAGGAATCTGTCGTGGCGCCCGGTTCTCCGGGCCTGGAATTGCGCTGCATCGAATCAAATTGTAGGGATCATGGCCACCGCCCACCACCCTGAGGCCGAAAAGACATCCGCCAGCACCGCGCGGCCGGTGGCGCTCGTCACCGGCGCCGCGCGCCGCATCGGGCGCGTCATCGCGCTGGAGCTGGCGCACGCGGGCTTCGACATCGCGCTGCACCACCGCGGCAGCGATGCGCATTCGGTGGCCGAGGCCACGGCCACGGCCGGCGAACTGCGCGACGCCGGCGCCCGCGTGGCGCTGTTCGCGGCCGACTTCGCCGACCCGTCCGCGACCGCCGCGCTGCTGCCCGCGATCGCGCAGGACTTCGGCCGCGTCGACGCGGTCGTCAACAGCGCGTCGCGCTTCGAGTACGACAGTCCGACCGCGTTCGACGCCGCGCTGCTCGAATCGCTGACGCGCAGCAACGTGGCCGCGCCGGTCGCGCTCGCGCAGGCGCTCGCCGCGCAGGTTCCCGCGCAGGCGCGTCACGCGCGCGTGACCCCGTGCGTCGTCAACATCCTCGACCAGAAGCTGCACAACCCGAATCCCGACTACTTCTCGTACACGCTGACCAAGGCCGCGCTCGCGCAGGCCACGGTGCTGCTGGCGCAGGCGCTGGCGCCGGCGGTGCGCGTGTGCGGCGTGTCGCCGGGCATCACGCTGGTGTCCGGCCCGATGGACGAGGCCGAGTTCGCCAAGGCGCACAAGCTCACCGCGCTGGGCCGCTCGTCCACGCCCGAGGACATCGCACGCGCCGTGCGCTTCCTCATCGAATCGCCCGCGATCACCGGCATCGACCTCGCCGTCGACGGCGGCCAGCACCTCGTCGGACAGCCGCGCGACGTGCTGTTCCTGGCCCGCGGAAAATGAGCCCCCTCGCTCCTCCCGTCGCTGCCCCCCGAGGGGGAGCTCGGATTGGCCCTCGGATGTGATCCTCGCTTCCCGACAACTTAAGAAGACCTCGTCATGAACAGCCTCCTGCATCACCCGACTCTCATGGACTGCCGGCGGCTGTTCCTGCGCAACTACGAGGTGATGATCAACATCGGCGTCCACGATTTCGAGAAGAAGGGCGAGCAGCGCGTGCTGATCAACGTCGACCTCTACGTGCCGCTCGCGACGTCCACGCCGCACGCCGACCAGCTCCACGAGGTGCTGGACTACGACTTCATCCGCTCGACGATCGCGACGCGCATGTCCAAGGGCCACGTGCACCTGCAGGAGACGCTGTGCGACGACGTGCTGGCGCTGATGCTGGCGCATCCCAACGTGCGCGCGGCGCGGGTGTCGACCGAGAAGCCCGACGTCTATCCGGACTGCGAGGCCGTCGGCGTGGAAGTGTTCGGCCTGAAGGAAGCAGCATGAGCCTCGAGCAACGCGACGACGCGATCGCCGAACCGGCACCGGCCCAGTTCGACGAGCAGGCCACGGCCGCCAAGCGCAAGGCCGCCTACGAGATCAACAAGCTCTCGAAGCGCCTGCACCGCCAGGTCGGCGCCGCCATCATCGACTTCAACATGATCGAGGAAGGCGACAAGGTGATGGTGTGCCTGTCCGGCGGCAAGGACAGCTACGCCATGCTAGACGTCCTGCTGTCGCTGCGCGAGCGTTCGCCGGTGAAGTTCGGCATGATCGCGGTCAACCTCGACCAGAAGCAGCCAGGCTTCCCGGAGCAGGTGCTGCCCGACTACCTGCGCGCGCGCGGCGTGCCGTTCCACATCGAGGAGCAGGACACCTACTCCATCGTCACGCAGCACATCGAGCCCGGCAAGACGATGTGCTCGCTGTGCTCGCGCCTGCGCCGCGGCATCCTGTACCGCGTGGCCGGCGAGCTCGGCTGCACGAAGATCGCGCTGGGCCATCACCGCGACGACATCGTCGTGACGATGTTCATGAACATGTTCTTCGGCAGCCGACTGAAGGGCATGCCGCCCAAGCTCGTCAGCGACGATGGGAAGAACGTCGTGATCCGCCCGCTCGCCTACGTCAACGAGGACGACCTGGTGCGCTGGGCCGCGCACCGCGAGTTCCCGATCATCCCGTGCACGCTCTGCGGCAGTCAGGACAACCTGCAGCGCGTGCAGATCAAGCAGATGATCCGCGAATGGGACAGGCAGTACCCCGGCCGCATCGAGAACATCTTCACCGCGATGGGCAACATCACGCCGTCGCACATGATGGATCGCGCGCTGTTCCCGTTCACCACGATCCAGGCCAGCGGCCGGCCCGAGCCCGGCGGCGACATCGCGTTCGACGAGGACGAGCAGTGCGGCACGCCCACGCCGGGCGTGATCCGCATCGTCTGACGCGACTGAACCGCGGCGCGCCGCGACGGGATAGACGAGAGCGGTTGCCGATCGCCCGCAAGGCTTGCGACAGCCTCTGGAAAGCGCTCGCGCAGGCGCGCCGCATGCCGGTACATACTCGAGTTACACGCGAGCGCGACGCTCGCCATCGAGGTGCCGTGGTTGGCACCTGGGAGCCTGTCATGACCTTGATCCACAGCATTCAACGCATCACGTCGGCCGCGGCACTCGCGGGCGCGGCGCTGCTCGCCGGCTGCGCCACCCTGAACTCGGTCGACACCTCCGTCGCCACCTTCGGCGACTGGCCCGCCGGCGTCACGCCGGGCACCTACGCGTTCGACCGCCTGCCGTCGCAGGAGAAGAATCCGCAGCGCCAGCAGTCGCTGGAGAACGCCGCCGCGCAAGCGCTGGCCAGCGCCGGATTCCGCCCGGCCACCGACGGCGCCAAGCCCGCGGTGATGGTGCAGATCGGCGCGCGCACCGAGCGCTTCGAGCAGGCACCCTGGGACGACCCGTTCTGGTGGGGCGGCCCGCGCCGCTTCGGCTACGGCGGCTGGGTCGGCCCCGGCCCGTGGGGTCCGTGGGGCCCGTACGGCTACCGCCGCGGCATCTGGGCACCGTTCCCGCCGCAGCCCGACGTCTACCTGCACGAGGTGGCGCTGCTGATCCGCGACGCCGGCACCGGCAAGGCGCTCTACGAGACGCGCGCCAGCTCGGACGGCTACAGCTCGGGCGGCGACCGCCTGCTCGCGGCGATGTTCGACGCGTCGATGAAGGAGTTCCCGCGCACCGACGACCGCGCGCACAACGTGCGTGTCGAGCTGCCGATGGTGCCGTCGGCGATGCCGGTAGCTCCGGCCGCGAGCGGTTCCAGCGCCTGATCCGGTTGCGCTGATCGCGCGCTTGCGATAATTCCGGTTCCTCAGGCGAACCGGAATTCTCTTATGGCACTCAGCGTCGTGATCATGGCGGCGGGCAAGGGCACGCGGATGCGCTCGGCGCGACCGAAGGTGCTGCACGCGCTCGGCGGCAAGCCGCTGCTGGGTCACGTCGTGACCACGGCCGAGGCGCTCGCCCCCGAGCGCTGCATCGTCATCACCGGCCATGGCGCCGAGGCCGTCGAGGCCGCGTTCGCGGGCGAGCAGCGCGTGTTCGTGCGCCAGCTGCCCCAGCTGGGCACCGGCCACGCCGTGCAGCAGGCCGTGCCGGCGCTGCCGGACGACGGCGTCACGCTCGTCCTCAACGGCGACGTGCCGCTGATCCGCGAGGCGACGCTGCGCGCGCTGGTCGAGGCCTGCGCCGGCACCAAGCTCGCGCTGCTGACGGTGGATCTGGCGAACCCGTTCGGCTACGGCCGCATCGTGCGCACTGCCGAACCCGGCGACGCCGACGGCATCGGCGCCGTCCAGGCCATCGTCGAAGAGAAGGACGCGACGCCGCTGCAGCGCCAGATCAGCGAGGTCTACACGGGCATCCTGGCCGCGCCCACCGCGCTGCTCAAGCAATGGCTGGCGCGCCTGACGAACCAGAACGCGCAGGGCGAGTACTACCTGACCGACGTCGTCGCGCACGCGGTGGCCGACGGCGTCGAGGTCTGCACGGCCTCCGCCAGGGACGAGACCGAGGTGCTGGGCGTCAACAGCCCGCTGCAACTCGCCGACCTCGAGCGCCGCCTGCAGCGCCGCCACGCCGACGCGCTGATGGAGGCCGGCGTGCGCCTGGCCGACCCGGCGCGCTTCGACCTGCGGGGCACGCTCGCGTGCGGCATGGACGTCGAGATCGACGTCGGCTGCGTCTTCGAGGGCGCGGTGACGCTGGGCGACGGCGTGCGCATCGGCCCGCATTGCGTGATCCGCGACGCCCAGATCGCGGCCGGCGCGGTGATCCATCCGTTCACGCACGTCGAGGGCGCGAGCGTCGGCGCGGGCGCGCTGGTCGGGCCGTTCGCGCGGTTGCGGCCGGGAGCGAAGCTGGGCTCGGAGGTGCACATCGGCAACTTCGTCGAGGTGAAGAATTCGACGCTGGCCGATGGCGCCAAGGCCAACCATCTCGCGTACCTCGGCGATGCCACCGTCGGCGAGCGCGTCAACTATGGCGCGGGCAGCATCACGGCGAACTACGACGGGGCCAACAAGCATCGCACCGTGATCGGGGCCGACGTGCACGTGGGATCGAACTGCGTACTCGTTGCGCCGGTGACGATCGGGGATGGCGCGACCATTGGCGGCGGATCGACGATCACCAAGGAAGTTGCTGCGGGGTCGCTCGCAATCGGGCGGGCGCGGCAGGTGGCGTTTGCGAACTGGTCGCGGCCGCAGAAGAAGGCGAAGTAGGTTTTCGTTGTTGCTCGCCTGCGGTGTTGTTTGCCGGCCGCGCAGCGGCCGGCAAACGGCGCTGCAGGCAAACAATCAAACCGAGTCAGCTGTCGCCTTCGCCAGACACAAGTCCTCCCAAGCCTTCGCCTTGTCCGGCATGTTCCGCAGCAGATAGGCCGGGTGGTAAGTGACGATGACCGGGATGCCCTCGTAGCGATGCACCCGCCCGCGCAGCCGACCGATCGCCTCGTCGGACTTCAGCAGTTGCTTCACGGCGAAGCGCCCCATCACCAGGATCAGCTTCGGCTGCACCAACGCCAACTGCCGCTTGAGGAAGGGCTCGCAGCGCGCCAGTTCGTCCGGCTCCGGATTGCGGTTGCGCGGCGGCCGGCACTTGAGGGTGTTGGCGATGAAGACGCGCCGCGCCGGATCGCCGGCCTGGTCGTCCTCGCGGCCCTCGCCCGAGTCGGCGCGGCGCGACTGCCCGACCGCGCGCAGCATCTGGTCGAGCAACTGGCCGGCCGGGCCGACGAAGGGCTCGCCCTGCAGATCTTCCTGCTCGCCCGGCGCCTCGCCGACGATCATCCAGTCGGCCTGCGCATGGCCCACGCCGAAGACGGTCTGGCGCCGGCTCTCGCACAGGCCGCAGGCCGTGCAGGCGGCGACGGCGTCCTGCAGCGGACCCCAGGCCAGCGTGGCGATGTTGGCGGCGCGCTCGGCGAGCAGCGGGTCGACGATCGCCTCCTGAACCGACTGCGCCGCGGCGGCGATCGAGGTCGTCGCGCGCGCGGGCGCGGGCGGGCGCACGGGCGGCGCCGCGGGTGCAGGCGCAGGTGCGAGAGGACGCTCCTGCGCCACGGCTGGCATCGCGGGCGCCTCGACGGCTCGCTCGACGACAGCCGTCTCCGCGGCGGCTTCGGCAACAGCCACCGCCGCGACCGCGGGCGTCGCCGACGCTGCCGGCGACCACAGCCGCACGCCCATCGCGGCCAGCATGCGCCGTTGACGCTCGTTCCAGCTCATTGTTCCGCCTCGCGCACCAGCAGGCGCGTCATCAGGATCGCGTCCTCGCGCTGCCCGGCCGGCGCGGGATAGTAGTCGCGCCGGCGGCCGGCCTCGGCGAAGCCCTCGCGCTCGTACAGCGCGCGTGCCCGCGCATTGCTCTCGCGCACCTCGAGCCACACCGCCGTCGCCGCGAAGCTCGCGCTCAGCGCATAGAGCTCGGCCAGCAACCGGCGCGCGTGGCCCTGGCCTTCGTGGCGCGCCGCCACCGTCACGTTGAGCAGGTGCATCTCCTCGAAGCCGGGCATCGCGACGAAGTAGCCGATCAGCTCGCCGTCGCCGGCGATCAGCACGCGCGCCAGGTAGCCGGCCGCGATCGAGTCGATGAAGTTGCCGCGTGTCCATGGAAACGGATAGGCCTCCACCTCGATGGCCAGCACGGCGTCGAGCTGGCTGACCGTCATGACGCGCAGCGACGGCGCGCCGCCGCTGCGCGGCGCGATCTCGGAACGCACCGCGCTCATCGCGCCGCCCCTGCCGCATCGCGCAAGGCCTTCGCGGCCTCGCGTTCGGCCGTGGTCTGGGCGACCTTGTCGCGCAGGTAGACCGGCAGGGCCTGGTCGGCCGGCACCGCGTCGCCGCGCGCGAAGCCGGCGGCGGCCAGCCAGGCGAGCGCCGCGGCGCGGCCCAGTTCGTCGGCGGCGCGCCGTGCGGCGCCGGTCTGCAGGCGATCGCCGAAAGCCGACAACGCGGAGCCGGCGACGAACGCGGGCGGCGCGTCGCGCCACCGTGCGTGCAAGGCCTCGGGCGTGGTCAGCGACGGCTCGACCACCGGCGACCAGCCGGCGTCGCCGTCGTCGCGATAGCAGCCGGCGTAGATCTCGTCCATGCGCGCGTCCATCGCGACCCAGACGACCGCTCCCGTGCCGAGGCCGGCATGGCGCGCGGCGTCCTCGGCGACGATCGCGAGGCTGTCGACCGGCACCACCGGCAGCCCCTGGCCGTACGCCAGCCCCTGCGCGACGGCGCACGCGGTGCGCAGGCCCGTGAAGCCGCCGGGGCCGCGGCCGAAGGCGACGGCGTCGAGGTCGGCGAAGCGCCAGCCCACGCGCTGCAGCAGTGCCATCAACATCGGCAGCGCCTGCGCGGACGCGGCCGCGCCGCCGTCCAGATCGAGGTGCTCGATGCGGCAGGCCGCGCGTGCCAGCGCGGCGCCGGGCGCACGGCCGTCGTCGATGGCGGCGAGCGCCAGCCGTTCGGTGGCGCTGTCGATGGCCAGCAGCTTCACGCGCGCGTCCCTGCCCGAACGGACGCGAGCGAAAGGCTTGGAGCGGAAGCGATGGGGACGAGCCGGGACATGGCAAGAAGTGTAGCCGTGCGATCATCGACCTGCCCCGGACGCGCCGGTCGTCGCGGGCCCGAACGACGCATTCCGACACGCCCATGCCCTCCCTGATCCGGCTCGCCGCCCTCGCCCTGCTGGGCACCGCCCTCGCCGCCGAAGCGGCGCCCACCGCGACGTGGACCTTGCCGCCGACGATCGCGACGGCCCTGGACAAGGCGCACGTGCCGCAGAGCGCGCTCGCGCTGTGGGTGCAGCCGGTGGACGCGGCCTCGCCGTCGTGGGGCTGGAATCCCGACTTCGGCGTCAATCCGGCCTCGGTGTTCAAGCTCGCGACCACCAGCGCGGCGCTCGAGACGCTGGGGCCGGCGTGGACGTGGAAGACCGGCGTCTTCGTTACCGGCCCTATCCGCAACGGCGTGCTGGACGGCTCCGTCGTGATCGTCGGCACCGGCGATCCGAGCCTCGTGATGGAGCGCGTGTGGCTGCTGCTGCGCCAGCTGCGCGACGCCGGCGTGCGCGACATCCATGGCGACATCGTGCTCGATCACAGCGGCTTCGCGCCCAGCGCGCGCTCGGCGGCGGACTTCGACAACGCGCCGTCCGAGCCCTACAACGTGCTGCCCGATGCGCTGCTGATGAACTTCCGCTCGGTCACGCTGAGCTTCCAGCCCGATGCGCAGGCGCACGTCGCGCGCGTCACAGCGGAGCCGAAGCTGGCCGGGCTCGCGATCGATGCGACGGTGCCGCTGTCCAAGGGCGGCTGCGAAGACTGGCGCGGCGGCCTGCAGCTGAGCGCGGACGACGCGACGCACTGGCGTTTCGCCGGCCGCTATCCGGCCAGCTGCGGCGCGCGCAACTGGCCGCTGGCCTACCCCGACCCCGCGAGCTACGAGAGCCGCCTGGTGACGGCGTTGTGGCGCGAGGCCGGCGGCAGGATCACGGGCAAGGTGCGCGACGGCACGCTGCCCGACGGCGCCAAGCTCGCCTTCACCTTCGAGTCGCCGCAGCTCGCGCAGATCGTGCGCGACATCAACAAGTACAGCAACAACACGATGGCCGAACAGCTGTTCCTGACGCTCGCGTGGAACGCGTCGTCGGAGCTGTCGGCGACGGCCACCGACGTCAAGCAGGAACAGGCGCGCGCCGTGCTGATGCAATGGCTGCACGAGCGCCTGGGCGCCGCGGCCGACGGCATCGTCGTCGTCAACGGCTCGGGCCTCGCGCGCGAGACGCGCATCAGCGCGCGCACGCTCGCGCAACTGCTGCAGTCGGACTGGAACAGCCCGATCATGCCGGAGCTGGCGAGCTCGCTGCCGATCAACGGCGTCGACGGCACGCTGCGCAAGAGCACCGCGCTGGCCGGCCGTGCGCACCTGAAGACGGGCTCGATGCGCGATGTCGTCGCGGTGGCCGGCTTCGTGCAGGCCGACAGCGGACGGCGCTACATCCTCGTGGCCGTGATCAACGATCCGAACGCCGGCGCCGCGCGGCCGGCGCTCGACGCGGCGATAGCCTGGGTCGAGCGCGACCCCGCGAAGACGCCATGAAAAAAACCCGCGGGCATCGCTGCACGCGGGATTTGTCGCGAAGGCCGCAAGCGGCCTCGCATGACGCTCAGAACGTGTAGCCGATCGACGCGTTGATCGAGACCGGATTCAGGCGCGCCCGGGTCTCCTGGCCGGTCGACAGCGACGCCTTCGTGTTGATGAAGGTCTTGAGCACGGCAGCATCGAGGAACCAGTGCTTGTCGATCTTGTAGTTCGCGCCGGCTTGCAGCGTGCCGCCCCATTCGGTGTCGCCGCCGATGGTGGTGGCCGGGCCGCCCGGGTCGGTGACCGCCGTCAGCGCGGCCGAGCCCTTGGTGCCGTAGAACTTCGCGAACGTGGGGCCGGCGCCGACGTACGGACGGAACGGGCCGTCCGCGGCCAGGAAGCGGTACTGCAGCAGCACCGTCGGCGAGATCTGGTGGATCGAGCCGATCTTGCCGACGCCGGAGACCGCGCCCGCGCCTTCGATGTCGTGCTTGTACGGCAAGCCGCCCAAGGCTTCGACCGAGATGTCGTCCGTGATCATGTACGTCGCGGTGGCGAACAGCGCGCTCGCGGACTTGATGTTGATCTGCGAGCCGGGCAGCGAAGGCGCCGACAGGTCGCTGCTGCGCACCTTGGGCATGATCTTGTTCCAGCCGAGCTGGACCATCACGTTGCCAGCGGCCTGGGCATGTGCGGCGCCTGCGCCGCACACGGCAGCGGCGGCGACGAGAGCGGATGCAATGGATTGCTTCTTCATGAATATGTCCTTGCGAGTGTCTCGACCGCCGGCTTACAGCCAGCCCTTGATGGCCATCTGTTCGCCGACGAGCTCGGACAGGAGGCGGTAGCCGTAAGGCGTCGGATGGACGCCGTCCGCGTACTCATACGTGTTGGCAGCCGTGGCGGGCGCGGCCGACGCGGCGGGAGCCACCGCAGCGATCAGCGTGTTCTTCGTGCAGAGCAGCGAGCTGGAAGAAGTGCAGACCGGCGTCGTGACGTCGGTCAGGCCGTACTGCGCCTTGTTCGTCGCCTGGTCTTCGCTGGCGCTGAACGCATCGACCAGCAACAGCGAGGGTCCGGCCTGCAGCTTGGCAGCGAGTTCGGTGTTGAAGGTCTGCACCAGCGACTTGGTCAGCGCCTGTCCCGAAGCGCCCGTCGCGATGGCCGACGGAGTCAGGCTGGCGTCGGGGATGTTGACGACCACGACGTGCGTCGCACCGTTGGCGAGGATCATCGTGTTGACGTCGTTGGCCAGGTCGTCGGCCGCCGTCGTCATCGCGGCCACCGCTCCCGCGATCGCGGTGTCCTGAGGCATGCCGGCCGTGACCTCGGCCTGGACGGTCGCCGTCTGGATGAACACGTCGTTGGCGCCTGCCAGCACCGTGACCAGCGTCGTCGCCGAGAACGTCGGCGAAACGTCGGTGAGGTAGTTCTGGATCTGGTCGTGCACCGGGATCGTCAACGCGCCAAGGGCGTCGCCGAACGTCGTCGGATCGGACGGGTTGAACAGGTTGACGTTGCCCGGCCCGACTGCCGCGGTGACGCGCGAGCCGCCCTGCGCATAGTTCAGGCACGGCGTTGCGCCGGTGTCGTGGAAGGCGATCGGTACCGGAGCGACCCCGACGACCGCCTGGATCGTGTTGAGGCCGGTCTCGGCGGCGCACGGCTGCGTCAGCTTCAACGTGGCGGCGAGGAACTCCGTCCAGTTGATGTACAGCAGGCCGGTGGCGCCGACGCCGTTGATCGAGAAGTGGCCGCCACCCGCCAGGGCCACGGCACCGACGTCGTAGGAACCGACGTCGCTCAGGCTGTCCCCGAAGTTGACCATCTGCGTGAACGCGACGCGCGGCGACTGGTCGCCGGCGTCATTGCCGCCGCAGCCAGCCAGGAAGGCCGCGGCCGCCAGGGCCGTGGTCAAGACGTGGAATTTCTTCATGTGCACCTCGCCAAACGAAGAGTCAAAGACATTAATCGAACGGTCGTTCGATTTCAGGAAAAACTATACGCACGCAGCCCGAAAGGGCCCCTGGGGGCTAACCCTGTCGGCTACACGCAAAACAACACAACCTGACTGCGCGCGCCGCCGACGTTATGTTGCGAGCGCACCCCTGTGAAGACAAAAGGCCCTCGTGCGACTTGGACGTCGTGCGAGGGCCACATGCTGCGGCGCAGCAGCAGAATCAGGTTTGCATCGAAGCCGAAAATGAGTCTGGCCGCGCCGCGCGGGCGCGCCTGCTCACGCGCGATCAGATCAGAACGGGTTCGAGTGCGCGCGGCCGACGGCCTGGCTGCCGATCTGCGCCTGCATCACCGAACCGAGGCGCGTGGCGTCGGCCCACATGAAGGCGGACTGGGCCGCCTGACCGGTCGCCGGATCGGGGCGCAGCGTGAGGCTGGAGCAGGTGGGCAGCGGCGCGCTGTCGAGGCAGCCATAAGTCTGGTTGTCGTTGGCGATCAGCCCGAACGAGCCGGGGCTGCGCACCGCGTTGCGCACCAGGTCGTCGACCAGCACGAGGCCGATCTTGCTGCCGTCGTTGATGATGTTGCTGCGCAGGCCCACGTTGAACTGCGTGCTCATGTCCGACAACAGCTGGGCGCGGTCGAAGTCGCCGCGCTGCTCTTCGACATAGGAGAACGGGGAGTTGCTCATGTCGGGCACGGTCAGGATGATCACCTTGGCGCCGGCGTTCGCGATCTGGTTGACTACGCCGGCGAGCGTCGCGCCCTGCTCCTTCATGTCCGCCAGCAGCACGCTCTCGTCGCCGGTGGCGTTGGCCTCGTAGTCGTTGAGGATGTCGTGCATGCCGACCCAGATCGTGACCAGGTCGTTGCCGTTGAAGGTGTCGCCGGCCGTGAACGCGGCCACGTTCTGCACGACGTCCGCCACCGTGCCGTTGAGGGTGGTGTTGTCGATCGCATTGGTCTCGAACGAGGCGTTGGGGTTGCAGTTGGCGAAGGTCAGGCCGTACGAAGTGGCGAGCGCCTGCGTCCAGATCGGGGAGACCGTGCAGTCGACCGCCCCGGTCGTCGCGGAGATGCCGTTGATGCTGTACTTCAGACCCTGCGGGCCCTCGAGGCGGCTGCTTTCGTCGCCGAAGACGAGCAGGCGCGCCGGCACGAAGGCCTGTTGCTGGTAGGTGCCGCCGCCGCAGGACGCGAGCGCGGCCAGTGCGCCGGCTGCGGCCATTCCCGTGACCGCTCGCATCGCGATGCGGCCCAGGCGTTCTTTGAAAAGCATTCGTTCTCCTGTTGGATTCGGCTGGACTCCGGCGCCTGCCCTCGCAGACCCGCAATCCTCAAGATGTCTATGCAGCGGCCGCGCGCTGCAAGCGGTCGCGAACGCCCTCCCACGCCGGAGCGTCGGGAGGCGTCTCGACCCAGATCAGACTGGCACCGCTGGCGTCGAGTTCACGCAGCGCAGAAAAAAGTTCGTGCGCCGCGGCGACCGGATTGTCCGGCATCGCGCGATAGGCGCGCACCGAGCGATCCGGCGTGACGGTGCGGAAATATACCGCCACCGGGTTAACGCTCGATTTCGCAAGCACGCCGAGCGCGACACGCAACTGGTCGGCGGGCATCAGCCGCAGCTTCGCGCGCGGCGCGTAATGCGCCTCCAGCGTGCCCGAGGCGCGCGGCGCATCGAAGCCCGCTTCGCGCAGCGGGTGCCCGAGCACGGCCTCGATCTGCTCGCGCGTCAGCACGCCCGGGCGCAGCAGCGACGGCGCGCCGCGGCTGCAGTCGACGATGGCCGACTCGATGCCGGCATCGCACTCGCCGCCGTCGACGATCGTGAAGTCGTCGCCGAAGTCCTCATGCACGTGCGCGGCGCTGGTCGGGCTGATGCGGCCGAAGCGGTTGGCGCTCGGGCCGGAGACGCCGGCCACGCCCAGCGCGGCGGCCGCGTCGAGCAGCGCGCGTGCGACGGGGTGCGCCGGGCAGCGCAGGCCGATGCTGGTCTGCCCCGCGGCCGACGCCGTGCCCATGCCCGAGCGGCGCGGCACGATGACCGTCAGCGGGCCGGGCCAGAACGCGTCGGCCAGCTTCTGCGCCGCGACGGGCCACTCGCTCGCGAACGCGCGCGCGGCGGCGACGTCGCTCACGTGCACGATCAGCGGATGGTCGGCCGGCCGGCCCTTGGCGGCGAAGATCTTCGCGACGGCCGCGTCGTCGTCGGCGCGCGCGCCCAGGCCGTAGACGGTCTCGGTCGGGAACGCCACCAGCTCGCCCGCGGCCAGTTCGGCCGCGGCGCGCTGCAGGGCCGCCGTGTCGTTGCCGTCGATGATGGCCATCAGAACCCTTGCAGCCCCAGCACGGCGGCGGCCGCATTCGCGCGTTCGCGCGCGAGCGCCGGCGTCGCTGCGGTGACGGTCAGGTGGCCCATCTTGCGGCCCGGCCGCGCCTGCTTCTTGCCGTACAGGTGCAGGTGCATGCCCGGCAGCGCGAGCAGCGCGGTCCAGTCGGGCTCGCGCTCGTGTCCGTTCTCGAACCACAGCTCGCCCAGCAGGTTGACCATCTCGCACGGCGAGTGCTGGCGCGGCGTGACCAGGGGCAGCCGGGCCAGCGTGCGCACCTGCAGCTCGAACTGCGACAGGTCGCACGCGTCGATGCTGTAGTGGCCGGAGTTGTGCGGACGCGGCGCCATCTCGTTGGCGATGAGCGAGCCGTCCTCCAGCACGAAGAACTCGACGCACAGCACGCCGACGTAGTCCATCGATTCCGCGATGGCCGTCGCGCGCGCGATCGCCTGGTCGGACTGCGACTGCGTGACGTCGGGCGCCGGCACCGTGGTGAGCGCGAGGATGCCCGCGCGGTGCAGGTTCTGCTGCACCGGCAGGTTGACGATCGCGCCGTCGGCGCCGCGCGCGACGATGATGCTCAGCTCGAACTTCAGCGGCAGGCGCTTCTCGAGCACGCAGGGCACCTGGCGCAGTTGCCGCCACGCGGCCTCGAGCGCGGCACGATCGGCGACGACGACCTGGCCCTTGCCGTCGTAGCCCAGGCGCGACGTCTTCAGGATGCCGGGCAGCAGGTCGTCGGCCACGGCCGCGAGCTGCTCGGTGGTCTCGATGACTGCATGCGGTGCGCACGGCACGCCGGCGCGCTCGAAGTGCGCCTTCTCGGCGGCGCGGTCCTGGCAGATCGCCACGGCGGCGGCCGCGGGCGCGACGGGGATGTCCTGCGCCAGCGAGGCCAGCGACGGCGCGGGCACGTTCTCGAACTCGGTGGTGACGGCATCACAGCGGCCGGCCATCTCGGCCAGCGCGCGTTCGTCGTCGTACGGCGCGCACAGCTGGACGTTCGCGGCGACACCGGCAGGGCTGTCCTTGTCCGGGTCGAGCACGATGGTGTCGAAGCCGAGCGTCTGCGCGGCGTGCACGAACATGCGGCCCAGCTGGCCGCCGCCGAGCACGCCCAGGGTCGACCCGGGCGGGAGTGCGCGTTTCAAAGTCACTTCAGCTCCTGCGACATCGCGCGCGCCGCCTCGGTCTGGCGCACGCGGAACGCCTCGAGCCTGGCGCGCAGCGCGTCGTCGCGGCTGGCGAGCATGGCCACCGCGAACAGCGCCGCGTTGGCCGCGCCGGCCACGCCGATCGCGAAGGTGGCGACGGGCACGCCCTTGGGCATCTGGACGATCGAATGCAGCGAGTCGACGCCGCTGAGATGCCGGCTCGCGACAGGCACGCCCAGCACCGGCACGACCGTCTTGGCCGCCAGCATGCCCGGCAGGTGCGCGGCACCGCCGGCGCCGGCGATGATGGCCTGCAGCCCGCGCGCGACGGCGCCTTCGGCGTACGCGAACATGTCGTCGGGCATGCGGTGTGCAGAGACGACGCGCGCTTCGAAGGGAATGGCGAACTCGGCGAGAATGTCGGCAGCCGCCTTCATCGTCTCCCAGTCGCTGGCCGACCCCATGA
>Ga0302311_10000020_pt1 | contig 192888 bp, 175 predicted proteins | sample III_Palsa_N1_3_FD_200449 | JGI IMG/M metagenome (GOLD analysis project Ga0302311, IMG submission 200449) | Peat permafrost microbial communities from Stordalen Mire near Abisko, Sweden - III_Palsa_N1_3 | ecosystem: Environmental > Terrestrial > Soil > Palsa > Peat permafrost | place: Sweden...
TCCGCAGCCGCGTTAAAGCCTGTTTCTACCTCTCTGGGCTTCACAGCGCTTCTATCGACCTCAGTCGGGTCAGTTCAACTTTTTTACTGAAGATCAACATCCGTTCTCAAAGGAAACTCGCATGCGCCTTTTCAACCAAGCCGCCACTAAAATGCTGGCGGTCGCCTTCATCGCCGCCGCGATCGGCCTCAGCGCTGGTTTTGCGATCGCCGCCCAGCCTGACATGCAAGGCGCGCTCGACGCGCTGAAAGGGGCCCAGGCTCATCTGAATCGCGTCACGCAGGACAAGGGCGGACATGCCAATGCCGCCAGAAAGCTGGTTTCGGACGCGATCGACGAAGTCCAACAAGGCATCGCTTTCGGACACGCCAAGGGCGAATAGAGCCCTGCATTCGTCCGAATGCCCCAAGGGAAAGGACATTGCCGTTCTTTCCTCTTTGAACCAAGCTTTAGTCGCGTCCTTCAAAGGAAATGAAGATGTCCAGAATAGTCCTATTGGCTTCTATTATTATCGCCTTTGCTTCGTTTCCTCAAATAACAAAGGCATCGGACGCACCGGCCGCCTCGGCACCGGCAGCCCCCTCGTCAGACGCGTCCGCCAAGCCGGCAAAAGCAAAGAAGACCAAGACGGCAAAAAAAGCGGCAGACTCCTCCGCAAGCGCCTCTGCCAAAGCGCCTGCGGCCCAGAAATAGCGGGGGATTTTGGTGACAGGGATTTTGGTGACAGTGCATAAAATACTACGCGTTACTCGTGATGGGCTGACGGCCCTGATCACATATTTTCCATCGCTCTAAAATCTTTGCAGCAGCCGATCGATGTAATCCCGTTCCTCGCTCGGCCGCGCGCGTTCGCCGGCGCGGCGGCGGAGTTCGTCCAGAATCTCGCGGCTTTTCTGCATGTCGGCCTGTTCGGGGATCTGCACGTCGTTGCGGTCGACGCCGCCCTTGCCTGTGGGCGCGCGGCCGAACGGGTCGGAATCGGCGTTCTGCGGCGGCCCGTCCTCGTCGCCGTCCTGGCCCTGCATCTGTTCGGCCAGCGCGCGGGCGGCCTCTTGCAACTGGTCGAGCGCCTCGCCCTGCCGGCCGAGCGCGTCCTGACCCTGGCCGCGGCCCAGCGCGTCGACCGCATCCTTCATCGCCTTTTCGGCACGGTCGAGCGATTGGCCGGCCTGGCCACCCTGCTGGCCCATCTGCTGGCGCAACTGATCGAGCTGGCGGCGCAGGCCGTCCTGCGCGCCGGCCAGATCGCTCCCATCACCAGGCGATCCCGGCTGCTTGCCGGCGCCGCGTTGGCCGTCCTTGCCGGGCGGGCCGGGCTGGCCCGCGGCGTTGCGCTGGTTCTGCCGATAGGATCGGTCGAGCAATTGCTGCTGCTGCTGGGCCAGCGCCTGCATCTGCCGCATCGCCTTGTCGCCCGCGCTACCGCCCTGCCCGCGCCCCGGCTTGGCGGTCCTGAGCGATTCCAGCAGATCCTGCAACTGCGCCAGCGCCTCGCGCGCGGCATCCTTGGAGCCGGATTTGGCCATCTGTTCGGCCTGGTTCAGCATCCGGTCGATATCCTGCGGCGACAGGGTGCGCGACGGACCGCTCGGCTGATCGTTCTGCGCCTCGCCGTCCTTTTGCGCGTTCTCCAGCATCGCCTGCAGGTAGTGCTGGATCGCGGCGCGCAGGTCCTGCATCAGCTTCTGGATTTCGGCGTCGGGCGCGTCGCGCGCCAGCGCGTCCTGCAGCGCCTGCTGGGCCTCGCGCAGCGACTTCTGCGCGTCCGGCACATTGCCGTCCTCGATCTTGAGCGCGATCTCCCACATCATCTGCTCGACATTGGCCAATTCCGCGCCGGCCGGCTGCCGCGCCAGGGCCTGCACGGCAGCGCGCAGGCCCATGAACACGGCGAAATCATTGCGGAAGAAGCTCGGCTGGATCGAGAGATCGCCCAGGGTCTCGGCCACGACATCGGCCTGATCCGGATGGGTCACCAGCAGCTTGCGCTGCTCGATGATCGCCTTGGCGACCGGATGATGGAACTGCCGTTCGGGCAGCGTGATGCGCAGCGGCTTGGACGCCCCGGTCTGGCCGGTGGCGTCGGTCGCGATCAGGCGCAGTTCCGCCGGCAGACCGGCCCAGGGATGCGCCGTCAGGTCCTGATAGCTCGTGCCGCGCAGCTCCTTGCGGCTGACGCCGGCGGCCGGCAGGTCGATCAGCAGCGGCGCCTCGTCGTCCGCCTCGACCCGGCGGACCTCCAGGCGCAGCCCGGTGACGCCGTAATCGTCGGCCGCGTGATAATCCAGCCGTAGCGCCGCCGACGGCGTCGCGGCGGGCGGCGCGGCGAACTCGGCGGTCGGCGGCAGGTCGGGCACGATCGCCAGATCGAGCTTGGCGAGTTCGGTGCCCGATTGCGCGACGGTCAGGTGCTGCCCGTCGGTCAGTTTGGCGGTGGCGCTATAGTCGCCGCCGGCGATGGCGCCCAGCGGCGTCGCCGGATGATCGTCGAGCGTCAGATCCGGGGCGCGCCGGCCGCCATGCACCTGCACCAGCAGGGTCGAGCCGGTCGGCACCGGGACCGGCTTGTCGCTCGCCACGGTCGGATGGGTCGCATCCGTGCCGAAATAGATCGGCGGCAGGCCGGTATAGTCGGGCGGGGTAATCCACAGATCGAGCCCGGTCGCGGTCGCCGCAGCATTCCGGTCGAACAGGGGCACGAAGGCGCGGCCGAGCCGGGCGCCGGCATCGGGTCCCGCCCCGATCCAGCCGACGATGACCAGCAGCGCCAGCGCCGCACGCAAGCCGCGGGGGTCGCGTGCCAGCAGGCTGGCGTTCGGCCATTTCAGGCGCAGATGCCGGATCGAGGCCGCGACCCGGGCCTGATGGATGTCCCACACCGCCAAGGCGACCGCGTCGCCCGCGGCCGGCCGGTCGCCCAGCGTCGCCAGCGGCCGATGGGCGAGGCCGCTGTCCCGCTCCAGCCGGCGGCTGGGCGCACCGGGTGCCGGCAGGCGCATGCCGCGAATCGCCCGCGCGAAACCCCAGCCGATGCCGCCGATGAAGCCCAGCAGCAGAATCAGATGCAGCCAGCCCGGCAGGATGCTCGGCAGATCGAACAGCGCGAAGACGGCGAAGCCCAGCACGCCGGCCGTGACCGGCCACAGGGCCGGCCAGGCCCGCTCCCAGACCAGCGAGGCCCAGGCGAGCGCATGGATCAAGCCGCGGTCCGGGCGTCGCACGGCCGCCGCCGGAGCGGGCGTCAGGGGCGAGGCCGGGACCGGCGCCATCAGCCGAGCCAGCCCGGGATCTGGTCGAGGCCGATCAGCGCCTCATAGCTCGGCCGCGGCCGCACGACCGCCCAGAGGGCGCCGTTGACCAGCACTTCCGGTACCATCGGCCGCGTATTGTAGGTCGAACTCATGACCGCTCCATAGGCGCCGGCATGGGTCACCGCCAGCAGATCGCCCGGCTCGACCGGTGGCATCGCCCGGTCGCGCGCGAGGAAGTCACCAGTCTCGCAGATCGGGCCGACGACATCCACGATGGTCGATGTCGCACCCGCCGCAGGCTCGGCCACCGGCAGCACCGGATGATAGGCCTCGTACAAAGTCGGGCGAATCAAATCATTCATGGCGAAATCGCCGACGACGAAGCGGCGGGTCGCGCCCTGCTTCACGTCGATCACCGTGCCGACCAGCACGCCGGCTTCGGCCACCAGATAGCGCCCCGGTTCGAACAGCAGGGCGCAATCGAGATCGCCCACGGTGCGGCGCACGATCTCGGCATAGGCCATGACGTCGGGCGCGGGGCCGCCGTGATAGGGCACGCCGATGCCGCCACCCAGATCCAGGTGGCGGATGGCGATGCCGGCGGCGCGCAGCGTGCGGACCAGGTCGGCGACCCGGCCGAACGCCTGTTCGTAGGGCGCGAAATCGGTCAATTGCGAGCCGATGTGCAGCGCCACCGACACCGGCTCGACGCCGGGCAGTTCGGCCGCCCGGGTGAACACGCGCGGCGCCTGGTTGATGTCGATGCCGAACTTGTTCTCGGCCTTGCCGGTCGAGATCTTGGCATGGGTCAGCGCATCGACGTCCGGGTTGATCCGGATCGCGATCGGCATGCGCGTGGCCCGCGCGACGGCCAACTGGCTCAACAGTTCCAGATCGCGCTCGCTCTCGATATTGACCTGGCCGATGCCGGTCTCGAGCGCATAGACCAGTTCCGCCGCGGTCTTGCCGACGCCGGAGAACACGATGCGCGCGGGCGGAATGCCGGCCGCGACGGCGCGGCGCGCCTCGCCCTCGGACACCACGTCGGCCCCGGCGCCCAGCTTGGCCAGCGTCGCCAGCACGGCCTGGTTCGAATTGGCCTTGACCGCGTAGCAGATCTTGCCGCCGAGCGGCGCGATCGCCGCCGCGAATTGCCGGTAGCGCTGGGTGATGGCCGCGGTCGAATAGCAATAGAACGGCGTGCCGACCTCGGCCGCGATCCGGGCCAGATCGACCGCCTCGGCATGGAGCGAGCCGTGCAGATAGGTGAAATTCTCGGCCATGGCGTTATTCGGAGCTCCGCGGCTGGGTCGGGTCGTTGCTGGGGTTGCCCGGCCCAAACGCCGGGAATCCGTCTTGGTCCGGCGCCTTCGCCGGCTTGCTCGGATCGTACGGATAGGCGCGCGGATAGACGTTCTTCTCGTCCTTCGGCGCTTCCGGCGCGCCCTTCTTGCCGCAGGCGGCGAGCGGACCCGCGAGGCAGAGCGCCAGCAGGACGCCGGCAGTCAGACGATTGAGACGGCGGTTCACAGAAAACGCTCCTTCGCGGACTTGACCTGGGCAATGACTTGGGCCGGCGCGGTGCCGCCGAAACTGGTGCGGCTTTCGACCGCCTGGTCGACCGACAGGACCTGGAACACCTCGGCGGTGATGCCGGCCTCGATCGCCTGCATGTCGGCCAGTGCCAGATCCTCCAACCCGCAGCCGCGATCCTCGGCCAGCTTGACGATCGAGCCGGTGATGTGATGGGCCTGGCGGAACGGCAGGCCCAGGCGCCGGACCAGCCAGTCGGCCAGATCGGTCGCGGTGATGAAGCCGCGCGCCGTACCGGCGCGCATCGCCGCCGCATTGACCTTGAGATCGGCGATCATGCCGGTCATCGCGGCCAGGCACAGGTCGAGGGTCTCCGACACCTCGAACGTCGGCTCCTTGTCCTCCTGCATGTCCTTGCCATAGGCCAAGGGCAGCCCCTTCATCATGACCAGCAGTCCGACCAGCGCGCCGATCACCCGACCCGACTTGGCGCGGACCAGCTCGGCCGCGTCCGGGTTGCGCTTCTGCGGCATGATCGAGCTGCCGGTGGTGAAGGCGTCGCTCAGCCGGACGAACCTGAACGCGTCGGTCGTCCAGAGCACCAGCTCTTCGGCCAGGCGCGACAGGTGCATCGACAGGATCGAGGCCGCCGCCATGAACTCGATGGCGAAATCGCGGTCGGACACGCCGTCGAGCGAGTTGGCCATCGGCCGGTCGAAGCCCAGCGCCGCCGAGGTGGCAAACCGGTCGATCGGGAACGACGTCCCGGCCAGCGCGGCCGAGCCCAGGGAATTCTCATTGAGCCGCGTGCGGCAGTCTTTGAGGCGGCCGCGGTCGCGGCCCAGCATCTCGACATAGGCCAAGAGATGATGGCCGAATGTCACCGGCTGGGCGACCTGCAGATGGGTGAAGCCCGGCAGCACCGTGCCGGCATGCTGTTCGGCCTGGGCGATCAGCGCCGCCTGCAGCGCCTGGAGCTGGCGGTCGTGCCGATCAATCGCGTCACGCACCCACAGCCGGAAATCGGTCGCAACCTGATCGTTGCGCGAGCGGCCGGTGTGCAGGCGGCCGGCGGCCGGGCCGATCAGCTGCGCCAACCGCGCCTCGACGTTCATGTGGATATCTTCGAGTGCTTCGTCGAACTGGAAATCGCCGGCTTCGATCTCGGCCAAGACCTGATCCAGCCCGCGGCCAATCGCAGCACCATCCTCGGCCCCGATGATCTCCTGCTTGACCAGCATGGCGGCATGGGCCTGGGAGGCCCGGATATCCTGGGCATAGAGCCGCTTGTCGAAGCCGATCGACTGGTTGATCTTGGCCATGACGGCGGCCGGCCCGGCGGCGAAGCGGCCACCCCACATCTCGTTGGCGGGTTTGGTCGTGGTACCCTTTGCTGCGGCCGGGGCTTGATCCGCCGCCGTATCGCGGGCCATATCCGCCTTGGTCAAAATTCACTCTCCCGGAAAATCGCTAGGCACGATGTCATGAGGCTCAAGGTCAGGCTGTTCGTCTTCACGCTGCTGCTCGTCACCGGCGGGGCCGTCGCGACGGCGCTCGCCGACAAGGGCGAGGCCCCCCCGCTCGCCGGTGCGATGCACGAGTTTATCCTCCAGACTCCGCCGGCACCAGCGCCCGACGTCGCCTTTTCCGATGGCGACAACGCGACCCTGGGCTTCAAGGATTTCAAGGGCAAGGTCACCCTGGTCAATCTATGGGCCACCTGGTGCGCGCCCTGCGTCAAGGAAATGCCCTCGCTGGAGGCGTTGAAGCAGGCGCGCGGCGGCGCCGATTTCGATGTCGTCACCATTTCCGAGGATCACGGCGGGCGCAAGCTGGTCGACCCGTTCTTCGAAAAGAACAATCTGACCGCCCTGCCCCGCTATACCGACGCCGACAGCGCCGTCGGCCGCGCGTTTCGCGTGCGCGGCCTGCCGACCACCGTGCTGCTCGACCGCGACGGCAACGAGATCGGCCGCTTCGAAGGCGGCGCCAACTGGTCGGGTTCCGACGCGCTGGCGCTGATCGACTGGGCGATCAAGCACGATGGCGCCCAGCCCGAGGCGCTGCCGCCGGCACAGAAGACGCCGTAAGGCAGCGCGTGCCGCTTTCCGTCAGACCCTATCGGCCGGGCGACCTGGACGGCTTGATCGACATTTTCGGGGGTGCGATCCGGGATGTGGCCGCGAAGGACTATGATGCGGCCCAGATCGCCGTTTGGGCTCAGGTCGATCGCGAGAGCTTTGCCGCCCGGCGCCTCAGTCGACCGACCTGGGTCGCCGTCATCGACCAGATGCCGGTCGGGTTCTCGGACTTGGAGCCCAATGGCCATTTGGACATGATGTATGTTCACCCCGGCCATCAAGGCCGAGGCGTCGCGACGGCTCTGCTTCAGCAGGTCGAGACCGCCGCACGCGCCGGATCGCTCGGGCGGATCTTTACCGACGCCAGCATCACCGCGCGCCCGTTCTTCGAAAGGCGTGGGTTTCGGATCCTGACCGCTCAGCAGGTGGCCCACAGCGGGCAGACATTGACTAATTCCCGGATGGAAAAATCCCTGCTCTGAGACGCCTTAGGGCACCAGGCCGACAGATTGCGAGCGATGGCCGCCGATCAGGCGGCTGGGGCCTAGGAAGGCGGCATGCCTGCAAAGGACCCTGCGGCGACGATCCCGCTACGGGAACAAATCACTTGATCCCAAGATGGGATCGCGGTAGCATTTTTGCGTGAGAATCATCGCGGTCAGCACGTTGAAACTCTTCTGGGAGCAACCGGCGTACCGCGACGCGGAGCAGCCGCTGCGGACCTGGATCAAGGTCACGAAGGTAGCTCGATGGCAGAACCCGCCGGAGGTGAAAGCTACTTTCAGCAGCGCCGATAGTCTCAAGGGCGGCCGAATGATCTTCGATATCGGCGGGAACAAGTACCGCCTGGTCACGCAGATCAACTATGCCCACGCCGTGATCTATATCCGGTTCGTCGGCACGCACCGGCGGTACGACCAGATCGACGCACAGCCGATATAGGAGCCGAAGGATCATGGAGATTCGCCCGATCCGAACCGATGACGACTACCGCGCCGCGCTCGACGAAGCGTCGTCGCTGATGGCGGCCGAGGCCGGCACGCCGGAAGGCGACAACCTGGACGTGCTTGCAACCCTGATCGAAACCTATGAGGCGGCGCACTATCCCGTGGACGCGCCCGATCCGATCGCCGCCATCGAGTTCATGATGGAACAGAAGGGCCTCGCGCGCCGTGATCTGGAACCCGCGATCGGCGGCCGCGGGCGCGTGTCCGAGATCTTCAACCGCAAGCGGCCCTTGACCCTGCCGATGATCCGCGCCCTGGCGACACTCCTCGATCTGCCTGCGGACGTGCTGATCAAGGCTTATCCGACCGCCTCGGCGGCATGAAACAGCGCCCCGATGATCGCCAATTTCCGGATGAGAAATCCCTGCTCTGATCCGGTCAAGGCGCCAAGCTGACATATTGCGAGCGATGGCTGTCGGCCGGGTTCGCGATCCAGCCGCGGACTTTGGGTGAGACCAGCGCGTGGGTCACCGCATGATAGATCGGAATGATCGGCTGATCGTCGATCAGCAGCCGCTCCGCCTTGGCATAGGCCGCATATTCCGCCGCCAGATCCGACGCCGAATCGGCCTCGGTCAGATCGGCATCATAGGCCGCCGAATTGTACTGGGTCTCGTTCGAGGCCGAGGTCGAGCGATATTCGTCGAGCAGCACCGGCCCCTGGATCGAGCTGATCCAATCATCCACGGCGGCGGCGAAATCATGATGGTTGAGGCGCCCCAGATAGACCTGCCATTCCTGGGTGTCGAGTTCCGCCTCCACGCCCAGCGCGTCGTGCCACATGCCGATGGCGGCCAGCGCCCAGCGGTCCCATTCCCGGCCTTTCGCCACCATGACCTGGACATGCAGCGGCCTATCCGGCCCGTAGCCGGCCTCGGCATAGAGCGTCCGGGCGAGCGCGATGCGCTCGGCCATACTGTCGGCGCGAAAACTTTCCGAGACCACGGGATAGCCCGGGATCAGCGCCGGGATGAAGCCATAGGCCGGCACCTGGTTGCCGCGCACGATCTTCTCGGTCAGCGTCGTCTGGTCGGTCACCAGGGCCAGCGCCCGGCGCAGTTTCGGATTGTCGAACGGCGGCGCGCCAGTGTTGAGGCCGATCATGTAAGTGCCGATCTGCGGCTCGGCCTTCAGCGGGCCGGCAAGATTTTTCTTGGCCCATTCGATCTCGTTGCGCGGCAGATCGGCGACATCGAGTTCGCCGGCGCGGCACATCTTCAGCGACGTCTCCGGCGATCCGGTCACGATATACTCGACCGCGTCGAGCGCCGTGGCACTGGCGTCGCGATAATATGGGTTCCGTTTGAGGCGCAGGTGCGACTGCGGCACCCACTCGTCGAGGACGAAGGCGCCGTTGCCGACCAGCTTGCCCGGCCGGGTCCAGTCGATGCCGTACCGCTCGACATCCGCCTGGCGCGCCGGGAAATAGTCGATGGCATAGTCGAGCAGGCGGTTGCTCGGGCGCCAGAGCGTGAGCACGACCGTGTGGTCGTCCGGCGCCGTAGCACCCAGCTGATCGAGGTCCTTGATCTTGCCGCCGGCAATGTCGGTCGCATGGGCGATCGCCTCGACCTCGATACCGTTTTCGGACCCGGTCGCCGGATCGACGAAGCGGCGCAGCGCATAGACGAAATCGGCGGCATGGACCGGCTCGCCGTTCGAATATTTCAGATCCGGCCGCAGATGGAAGCGGTAGGTCAGCCCGTCGGCCGAGACATCCCAGGACTGGGCGGCGCCCGGGATCCGATGGCCGGTCGCATCGCGGGTCAACAGCCCCTCGAACAGCTCCAGCTCGATCTTGCCCTCATAGACCCCGGTGCTCCGGGCCGGGTCGAGCGTTTCTGGCTCGGACGGCGCCGCGATCCGCAGCAGCGTCTCGGCTCGAGCCGGGGCCACGAGCAGGAACAACGACAGCAACAGCAAACGCTTCATGAGCGGCATCCCGACGAGGGCGATGCCCGATCAGGCCTGGGTCGGCGGCCGTTGTCTACTGGTCCTCATCGTCCGGCAGCCCGGCCCTATCGTCGGGCGAATCCTGAGTCTCGACGCGGTAGGTCTCGCCGAACCAGCGGTGCAGGTCGATATGCTTGCAGCGCTTGGAACAGAACGGGTTGAACACCACGTCCGGCGGCTCGCCGCAGATCGGACAGGGCTTGGCGGCAGCGGTCATCTCAGTCTCTCAAGTTTGGTCAAACGGCGGCGATGTCGAAGCTTTCCGGATCGCGCGTCCCGTCGAGCTTCAGCGCGATCGGCCGACCGGCGCCCAGCGCCGCCGTCTCCAGCGCCTTGGCGAGAGGACCTTTGAGCTCGGCCGCGACCGTCGGGTGCAGGGTAAGCTCGATCCGGCCGGGCGCATAGGCCGTCGAGGCCAAGGCGGCCAAAAGTTCCAGTGCCACGGTGCGGGCCGTCTTGGCCCGGCGGATGCCGGCCGGGGCCAGCATCAGGTCGGAGAGCGACGCCAGCGACCGGCGCCGGGTCGCCTCCAGATGGCCGAGCCGGGTCCAGCCATGGATCTCTAGCCCCATCGGATCGCCCGCCGCGGCGGCGGCCAGCGCGCCTTCGACCTCGCGCCGGTGGTCGCGGTTCTGCATGGTGACGAAGTCGATCAGGATGGCGCCGGCGATGTTGCGCAGGCGCAGCGCGCGGGCGATCGCGGCGGCCGCTTCCAGATTGAGCCGGCGCACCGCGTCGGCCGCCTTGCCGCGCCCGCTGGTGGCGCTGCCCATATTGACGTCGATCAGGGTGCCGGCGAGGCCGCTTTCGATCACCACCTCGCCGCCGCCGGCCAGGACCAGGCTCGGGGTCAGCGCGTCCTCGAACACGTCGGCCAGCCCATGACGCTCGAACGCCCCGGCCGCTTCCAGCACCAGCCGGTCGCCGAACTCAGGCTTGAGGGCGGCGAAGGCAGTGCGGTCGTCGAGGATGATCTCGTCCAGCCGGGTGGCATCCAGGCCGGCCAGGATGCGGTGCACCGGGCCCGGCGCCAGGTCGAGCCGCTTCGGTGGCTTCGCGCCGGCGACCAGCGCCAGGATCGCGGCATGCTCGGCGCGCAGCCGGTCGATATCGTCCGCCAATTCCTCGCGCTTGGCACCGGTGGCATGGCTGCGCACGACGATGCCCTCGCCGGGCGCGATCAAGTCGGCCAGCAGCGCCGACAGGCGCGCGCGCTCGGCCGGCGCGATCTGACGCGAGACCGAGATGCCGGCCCGGGCCGGCGTCCAGACCGCGAGCCGGCCGGGCATGGACGGCGCCGCCGTGATCTCCGGCGCCTTGTCCTCGCGCGCATCCTTGGTCACCTGCACGATCAGCGGCGCGCCTTCGACCGGGGCTGCGCCGCCAGGCAGTTTGTCGCCGGGCAGGAACGCGGGCCGATCGAGCCCCAGTTCGACGAAGGACCCTGGCAAGGTCGGCACGACGCGGACGATGCGGCCCCAGAAAATGGCGCCGACCAGGCTGCCGTCGGTATCGCGCTCGACGCGCAGTTCGACCGGAAAGCCGTCTTCGAGCAGGATGGCGCGCGCCTCACCGGGGCGACGCTCCACGATGAGGCGGCGTTCGATCGACACCATCTCAGCCGCCGGTCCGGACGCCACGGCCGATCAGCATTTGTGCCGTCTCGAACAGCGGCAATCCGACGATATTGGAATAGGAGCCGACGATCTCGCGCACGAAGCGCGCCGCCAGGCCCTGGATGGCATAGCCGCCGGCCTTGCCCTGCCATTCGCCGCTGTCGATGTACCAGTCCAGCTCGGCATCGCTCAGGCGCTTGAAGGCAACGGCGCTCTGCACCCGCCTGAGCGCGATCTTGCCGTCGGGTCCGATCAGCGCCACGCCACCGAAGACGCGGTGGCGGCGGCCGGACAGCAGCGCCAGGCATTTGCGCGCGGTCGCCAGATCTTCGGCCTTGGGCAGGATGCGCCGGCCGCAGGCGACGACGGTGTCGGCGCCCAGCACGAAATCGCCCGGGTGGTCGACCGCGATCTTGCGCGCCTTTTCGACCGCCAGCCGCTCGGCATGGTGGATCGGCGTCTCGTCCTTGAGCGGCGTCTCGTCGATGTCGGCGGGGACGACGAGATCGGGCGGAAAGCCGATCTGCGTCAGAAGATCGACGCGGCGCGGCGACGCGGAAGCCAGCACCAGCCTTGGGTGCGGCGCGCCGCCGGACGGAATCGAAGTTTCGCTCATGCGTGCACCTTGCACGCCCGATCGGTCTACTTGAACCGGAAGGTGATGCGACCCTTGGACAGGTCGTAGGGGGTCATCTCGACATTGACGCGGTCGCCGGCCAGAACACGGATGCGGTTCTTGCGCATCTTGCCCGACGTATGCGCCAGCACCTCGTGATTGTTGTCCAGCTTGACGCGGAACATGGCATTGGGCAGCAGTTCGCTGACCGTACCCGAGAACTCGATGAGATCTTCTTTCGCCATACCGACCTTGAGTTAGGTTGCATTAGGGTGAGCGGCGGCACCGTGCCTGCACAGCCCGCTTCGGGCGGCGTTTTATCACAGAACGGATTGAAAACGGAGCAGGGAACGCGCGCCTCGAACGCGAGGGCTGGGTTGCAGCGCTCACCCGGCTCGTGGGAGGCTGGGTTTTGCTGCCGCCCCGGAGCCGACCCATGAGCGATCAAGCCCCCACGATCGAAGAGCTCAGCGCCACGCTCGAGCGGCTGGAGCAGCGACTCGGCGCCTGCAACAGCAATCATACCAACGAGCTGCTCGGCCATTACTGGGCGCTGGTCGCCCAGTTCAAGATCGACCTGTCCGACGAGCGCGACCAGCTGCTGAGCCGCCAGGGCGCGCTGATGCTGATCGATGGCGCCGACCCGGGCGAGGATGACGATGCCTGAGTGGTCGGTTGCGCGCGCCCGGACTGGTGCTGGGCCGGGACCGCTCGCCTCGTCTAATCATACGGCTTACCCGTCCGCACGAGTACCGTCATGACCGAGCCTCAGAACGACCACCACCAACCGATCGGCCGCCCCGTCCCGGGCTGGACGCCGCGCCCGCTGCCGCCCTTGACCGCCATGACCGGCCGGTTCTGCCGGGTCGAACCGCTGGTGCCGGCCAACCATGCCGCCGACCTGTTCGAGGCCAACCGCGCGGATGCGGGCGGACGGAACTGGACCTATTTGAATGCCGACGGGTTTAGCGAGCTCGCGGCATACCGGGCCTGGCTCGAAAAAATGGGCGGCGGGTCCGACCCACTGTTCCATGCGATCATCGACCTCGCGACCGGCCGCGCGGTCGGCGTCGCCAGCTATCTGCGCATCGACCCGGCGAATGGCGTGATCGAGGTCGGGCACATCAATTATTCGCCCCGCCTGCAGCAGACGCCGGCGGCGACCGAGGCGATGTTCCTCATGATGCGGCGCGCGTTCGACGAGCTGGGCTATCGCCGCTACGAATGGAAATGCGACGACCGCAACGGGCCGTCGCGCGCGGCGGCCCAGCGGCTGGGCTTCCGCTACGAAGGCACCTTCCGCCAGGCGACGGTCTATAAGGACCGCAACCGGGATACGGCGTGGTTCTCGATCCTCGACGGCGAATGGCCGGCGATCAAATCCGCGTTCGAGCGCTGGCTGGCGCCGGAGAATTTCGATGCCGTCGGCCGGCAGAATCAAAGCCTCGCCGCCCTGCGCGGCGAGCGTCCCGCGCTCGACCTCGCCGACTGCATCAACGACACCTGTCCGTGGTCGGGCAAGCCGGTCAGCGCCGATGCCCTGACGCTGTACAAAGGTCGGGTCGTGGGCTTCTGCAACCCCGGCTGCCGCGACAAATTCGAGAAGGCCATCGGGCATTTCGAGGCGGCGTTGCCCTTCGGGTCGCAGAGCGTAACTAAGCAAAGCGACCGACGATAAGATCCTACGGGAATCCTGAGATCGAACGCCTCGCCCGTCGGTTGGGTTTCGGCGCTCACGCGACGGCCCCAGACGCGCCACCAGGTCATGTCGCCGCTAGGTCATTGACCCACCCGTGTCATTGACCTATATTTCTGCCCATGAGCTTCGGTTGGGACCCTCCCAAGAGCGAGAAGAACGCGCGTGATCGCGGGCTGCCGTTCCAGGTGGCGATGGCGCTCTTCGATCGGCATACCGTCGAACTCGATGACCAGCGCCGAGACTATGGCGAGCGGCGGATTATCGTCTATGGCGCCGTCGTCGGGCGGGTCCTGGTATGCGTGTACACCTGGCGCGGCACCCGCGATCGGCCGCAACGCTGGATTATCAGTTTGCGGAAGGCGGACAAGGGAGAAGTCGATGCGTATCGATCAGCATTTCCGGAGTGAACTGGATCTCGCCAAGGTCGATTGGAACCGGGTCGACGCCACGACGGATGACGAGATCGCGGGCCAGGCCGCCGAAGACGGGGATACGGCGCCGGTCTTCTCGGCCGAGGAGATCCTGGCCGCGGGACGCCGCGTCTCGCCCGAGGAGATCGAGGACGTGCGGATGCTCCGGACCAGGCTCGGCTTGTCGCAAGAAGCGTTTGCGTCGCGCTTCGGCTTTTCGGTCGATGCGATCCGCCAGTACGAAAGCAAGCGCCGCACCCCGACCGGGCCGATCCGGACCTTGCTGAGAGTGATTGCGCGCGAACCCGATGCCGTGACGCGGGCCTTGGCGAATGGAGCGTCCAGAAAGTGACAAGCTGCAAGGGGCAGGTCGTGGGCTTCTGCAATACCGGTTGCCGCGACAAGTTCGAAACGGCCGTCGAGCATTCGAGGCGGCGCTGCCCTCACCCTTCCCTGCCCGATAGGGGCTGGGCCAGCGATCCGGGTGAGCAACTGTCTTTCAGACGGACTCGGTCGCCCGCTCGAAGACCGCCAGCGGCCCGTCCATCGTTTGCCGCGTCTCGCGCCATCGCCAACCCAGCGCCTGAAACAGCGGCATCGCCTCATGCGTCGTGGCATACAGCATCCTGAAGCCCTGCCGGGCCGCCTCGACTGCGGCGCGTTCGATGAGCCGTGTCGCGATCCCGCGCCGACGCCGAGCAGGATCGACCCAGAGCGCGCCCAGCCAGGGCAATTCACCCGTCTCGATCGGACCGGCTGTCGTCACCAGCGCACAGGCGCCGACCGCAGTATTCGCCTCGATCGCGACGAGACCCAGCGGCAGCCCGTCACGACGCAACCGCGCCGTTAGATCGTCGGCCGCCGAATTCCCAGGCTGCCCATACCAGTCGGGCCACGCCCGCGCGTAAGCCCCGGCCAGTGCCGCGACCAGTTCCGGCTGATCGGCCAGCAGATCGATCTCAAACATCCGCCGCCGGCGCCCGCGAGAACCGCTCGGTGATCCGCTTCAGCAGCGCGTCGCGCACAGCGCGGTAGGCGTCGAGCCTCGTGTCGCGACTGCCGTCGACCGCGGTCGCGTCGTTGGTCGGCCAATATTCGACCTCGCAGGCCATGGTGCGGGTCATCTCGAGCGCCTTGTGATGCGCCTCGGGCGACAGCGTGATGATCAGGTCGAAATAATCATCGTCGAGTTGTTCGAAGATCTTGACCCGATGCTTGCTGACGTCGATGCCGATCTCGTCCATCACCGCATCGACGAATGGGTCATGCTCGCCCGGACGGACGCCGACCGAATCGACGAAGATGCGCTGGCCGTGCAGATGCTTCAGGATCGCCTCGGCCATCGGCGAGCGGACCGAGTTCATCGAACAGGCGAACAGGATGGCGGAGGGCAGCGCGGCCACGGCGAGGCTGCCCTAACCCCGGATATGCAGAACGCAAATCAGGGTGAACAGCCGTCGGGCGGTCGGCAGGTCGATCTCGATCTTGTCGGCCAGCCGCTCGCGCAGCATCTCCGAACCCTCGTTGTGCAACCCGCGCCGGCCCATGTCGATCGCCTCGATCTGCGACGGGCTGGAGCGCTTGATCGCGGCGTAATAGCTCTCGCAGATCATGAAATAGTCCTTCACGATCCGGCGGAACGTCGCGAGCGGCAGCATGACCCGGTCGATCGGCGCGCGCTCGGGCGTCTGGATATCGAGCAGCAGCCGGTTGTCTTCGAGCGACAGGTTCAGGTGGAACGGCCCGGCGTCGGGCTGCTCGACCAGGCGGAACATGTTCTCTTCCAGCAGGTCGAAGATCGCGACCGCGCGCTCGTGCTCGATGTCGGGGCTGCGCCGGATCACCGTGCGCTCGTCGAGCGTCAGGTCGATGATGATCGCCTTGGACGGCGAAGCGGGGGGTGTTGCTTCGCCGGTCATGATGTCAGCCCTTGTGCTCGAGGCGGATCGAAACCGACAGCGCATGGGCGCCCAGCCCCTCCGCCTCGGCCAGCACGCAGGCCGCCGGACCGATCCGGGCCAGGCTGGCCGGATCGCAGCCGACATAGGTCGTGCGCTTGACGAAATCATTGACGCCCAGGCCGGAGGCGAAGCGCGCCGCGCGCGAGGTCGGCAGCACATGGTTCGGCCCCGCGACGTAATCGCCGATCGCTTCCGGCGTATGGCGGCCGAGGAAGATGGCGCCGGCGTTGTGCACCCGTTCCATCATCCGGTCGGGTTCGGCCACCGCCAGCTCCAGATGCTCCGGCGCGATCCGGTCGACCAGCGCGACGGCGTCGTCGATCGCGCGCACCAGGATGATGGCGCCATGGCGCTGCCAGCTTTCGGCCGCGATCGCCTGGCGCGGCAAGCGCGAGAGATGATCGGCGGCGGCCGCCACGACCGCGTCGGCGAAAGCCGCGTCGTCGGTGATCAGGATGCTTTGGGCGACCCGGTCGTGCTCGGCCTGCGACAGCAGATCGGCCGCGATCCAGGCCGGATCGTTCTGGCCGTCGGCCACGACCAGGATCTCCGACGGGCCGGCGATCGTGTCGATGCCGACCGTGCCGAATACCTGGCGCTTGGCGGCGGCGACATAGGCATTGCCGGGGCCGACGATCTTGTCGACCGCGCGGATCGTCTCCGTGCCATAGGCCAGCGCCGCCACGGCCTGGGCGCCGCCGATGCGGTAGATCTCGTCGACGCCGGCCAGGCGGGCGGCGGCGAGCACCAGCGGATTGAGGATGCCGTCGGGCGTCGGCACGACCATGACCAACCGATCGACGCCGGCGACCTTCGCCGGCAGCGCGTTCATCAGGACCGAGCTGGGATAGGACGCCGTGCCGCCGGGCACATAGAGCCCGACCGCCTGGATCGGGCGCCAGCGCCAACCGAGCCGCACGCCGGCGGCATCGACCATGTCGTGATCGGCCGGCATCTGGCTGCGGTGGAAGGCGGTGATGCGCAGGGCCGCCAGTTCCAGCGCGGCGCGGGTCTTGGCTGGGATCGCGGCGACCGCCTCGTCGATCTCGGCCGCGGAGATGCGCAAACTCTCGATCGTGGCCGGGAAGCGGTCGAACCGGCGGGTATAATCGACCAGGGCAGCATCGCCCTTGGCCCGGACCGTCGCCAGGATCTCGCTGACGGTCTGATCGACCTCGGATGCCGTGTCGCGGCTTTCCTCGACCAGGCCTGAGAACAGCCGCTCGAAATCGGCGTCGGCCGCGTTGAGGCGGCGCGGGGCGAGCAGCTTCAAGGCCTCACGCATCGGCGACCGCCGCTTCGAACTTGCGGATCCAGTCGCCGATCTCGTCCGGCCGCGTCTTCAGCGCCGGCCGGTTGACGATCAGGCGCGACGAGATATCGGCGATGCGCTCGATCTCGACCAACCCGTTGGCCTTCAAGGTCGAGCCGGTCTGGACCAGGTCGACGATGCGCTTGCACAGGCCCAAGAGCGGCGCCAGTTCCATGGCGCCATGCAGCTTGATGCATTCGGCCTGGACGCCGCGGGCGGCGAAATAGCGCTTGGTGATCTCGGGATATTTGGTCGCGACGCGGACGTGGCTCCAGCGCGTCGGCTCGTCGGTCGCCAGCAGGTTAGGCGGACCGGCGACCGACATGCGGCATTGCCCGACCTTGAGGTCGAGCGGCGCATAGATCTCCGGATAGGCGAATTCCATCAGCACGTCGTTGCCGGCGATGCCCAGATGCGCCGCGCCGAACGCGACGAAGGTCGCGACATCGAAGTTGCGCACCCGGATCACGTCCAGGCCGGGGATGTTGGTCTTGAAGCGGAGCTGACGGGAATCCTCGTCGTCGAATTCCGGCTCGATCTCGATCCCGGTCCGGGCCAGCATCGGCACGACCTGCTTCAGGATGCGTCCCTTGGGCAGCGCCAGGACCAGCGTCTCGTTACCACGCACGGAATTCTTCTCCCACTTCACGCCCACGGCACTCAAGCGGACGCGTGGTCGGGACGCCATTTCGTCGGCCAGGATTCGCCGACATCCTGTAAATGGCACAGGATCTCCGACACTTCCAGGCGGATGGCCGCATCCCCGGAGAAGGTCAGATGCAGGGCTCCGGGTTCGGCCGCGATGGTCAGCAGCGACAGCATGCCGTCGCCGTCGCGCCGATCGAGCCCCCGGCGCTTCACGGCGGTGACCTTGGAAAAGGTCACGCCGGTCGTCGTGCGGGTGTGGTCATGGCTGCCGCTGCGCTCGGTTTCCCACTGGAAGCGGTTGGCGACCAGCACGAACTGCCCCTCTTCGGGGAAATAGGCGATGTCGTCGATCAGCACCAGGGCGTCCTGCAGGAACGCCGCCAGCACCGTCAGATCTTTTGCATCAACCGCGCTCAGCTTCATCGCATATCCCTAAAGTTTCAGCTCGCCCGGATCCGTTCGATCTCGGCACCGCAGGCGGCCAGCTTGGCTTCGAGCCGCTCGTAGCCGCGATCCAGATGATAGACGCGATTGACGATGGTTTCGCCCTCGGCCGCAAGTCCGGCCAGCACGAGCGAGACCGAGGCGCGCAGATCGGTCGCCATCACCGGCGCGCCGGTCAGGCGCTTCACGCCGCGCACCATGGCCGAGGCGCCATGGACATTGATGTTGGCACCCATGCGGCACAGCTCGGGCACATGCATGAAGCGGTTCTCGAAGATCGTCTCGGTGATCATCGCGGCACCGTCGGCGACGCACATCAGCGCCATCATCTGGGCCTGGAGATCGGTCGGGAAACCCGGGAACGGCTCGGTCATGACGTCGACGCCGTCGATCACCGGCCGGCCGTTGCCGACCGCCCCACGCACCCGGATGCCGTTCTCGACGTCGGTCACCTCGATGCCGGCCTGGTTCATCACCCGGCCGACCGCGGCCAAGAGCTTGAGGCTGGTGCCGGTCAGCACCAGGTCGCCGCCGGTGATGCCGCCCGCGATCATATAGGTGCCGGTCTCGATCCGGTCGGCGATGACCCGGTGGGTGGCGCCATGCAGCCGGTCCCTGCCCCGGATCACGATGCGGTCGCTGCCGGCGCCGGTGACGTCCGCGCCCATGGCGACCAGGCAATCGGCCAGATCGACGATCTCCGGCTCGCGCGCGACATTGACCAGGATGGTCTCGCCTTCGGCCAGACACGCCGCCATCATCAGATTCTCGGTGGCGCCGACCGACGGGAACGGCAGCACGATCTCGGCACCGTGCAGGCGGCGGGGCGCCTTGGCGTTGATGTAGCCCTGCTCGATCTCGATCCGGGCGCCCATCTGCTCCAGGCCCTTGATGTGCAGATCCACGGGCCTGGCGCCGATGGCGCAGCCGCCGGGCAGCGAGACCCGCGCCTCGCCGCAGCGCGCCAGCAGGGGGCCCAGCACCAGCACCGACGCCCGCATCTTGCGCACCAGATCGTACGGCGCCTCGGTCGAGGTAATGCGGCTGCCGTCGAGTTTCAGGCAATGGCTGCCGTTGGCGATCTGACCCTGATCCTCGGCCAGGCTCATCTCGACGCCATGCTGATTGAGCAGGTTCGCCATCGAGGTGATATCGGCCAGATGCGGCAGGTTGCACAGGACCAGCGGCTCGGAACACAGCAGGCTCGCCGCCATCAGCGGCAGGCCGGCGTTCTTCGAACCCCCGATGGGAATGACGCCGTGGAGCGCGATACCGCCCTTGATCCTGATCTTGTCCATTGAGCACTCACCCAAACGCCCCGGTCGAAACCGACGGGCCCGTCTATCCGTTGCCGCCAGGGATCGCGCGTTTGCAGAGGCGTTGCAAAGAGAAAATGCCGGTCAGCCCGGTCCCTCGTCCTCGTCGTCCGCAGTGCGTGCCCGGCTCTGCTGCTTGCGCCGGGCCAGATTGGCGCGCAAAGCGGCGGCCAGCCGGGCTTCCTCCCGCGCCTGGCGCGCCTTGCCCTCGTCGCTGACCCGCGCGCCCGGCGGCGTCGCCGCGTCCTTGTCCGCCATGCCCTTCAAGCCCCCTGCCCGTCCAAAACCCCGATCCCTGGCCCAAGCTGGCGCCAAGATTGCGACCGCGCCCTGGCGACTCCAGCCTCGCCCGAATCGCCCCGCCCTTATCGCTTTTTTTTGCGTTCGACACATGCCGAGCCTGCATGGCGGTCCGAAGAGACCCGGCTTGCAAGGGGCCCGACCCTGTGGCATGGTCCGCGCCGCTTCGAAGGGGTGCCGCACCCCTGGCCTTGACCGGCCTGCGATCGAACGGCGCGCTGTTGTAGCTCAGTGGTAGAGCACTCCCTTGGTAAGGGAGAGGTCGAGAGTTCAATCCTCTCCAACAGCACCATTTTTCCCAAACGAAATCAATGATTTAGGCTTTCCGCTTTGCGGACAGCCGAGGCCAAACTGGGCCGAACAGACCGTGAATTTCCCCCATCGCGCGGGGAAGTCCATGGGGATGCTGTTTGCGCTCTGTTCTCGGACGCGGCAGGTCGCCGATAGCGCAGATCGCACGTCCATGAGCGCCGCGATCGCGCTGCCGCAGCGAATTTCAGCTCGCCCGATTCGCGGCGCGATCATCGCGAAATACGGTGAACACCCCTCCCCGATCGTTGGGAGGGCCGCCATGACGTAGCCCCTCACATGAGGCCCGAAACACAACGACCCCGCTCAACGAAGGGCGGGGCCGTGGACCGGCGATGAACCGGGAGAGATCGTGTCTGGTAAACCGATCCTCCCAAACATCGCCGGCCTCATCAAGCGCGGAACCTGCTTCCGCGAACGCCCGAGCTAAGGCGTTCATCGGCACCGACATCGGCAAGCTGCTCGCTGGAGACGTCATCACCTCGCTCGATAGTTTGACGGCCGCGAAAAAGGACGTCCTTCGAACCGCACTGTCACTGGTCTCGCCTGATGCACTGAAGGATGGGACCGGCGGTGTGGTATCGGCTGGGAACGGCTATTTCGCGCTCCGGACCGCCAACCACCCCGCGACGATCAAGCGAGTGCGCCGCAGCCTCGAGCGCAAAGGCTTCGCCCTCCGGCATACCGACGGCGACCACAATGAGGCCCGATTCGACATCCGGCCATTCCTGGCCAATCTCGAGGAGCTTCTCGACCAATTTCTCGAAGCACAGCGGACGAGACGCGATGCGTACAGCGTCAACCACCAGTTCGTTACGGTAGAGGATGAAATGCTACCCCGGCCGCATCGCCCGCGGCTTGACAGGCGTCGTTATGGAATCGAAAGGGCGGCAACCCCGCCCGTTCGGTCCTTGCGGGCTGTCATCCGTAGCCGATTGATCCCTGCCCCGTTGTCCGGGCAAGAAAATCTTTGACCATTGCTGCGATCTCGTCCGGCCTTTCATCCTGCGCAAAATGCCCCGCGTCCAAAATGTGTGGCTCGGCATCCGGTATCGACAAACACGACATTTGAGGGCGCGCCGCTATCACCGAACCCGGAAAATCAGGGGACGCCAGACGAGCTTCGGCCGAGAGGCTCGACAGTAGCGCCTCATACAAAGCCGCCGATTTGGCCATCCATGGTCGAACTCCCTGCAGCTGTTTGCTCACCAATGCCCGGCGTGTTGGCCGCCGTCGATATGCAGCGTCTCGCCCGTCACGAATTCGGCTTGCTCGAGATAGAGGACGGCCTGGACCACCTGTTCGATGGTGCCCATCCGCCTCATCGGATGCAGCCCGTCTAGCACCGCATGAGTTTCCTCCGGATGCATCGGCGTCTTGATGATGCCGGGGGCAACGGCGTTCACGCGTATACCGCGGTCCGCATATTCGATTGCAAGGCTACGGGTGGCCGCGGCGATGCTGCCCTTGGTGAGCGAGGTCAGGACGGAAGGAATGCCCACGATCGGCTGATCCACCAAGGCAGTCGTGATACTGACGACATGGCCAGCAGAGCCTTGCCGCAGCAATTGCGCGACGACGCGCTGGGTAATGTGAAAGAAGCCGGCGACATTGACCGCGAGCTTTTGGTCGAAATCGGCCGCGGTATAGTCAACGAAGGGCTTGGCGATAAAGATGCCGGCGTTGTTTATCAGGCTGTCGATGCGACCGAATGCCCGGACTGCCGCTTGGACAATACAGTCCGCAGTCGATGCATCGCTGATGTCACCGTCAACCGTCGCGATATCCGGATCCCCGCCGAAGGTATCCCACCCGATCGTTCGGGAGCTCGCGACGACGCGCCAGCCCGCGGCGCGGTAGCCGTTGACGATACCGGCCCCGATGCCCTGCGAGGCTCCGGTGATGACGACAACTTTTCGTTCGGCGCTCATGGCGAAACCCGTTGAAGGAGGTTCGTTCGGGGCCAGTGGGGGCGCGACGCCGCAGCGCCGCCACCTCAGGTCCCCGGCTTCACTGCGACGTTGGCAGCCGGCGACGGCAGGATATTGAACCGCGCAGCGATCCTTTGCCCAACAATGGGACATCGAGAGCGGCCTGGAGCACCCACGACGTCGTGGCACTGCCCCGCCACGACATCGCATCGGCGGGTGAAGATCTGTCTCCGTCGCTAACGCCAGCTCGGTGGCGACGCGGCGGGACACTTTTCAGCCCCCCGACCGGCTTCGGACTATCCACTACCGTCTACGTGATCGATCCCGTCAACGGCCGGTCGGACCCGCGGGGCCGGGCGGCCGCAAGTAGTCGGACGGCAAGGGCGGTATCGGCGCGCGGTCGGCCGCGTTCGATCTTAAGCGAGACGACCTCGAACGAATTGGAATTTCCGGTGCATTTTTGAACGTTGTCGGAAAAGGACGACGTGGACCGACAAATCTTTGCTTTCCTTCTGCAGCCGACTTGTTCGGCCGATTCAGCCCCCTTACAATTCTGTAAGGGCGCCGCCGCATGCAGATGGCGTGGTCGCAGAGGGTCTCGGTCGTCGGCCGGGGAACCGTCTCGCCCACATGTCCCACGCCGAAAATCTCTCGCACGAACATTCGCGGCAAGCCGAGGACAACCGCGCCCAGAGGGAGAGATCATGACGATCGCTATCGAGCAGCTGTCGATAAACACGATCCGCACATTGGCGATGGACGCGGTCCAAAAAGCAAAATCCGGACATCCCGGCACCCCGATGGGATTGGCACCCGTCGCCTATAGCTTGTGGCAAAATCACCTGCGCTACGATCCGCAAGACCCGCTGTGGCCGAACCGCGACCGGTTCGTGCTCTCGTCCGGCCATGCGTCGATGCTGCTCTATGCCCTGCTGTTCCTGACCGGCGTCAAAGCGGTTGACGGGCGGAACCAGCTCACCGGAGAGCCGGCACTGACGCTTGAGGATCTCAAGCATTTCCGCCAGATCGACAGCAAAACGCCGGGCCACCCGGAATACCATCTGACGACCGGTGTCGAGACGACGACGGGGCCACTCGGCCAGGGCTGCGGCATCAGCGTCGGCATGGCGGTGGCGGGACTTTGGCAGGCGGAACACTTCAATGCCCCCAACCAAGCGCTGTTCGACTATCGCGTCTGGGTCCTGTGCGGCGATGGCGACATGATGGAGGGCGTTTCCTCCGAGGCGGCATCGCTCGCCGGACACCTGAAGCTGGGCAACCTGTGCTGGATCTATGACAGCAACCGCATCAGCATCGAGGGCAGCACCGATCTCGCGTTCACCGAGGACGTCGGCAAAAGGTTCGAGGCCTATGGCTGGCAGGTCCTGCATGTCGCGGATGTGAACGATCTGGTCGCGGTCGATGCCGCGCTGAGCACGGCGACCGCCACGACCGACCGTCCGACCTTCATCATCGTCCACAGCATCATCGGCTATGGTGCGCCCAAGAGGCAGGGCACCAAGGAAGCGCACGGCGAGCCGCTGGGCGACGACGAGGTCAAAGCCGCGAAGAAATTCTATGGCTGGCCCGAAGATGCTCAGTTCCTGGTACCCGATGGCGTGATCGAGCATTTCGCGGCGGGCGTCGGCGCGCGGGGCCGCGCGCTCTCTGCGGCTTGGCGGAATGGTTTCGAGCAGTATACGGAGGTCGCGCCCACCATGGCCGATGCGATCCTGCGCATGCAGCGCCGGGAACTGCCGGAGGGGTGGGACCGGGAGATCCCGACATTTCCGGCTGACGAGAAGGGCATCGCCACCCGAGACAGTTCCGGCAAGGTCCTGAACGCCATCGCCAAAAATCTTCCGTGGCTGATTGGCGGTTCGGCCGATCTTTCGCCCTCGACCAAGGCCAATCTCACCTTCGCCGGTGCCGGGGATTTCGAGGTCGGCGATCGCGCGGGCCGTAATTTCCATTTCGGCGTGCGCGAACATGCGATGGGCGCGCTGGTCAATGGCCTGGCGCTCAGCAAATTCCGGGCCTATGGCTCCGGCTTCCTGATCTTCAGCGACTATATGCGGCCGACCATTCGCCTGTCGGCGCTGATGGAAATTCCGTCGATCTGGATCTTCACCCATGATTCGATCAGCCTTGGAGAGGACGGGCCGACCCACCAGCCGATCGAGCAGGTGATGAGCCTGCGCGCGATCCCCGGTCTGGTGACGATCCGGCCGGCCGATGCCAACGAAGTCGCGGAAGCCTGGCGCGCCCTCGTGCCGATGCAGCATCAGCCCGTGTGCCTGATTCTGTCGCGCCAGGCGTTGCCGACGGTCGACCGGACCCGGTACGGTCCCGCGACCGGCGTGGCGAAAGGGGCCTATGTCCTGGCCGATCCGCCGGGCGGGGTGCGGCCCGATGTCATCCTGATCGGCACCGGCAGCGAAGTGCGACTCTGTCTCAGCGCCTATGAAAACATGACCCGGGACGGGCTGAGGGTCCGGGTCGTTTCGATGCCCAGTTGGGAACTATTCGACCGGCAGGACCTTATCTATCGCGACAGTGTCCTGCCGGCGGACATCACGGCACGGGTTTCCGTCGAGCAGGGCACCCTGCTCGGTTGGGAACGGTGGGTTGGCACGACCGGCGCCAAGATCGGCATGACCACCTTCGGTGCCTCCGCACCACTGAAGGACGTCCTGATCAAATTCGGGTTCACGGCCGAAAAGGTCGAAGCGGCGGCGCGCGCCCAGATAGCGGGCGACATCAGTTCGGCTAAGCGGACCGAGTGCCGATAGCGCCAGCCAAACGCCAACAAAGGAAAACGACCATGAATCCACTGAAGCAGCTTGGTGAATTCGGCCAAGCGGTCTGGCTCGACTACGTGAGCCGCGGGCTGATCGAGCGTGGCGAATTGACCATTATGGTCGAGCGGGACGGGCTGACGGGCGTGACATCGAACCCGTCGATCTTCGAGAAGGCGATCGGCCATTCCGACGAATATGACGCCGATCTGCACAGCGTGCTCGAAGCCGGCGACGCCAATGTCGGCAAGCTGTTCGAGCATCTGGCCATCGGCGACATCCGCAAGGGCGCCGATGCGCTGCGGCCGGTCTATGACGCCACCAAGGGCGCCGACGGCTATATCAGCCTGGAGGTCTCGCCCTATCTCGCCAACGACACGCAGGGCACGATCGACGAGGCCCGCGCACTCTGGGCGGCGGTCGGGCGTCCGAACCTGATGGTCAAGGTGCCGGGCACGAAGGCCGGCATCCCGGCGATCCGCACCCTGATCGGCGAGAGGATGAACATCAATGTGACGCTGCTGTTCTCGGTTGCGGCCTATCAGGATGTCGCCGAGGCCTATATCGCCGGGCTGGAAGACCTGGCCAAGGCGCAGGGTCCGGCCGCGGTCGCCAAGGTCGCCAGCGTCGCGAGTTTCTTCGTGAGCCGGATCGATGCCAAGATCGATGCCGCGCTCGATGCCAAGCTGAAGGACGGCGGCGATCCGGCGCTGGCCGATCTGAAGGGCAAGGTCGCCATCGCCAATGCCAAGATGGCCTACCGCTACTATCAGCAGCTGATCAAGACCGAGCGTTGGCTGGCGCTCGCCGGCAAGGGCGCCCGGGTGCAACGGCTGCTCTGGGCCTCGACCGGCACCAAGAGCAAGGCCTATTCCGACGTACTCTATATCGAGGAGCTGATCGGCCGCGACACGGTCAATACCATGCCGCCGGCGACGATGGATGCGTTCCGGGACCATGGCACGCCGCGCAACAGCCTCGAGGAAAAGCTCGATGCTGCCGAAGGCGTGCTGGAGCGCTTGAAGCGCTTCGGCATTTCCCTCGACGAGGCGACGACGCAGCTGGTGGTCGAAGGCGTCGATCTGTTCGCCGCGGCGGCCGATGCGCTCTACGGGGCGGTCGCCAAGCAGCGCGCCAAATTCAGCGGCGATAAGCTCGTCAGGATCCAAGACTCCTACGGTGCCGCCGAAGCGGCAATCGACCAGACCCTCGCTGCCTGGACCAAGGACGGCAAGACCCGCAAGCTCTGGCGCGGCGACAAGACGCTCTGGACCGGCGCCGACGAGGACAAGTGGCTGGGCTGGCTCGACATCGTCTCGGCCGAGCTTGGCGACATCGCCGTGGTTCAAAAGTTCGCCAAGGACGTCCGCGGCAGCGGCTGGCGCCATGTCGTGCTGTTGGGCATGGGCGGCTCCAGCCTGGGACCGGCCGTGCTGAAGGACACGTTCGGGCCGCAGGCGGGCTGGCCCGCATTCCACATGCTCGATTCGACGGATTCGAGCCAGATCCGGACCGTCGAAGCGGCGATCGATCTCGCGTCCACGCTGTTCATCGTCTCGTCGAAATCCGGCTCGACCCTGGAGCCGAACATCTTCAAGGACTACTTTCACCAACGTGTCGTCGAGACGGTCGGCTCCGAGAAGGCGGGGCGCCACTTCGTCGCGGTGACCGATCCGGGTTCGGCGATGGAGAAAGCCGCCGCCGCCGAAAACTTCGCGGATACGTTCTTCGGCCTGCCCTCGATCGGCGGACGCTACTCGGTCCTGTCCAAATTCGGCCTGGTGCCGGCCGCAGCGCTGGGACTGGACGTCGAACGGCTGCTGACGACGACGGAGCGCATGGTCAACAGCTGTGCCGCGACGATGCCCGCGACGATGAATCCGGGCGCGCGCCTGGGCGTGGCGCTGGGCCGCCTGGCGCTCGACCAGCAGCGGGACAAGATCACGATCATTGCGGCGCCGGCTTATGCCAGCGTCGGGGCCTGGGCGGAACAGCTGATCGCCGAATCGACCGGCAAGCTGGGTCGGGGTCTGATCCCGGTCGATGGCGAGGCGCTGACCACGCCCGACCATTACGGCCAGGACCGCGTGTTTCTGTACCTCGGCGACGGCAAGACCGCCGAGCCGTCCCAGCTGAAGGCGCTCGAGGGCGCCGGCCACCCGGTCGTCCGCCTCGACATCGCCGAGCCCTATCAGGTCGGCCAGGTCTTCTATCTATTGGAAATGGCCATCGCGGTCGCCGGCGCGCTGCTGAACATCAATCCGTTCGATCAGCCCGACGTCGAGGCCAGCAAGATCAAGACGCGGGAGCTGACCAGTGCCGTCGAGAAAACCGGCGCGCTGCCGGCCGAGACGCCGTTCTTCCGCGACGGCGGCGTCGCGCTCTTCGCCGACGCGGCCAATGTCGCGCAGCTCGGCCAGCACAGGACGGTCGCGGAATATCTGCGCGCGCATTTCGACCGGGCAAAGCCCGGCGATTACGGCGCCCTGCTGGCCTATGTCGAGCGCAATCCGGCGCATCAGGCGCTGCTGGAAACATCGCGAGAGCAGCTGCGCGACGCAAAGCGGATCGCGACCTGCCTCGGATTCGGGCCACGTTTTCTGCATTCGACCGGCCAGGCCTACAAGGGCGGGCCGAACACCGGCGTGTTCCTGCAGATCACGGCCGACCATCGCGACGATTTGGCCGTCCCGGGCAAGAAATATAGCTTCGCCATCGTCGAGGCCGCCCAGGCCCGGGCGGATCTGAGCGTGCTCGCCGAGCGCGGCCGGCGCGTCCTCAGGGTTCATTTGGCTGATGTCGAGCAGGGCCTGCAGACGCTGACCCGCGCGCTCGAGCAGGCCTTGGGCTCCTGATCAACCGCGCATCATCGAAGGAGACTCTTCATGCAGTTAGGCATCATCGGCCTCGGCAGAATGGGCGGCAATATCGCCCGTCGGCTCATCCGGCACGGCCACGAGATCATTGCGTATGACCACAGCGACCAGGCGGTCGCCGCTTTGGCCGCGGACAAGGCCATTCCAACCCATTCGCTGAAGCAACTCGTCGAGCAGCTGAAGCCGCCGCGCGCCGTGTGGGTCATGCTTCCGGCGGGCGAGATCACGGAGAAGACGATCGGCGAACTCGCGAACCTGCTGTCCGACGGCGACACGGTGATCGACGGCGGCAACAGCTTTTACAAGGATGACATCCGCCGCGCGAAAGAGCTGAAGACGCGCGGCATCGATTATATCGACGTCGGCACCTCCGGCGGGGTCTGGGGCATCGAGCGCGGCTATTGCATGATGATCGGCGGTCCGAAGAACGTGGTCGGCCGCCTCGACCCGATCTTCGATGCCTTGGCACCGGGTGCCGGCGCGATCGAAAAGACGCCCCATCGCGAGGCGCGGGACAGTCGCGTCGAGCGCGGCTACCTGCATGCCGGGCCTGCCGGCTCCGGCCATTTCGTCAAGATGGTCCATAACGGCATCGAGTACGGCCTGATGCAGGCCTATGCCGAAGGCTTCGACATTCTGCGCGGCAAGGCATCGACCGAGCTGCCGGCGGACGAGCGTTTCAGTCTCGACCTCGCCGACGTCGCCGAGGTGTGGCGGCGCGGCAGCGTCGTCTCGTCCTGGCTGCTGGACCTGACCGCCATGGCGCTGGCGGAAAGCCCGGCGCTCGACGGCTTCACCGGCAGCGTCGACGATTCCGGCGAAGGCCGCTGGACGATCAACGCGGCGATCGAGGAGGCGGTGCCCGCCGAGGTTCTGTCGGCGGCGCTCTATACCCGCTTCCGGTCCCGCCAGAGCCATACGTTCGGCGAGAAGCTGCTGTCGGCAATGCGCTCGAAATTCGGCGGTCACGTCGAAGGCGCCGTCAACAAGGCGAAATAACCGAAGGACTTACAGACGATGTCGGTAGACCTGCACAAGGCGGATCCAACACCCGCGCCCAATGCGCCGGGCGATCCCGACCGGACGGCGCCCAATTGCACCATGGTCATTTTCGGCGCCGGCGGCGATCTGACCAAGCGTCTGGTCGTCCCGGCACTCTACAATCTCGCCAAGGCGAAACAGCTGCCCGAGGCGTTCGCGCTGATCGGCGTCGATCTCGCCGAGAAGACGGCCGAGGCCTGGCGCGACGGGCTGCATCAGTATCTGGAGGACGCGGTCAAGGGCGGCGGCGGCGAGTTCGAGGCGAAGAGCATCGACGAAGCGGCCTGGGCGCGGCTGACGCGGAACGTCAGCTACGTCCAGGGCGACCTGACCAAGCCCGACACCTACCAGCACCTGGCGGACGCGCTGGAGATCGCCGACGGCAAGAGCGCGCTCGGCGGCAATGCGCTGTTCTACCTGGCGGTCGCCGACCGGTTCTTCGGCCCGGCGGTCGATCAGATCGGGGCCGCCGGCCTGGTGGACGAGGATAAGGCCGGCGGCTGGCGCCGCGTCGTGATCGAGAAGCCGTTCGGCCATGATCTGGCCTCGGCCAAGGCGCTCGATGCGCGCATCCTGACGGTGCTGCGCGAGGATCAGGTCTATAGGATCGACCATTTTCTCGGCAAGGAGACGGTGCAGAACATCATGGCGTTCCGCTTCGGCAACGGCATGTTCGAGCCGTTGTGGAATCGCGACCGGATCGACCATGTCCAGATCACCGTGTCGGAGACGGTCGGCGTCGAGGCGCGCGGCAAGTTCTACGAGCCGACCGGCGCGCTCCGAGACATGGTGCCGAACCATGTGTTCCAGCTGATCGCCATGACCGCGATGGAGCCGCCGACCTCGTTCGACGCCGACGACGTGCGCGCGAAGAAGGCCGAGCTGTTCGGGGCCATGCACGCGCTGACGCCCGAGGATGTGGTGCGCGGCCAATATAAGGCCGGCAGCATCGGCGGGAAGCCGCTGGTGGGGTATCGCCAGGAACCGGACGTCGATGCCCAGTCGACGACCGAGACCTATATCGCCATGCGGTTGCGCATCGACAATTGGCGCTGGGCCGGCGTGCCGTTCTATCTCCGGACCGGCAAGCGCATGCCGAAGCGCTCGACCGAAATCGCCATCCGCTTCAAGGAAGCGCCCTACTCGTTGTTCCGCAACACGCCGGTCGATAAACTCGGGGCCAACTGGCTGATCATCCAGGTTCAGCCCGACGAAGGCATCCGCCTGAGCTTCAACGCCAAGCGGCCCGGCACGGCGATGGATCTGGACGGCGTGGCGCTCGATTTCAAATATACCGACTGGTTCAAGCAGGAGCCGGCCATCGGCTATGAGACGCTGATCTACGACTGCCTGATCGGCGACGCGACGCTGTTCCAGCGTGCCGATCAGGTCGAGGGCGCCTGGAAGGTCGTGCAGCCGGCGCTCGATGATTGGGCGGCGCATGCGCCGACCGATTTTCCGAACTATGCCGCCGGCAGTCCGGGGCCGGCGGTCGCGGACGACATGCTTCGGCGCGACGGGCGCGAATGGCGGGGGATTTAGCGCATCATGACCGACACCCCGAAGATCCAGCTGCTGCTGGCCGACGTCGACGGCACGCTCGTCACCAGCAAGAAGGTGCTGACCCTGCGGGCGATCAAGGCGGTCGATGCGCTGCGCGCCGCCGGCGTGCGGTTCGCCATCACCAGCGGCCGTCCGCCGCGCGGCATGGCGCATCTGATCCAGCCCTTGAAGCTCGACACGCCGATCGCCTCGTTCAACGGCGGGGAGATGGTCGACGGCACGCTCAAGATCATCGCCGCCCAGGCGCTGCCGGCCGACCTCGCCCGGGAAACGGTCGCGGTGCTGGCAGCGTTCAAGATCGATACCTGGATCTATGTCGGCGAGGATTGGTTCGTGCGCGATCCGACGGCGCCGCATGTCGCGCATGAAGCCGAGACGGTCAAGTTCGAGCCGAAGGTCGTGGTGGATTTCGACGGCCTGCTGGACCAGGCAGTCAAGATCGTCGGGGTCAGCGATGATCACGCGCTGCTGGCCCGGTGCGAGGCCGAAGCGAAGCAGCGGCTCGGCGACCGGGCGACAGCCGCCAGGTCCCAGCCCTATTATTTCGACGTCACCCACCGCAACGCCAACAAGGGCGCGGTCGTCGATTATCTCGCCGATTATTTCCGGATCCCGCGCGGGGCCATCGCGACCATCGGCGATCAGCCGAACGATCTGACCATGTTCCGGCGCAGCGGCTTCAGCATCGCGATGGGCAACGCGCCGGACGAGGTGAAGCACGAAGCCTCCGTCGTCACCGACTCCTGCGACGACGAGGGATTCGCCAAGGCGGTCGAGCGCCATATCCTGGAGATCGCATCGTGACCGAAGCCGAAATCGACGTCTCCGCCGACCCCGCGGCACTGGCCAAGCGCGCGGCCGAGTGGCTGGTCGAGCAGGCGGAAGCCTCGACCGGGACCTTTCGGATCTCGCTGTCCGGCGGCTCGACTCCGCGCGCGCTCTACACGCTGCTCGCGGCCGAACCGCTGCGCGCGCGCATGCCGTGGGACCGTGTGGAATTGTTCTGGGGCGACGAACGCTTCGTGCCGCCCGACGACAAGGACAGCAATTACCGCATGACGCGCGAGACGATGCTGGACCATGTGCCGCTCAAGCCGGAACAGATCCACCGCATGCCGACCGAGGGCACGCCAGAAGAAGCGGCCGCGGCCTACGAGGCGTTGCTGAAGCGGGTCTATGGCAGCGATAGGCTCGACCCGTCGCGCCCGTTCTTCGACGTGACGCTGCTGGGCATGGGACCGGACGGGCACACCGCCTCGCTGCTGCCGGACTCCGACGTGCTTGAGGAGCGGTCCAAATGGGTCGCCGCCGTCAGCCAGGGCCGGCCCGAGGTGCGGCTGACCCTGACCTATCCGCTGATCGACAGCAGCCGTCTCGTTGCATTCCTGCTGAACGGTGCGGAAAAGGCCAAGGCCTTCGCCCAGATCCGGTCTGGCGACAGCAGCCTGCCGGCCGGCCGGGTCGCCCCGGTCGGCAGAGTGCTATGGTTCGTCGATCGCGCCGTGCTGGAAAAGGACGCCTGACATGGCCCATAGCGAGATGGCGGCGCAGGTCGCGACCAAGGGTGGTTTCATCGCGGCGCTCGATCAGAGCGGCGGCTCCACGCCTGGGGCCTTGCGGGCCTATGGCATCCCGGACGCTGCCTATAGTGGCGATGCCGAGATGTTCAGGCTCATTCACGAGATGCGCGTGCGCATCATGACGGCACCGGTCTTTACCGGCGACAAGATCATCGCCGCGATCCTGTTCGAAGGCACCATGGATGGCCTGGCCGAGGGCAAGCCGGTGCCGGCGTTCCTGTGGGAGCAGCGGGGCATCGTTCCCTTCCTCAAGGTCGACAAGGGGCTCGAGGCCGAAGCGGACGGTGTCCGCCTGATGAAACCGATGCCCGGGCTCGACGGCGTGCTGGCGCGGGCGGTCACGCTCGGGGTGTTCGGCACCAAGATGCGCTCGGTGATCAACCTGTCCTCGGCCACCGGCATCGCGGCCATCGCGGCGCAGCAGTTCGAGATCGCGGCCCAGATCGCCGGACATGGGTTGATGCCGATCATCGAGCCGGAGGTCTTGATCACCAGCCCCGACAAGACCGGCGCGGAGTCGATCCTGCGCGCGGAATTGATCCGGCAGCTCGATGCCCTGCCCCCAGGCCGGCGCGTGATGCTGAAGCTGACGATTCCAGAGGTCCCGGATTTCTACGCGCCGCTCGTCGGGCATGAACGGGTTGTCCGGGTCGTCGCCCTATCTGGCGGCTACAGCCGCGCCGACGCGTGCCGACGCCTGTCGGCCAATCACGGCATGATCGCCAGCTTTTCGCGGGCCCTCATCGATGATCTCAGGCATTCGATGAGCGATGCCGAGTTCGATGCGGTGTTGGGAACCGCCATCGAGGAGATCTTCCGCGCATCCACCATGAAGGCTTGACGCGTGTTCAGCTGGTTCGCTCGCGGTGCTCCAGGGCGAAGGCCGCGGCGGCGCCGAGAAGGCCCGGCTGCCGATGGGTCATCATCTTGACCGGGATCTTCGCCATGAAGCTCTCGAACCGTCCTTTGGCGACGAAGCGCTGAGCGAAGCCCGACTTGCCCAGCAGATCCACCAGGCGCAGCCCGATGCCGCCGGCGATGACCACGCCGCTGCCGCCTTGTGCCAGCGCAATATCGCCGGCGACGGCGCCCAAGCTCTGGCAGAAACGATCCAGCGCCGCGACCGCGAGGCCGTCGGTACCGTCGAGTGCCGCCATCCAAAGCGCGGCGTCGTCGTACGACCGATGCGCGCCGCCCTCCAGCCCGCACAGCACCTCGTAGATATTATTGAGGCCGGGACCTGAGACGACACGCTCGGCGGAGACCCGACGGTACCGCTTGCGCAGCTGGGCGACGATGCGGTCCTCCAACGCGTCGAGCGGGGCGAAGTCGATATGGCCGCCCTCGGTCTCGTTCACCCAGTACCGGTTTTTGTGGCGCAGGACATGGGCGACGCCGAGGCCGGTACCGGGACCGATCACGCTGATGATGCCATCCGTGGGCAGGGGCACGTCGGGCCCGCACAGGTGGGATAGGCTATCCGGACTGAGCTGGGCGATCGCGTGGCCCACGGCGCTGAAGTCATTGATCAGCGTCCAATCCTTGACCTCAAGCGTCTCGGCTATCTGCGCCGGCCGGATCACCCACGGATTGTTGGTCAGCTTCAGCACCTCGCCATGAACCGGGCCGGCGAACGAGATGGCGATCGCGTCGGGCAATTGCCGGCCGGCCTGTTCCGCGAAGGCCTTCCAGGCCCGCTGCAGGCTGGCGTAGTCCGTGGTCTCCAGGGTCACCGCGTCGGCCAGCTTCATGACTTTGCCGCCGGCAACTTCCGCGATGGCGAAGCGCACATGGGTGCCGCCGATATCGGCGGCAACGATCTCCTTCATCGCGGATTCCTTCGCCGAATTACAAGGTGCCGTCATGCATACTCCCAAGTCGGCCGGTTGGTTCCCGATACCGTTAATCGTCGGCGGGAATCGCGCCGATCCGATCGGGCGAGGTCGAAAGTGGCTTCAGCGCCGCGACCCCAAAAGCGGCGATGATCGCGTAGCACAGCACGGGAACCAGCAGGGCGGTCGCGATCGAGGTCGCGTCGGCCAGCGTGCCCGTGATCATCGGCACGATCGCGCCGCCGACGATCGCCATGCACAACAGGCCGGAGACCTGCGGCGTCCTGCTGCCCTGGCCCTCGGACGCCAGCGAGAACACGGTCGGGAACATGATCGAATTGAACAGCCCGACCGCGATCAGCGACCAACCGGCGATCCCGCCGCTCGTCGTGATCGAGATCAGCACCAGGGCCGCCGCGGCGATGGCAAAGGCCGCGAGCAGCCTGCCGGGGACGACGCGACCCAGCAGCCAGGAGCCGATGAAGCGGCCGACCATGGCCCCGCCCCAATAGAAGGACAGACGCTCGCCCGCCGTTTGCGCATCGACATGCAGCGTGCCGGGTAGTTGCAAGTAGTTGGCCAGGATGCTGCCGATCGACACCTCCGCCCCGACATAGACGAACAGGGCTATCGTACCGAATCGGACGCGCGGTTGGCTCAGCAGCTTCAGGCTGTCGAAGAAGCCGACGCTCTCTTCCTTTGCCAGGGGCAGCACGTGGCGCTGCATCCAGAAGATCGCCGCGATGATCGCGAGCACGATACCGATGCCGAGATAGATATGGCCGATCGTCGCGGTCGCCGACGCCCGGAATGCAGCGAGCTGATCAGGCGGCACGCTCGACGAGTCGGTCTCACCGACCGTGCCCAGGATCAGCAGCGAGCCGATATAGGGCCACACCGTCGTGCCGAGCGAATTGAACGCCTGGGCAAACGTCAGCCGGCCGCTGGCGCCGGCGGGATCGCCCAGCGTCGTGATCAGCGGGTTCGAGGCGACCTGCAGGATGGTGATGCCCGCCGCCAGCACGAACAGTGCCACGAGAAAGGTCCAGTAGACGCCCGAATCCGACGCGACCCAGAACAGCAGGGTGCCGGCGACCATGACGCCGAGGCCGATTACCAGGCCGCGGACATATCCGACCCGGGCGACGAGAGTGCCGGCCGGCAGCGAACACAGGAAATAGGCGGTGAAGAACGCGAACTGCGTCAGCATCACCTCGGCATAGCTGAGCTGGAACAGGCCCTTCAGCTTCGGGATCAGGATGTCGTTCAGGCTGGTGGCGCCGCCCCAGACGAAAAACAGCCCGACGACCAGCCAGACCAGGACATGGGGATCGGCGCCGGCGCGGGAGGATTCAGTGGCGGTATTGGCGTTCGACATTTTCATCTCCGATTCCGGAAGACTTCCGTTTCGCGTTAGCAGGGCCGTCAGAAACTGATGTGAGCCCTGAAGCCGAGGACCGCGGCGTTTGGAATGTTGGCCTGGGCATTGGGCCGGATGACGTACTGAAAGTCGGGTTGGAAATTCAGGCCCCGCAAGACATGGACGTTGTAGTTGGCCTCCAGCACCACTTCGTGTGACTGGACGCCGGTGGCGTTGGTCGAGAGCGGCAGCCCGTTCGCCAGCTCGGCCGCCTCGACGTTCGAGAGCCGGCCGCTGATCCCGATATAGGTCGCGAGCAGGCCGATCGTGTCGTTCGGCCGCGCCGCCCAGAACCCGCCGTCGAGCAGGCCCAGGAAATACTGGTCGCCGTAAGCGGTGTCGTTGGCATCGTTCTTGATCAGGCCGGCGAGCGCGATGATGCCGCTCGTGTCGCCATCGCCGTTGCGGAACAGCATCTGGTCCGCGAGTGCCCAGAACTGACTGTTCCCGGTGCGAGTCTTGATGCTGTAGCCGGGCACCGATGCGGCCGCCAGGGCATTGCCGAAATCCTTATGGCCAGACGAGGTGTCGTAACCGAAGCCGAGCTTGTAATGGCCGGGCAGCTTGTCGGTGCCCAGCAGCGGCTCCCAGCCGAGCTCGAGCGGAAGATAGAAGCCGCTGTCCTGCGACGTGTCGAACTTGAAGCCGGTGCGGAAATTCGCGTCGCTATAGAGACCCTGATTGACCTCATACACGCCGGTCGTGACATAGGTCTGCGCGGTCGGTCGGACCTTGAAACGGGCGGCCCAGGCCGCGTCCGGATAGGCGCTATGGCCGATATCGCCGCCGGGAAGCGCCTTCGGGTCGCCGCACAGGCCGTTGTTCATGAAGCCGCAGTAGAGCGACGAACTGGCGAAGTCGTTTTCGACGTTCATGCGACCGGCGGCCGCGTCGAAGCGACCGTCGAACAGCGTCTCCTGGGCATAGATCGACACCAGATGGACCGCGACGTCGCCGCCCGATCCATAGATCTCCTGGACCGGCATTAGGTTGTCGCCGAACTGGCGGCTATCGCTGCTACCGGTCCGATTGACCATGATGATATGGGTCGAAAGCCCAGTGATGCCGGCCAGGCGCTCCCAATTGATGTCGTTCTGGAAACCGATCTGGTTGGCGAAGGTCGCGCCCTGGCGCGTGCCGCCGCTGACGTTGCCAGCGAATTCCGAAATGCCGTCGACCTGCAGATTGATGCCGAGCGCCGTCAGGTCCGGCTGAATGCCGGCCCAGTCGCCCAGCAGGTGCTCGGCCGGCGGCGCATCGATCGCCTGGGTCGTGGCCGCCGGCAAGGCCGACCTACCCGGTCCAGCATCGAGGCCTCGGTCGGCTTCTTGCGCGAGCGCGGCCGAGCCCATGCCGACGCTCATGAATAGGCCCGCGACCGCGACGGTAGCAAGACATCCAGATCTACGCATTTTTGTTTCCTCGATGCCGGTGTGGGCCAGCTGAGTAAGGTCCCCTGCGGCAGCTGCCGGGCTGACAGGAAGGCCGTGCCTTGCCGTCATCCCCCGCCCTCCGGTCCGGCCGCAATGAGCTTAACCAGCCGTCGAACGGTCGATCGCGTCCAAGACCTCGCTCGTGAACCTCAGATCGCCCCGTTCGACGTCTCCGGACAATCGCGCGGTGACCTCCTGGACCACCCAGCCGTTGCCGTCCGGATCGCTGAACGAGGCGTAAGAGGCGTAACTCTTGCGCTGCGGATTCAAACCGCCGACCCGGCCGCGCGCACCGATACGGTGGAACACGCCGCCCGGGTCGTGGAAGAGGCTGGCTGATCTCGACGCCACGGTGCCGCAGCGCGTCCCGGGTGGCCTCGATGTCGGAGACGATCAGATGCAGCCCCTGGAGCGAGCCAGGCGCGGCCGTGGTCATGTTCCGGCCGAACATGACCGAGCATTCGGAGCCGGGTGGCGTGAATTGAACCACGCGGTAGTCGTCATCCCGAGCCGTGTAGTCGATATCGAGCCGCCACCCCAGGCCGGCGTAGAAACGCTTGGCACGATCGACGTCCGAGACCGGAATGATGACGATCTCGAGCTTCATGTCGCTCATGTCTATCTCCTCGAAAAGGGTGACGGGCTCCCCGATCGCCCGGCTTCGAGACGACATTGACCCACGAAACAAATACAGGATTGAACGGCTCTCGGATCCTTTGCCCGAAATCCGACGGATGATTACCCGCCGTGCTTCAGCACCAGCATTTTTTCCGGAGCCATTTCCTTCATGGTCCAGGGGATGCCGCCGACGCCATAGCCCGATTGCCGGCGCCCTGCGAACGGCATCCAGTCGGTCCGGAACGCGGTGTGGTCGTTGATCATGACCGCGGCGGCATCGAGGCGCTGAGCCGCGTGCAGCGCGGGGCCGATCTCACTGGAGAAGACGCTCGCCTGAAAGGCGACCGGCAGGCTGTTGGCGATGTCGATCGCCTGGTCGATCTCGCGGAAACCATAGACACAGGTCAGCGGGCCGAAGACTTCGAGCTGCGAGACCTTGGCGTCGCCTGGCGGATCGATCAGGATCGCCGGCTTGAGTGTGGTTTCGGATAGGCGGCCGCCGCCGATCAGGCGCCCGCCGCCGGCCACCGCCTCCTCGATCCAGGACGCCACGCGATCCGTCTCGCGCGGCAGGATCAGCGGCCCGACCTCCGTTTCCGGCCGAAGCGGATCGTCGACGCGCAAGGCCGCGACCCGGGCCGAAAGCCGCTCGACGAACTCGGCCTTGATGTCCTCGTGGACGAAAATGCGCTGGACCGAAACGCAAACCTGGCCGGCATGGTAGTAACCGCCTTTCACGATCGGCTCGATGATCGACGGGAGCGACGCGCTGCGATCGACGATCACGGGTGCCGCCCCGCCATGCTCGAGCGCGCAGCGTGCGCCGGGGGCAAGCTTGCTGCGCAGGGACCAGCCGACTCGGGCGGAGCCGATGAAGCTGAGGAAGGCGATGCGCGGATCGGTCGCGAGCCGTTCGGCCAGCCCGTTGTCCTCGGTGATCAAAGTCTGGCACCACCCGTCCGGCAAGCCGGCCTCGTGCAGCAGGGCCACGAACTCGATGCAGCACAGCGGGGTGGGCGACGCCGGCTTGATGATCACCGGGCAGCCGGTGGCAATCGCCGGGGCGACCTGATGGACGATCAGGTTGAGCGGATGGTTGAACGCCGAGATGGCGGCGACGACGCCGATCGGCTCCTTGGTGGTGAAGGCCCATCGTCCGTCGCTTGCCGGCGTCAGGCCCATCGGGATCTCGCGCCCAGCGAAATTGCGCAGTTCCTCGGCGGCGTCGCGCAGGCCGTCGACGGCACGGGCCGCTTCGACCCGCGCATCCGCGAGCGGCTTGCCACCCTCTTGCGCGATGAGCTTGGCGAACGCCTGCTGGCGCTGGTCCAGCAAGTTTGCCGCGCGCTGCAGAATGGCGCCGCGCTGATGGGGTTTCAGCCACGCGTCGCGCGCCCGCAGCGTCCGGGCCGCGATCGCGAGCTTGGTCTCCAGCGTCCCGGCGTCGTCGGCCGCCACCGCCTTGATGAGCACGCGGTCATACGCCTGCACGACCTGATAGGTTTCCGTCATGACCAATCTCCTAAGTCACCGGCAGCCGCTGATGCAGCTCGTCGACGAGGACCCGCGTGTTTTCCGAATAGTCGATCGGCACGACGACGAGATGGACGCCGCCGCCCGTGAACGCCGCCTCGAGCACCGGCTTCAGTTCCTCGACCGCGGTCACCCGCGTTCCACGGGCGCCATAGGCTTCGGCATATTTCACGAAGTCCGGATTGTCGAAGGTCATGCCGAAATCGGCGAAACTGTCGACCGCCTGCTTCCACCGGATCATGCCGAAGGCCCGGTCCTCGATGACCAGCACGACCAGGTTCAGTCTGAGCCGGACGGCCGTTTCCAGCTCCTGGCTGTTCATCATGAAGCCGCCGTCGCCACACACCGCCATGACGCGGCGTGTCGGATAGAGCAATGCCGCCATGATCGCCGACGGCAGGCCCGCCCCCATGGTGGCGAGCGCATTGTCGAGCAGCAGCGTGTTGGCGACCTGGGTGCGGTAGTTGCGCGCGAACCAGATCTTGTACATGCCATTGTCCAGCGCGAGGATGCCGTCGGGCGGCATGACCTGCCGGATGTCGTGCACCAGCCGCTGCGGGGTGAAGCGCGCCTCGGTGGCGCGGGCGGCAATCCGGCCGAGGATGCCTTCGCGCAGCGGCAGCAGCGCGCCGGCATGGGGTAGCTTGCCCGCCACCCGGTCGGCGAGCAGCCGGAGCGACGGGCCCAGATCGCCGATGACCTCCGTCTGCGGAAAATAGACCTGATCGACGCTCGCCGGCTGATAGCCGATATGGATGACCTGAGGCCCCTTCGTCCCCATGATGAACGGCGGTTTCTCGATCGTGTCATGGCCGATGGTGATGATCAGATCGGCCCGTTCGATCGCCTCGTGCACATAGTCGCGCTCGGACAGTGCCGCCGTGCCCATATAAAGCTCCGTGCCGCCCGGCACCGTACCCTTGCCCATCTGTGTCGTGAAATAGGGGATCCGCGACCGCACGACGAACTGGGCGAGATCCGAGCTCGAGCGCGGCCGCGACGCGGCCGCACCCAGCATGACCAGCGGCCGTTCGGCCTTCATGATGAGCGCCGCCGCGCGATCCAGCGCCGCGTCGCTCGCCAGCGGAATCTCGACCGGGTGGGGCGGGATCATGCCGGGGTCCGCGGTTTCCGCGGCCGCGATATCTTCCGGCAGTTCCAGGTGGACCGGTCCGGGACGCTCCTGTGCCGCGATGCGGAACGCCTCGCGCACGATGGTCGGCACCATGGCGGGCGAAACGATCTGGCGGGACAGTTTGGTGAGCGGTTTCATGACCGCGACGATGTCCACGATCTGGAACTGCGCCTGCCGCGACGACAGGATGCCCTTCTGGCCGGTGATCATGATCATCGGCATCGCCCCCAGCAGCGCATAGGCCGCCGCGGTCGTGAGGTTGAGGGCGCCCGGCCCCAGCGTCGTCAGGCACACCCCGGGCCGGCCGGTCAGCCGGCCGTAGGTCGCGGCCATGAAGGCCGCAGCCTGCTCGTGCCGCGTCAGCACCAACTCGATCGAGGAGCTGCGCAGCGCCTCGACGACGTCGAGGTTCTCCTCGCCTGGGATGCCGAAGATACGATCTACCCCCTCGTTCTCAAGGGCGGCAACCAGCAGTTCAGCGCCTTTCGGCATGAGCAACCTCCTCGTCTGTGTGAAGCGCTAGGGCCCGCTCACCGGAGCGTCATCCGGCTCGCTGGGTCGGCGGAATGAACCCAGGCACGCCGGTATCGACCACGCCGTTGAAGCGGATTCTCGTTGTGACACTGTCCCGGATCTCCTGCATGGCGTCGTCAGGCAAAGCCGAGATGTCAAAGTTCTCCTCGATATGGTGCCGGGAGGTCGAGGTGGTCAGGAGAGCGGTCCCCCTTTGTGCAGCCCAGGCCAACGCGACTGGAGCCGGGGTCTTGTCGGTACGCCGCGCAATCGCCGCGATGACCGGATCTTCGGTGACCCTCGGCTCCATAACACGCCCCAGCGCGGCAAAAGCGAGCACGACTATCCCCTCCTCCCGGCAAAAATCGAGTAGCTCCCACTCGGGCAGATAAGGATGAGATTCGACTTGCACCACCGCTGGCTTGATCCGCGCGATGGAAACGATCTCCTTCAGCTGCTCCAGACCGACATCGGAGAGGCCGATCCACCGGCACCGCCCCTCATCCACCAAGCGTTCGAGCCCCCCGCCAAGTCTCCGCCAGGGTCACGCCGGATTCGTAGATGACGTGGCGCTGCGCGTCCCTGGGATCCTACTCGTCGCCGGGTTGGAAGGCGAACGGCGTGTGGATGAGGTAGCAATCGACATGGTCGAGCTGCAGCCGGCGGAGACTGGCGTCAAAGGCAGGCTGAACCCGCTCAGGACGATGGTTATTGTTCCACAGCTTCGTGGTGACAAAGATGTCCTTTCGCCGGATCTTGCCGGCTGGCGTTGTCATGCCAGCGCCGACGACCAAATTTGGGTTCAGGAACGGCTGTTCCTACGGCTGCAACTCCTGGCCAAGGCTTACGAACTTCATTTGCTGCCGATCACCAACCTCACCGCCGGCACGCGATTCAATGGACTTGAGTGCGGGGCCATACTTGAGGCGTTGGACTTCCTCGCGACGGTGACACACGATCCGTTGATCTCCGCGCTTCTCAACCGGATGAGCCCAGCGATCCAACGTTGCGCCCAAAACCCACGATCTACCGAGGTTCTTATCGAAGGCCCGTAGGCACAACGGTTGGGTCTACGGGGCAGCCCCCGGACGCTTACGCTGTTCGTGCAGAACGCTGCGGGAACATGCTGGTAGATTGGCAGGATTCTGCCAGGCTTTGTTCTGGGGGTATTTCGCACAGCCGCCATCATGTGCGGCCGTGACTATCGCGCCGCGCATCAGGGCCGGCAGGTCGCCCGTGGCGCCCAGCCCTGTCCCGCGACTCAACCGGTGCTGGCCGGCCGGTTCTGCTTGTTGAGGCGTATGATTTCCGACGGCAGAAAACCGATGATCCGTCGCATGGACCGGGCGAGATGGCTTTGATCGGCGAAACCGGTCTCGGCGGCGGCCTGACTGATGGTTCGCCCTTTGCGAAGCAAATTCTGTGCGATCGTGACTCTGTGTTGGATCAAGTACTGGTGGACCGGGAGACCGACGGCTTGCTGAAATAGTTTTCTAAAATATGGGACACTGAGACCCGTGATACCCGCCAGATCATTTACCAGTATTTTTTCACAGACATGGCGATCAATGTAATCGAATATCGCATTGATCTGTGTTCTCGACAGGATTTTCTTTTCTTTTTCAGACCGCGCTTCTCCAAATTTGGCAATAATGCGGGAGAGCAGTGCCGTCCCCAGGCTCTCGCCGTAAGGCCGTTTGAGCAGAATGGCACAATCGAGCGCATGACTGATCGCCGCGGCAATATGTTCAATCTGCGTGTCTCTCGCCCCAAACTGCGGCAATAGCTCGATCGTATCGGGGTTGAGTCCCATTTTCAGTCCCGTCGTCTGCAATTGAGCCGCCGTGAAATGAAAGCGGAGTGCTCTCGAGGTTTTCTTGCCTTCCCATGTAATGGCCGATCCGCTCGGGAACAGATCGATCTCGGCATGCAGCGGGCCGCCCTGTGGATCATCCCGCGAATTCCGTGTGTCCGGACGCTGGATCACCTGAGCGGGATCGATAAATTTAACTATAAGGAGATGAGCCGGCATTGGTCCGGCCGTAAATCGAGTCCGAATTTCTTGGTATGATTCGACGAACAGCCCTGGAAGTAGTCGCACGATCCCTTCGTCTATTTCACTGGACATGCCAGTGTCTTTCTCCATTTTCGGATTTTGGCTCATACCCCTTGCTCTCCTCTGGGCGGATACAGATCGCCGGAGGATGACAAAAGCAAGACCGATAAAATTCCAGAGAGAATCGAGATTCTTATTACATTTGAAATAAATATCTCTTACAGACAGCATAGTTAAGAAACTTTATGAAAATAGCGATCTATTGACACAGCGACAACCTGGCGCATCTCGATGAATGTTGCGCGTTTGCATCACCCCTTCAATCCCTGAAGCCAGATTTAGCTCCAAGATCAGATTGTTCCAATTGGATCATCCCCTCCGAGACTGGATGTCACTTGAAGCGTCATCGTCATGAGAATGACACGGATAGAATTCTGCCCTTTTAAATCGAACCGTGTCGGAGGCATAATCTGGGGGTTGCTATGATCTTGTGTTATAGAGGAAAATTCGGCTCGGGGTTGGATCGCCGACTAAGGGGATCTGTCGGCTTCGTCATATTGCTCGGGCTCATGCCGGCGGTGTCCGCGTTCGCGCAGACCGCAACACAGACCGCGCAGGTCGCGCCGCAGACTGAAACAATCGAAGTGACCGGCTCGCGCATCAAGAATAGCGACGCGGCCAGCGCCAATCCCATCACCGTCGTCACCAGCGAAGAGATCGCCAAGACCGAAGCGGTCACGATCGAGCAGTTCCTGCGCAAGCTGCCGGACATCGATTTCACCGGCGGCATCAGTCAGAACGACAATAACGGCGGCAACGGCGCGTCCAATCTGGGTCTGCGCAACCTCGGCCCGACGCGCACGCTGATCCTGGTCAACGGCCAGCGCTTCGTGAACACCGACTCGCAAGCCTCGTCCACGGCGGTCGATCTGAACAACATCCCGACCTCGATGATCGATCGCATCGAGATCCTGCGCGACGGCGCCTCGTCGGCCTACGGTGCCGACGCGATCGGCGGCGTCATCAACATCATCACCAAGCAACATTTCAACGGCGTCGAAATCGGCGGCGGCGTCGGCGAGACCAGCTACGGCGACGGCCTGCGCTACAACGTCTATTCGACCGTCGGCGCCGACGTCGATCGCGGCAACATCCTGATCAACGTCAGTCATGACAACCAGGATCCGATCCTGGGCGCCGCTCGCGCCTGGGCAACGAACCAGCATCCCGAAGCGGGCGTCAATGCGTTCGACGCGGTTTCCGGTCGCGTCGCCGGTGCACAGGCCGTCATCAACCCTGATGGGACGGATGCCGGGGCGGGTACGCGCTTCTTCTGGTTCGGCAACGGCGCCAACGCGGGCCAGACCAATCCGATCCCGTCGGCAAACGCCTTCACCCTTGGTCATCCGATCGATGGCGGCGCCGCCTTCGCCGGCGGCCAACTGCCGCCGGGCGATATCGCCCTCGCTGGACTACCGAATGAAGGCGTCTTTTTCGACTTCACGCCGACTCAAGGCCTCGTGACGGGTCTCGAGCGGACCCAAGTCAACTTCACCACGCACTATGACCTGGCGCCGAACATCACGGCTCTGTTGGAAGCGTTCTATACCGATCGCCAGTCTAGCGAGCTGTTGAACCCGGAGCCGATCGGTGCCGGCACGCCGACGCCGCAGTTCCCGAACGCGTTCCTGATTCCCGTGATGCTAAGCACCGGCGGGTTCAACCCGGCGAACCCGACGACGGCGGCGTTCGGCGTTGCCAACGGCATCGCCGGCTATAATCCGGCCGCCCTGTTCGGGGCCGGCAACGTCAACACGCCGGTGGCGCTCAGCACCCGCCGATTCGAAAACGGCGACCGTATCTACACCGACGATATCAACACCTCGCGCATCCGCGCCGGCCTCGAAGGCACGCTGTTCGACCAGTATGATTGGTCGGTCGGCTACCTCTTCGGCAAGTCCGCGGCCCAGTACAACATCGCGAACGAAGCAAACTTCTTCCATATCTCGCAGGAACTGGGCATCAACCCCTGCGGCACCGCCACGGCCCAGGGCTGCTCGATCGCCAACTTCTTCGGCAACAACAGCCTGACGTCGGCCCAGGCGAAATACAGCGTGTTCAGCAATGATTCGCAGAGCACGCTCGAACTGAACGACGCCTACGGCAACATCGCGGGCCCGGTCTACCAGCTGCCGGCCGGTCCGCTGAATGCGGCCTTCGGCTTCGAATACCGCACCGACAGCATCAACAACGTGCCGGATCCAGTCACCTCGCAGGGCGACGCCGCGATCTTCCAGCTGCCGACCCAGGGCTCGTACGCCACCGCCTCGGTCTATGGCGAGTTGAACGTGCCGATCCTGTCGAACCTGCCGTTCGTCAAGGCCCTGACCGGCGATGTCTCGTCGCGCTACGACTACAACACGACGTTCGGACGGTCGCTGACCTACAAGCTCGGCCTCGATTACGCGATCGACGACGATTTCCGCCTGCGCGGCAACCATTCGACCGGCTTCCGCGCGCCGCAGGTCAAGGAACTGTTCGCCGGTGCCGAAAGCGACAGCCCGACGGGTACCGATCCCTGCGCGACCAATCCGACGTCCGCCCAGTGCCAGGCCGACTTCAAGGCCTCCGGCCTGCCGGGCACCATCACGCCGCCGTCGGTCAATCAGTTGCCGGCCCAATTGGGCGGCAATCCGAAGCTGAAGCCGGAAACCTCGGACGAATGGACCTTCGGTGGCGTCGCGACGCCGCATTGGGTTCCGGGCCTGACGGTCACGACCGACTACTACTCGGTCCTCGTCCGCAACGAGATCGGCACGTTCGATCCGAACGCCCTGCTGAACGATTGCTATGCCGGCGTGGCGTATGTGGTCTCCCAGGCTGAAGCCTGTAGCCTGGTCGGCTTCGGCCATCGTGCGTCCGACGGCAGCCAGGCGCTGATCAACCTGCAGAACGTCAACATCGGCGACGAGCTGACCCAGGGCATCGACCTCACCGTCGAATACGGCTTCGACGCGGCCAAGGTCTTTATCCCCGTCCCGGGCCATATCACCACGACCGGCTCAGTCAACTACCTGCTCAAGGACACCACCACGGCGGGCGGCGTCTCGGTCAAGAATGCCGGCACGTTCAATGTCGGCACCAATGGTGGCACAGCCGAGCCGCGCTTCAAGGCGCTGCTCGGCACGAACTATGCCCAGGACAATTGGTCGGCCGACTTCAACGAGCGTTACTACGGCAGTGCCCACAACATCAGCACGGCAACCGCCGACCCTGCCGTTACGGGCATCGGGCCTGGCGACTTCGAGGGCAACCAGGTGCCGGGCGTGTTCTACACCGACATCGACTTCACCTATAAGTACAAGAACATCAGCTTGACGGTCGGTGTCGACAACCTGTTCGACAAGGACCCGCCGTTCGTCGGTTCCTCCAACCTGACCCTGACCGATGCCGGTTACGACTTCACCGGTCGGTTCATCTACTCGAAGGTTTCGGTCAAGTTCTAAGCAGAGCCTGAGACGGCGTGCGGAAAATCCGCACGCCGTTTTACGCACGCACATTCGTCTTTTCATCTTTCCGAAGAGTGCGAACGCGTCATGGTAGATCTGGACGGAATTTCGATTGCTCGGTCACCCGTATTCGGGCGCGAAGCCTATAAGATACTTTGGTACCTGACGGCCCGTTTGGAATTTGACGATTTCGCGATTTTGAATATCAGCGAAATCGCCTCAGATCTGGGCCTTAAGTCCCAGGCCGTCAGCCGCGCCTTGCGCGTCCTGATCGATGGCGGCGTCGTCGAGCGCGGCCCGCGGTCGGGTCTCCGGAACTCCTTTCGGTTCCATCAATCGGAAGCCGGCATTTCCGCTTCACATCGCCGCCAGTAGTTTCACGGCCTCATGCGACACGCCATCGGCTTCGGTCGAGTCTCATTGCAGGGAACCGCAACGGGCCCAACGGGGTTTTCCGTCCCAGAAAGCCTCGACGCTTTCGCCGATGTGTGATGCGGAGATGTGCGATGACGGATCATGATTGGGTCATTCTGCTTCCGGTTCTTCTGCTGCTGACGCCGCTCATTTTGGAGCTGGCCGACCTGTTCGCCGCGCGCAAGCGCGCTGAGGCGCCGCTGGGACGCGCGGAGTTGGAGCTTTCGGGCGGCGATTGAGTTCGAAGCACCCTCTGAGTTTCAAAATCAGATCGTCCAAGATGGGCGTCTAATTCGGCAATATATTGACATAGGCAAAGCCCCGCCCCAGGTTGGGGCCGGGCGCGATACGGCGCCCGCTTTCTCGCCCATGCCAATATCCCGCCGGAGTTCCTGATGCTGAGATTCTCGCTGTTCGCCCTCATGCTGTTCGCCAGCATTCCGGGCGCCCACGCGGCCGACGCGCCGCTCAGGGTTGGCAGCACCGCCGGTCCCTATGCCGAGATCATGGATTTCGTGGCCGGCTTGTCTGCCAAGCAGGGGCTGCCGATCAAGGTCGTCGAGTTCACCGACTACACAATTCCCAACGTGGCGCTGGCGGACGGCGATATCGACGTCAGCAACTTCCAGACCGTGCCGTACCTGGAAAACGCGATCAAGGCGCGCGGCTACGACATCGTGGCGCTGCAGCCGACCATCATCACGCCGCTCGGCGTCTATTCGAAGAAGATCTCTAGCCTCGACGCGCTGAAGACCGGCGATACGCTGGCGATCGCCAACGATCCGGCCAACGGCGGGCGCGGCTTGCTGCTGCTGCAGAAGGCCGGCCTGATCAAGCTCGCACCCGGCGTCACCACGACCGCGACGGTGCTCGACATCGTCGAGAACCCGAAGCACCTGAAGTTCCGCGAGTTGGACGCGGCGCAAATCCCCCGCTCGCTCGACGACGTCACGGCCGCCGCCGTCAACATGAACTATGCCCTGCCGGCCGGCATCGATCCAAAGACCGCGCTGGTGCGCGAGGGCACCGACACGCTCTATGCGCTGGTCTGGACCAGCCTGCGCAAGGACAAGGACGACCCCCGCATCCAAAAGCTGATCGTCATCTACCGCTCGCCCGAGGTGAAGGCCTACATTCTGGAGCATTTCCACGGCAGCATCATCCCGGCCTGGTGACGAGGATGCGGTAGGCCTTCGGTCACACTCGCAAGCCGATGGGGCGATCGATCCGGAGGCTCGAAGGCATATTTCAACCGTAGCCTTGATCGTTCGGGCCGACATGAGCCGGTAACTTCCGCATTCCAGCTTGGTGCCGTTCGGAAATTTGGCGGACCATGCCGCTTTGCCGTGGGCCAGCCTGTCAGATGAGGTCGGATCGGTAAAATGCCCTATCGCGAGATTGGAATGCTTCACAGCATGTGGAATTCCGACGGCGTAAGCCTGAGCGTTCACTACATGGATTACGAGCAAAGGCAACGTTACCGCATCACCATCGCCAACGGACTCCTGTATACGTCGCATGGAGTCGGACTGGAGACTCACGGATATGTCCACGGAAGCTTTGGCGATTACTATCTATTCGTCATGGCTCCCGACGGAACGATCTATGCCGGGAATGAGGACGACGTACACCATCATTCGAGCTTCCTGGCCGGATGGCCGATCGCCTCGGCAGGGACGATCAAGGCTGCCAAAGGCAAGGTATTGGCCCTAACCCCCCAGAGCGGACACTATGCCCCGCCGCGGGATTATTTTGATCAGGTCTTGACGGAGCTGCGCAAACACAAGGTCGAAATATGGCCGAACACCATCCGGTATGGCAGGCACATCACAACCTCGAAGAAAATCGAAAAAGCGTCGAAGAGTGGCGGCGGGAAACAGCTCGTCACCGATTATTCGCCCACCGTTCCCGCCAACGGCCTGGTGGTCGGCAATCACCGGGCAGGCCAGACGCTTCGGGTTTATCCCGGATCGACACCCAAATGGCAGTGGTACTAGGCGAAGGCGAGTCACGCCTCCGGCACGTTGCGTTGGAGTTCCTCCAGCCAGGCCGCGGCGTTGCCATCCGACGGTGCGCGCCAGTCGCCACGCGGGGATAGGGCGCCGCCGGACGAGACCTTCGGCCCGTTCGGCAGTGCCGACCGCTTGAACTGGCTGAAGGCGAAAAAGCGGCGCAGGAACAGTTCGAGCCAGTGCCGGATCTCGGCGAGCGTATAGGCGCGCCGCCGGTCCTCGGGAAAATGCGGCGGCCAGGAGCCCGCCGCAGCATCGCCCCAGGCGTGCAGCGCCATGAAAGCGATCTTTGACGGGCGGAAGCCGAAGCGCAGCGTGTAGAACAGGTTGAAGTCCTGCAGCGCATAGGGGCCGATCTTGGCCTCGGTGCTCTGCGGCGCCGCCCCGGCCGCGACCGGGACCAGTTCGGGCGAGATCTCGGTGCCCAGGATCGCCTCCAGAGTCTCGCCCACGTCCGGCGCGAACTGGCCGGACTGGCCGACCCAGCGGATCAGATGCTGGATCAGGGTCTTCGGCACGCCGGCATTGACGGTGTAGTGCGACATCTGATCACCGACGCCATAGGTGCACCAGCCGAGCGCCAGTTCCGATAGATCCCCCGTGCCGATGACGATGGCGCTATGCTGATTGGCGAGCCGGAACAGATAGTCCGTGCGCAGGCCGGCCTGCACATTCTCGAACGTGACGTCATAGACCGGTTCGCCGCCGGCGAACGGATGGCCCATGTCGCCCAGCATCTGGCGCGCGGCCGGCTGGATATCGATCTCGCGCGCGGTCGTGCCCAGGCTGGTCATCAGGCGCCAGGCATTGGCCTTGGTGTCGGTGCCGGTCGCGAAGCCCGGCAGGGTAAAGGCCAGGATATTGCTGCGCGGCAGGCCCAGCTGGTCCAGCGCCTTGGCCGCCACGATCAGCGCATGGGTCGAATCGAGGCCGCCGGAAATGCCGATCACGACCCGTTCGGTCCCGGTCGTGCGCAGCCGCTGGACCAGACCCGCGACCTGGATGTTGTAGGCCTCGTAGCAATCCTGCTCCAGCCGCGCCGGATCGGCCGGCACGAAGGGAAACCGCTCGATCGGCCGGCGCAGGCCCAACTCGCCCTCGGGCGGATTCAGCCGGAAGCCGATGGTGCGGAAGGCATCGGTCGTGGCCGCGTGGGTGCGCCGATTGTCGTCGAACGTGCCCATCCGCAGGCGCTCCTGGCGCAGCAGATCGAGATCGATGTCGGCGGTGACGAACTGTCCCTCGGCCGGAAACCGCTCGGCCTCGGCCAGGCGCACGCCATTCTCGTAGATCATCACCTGGCCGTCCCAGGCCAGATCGGTCGTGCTTTCGCCGGTGCCGGCGGCGGCATAGAGATAGGCGGCGAGGCAGCGGGCCGAGGCCGATTGCGCCAGCAGGCGCCGGCTGTCGGCCCGGCCGATCGTGATCGGGCTGCCCGACAGGTTGGCCAGCACCGTGGCCCCGGCCAGCGCGGCCAGCGCACTGGGCGGGATCGGCACCCACATGTCCTCGCAGATTTCGACATGCAGCACGAAACCCGGCACATCCTCGACCACGAACAGCAGATCATTGCCGATCGGCACGGTCTGGCCGGCCAGCGTGATCAGGCCGCGCAGTTCGTCGCCGGCCGCGATCTGGCGCCGTTCGTAGAACTCGCGATAGGTGGGCAGATAGGATTTGGGCACCACACCCAGTAGCCGGCCGCGATGCATCACCAGCGCCGTGTTGTAGAGCCGCCCGGCATGGCGCAGCGGCGCGCCCACGACCAGGATCGCGCCAAGGCCGGCCGATTGCGCCAGGACCGTGGCTACGGCCTGTTCGACCGCGTCGAGCAGCACGTCCTGCAGCAGCAGATCCTCGATCGAATAGCCGGACAAGGCCAGTTCCGGGAAGATCGCCAGCGCCACGCCCTGCGCGTCCAGGTCGGCCGCCATCGCCAGCACCGCCTCGGCGTTTCGCGCGGGATCGGCGAGCGCGGTCCGGTGGGTGCAGGCGGCGACACGGGCGAAGCCGTGGCTATAGAGCGAATGGAAGGGCATGGGCGGCAAACGGCTCCGGAAGTGCGTCGGGTCGATCTTCCTCCACCCCCGGCCCCTTGCCAAGCTGGAAGCCTGGCAAATGAATCTCGAGCCCATCACCGTTTCTGTCCGGTCCAATTTATGACACAGAGACACTTCGACGCGTTTTCGGCGTCATATCAGCCGTTTATCAAAACCTTAATGAGTAATTGATTTTTTGGATCGAGATTCCGCTGGGACTCAAAATGATCGAATGCTATCCGGCCTTTCACCGAATGGCGAATGTGCGGATCCTTGGAGAATATTCTCTCATAAATCGTGAATTTTCATTCTCGATGAGAAAACATTCATTCCAGACCGCCGGCGTCCGCTCCACTTTGCAGTGAAAAGGCCGGAATATGCTGTCAAATTCACGCTCCACCGCTCTCATCGCAGCTCTGCTTTCAACGATCATTGCCGTTCCCGCCGCCAAGGCACAAGGCGTTCTGTCCGGCGGCTTTCTCGGGTCTTATACCGAGGGCACCACTGGCGGCGCGGTCGCGTTCCAGCGGCGCGACGCGCGGATCGACTTCAACTGGGAGGGACAGGGGCCTGGCGGCTCCTCTTCGCCGGGGTTCCAGACCGCCGGCTGGAGCGGTTTCACCGGTCTCTGGTCCGGCGAGGTCATCCCGTCGACTTCGGAAACCTATACCTTCACGCTGAGTTCGGCCGACAGCGCGGCGCTCTATATCCGCAAGACCGGGACCACGACCTGGAGCGAACTGATCGACGATCCGACCCAGGCGAGCAAGACCGACCGGAAGGCGATGGCGCTGGTCGCCGGCCAGTCCTACGACCTCTCGGTGCATTATACCCAGCATTCCAAGGCCGGCGCCCTGCAGTTGGGCTGGTCGAGCCCGACCGTGCCGCAGCAGGTGATCGATGCCGCGACCCCGCTCGGCATCAACGGCTCGACCCCGGTGCTGAACGACCAGGCCGTCCTGTTCGCCGATGCGGCCAAGGAGGCGCGGCATTTCGGCGGCTATTCCGACACCGGCGTCGCGATATCGCTCGATGTCGATGGCTGGCCGCTCAGCGATGCGACCCTGCCGCTCTGGACCAGCGGGCTCGAGATGAACGGGACCTATGGCCTGAGCTTCACCGGCCAGGCCAAGCTGACCGACTGGAACGGCCTCGGCAGTTTCGTGGTCGCCGGCAAAAGCTACGGCACGGTGCTGCCGGTCGGCGTCGGCTACGATGCCGCGACCAACACCACGCAGGCGAAATGGGTCGTGACCGCGACGGGAACGACCGCGGCCAACATCGGTTTCGGCTCGACCCGGCGCACCGCGGCATCCGCCGTCGGCAGCGGCATCACCGGCCTGAAGCTCATGCGGCCGATCGCGCCCGGCTCCGCCACCAGCTATGCCCCGACCGAACTGTTCAACGCCCATTACAAGGCGCTGCTGTCCGCTTTCACCGGCATCCGCTTCATGGATTATCTGGCGATGACCGGCAACAAGAGCGTGAACTGGTCCGACCGCGTCCGGCCCGGCGACGCGACCCAGGACCAGCTCGTGTCGGGCTGGGGCTGGGAGGGCAAGGGCGGCTCGCTCGAATATCTGGTGGCGCTCGCCAACGAGACCGGCAAGGACGTCTGGATCAACATCCCGCTCTATGCCAACGACGGCTACGTCACCCGGCTGGCGCAATTGCTGGGCTATGGCAGCGACGGCACCAATCCCTACACCAGCCGGCAGGCCAACCCCGTCTACCCGCCGCTCAACGCCAATCTGAAGATCTACGTCGAATATTCCAACGAGCTGTGGAACGGGCTCTATCCGCAGCAGGCCCAGAACCAGGCCCTGGCGGTCGCCGCCGTCGCGGCCGGGGGCTCGCCGCTCAATTACGACGGTTCGACCGACCCGACGATCTGGGCGCAGCGCCGGGTGGTCGACCAGACCCGGCGGATCAGCGACCTGTTCCGCGCGGTCTGGTCCGACAATGGCATGATGAGCCGGATCCGGCCGGTGTTCGAATGGCAATATGCCAATTCGAACAACACGGCGGCGGTCGGCCTGACCTTTCTGGAAAACTACTATGGCAATGCCGACGGCAAGCCGCATGTCGCGGTCCCGCACCAGGCCAACTATTCCCTGTGGGGTGGCGGCGCCGGCTGGTACGTGACGCCGAATTCACCCGCGGCCGGCTCGGTCGCCGCCATCCTGGGTTCGGGTCAGACCAACCCCTCGACCGAGGGCGATACGATCTGGGCCGAGGCATTCGGCCTGCACGAGATGGGCTACGAGGGCGGCTTCGAGGTCGGCGGCGACACGCCCTCGGCCCTGCAACTGCTCGCCAATAAATCCGCCGCGGCCGAGGGCGAGGAGACCAGTGCGATCGACCGGTTCTTCCAGCTGGGCGGCGGCTATCCCTTCGTGTTCAACGCCGCCGGCAACACCGCCTACGGCATCGCCAGCCCGACGATCAACGAGCTGTCGACACCGAAGCTGGAAGCGATCCTCAAGGCGATCGCCGCACCCCGGCCGATCCAGGACTTCGCCTTTCCGATCCCGGGCAACGTGCCGCTGTCGTTCGACATGGGCGTGCATCCGAGCGGCAAGACCACCGGCACGCTCACCCATGTCGGCGACTATCTGGCCTGGACCGTTTCGGTCGCCAAGCCCGGCAGTTTCACGGTCACGACCAATGCCGCGACACCGGCGAACCTGACCATCATCGTCGATGGCAATCCGGTCGGCCGCGGCAGCTGGACCGGCACGCTGACGACCGGCCTGCACGGCATCCGCCTGCGCAACCTGTCGGCCGCCGGCACCACGCTCAGCCAGTTGGTGGTGACCGAATAGCGCAGGTCGGCGCGCTTGATCCCATGACGGGCTTAGGAGCATGCTGGGAGGGCGATATATTCAATTGGATATATCGCCCTCCTCTTTCGGCTGACCAGCTTTCGAGGCAGAACCATGTCCCACGACCTGCAATTCTATATCGACGGCGCCTGGGTCGATCCGATCGCGCCCAAGACCCTCGACGTGATCGACCCGTCGACCGAAGAGGCCTTCGCCCAGATCTCGATGGGCAGCGCCGCCGACGTCGATCGCGCCGTCGCTGCGGCGAAGGCCGCCTTCCCCGCCTTTTCCCAGACATCCCGGTCCGAGCGGCTGCAGCTGCTGCGCCGGATTCTGGCGGTCTACAAGACCCGCTACGACGACGTCGCCCGCACGCTCAGCCGGGAAATGGGCGCGCCGCTGAAATTCGCGCATCAGGCCCAGGCCGCAATGGGCACCGGCCATCTGGCCAAGCTGATCGAGGTGTTCGAGCGCTTCGAATTCGACGAGCTGCGCGGCACGACGCTCATCACCAAGGAGCCGATCGGCGTGGTCGGCATGATCACGCCGTGGAACTGGCCGATCAACCAGATCGTCTGCAAGGTCGGCCCGGCGCTCGCCGCCGGCTGCACCATGGTGCTGAAGCCGAGCGAGATCGCGCCGCTGAACGCGATCATCTGGGCCGAGATCCTGCACGAGGCCGGCGTGCCCAAGGGCGTGTTCAATCTGGTGAACGGCGACGGCCCGACCGTGGGCGACGCGCTGGCGAAGCATCAGGACGTCGACATGATGTCCTTCACCGGCTCGACCCGCGCCGGCATCTCGGTCGCCAAATCCGCCGCCGACACGGTGAAGCGCGTGCATCAGGAGCTGGGCGGCAAGTCGGCCAACATCATCCTGGCCGACGCCGACATCGAGCGCGCGGTGAGCAAGGGCGTCGCCGGCTGCTTCGGCAACAGCGGCCAGTCGTGCAACGCGCCGACCCGCATGTTCGTGCCGGCCGATCAGCTCGCGGTCGCCAGCGCCGTCGCCAAGGCGGCGGCCGAGAAGTTCCGGGTCGGTCCCGCGTCCGAAGACGGCACCATGCTGGGTCCCGTCGTCAGCCAGGCCCAGTACGACAAGATCCAGCGGCTGATCGAGGCCGGCATCCAGGAAGGTGCCGAGCTGGTCGCCGGCGGTCCCGGCCGTCCGGACGGGCTCAACCGCGGCTATTACGTGCGCCCGACCGTATTCTCCGGCGTCACGCCGGAGATGACCATTGCGCGCGAAGAGATCTTCGGGCCGGTGCTGGCGATCCTGCCGTACCAGACCGAGGAGGACGCCATCCGCATGGCAAACGACACGCTCTACGGTCTGGCCGCCTACGTCCAGTCGGGCAGCATCGAGCATGCCCGCAAGGTCGCGGCCCGGATGCGGGCCGGCAATGTCTATATCAACTATCCGGCCTGGGACGCCGCCGCCCCGTTCGGCGGCTACAAGCAGTCCGGCAACGGCCGCGAATACGCCGATTGGGGCATCGAGGAGTTTCTCGAGATCAAGGGCGTTGTCGGGTACGAGGCGGCCTGAGCCGCCTGGTAAACCCACTGAAGGAGCGGCCGATGCGGCTAGGATTTCGGACCCTCGCGATCATGGCCCTATCGGCCGGTCTATTGACGGGCGCGGGCATTGCCCAAGCCCAAACCACCACGGCGGCGCCGGCGGCGGGTACCGCCGTCGCCACGCCGGACAACGAGGTTCTGCTGACCATCTTCCTGCGGCACGACCAGTCCCGCCCGTTGTCCGAGCTGAACGCGCAGCTGGCCAAGCAGGGTTTCTACAAGGCGTTCCCGCCGGCCGGAATGGAGGTGATCAGCTGGACCGTCGCCATGGGTATCGGCCAGATCATCGTGCTGCGCCTGCCTGCCTCGCGGGTGCGTGAGGTCAATCGGGTGTTCGAAGATACCGCCTGGGGTCCGTACCGGACCGAGTTCTATCCGACCTACGACTATAAGACCGTCGGCATGGCGGAGCACGACAAGGCCAAATAGGAGGGCTGGATGAGGGCCACGGCAAGACCGCAGGATCTGTTCGCGGCCGAAAGCGATGTGGCCGCCCTCGTCTATGCCCGGGGCGACGACCCGGATGCGCTGCTGGGTTCGTTCGCAACCAATCTCGTCGCCCGCGGTTACGATCCGGTCGGCCTGCTGCAGCGGCGACGCGGCGGCCGGTTCGACTATCTGCTGATGCCCGGCACGAACGCGGTCGCAGCGCTGTCGGCGGCGGCGCCATCCTTGTTGGCGGCGGTTCGACGCCGACCCGACCTGCTGATCGTCAATCGTTTCGGCTCGGCCGAATTGTCCGGCGGCGGTTTGCTGGGTGTCTTGGTCGAGGCCGTCCGGCTCGACGTCCCCGTGCTGATCGCCGTGCCCCGGGCATTGTTCACCGACTGGCTCGCCTTCTCCGGCGGCCTGACCATCCGATTGGACTGCACCCACGCCGGTCTGGAGCGCTGGTGGGCTTCGCTGTCGAAGCCGCCGCAGCTCGAATCGCGCTCACCGACCGTCTGCGAGCAGCTGAAATAACCCTGAAGGGAAACGCACCGATGGCTTCCGACATTTCCACCGTCTGGTTCATCACCGGCTGCTCGACCGGCTTCGGCCGCGCGCTGGCCACGCTCGTGCTGGCGCGCGGTGGCCGCGCCGTCGTCACCGCGCGCGACAAATCCCGCGTCGCCGATCTGGTCCGCGGGGCCGAGGATCGCGCGCTGGCGCTCGCGCTCGACGTGACCGACCAAAGCCAGATCGACGCGGCGGTCAAGGCGGCCGAGGCGAAGTTCGGCGTGATCGACGTGCTGGTCAACAATGCCGGCTACGGCTACCAGGCCTCGATCGAGGAAGGCATCGACGCCGAGATCCGCACCCAGTTCGATGCCAACGTCTTCGGCCTGTTCGCCATGACCCGGGCGGTGCTGCCCGGCATGCGCGCGCGCCGCAGGGGCCATATCATCAACATCACCTCGGTCGCGGGCCTCGTCGGCTTCATGGGCTCGGGCTATTATGCCGCCAGCAAGCACGCGGTCGAAGGCTTCTCCGACTCGCTGGCGGCCGAAACCCAGCCGCTCGGCATCAAGGTGACCTGCGTCGAGCCGGGCCCGTTCCGGACCGACTGGGCCGGCCGTTCGCTGAAGCAGACGCCGGTCAGGATCGCCGATTATGCCGAGACCGCCGGTGCGCGGATGAAAAGCACGGCGGAGATCAGCGGCACCCAGCCCGGCGATCCGGTGCGCGCGGCCGAGGCGATGATCAAGCTGACCCAGATCGACCAACCGCCGCGCCATCTGGTCATGGGCGAGATCGGCTACACCAACGTCACCAACAAGCTGAAGGCCCGGCTGGCCGAGATCGAGGCTTGGCGCGAAACCAGTGTCGGGGCCGACTTCCCGAAGTAACGGGGCGGGAAACACCACCCGTTTCAGGCGACATAGTTCGTTACCAAATAGAGCCTGCCCGATCGGGGAGACTTTGGCACCATCCGCCATATCATTAGGCAGGATGGTGCCAAAGGAGGTTTCCGTGCATATCCAGAAGTCTTCGAAGACGTTGCTGCTCGCGGCCGGTGCCGCGGCAGTCTTGTTCGGCAGCCTGGCGGCCGCCCCGGCCGAGGCCAGGACCTTTGTCAGCGTCGGGGTGGGCTTGCCCCTGTTCGGCCCGCCGCCGGTGGTCTATGCGCCTCCTGCGGTGGTCTACGCGCCGCCGCCGGTGGTCTATGCCCCCGCCCCCGCCGCCTATGCGCCGGCCCCGGCAGCGCAGAATTGCCGTCAATATCAGACGACCATCCAGGTGAACGGCCAGCCGCAACAAAGCTATGGCACCGCGTGCCAGCAGCCGGACGGCACCTGGCGGATCGTGCAGTAACAACGCTCTCGCTTAAAGCCCCGATCGACCCAATCTGAGGATTTTCAAAATGTTCGGTAAGAAGACGCTGATCGCCGCCGTGTGCCTGGCAGCCGTGCCCTTGGCCGCCCTCGCCGCCCCCGGTGGCCATGGCGGACACGGTGGTGGCCATCGCGGTGGCTTCAGCTTTCTGGAAGGCGTCACGCTGACGGCCGACCAGCAGACCCAGATCCACCAAATCGTCCAGGCGAGTTGGGGCACGGCGAAGCCGCTGGCGCAGCAGCTCCGCGCGGATCACAAGCAGATCGGCGATCTGATGGCCAGCACCGGCGCCGTCACCCAAGCGCAGCTGACCTCGATCCAGACGCAGGCCGATCAGATCCGCCAGCAGCTGGAAAGCCAGCGCCTGGCGACCGCGCTGCAGGTCCGCGCGCTGCTGACCCCCGCGCAGTTGGCCCAGAGCGCCCAGGCCCACGCGCAGCTTGCCAGCCTGCATGAGCAGGAGCGCGCGGTGTTCCAGGCCAGCCATCCGGGTGCGCCGGCGCAGTAGCGCCAAAAGAAACGGCCGGGCCCCGTTCGGGACCCGGCCGCTCTATCGATCAGGCCTCCGCTGCCGACCGGCAGCGGAGGCTCTGTCGTTTCTAGCGATGGTCTTCCGGCTTACCGGCCGGATGTCCCGCCGGACGGGCCGCCCGTTGCGGACGCGCCGCGGCAGCGCGCGGGGCCGGCCGGGCCTGGGCATGCGCGGCGGCCGCATGCGGTGCCGCCGCCGGACGATTGACCCGGGGACCGTGCGGCGCGGCTGCGGCATGGGTCGCGGCCGGACCCGGGCCACGCGCACCCGGGGCCCGCGCCGCGGCGGCGACCGGCCCACCGGCCGCGCGGGCGGCCACGACGCCCCGACCGGACATCACGCCCGGCTGCGGCGTCGCGCCGACGGCAGGCCGACCATGATTGACCGAGGCGAATTGCGCCCGGTTGGCCGCAGCCGCTTCCTGGTGATGCGCCTGCAAAGCGGTCGGATCGACGTGATGTTCATGGTCGACGGCTTCTTCCGCCGCCGTCGGCCGGGCGGCGATGCCGCCGGCGCCGCCGTTGAAGCTGGCCCGATTGACCGGGCCGGCCGGAACCCGCTCGTTATAGACATTGTGAACATTGGTGATGTTCACGTTGTTGACCGCGCGGTTATAGGAGAACTCGCCGCCGTTCCAGCGGCCGCCCAGATAGCCGACGCCGCCATAGCCGAAGCCGTAATTGATGCCGCCGTAGAAGCCGACATGGGGGCCCCAGTAGCCGCCATGGAACAGATAGACCCCGTCGCTCCAGCCCCAATAGGCCGGCGTCCAGAGCAGGCCCGGCTCCGGCGCCATCACCCAGGTGCCCGGCACCCAATAATAGCCGGCGTCGGCATAGGCCCAATAGCCGGGGGTCCAGAGATAGCCCGGCGCCGGCAGCGGCGGCTGGACATAGATCGGCAGTGCCGGGGGTGCGATCTGCACCGAGACGAACAATGCCGCCGAGGCCGGCTGCGGCAGCGTCAGGGGCGCCAAAGCCAGGGCCGCCAAGAAAACCGATGAGCGCAGGATGCGCATGGATAAGATCCCTTCTTTCAAACCCGGATCGGCGTCGCGGTCGGATCGCGCGCCGCGGATGCAGGTCAGTGCCATCATAACGCTCCGTGTGGCAATCCAGTCCCTGCTGTCGCAAAAATATACCACGGCCGGACGCAGGGATGTTTTATAGGCGACCACCGTAGGGCCGGCTGCCCCGCAACCGGAAGGCCCGCCCGGGACTTGGGACAGACTTGGGACAGGGATAGCCGGCGACAGGATCGATGATATGAACGCGGGTCGGACCGAAGAGATCGCGGCGGAACCGCCTTTGCTGCTCGTGGTCGACGACGAGCCGCTGGTCCGCATGGTCATCGCCGATTTCCTGCGGGGCGGCGGCTTCTGGGTCATGGAAACCGGCACGGCCGACGAGGCGGTCGGCATGCTGCGGCGCCATGCCGACATCCGCCTGGTCGTGACCGACGTGCTGATGCCCGGCGCGCTCAACGGTTTCGATCTTGCCGAATGGATCGGCCATCACCGTCCGGATGTCCGCGTGCTGCTGACCTCGGGCTATTTCAGCGAGGCCAACCTGCCATCCCGGCTGAACTGGCGCGGCCGGCTAATCCGGAAGCCCTATAGCCTGAGCGAAGTTTCGAACCGCATCACGGCGCTTCTGGCCGAGCCTTCAGCCGGCGCTTGAACACTTTCCCGTCGGAAATAGGGCGCGGATTTCCATCGAAAAGTACGAATTCGCCGCCATGGAACCGCGCTTGACTTGGCGCATTCTGTGTTTAGGACAGTAAACCGGACCGGCTAACGCTGGGGCGGGTAGCGGCTCGGCCAGATTTTCTCCGGCGTTAGTTCCAACTCGTCGGCGATGGCGCGCTCCATGGCGGGCCAAGGTCGCTTGAGGGCTTTGCCGGCAGCGGTAGGGTGATATCCGTGCGCGATGGAAATGCCGGCAAGGCTCTTGCCGCGCTTCTTGAGCGCAGCAAGCACATCGGCGGGATGCCAATCGGATCCTGTGCCAAGCGTATCGGACTGATTATCTCGCATCTTGAAGAAAAAATTCTCTTTAGAGAATGGGCGAAAAGTACTTAAGCTCATTGATCAACGCCGAGGTGCCCTAGGTCTATGCGGAAAAGTGCCATAACCTCAAGCGGAAGAGTGCAGATTCGTGCGAAATAAGAGCGACGAAATCGCCTCCTCTCCTTTCCAGCAGGGTGCCGAGCGGCAAGCCTTCGTGGCGCGGCTGCAGTTCGTGCTCGACCATTGGCCGAGCGCCGACAAGCTGGCCAAAGCCGCCGGCGTCTCGCCGTCGGCGCTGCGCAAATGGCTGCGGGGCGAAGCGGAGCCCAGCCGCGAGCGATTGATCACCTTTGCCGACGCGGCCGGGGTCGAGATCGCCTGGCTCGTGCGGGGCGAAGGCGATCAGCCGAATTTACGCGATATTTCGAACCGCCGGCACGAGGGCGGCGACCGGCCGCCGACCGACGAATTCCTGCTGCTGCCGCACAAGCCCAAGGCGGCGGCGGCGGGCAGCGGCCGGCCGGCACCGGAATATCCGGCCGAATTCATCGCCTTCCGCCATGACTGGATCCGGACCGTGTTCGATCTGGATCCGGAACAGGTCACGCTGATTTCCGCCGTCGGCGATTCGATGGAGCCGGGCATTCGCGACGGCGACCTGCTGCTGGTCGACACGCGGCAGAATGCTTTCACCGAATTCGGCATCTATGTGTTCGAGGCGCGCGGCGAACGCCTGGTCAAGCGCGTTCAGCGCAAGTTCGACGGGACGCTCTATGTCATCAGCGACAACACCGTCTATCAGCCCGAGGTGATTTCGAGCGAACTGGCAGCCGAGATCAAGGTCGTCGGCAAGGTCATCTGGCGCGGCGGCGGAGTCTAAAGCGCTGTCCGATCGCGGGCGATCGGACAGCGTCAAGCGACCGGACTAGCGCGCCGGCACCTTGGCGGATTCGGAGAAGAACAGCGCCTGACCGATCACGGCCTTGAGCGCCTCGATGCGGAACGGCTTGGTCACGAGGAAGGCCGGCTCCGGCCGTTCGCCGGTCAGCAGCTGCTCGGGGAAGGCCGTGACGAAGATCACCGGCACGTCGAACGACTTCAGGATGTCGTTGACCGCATCCAGGCCCGAACTGCCGTCGGCCAGCTGAATGTCGGCCAGCACCAGCCCCGGCCGGTTGAGGCGCACGAGTTCCTGCGCCTCGGTCCGGGTCGCGGCGACGCCGATCACGCGGTGGCCCTGGCTTTCGACCAGGGTTTCCAGGTCCATGGCGATGATCGGCTCGTCTTCGATGATGAGCACATCGGTCGCCATCTGCTGGGCCAGCTCTTCCTGCGCCGTCGCGATCAGCGCCTTCGCATCGTCCGAGGAGCAATCCAGCACCTTTGCCACCTGATCCTGCGACAGACCGTCGACGGCGGTCAGAAGGAAGGCGATGCGCGAGCGCGGCGCCAGCAATTCCAGACTGTGGCGCGCGGCATCGCCCAATTGGCGCAACGCCGATTCCGGCACCAGATCATTGACGGGCACCGTCGACCAGACCCGCAGCAGCAGCCGATAAAGTCCGATCCGGATGTCTTCCCCGTCGGGCAGGAGAGCCGGTTCTTCGACCAGGGTCTGCAATGTCGCCACGGCATAGGCGTCGCCGCCGGCCTGGCTGCCGGCCAGCGCACGGGCGAACCGGCGCAGATAGGGAAGGTGAGGCGCGATCTTTGAGGAAATCGACATGGGGTTCCCGAGTAAATGACGCTGGGGTGGCGAAGGCCACTGGAATATACTCGCTAACCCATGCGGTTGCAGGAGGTTCCTTTGGGCCTGTTTGCAGGCGAATGGGAACCATAGCGCCGCCAGACTGTTCTGCGAACGGACCCCGGTTTCCACGTCCGGCACAATTCCGCGGATGACACGCCTCTGGGGGGTCGCAATGGACCGGAGAATAAACATGGCCGATGGCGGATCGCCTGACGCGCACGACTGGAGCGTCCCGATGGCCAAGCGAGCAACGAACGGCGATCGCGAATCCAAAGCACCGGCCCTGAAGGTGGTCGGCGGATCGCCTACCCCGCAAAACATCTCGTTGGATGGGGACGTCGAGGCCCATATCGGTGGGCGGCTGCGGGCGATGTATGATTCGGTCCTGCGCGAACCCGTGCCGGATCGGTTCATGGATCTGCTGCGCCAGCTGGACACCAAGATGAGCGCCCCGGCTGAATCGACCGACGCCCCCAAGCGCAAGGACCGCTGAGGCCCGACGAGAGTTTCCCACTGCCCATGACGACCGGCCGCCCGCGTCGATGGCTCGCGTTCCGAGGATTGCGCTCGCGCGTCGTCGTGCTCATGCTTGTCGTCATCGCGCCGATCTTCGTCCTGGCGTTGGTCTGGGCGATGAATCGCGATCTGGCGCTGCGGCGTTTTCAATTCCACGCGTCCGAGGCCGCAACCCTGCTCGCCGCCGAGCGGTTCGAGCGGTTGGCCGAACAGGCCGCGGACTTTCGGCCGGCCGCTGCGGTCTGTGCCGTGCCGGCCGAGCAGCTCGCCCACCATCCCGAGTTCGATCAGGCCTTCATCGTCGGCGACGACAGCGCGCCGTGCGACGGCCTCGACGCCGACCTGCAGGAACGGTTGCGCGCCCAGCTGTCGGCGGGCCAGGCGCCGGCCGTGCTCGGCAGCGACGGTCGGGTGCTGCTCGCCGAGCCGATCGACGGCGCGATGCTGGTTCTGCGCGTGTCGTCCGGCACGATCGATCGGATCCTGCATCCCCAGGCGACGCCGTTCCTGGGCGGCATCGCCCTGATGGCGTCCGGTGGCGTCCTGGCCGAGCGCCATCGCGCCGATGCCCCGCCCCGCTGGTGGCCGACCGCCCTGCCCGCCAACCCGGCGCGCGGCGCCTATCCGCTGACCAGCGCCGGCACCCAGCAGTTCCATTATCTGCTGGCGCCGATCGCGGCCCAGAGCCCGGTCCGCATCGTGGCGCTGCAGATCAGGCCGTTCCTCGGCACCGATCAATGGCGGCTCTGGACCACGCTCGCCCAAGGCTCGCTCATCCTGATCGCGCTGATCGCCGGCGCCATCTGGGCGGTCGACCAGTCGGTGCTGCGCTGGATCACCTATCTGCGCCGCATCGCGACCGCCCATAGCCGCGGCCACCATTCAGTCCGCGCCAAGGTCGGCACCGCGCCGACCGAGCTGGCCGGGCTGGGCCAATCGCTCAACCATATGGCCAACGATGCCGCGCGGCGTGCAGCATTGCTGCGCGAAACGGCCGAAGAAAAAAGCGCGCTGCTGCTCGAGCTGCACCATCGCGTGAAGAATAATTTCCAGGTCATCACCAGCCTGCTCAGCCTGCATCGCCAGGACATGCCGCCGGAACGGCGCGAGGAAATCCGCTTCGTCGAAGACTACGTCCGCGCCATGGCCGTGGCCTACCGCGTCGCCTATGATTCGGGCGACGTGACCGGCGTGCGCATGCAGGACCTGCTGCGCAGCGTGGTGGCCGCCCTCCGCGAATCGACCGAGGCGCCGCCGCATCGGATCGATCTGGGACTGGATATCGAGCCGATCTGGATCGATCTCGATCGGGCGATCTCGCTCGGGCTCTATCTGGCCGCGATCCTGCCGCCCTATCTGAAGGCATTGGCCAATCATCCGGCCGCGATGCTGGCGATCACCGCCGAACGGCGCCAGGGCATGCTGCGCCTGTCGATCGGCGGGCTGGCGCCGTGCGATGCCGATCGGCCGCCGTTGCGCGCCAAGCTGCTGAAGGCCTATGTGCGCCAGTTGAAGGCGGTGCCGGTCGTCTCCGGCGATCCGACCGAAGCCCGGATCGCCGTGCCGCTCGACGAGCCGCAGCAGGCCCATCGCCTGGCCTCGCTCAAGCCCGCCGATGCCGAATTGCCGTCGGTCGCCCGGGCCGTCGCAGCCGAGACCAGCATCACGATCGAGGAAATCCGCGAACGCGAGCAGCGGCTCAACCTGCTGATGCGCGAGATGGCCCATCGCTCGAAAAATATTCTGGCGGTGACCCAGGCGATCGCCCGGCAGAGTCTGGCCCAGGCGAGTTCGCTCGAGGATTTCGGTCAGCGCTTCTCCGCGCGCCTGCAGAGCCTGGCCCAGTCGCATGACCTGTTGACCCAGGTCGAATGGACCGGCACGCGGCTGAGCGACCTGCTGCGCTCGCAACTGGGCCATTACATCGACGGTGGCAGCCAGATCAGCCTCGAGGGTCCGGACCTGATCCTGGCCCCGGTCGCCGTGCCCTATCTGGGACTGGCGCTGCACGAGCTGTCGACCAACGCCGCCAAGCACGGCGCCCTGTCGGTGCCGGAAGGCCGGGTCTCGATCCGCTGGGGCACCCGGACCGATCCGGACCAGGGCGAGCGCCTGTGGCTGCGCTGGGCCGAAACGGCGGGTCCGCCGGTCGTTCCCCCGACCCGGCGCGGTTTCGGCACCGACGTCACCCGCCGACTGGTTGCCCGCGCGCTCCGGGGCACCGTCAACTTCGACTTCGCCGAAACCGGCATCATCTGGCACCTGGACGCGCCCGTCGCCAATCTGATCGATCACCCGCGACCCGAAGGGTCGTCGGGCGCGATTTAATAAGTCGTCGGCGACGGTCCGCTCGGCGGCGTCGAGGGTGGCGGGATATCGGGATCCGGAATCGGCGACACCGGCTCGGGCGTATCCGGACTGGGGCTCGGCACCGTCGGCGATGGAATATCGGGCGGTGAGTCCGGGGGCGATACGGGCGTCACCTCGGGCGGCAATTCTGGCGTTTCGGGCATCGATGCGTTCCTCCTGCCCCTGGCAAACCGCAACCGACCCGAACGTTCCCGGAAATCCAACCGGCTGAAAGGGTTCCGGAAATAAAGGATGGAACCTCCGTCCCCCGGTTTCGGTTTTTGAGGTGGTCGGCAGGTGCCACGAGGGCGCCCCACGCCGCCCGACCTCAAACCCGAAAGGCGGACATGCAGACGGCTCCCCGCATCCTCGCCCTCTCGCCGTTTCTGCCCGAGGATCTCGCCGGCTGGTCCGGCCGGCTGCCGGCAGTGGCCGCCTTGGGGTTCACTACGATCGCGCTGCTGGTGCCGGACGAAGCCCGCGACCGCGCCACGCTGGCGCGGCTGGCCGTCGCCGCCAAGGCGGCCGGCCTGCGGGTGATGGTCGCCGTCTCCCCCGACGCTGCGGCCATCACCGCCGTGCGCGAGGGGCTGGACGACGGCGTCGATGACTTCCTGGCCGCGACGGCCCATCGCCTGGCCGCGTCCGACTGGCGTCCGGTGACCGACGCCGCCCATGCCGCATCGCCGGGTTGTCTGTTCGCGGCGGAGACGATGGGCCGCGATGCCCATGATTTCTCGGCGCTGCGCGGCGCCGGGTTCGATCTGCTGCTGAACAGCGTGCGCTGGTGGGACGGCCGCGCCGGCTGGTTCCTGGAGCAGCAGGTCGAGACCCGTCCGATCGCCGCCTCGCTGGGTTTCGCCGATCTGCCCGGTCTGCCGATCGAGCCCGGCGACGACGACGACGCCCAGCGCCGTCGCCTGATGCTGGCCGCGAGCCTGTCGTGCGGCCTGATCGTGCCGGCCAGCTGGCTCGGCCGCCACGATGCCGCGATCGCTGCGGTCAACCGCCTGAAGGCGCTGCTGCCCGGCCTGAACCAGGACGGCCGCATGGTCCGGCTCGACACCGGCGCCTCGCCGGTCACCGCGATCCTGCGCGAGACGCCCGACGATTCGGTGCTGGTTCTGCTCAACACCGACACGGCCGCCGCCCAACCGGTCGATCTGGATGCGCTGCTGGGCGCGATCGAGGGCGACGGCATCGATGCCAAGGACGTGACTCCGGGCGCCACGGCCAGCCTGCTCGCCCCCTCGCCGCTCACGCTCGACCCGGGCGCCATCCGGCTGATCCGGGTCACCCACCTGCACGAGCGTCTGTTCGCCGGCGAACTGCCGGCGCGGCCCGACCGGCCGGTGCGCATCGTCATCGAGCGCGTGACGCCGCAGCTCGACGGCGGCCGGTTTCCGACCAAACAGGTCGTGGGCGAGCTGCTGGAGGTGTCGGCCGACATCTACCGCGATGGCCACGACAAAATCGCCGCCGGCCTGTGGCTGCGCTGCCAGAGTGCCCCGGCCTGGCGCGTCGTGCCGATGCATTTTATCGACAACGACCGCTGGGGCGGCCGCATCGCGCTCGACCGGATCGGCGACGCGCGCTTTGCCGTCGGCGCCTGGACCGATCCTTTCGCCAGCTGGCGCGACGAGGTCGCCAAGAAGCGCGCCGCCGGCCGGGCGATCGAGCTGGAACTGATCGAGGGCCGCGAGCTGATCGAGGCCGCCGTCGCCCGCGCCACCGGCGACGACAAAGACCGGCTCGCCGCCGTGCTGGATCACGCCCTGACCCTGGACGAAACCGCCCGCGCGGCGTTCATGCTGTCCAATCGTGTGGCGCAAGCCATGGCGCGGGTGCCGGACCATAGCGACCTGACGTTCCAGGAGCCGGTCGGCCAGATCACGGTCGATCGCGAGGGTGCGCGTTGCGCCGCCTGGTACGAGATGTTCCCGCGCAGCCAGGGCACCGATCCGACCCGGGCCGCCAGCTTCGCAGAGAGTGCCGCGCGCCTGCCCGAGATCAAGGCCATGGGCTTCGACGTGGTCTATTTCGTGCCGGTCCATCCGATCGGCATGGTCAACCGCAAGGGCCGCAACAACAGCACGACCGCCCTGCCGGGCGAGCCCGGCAGCCCCTATGCCATCGGCAGCGCCGCCGGCGGCCATGATTCGATCGACCCTGACCTGGGCACGATCGACGAGTTCCGCGGCTTCGTCCGCGCGCTGAAGGACCAGGGTCTGGAACTGGCGATGGATTTCGCCGTGCAATGCGCGCCGGACCATCCCTGGCTGACCGAACATCCGGGCTGGTTCAAGCGCCGGCCCGACGGCTCGATCAAGTTCGCCGAGAACCCGCCCAAGCGCTACGAGGATATCGTCAACGTCGATTTCGACCAGGCCGACTGGGAAGCGCTGTGGATGGCGCTGCGCGACGTGGTCAAATACTGGGTCGGCGAAGGCGTGAAGATCTTCCGCGTCGACAATCCGCACACCAAGCCGGTCGCGTTCTGGCAGTGGCTGATTGCCGACATCCGCGCAGCCGACCCGGACGTGCTGTTCCTGGCCGAGGCCTTCACCCGGCCCAAGATGATGCGCCGCCTGGCCAAGATCGGGTTCAGCCAGTCCTACAGCTATTTCACCTGGCGCAACGACAAGCGCGAGATCATCGAGTATCTGACCGAGCTGACCCAGAGCGAGTCCGCGCAATATTACCGGCCGAACTTCTTCCCGACCACGCCCGACATCCTGCCGGCTTACCTGCAGACCGGCGGCCGGCCCGGCTTCGTCATCCGCCTGGTGCTGGCCGCGACCCTGTCGCCGGTCTATGGCCTCTACAACAGCTACGAGCTGTGCGAGGCCGAGGCGGTGCCGGGCAAGGAGGAGTTCCTCAACTCCGAAAAGTACCAGTACAAGGTCTGGGACTGGGATCGCCCCGGCAACATCAAAGCCGAGATCACCGCGATCAACCGCCTGCGCCGCGAAAGCCCGGCCCTGCGCCTGTTCGACAATCTGCGCTTCCACGAAGCCAGCCATGGCGACGTGCTGTTCTACAGCAAGATCACGCCCGACCGGACCGATCGGGTGCTGATCGCGGTGACGCTCGACCCCAAGCATGTCGTGCGCACCGAAATCGTGTTTCCCCTGGATCTGATGGGTCTGGCCCCAGACGCGAGTTTCGAGACCGAGGACCTGTTCACCGGCGAACGCCGTTGGTGGACCGGGGCCCGGCATGTCGTCCTGCTCGATCCCGAGACCTACCCTGCGATGATCCTGCGCATTCGGCCTTTTGGAGTCCGTTCATGAGCCGCCGCGAGAAGAACCCGGAAACCAAGGCCGCCTCGGCCCGCACGACCGAGCAGATCCTGATCGAGCGCGACTGGTACAAGGACGCGATCATCTATGAGCTGCACATCAAGTCGTTTTACGATTCCAACAATGACGGCATCGGCGACTTCGCCGGCCTGACCGAAAAGCTGGATTATCTGCAGGACCTCGGCGTCACGGCGATCTGGCTGCTGCCGTTCTATCCCTCGCCGCTGCGCGACGACGGCTACGACATCGCCGAGTACAAGGACGTCAATCCGGCCTACGGCACGATGAGCGATTTCAAGGCTTTCGTCCGCGAAGCCCATCGCCGCGGCCTGCGCGTCATCACCGAGCTGGTCATCAACCACACCTCGGACCAGCATCCCTGGTTCCAGCGCGCGCGCGAAGCGAAGCCCGGCTCGAACCATCGCGACTTCTACGTCTGGTCGGACACGGATCAGCGCTACGACGGCACGCGCGTCATCTTCTGCGACACCGAGACCTCGAACTGGACCTGGGACCCGGTCGCCAAGGCCTATTTCTGGCATCGGTTCTATTCGCACCAGCCCGATCTGAACTTCGACAATCCGGCGGTGCTGCGCGCGATCCTGAACGTCATGCGCTTCTGGCTCGACCTCGGCGTCGACGGGCTGCGGCTCGATGCCGTGCCCTACCTGGTCGAGCGCGAGGGCACCAACAACGAGAACCTGGAAGAAACCCACGCGATCCTGCGCACGATCCGCGCCGCGATCGAGGCGGATTATCCGGACAAGATGCTGCTGGCCGAGGCCAATCAATGGCCGGAGGACGTGCTGCCTTATTTCGGCAAGGGCGACGAATGCCACATGGCGTTCCACTTCCCGCTGATGCCGCGCATCTATATGGCGGTGGCCCAGGAAGACCGTCATCCGATCACCGACATCATGCGCCAGACCCCGGATATTCCGGAGGGCTGCCAATGGGCGATCTTCCTTAGGAACCACGACGAGCTGACGCTCGAAATGGTGACCGACCGCGAGCGCGACTACCTGTGGGATTTCTACGCCGGCGACCGGCGCATGCGCATCAACCTGGGCATCCGCCGCCGCCTGGCGCCGCTGATGCAGAACGACCGGCGCCGGATCGATCTGCTGAACTCGATCCTGCTGTCCATGCCCGGCACGCCCGTCCTCTACTACGGCGACGAAATCGGCATGGGCGATAATGTCTATCTGGGCGACCGCGACGGCGTTCGCACGCCGATGCAATGGTCGCCCGACCGCAACGGCGGCTTCTCCCGCACCGACCCCGAGCGGCTGTTCCTGCCGGCGGTGCAGGACGCGGAATACGGCTTCCTGTCGGTCAATGTCGAGGCGCAGAGCCGCTCACCGACCTCGATGCTGAATTCCATGCGCCGGCTGATGGCGGTCAGGCGCGACCTGCGCTCGATGGGCCGCGGCAAGCTGATCTTCCTCTATCCGCAGAACCGCAAGGTGCTGGCCTATATCCGCAGCCTGGACGACGAGCTGGTGCTGTGCGTGATCAACCTGTCGCGCGCCGCCCAGTCTGTCGAGCTGGATCTGACGCCCTATCGCGGCCGGGTGCCGGTCGAACTGCTCGGCCTGTCGAGCTTTCCGGCGGTCGGCGACCGGCCCTATCACCTGACCATGGCCGGCCATAGCTTCTTCTGGTTCAAGCTGATGGAGCCGAGCCAGATCGAAGGCGGCCTGGCGCTGGTCGAGGCCGGGCGCGACAGCGGGCTGGAACCGATCACGCTGGTGCTGCGCAGCGGCTGGGACGATTTCATGGCCGGCGCCGCCGCCTCGGAGTTGGGCCATACCGTGATGCGCCAGTTCCTGCCGACCCAGCGCTGGTTCGCCGCCAAGGATATCGGCGTCGCCGATGCCGAAATCACCGATGCCGCCGATCTGCCGCGCACCGACGCGTCGGAGGCCTGGAGCCTGGCGATCGTCGAGGCGACGCTGAAGGATGGCGTGGTCCAGCGCTATCTGATGCCGCTGGGCCTGGTTTGGGGCGCTCCCAATTCCGAGGCGCGGATTGCGGTCCATCCGACGACGCTGGCCTACATCCGCCGCTTCCGGGCCGAGGGCGCGCTGTTCGACGGCGGCATCCATGCCGGCTGGGCGCTGGCCGTGATCGACGCGATCGGAACCGAGCAATCGCTGCCGTTCCGCGGCGGCGGCCGGGCGCAGTTCCGCGCGACCTCGAAATTCGCCGAGCACCCGTTCCCGAAGGAACCGGCGATCCGCCAGCTCGGCGTCGAGCAGTCCAATAGCTCGATCGCGGTGCAGGATTACGGCGTGCTGAAACTCTACCGGCGCCTGGAAGACGGCGTGCATCCCGAAATCGAGATGTGCCGTTTCCTGACCGAAGAGGCCCATTACACCGGCACCCCGCCGCTGCTGGGCACGGTCGAACGCGTCGAGCGCGACGGCGGGGTGACCGCGCTGGGCGTGCTGACCGCCTATGTCGCCAACCAGGGCGATGCCTGGTCTTATGTCCAGGATCATCTGAAGCGCGTGTTCCAGGAACGCTGGGGGGGCGCCACTGCCGGCCAGCCGGCCGACGCCCTGATCCCGCAGGTCGATCCGCAGGCCTATTTCCTCGATCTGATCGGCAGGTTGGGCCATCAGACCGCGGAGCTGCATCGGGCGCTGTGCCCGTCGGGCCCGACCGATCCGGCGTTCGCTCCGGAGCCGATCACGGCGGCCGACACCGCCGCATGGCGCGAGGGGGTCAAGACCAGCGCGGAGGCGATGCTCGATCGGTTGGCAAGCCTGCAACAGACCGCGCCCGATCCGGCGATCAAGCAGCTGCTCGACCTGGGCGACAAGCTGCTGGCCCGGATCGACGCGTCGCGCACGCTCAAGATCGAAGCCATGAAAACGCGCCTGCACGGCGACTATCACCTGGGCCAGGTGCTGGTGGCGCAGGCCGATTTCGCGATCATCGATTTCGAGGGCGAGCCCAAGCGCACGACCGAGGAACGCCGGCAGAAGCACACCCCGATCAAGGACGTCGCCGGCATGATCCGCTCGATCGACTATGCCGCCGCCGCCGCCGTGCGCGCCGCCGCCGATCTGCCGTCCGTCGACAATGCCGCGCTCCAGGCGATGTGCCGGGATTGGCGCGACCGGTCGATCGCGGCCTTCATGACCGCCTATCGCGCCCATATCGAGGGCGCGGCGAGCTGGCCCAAGGATCCCGCCGGCGCCCAGGCGCTGATCGACCTGATGCTAATCGACAAGGCGCTCTACGAGATCGCCTACGAACTCGCGAACCGCCCCGCCTGGCTCGCCATTCCGATCCAGGGGATCGTCGATCTCTTGACCGAAGGAAGCGCTCATGTCTGAGACCGCGACGCGTCTCGACGACAGCTATCGCAGCGACCCGTTCGGGTATCTGGGCATGCATGAAACGGGCGGCCTGGTCGTCCGCGCGGTCGTGCCCTGGGCCGAAAGCCTGGCCGTGCTCGACCGCAAGGACGGCGCCGAAATCGCCCAGTTCGAACGCAAGACCGACGACGGGCTGTTCGAGGCCAAACTCGGCCGGAAGAAACGCTTCGACTATCGCCTGCGCGCCCGCTCGGGCGACCGCACCGTCGATTTCGAGGATCCCTACCGGTTCGGTCCGGTGCTGGGCGAGATGGACTTGCATCTGCTGGGCGAAGGCACCCATCGCCGTGCGTTCGACCGGCTGGGCGCCCATCCGATGACGATGGACGGCGTCGCCGGCACCGGTTTCGCGGTCTGGGCCCCCAATGCCAGCGCGGTCAGCGTCGTCGGCGGCTTCAACGACTGGGACGGCCGGCGCCACGCCATGCGCAAGCATCCGGGCGCCGGCGTCTGGGACCTGTTCATCCCCGACGTGGTCGCGGGCTCGTCCTATAAGTACGAGATCAAGGGACCGGACGGCGCGGTGCTGCCGCTGAAGGCCGACCCGGTCGCCTTGCAGGCGGAACTCCCGCCGGCGACCGCCTCGGTCGTGGCCGCCATTCCGGGCCATCACTGGCGCGACGAGAGCTGGATGAAGATCCGTGCCGAGCGCAATGCCCGCGAGGCCGCGATCTCGATCTACGAGCTGCATCTGGGCTCCTGGTCCAAGCACGAGGATGGCCGCTTCCTCAGCTATCGCGAGTTGGGCGACCGGCTGGTGCCCTATGTCGCCAACCTGGGCTTCACCCATATCGAAGTGCTGCCGATCTCGGAATTTCCGTTCGACGGCTCCTGGGGCTACCAGCCGATCGGCCTGTTCGCGCCGACCAGCCGGTTCGGCACGCCCGACGATTTCCGCTATTTCGTCGATGCCTGCCATACGGCCGGCCTGGCGCTGTGGCTCGATTGGGTGCCCGGCCATTTCCCGACCGACCAGCATGGGCTGGGCCTGTTCGATGGCACGCATCTCTACGAGCATGCCGATCCGCGCCAGGGCTTTCACCAGGATTGGAACACGCTGATCTTCAACTACGGCCGGCGCGAGGTGGTGAATTACCTGATCGCCAACGCCTTATCGTGGTTGGAGAATTTCCATCTCGACGGGCTGCGCGTCGACGCCGTCGCCTCGATGCTGTACCTGGATTACAGCCGCAAGGCCGGCGAGTGGGTCCCGAACAAGTTCGGCGGCCGCGAGAATCTGGACGCGGTCGATTTCCTGCGCCGGTTCAACGAGCTGGTGTTCTCCGAAGCGCCCGGCGCCACCACGGCGGCCGAGGAATCGACCGCCTGGCCGATGGTCTCGGCACCCACGTATCTCGGCGGCCTGGGCTTCGGCTTCAAATGGAACATGGGCTGGATGCACGACACGCTGCAGTACATGAGCCTCGACCCGGTCTATCGCAAATACCAGCACAACAAGCTGACCTTCGGCCTGCTCTACGGCTTTTCGGAGAATTTCATCCTGCCGCTCAGCCATGACGAGGTCGTCCATGGCAAGGGCTCGCTGCTGACCAAGATGCCGGGCGATCGCTGGCAGAAATTCGCCAATCTGCGCGCCTACTACGGCTTCATGTGGGCGCATCCGGGCAAGAAGCTGCTGTTCATGGGCTGCGAATTCGCCCAGGAACGCGAATGGAACCACGACACCCAGCTCGACTGGTTCCTGCTCGACGACCCGATGCATGCCGGCGTCCATGGCTTGGTGCGCGACCTGAACCGGCTCTATCGCGAGGAGACCGCGCTGCATCGGCTGGATGCCCTGGCGGAGGGCTTTGCCTGGGTCGATGCGACCGACAGCGACCAGAGCGTGCTGAGCTTCCTGCGCTTCGACGCCGGCCGGCGCAACATGGCGCTGGTGATGTGCAACTTCACGCCGATGCCGCGCCAGGGCTATCGGGTCGGCGTACCGCGTCCCGGCCGCTGGAGCGAGCGGGTCAATACCGATGCGACGGTCTATGGCGGCAGCGGCATGGGCAATGGCGGCGGCGTCGACAGCGAACCGGTGCCGTCCCACGGCCATGAGCATTCGGTCGTGCTCACCCTGCCGCCGCTCGCGACCCTGATCCTGACCGCGGAGCGTCCATGAACTTGGACCATGCCCCGCCGCCGCATCCGACCTTATTGCCGGGCAAGCCCTATCCGATGGGGGCGACCTGGGACGGCGCGGGCGTGAATTTTTCGCTGTTCTCGGCCCATGCGACGTCTGTGGAACTCTGCCTGTTCGACCCGACCGGCGGGCGCGAGGTCGCGCGCCTGACCCTGCCGGAATACACCGACCAGGTCTGGCATGGCTATCTGCCGGAAGCCCGGCCGGGACTGCTCTACGGCTATCGCGTCCACGGGCCGTACGAGCCCAAGAACGGCCATCGCTTCAACCGGCACAAGCTGCTGATCGACCCCTATGCCAAGTCGTTGCGCGGCCCGCTGCGCTGGAGCGACGCGCATTTCGGCTTCCGGGCCAGCAGCAGCCGCGACGATCTGAGCTTCGACCGGCGCGACAATGCCCGCGGCATGCCGAAATGCGAGGTGGTCGAGGGTGCCTTCACCTGGGGCGACGACCGCCGGCCGCTGACGCCCTGGCCCGAGACGATCATCCTCGAAGCCCATGTCAAGGGCCTGACCCAGAAGCACCCCGGCGTCGAGCCGCGTTATCGCGGCACGCTGGCCGGCCTGGTCGCGCCGGCGATGCTGGATCATCTGGTCAATTTGGGCGTGACCGCGATCGAGCTGCTGCCGATCCATGCCTTCGTCAACGACCGCGCGCTGGTGCAGCGCGGCAAGGTCAATTTCTGGGGCTACAACACGCTCGGATTCTTCGCGCCCGATCCGCGCTATCTGGCGACGGGCGCGATCGACGAGATGAAGACCGCCGTGCGCCGCCTGCATGAGGCCGGGATCGAGGTCATCCTCGACGTGGTCTACAACCACACGGCCGAGGGCAATCATCTGGGCCCGACCCTGTCGTTCCGCGGCATCGACAATCTCAGCTACTACCGGCTGGACGAGGATAAGCGGTTCTATACCGACTATACCGGCACCGGAAACACGCTCAACATCGACCATCCGCGCGTGCTGCAACTGGTCATGGATTCGCTGCGCTACTGGGCGACGGAAATGCGGGTCGACGGCTTCCGCTTCGATCTGGCGACGACGCTCGCGCGTGAGAAACAGCCGTTCGACCAGGGCAGCGCCTTTCTGGACGCGGTGCGCCAGGACCCGGTGCTGAACGAGATGAAGCTGATCGCCGAGCCCTGGGACCTGGGGCCCGACGGCTATCGCGTCGGCGGCTTTCCGCCCGGCTGGGCCGAATGGAACGGGCAATATCGCGACGTCGTCCGCCGGTTCTGGAAGGGTGACGAGGGCATGCTGGCCGACATGGGCAGCCGGCTCGCCGGCTCGTCCGACATCTTCGGCCATGGCGGCCGCCGGCCCTGGGCCTCGATCAATTTCATCACCGCCCATGACGGCTTCACGCTCGAGGATCTGGTCTCGTACGAAGCCAAGCGCAACGCCGACAATGGCGAGGACAATCGCGACGGCACCGACGCGAACTACGCCTGGAACTGCGGCGTCGAGGGCCCGAGTGACGATCCCCCGATCCTGGCGCTGCGCCGCCGGCAGAAGCGCAACCTGATCGCCAGCCTGCTGCTGTCGCTGGGCGTGCCGATGCTGCTGTCTGGCGACGAGCTGGGCCGGACCCAGCAGGGCAACAACAATGCCTATTGCCAGGACAATGCGCTATCCTGGGTCGACTGGGCCGGCATCACCGACGACGACCGCCGGTTCCAGGCCTTCGTCACCTTCCTGATCCGCCTGCGCCGGGACCATCACGTGTTCTCCCGCCCGCAGTTCCTGCGCGGCGCGGAGCAGTCGGACGGGCTGAAGGACATCACCTGGGTGACGCCCGAAGGCCGGGAATATGCCGCGGGCGACTGGCACAAACCCTATGCCCGCTGCCTGGGCTATCTGCTGAACGGCCGGGCCGGCGCCTATTACCGCGGCGCCAGCAGCCAGCGCGACGTCGATGTCAGCTTCCTGGTGCTGATCAACGCGCACCACGAGGACATCCCGTTCCACGCGCCGGAAACCTCCAGGCCGATGCGCTGGGAGGCGCTGGTCGATACCGCGCTCGAAACCGGCTTGATCGATAGCGGTATCGAGATCTCGGCCGACGCGCCCTTTCCCCTGCGAGCCCATTCGCTCGCCCTGTTCATCCATCGGGAGGCACTCTGATGAAGCGCCATCACCCCCTGCCCTTCGGTGCGGAAATCACCGACGACGGCATCCGCTTCCGGCTCTGGGCGCCCGACGCGGAGACCGTGTCGCTGACCCTGCAGGACGGCCGGCAGATCGCCATGAGCATGGAGTCCGATGGCTGGTTCGGCCTGACCACGACCGAGGCCGCCATCGGCACGCGCTATCGCTATCGCGTCGGCAACGGCTTCTATCCCGATCCCGCCTCGCGCCGACAGCCCGAAGGCGCCCTGGGCCTCAGTGCCGTGGTCGATCCGCAGGCCCATGACTGGACCGACACGGCCTGGCAGGGCGTGCCCTGGTCGCAAGCCGTGATCTACGAGCTGCACCCCGGGACCTTTTCCGAGGCCGGCAATTTCGACGGTGTCGCCGAGCATCTGGACCATCTGGTCGATCTGGGCGTGACGCTGATCGAGCTGATGCCGGTCGCCGATTGTCCCGGCCGCTGGAACTGGGGCTATGATGGCGTGCTGCCGTTCGCGCCGACCGAGCGCTATGGCGGGCCGGAGGGCCTGAAGCGCCTGGTCGATGCCTGCCACCGGCGCGGCATCGGCGTGATCCTGGACGTGGTCTATAACCACTTCGGCCCGTCGGGCAATTTCCTGCATGCCTATGCCAGCAAGTTCTTCACCGAAAAGCACAAGACGCCCTGGGGCGCGGCGATCAATTTCGACGATACCGGGTCGGCCAACGTCCGCAGCTTCTTCATCGAGAACGCGCTCTATTGGCTGGAGGAATTCCATCTGGACGGCCTGCGCTTCGATGCGGTCCATGCCATCAAGGACGACAGCCTGCCGCCGTTCCTCGATGCGCTGGGCGACCGCGTCCGCGCGGTCTTTCCCGACCGGCACATCCACCTGATCCTGGAGAACGACGCTAACGAGGCGCATCTGCTGGGCCATGGCGCCGGCGGCATCGGCGCCTATGACGCCCAGTGGAACGACGATTTCCATCACGCCCTGCGCGTGGCGCTGACCGGCGCCCACGGCGGCTATTACGACGATTACGCCGACGATCCGGTCGCCCGGGTCGGCCGGGCGCTGGCCGAGGGCTTCGTCTATCAAGGCGAGCCGTCGGGCCATCGCCAGAACCAGCCGCGCGGCGAAAAGTCGGGCGAGCTGCCGCCGACCGCCTTCGTCAATTTCATCCAGAACCACGATCAGGTCGGCAATCACGCCTATGGCTGGCGCCTGCCGCATTTCGCCGATCCGGAGACGCTGCGCACCGCCGCCGCGATCCTGCTGCTCGGCCCCGGCATCCCCCTGCTGTTCATGGGCGAGGAATGGGCGACCGATAGGCCGTTTCCGTTCTTCTGCGATTTCGACGGCGATCTGGCCGACGCCGTGCGCAACGGCCGCGCCGCCGAGTTCGCGGGCTTCGCCGAGTTCCGCGACGAGGCCGGCCGGGCACGCATCCCGGATCCACTGGCCGAGGCCACCTTCCTCTCGGCCAAGCTCGACTGGCCGGTGCTGAAGGACGCAGCCCCCGCGGCGATGCTGAGTTTCTATCGCGAGCTCATCGCGCTCCGCCGCCAGCATATCGCGCCGCTGCTGGCCCATGCCGAGCGCCCGCGCGGCCAGTTCGTCCGGCTCGATGGCGGCGGGCTGGAGGTGCGCTGGCGGCTGGATGGCGCCGAACTGACCCTGCTCGCCAACCTGTCGGACCAGCCGATCCATGCGACCCAGCGCGCCGGCCGCGGTCGGGTGCTCTATCAAAGCCACGAGGCGATCGGCGCCCTGCCAGCTCATTTCGTTTCCGTCACGATCGAACAGGGAGGCCGGACATGAGCAGCTATCGCGCCCTGATCCATCGATTGGCCGGCCATGCCGGCATCGGCACCGAATGGCGCGACGTCTGGGGCAAGACCCACACGACCCCGGTCGACAGTCTGGTGGCCCTGCTGGAAGCCATGGGCGTGCCGGCCCACAGCGAGGCCGGCGCAAAGGCCAGCCTGAAGCGTCGGCGATATCAGGAGGCGGTTCCCAAATCCCTGGTGATCGACTCCGGCAGCGGGATTGCGATCCCGCTGCCGGGCACGCTCAAGAGCCGGCACTGGTCGGTGACCTTCGAGGATGGCGCCCAGGTGGCGGGCGAGCTGGCCGAGGGTGACGCCGCGGTAACCCTGAAGCGGGTCCCGGACGGCTATCATCGGCTGGCGTTTCCCGACGACGCGTTCGAAATGCAGATCATCGCCTCGCCGGGCTCGTGCCATGTGCCGACCGGTGCCGACGGCCATAGCTGGGGCCTGGCGACGCAGCTCTACAGCCTGCGCTCGGACCGGCAATGGGGCATCGGCGATTTCAGCGACCTGGGTGCGCTCGGCGCCGGCATCGCCCAGCGCGGCGGCAGCCTGATCGGGGTCAACCCGCTGCACGCGATGTTTCCGGCGGCCCCCGAGCGCATCAGCCCCTACTCGCCGTCGAGCCGGCTATTCTTGAACCCGCTCTATATCGACGTCATCGCCGTGCCCGATCTGGCGGATTCGGCCGAAGCCCGCGCACGGATCGGCAGCGGCGACTTCATCCGCCGCCTGGTTGGCATGCAGCAGGCGGAACTGGTCGACTACCCGGCGGCGGCCGAACTGAAATCCGAGAGTCTCCGCCTGCTGTGGCACTGCTTTCGCGATCGGCATCTGGGCGCGGTGCCGACCGAACGGGGCCAGGCGTTCCGCCGGTTCCAGCAGGCCGGCGGCGACGCGCTCGTCCGTTTCGCGCAGTTTCACGCGCTGCAGGCCGACCGGATCGGTCGCGACGGGTTTGCCTGGAAGGATTGGCCGGCGACGCTGAGCGCCGCCTACGGGGCCGGCGTCGAAGATTTCGCCGTCCAGCACGAGGACGAAATCCTCTATCACCAATATCTGCAATGGGAGGTGGACCGGCAGCTCGGCCGCGCGGTCGCCACCGCCGGCCTGTCGATCGGGCTCTACCGGGACCTGGCGATCGGCGCCGATCCCTATGGCGCCGACACCTGGAGCGCGCCCGAGAGCTACATCACCGGCGCCTCGGTCGGCGCCCCGCCCGACCTGCTGAACCGGCAGGGCCAGAACTGGGGCCTGACCGCCTATAGTCCGGTCGCGCTGAAGGCACAGGCCTATGCGCCGTTCATTGCGGCCTTGCGCGCCAACATGCGCCATGCCGGCGCGCTGCGGATCGACCATGTCATGGGGCTGAAGCAGCTCTATCTGGTCCCGAGCGGCGCCGCGGCCGACCGCGGCGCCTATATCCGCTATCCGTTCGAAGACATGATCCGCATCCTGGCGCTGGAGAGCCGGCGCCACAAGTGCCTGGTGGTGGGCGAGGATCTGGGCACGGTGCCCCACGCCTTCCGCCCGCGCATGCAGCGCGCCAACATCATGTCCTGCCGCATCATGATGTTCGAGCGCGGCGCCGGCGACCGGTTCAAGCCGCCGTCGGCCTATCCGGTCCTCGCCGCCGCCGCGGCCGGGACCCACGACCTGCCGCCGCTGAAAAGCTGGTGGCTGGGGACCGACATCCGGGCGCGCCAGGCGCTGGGGCTGTATCCGAACGCCGTCGCCCAGCACCGAGACGAGGCCGGGCGGGCGCTCGACCGGCAGCGCCTGCTGGCGGCCTTGAAGCGCCAGGACCTGCTGCCGGCCGATCTCGCGCCCGACGGGTTCGACGACCGGCTGATCGCGGCCGTCCATCGCTTCCTCGCGCGCAGCCCGAGCGCGCTCATGCTGGTCCAGGCCGAGGATCTGCTGGGCGTCGAGACCATGGTCAACCTGCCCGGCACGATGGACGAACATCCGAACTGGCGCCGTCGCCTGCCGCTGTCGGTCGACGAGATGCTGGCCGATCCGCGCTTCGACGCTTTGTCGAGCTTGCGCGAGCGCCCCCGCCGGGCCGAGCCCAGAAAGAAGCGTCATGCCTGATCCCTCCTGGGCGCCGCCGCGCGCGACCTATCGGCTGCAGCTGACGCGCGACTTCACCTTCGCCCAGGCCGCGGTGCTGGCGCCATTCCTGGCGCGCCTGGGCGTCAGCCATGCCTACCTGTCGCCGATCCTGACCGCGCGGCCGGGCAGCACCCATGGCTATGACGTGACCGACCATGCCGAGATCAATCCGGAGCTGGGCGGCGAGGCTGGCTATCAGGCGCTGGTCGGGGCCCTGCGCCGCGAAGGGCTGGGCGTCATCGTCGATATCGTGCCGAACCACATGGGCATCGGTTCCGGCAATCATCGCTGGACCGACCTGCTGCGCTGGGGCCGCGCGTCCGCCAATGCCGACTTCTTCGACATCGACTGGCAGCCGCCGCAGCGCGAGCTGACCGGCAAGGTCCTGCTGCCGTTCCTGGGCGGCGAACCGGCCGATCTGGTCGCGGCCGGCGAGATCACCCTGGCGTTCGACGCCGACGGCTTCGCCGTCCATTATCATGATCACATCTTCCCGGTCACCCCGACCAGCATCGGGCCGATCCTGGATTATGCCGCCTCGGGCGCGCCGGAACTGCAGCCGCTGGTGCGCGACTTCGTATCGCTCGACGCGCTGGCCGGCTCGAGCGCCGCCTTGACCGCCCGGGCGGCGCGCCTGATCGCGGAACTGGCGGATCGGCACGAGAGCCATCCGGCGATCCAGGCGGCGGTCACGGCCTGGAACGGCAGCGGCCGGCAGCGCCTGGCCGCCCTGCTGGACCATCAATGCTGGCGTCTGGCCGACTGGCATCGGGCGTCTGAGGACATCAACTACCGCCGCTTCTTCGCCATCAACGATCTGGTCGCGATCCGCGCCGAGCGGCACGAGGTGTTCGAGGCGAGTCACGCCCTGATCCTGAACCTGGTCGGCGAAGGGCTGATCGACGGGCTGCGCATCGACCATATCGACGGGCTGGCCGATCCGAAGACCTATCTCGACCGGCTCGCCTCCGCCATGACCGAGCGGGGCCGGCATCTCTATATCCTGGTCGAAAAGATCCTGGGTGCCGACGAGGCGCTGCCGATGGCCTGGTCCGCTGCGGGCACCACCGGCTATGACCGGCTGGGACCGATCGATCGGCTATTCTGCGACCCGACCGGCGCCGAACCGATCATCCGGCATTATTGCCGGCTGACCGGCCGGCCCGCCGATCCGCACGCCATGCTGCTGGCGGCCAAGCGACGGTTCCTGGAGACCGAGTTCGCCGCCGAGATGACCCGGCTGGCCCATGCGTTGCATCGTGTCGCGGCCGACGCCTGGCCGGTGGATATGATCCGGCAGGCCGCGATCGCGACGATCGCGCAGCTGACGGTCTATCGGACTTATGTCGATGGCACGCCGATCGCCGAGGACGGTCGGGCCCGGATCGCGGCCGCGGTCGAGGCGGCGGCGATCGAGGCCCCGGCCCTGGCGCAGTTTCTGCGCGACGTGCTGACCGGCGACCTCGGCGGCGAGGCGGCTCATGGCGCGGCCTTGCTGTTCCAGCAATTGTCCGGTCCGGCCATGGCCAAGGGGCTGGAGGATACCGTGTTCTTCCAGCATGTCCCGCTGCTGGCGCTGAACGAAGTCGGCGGCGAACCGGGCGCCACCATGATGACGATCGCCGCGTTCCACGCGCTGAACCAGACCAAGCAGCGCATGCGGCCGGACGAGATGATCGCCGGCTCGACCCATGATACCAAGCGCGGCGAGGATGCGCGCGCGCGCCTGCTGTGCCTGACCTCGATCGCCGACCGCTGGCAGGACCAGCTCGATGCCTGGCTGACCAACACCACGGCGCCCCGATCGAACGACGCGATCTACTATTACCAGACCTTGATCGGCGTCTGGCCGCCCGGTCTGGCGATGGATGACGCGGGCGGTCTCGCCGCCCTGGCCGAGCGGGTCGGCCCGGCCCTGCTGAAGGCCGCGCGCGAGGCGAAGGAACGGACGAGCTGGAACGCGCCCGACGCGGCCTACGAGGCCGATCTTGCCCGCTTCGTCGCCGCAGCCATGCCGCGCGACGTGGCCGGCTTCTGCGAGGCCATCGGCTTCTGGGGCGCCCTGACCTCGCTGTCGGCCACCCTGCTGCGGCTGACCACGCCGGGCGTGCCCGATCTCTATCAGGGCTCCGACGGCTGGAACCTGTCGATGGTCGATCCCGACAATCGCCGGCCGATCGATTATGCCGCCGCGGACCGGCGCCTGTCGACCGAGCGGATCGGCCTCGGCACGCTGCGCGCGCGCTGGCATGACGGGTCGATCAAGAGCTATCTGATCCGCCAGGTGCTGGCGCTCCGGCGCGAGCGGCCCGCCCTGTTCGCCGAGGGCCGCTATCAGCCGCTGCCGGTCGAGGGCGTCAAAGCGGACCTGCTGGTCGGGTTCGCGCGCGAGGACGACGGCCGCGCGATCGTGCTGGCGCCACGCTTCTGGCCCCGCCTGTGGCCGACGGAATCCAGCGCGCCGCAATGGGGCGATACCAGCGTCACGCTGCCGACCGGCGGCTATCGCAATATTCTGAGCGGCGCCCGCCTGACCGTCGACGGCGCGCGGCCGGTCGGCGATCTGCTGGGCGATTTCCCGGTCGGCCTGCTCGTGGCGGACGCTTGAGGCAACGCAAAACCGGTTCGGCGGGTTGAGAGGGAAAGCACCATCTTCCACGGAGGAAATCATGCGATTGACCGCCGGCCTACTCGCGCTCGGTCTTGTCCTCGCGGCCCCGGCGCTGGCCCAGACGCAAGCCCCATCCCCGCCGGACACCAACAGCGCGCCGCCCGACAAGATCGGCCCGCCGCTCGACCAGCATCCCGTGCCGCAGACCGGCACGGCGGCGCCGCTCAGCCAGGAACTGTCCCGCACCGATGGCGTGGTTCATCCATCGTCCACGATCGATCCGGGCATGACCCAGACGCCGCCCGATCCCGGCGCGCGCAGCACGCCGGTGATCAAGCCGCCGGCACCGGATAGCGGCGTGGCGCCCAAATAGAAAAAAGCCCCGGCTGGACGACCAGTCGGGGCTTTTTGCTTCTACCGCTCGGCGCGGCGCGGGGTCGCGGCGCGTTTGGGGCGATCCTCTTCCGGTTTCAGACCGAGGCCGGCCCATTTCTCCGGCATCTCGACGCCGTGGAGCTGGCTTTCCAACTCGGCCCGGGCGCGCGAGACCCGGCTTTTCATGGTGCCGACCGGGCAATGGGCGATTTCGGCAGCCTCTTCATAGGAAAAGCCGCTGGCGCCGACCAGTACCAGCGCTTCGCGCTGGGTCGGCGGCAGCTTCTTGAACGCCGAGTTGAAGTCGCGGATTTCCACGCCGATCTCCTGGCCGCCGTCGACGACGGCCAGGTCGATCTGATGTTCCATGCTGACTTCGGACTTGCGGCTGCTACGCCGCATCTCATTGAAGAAGCGGTTGCGCAGAATGATGATCAGCCAGCCTTTAAGGTTGGTGCCGGGCTTGAACTGATGGCGATTGGCCAACGCCCGGACGATCGTGTCCTGTACCAGATCTTCGGCAAGCGCATGATTTCGCGCAATCAAATGCGCGAAGGCACGGAGATGTGGCAGATTTTCCACCAATTCCGCCTTGAATTCATCATCGTAGGCCACATTGATCCCCAGTCCTTGATCGGATGTGAGCCGGCGAATTTCCCGATCGTCAACAGATCGTAAGCGCTCGACTGAATGTGTTCGGTGTGCTTCGACAAACGACATTTGGGAATTCAAGGTTCCGCCAAAACGACAATCAGTAACTGCTGATTTACCTGGAACGTTTCACCGCGGGATCTTCGCCATGGCTGTGGCTCTTGCCGACCAGTTCGGCCTCGCGCAGCGCTTTGCCCTCGGGGCCGTCGAGATCGGCCTTGGCCTTCCGCGCTTGGGCGTCGACCGGGCCGGTTTCGGCGAATTGCTTGGCCTTGCGGTTGTAGGCCCGGGTCGCGGTGCGATTGCCCTCGCCTTCGTTCGCCTGGCCCGACCCGCCGAGTTCGGTTTCGGCCTGGACCCAATGTTCGAGCTCGCGGCCCTGCGGCTGGCCTTCCATTTCCCACAGGCGGTAGGCCTTCTCGCTGATCTGCTGGCGACGTTCGTCCGACATGGTTTGACTCCTCGTCATTTCCTCAATCGGAAAAGCCTCCGAACGGGCCGGAGGTTCCGCGAAAAATGCGGATAGTGCGAACTTTTCGCCCCTCAGATGATCTCGCGCCGCAGGGTCGCCTCGGAGCTGAGCCCGTAATAGGCCCTGAGACCGCTGTCGAATTCGACCGCGCCCATGTCGGGCCAATGGTCGGCATCGAAGCCCGGCGCGCGCTGCAGCACCTGCTTGTCGATATCGATGACATAGGCATCGACGCCCTGGTCGTAGTTCAACAGCTCCCACGGCAGCGCGAACAGCTTGCTGCCCATGCCGAGGAAGCCGCCGAACTCGAGCACGGCGTAGCGCACGGAACCGTCGAACTTGTCGAGCACCACATCGCGGATGCTGCCCAGATTCTCGTTCGACGGGTTGGTGACCGCCGTGCCCTGAACCTGGGCGGCGCGAATGATGCGGGCATAGCCGCGGGGCGGGCGGGTCTCGGTGATCGGTTGCATGATATTTCCTTGCTGAAGGGTTCAGGCGCCGGAGCGGTTGGTGTCGCGGGGCCGCGCCTTCTCGGTCGGATCCAGATGGTCCGGCCGGTCGGACCGTGCCGGCGGTACGGGCCCGCGTTCGTCCGGGTCCGCCGGCGTATGGCCGCTGGCGCTGCCACGGTCCGGCCTGGTGCCGTTGGCACGGCCCAGATCGGGTTTCTGGGTGGAGTGGGGCATGATCGCATCCTCCTGACGAAATCCAACCGGCGGCTCGCCGGTTGGTTCCCGCCCCGGCCGTTTCCGCGCGCTGGCCGCGGCCGAGTCGGCCGGCAAGTCGTCGGTCTGCGGCGGTCCAGACCGGTTCCATATGTTGCATTTCGGGATCGTTTTGCCGACCCGAGCCGGTTTTTTCGGCCTGTGCCCTATAAAAGAACCTGGATGTGAACCGGTTCATTGCCTAGGAAGGCAGCAGTTCCATAATCAGTGCGCTTCGAAACCGAGCGTTAACTCCCCAAGCGCAGGGTTCGGTCGTGGAGTCATCATCCAGTCGAGTTCCGCATGCCTTATGAGCCGAGCCTGCCCTGGTGGCAGGGAGCCGCGATCTATCAGATCTATCCGTTGAGCTTCGCCGATTCGAACGGCGACGGATGGGGCGATCTCCCCGGCGTGTTGCAACATCTCGATTATGTCGCCTCGCTCGGCGTCGATGCGGTCTGGCTGTCGCCCTTCTGCCGCTCGCCGATGCGCGACTTCGGCTATGACGTGTCGGATCACACGGCGGTCGATCCGATCTTCGGCACGCTCGAGGACGCGGACGCCATCATCGCCCGCGCCCATCGCCTGGGTCTCAAGATCATCCTGGATCAGGTCTGGAGCCATACCTCGGACCAGCACGCCTGGTTCAAGGACAGCGCCGCCTCCAAGACCGGCGACAAGGCCGACTGGTATATCTGGGCCGATCCGCAGCCCGACGGCACGCCACCCAACAATTGGCTGTCCGTGTTCGGCGGCAGCGCCTGGACCTGGGAACCGCGGCGCCGGCAATATTACCTGCATCATTTCCTGGCGAGCCAGCCGAAGCTGAACCTGCGCCATCCGGCAGCGCTCGATGCCATCCTGGCGACCGGCCGCTTCTGGCTGGATCGCGGCGTCGACGGCTTCCGCCTGGACGCGATCGACTTCATGGCGCATGACCCGGCGCTCAGCAGCAACCCGCCGCTGACGCCGGCCGACGGCAAGATCCCGTCCAAGCCGTTCGCGCTGCAGCGGCACGATCACGACATGCTGCACGCCGACGCCCTCACCATCATGGATCGCATCCGCGCGCTGACCGACGACTATCCCGGCACCGTCACGCTCGGCGAGGTTTCGAGCCAGCCGGGCGCGTTCGACCGGATCGCCGAATATACCAAGCCCGGCCGGCTGCATCTGGCCTATACGCTGCGCCTGCTGCGCAGCGGCGTCTCGGCGCAAATTCTCGAGGCGACCCTGATCGAGGCCAAGGACGCGATCGAGGGCAACGGGTTGTGCTGGGCCTTCGGCAATCACGACGTCGTCCGGCTCGCCAGCCGCTGGGCCGGGGCCGATCCCGTCGCCGAGCGCGCGTTCATGACCCTGCTGGGCTGCCTGCCCGGCCCGATCTGCCTGTATCAGGGCGACGAGTTGAGCCTGCCCGAGGCGGAGCTGACCCACGACCAGCTGCGCGACCCGTTCGGCATCGCGTTCTGGCCGGAATTCCGCGGCCGTGACGGGGGCCGGACGCCGATGCCCTGGCAGGAAAAGGCGCCGGCCGGCGGCTTCACCACGGGCACGCCCTGGCTGCCGGTCCCGGCCGACCACCGCATCCGCGCGGTCGATCGGCAGGAACGGGATCCGGACAGCGCGCTGGCCAATTGGCGCCGGTTTCTCAAGGCGCGCAAGGCGATGCCGGCGCTGCTGCGCGGCGGGATCGATGAAATCCATCGTAACGGCGAGGTGCTGAGTTTCGTGCGGTGCCTGGGCGACGAGCGCGTGCTGTGCGTGTTCAATCTGTCCTCGACGCCGGCGCGCTTCGCCTATTCTGCGTGGGGCCGCGAAGAAACCAATCTTTTGCTGCCGGCCTGGGGTACGATGGTGCTGACCGCAGGCCGCGCGATCCGCTCGATCGCCGCCTGAACCGGTCCGGAGCGCCGAAATCCTCTTCGAAAAGTGTGGAACTTTCGTCACATTTCTCGAGGAACGTTTCTAAGCGGCCGTCCGTTTGCCGGGGAAACTGCGGGTTGATGATGGAATCCCGAACGATAGACGCGCCGGAAATCCTCATTATCGAGGATGAACCTCTTATCGCCATGTATATCGAGGACGCGCTCACGCGCTCCGGATATCGCACGGTCGGGCCTTGCGAGACGGTCGAAAGCGCCGTCGAGGCGGCCTATCGCTTCGACGGCGCGGGTGCGCTCGTCGACCTGATGCTCGACGGCAACGATGCCAGCGAGGTCACCGAGATTCTGACCAAACGCAACATCCCGTTCATCATCATGACCGGACGCGAGGAAGCAGCGCTGCTGCAGACCGGCGTCGGTACCCCGATGTTGAAGAAGCCGTTCCTGGCCGGCGATCTGCTGGAGACGGTCAAGGCCGTCTGCATCCGCTGAAGCGCGCCCATGACCATCAAGCCCGAGGACACGGCCAGCACTGAGCAGGATCAGGCGATCGGGCAGCGCGCGGCCGGTCTGGCCCATGATTTCAACAATCTGCTGCTGGCGATGACCGCTTGCCTCGAACTGATCCGCAACCGGTCGAGCGAGGCCCGGATCGTCGATATCGCCGGCCATGGGCTGGATACCATCGGCCGGGGCACGGCGCTGGTCGATCGCGTGCTGGCCCTCGGCGGCATCGGGCCGCAGGCGGCTCAATCCGACGATCCCGCGCCAACGCTCAGTTCAGCCCCACGCCAGCAGACGATCCTGATCATCGACGACGATGTCGATGTCCGCCTGGTGCTGGTCGAGCTGCTGCAGTCGCTCGGCTATCGGCTGATCGAGGCCGCGGACGGTGCTACCGGATTGGCCGGGCTGCAGCAGCAGCCCGATCTGGCGATCGTCGATTGCGAACTCGCCGGCCAAAGCGGCATCGACGTCGCCATCCAATTGCTCGATCGGCGCCCCGGCCTGCCGATCATCTTCGCGACCGGCTACAGCGAGGCCCGCTCGTCGGACCCGCGGCTCAGCGCGGCACCCTTCCTGCGCAAACCGTTCCGCATCGCAGAACTCGCCAGGACGGTCTCCGCCGCCCTCGCCTGATCACGCATGAAAGACGCCGCCGGCGATGGCTCGCCGGCGGCGTCGTCTCGTGGCGAACCGAAAGAAATCAGTTCGGGGTATTGGCGTGGCCGCCGGTCGGCGGAACCGCGCCCTCGCCGCTGCCGGTCGTCTTGTCTTCCAGCTTGTACTGCGGCAGGGCCGCCAACTGATCCTTGGTCTGATCCAGGGTCAGGCGGTTGTTGTTGAGCTTGAGGCTGCCGAACGAGACGGCGACATACTTGCCGCCGATGCCCGCGGTCGAGCCATAGCTCAGCACGACATCGACGATCTTGCCGTCCTTGTCGACGATCAGATCCTTGACGCTGGCGACGTCCTGATTCTGACGATCATAGACCGCCGTACCAATAATCTTGTTGGCGCGCATCTGATCGGCCTGAATCATAGTATCGGCAGCGAAAGCGCTCGAGCCAACCGAAGCGGCCATCACGACAGCAAGACCGGTCGCGGCGATGATCTTATTCATTGTGATCTCCATTCTTATCTAACCGCCCAACGGACGGACGAGACAATAACCGATAGCGCCATATCAGGTTCCGCATATTTTACGATTACTTGTCTTCCGCCTTGTCATCGTGGCTAGCGACATGCTCGGCAATATGATCTTCGTCCGCCCGCGTCGAGCGGTGCGGCGCGCCGGGGGAAATCGGGTCGCTGGCGGGAAAGCTGTCGGCCAGCGCGTCGTCCAGCGCGGCTTCCTTCTTCGCGCTGGGCTTGGCGGTCTCGGCCTGTGGGGTAGCCATGATGCGTCTCCTCGGATGGGTGGACCATGTCTTCCAACACGCGTCCACCCGGAGGGTTCGCCGCCGGTACCTAGATTTTCACCAGATCGAACGCCGCGGCGATCAGGGCGACATGGGTGAATGCCTGGGGGAAATTGCCGACCAGGCGCTTGGCGGCGGGGTCATATTCCTCGGAGATCAGGCCGACATCGTTGCACAGGCCCAGCAGCCGCACGAACAGCGCGCGCGCCTCTTCCATCCGGCCTTGCTGGTGATAGGCGCCGACCAGCCAGAAGCTGCAGGGCAGAAACACGCCCTCGCCCGGCGGCAGGCCATCGACGTTGGTTTCGGTTCGATAGCGCAGCACGAAGCCATCGGCCAGCAAGCCCCGCTCGATCGCGGCGACGGTGCCGATCACGCGCGAATCATCCGCCGGCAGGAACCCGACCGTGGCGATCAGCAGCAAGCTCGCGTCGAGCGGGGCGCTGCCGAACACCTGGGTGAAGCTGTTCTGATGCGGATCGAACCCCTCGCGGCACACCGTCTCGTGGATCAGGTCGCGCAGCGCGCACCATTCATCGATCGGTGCGTCGAGCCCATAGGTCCGGGCGTCCTTGATGGCGCGGTCCATCGCGACCCAGGCCATGATCTTGGAAAAGGTGAAATTGCGCCGTCCGCCGCGGACTTCCCAGATGCCCTCGTCCGGTTGATCCCAGATCGCCGCCAGATGGTCGATCATGGTCCGCTGCAGGTCCCAGGCCGATGCCGGCGATGCCAGCCCGCTTTCGCGCGCCCGATGCAGCGCGCCCATCACTTCGCCATAGACGTCGAGCTGGACCTGCCCCGCCGCCGCATTGCCGATCCGGACCGGCGCCGCCCCCTGATAGCCGACGAGCCAAGGCACCTGCCATTCCATCAGCTGGCGCTCGCCGGCGATGCCGTACATGATCTGCAACTGGTCCGGCGCACCGGCGATGCTGCGATGCAGCCAGTCGCGCCAGGCCTGCGCCTCGTCGAAATAGCCGCCCGCCATCAGCGCCATCAAGGTCAGCGTCGCGTCGCGCAGCCAGCAGAAGCGATAGTCCCAGTTGCGCGGGCCGCCCAACTGCTCCGGCAGCGACGTGGTCGGCGCCGCGACGATCCCGCCGGTTTCGCCGAAGGTCAGCGCCTTCAGCGTCAACAGCGAGCGCACGACCGCGTCGCGATATTCCCCCTTATAAGTGCAGCGCCCGCTCCAGTCGCGCCAGGCCTGCTCGGTCGAGAGCAGGGCGGCTGCGGCATCGATCGGCGCCAGCGGTGGCAGATGCGACGGGGCATAGCTCATGACGAACGGCACGGTCTGACCGGCCTCGACCGTGAAATCGGCGACGGTCGACATGTCCTCGCCCTTGAGATCGACCGGACAGCGCAGCGTGATGCCGTTCGGCCCGGCGATGATGCTGAGGCCGGACTTGTCCTCCAGCTGGGTGACCCAGGGCACCGTGACGCCGTAGTCGAAGCGCACGTTGAGTTCGAGCCGCATGGCGACCCGGCCGCGCCGGCCTTCGACCAGGCGGATGACCGAAGTGTCCGCCGCCCCCATCGGCATGAAATCGACGATCGCGACCTGCCCCTCGGCGGTCTCGAACACCGTCTCCAGCACCAGGGTGCCGTCGCGATAAGACCGGCTCGCCGTGACGTCGGGCGCCGCGGGCGCGATGCGCCAGCGACCGTTCTCGCGCTTGCCGAGCAAGGCGGCGAAACAGGCGGCGCTGTCGAACCGCGGCCAGCACAACCAGTCGATGGCGCCGTCGCGGCCGACGAGGGCCGCGGTCTTGCAATCGCCGATCAGGGCATAGTCTTCGATCGGCAGCGGCTGGTCGACGGGTGTGGGCAAGTCGATCTCCTGGGCTTTGTGCTCTGACAACAGCGGGTTGCGGACAGACGTTCCGTCCGGCCGGCCCGGCGCGTCACCACACCGCGCGCGGAACGAAACGAGCGTCCGGTTTGTTGCTTGGCTGAGGCCGTCCCGGCACAACGATAAAGAGCACTCCCCCCATGGCCAGCGAAGCCCTGCACGTCCCCGAGGCACGTCTGTCGAAGACCGCCCGCCTGCTGCATTACGCCATCTCCTCGCTGATGGAGGAATTGGAAGCGGTCGACTGGTACCGCCAGCGGGCCGACGATACCGAGGACGACGAGCTGAAGCAGGTCCTGTTGCACAACATGCGCGAGGAGATGGAGCACGCCACGATGTTGATCGAGTGGATGCGCCGCAACAACAAGGACTTCGCCGGTCATATCGACACCTACCTCTATTCCGAGGGGCCGCTGCTCGAGGTCGAGGCGAAAGCCGAGGGCGGCGGCGGTGGGCCGAAGCCGAAGCGCGGCGGCTTCACCGTCGGCCGCATGAAGCAGGAGGACTGAGCCCATGACCGAGTCCGATCGCCTGCATTCGCCGCTGCCGCCCGAAGTCTGGGACGCGCTGGACGATACCGCCGTCGAGGCTGCCCGGGCGCGCCTCACCACCCGCCGCTTCCTCGATATCGAAGGGCCGTTCGGCCTGGGCCTGACGGCGATCGAGGTTGGTGACGATGCACCGCTGCCCGGTGCCGATCCCGACGCCGCCGACATGGCGCTGGGCCAGGCGGTCGGGGTGCCGATCATCCGGCGCAGCTTCGCGCTGAGCACCCGCCGGGTCGCCGCATATCTGGACAATAACCAGCCGATCGACCTGTCGCCGATCGAGGACGCGGCCGAGGCGGTCGCCGACCGGGAAGAAGACCTAGTCTATCACGGTCAGCCGGCGTTCAATCTCTACGGCCTGCTGACCCACCCGGGCCGTCAGCAACTGGCCGGCGGCGACTGGGCCGACCTGTCGCGCGCGCTGGACGACGTGCTGGCGGCGGCGACCAAGCTCGACGATGCCGGGTTCCGCGGCCCCTATGCGCTGGCGCTCGAGCCGGCGCTCTACAACGGTTTGTTCCGGCTCTACCCCGGCTCCGACGTGCAACAGCTTCAGCATCTGAAAAGCCTGTGCACCTGCGGCATCTACAAGGCGCCGATCCAGGGCGGCGCCCTGATCGATCCGCGCGTCGGCGTGCTGATCGTCGGCCAGGATCTGCGCACCGGCTATGAAAGCCAGGACGGTATCCATTATCGGCTGTTCATGACCGAGACGCTGGTGCTGCGGATCGACGATGCCGCCGCCGTCTGCACCATCGCGGCGACCGGCGATTTCCTGGGCAAGTCGGCCCTGGCCAAACCGAAGGCGCCTGCCCGCAAGTAGGGCAAGGCGCAGAAACGAAAACAGGGCGGCCGAAACCTGGGCCGCCCTGTTTTCGTTTCCGCCGCAGCCCAGGGCTAATCGTCCGGTCCGGTCGGCGGGTTCGCGGGCTCGCCCGGCAGACGCGGCGCCCCGATCGGGGCTTTGGCCTCGCCGGTCGTCGATTCATTGGAGCGATTGGCGCCGCTGCTATCGACCGACGGTAACGGCGGGCTGACGTTCGGCGGTTCCGCGCGCACCGTACCCGGAACCGTTGCGACCGGCGTGTCCGGTCCGCTGGGCGCCGTCGTGGTCCCGACGGATACGGCGGGCGGCGTCGCCGCGACCTGGGCCGAGGCATAGGCCGGCACCAGAGCAAGGGTGGCGAGCGCTGACAAAGAATTTCGCATGACAAACTCCTTCGTGGCGATGGAGCGAACCCGAATAACCCGCAAAATCCCAGGCGGTTCCACGAAAAATGCGATTCCTGCAAAAGTGTCGAAAAAGGGATATTGCGCTGCAACCAAGTCGGCGGACGGGTGTTTTGACTACGGTTCCCGATACCGGAAGGCGTCCACGATGAAGTCACAGCCGGCCCGCGCGATCGCCAATCGCATCCGCGTTCTGTTCGTGTCGTCGGAAATCTATCCGCTGGCCAAGACCGGCGGCCTCGCCGACGTGTGCGGCGCGCTGCCCTTGGCGTTGGCCAAGGATGGCGACGTGGACATGCTGCTGATGCTCCCCGGCTACGACAGTGCGCTGGCCGCGGTGCCCGATGCCCGGGAAATCGCCAAGCTGCCCCACCTGCCCGGCGGGCCGGCCCGCCTGTTGATCGGCACCCTGCCGGGCAGCGACCTGGAGGTGATCCTGCTGGACCAGCCGGGCTCGTTCAAGCGCCCCGGCGGCCTCTATATCGACGAGGACGGCCGGGAATGGGCCGACAATGCCGTGCGCTTCGCGGCGCTTGCCCATGCGGCGGTCGATATGGCCATGGGCCGGGTCCTGCCGAACTGGCGCGCCGATATCGTTCATTGCAACGACTGGCACACCGGGTTGATCCCGGTCCTGATCGCGGCCCAGCCGGGTCAGCGGCCGCGCACGATCATGACCCTGCATAATCTGGCGTTCCAAGGCCTGTTTCCGCCCTGCATGCTGCCGCAGCTGGGCCTGCCGCCCGGCAGCTTTTCGGTCGATGGCGTCGAATATTTCGGCCAGATCTCGTTCCTGAAGGGCGGCATCAATTTCGCCGACAAGCTGACCACGGTCAGCCCGAGCTATGCCAGCGAGATCGTGACGCCGGAATTCGGCATGGGGCTGGAAGGCGTGCTGGCCCGCCGCAAGGCCGATCTGGTCGGCATCATGAACGGCATCGACGAGGATCTATGGAACCCGGCCCAAGATCCGGCAATCGATCATCCCTATGCGGCCAAGGACCTGGCCGACAAGGCGCGCTGTAAGGCGGCCCTGCAGCGGGAATGGGGCCTGACCGAAGATCCGGCCGCACCGCTGTTCGTGTTCGCGTCCCGGCTGGAAAGCCAGAAGATGGCCGACACGCTGTTGGACCTGATGCCCGATCTGATGGAACGGCCGGATGTCCAGGTCGCGATCCTGGGCAAGGGTGCGGTGCCGCTACAGGACGGCTTCACCGCCTGGCCGGGGCGTGCGCCGGGCCGGGTCGCCGTGCGGATCGGCTATCAGGAAGACTGGGCGCATCGGTTGCTGGCCGGCGGCGACATGCTGATCCACGGCGCCCGGTTCGAGCCGTGCGGCCTGACCCCGATCTATGCCATGCGCTACGGCACGGTGCCGATCGTGCGCGCCGTGGGCGGGCTCAGGGATTCGGTCACCGCGGTCGGCGCCACGCCGATCGCCGGCGGCAAGGCGAGCGGCTTCCAGTTCGACGAGGCCAACGCCGTCAGCATGCTGGATGCGATCGATACCGCACTGGAATTCTATGCGCGCCCGGATTCCTGGCGGCAGTTGCAGCGCAACGGCATGACCCGCGACTTCTCATGGCGCGGCCCGGCCGCCCAATATCGCAAGCTCTACGAGGAGTTGGCGCTGGAGTCCGCCTGATCTGCGAAAAATGGAACCGATCCGCCGCCACCGGATTGATAGGCAGACAAAAGAACTCGGAGAACGGTCATGTTGATACTCCTCATCATTCTCATCCTGCTGTTCGGCGGCGGCGGCTTCTATGGCTATAGCCGGAACTACTACGGCGGCGGCGGTATCGGCATCATCGGCGTGATCGTCATCGTGCTGGTCGTGCTGGCGCTGTTCGGCGGCCCTCATATGGGGTGACCGCGCGGGACCCACGCTCTCGGATAAAATGACGCCCCCGACGCCTTGTGCTTCGGGGGCGTCGCCATATCTGGATGTCGGCCCGCCCCGACCGCTGGAGACCCCGCTTGGCCATGCTCGCGACCGCCTATCTCACCCTGCTCGTCGCCATGGCCGTGCTCGACGGCTGCTGGCTGGGCTTCATCGCCAAGGATTTCTACCGGCGCGGCATCGGTCATCTGATGGCGGAGCGGATCAATGTCGCGGCGGCCCTCGCCTTCTACCTGCTCTATGCCGCCGGCCTGACGATCATGGCGGTCCGGCCGATGCTGGAGACGGGCGATTGGCGCGCGGCCGCCTTGCGCGGCGGCGGACTGGGCCTGTTCGCCTACATGACCTACGACCTCAGCAATCTGGCGACGCTCAAGGGCGTGCCGGCCAGCTTCGCGATCGTCGATATCCTGTGGGGCGGCGTGATCAGCGCGGCCGTCTGCGCCGCGGCGGTCTTCGTCGCCCAGCGCCTGTTCGGTTGAAAATCCAAATTAGATAAAATCCCGCGTATCGACTCGCCTCTACGATGATTTCTTTCGCGGCGTAAAGCATTTGTTTCCGGTTCCGCGATAAGCTCTGCGGACCGGCATCCGCCCGAACTTTTTAATCGATAGAGATTTCATCGGGCTGCCGCCCGCGCACGGTTCAGCCAAAAAGGTCGAGCTCATGTCCTTTCCCCCGTCGGGCGACGTTCTCAGCATGGTTCTGTTCGGGATTTTGCTGGCCTGCATCGTCGTCCTGATCGGCTTCGTCTGGGTCAAGCTCGGTCGCCGGCCGAAGGCGCTGGAGTTTCGCGGCATCAAGCTCCGCGTCAATGCCGGGCTGCCGGCGGGCAAGATCGTGCTGACCGACGCCGCCTGGCAGCCGCTGGGCGAGACGGCGCCCGACCAGTTCGACACCATCGCCCTGCCCCAAGGCTGTGCCGCCGCCTGGCTGTCGCCTGGCGACTTCACCGCGCTTGCCGCCCGCCAGGTCCAGGCGACGCCGCTGCTGTCCGACCCGCACCTGCAGGCTTAACCCAGAAAGCTGCGCTCCAGGGCGGCATGGCCGCGGATCTCGTCCGCCGTGCCACTCGCCCGCAGCCGTCCCCGCTCCAGCACCAACCCGCGATCGGCGATCTGCAGTGCGGCTGCGACCGCCTGCTCGGCCAGCAGGACGAGCAGGCCGTCGTCCGCCAGCCGGCGCAACAGCTGGAACAGCTCCGCGACCAGCAGCGGGGCCAGCCCGCGCGACGGCTCGTCGAGCAGCAGCAGGCGCGGCGCGGTCATCAAGGCCCTGCCGATCGCCAGCATCTGCTGCTGACCGCCCGACAGGGTCCAGGCCGCAGCACCGAGCCTGTCGCGCAGCGCCGGCAGATGCTCCAGCACCTGGTCGAGCCGGCGACGCCGCTCCGCCCGGCCGGTCCTGGCGACCAGCTCCAGATTTTCGCCGACGCTCAACCCGGCAAACACCCGCCGACCCTCGGGGCACCAGCCGATGCCGGCGCGCGCGCGCCGCTCCGGCGTCCAGCGGCCAATGTCCGTGCCGTCGAACCGGATCGATCCGGCAAGCGGCCGACGCAGGCCCATGATCGCCTCCAGCAACTCGGTTTTGCCGGCACCGTTCGGACCGAGCAGGACGGTGAGGCCCCGGTCCAGCACGAAGCCGATCTCGCCGCCGCGCAGGATTTCGATCCGGTCGAGCCTCAGCATGCGGCCGGCCCCAGATAGGCCGCACGCACCGCTGGATCGGCCCGCACTTCGTCCGCCGTGCCGACCCGCGCGATCCGCCCGTCGAGCAGCACCGCGACCCGGTCGGCCAGCCCCATCAGAAAACCCATGTCATGCTCGACCACCAGCAGCCCGCGGCCTTCGTCCGCCAGCGCCCGCAGCAGCAGGGCAAGCCCGGCCCGCGCGTCCGCGTCCAGCCCGGCCGCCGGCTCGTCGAGCAGCAGGATGGCGGGATCCAGCGCCAGGGCGCGGGCGATGTCGCTCGACGGGCTCCGTCGCAACAGCCCCTCGGCCTGCCGATGCAACGGATCGAGCGCGGCGGCAGCCCCGAAGCCGACGCAGCCCGCCCGCGCCGCCAGGGCCGCCGTGACCAGATCGAGCGGACTCATCCCGTCGGGTGGTGCCGGAGACTGGAAACTGCGGGCGACGCCGGCCAGCGCGATCCGATCGGGTGATAATCGTTCGAGCGCGCGCGCGCCGAGCCGGATCGTGCCGCGATCCGGGCGGTCGAGCCCGCTGATCAGATTGACCAGCGTGGTCTTGCCGGACCCGTTCGGCCCGATCAGCCCCATGATCTCGCCCGGCCGGATTTCGAGCGTCACGCCGCGCAGCACGGCGATGCCGCCGTAGGATTTCTCGATGCTCTCGATCCGCAGGGGCCGGCCGGTCGGCGGCACCGGCGACGGCGCGGTCGCACCGGTGGTCCGTCGCGACGGCCAAGCCCTTTCCAACGTCCCGATCAACCCGGCCGGCGCGACCAGCAGGCAGGCGAACAGGCCCAGGCCATAGGCGATACGGTAGGACGCGCCCAGCGGCCGCAGCCATTCCGGCAGATGCCCGATCAGCAGGGCGCCCAGCACCGCGCCCGCGACCGAGCCGCGACCGCCGATCACCACCATGGCGAGGCAGCCGACCATGACCTGGAAGTCGGCCACGTCCGGCGAGACCAGGCCCAGCACATGCGCCTGCAGCGCGCCACCGGCGCCGGCAAAGCCGGCCGCGAGCCCGAAACCGCGCGCGCGGATGCGCTCGGGGTCGAGGCCGCTCGCCCGGGCGAGATCCGCGTCGCCGCGCACCAGCGCCAAGGCCGGTCCGTTGCCGCCGCGCTTCAGCCACAGCGCCAGCGCCGCCGCCAGACCGACGGCGCCCCAGCCAACCAGCATCGCGCCAGGGCCTCGGCCGAACGCCGGCACCCCGGCCAATCCGTTGGCACCGCCGGTCAGGCTCTGGGCGTCGACCGCGACGAGCCGGACCAGCACGGCGAAGCCCAGGGTCGCGAGCGCGAAAAAATGCCCGTCGAGCCGCCGGACCGGGGCGTGGGCCAGGCCCGCCAGCAGCGCCGGCACCAGCACGGCCGCGGGCAATTCCGCCCAGAGCGGCCAGCCCAGCCGGCTCAGAATGCCGGCGCTGTAGGCCCCGATCGCGAAGCAGGCGCCCTGGGCCAGCGACAGGGCGCCGGCCTGGCCGAACACCAGCTGATAGCCGATCGCCATCAGCGCGGCGGCGGCGGCGAGCGCCATCAGCCGCTGGTCGTAGCCGGAGCCCAGGATCATCACGGCCAGCAGCCAGCCGCAGATCGCCAGCCCGACCAGCGGTGCCGGCCGGATCATGCCCGCCGCCCGAGCGGCGCCGGGAACAGGCCGGCCGGCCGCACCACCAGCAGCAGCAGCACGGCGCCATAAAGTGCCGCGGTCGCGACCGTCGAGCTGGCGTAACCGGCGACGACGCTCTCGAACAGCGCGATCAGCAGCGCGCCCGCGACCGCGCCCTTGAGCGAGCCCCAGCCGCCGATGGTGACCGCGATATAGGCGCGCAGGATCAGATCGTTACCCGCGGTCGGCGTCACGAAATACGGCCCCGACAGCAGCAGCCCGACCGCGCCGGCGAGCGCCGCCGCCAGCATGAAGCTGGCGGCGATCAACCGATCGACCGGAATGCCCAGCGCCCGCGCGGTGACCGGGTCCTGAGCGCTCGCCCGCAGGCGCCGGCCGAATTGGGTCCGACCAAGCAGCCAGGCCTGGGCCAGCCCCAGCCCCAGGCAGGCGATGAGGATGCCGAGCGAGGCGCGCGACAGGCCGAGCGGCCCGAACCGGATCTCGCCCGGGCCGAACAGCGTCGGGCCGGCCTGGGGCGCCGCCCCTTCGACCGCATTCATCGCCTCCTGCAGCGTCAGGCCCAGCGCCACGGTCGCGAGCAGCCCGAAGATCGGCGGCCGCTGCCGGAACGGCCGCCAGGCCAGCAGCGAAAACAGCAGCCCGAACCCGGCCATCGCCAGCATGACCAGCGGCAGCAGCACCAGGCCGGAGACCGGCAGGACCCGGGCCAGCGCCACCGCGGCATAGCCGCCGAGCATGACCATGTCGCCCTGGGCGAAATTGATCGCCCCGGTCGCGTTCAGGATCAGCACGAAGCCCAGCGCCACCAGCGCATAGGCCGCACCGAGCGCCAGCCCGTTCAGCAGCAGCTGCGCCAGGACCGTCAATTCAGCCGGCATCGAGCCCGTCATACCGCTGCACGATCTTCGGCACGCGCGTCAGCCCGTCGTAGCACAGGATGACGACGCTATGGGCCATGTCGCCATGGCCGTCCGACGCGTAATGCATCGCGACGCCGTCCCATGGGTCCGCGGCGAGTGCCGCCTGGACCTGTTCCCCAGTCCGGGCGCCCTTGGCCAGGATATCCAGCAGCATCTGGGTCCCGTCATATTGCGCCAGCGCATAGGCATCGGGATCGGCGCCGAACGCCGCGCGATAGTCGGCCAGGAACCGGTCGAGCCGGGGCGAGCCGCCGGAAACGGGCGAGGCGCCGGATTCGGCGCAAACGCCCTTCAGCTCCTTCGGGTCGAGCAGCGCCGCCGTCGCCGGCTGATGCAGGGCGGAGCCGGCGACGACCGGCAGGGTGATGCCGAGGGCCGCCACCTGCCGGATGGCGAGCGCGGTCGAGCCGGCATGGAGATGCAACAGCAGCACGTCGGCGCCCGAACCCGCGGCCCGGCCGAGGATCGGCGCCAGGTCCTTCACATCCGTATCGATGCCCTCGCTGAACACCAGGCTGGCGCCATGGCGCTTGGCCGCCGCCGCGATATAGGCGGCCCCGCTCTGGCCGTAGGCGGTGGTCTGATAGATCAGCGCCAGCTTGCGCTTGCCGAGCTGTTCGACCGCGTAGCGGACATGGGCTTCCTTGGCTAGCCGGTCCGACGGGAAGAAGCGGAAGACCCAGGGATTGCCCTGCTCGGTCAGCGACGCCGTGCCGGACACGGTGATGAGCGGCAGCTTTTCCTCCAGCGCCGTCGGCATCAGCGCCAGCATCTGGGTCCCCAGCATCGGCGCCACGATCGCCGGCACCGGTCCTTGGTCGAGCACGCGCAGCAGCGCGTTGACCGCGTTCTCGGGCGCAGTCGCGGTATCGACCACCTCGCCGACCGCCAAGCCGGCCGGCGCTTGCTTGAGCGCCAGCAGCGCGCCGTTGCGCTGGCTGGTGCCCTCGAGCGACAGGAAGCCGGTGACCGGCACCAGGATCGGCAGGCGCACCGGATCGGCCGCGGCAGGGATCGCGACCAACGCCAGCATCAGGGCCGCGAGCAGCCTCATTGCGCCTGGGCCGATGCCACCAGGCGGCCGACCAGATCGACCAGCTCGCCATCGCTCAGATCCTCGGCCGCATCGCCGATATTGATCTCGGCCATGGTGAGGTCCGGCAACATGGTTTCGGCGAAGCGGCCGAACAGCCAGACGCCGCTGTCGCGCGCCAGCGCCAGATGGGCGGCATCGAGCGCCTTGGCCGCGGCCGGCAGATAGAGCTGAAACGCATTGGTCTGCGGCGGCGCCGGCACGGCGCGGACGCCCGGTACCGCCGTCAAGGCCGCCGCCAGGCCCCGCGCGCGGTCGCGATAGGCCGGCATGCGCGGCAGGTAATGCTTCAGCCCCTCGGCCGCGCTGATGACGAAGGGAAAGGCGGTCCAGAGCGTGCCGCCATGGCGGCCCTGCCAGACCCGCGCGGCGGCGATGAAATCAACCGGCCCGGCCAGGATCGACCCGCCGAGCCCGCCCAGCCCCTTGTAGAACGAGACATAGACCGAGCCGGCCAGGCCGGCGATCTCGGCAAAGGACCGCCCATAGTGCGGCTGCGCCTCCCACAGGCGCGCGCCGTCGAAATGCAGCGGCACGCCCTGGGCGCGGCACCAGTCGGCAATCGCGACCAGTTCGTCCCATTCCGGCAGCTTGAAACCGGCGCGACGCAGCGGCAGCTCGACGGTAACGACGCCGAAGGTCTCGGCCGCCGCCTCGAGGTCGGCCGAGCCGAACGGCTTATGATCCATGCCGAGCCGGACCGCCTGCAGCCCATGCAGCCGCTCGTAGGCCGACCGCTCGTCGAAATCGATATGGCTTTTCGGATGCAGCCCGACGGTCTTCAGGCCGGAGCGGTCGGTCCAGATCCTGAGTGCCGCCTGCTGGGCGATGACGCCCTTGGGCATGAACACCGCGGCCGGCTTGCCCAGCAGGGCCGCGACATCGCGTTCGAGCGCCTGCAGCGCCTCGCCCTCGCCATAGACATCTCGCGGCCGATCGGCGAGCGCGGATTGGCCCAGGCGCGCCAAGGTCTCGCGGATGCTCTGGCGGCGGTGCCCGGATAGCGCGCGGCGGCACAGATCGCGGATTTCGGCATGGGCGGTCGACATAACCCTCTCCTGCCGCGACGAACGCGGCCATGATAAGCTCGGTTTCTGGTGGACCCTAGAAGCGGAACCCATGTCGAGACAAGGCATTGCATTATCGCTGGCGCTGCTGATCCTGCCGACGGCCGCGCCGGCGACCGAGACTCTGCTGGATTCCCAGTCGCCCTATTGGGAGGCCGGACCGCGCGATCAGCAACTGAGCCGGGCCTGCTCGCTCGGCCGGTTCAACGAGCGGCAGATGGGCCGCTATATCGTGCGCCTGCATATCAAGACCGGCGGCGGTGCCGCCGTGCTGGGCGTCGCCAAGGGCACCGGCGTCAATCTTTGGGACCCCGACCGGCTGGCGGTCGTGACCGAGGATTATCTGTTCCGCCAGGACGGCACCAGCGCGTGCGAGGTGTTCGTCGGCGGCCGCAAGACCCTTCTGCCGGGCCAGACGCCGCCCGCCACGCCGGCACCGCCGCCTCCACCCCCGACGCCCCCCGCGCCGGCGCAACCGACCGTCCCGGGCGCCTCGCCCAAGAACGGCCCACCGACCTGACCTGAGCCTGAGAGAGACAGATGAGCAGACGAGCGATTGTGACGATGAGCGTGCTGTTGGCCCTTTCCGCCGGCGGCGCCCAGGCCGGCACGCTGAAGAGCGGCGTCTGGACCCCGACCAACTGCGGCACGGAACCGACGCCGCCCGCAATCAATGGGTCGAGCCGCCCCGCCTATGAGGCGAGCATCAAGCAGGCCAATACCTATCAGACCGAGGCCAAGCAGTATGACGATTGCTATTTCAAGGAGGCCCAGGCCGACAGCAATCTCATCGGCGCCACGACCACGGACCATCAGCATCAGCTGCAGGCCACGTTCGACAAGCTGACGGCGGATGCCAAGACGGCGGCGGAGCGGTTGAACAAGAAGCAGTAGTTCGCGGGAAAGAGACGGCCGGCCAGGGCGGGGTGCCTCGGCCGGCCGTTTTATTTTTCGGTCTGGTCCCCTTGGTCGGTTGCCGACGGGAGATGTCCCGGCTGCACAGGCCCAATGCCGGTGGGATCGGGTCCCGTCGGATGGAAGACTTAGGATGGAGGCAGTCTGCTCCGGATTATATATTGCCGCCAGGGCTGCTTGTTGCGTCCTCCGTCCGACATTAACAACAGCTCTGTCTCATGGGGCGGGCGTTCAATTTCGAGTGCGGTTTTTTCTATATACCGACAATATTCCTCGTAGCGATCTGAGGTGTTCACATCGCTAACGACGAAACTGACGGACGGCACGACAACATTTCTCTTCGAGCGACCCCACACCCACGAGTAGTTCATAAGCACAATCTGGCGGTCAGACAGTAAATTTATAGCGCAACCGACCCATTGATCCATAATGAAACCGATCGGTTTGCTCGCAACCGAACGGGGCATTAGAAAAAATATCAATTTTGTCCAATAAGCAGGCCCCATTCCCTTAAGGTTGCCGCCATCCTTCAGTTTGGAGAATGCCTCATAAGCTTGCGAGCGGCTGTATTCGCCCGCGCGGATTTTGCCGGCCAAATCAAGCCACTTCGTATCGGGTTGTTTATTGATAGCGTCGCGATGCCGACCATGCATCCCACCCCAGGCCAGGATGGACCAACAGACGACCGAAACTGAGACACGCAGGTCTGCAGCCAAATCCAGCAGATTCTGCCTGTTCATCGAGGCATCCGGCAACTGCTCTCCCAAGCCAGTGCATTCCGCCCAGCGGCGCGGTTTGTTTTTGCTGTCAGGGTCGGTGATCGGGCCGGCTGGAATGCTATTTTTGAAAAATGTTAAATGGTTCTCTTGAAGCGCGATTACTTCCGGCCTCAGGCTCCCCCCTGCCGCCATAGTCAGGTCAGCGGCGGAGAACGTAGGATCAATCAAGTCGTTACCGACTTCGGGTTCGTGCATGCGGCGATCTCCAGCCCCAACGCGACGTCAGACCGCCCGCCGCGAAACTCCAAACCCCGCCACCCCGCCCCTAAATAATCGTAATCCCGCAGGCCTCCAGCCCCTTCTTGCCATCGACCACCTCGACGCGCACGCGCACGCCGGGGTCCAGCCCCTGCAACCCGCTGCGGCGCAGGGCGGTGATATGGATGAAGACGTCCTTGCCGCCGCCGTCCGGCGCGATGAAGCCGTAGCCCTTGCCGGGCTCGAACCATTTCACCGCCCCGTCGAGCGAGCCCGACGGCGTCGGCGGCGCCTCGCGGTCATAGCCGCCGCGCGGACCCGCGGGCGCCACGGCGGTCGACATATCGACATCGATGACATTGACGACCAGCGGGCCCTTGGCGCCCTCGCCGATCTCGCACACGAGCGAGGCGCCCTCGCCGACATCCTCGAACCCGGCACGCCGGAGCGTCGCCATCGGCAGGAACGCGTCCTGCGTCCCATCCGACGGCGTGACGAAACCAAAGCCCTTGGCGACGTTGAACCATTTGACCTTGGCATCGACCTTGCGGCCGGAAGCTGGATCTTCGGTGCGGGAAAAGCCCGGACGGCGGTCGTACATGGCGGCCCTATGCTCGGATTGTCACCAAGAGTTCAAGAGCATAACCGAAGAAAACCCGCCGCAACAGTCCTCCGCAGGGCCGTCGCGCCGGGTTTCTTCGTCAAAATCGCCTAAATTTAAGCCCTGGGCGCTTTTTGGGCGGATAAGATCAGTCCGAGGCGACGACCTGCTGCCGCTGTTCGCCCAGGCCCTGGATGCCCAGGTGCATGTCGTCGCCCGGCTTCAGGAACAGGGGCACGGGCTTGATGCCCAGGCCGACGCCGGGCGGCGTGCCGGTGGTGATGACGTCGCCCGGGTGCAGCGTCATGAACTGGCTGATGTAATGCACCAGGAAGCGCACGCCGAAGATCATGGTCCGGGTCGTGCCGGTCTGCCGGCGCTGCCCCGAGACATCCAGGAACATGTCGAGCGCCTGCACGTCGGCGATCTCGTCCGGCGTGACCAGCCAGGGGCCCATCGGGCCGAAGGTGTCAGCGCTCTTGCCCTTGGTCCATTGCCCGCCGCGCTCGGCCTGGAATTCGCGCTCCGACACGTCGTTCACGACGCAATAGCCCGCGACATGCCGCAGCGCGTCGGCCTCGTCGACATATTTGGCCCGGGTGCCGATCACGATCGCCAGCTCGACTTCCCAATCGGTCTTCATCGACTTGCGCGGAATGACGACCGTATCGTTCGGGCCGACGATCGAGCTGGTCGCCTTCATGAACAGGATCGGCTCTTCCGGCACCTTGGCGCCGGTCTCGGCCGCATGGTCGGAATAATTGAGGCCGACCGCGATGAACTTGCCGACGCGGCCGACGCAGGGGCCGATCCGGGGATTGCCGGCGACGCGCGGCAGGCTGGCCGGATCGAGCGCCTGGAGCTTGGCGAGGCCGGCCGGCGACAGCGTCTCGCCCGCGATGTCGTCGACCGTGCCGGCGAGATCGCGCAGCGTGCCGTCGGCATCGAGCATGCCCGGCTTTTCCTGGCCCACCGGGCCGTAACGCAACAGCTTCATCTGGTGTTGTCCCCCCTGGTCATACGTCGAGTTTGCTGTCTCGGATGTTGGTCTTGGCCGCCAAGTTAGGCGATCGGCCGGGACTTGTCTCGCGTCGGCGGCCTGAAATATCCGCGGCGTTTTCGCTCGATCCGCGCCGCCGATCCGCCGATGATGGCGCCATGCCGCTCGATCAACCGCACCCCACCCCGCCGGCCCGGACCAGGACCCGGCTCGCCTCGCTCGACATCTTCCGCGGCATGACCGTGGCGGCGATGCTGCTGGTCAATGATCCCGGCGACTGGAGCGCGATCCATGGGCCGCTGCGCCATGCCGCATGGCATGGCTGGACGCCGACCGACCTGATCTTTCCGTTCTTCCTGTTCATGGTCGGCATCACCACGCGGCTGTCGCTCGGCCACCGCCGGGCCGCGGGCGCCGATCAAAGCGCGCTCGTCCGGCAGATCCTGCGGCGCAGCGCGGTGCTGTTCGGGCTCGGCCTGTTCTTGAACTGGTTTCCAGGATTCACGCCGGGCGCCCATGAGGGCGATGGCTTGGCGCGGCTCGCCGACCGGCTGCTGCACCTGCGCATCCCGGGCGTGTTGCAGCGGATCGCGCTCGCCTACGGCACCCTCGCCTTCCTGACGCTCAAGACGCCGCTGCGGCTGCAGATCCTGCTGATCCCGGCGATCCTGCTGGTCTATTGGCTGCTGCTGATGGGCGTGCCGGTGCCGGGCAGCGGCGCCACCGGGGCCGCCGCCATCGCCGATCCGGCGGGCACGCTGGCCGCCTTGGTCGATCGCGCGCTGTTGGACTGGGGCCCGCTCGGCAATCATCTGTGGGAACAGAGCCGAAGTTGGGATCCGGAGGGGCTGCTGTCGACCCTGCCGGCGCTCGCCACCACGCTGCTCGGCGGCTGCGCCGGCGCCTGGCTCGGCCGCGACCTGCCGCTCGACCGCCGCATCGCCGGGCTGGCACTGGCCGGCGTCGCCGGGATTTTCCTGGGACTGCTCTGGAACCAGGCGTTCCCGATCAACAAGAACCTGTGGACCAGTTCCTACGTGCTGCTGTCGGGCGGGTTCGCGGCCCTGGCGCTGGCCGCCATCATGGCCCTGATCGAGCAGGCGGGCCTCGTGCGCTGGGCCAAGCCGTTTCTCGCATTCGGCGTCAACCCGATCCTGGCCTATGTCGGCTCGGAGCTGATGGCGATCATGATCTATGAGGTGATCCCCGTGCCCGGGTCCGGCGGCTCGGTAACGCTCGAAGCCTGGATCTATCGCCACGGCTTTCTCGGCTGGCTCGCGCCCGCCGACGCCTCGCTCGGCTTCGCCCTGCTGTTCGTCGCGGTCTGGTGGGCGATCCTGGCGGTGCTTCAGCGGCGCGGGATCATTCTGAAAATCTGAGCCGGGCGAGGCCCAGCACGACCAGCCCGCCGACCAGGCCCCAGAAGGCCGAGCCGATGCCGAAGAAGCTGAGGCCCGAGGCCGACAGCAGGAAGGTCACCAGCGCCGCGGTGCGATCGCCCTCGTCCTTGAGCGCGGCCGAGACCGACGCGCCGAACGCGCCCAGCAGCGCCAGGCCGGCCACGGCCTCGATCAGCAGCGGCGGCGCCGTCGCGACCAGGGCCGCCGCCGCGGCCGACAGCAGGCCCAGCGCCAGATAGCCGATGCCGGCGGTGATGGCGGCGACGTAGCGCCGCTCCGGCAGCGGATCGGCGTCCGGCCCGGCGCAGAGCGCCGCCGTGATCGCCGCGAGATTGACCGAGAGCGCGCCCAGCGGCGCGGACAGCAGCGAAGCGATGCCGGTCGCCAGGAAGATCGGCCGCGGTGCCGGGCGGAAGCCGTAGGTCGCCAGCACGGCCAGCCCCGGCACGTTCTGCGACGCCATGGTGACGACGAACAGCGGCAGCGCCAGACCGACCAGCGCGCCCCAGGAGAAGGTCGGCGGGGTCAGGACGAAGCGCGGCCACAGATGGTCCATCACCAGGCTATGCGGCCCCGCCCCGCCGACATCGAGCCCCAGCAGCGCCAGCGTCACCATCGCCGCCGCCGCCGCCGGCACGGCATAGAGCCGGGCAAACCGCCCGACCAGCAGCCAGGTCAGCACGACCGGAAACGCCAGCAGCGGAATGCTGGCCAGCGCCCGAAACGGCGCCAGACAGAGATTGAGCAGAATGCCGCCCAGCATGGCATTGGCGAGCGGCGCCGGGATCGAGGCGACCAGCCGGCCGATCGGTTTCCACAGGCCGACGATGATGACGAACAGGCCGACGACAACGCAAGCCCCCTCCGCCGCGGCGAACCCGCCCGCGACCGGTCCCGTCGTGGCGAGCAGGGCCGCCCCCGGCGTCGACCAGGCAATGCTGATCGGCATGCGCGTGAACAGGCTGAGAAAGACCGCGGTGACGCACATCGCCACGCCCAGCGCCAGCAGACCCGAGGCCGCCTGCCCGGTCGTGGCGCCCATGGCGACCAGACCATCGACCACGACCGTGACCGAACTGCCGTAGCCGACCAGCGCCGTGACGATGCCGATCGCGACCGCCTGCCGCGACAGCCGGCCTGACGGTTGCACTGTGTCGCTCACTGTCATCATCCTCCCCCCGAACCGCCACAATGATGGGCGGGGACAGACCAGGGAATCAACGGCAGATCAGACCGGACGCCTGGAACATTTGCGCGCGAAAGCTGTTCTTCATTCGGAAATAACCCGAGAAAGCCGCAAAATGCCGGTACATTTTTGTGACAGGCAAGCGATCGTTGTCGGTTTTTCTTTCAAGTCGATCAATTCTCCGCGATAGTATCTGCATGAACACAAGACGCTCATCCACTCTTGTTTTCGCGCTGATCGGCCTGGTCGGGGTCGGCGTTGCCAGCCCTGCGCCTGCCCTCGCCGACGGGGTTCAGGTGAGTACGGCCGAGATCCAGCCGCCCGTGACGCCGAAACCGGCAAAGCCGAAGGTGCATAAGCGCCAGACCAAGCTGGAGAAGGCGAAGCCGAGCGAAGCCCAGCAGTATGATGCGCCGCTGCAGCTCGATTTCGACCCGATGAAGCGCGTGATCCTGAAGGCGGAGCCGGCCGTGCCGTATCAGCCGCAGATCGCCAGCCGGCTGCCGCCGACGCAGACCAGCGACGATACCGGCCAGGCCCATCTGGCGCCGTTGCTGCGCGAAGATTCGACGCCCGAGAGCTTCGGCGACCGCGGCAGCTTCATCGACCGCCATGAATTCGGCATTCAGCTCCACGATCATTTCTGATCGCGCTCCGGGTCACCCCCGCCCGACGAGCTCCAGGATCGCCTGACCGTACCGGTCGAGTTTCGACCGGCCGACGCCGGGAATCTTGGCCAATTGCTCGAGATCGCTCGGCCGCTCGACGCTGAGCGCCACCAGCGTGGCATCGTGCAGGATGACATAGGGCGGCACGCCCTGTTCGCGCGACAGCTCCAGCCGCCAGTGCCGGAGCGCCTCGAACAAAGTCGCGTCGCTGCCTTCCAGCTCCAGCGCGGCCGTCCCCCGGCGCGCACCGCCGCCGCCCGACGGACGGCGCGGCGTCTTTTCCTCTTTATGCTCGCGGAATTCGACGGTCTCTTCGCCCTTGACCACGGCGGTCGCCTTGGCGCCGAACAGCAAGCCGCCATGGCCCTCGACATCGACCGCCAGATAGCCGCCGGCGACCAGCTGTCGGAAGATCGCGGCCCAGGCATTGCGCCCGATGTCGCGACCGACGCCGAAGGTCTTCAGCGCGTTATGGCCGCGCTCGATGATCTTGTCGGTTTCCTTGCCGGTCAGCACGTCGACCAGATGCTGCACGCCGAAGCGCTGGCCGGTGCGATAGACCGCCGACAGCGCCTTCTGCGCCGCGACCGTGCCGTCCCAGCTCTTGACCGGATTGGCGCAGATATCGCAGTTGCCGCACGGGCCCGGCAGGCTGTCGTTGAAATAATTCAGCAGCACCTGACGCCGGCAGGTCGAGGTCTCGCAATAGCCCAGCAGCGCATCGAGCTTCTGCAGCTCGACCCGCTTCTGCCGATCGTCGAGGTCGGAGCCCTGGACCATCTGCTTGCACGAAATGACGTCGGCCAGGCCATAGGTCATCCAGGCCGTCGCCGGCAACCCGTCGCGGCCGGCGCGGCCGGTCTCCTGGTAATAGGCCTCCAGGCTGCGCGGCACGTCCAGGTGGGCCACGAAGCGCACGTTCGGCTTGTCGATGCCCATGCCGAACGCGACCGTCGCCACCACGACCACGCCCTCGTCCTTCAGGAACCGGTCCTGATGCCGCTGGCGCGTCTGGGCATCCAGGCCGGCATGGTAGGGCAGTGCCAGGCGGCCATGCTGCGACAGGAAATCGGCGATTTCGTCGACCTTGCGGCGCGACAGGCAATAGACGATGCCGGCATCGTCGGGATGCTCGGTCTTGAGGAAATTCAGCAGCTGATTGCGCGCGTCCTTCTTTTCGACCACGCGATAGGCGATGTTCGGACGGTCGAAGCCCGAGACGAACACCCGGGCGCTGCCGAGCTGCAGCCGGTCGATGATGTCCTTGCGCGTCGGGCCGTCGGCGGTCGCGGTCAGCGCAATGAGCGGCACGTCCGGAAAGCGCTCGTGCAGGATGCTGAGTCCGCGATATTCCGGGCGGAAATTATGGCCCCATTGCGAGACGCAATGCGCCTCGTCGATCGCGAACAGCGCGATCTTGAGCTGGCCCAGCATGTCGAGGAAATACGGCATGACCAGCCGTTCGGGCGCGACATAGACCAGATCGAGCGCGCCGTCGCGCATCTCTTCTTCCAGCCGGCGCGATTCGCCGGGATTGAGCGAGGAATTGAGATAGGCCGCGCGCACGCCGGCTTGGCGCAGCGCATCGACCTGGTCCTTCATCAGCGCGATCAGCGGCGAGACGACGATGCCGAGGCCAGGCCGGACCAGGGCCGGGATCTGGTAGCACAGCGATTTACCGCCGCCGGTCGGCATCAGCACCAGCCCGTCGCCGCCATCGATCACATGCTCGATGATCGCCTGCTGCTGGCCGCGGAACTGGCCATAGCCGAAGATCTCGCGCAGCAGATCCTGCGCGCGCTGGTGCGCGGCGTTGGGTTCGGAGGCGGATGCGAGGGACGAGGACATGGGCAGCGCGGACACTGCCACCCCCGCCCCGGAAAATCGAGCCCTCTCGCATGGGGGACAGCCCCGCTGCCCTGAAAACCACCTTTGCGACATTCCACGCGAATTCGTCCGCCCGGCGCCTGACAGGCGGCTTGCGCAGCCGGCGCCGGATGCCGCATCGTCAGGCACGACCCGCTCGGCCGACCGGGATCGACCGAGACAACGACCGCATATTGCCATGGGCTTCTGGTTCCGACTTCTGATCGCCCTGACCCTGCTGTCGGTGCCGGCCGGCGTGCGGGCCGACGTGCCGGAACGCTGGGCCGGCCTGGCCTCGGTTGCGTTCGATCTGCTGAACAAGAGCAACGGCCTGCCGCATGACGTCGTCACCGCCATGGCGCAGGATCAGGCCGGTTTTGTCTGGATCGCTACCGAGGCCGGTCTCGCCCGCTTCGACGGCTATCGGTTTCGCGTGTTCAAACATATCGCCGGCGACGCGGGGTCGCTGCCGGCCAATTGGGTCCAGTGTCTCGACATCGACGACCGCGGCCGGCTGTGGGTCGGCACGGTTTCCGCTGGGGCCGCCCGGTTCGATCCGGCGACGGAGCGGTTCATTCCCTATACCGCCGGCCCGAACGGCCTGGCCGGCAACGAGGTCCGGTCGATCGTCGGCGACGGCAAGGGTGGCGTCTGGATCGGCACTGCCGCAGGCCTGGATCACGTGCTGGCGACCGATCGGATCGATCATTTCGCCGACGAGGAAGACCAGGACGGCCCTGCGGCGAACCAGATCCACGTCCTCCTGCGCGATCGGCGCGGAAACTTGTGGGTCGGTTCCGACGCCGGGCTGGCGCGCTTCGACCAGGATCGGTTCACCGCCGTACCGTTCGACCCATCCGGGCCCACCGCGATCCTGGCCCTGAGCGAGGATAGCGACGGCCGGCTCTGGGTCGCCACGAAGGGAGCCGGTATCGGCGTGCTCGAGGGCGGCAGCCGCGCCGTTCATCTGCTGCCCGCGCTCGCGACCGGGGCGACATCGGCGGAACATCCGGAAGTGCGCGCCCTCATCGAGATCCTGCCGGGGCGGATCTGGGCCGGGACTTACGGCCGCGGCCTGTTCGAAATCGACGCCGCGACCAAGACAGGCCACGCGATCCGCCACGATCCCGAAATCGGCGGTACGCTGGCCAGCGACCGGGTCTGGAGCCTGATGCGCGACCGCTCCGGCCTGGTCTGGGTCGGGACCGGTTTGGGCGTCGAGCGGCACGACCCGGCGCTCCATGGCATCGAGACCCTGTTCGGCTCGCCCGGCGGCCATACCGCGCTGCCCAGCCGGCAGGTGCATGCGGTGATGAACGATCCGAACGGCCATGTCTGGCTCGGATTCGACGAAACCGGCATCGACGTGCTGGACCCTCATGCCGGGCCGATCGCCCGGCTGTCCGCAGACCCGTCTCATCCCGACAGCGCCCTGCCGCGCGAGCGGATTTTGACGATCCAGGCGGCCGGCGACGGCACGGTCTGGATCGGCACGGCGCTGGGACTCTACCGCTCGGATCTGAATGCCCGGACCGTGACCCGGGTTCCCCTGCCGATGAAGACCGCTTACCCGTCGATCAGCGCGCTGCTGCCCGATGGCGCCCAATTATGGATCGGCACCCGCGAAGGCCTGTTTCTGTTCGACGAAACGGCCGGCACGCTGAAAAGCCCGGCGGCGCAGCCGAACGGTCTTTCCGACGCCTGGACCGAAGCGCTGCTGAAGCGCCGCGACGGCCGCATCTGGGCCGGCACCACCCATGGGCTGCTGCTGATCGACCCGGCCAAGGGCGTCGAGACCCGCATCGTGAACGATCCTGCCGATCCGGGTTCGCTACCGGCCGATTTCGTCTCGTCCCTGCTGCAGGACAATCGCGGCCGGCTGTGGGTCGCGACCTTCGGCGGCGGCATCGGCGTGCTCGACTCGCCGCCGGGCGCGACGCCGCATTTCCAGCACATCGGCCTGGCCGAAGGATTGCCGGACGAGAATGTCGATCGGCTGCTGAAGGACCGCAAGGGCCGGATCTGGGCCAGCACGGACCGCGGCATCGCCTTGATCGATCCCGAAGGCTTCTCGGTTCGGGCCTTTTCGCGCGCCGACGGCGACGCAACCCAGAATTACTGGACGACGTCGGGTGCCGTCTCGGCCGATGGCGACCTGCTGTTCGGCGGCGTTGGCGCCTTGTCGGTCGTGCATCCGGCGCGGCTCGACACTTGGACCTTCCGGCCGCCGGTCGTGGTGACCGAGGCGCGCATCGGCAGCCGCCAGATCCCGGTGGCGCCGCTGACCGGGGGTGCCGCGATCGAGGTCGGACCCGACGATCCCGGCTTCCAGGTCGAATTCGCGGCACTCGACTATACCCAGCCCGAACTCAATCGCTACGCCTACAAGCTGGAAGGCTATGACAAGGACTGGCAGGCGACCGACGTCACCCGCCGCCTCGCCGCCTATACCAGCCTGCCGCCCGGCGACTATCGCCTGCTGCTGCGCGGTTCCAACCGCGCCGGGCTCTGGACCGAGGGCGCGCTGGCGGTGCCGGTCCATATCCTGCCGGCCTGGTACCAGACCTGGTGGATTCGGGCACTCGAAGCGCTGGCCGCCGCCGCCGTCCTGCTCGGCATCATCCGCGCCCGCACCGCCCTGCTACGCCGGCGCCAGCGGGGGCTCGAAGCCCAGGTGGCCGAGCGGACGGCCGAACTGACCGCGGCCAATGCCGACCTGGACCGGGCCCGCACCGCGGCCTTGGCCGAACAGCGGACGGCGCAGGAGGCGAAGCGCGTCGCGGAGGCGGCCGACCAGTCCAAATCCGCCTTCCTCGCCGTCATCAGCCACGAGGTGCGCACACCGATGAACGGCGTGCTGGGCATGCTGCAATTGCTGGATACCGACCGGCTGGCCCCCGACCAGCGCCGCTATCTGGAGATCGCCAACAGCTCCGGCGAGACGCTGCTCAGCCTGATCGACACGCTGCTCGACCATGCCCGGCTGGAATCCGGTGCCGAGATCCTGGAGCCGCGCGAGTTCGATCTGGCGACGCTCGCCCGCCACACGATCGAGCTGTTGCGCCCCAAGGCGGCGGCGAAGGGGTTGCGCCTGGCGCTCGAGACCGCGCCGGCGCCGTTTCCGCCACGGGTCCATGCCGATCCGACCCGCATCAACCGGGTGCTGCTGAACCTGCTGGGCAATGCGATCAAATTCACCGAGAGCGGCTCGATCGACGTCGGCGTGAGCCTGACGCAAGGGCGCCTGACGATCGAGGTCGCGGATACCGGCATCGGCATCCCGGTCGCAGCGCAGGAGCGGATCTTCGACGATTTCATCCAGGCCGACGCCAGCATCGCGCGGCGCTTCGGCGGTTCGGGCCTGGGGCTGGCGATCTGCCGGCGCATCGCCCGGCTGATGGCGGGCGATCTGACGGTCGAGAGCGAGCCCGGCCTGGGCAGCCTGTTCCGGTTCACCGCCGCCGTCGCGGTCGTCGAGCGGGGCCGCCCAACGACGGCGGCACCGGTCGCGCCCGCAGCCGGCAGCCTCCATGTCCTCGTGGTCGATGACGAGCCGTTCAACCGGGACATCGCCTTCGTCATGCTGAACCGGCTGGGCCATCGGGTCGTGCAGGCCGACGACGGCACCGCCGCGGTCGCCGCCGCGGCGACGCAGGATTTCGACGTCATCCTGATGGATCTGCATATGCCCGGCATGGACGGGATCGAAGTCATGGCGCGCATCCGCCGCCTGCCCCTGCCCCGTCGGGCCCGGGTCCCGGTGCTGGCCATGACCGCGGATCTGAGCCCCGCCAGCCAGCAGCGCTGCCGCGCGGCCGGCGTGGTCGATATCCTGGCCAAGCCGGTCGCGATCGAAACCCTGCGCAAGAGTCTGGAGGCGATCGTGGTCGTTTCGGCTTAGAAGGACCGGCCGTCGCCGCTGCGTCGGCCCAAGAACCGCTTCAGCCAAGGCACCGCATGGAAGACGCTCATCAGCGTGTACATCGGGGTCATTCCGCTCAAGGGCAGCGCAGTCTGCGTGGCCGCGCAGAGCATATCCCCCGGGCCGCCTCCAAGAACACCGGTCAGCAGCGCCATGATGGCGAAGGTCGGTGCGGCGGCGAGGCAGAGCCAATCCGCCGCACCGACATCGGTCGCATTCCCGCTCCAGGCAGCGGTCGTCGCGGCGGATCCGCGACGGGCCTCGGGTTGTTTTTTCGCGCGGGCCGAGCGGGAAGCCATCAAACGTCAGCGCCGGTCGTATTCGTCGTGGCGGCGCCACCAGATGCCCGTCTCGTTGCGTCCCTTGGGGGCGCGGTCGAGCCACTGATACATGCCCCAAAGCCCGTCCAGCCCGCGGGCATAGGTCGAATAGGTGTGATAGACGACACCGTCCTCGATCACGAACGTGCTCATGCCCGGCCTGTCCCGCGCGTAGGTGGCCGCATCGGTTCCGCAGGTGGCCGCGAACTGGACCACCGGTTCCGGGGCCGGCGTCGCGTCCATCGCATGGCCGCCGCGCCGGTAGTTGTACTCGACGCCGCCGGTGCGCTGCTGCTCTTCGGTAAAAGACACGTTGAAGTCGAAGTTGAAGTCGCCGCCGCTGGAAGACGCCCAGGGAAACATCCACCCCATCCGTTGCTTGTACCCTTGCAGCTTGGCGAGCGGTGCCCGCGAAACCGCCGAGAGCGTAACGTCGTGGTTCGCCAGGTGGACGACCAGGCCGTCAAACCCATCGGCGATCGCCGAACAGGATGGACACCCCGCCTTGTAGTCGGGCCCGAACATGAAGTGGTAGACGAGCAGTTGCGAGCGTCCTTGAAAGAGGTCCGCCAACGAGGCTTCCCCGTCGTCGGTCTCGAACCGATAGTCCTTGTCGACCCGAACCCACGGCAGCGCCTGACGTTGCCGCACCAGTTCGTCGCTGCGCCGCGTCACTTCCTTCTCTGCCTCGAACAGCTCGAGCCGCGCGGTCAACCACTCTTCACGTGTCCCGGTCATGTGTATCGTCATGGTTCTTCTCTCCGTTGGGGCGCTTCGTCGTCCGGACCACCCTCGATACGACGGGCTGGCTGGTGGTCGTGAGGTAGGTTAGGACCGGGCATCGAACGGCGAGAGTTACAAGTGTGGCGAGATTCGAATGGATTCGCTGATCACGGCTGCAGCGCACGCGCTCACGGCGGGCGATGCCCTCGGCGCCTTGAACCGGGTCGCCTTGCGCGACGATGCACCGGCGCTCGCCCTACGCGGCATCGCGATGGCACAGCTCGGCGATCTCGTGTGCGCGAAGAGCCTCTTGCGCAGAGCGGCACGCGCCTTCGGACCGAAAGAGGCCTTGGCCCGCGCACGCTGCATCGTCGCCGAGGCAGAGATCGCCCTCGTCTCGCGCGACCTCGGCTGGCCGGCGAAGTCGCTCGACACCGCGCGGGCGACGCTCGACGCGCACGGCGACCGATTGAACGCCGCCCATGCGCGGCATCTCGCCGTCCGGCGCCTGCTGCTGATCGGTCGCCTCGATGATGCCGAGCAGGCCCTGGCAGCGATCGACCCCACGCCCTTCCCACCCGCCTCCCGGGCGGCCCACGAATTGGTCGTGGCCGGGATCGCGATGCGGCGCCTGCGGACGCAGGCGGCTTGCGCGGCCCTCACCCGGGCCGCGCAAGCCGCGCGTCAGGCGGGCATCCCGGCGCTCGCGGCGGAGGTCGAAAGCGCGTGGCGCGTCCTTGCGACGCCGGCAGCGCGCCTGATTGCACGGGGCGAAGAACGCCCCCTGCGGCTTGAAGCGGTCGAGGCGCTGCTGGCGTCGGAAGCGTTCGTGGTCGATGCGTGCCGTCATGTCGTGCGGGGCGCGGACACGGTGATCTCGCTCGCCGGGCGCCCGGTGCTGTTCGCGCTCGCCCGCGCGCTGGGCGAAGCGTGGCCCGGGGACCTGTCGCGGGACCTGCTCGTCGCGCGCGCCTTCGGCGCAAAGCGCGCCGACGAGTCGCACCGCGCGCGGTTACGGGTCGAAATCGGGCGGCTGCGCACGCTGCTACGACCGCTCGCCGACATCCGCGCGACGAAGCGGGGGTTTGCGCTGTTGCCGCACGAGACACGCGAGGTCGTCCTGCTGGCGCGGCCGGTCGAAGAGGAGCATGCGGCAGTGCTGGCCTTCCTCACCGACGGCGAAGCATGGTCGAGTTCGGCCCTGGCGCTGGTCCTCGGTGCCAGCCAGCGCACGGTGCAGCGGGCGCTCGACCGACTGGCGGCAACCGGCAAGGTACAGTCGTTCGGTCGCGGGCGAGCACGTCGCTGGTTGAGCCCGCCTGTGCTGGAATTCACGACGGTCTTGTTACTCCCCGCTCCGCTGCCGAGCAACTAGGGTGGAGAGATGAAACGATCACCCGCCGAAATCCTCCGCGAGCAGGGCCCCTTTCCGGGCGTCGACCACGTGCATGGCGTCACCTATGACGGCCAGCACGTCTGGATTGCCACGGGAGACAAGCTGAGCGCCCTCAACCCGGCGAACGGGGAGACGGTGCGCTCGATCGATGTCGCCGCGCATGCGGGCACGGCCTTCGATGGCCGACACCTGTTCCAGATCGCCGAGGATCGGATCCAGAAGATCGATCCGACGACCGGCCGCGTGCTCTCGACGATCCCGGCACCCGGCGGCGGCGGCGACTCAGGCCTCGCCTGGGCCGAAGGCACGCTCTGGGTCGGACAGTACCGAGACCGGAAGATCCACCAGGTCGATCCCCAAACGGGGGCGGTCCTTCGCACGATCGAAGCGAACCGCTTCGTCACCGGGGTCACCTGGGTCGATGGCGAACTCTGGCACGGCACTTGGGAGGGCGATGAGAGCGATCTCACCCGCATCGATCCGCAAACGGGAGAGGTGCTGGAACGGCTCGAGCTGCCACCCGGCGTCGGCGTGTCCGGGCTCGAGTCCGACGGCGGCGATCAGTTCTTCTGCGGCGGCGGCAACAGCGGGAAGCTGAGAACCGTCCGCCGACCGCGATGAGGCTCCCACGGGCGGGAGCGCCCCCGAGATCCCCATCGACTCCATGAGAAGGAGAACGGCTCGGACCTTTGCCTTCTGACGCCAAGCCGGAAGCGTCGGATTTTGCCCTCTACGATGTCGTGCATCCGAGGGGAAACGCCTCAACAACGGCACATCCCACCGGTCGACAGAGACTCCTATTATCCAAAGCCAAATCCTGTCCAAACAAAACCCGGCCAGTTCCATTAAGGGTCGGGCGTTTTACGCTTTCTCCCTGCTTTTTTTATGCCGACTCATATCTTTCCCAACACCGACTCCCATCGAGATTTCACGCGCCCCGCTGCTATTGCCTTCCCCTAAGAAGAGGGCTGCGGAAATCAGGAGAGTCGTCGCACGCCGGCCGTTGGCCCGCGTTCCTCGCCGTCACTCCCGTGCTGACCAGACCCGAACTGTCCTTGCGCCACCCTCGGGCGGCCGGGTCGCGGAAAGGGGGGGAACGGGGATGATCAACGGGGGAATTGGGACATGGCATCACAGAAGAACTTTATCTTGGCGGCTTTGCTGAGCAGCACGACACTAGTCTCCGCGCCGAACGCGGAGGCTCAAACGGCTCAGGTCGCCGACACGTCCGGCGCGGCCAACGAAGACATCGTCGTCACCGCGCAGAAGCGCGCCTCCACGGTGCAGGCAACGCCGATCAGCATCACGGCGGTCAGCGGCGAAGAGCTGCAGGATCGCGGCATCACCAGTTTCACCGCTCTCGCGGGGGACACCCCCGGCGTCTCGATGAAGACCGAAGGGCCCGGCCAGACCGAGATCGAGATGCGCGGCATGACGTCCAGCGGCGGCAATTCCGCGACGGTGGGATTCTATCTCGACGACATCCCGATGACCGCCCCGGCCGGCGCCCAGAACGGCAAGGTGGTGATCGATCCTTCGCTCTATGATTTGAACCGGGTCGAGGTGCTGCGCGGGCCGCAAGGCACGCTCTATGGCTCGGGATCGATGGGCGGCACGGTCCGGCTGATCACCAATCAGCCCGATCTGACCGACTACCACGGCTCAGCCGAGAGCGTCCTGTCGGGCACCCAGGGCGGCGGGCTCAATCACGCCAATAATTTCATGCTCAACATCCCGCTGGTCGAGGACAAACTGGCCATCCGCGTGGTCGGCACGGAAGACTATACCAGCGGCTGGATCGACCGGATCGTCGCCAATCCCTTTCCCTTGGTGAGCGCCAACGGCGCCACGCGGGGCGATGTCCAGGCAGCCCCGATCGAGAAGCAATATCCCGACTCCAATGCCGAACAGCTCTATGGCACGCGGATCACGCTGCTCTGGCAGCCGACCGACAATTTGACCATCACCCCGTCTTTTTTCTACCAGAGAGAGACGCAGGACGGCATCAGCGCCTTCGACAGCAATCCCGGGACCGAGACGCGATATCAACCGTTCGACATTGCCGAGCCCAATGCCGACAAGATCGACGTCTATAGCCTGACCGCGAAATATTCCTTCGATGACTACGACGTCACCTCGGTGACGTCGTATTGGAAGCGCTTCTCGGACCAGACCGAAGACGGCAGCGAGGATTTCAACAACCCGCTCACCGACGTGACGGTCGCCGCCAACAACGGCCTGGCCAATCCCGGCTATTACGGCCCGACGGGAACCGGCAAGGTCTCCGGGACCGAAAACGATCCCTCGGCGCAATGGAGCGAGGAGTTGCGGGTCGCCTCGATCGGCGACGGCCCGTTCAGCTGGGTCGGCGGTGCCTATTACAGTCGATTCTGGGCCACCTGGAATTTCGACGGGACGACCCAGAACCCCAGCACCTATATGGACATCGGCACGTTCCAGCCGGCGACGACGACCCAATGGTTCAATGCGTCGTCCCCGACCGCGATCAGCCAATATGCCCTGTTCGGCGACGGGACCTACGCCATCACCGACCAGCTGAAAGCCACCGTCGGTCTGCGCGGGTACACTTACGACTATAAATTCGCCTCCAGCATCAGCGGCTGGGGCTCGGGATTGGGTGCAGCGGCACCGTCCGTTACCAGCGCCTCGCAATCCGAGACCGGCGTCAATCCCAAGTTCAATCTCTCCTACGACGTCGATAAGGACTTCATGGTCTTTGCGAACATCGCGAGAGGGTCCCGGCCGGGCGGCGGCAATGCGGTCTATCCTACCACCGGCAACTATTGGAGTGCGGTGTTCGCGCCCTATAACTTTCCCGGCGGCAAGTGGCCGACCAGCTACAAATCCGATTCGGTCTGGAGCTACGAGGTCGGCGAAAAGGCGCGGTTCTTCGATCGCCGCCTGACCGTGAACGCGAGCGCCTATTACGAGGATTGGAGCAATATCCAGCTCGAAGCGCTGCCCGGCGACTGGCCCGAGAACATCAACGGCAAAAGCGCCAAGATCTTCGGGGGCGAAATCGAAGCACGTGCCGTCCTCGGCGACGGCTTCCAGCTCTCTGTCGGTGCCGGTCTCACCCATGCCTCGGTGGACGCGGGTCCGTTCTGGCAGATCAAGCCCGCCCACAAGCTCTCGGATGTGGCACCGGTCACGACCGACGCCGCTCTCACCTACGAGAAAGCGCTCACCGACAAATATACCTTCACGGCGCGGCTGGATAATTCCTACGTCGGCCAGCGCTATTCCCTGGCCTTCCCGGTCGGCTTCACCCTGAACGGCGCCTATACGCCGCTGCCGGCCTACGACCTGACCAATGTCCGGTTCGGCATTCAGTCCAGCGACGGCTGGAACGCCTCGTTTTTCGTCAACAACATCTTCAATACCCAGGCCCAGCTGGAAAACCTGCTGCAGGAGACCCTGCCCAGCGCGGCCTACAACCGGATCCTCACCAACCAGCCGCTCACCGGCGGGCTCGACGTCAGCTATAAATTCTAGATCGCGTTTGGAAAAAAGCGGCCCGTCCGGAATCCCCATATCCCGGACGGGCCCACCGCAAACCCAGCCCGCGACTAGAACGTCGGCAGGTTCGGCAGCGGCTTGTGGAACCACTTCTCGTGAATGGCATTCAGCTCGCCATTGTTCTTCACGAAATAGATGAAGGTATTGACCCACTGGTGCAGGTTCCACTGGTCCTTGCGCATGGTGATGCCGTTCGGCTGCTCCAGCAGGATGAACTTGCGCTCGATGCCGGCGCCGGGGTTCTGGGCGAAGATCGTGTCGCCGGTCAGGCCGGTTTCGGCCAGCGCATCGACCTGGTGGGTGATCAGCGCCTGATAGCTGCTCGGATCATCGTCGAACCGGGACATCTTGACCGTATCGCCCAGGGTCGAGCTGAGGATCACGTCCTGCACCGTGCCGCGCGGCACGCCGACGCGCAGACCCTTCAGATCCTCCAGCGAGGTGATCTTTTTGTCCTTGGGCGCGAACACGACATTCTCGATCGCGCTGTAGGGGATCGAGAACAGCACGGTCTTGGCGCGCTCCGGCGTCACGCCGAAGGTCGCCACGATCAGATCGACCTTGTTGGTGATCAGGAACGGGATCCGGTTCGGGCTGGTCAATTGGACCAGATTGACCTTCACGCCCATGTATTTGCCGAGCAGCTTGGCGACGTCGATGTCGTAGCCGTCGGGCTCCTGCTTGTCGTTCAGGATGCCATAGGGCGGCAGATCGACCAGCACGCCGATATTGATCGACCCCTTGCTCAGGATCTCGTCGACCGTCTGCGCCGCCGCCGGCCGCGCCAGGGTGGCCAAGCCCACGACCATCAGGGCCGCCGCCGCAACTCTTAGAAATTTCATCGCCGTCTCTCCCCAGTTCGTTGTTGTCTTTGAACGCCCACTAGCGCCGATAGGCCTGGGCCAGCCGCGCCTCCAGCCGCCGGCTCGCCATGGTCAGCGGCCAGCAGATCACGAAATAGATGACCGCGACCGTGCTGAAGATCAGGAACGGCCGGAACGTCGCGTTGTTGAGCAATTGCCCGGCCCGCACTAGCTCGACGAAGCCCAGGATCGAGGCGAGCGCGGTACTCTTCACCAGATTGACCATGAATCCCACGGTCGGCGCCACGGCCAGCCGCAGCGCCTGAGGCAACACGATGAAGAGCATGGTCGGGCCATAGCCCAGGCCCAGCGAGCGCGCCGCCTCGCGCTGCCCGCGCGACACGCCCTGGATGGCACCGCGCCAGATCTCGCCCAAAAAGGCGCCGGCATTCAGGCTCAGGCCCAGCATCGCCGACAGCCAGGGCCCGAGCGACAGGCCGATCAGGTCGCCGCCGAAAAACACCAGGAACAGCTGGAGCAGCAGCGGCGTACCCTGGAACACCCGGATATAGGCGATGGCGAGGTAGCGCGGCAGCAGGCTCCGGGCGGTCCGCATCAGCGCGATGATCAGGCCGATGATCCCGCCGCCGGCGAAGGCGAGCGCCGACAGCAGCAGGGTCCAGCGCACCGCGAAGACCAGAAATTCGATGTCGGAAAAGGTGAGCGTCCGCATCAGCGTTGCTCCGCCTTGGCGAAGGCCCAGCGGTCGATCAGCGCGAACGCGGCCTGGAACAGCATCGACACGACGAAATAGATCACGAACACGATGATATAGGTCTCGAACGGGCGGAAGGTGCGCGACTGCACGTCCTGGGCCGCCGCCATCAGCTCGTCGGCCGAGACGACCGAGACGATGCTGGAATTCAGCATCAAGAGGATGAACTGGCTGCCGAGCGGCGCCAGCATGACCTTCAAGGCCTGGGGCAGCACGACCAGGCGAAAGCTTTGCAGCGGCCTGAGCCCGATCGCCTTGGCCGCGTCCATCTGGCCGGCCGAAATGCTTTCGATGCCGGCACGCACGATCTCGATCGTATAGGCGCTGCCGTTCAGCACCATGGCGACCAGGGCCGCGCCATTGGCGTCCAACCTCAAGCCGATGGTCGGCAGCCCGAAGAAGATCATGAAGATCTGCACCAGGAACGGCGTGTTCCGGATGATCTCGACATAGGCGCCGATCAAGGCCTGGGCCCATTTCGGCCCCGAGGTGCGCAGCATCGCGCCGACGATGGCGAAAGCGAGGCTGAGCACCATCGATTCGGCCGACAGCCGGAGCGTGCTCAGCATGCCCCACAGCAGCTCGTCGAAATTGACGGGCTTCAGAATCTCGCCGAATTGAAAGATGTAGTTCATGCCGGGTATGAACCCCGGTCAGGCCGTCTCGGCACGCGCGCACTCCCTCGAATATCGATTTTATGAGCCGGATCTTGAAGGTTCGGCTTCGTCGTCGGCGCTCAGTCAACCAACTTGTACGATGAATGTCGAGCCCCCGCGTACGACCGAGGGACCTGACCAGCCATTTTTTCCTCCGACGATAGGCCGGGAGCGGCGATCAGCCATGTCCCGGGGCTTTGCTGCATTGCAATGCATCGCGTTGAACGCGCGCCCATGCTAAGAGGGCGGCGCCATGCTTTCCATTTCAAACGTTACCTATCGTGTCGCCGGCCGCGTTCTGCTCGAGAACGCCACCGCGAGCATTTCCGCTGGTCACCGGGTCGGCCTCGTCGGCCGTAACGGGGCGGGCAAGTCGACGCTGTTCGGGTTGATCCTGAACGAGCTGCAGCCCGACCAGGGCGACATCGAGATCCAGCGCGGCGTGCGCATCGGCGTCGTGGCGCAGGAAGCGCCGGGCGGTCCGATGACGCCGCAGGATGTGGTGCTCGATGCCGACCTGGAGCGCGCCGCCCTGCTGCGCGAAGCCGACACGTCCGACGACGGCGAGCGGCTGGCCGAGGTGCACATGCGCCTGGTCGATATCGACGCCCATACCGCGCCGATGCGTGCGGCCGAAATCCTGGCCGGCCTGGGTTTCACCGAAGAGATGCAGCAGCAGCCGATGTCGAGCTTCTCCGGCGGCTGGCGCATGCGCGTGGCATTGGCGGCGGCCCTGTTCGCGCAGCCCGAACTGCTGATGCTCGACGAGCCGACCAACCATCTCGATCTGGAAGCGACGGTCTGGCTCGAGGCGTATCTACAGAAATATCCGCATACGCTGCTGGTGATCAGCCATGACCGGCAGATCCTGAACGCCTGCGTCGATCACATCCTGCATCTCGATAACAAGCAGCTGACCTTCTATACCGGCAATTACGACTGGTTCGAGAAGATGCGCGCCGAGCGGATGGCGCAGTCCAAGGCCGAGGCCTCGAAGGTCGATGCCAAGCGCAAGCATCTGCAGAGCTTCGTCGACCGGTTCAAGGCCAAGGCGAGCAAGGCGCGCCAGGCGCAGAGCCGCATGAAGATGCTGGAAAAGCTCGGCTCCGTCTCGGTCATGCGCGACGACCCGACCGTCAGCTTCGACTTCCCGGAGCCGGCCGAACTGTCGCCGCCGCTCTTGTCGTTCGACAAGGTCTCGGTCGGCTACACGCCGGGCAAGCCGGTGCTGCGCGACATCGACGTGCGCATCGATCCGGAAGACCGCATCGCGCTGCTGGGCTCGAACGGCAACGGCAAATCGACCTTCGCCAAGCTGGTCGCCGGTCGCCTGCAGCCGATGGAGGGCCATCATCATCGCTCGGGCAAGCTGTTCACCGGCTTTTTCGCCCAGCATCAGATCGAAGACATGGACGCCAACGCGACACCGTTCAGCCTGATGGCCGAGCTGATGCCGGGCGGACGCGAGCCGCAGGTGCGCGCCCGGCTGGGCCGGTTCGGCTTCGGCCAGGAAAAGGCCAATACCCAGGTCAAGTCGCTGTCGGGCGGCGAGCGCGCGCGGCTCAATTTCGCGCTGATCACGCATAATGCCCCGCCCTTGCTGATCTTCGATGAGCCGACCAACCATCTGGACATCGAGAGCCGCGAGGCGCTCGCCGTCGCGATCAACGAATACAAGGGCGCGGTCATCCTGATCAGCCATGACTGGCATCTGCTGGAGCTGACCGCGGATCAGCTGTGGTTGGTCGGCGACGGCAAGGTGAAGGCGTTCGACGGCGATCTTGAGGACTACCGCAAACTGATGCTGGGCAAGTCCGGCAGCGGCAATACCAAGATCCCCAAGGACAAGAAGTCGAAGAACAAGCCGGTCGAGCTGCCGCAGCTCCAGCCGGACCGGCCGCGCGGCGGCGATCGGCGCAAGGAACTGGAGACGCTGCGCAAGCTGTCGCGCGACGCCGAGGCCACGCTCGCCCGCCTGACCCAGGACAAGGCGTCGGTCGAGAGATCGCTTGCCGATCCCCAGCTCGACGGTGGCCGGCGCGGCCAGCTGATGCGACGCCAGGGCGAACTCGCGACCGCCGTGGCCCGGGCCGAGGAAGCCTGGCTGGAGGCGGCCGAAGCGGTCGAGGCCGCGGCCGCTTAACCCAGCCATATCAGACGATTGCGCGGCCGGGATGCGCTTGCTTTCGCAGGCGCACACCCCATCTTTGGGTCAGCGGCCGCGCCGAACGCCGGCCGCGCGAAATCCTAGATGAGAGGTTCCCATGCATCGCACCAAGATCGATCTGGCCGATAATGTGCGCGCCGCCATCATCGGCGAGCTGAGTGCCGCACTGGCCGATTCCGTCGACCTGTCGGCCCAGGTCAAGCAGGCCCATTGGAACGTGAAGGGCCCGAGCTTCATCGCATTGCATGAACTGTTCGACCAGATCGCGACCGACGCCCGCACCTTCACCGACGAGATCGCCGAACGCATCGTGACGCTCGGCGGCACCGCGCTCGGCACCGTGCAGGAAGCCGTCGCCAAGACCCGCCTGCCGGCCTACCCGACCGACATCTCGTCCGGCGCCAACCATGTCGAAGCACTGAGCACCGCGCTCGCGACCTACGGCAAACACATCCGCGCCGGCATCGACACGACCGCCGAACTGGGCGACGCCATCACCGCCGACCTCCTAACCGGCGTCGGCCGCGGCATCGACAAATGGCTCTGGATGGTCGAAGCCCATCGCCAGGCCGATTCGTAGGCTATAAATAAACCCTCTACCGCCTGTCGCGGGAGAGGGTGCCGAGCGCAAGCGAGGCGGGTGAGGGTGTCAAAAGCAGAACTCGGTCGCGACTTTCGCTTCGACGCCCCTCACCCTCCCCAGCGCTTACGCGCCGGGTCCCCTCCCTCTCCCGCAAATGGCGGAAGAGGGCTGTTACGACGGCATCCCCGCCCGCTCCGTCACGCCGATCGCCACCAGCGCCGCGTCGATCGCGATCACCGCTTCGGCCATGTCCTCGGGTGTGATCGCGCCGATGCAGCCGACGCGGAAGCTCGGCTCCGGCGTGTTGTAGAAATTGCTGATGAGGAAGCCGCGCGCCTTGAGCGCATCGACGAAGCGCTGCAGGTCCCAGGCCGGATCGTTCGGCGCCGCGACATTGACGATGATCGGACCCTGCAAGTGTTCCGGCAGGCACGGCGTCAGGCCCAGCGCTTTCACACCCTCGTACAGCACCCGCTTGTTCTCGGTATAGCGCGCGAGACGTGCCGCCTGGCCCTCGGCCTCGTAGCGGTCCAGCGCCACGGCCAGCGCCGCCACGGCCTGGGCCGGCGGGGTGAAGCGCGCGGCGCCGGGGATACTGCGCACATTGCGGCGCGCGCCGGGCGTGGCGCCGCCGCTCTGATGCGCCCAGACGTCGCACAGGTCGAGCGACCAGCTGCCGGCATTGCCGTGGCAGGCGTCGAGCCGATGGATCGGCGCCACCGTGAAGCTCATGCCCGGCAGCGCCTCCAGCACCTTGTTCGAGGTGAAGCTGATCGAATCGACCGCATCGAGCTGGCTGATATCGAACGGCAGCGCACCGAACGCGCTGACCGCATCGACCAGCACCCGGCGGCCGAGACGACCGGCCGCGGCGGCGAGCGTCGGCACGTCATGGATCAGGCCGGAGCCGGTTTCGCTATAGACCAGCGCCAGATGGCCGATCGAGGGATCGGCTTCGAGCGCTTGGATCACCACCTCGACATCGGTGCGGGTGTTGGGCGGCACGATCAGCTTGACGACGACCCGCCCCGCCTCCTCGGCCAGGCGCGCCAGCCGGTCGGCATAGGCGCCGGTCATCGGCAGCAGCAGCTTGGCGCCCTTCGGCACGAAGCTGCGCACGGCCGCCTCCATGGCGAAATGGCCACAGCCCGGCAGCGGCAGCACCGCATGCCGGTCGGGCCTGCCGCCGGCGATCGGCAGCAGGCGCTGGAACACATCGGCGTAGATCGCCCGGAAATCATTGTCCCACGGTGCATAATCCTCGGCCATCGCCGCCCGGACGGAGGGATGGGTCATGACCGGGCCGGGGATCAACAGCTTCATGGCGAACCGTTCGAACGGAATGATGAGGCCCAGAGCATCCGGCAGACCGGCGCCAGCGCGAAGCGGCTTCTGCGCAGATGCGCCTGCTCAGAGCGCAGGGCTGCCGTTGCCGATGACATAGGGCGCGCCGGCATGCTCGGCGATCTCGCGCAATTCCTGGGCGAGGCGCGCCGACAGCGGGATGCCGTGCTGGTGGCGTTCGGCCCGCGCGCGCACCTCCGGATCGCCCGCGACCTGAACCGGCTCGGCCGGATTGACCGGCCGGGTCGCGTGCAAGGCATCGATCATGTCGTCCAGATCATGCTCGAACCCGCCATCCTCGCGGAACGCGGCCGGATCGATCGCCAGGAAGAAATGCCCGACGTCGTGGCGCACCGCGTCCGGGTCGCGCTGCTCGCGCAGCACGCCATATTGCGCGCCGCCCAGCGTGGTGCACAGCACCTCGACCATCATGGCCAGGCCATAGCCCTTGTGGCCGCCCATCGGGCGCGAGGTGCCGAGCGGCGTCAGGCGGCGATGCAGCAGCCCTTCGTCGGCGTCGGTCACCGCCTTGCCGTCGGCATCGATCGCCCAGCCCTCCGGAATCGGCTTGCCGACCCGCGACGCGATGGTCAGCTTGCCGAACGCTGCCGTGCTGGTCGCCATGTCGAGCAGGAACGGCGGGTTGCGCTTGGCCGGGGCGGCGAAAGCGATCGGGTTGGTGCCGAACATGGCATCGGCGCCGAACAGGGGCACCACGTTCGGGCGCGCCACCGCGGTCATCGAGATGCCGATCAGCCCGCGGTTGCTCGCCATCTCGGCATAGGCGCCGGCGGCGCCATAGTGATGGGAATTGCGTACCGCCACGACGCCCACGCCGATCGCGGCCGCCTTGTCGCAGGCGAGATTCATCGCCAGTTGCGACGGCACATGGCCCAGACCGCCGCCGCCATCGACCAGCGCGGTCGCCGGATTCTGGCGCACGATGCGGATCTCGGGCTGGAAGCTCAGCTTGCCCTGGTCGCGAAAGCGGTTGTAGAGCTGCATCATGCCGGCGCCATGGCTGTCGATGCCGGACAGATCGGCCCACAGCATGATGTCGAGCGTGGTCGCGATATGCGCCTCGCTCATGCCCCAGGCGGTGAAGATCGCGCCCAGTTGTCGCTTCAGCAGATCGGCGGAAACCAGAATGTCGTCCGATGCCATGCCCCAGGCGCTCCCTTACCCATCGCGTTGATTTTCGATAGAGGGGAGCCCAGGCCGGTCGGGCCTGTCAATCCAGTGCGACGAAATAGTCGGACTTATGCGCTCAGGCGACGCCCAGGATCGGCATCTGGTCCAGCGGCATGGTCATGTCGATCTGCGCGGCATCGCCCAGGGCGACCGCGACCAGGTCGCCCTCGACGAAATCCGGATGCTGCAGGGCGTCGTCGATGCCGCGCAGCACGATCTGGACCGTATTCGGATCGTGCCGGCCGAGCAGCCGGGCATAGAGCGCGATTTCGGCGATGATCCGGTCTTCCATGCCGATCGACTCGCTATAGAGCAAGTCGATCAGATGATGCAGCCCGCCGGACAGCAGATCGGCGCCCTCGGCGATATGGCCCAGCGTCGGGAACGCCCCGATCGACGGCGGCGGCGGCAGGATTTCGAGCGCGATCGCCATGGCCGAGACGCCGATCGCGTCGAGATAGCCCGCAACGCGGGTGCTGTGATAGGCGAGCGCGCTGCCGGCGATGGAGGAGGCCAGCGCCGAGACGCGCTCCTGATCGGTCAGCCGCATTTCCTCGAAGGATTCGATCGTGTCCAGCAGCACGCGACCGGGGCCGGCGCCGATATTGCGCAGGGTCTGATTGATCGTCTCGACGAGAGCACGCAAATGTTCCTCCTGCCCGAACCTGTGCTCAGTTGTCACAAGGTCCGCTTAATTAAAAATTAATCTTGGGGCGGGGCCGGCTCTGAACAGATGATTCGTCGGCGAATTCAGTGTTGGACGACGTCCGTTAGTCCATTCTTAAGGCGGGTTCCCGACAGTCATAGGGACCTCGGCGGACCTGCCCCGGGGCTGTTGGAGGCGACGGTCATGCTCGATCATTCCCGGCCGCTCGGCGACCGGCACCTGGACATGGCGACCGCCATGTCGTGCCAGCGCGAACCGGCCTGCTTCGCCTTTCTCTGCGCCAATGCGGTCGTGGGGCCCCAGCCGATCGACCGGCTGAATTTCGACATCGCCTCGGCGGATTTCCACCGCGGCCGCGCCTCGGTCTGGGCGACGCTGGAAATGCGCGGCGAGCCGCGCAGCGAAGGCGGCTCCGGCGAGGTCCTGTCGCTGCTGGGCTTCGACGAAGGTTTTCTGCGTCCCTTCACCCGTGCCGTGCTGGAGGCCGCCGCGACCCGCGTGCCGCACCGCATGTCGATCCGCCCCGATCCCGACCGTCCGGAAGCGCCGCGCGTGGTCGATTATGTCCGCGATGCCGGCGGCATGCCGATCACCGAGCTGGTCGTCATCCCCTATGAGCTGGTGCTGGCCGTGGTCGTACCGGTCGATAGCGCCGAGATCGAAGAGACCCTGTTCCAGCTGCCGCGCACCGACACGTTCCTGCGCGCCTTCACCCGGATGGCCCATCTGGCCGACGCGACGCTGCGCGACACGCTCGGCGAGATGAGCCGCCTGGGCCGCGGCGCGATCGAGGAGACGGCGCCGAAGCCGGCCAGTCAGCCGCGCAAAGCGACCTCGACCCGGCCGAAGGCGCCATAGGTCGCGACACCGCTCGACCCCGGTCCGACCGGCGTCGCGCCATCGAGCGACCCGGTCGTGACCACGTCGCCACGCTTAAGCCCGCCGGTGCGCGCCATCAGGTGATTGGCGGTCCAGACCACCAGCTTGACCGGATCGCCGGCCGGATGGGTGCCGACCGCGGTTTGGGCGACGTTCCCATCGATCGTCAATTCGACCTTCTGGGTCGCGAAATCGAGCCCGCTCCAGTCCGCCAGCGGGCCGGCATAGACCAGCGCGCCATTGGCATTGCCGTCGGCCAGATTCTCGGCCGCCGGGAAACCGGTCCGATCCTTGAACCGGCTGCCCAGCACCTCGATGCAGGGGCAGAAGCCCTCGATCGCCGCCAGCACCTCGTCATGGGAATAGGGCTGCGGCCGCGCCGGCAGATCCTGGCCGATCCGAAAGGCAAATTCGATCTCGAGCGCCGGCTGATGCAGCGTGGCCGCGTCGAGCGTCACGCCCGAGACATGGACCTTGTCGGCATAGATCGGCGCGAGGCTGATCGGCCCGGTCGGACCGCCCTGCCCGACCTTCCAGGCCGTGACCCGGCCCAGCGCCGCCGACACGTGATCCTGGATGGCATAGGCATCCTCGATCGTCAGCGGACGCAAGGGCTCCGGCAGCCGCTCGATCGGCTGGCCCGAACGATGGGCCGCGATCAACAGCTGGGCGGCTTCAAGGGCGTGGTCGGTCATCTGGCGTCAACTCCGGCGGTTCAAGGCGGGCGCAGTCTGGCCGAAACCGCGGGCGTTGGAAACCCGACGTCCAAACAAAAACGGCCCGGCGAGAGCACTCTCGCCGGGCCGTTCGAAACAGTGCCGCCCTATTGCTTGGCGGGCAGCAGAATGATCGGCTCGAAATAGCCGGTCTTGTTGAAGGCGCGATGCTCGACCTGCGCGTAGGTATGGGCCGGCGCATCGTCGGCGTCGGTGGCATTGGCGGCGTTCTTGCCGTTCACGGTCAGATTGCCGCCCCATTTGCTCGACACGTCGTCATCGGCGAACTTGGCGCCGCCGTCCGCCGCGCGGTTGGTGACATTGTCCTGGGTGAAAGCCTGGGCGCTGCCGATCGTGGCGGCGAAACCGACGGCGAGAAGAGCGATCACGGGCAAACGCATCTGACGGGACCCCGGTTGAACAAGTTGCGGCAATCACCCTACGCCGTCCGAACCCAGCCGACCAGAGGGCGCGAAAATTTCTCATGCCGAAAATATTATGTGTCTGCCAAATGATCCGGAGCGTCTCGCCCATCAGCGTGTCAGGCGCCGAATTACCGAATTCAGTCGTGCTCCCTGTTCATGACGCCGGCGAAGAACTCGACGAGTCCGAACGGGGCGCGGTCGTCGAGGCAGAGCCGTAGGATCAGATGCGCATCCGCGGCGGCCGCCTCGCTGCGCGGGAACAGCGCCTCTTCGTAGGCCGCGAGTGCCGCTTCGATGTCGTCGGGGTGGGCGGCGATCGCCCTGGCAAGTTCGGCGCCGTCGAACATCGCCAAGTTCGCGCCCTCGCCGGCCGGCGGCGCCAGGTGCGCGGCATCACCGAGGAGGGTCACCCCGGGCACGCGGTCCCATCGGTGGCCGTTCGGCAGAGCGTTGATCGCGCGTAGGATCGGCGGTGTGTCGCCATCGGTGATCAGCGCGGTGAGCGCTGGCGCCCACCCGTCGAATTCGGCCGCAACTCGCGCAGTCGCGGCGGTGGCGTCGCTAAAGTCGATGCCAGCGATCCACTCGGCAGGGCGGTTCAGCGCGACGTACGCGTGAAGAACGTTCCCCGCCTCACGGTGCGCGAAGATGCCCTGCCCCGGGGCGAGCGCGAACAGGGCGCCGCCGCCGACCGCTTCGGCCGCCGCGGCGTGCCGCTCGTCGGCATCGTACAGGTAGGTCTCGATAAACGACGTGCCGACGTACTCGGGCGTCGCGTCGGAGAGCCGCGGGCGGATCTTCGACCACGCGCCGTCCGCACCCACGAGGAGTCTTGTACTCACGGTCGATCCGTCCGCGAAGGTCAGTTCGTGTCGGCCATCGCCGAGGGACTGGACATCGGTGACCTTGCGTCCCCACTGGATCATCCCGTCGGGCAGAGAGTGAAGCAGGATCCGACGCAGGTCGCCGCGGAGAACCTCGGGCCGCCCGCCGGTACCGTCGTCGGGCTCGTCCAGCAGTACGGTGCCGTGCCGGTCGAGTACGCGCGAAGCTTCGCCGCCCTGGTGGATGATCGCGCGGAACGCGTCGGTAAGGCCGGCCGCTTGGAGCGCGCGTTGCCCGTCGTGCTCGTGGATGTCGAGTTGGCCGCCCTGCGGACGGGCCTCGGCCGAAGGCTCTGCCTCGTAGATCGTCGCGGGAATGCCGTTGACGTGGAGGACCCGGGCGAGGGTGAGGCCGCCGAGGCCCGCACCGACGATCGCCACATGAATACTCATCCTGCTTCCTTCGTGGTTGGAGGCCGCCACCTGGAACTCCTGCAGACCGCGATGGCGAGCGCGCTCAGTTCGCCGGGCCGGAGGTGCATCGCATTCGATGGATTGGACGCAATAATGCCTCTCCTGGCAGGTCATCTTCAGCGTTCGTGTGAGTGGAGTGGATGTTCATTTCTCTACCAAAGGAAGTCGCAATGGAAGTTTTGATGTTTCTGACCCATGTTCCCCAGGCTGGGCAATTCGGGCCTTGGGTTTCGATCGAGCGCCGACACCAACGCACCAGCGCAAAACTATCGATCACCGCCTTCCGCCCTGGTGCGATCGGAAGCGCAGAAGCCTCGCCGATCCGCGGCGAGATCGAATCGGGCGAATGCTTCAGCGGCGGAATGATCGATATGCAGTTGCGGGCGAACGCGCCGACGCCGCGGATCCGGTTCCAGGGCAACGGTGCCGACGGCGCCGATCTCCGGGTGGTGGTGCAGTTTCGCGATGTCGCGGCCGACCTGTAGCCTTCCGCCATCTTCAGTCGTGAAGTGTGATGTGTCGAATGCACGGTCTCAATACTGCCCCTGGGCCGACCTGGCGCATGTCGGCCTCCGTGCTTTCCGCCAAGCCGATCAGACGGCCAGCGCCGGGTGACAGATCGGTCAAGGGCGGCAAATTGCAAACTGGCACGACCCGAAAATTTCTCCTGCCTAAAGTTGCAATTGGACCGTTACGCATTTTCACGACATCTGGCAAATCAGGCGCAAGCGGGTCGGCCCCCCCCCACGATGCCGGGGCGGTGATCGAATTTCCACCCGGGACCACTTCAGACGAGGTCGCCGACCGCATGATTCAGGTCGTTCAGGACAAGGCGCGCGAACTCGGCCAGCTCTAAGTCAGACCCGCACCACATGCGAGAAATACGCATCGACCGAACCGACGATGCCGGTCGCCAGCTTGTGGCGATAGCTGGCGGTGCGCAGCAGCACGTCTTCGTCGCGGTTCGACAGGCAGCCGAGTTCGACCAGGGCCGACGGGATGTCGGGCGCCTTCAGCACGGCGAAACCGGCCGAGCGGTGGCTGTGGTCGAGCATGCGCACTTCGGTGCCGAGCTTGGTCACCAGTTCGCGCGCCAGGCCGATCGACAGGTTGTTGGTCTGGCGCCGCGCCAGGTCCATCAGGATGTTGCTGACCTCCTGCGTCTGGCCGGCCATGTTGACGCCGCCGACCACGTCGGAATGGTTCTCCTTGGCGGCCAGCGCGGCGGACTGCGCGTCCGAGGCCTTTTCCGACAGCGTGAAGACCGAGGCGCCGCGCAGGGAATGATCGGGGATCGAATCCGCGTGGATCGACAGGAACAGGTCGGCATTGGCCGCCCGGGCGCGGACCACACGGTCGTGCAACGGGATGAATTCGTCGCGGGTGCGGGTCATCACCGGATGGAAGCGGCCGGTCGCTTCCAGCAGCCGGCCGATTTCCTGGGCCGTATCGAAAGCGATATGTTTCTCGTAGGTGCCGCTATAGCCGATGCAGCCGGGATCGATGCCGCCGTGGCCGGGATCGATTACGATGGTGCGGCGCTGGACCGGCGACTTGGTCACCCGGGCTTGGGCCTGCGCCAAGGCTTCGGGCGTCAGCGCCAGGCTGAAGGCGCCGAGGCCCATGAGACCGGCGACGCGCAGAAGCTCGCGGCGGCCGATGGCATCGTTCGACATTCCTGTAATCCCCCGACCCGCGAGCCTTCGAAACCCCTTCGAAGCATCTCGGGAACGCCGGGCGCGACTCGATGGCGCCCATTCCGAGTCGTGACTATAGACTCGACTCGAACGGAACGCCACATCCAATTGCGATAGAACGGAAAACGGTGATTGCGACGTTACGACGCGTCCGCCGTCGAGTCCAGCACCAGCTGCACGCGATCGCTGGCAAAGCGGGTGATCGACACCGAGATCGGCCGGCCGTCGCCATCGACGTCGACCGCCTCGGTCTGGATGATCGGCCGCGTCACCGGCTGCTTCAGCCGCCGCGCCTCTTCCGCCGTCGGCATACGCGCCGTCACGCGGGTCGTGGCGCGGGCATAGTCGGCCAGGCCACAGCGTTGCAAGGCCTGGGTAATCGAGCCGGTCGCCTCGACATGGGCGGCCAGATCGGGAAACCGGCCGGCCGGGAAATAGCCGGTCGAGAGCGAGACCGGCATGCCGCCGGCGCTCGACAGGGTTTCCAGCATGGCGACCGGCTGCCGCGTCGGTACCTTCAGCAGCCGCGCGATCGGCGGCGGCGGCAGGACCTCGCCGGCCGCCAGCAGCACGCGCACGGCTTCGCGCCGGTTGCGGGCGATATTTTCGGTAAAGCGCGTGCGGCGGCCGATCATGTAGTCGATGACGCCTTCCTGCACGAAGGTGCCGCGCCCCTGCTCGACCCGCAGCAGCCCGCGCTGGACCATCGCCTGGATCGCGCGGCGGATCGTATGGCGATTGACCTGAAATCTGAGCGCCAGCGCCTGTTCCGTCGGCAGCCGCTCGCCCGGCGCCCAGGTCCCGCGCGAGATGTCGGCGCTCAGACTGCGGTCGATCTGGCGCCACAGCGCCACGCCATGGCCGCGCTCGATCACCCCCGTCTCGCTGCCCCCATCGATCATGTGCTGCCCTCTCGCGATCGTCCGGCAACTGTCAAAAACACGTCACATGTTGCCGCTTTACTTTCGACCGGCCGGGACGGATCTTGTCGCTTGAGAGGTGCGGATGTCTAGACAAATATCGGACTTGTCGGCAGCGACCGTCGCGGAGCGTCAAGCCTGGATGGCGACGCTCGCCAAGGCGTCGCTGGCCGATCTGGAGGCCGCCTGGTCCGACCTGGCATCGCCGCCCGGCTTCACCCGTCTGCGCCCGGCCGAAACCGGGCTGGTCATGGTGCGCGGCCGCATCTCGGGCAGCGGTCAGCCGTTCAATCTGGGTGAAATGACCATGACGCGCGCCGCGGTGCGGATCGAGAACGGCCCGACCGGCTTCGGCCATGTCGCCGGCCGCAGCGCGCGCCATGCCGAACTGGCGGCTTTGTTCGACGCGCTGCTGCAGGACCCGGCGCGGCACGACGCGCTGATCGAAACCATCGTCCGGCCGCTCGCCGCCCGGGCCGCGGCCGAGCAGACCCGCACGGCATCGGAAGTGGCCGCGACGAAGGTCGATTTCTTCACGCTCGTCCGGGGCGAAAACTGATGCGCCCGACCCAGGCGATCGAGGCCGGCTTCATCGATCCGGTCGATGATGCCAACGCGGTGTTCCGCCAGGTGCTGGACGCGCTGGCCCATCCCGGCCGGATCGTCCGGATCGCCCAGCCGACGCGGGTGCCGCGCGGCAGCCTGGGCCGCGCCGCGATCGGCATCGCCATGGCGCTCGCCGATTTCGAAACGCCGGTCTGGCTCGACGCGGCGGCGACGCCGGCCAGTTCGCATCTGCGTTTTCATTGCAATTGTCCAATCGTTTCGGAACCGGATCAAGCGAGCTTCCTGCTCGTCGCCGACGCCATGGGCGTGCCGGAGTTGGCGAGGCTGCCGCTCGGCAGCGACAGCTATCCCGATCAAGGCGCCACCCTGGTGATCGAGGTCGCGGCGCTCGATCCCGCGGGGCCGATGACGCTCCAAGGCCCGGGCATCGACGGCCAGACGCACCTGGGCGTCACCGGCCTGCCGGCGGATTTCTGGCAGGCCCGCGCCGCCCTGGCGCCGCTGTTTCCGCGCGGTATCGACCTGTTGCTGACCCAAGGCGACCATCTGGTCGCCATCCCGCGCACCACCCTCGTCCGGCGGAGCTGACACCATGTATGTCGCGGTCAAGGGCGGTGAAAAGGCGATCGACGCCGCCCATGCGCTATTGGCGCGCGAACGGCGCGGCGACCCGGCCGTACCGGAGCTGGATCTGGCCCAGATCGCCCAGCAATTGGGTCGGGCGGTCGACCGGGTGATGATCGAGGGCTCGATCTACGATCCGGAACTGGCGGCGCTGGCGATCAAGCAGGCGATGGGCGACCTGGTCGAGGCGATCTTCCTGCTGCGCGCCTACCGCACCACCCTGCCCCGCCTGGCCGCCTCGCTGCCGGTCGAGACCGACCGCGGCCTCGTGCGCCGGCGCATCTCGGCCGTGTTCAAGGACGTGCCCGGCGGCCAAGTGCTGGGCTCGACCTTCGATTATACTCACCGGCTGCTCGATTTCACGCTCGCCGCGGGCACGCCGCTGCCGGAACAGGTCGCCACGGCCGAGCCGATCGGCGCCGCCCCGCGCGTCGCCGACATCATGGGCCGCGACGGGCTGATCGAGCCGCCGCCAACGGGCGACGGCGTGCCCGGCGATCTGACGCGCCAGCCGATCGATTTCCCGGCCGAGCGCGATCTGCGCCTGCAGAATCTGGCGCGCGGCGACGAGGGCTGGCTGCTGGCGTTGGGCTATTCGACCCAGCGCGGCTATGCCCGCAACCATCCGTTCGCCGGCGAGATCCGCATCGTCGATGTCGCGGTCGAGATCGTGCCGGAGGAGCTGGGTTTCGCGGTCGAGATCGGCAGCATCACGCTCAGCGAATGCGACATGGTCAACCAGTTCGCCGGCTCCGCCACCGCCGCCCCGGCCTTCACCCGCGGCTACGGCCTGGTGTTCGGCCAGGCGGAGCGCAAGGCGATGGCCATGGCCTTGGTCGACCGGGCGCTCCGGGCCCGCGAGCTGGGCGAGCCGATCACGGCGCCGGCCCAGGACGAGGAATTCGTGCTGTCCCATTCCGACAATGTCGAGGCCTCGGGCTTCGTGCAGCATCTGAAGCTGCCGCACCAAGTCGATTTCCAGTCCGAACTGGACCTGCTGCGCCGGCTGCGCGCCGAGCATGATCAACGCAAGGCAGCCGCGGAATGACCGAGATGCTCGCCGGCTATAATTTCGCCTATCTGGACGAACAAACCAAGCGGATGATCCGCCGTGCGATCCTGAAGGCGGTCGCGATCCCGGGCTACCAGGTGCCTTTTGGAAGCCGCGAGATGCCGCTGCCCTATGGCTGGGGCACCGGCGGTATCCAGGTCACCGCCAGCATCATCGGCCGCGCCGACGTGCTGAAGGTGATCGACCAGGGCGCCGACGACACCACGAACGCCATCTCGATCCGCCGCTTCTTCGCCCGCACCGCTGGCGTCGCCACGACCGAGCGCACGGTCGAGGCCACCATCATCCAGACCCGCCACCGCATCCCGGAAACGCCGCTCAAAGCCGGCCAGATCATGGTCTATCAGGTGCCGATCCCCGAGCCGCTGCGCTGGCTGGAGCCGCGCGAAACCGAGACCCGGACCATGCATGCCTTGAGCGAATACGGCGCGATGCATGTGCGGTTCTACGAAGACATCGCGCATCATGGCCGCATCGCCACGACCTACGACTATCCGGTCATCGTCAACGACCGCTATCTGATGCGGCCGTCGCCGATCCCGAAATTCGACAATCCGAAGCTCGACATGAGCCCGGCCCTGCAGCTGTTCGGCGCCGGGCGCGAGAAGCGCATCTACGCCGTGCCGCCCTTCACCAAAGTCAAAAGCCTGGATTTCCACGACCATCCGTTCTCGGTCGAAAGCTGGGACGAGGCCTGCAGCCTGTGCGGCTCGACCACCAGCTTTCTGGACGAGGTGCTGACCGACGACCGGGGCGGCCGCATGTTCGTCTGTTCCGACACGGATTATTGCCGGAGCCGCACGGCATGAGCGCGCTGCCGATGCTGGACGACGTGCCGCCGCTGCTGGTGGTCGACGGCCTGACCGTCGCCTATGGCACGCGGGTCGGCTGCCGCGACGTGAGTTTCGAGCTCTGGCCCGGCGAGGTGCTGGGCATCGTCGGTGAATCCGGCTCGGGCAAGACCAGCCTGCTGAACGCGCTGTCGGCCCGGATCGAGCCGGCTGCCGGCCGGATTCACTACCGCCTGCGCGACGGCACCCTGGCCGATCTGTTCGGATTGAGCGAGGCCGCGCGGCGGCAGCTGCTGCGGACCGACTGGGGCGTCGTCCACCAGAATCCGCGCGACGGCTTGCGCCTGACCGTCAGCGCCGGCGCCAATGTCGGCGAGCGGCTGATGGCGATCGGCGCGCGCCATTACGGCGAGATTCGCGGCGCGGCGCTCGACTGGCTCGGCAAGGTCGAGATCGACCGGGACCGGATCGACGACCGGCCGTCGGGCTTTTCCGGCGGCATGCAGCAGCGGTTGCAGATCGCGCGCAATCTGGTGACCAAGCCGCGCCTCGTGTTCATGGACGAGCCGACCGGCGGCCTCGACGTCTCGGTCCAGGCCCGCCTGCTCGACCTCATTCGCGGTCTGGTCGCCGACCTGGGCCTGTCGGCGATCATCGTCACCCATGATCTGGCGGTGGCCCGCCTGCTGGCCCATCGCCTGATGGTGATGCGCGGCGGCGAGGTGGTCGAGAGCGGGCTGACCGACCAGGTGCTGGACGATCCGCAGCATCCCTATACCCAGCTTCTCGTCTCCTCGATCCTGCAGGTCTGACCGCCATGGCACCGGTTCTGGACATCCGCGGCCTGGCCAAATCCTTCACCCTGCACAATCAGGGCGGCGTCACGCTGCCCGTGTTGGCGGCGGTCGATCTCACGGTCCATGCCGGCGAATGCGTCGCGCTGCATGGCCGCTCCGGGACCGGAAAATCCACCCTGCTGCGCACGCTCTACGGCAATTACCGGGTCCAGTCGGGCGAGCTATGGGTGCGCCACGGCACCACGCGCATTGACCTCGCCCAGGCGCGGCCGCGCCAGATCATCGAGCTTCGGCGCAGCACGATCGGCTATGTCAGCCAGTTCCTGCGCGTGATTCCCCGCGTAGCCGCCATCGATATCGTGGCCGAGCCGATGCGCGCGCGGGGTATGGATACCGAAGTGGCGCGCGAGCGGGCGGCGGCACTCCTGACCCGGCTCAACGTGCCCGAACGGCTGTGGCATCTGGCGCCGGCGACTTTCTCCGGCGGCGAGCAGCAGCGGATCAATATTGCCCGCGGCTTCGCGGTCGCATATCCGATCTTGCTGCTGGACGAGCCGACCGCGTCGCTGGATGGTGACAACCGCGCGGCGGTGATCGGGTTGATCGACGAGGTGCTGGCGCAGGGCACCGCGATCGTCGGCATCTTCCATGACGCCGAAGTCCGCGACCGGGTCGCGAGCCGGCTCTATGACATGACGGAGGCGAAGGCAGCAGCATGACCAGACGACAGGATGCGGTGCTGACCAACGCCCGGCTCGTGCTCGAGGACCGGGTGATCGACGGCACCATCGTGATCGAAGACGGCATCATCACCCGGATCGACGCGGGCGGCACCAGCCTGCCACAGGCAATCGATCTGCAGGGCGACTATCTGCTGCCGGGATTGGTCGAGCTCCATACCGACAATCTGGAAAAGCATTTCGTGCCACGGCCCGGGACACGCTGGCCGGCGATGGCGGCAATCGTCGGCCATGACGCCCAGGTCGCGTCGGCCGGCATCACCACCGTGTTCGACGCGCTGTGCGTCGGCGAGACCTCGTCGGGCGGCGACCGGCTGGAGATCCTGGCCGGCATGGCCAATTCGATCCGCGAGGCGCGTTCGAAGAACCTGCTGCGCGTCGAGCATCTGCTGCATCTGCGCTGCGAGATCAGCCATCCGGACACGGCCAGCCTGTTCGCCGAATTCATCGGCGATCCGGGCCTGCGCCTCGTCTCGATCATGGACCATACGCCGGGCCAGCGGCAGTTCACCACCATCGAGAAATACCGCTACTACTACATCAAGAAGCACGGCTGGTCGGACGCCGAGTTCGAGAAATTCGTGGCCCAGCAGACCGACGCCTCGGCGCGCTATGGCGCGATCAACCGCCGGTCGATCGTGGCGCTGGCCCATGAGAACGGCCTGACGCTCGCCAGCCACGACGACGCGACCGTGGCCCATGTCGACGAGGCGATCGCCGACGGCATGCTGGTCGCCGAATTCCCGACCACGCTGGACGCGGCCCGGGCCTCGCGGGCCCAGGGCATGGCGATCCTGATGGGTGCGCCCAATGTGGTGCGCGGCGGATCCCATTCCGGCAATGTCTCGGCGCTTGAGCTGGCGCAGGCGGGCCTGCTCGATATCCTGTCGTCGGACTATGTGCCGATGAGCCTGATCCACGGTGCGTTCCTGCTGTCGCGGGCCGAGGTCGGGTTCGATCTACCGGCGGCGGTCCGCACCGTCAGCACCACGCCGGCGGCCCGCGTGGGTCTCGACGACCGCGGCCGCATCGCGACGGGCTTGCGCGGCGACGTGGTCCGGGTACGCGATACCGGCGACATGCCGCTGGTGCGCGGCGTCTGGTCTCAGGGCGACCGGGTGATCTGAGACGCCATGCAACTGATACAGCTCAATATCGGCCAGCCCGGCCCGCTCAGCAGCGCGGAGCGCACGGTGTCGAGCGGCATCCGCAAGCGACCCGTCACCGGGCCGGTGACGATCGGCCCCGACGGCTGCGCGGGCGACGGCCAGGCCGATCCGGTCAATCATGCCGGCCCCGACAAGGCGGTCTGCGTCTATGCGACCGAGCACCTGCCCTATTGGTCCGACCGGTTGGGCACGCCCTTTCACGCCGGCGCGTTCGGCGAGAATTTCAGCGTCGCCGGGCTGCTTGAGACCGAAACCCGCATCGGTGACATCCTGCAGATCGGTGCCGCCCGGTTCCAGGTCACCCAGCCGCGCGGCCCCTGCTTCAAGCTGGGCCTGCTGCACGGCGAACAGCGCCTGGCGCGCTGGATCCAGCAGACCGGCCTGACCGGCTTCTATCTGCGCTGCCTCGTCCCCGGCGCGGTCGCAGCGGGCGACCCGATCCAGTTGCTGGAACGCCAGAACGACCATCCGACCATCGACGAGGTGGTGCGCGTGACCTATCGCGATACCGACGACGACGCGGCGACCGACCGGATCATCGCCTGCCTGCCCCTGGCCGAGGCCTGGCGCCGGGCGCTGGTGGGGCGGCGGGAGAAGCGTGCTAAGCGCTAGCATTGCGATACTGGCAGCCAAAGCGCGCGCTCCCAATTAATTCGCGAAATAATTTGCCGATTCGAAGAATCTAACCAACAATTGCCATCATCGAGAGAGAACGGTTCGGTCTTACGCGCCTTGTCTTTCGATTTTTGACCGTAAGAAAACCGCCGAGCGCCCGCTACGCTCCGGCGGTTTTCTTGTTCCGGCTCGGCGCCGCCTCAGACGGTCCGCCTGCATTGCTCAATTCCAAGAACGATCGGAGACACGACATGCTCGTCCGCATGGTGGTCGGTGCGCCTGCACGCCCGACCGATCGCCCCCGCACGCTCGTCTGCAGTCGAGAGGGCGTCTGGCTTTGGCCGGGCACACGTTTGACCGAGCGGCATGGGGTCACGATAGGCCCCCTGCCTAAGTCGATAATCTACGACCGGGTCACCAAGCTGCACGGACCATCGGCGATCTATTCCACGATCGTGCCCTGCGTCGAGCAGGCGGCGGCTCTGCTATCCGATGGGCAGGTCGAGAGAGCGCAGCAGAGCCTGGATCGCGCAGGGCTGTTGACGGTCTCGCCCGACGGCGCCCTGCTGATGCGGGCCGTGAGCTGGCGGCTGGGTATCGTGCCACCAGCCATGCCGTGCGGAAACGATCCGCGCCGGTGGACCGCCAGCGACATACAGACGTTTGCGGCCTTTCTCGCCTCGACCGAACACGCGGGTAGCTTGGCCAAGCTGTTCAATCCTGTTAGCTGGGATCCGGGGCAACATCCCCGCTGGCCAACAGGCCAAACCGATGGCGGCAGGTTTCGTCCGTCTGACGGCGACGCGTCCGATGTCGTCCCGCGTCATCCGCTGCTGCATCTCGTGTCGGATGAGACAGAATCGGGCATCGGCCACAACGGCGGTCCGCCACTCGATGAAGAGAGCGTGCCCAAGCTTCCGACAGATCGGCCGCCGACTCCGCGAGAACTGAACGCCCGCGGTCGAGTAATGACCAACCGGCTGGGGCCACAGGTCCGCGGCGGCATCAAGAGCAAGGCCGAGGCGCTTGGGGAGTTTGCACAGGAGAGTGGAGCGGCAGACTGGCTCGGAACCCAGGTCGGGCGCTTCCTCTCGCAGTTCGACGATCCGAAGCCGCTGGACGATCTGATCGCCGCAGAGAAGAATGACGATCCGCCACGGAAATTCGGCTATCAGACGCATCATATCGTCGAAGTCCACCGAAACTCCGATGATCCATTGGCCAATTCGAACAATTTCACCTCGGACCAATTGGAGAGCGACGCAAACAAAGTTCGAATTCCGTACTATATGCACGAGAAAATAAGTTCGTTCTATTCCACCCCAAGCGAACAGTATGCCGGCCTCAGTCCAAGGGAATATCTTCGCGGGAAAAGTTGGAACGAGCAGTATCAATTCGGCCTTAAAGCGATGAGAGATGCGGGGGCTCTAAAATGACTAACCAGAAAATCGCCAATTTAACGGACGACGAATTGGTTACTTCATTCGAGGAATGGGCAAGAGCGCGGGTCAAGGCCGTGATCGGCTGCGACGTGACGGCCGCAACGCGCAGTTACGGGAAGCTCGATGCCGTGGACAAGGAGCTTTGCGCAAGGGGACCCCAGGCACGCGGCAAACTGCTTGTGCTGCTCGATCATCCAGAGCTTCCCGTCCGCTACTATGCAGCCAAAAGGTTGCTTGCCCTTGAGCCTGACCGCGCACGATCCATCATCGAAGACACTAAAGCGGGACCGTTCGATTCGCTTGCCCTGGATGCCGGAATGACCCTGCGTGCGCTCGATGAAGGGATTTTCAAGCCAGCCTAAGTGCGCGGAGCACCACGCGCTACAGCTCCGGCGCGCGCTCCGGCCGGCGGCCGGCGTACCGGGTTGGCCTGCTCCCAGGCATAGGCGAGCTTCAGCAGCGTGGGCTCGCTCCAGGCACGGCCGGTGAAGCTGATGCCATAGGGATGGGTTGGTGTCGGCTTGCCGTCGGCTTCGGTCCGATAGGCGGCCGGCACGTCGACGCGGGGATAGCCCGCGCACGCCGCGATGCTGTTGCCGAGGGCTCCCGGAAACAGCACGGCATCGAACTGCCAGCGGTCGAAATAGGCGTCGAGGCCCCGGTCGCGCGCCAGACCCAGATCGATCGCGCGGGCCCGATGATAGTCCGGCTCGGAGAGATCGCCGCAGGTCGCGCTGGTGTCGCGGCGGGAAAGGCGTGCCAAGGGCTAAGATCTTCGCCTGCAGGTGGATAGTTGCGGTGCCCCGGATTGGCCGCTTTCGGGTTTGCATGCAGACATTCGCTTACCGGCCGACGCTCTGCCCCTGGGGGCTGATCGGCTAAGGCTACACTGCGATGGGTGCATCGTCCAACGCAGCGCGCGAAGGCCCCACCACCAGGCCGTTCGAAATGTCCGGTACTTGGGACAAGGCCAAAGTTGCTCGTATGGCCATCTTGGGTCCGAAAATAGACTCGTACGCCAGGCGCCCTCGGCCTTACGGAGCAACAGGCTTCCGCGCCGCGTCAAACTTCGGAACCGAGCCATATGGCTCATCGTGGCGGGCTTGAGTCTCCTGATAAAGCGCGATCTCGGCGGCCGACGGGACCTGGTATTGCGCTTTGCCGGTCGTTCCGTCGCGATATTGCAGGATCATCTCGCCGGTCGCCCCGTCGATCTCGATCTCCGGGCTGGGATAAAGGGCCGTGTGCGCGGCGGCTGGCGCCGGAGTCTGGGCGGCGGGCGCCGGGACAGCGCTACCGGTCTGCGCCGTCTGGGGCAGCAGTTGCGCCTCTGAGGGCACCTGATAAAGCGGCTGGCCGGTCTGCGGATCCCGATACTCCCGCACGATCGACCCGCTCGCGGGATCGGCCTCGTAGATCGGGCTCGTGTAGAGCGGTTCGGATAGGCTGGACATTTTGTCGAGCGCTCCTGTGCCTGCGTCGGCTCATCGGGCCGCTGTGCGGCCGAGCCATCAGGAACGTAATAGAGCACCGACGATGTCGATCTGCGTTGATATGGGTCAAATCGCCGACCGATCGGGCCTCGACGCGGACGGAAAGTCGGTTTAGGGCGGCCCGGCGTCGGACCGGGAATTGCACGAGCGCGTCCACTGCAGCAACGCCGCCGTGCGGGGCGCATCTTCGGGGCGCGCGCTACAGCTCCGGCGCGCTCTCCGGCGGGCGCCGCACCGGATGGGCCTGCTCCCAGGCATAGGCGAGCTTCAGCAGCAGGGACTCGCTCCAGGCACGGCCGGTGAAGCTGATGCCGTAGGGATAGGGCGGCGTCTCCCGGCCCTCGGCGATCGTGCGATAGGCCGCCGGCACGCCGACGCTGGGATAGCCCGCGCGCGCCGCGATGCCGTTGCCCAGTGCCGCCGGGAACAGCACGGCGTCGAGCTGCCAGCGGTCGAAATACGCGTCGAGGCCGCGGTCGCGCGCCAGATCCAGATCGATCGCGCGGGCCCGATGATAATCCGGTTCCGAGAGATCGCCGCGGGTCGCCTCGGCCGCGAGCAGCAGGTCCTGGCCGAAGCGCGGCGGCACCGGCGCCGCGTCGTTGAAGGCGATGACATCGGCCAAGCCGCGGACCGGATGGTCCGGGGCGTACTCCGCCAGATAGGCCGCCAGCCCGTGCTTGAACTCATAGACCAGCACGGACGGTACCGCGAACGGCTTGCCAAAGTGCGGGCTGAAGCGGTTGGTGACCGGCACCTGGATCACCGCGCCGGGGATCAATGCACCCGCACCGCGGATGCGGCCGGCAGTCGGAATGTTCGCCTCGATCATCACCGCGCCCAGCGCGCGCAGCCGCTCGACCACGTCCGCCATGATCCGGCGCTGGTCGGGTTCGAGCTGGGTCCAATAGGCATCGTTCTCCGGGTCGGCCGGGTCGCTCGGCACGCCGATGCGGGCGCCCTTCAGCCCATCGGGATCGAGAAATCGGGTGTAGTCGGCCGGGATATGGCCCCGGCTGGCGCGGGTCGCCGGGTCGCGGCGGTCGGGTCCGGCCAGCACGCCCAGCAGGATCGCCGCGTCGCGCACGGTGCGGGCCAGCGGGCCGGCCGTGTCCTGGCTCGCCGCGATCGGCAGGATGCCGGCCCGGCTGACCAGACCGACGGTCGGCTTCACCGTGACCAGCGCATTGTTGCAGGCCGGATTGAGCAGCGAGCCCGCGGTTTCCGTGCCGACCGTCACGGCGGCGAAATTGGCCGCGGCCGCGACCGCGGAGCCGGAACTGGATCCACCCGGCAATACGAAGGGGATGCCGTTCGCATCGACCGCGGGCGCATAGGGATTCAGCACCTGGCCGCCCAGCGCGCTATAGCCGGACGGCATGCCGATCGTGGTCCAATTGGCGAATTCGGTCAGGTTGGCCTTGCCGAGCAGGATGGCGCCGGCCCCGCGTAGCCGCCGCGCGATGCCGGCATCGCGGATCGCGATCGCATCGGCCAGCGCCGGGCTGCCGGCGGTGGTCGCCTGCTGGTCGGCCGTGGCGATATTGTCCTTGAGCAGGACCGGAATGCCGAACAGCGGGCCTCGCTGGACGCCTGGCCGGAACCGCTGGCGGTCCCGGCGCCGCGCGATCGCCAGCGCATCGGGATTGATCTCGCGCACCGAATGAAGGCCGGGCCCGCCTTGGTCGAACGCCTCGATCCGGGCGATATAGGCCCGGACCAGATCGACCGAGGTGATCTGCCGGGCGTCGAGTGCCGCGCGCAACCCGTCGATCGTCTGCTCGACGAGCTTCATGGCTGGATCGCGGCCCGGCGGGCCTGCAGCTCGAGGAACAGCGGGCTCAACCATTGGGTCGACAAGGCTTCGATCTCCGCTGTCACAGTGCGCTTTTCGGCCGTGTCGGCGACGAACGGCCGGCGTTCGGCATCCTTGGCGTAATAGTGCGCCTCCGCCCGCATGCCGGCGACATGCTCGGGCCCAAGCGGGATGTTGAAATGCGGCGCCACAGCGCCCCAAGCGGCCTGGGGCAGATCGCGGTAATCGATGAACAGCGCCCGGCCATCGGCGCCGGCAAGCGCCGCGGCACAGAAGCCGGCCAGCCCGCGCACACAGAATTCATCCGCCGGCATGTCCGCGCATTCGTCGGCCGGAATGCCCAGCAGATATTCCGCCTGGGCCGGAAACCGCTGCAGCTGCATCCAGCCCGGGCTGCCCTTCAGCACCGAGCTGACGACCTCGATCGGCTGGCGATAGACGAAGATCCAGGGCGTATCCGGAAAGGCCCGGCGCAGCAGGTCCAGGCGCCGGACGTTCCAGCTGGAGAATTTGACGACATAGTGCCGCTCGTCGCCGAACCGCTTGCGGCCGAGCGCGCGGATCATCAGGCGCAGGCAATGCACCAGCGCCGCTTCGTTCAGTTCGTTCGGGTCGGCTTCGAGGAACGTGTTGATCGGCTCCGCCTCCGAGACCACGACCGCGCCCGGCACTGTGCCGAACAGGCGCGACAGCACGGTCGAGCCGCAGCGCGACATATGGAAGATGAAGCCCGACGGCGCCAGGCATTCGCCGACGGCATCGACCGCTTCGAGATCGGACAGCAATGTGCGGACGACCGGCCGCGGCGGTTCGCCACCGTCGGCCGTCTGGTTGGCCCAGCGCGCCACGGTCTGCATGAAGAACGGCTCGCGGAACGCGATGCCACGCAGGTCGCACCAATCGACGACTGGTTCCGGCCGCTCCAGCGTCAGCCGGATCGGCGTCCATTGCGCCAGCTCGGCCGCCTCCATCTCAGGCGGCGTCCGGGAACAGGCGGTCGAGCCCGCCGACATAATGGGTCTCGCCGCTCTGCAGCTGGGTATTCATCGCCTCGCGCACGGCGGCATCCGCCTCGCCATAGAGGAACGGCACGAAGGCGTAGCGCTGGCCGCGCGTGATCGGCGTTACCTCGTGCAGCATGCCGCAGGAGAACACCACGGCGCCGCCGGCCGGTGCCCGATAGGTCTGGCGGCCGAATTCCGGGCAGCGCAGATCGCAGCCGTCGTAATCGCCGTTCAGGTTGAGCGAGACCGCGAAACGCCGATGGCGCGCGCCGGCATTGAGATTGTCGCGGTGCCGGTAGAAATGCCCGCCCAACGCCGAATCGTAGCAACTGACCATATAGCGATCCATCCGGGTCGGTTTGAACTGGAAGAACCGCTCGATCGCCGGCAGCAGCCGGCGCACGATCTGGTCGCGCAGGATGGCCCGGGTCTGCGGATCGCCCAGCACCAGATCCTGGCGCCGCTTCAGCGCATGATCGACCACCGTGGCGGTCTTGCCACCGTGATCGAGCAGAAAGCCCGAATCCTCGCCGCCCTGGCGCTTGTAGAGGTCGATCAGTGCATCGCACAGGTCAAAGTCGAACACGCGGGGCACGATCAGCACCGGTGCCGTGAGCGGCACGCCGGCCTGCCCGTCGACCGCGGGCAGGTGATTGAGGAAGCCGGCCGCCACGGCGGCATGGCCGTCCGGATGGTCGAACGCGATATTGGCGACGGCGCGCAGCATCGGATCGAGCACGAAGGTCCGGCGTGAGTCCTGGGCGCCATAGGCCCGGGCCAATGCGCCGCCCTCGTCCAGGATGAAGCCCATCGCCGGGCCGGAGATGCTGGCGAGCATGCTCGCGTCGGCCGGCACCTCGGACAGCACGCCATAGAACACGCAGTGATCCTCGCGGAACGCCGCCGCGCAGTCGCCCAGGATGGTGGCGAGATCGGCCATCGACGGCGGTTCGGCAAGCGACCCCAGAAAGCACAGCACGACCCAGCGGCCGGCATCGACATGCAGATCGATCTGCGCGCCGGTGAGGGTCCGGGCGCTGAACCAGGGCACCGGATCCCCGAGCGCGATCACCCCGCCCGACACAGCCGTTTCCGTCATGAATCCGCCCCATTCCGCTGCCGACGGTCCCAGCAAACCACGCGCGGATTAAGGTTTCATTGACCAAGCCGGTCCACGTCGAACCCGATAGGTGTTGCGCGTCATACGGATAGGCTCCGGCGCGGCGAACGATTACAATCGGCTTGGCCGAACCCGGCCGTGGCCAAGAACCGGGACGGGCGAGAAAGCGAGACTGGATGAACGTTCGCTATGCGATCTATGCCGTACCGCCGGCCGATCAGCCGCTCTGGCGGATGGCATCGAGCTGGCTTGGCCGCGATCCGGAAACCGGGGCAGCGAGTCTGCCCGACCTGCCGCTGTGGCTGGGACGCGCGCGCTGGCGGGAGATCACCGGCGACGCGCGGCATTATGGTTTCCACGGCACGCTGAAGCCGCCGATGGCACTGGCCAACGGGCGGACGCCGGACGGGCTGGATGCCGCCTTGTCGCTGTTCGCGTCCGATTTCCCGGCCCTGCCGCCGCTCGGTTTGCAGGTGGCTGCGATCGGCGGCTTTCTGGCGCTGGTGCCGCGCGAGCCGTCGGCGGCGCTGAAGCGGCTGGCGGATCTGGCGGTCGAGCGGTTCGACCGGTTTCGCGCGCCCTCGGCCGAGGCCGACCTCGCCCGTCGGCGCCAGGTACCGCTCTCGACCCGGCAGGAAGAAAATCTGACCCGCTGGGGCTATCCTTATGTGTTCGACGAGTATCGTTTTCATATGACCCTGACCAGCCGCCTCCCCGATGCCGAACGCAGCCGCGTCGCCGCCTATCTGAGCGATCTTCTGGCGCCGGCACTGGCCCACCCCGTTCCGCTGACCGTGGCGCTGTTCGCCCAGGACCAGCGCGAGACGCCGTTCCGGCTCGTCCGGCGCCTCCGGCTCGGTGCGCCGTCATGAACATCGACGAGGTGAGCCGCGCCTATGGCAGCTGGATCGAGACGATCGGCCGGTTCGTGCCCGATGTCGGCGAATTCCTGATCGGCGCCTGCGGCTTCCTGACCGAGCACGGCCTGCCGCTGGAGCGCGTCTCGACCCATATCAAGGTCGTCCACCCGCGCACCATGTCGGTCTGGCGCATCTGGCAGCGCGATCAGCCGCTCGAGGTCCGCCGTCCGGTCCGCGGCGCCGAAATGACCCCCGCCTTCCTGCGCAGCCCGGTCAAGAAGGTCTGGGAAACCGGCCGATGGATCGACGTGCCGATCCGGCCCGGCGAGGAGGATCGCTGGGCCATCGTCACCGACCTGCGCGCCCAGGGCTTCACCCACTACACCATCGCCCCGATCGTCTTCTCCAATCGCCAGGTCCACGCCTCGTCGTTCGCGACCAAGCAACCCGGCGGCTTCACCGAGGACCAGATGGAGTTGCTGCGCCGCTTCATCGTCAAATCGACCCCGGTGATCGAGACGCTGGCGCTCAGGAACGGCATCGACAATCTGCTGGAAACCTATCTGGGCCACGAGACCGCGCGGCTGCTGGCCCAAGGCCAGGTCACGCTGGGCGAAGGCACCCAGCGGCGCGCGGCGCTGTGGTATTCGGATTTGCGCGGCTTCACCTCGCTGACCGAGGGCGCGCCGCTCGAAGAGGTCGTGCAGATCCTCAACGTCTATTTCGGCTTGGCCGGGGCTGCCGCCGACCGGCACGACGGCGAGATCGTGCAGTTCATCGGCGACGCCATCCTGATGTTCTTCGCGGTCAATGAGGAAGGCGGCGACGCCGAGGCCTGCCGCCGCGCACTGATGGCCGCGACCGAGGCGCGCACCGAGCTTGGCCGCTGGAACGAGGCGCGCCGCGCGACCCAGGACCGCGAAATCGCGTTCGGCCTGGGCCTCGATCTGGGCAACATCATCCATGTCAATGTCGGCGGCGGCAATCGCCAGGCGTTCAACATCGTCGGTCCCGCGGTCAACCGCGCCGCCCGCATCCAGGAACTGACCAAGACGCTGGGCCGGCCGCTGCTGATGTCGTCGGATTTCGCCGACGCATTGGGCGAAGGCACCATCTCGCTCGGCAATCACCCGCTGCGCGGCATCAACCTGCCGATCGAAGTGGTCGAGCCCTCGGCGGCGCTGCTGGCCTCGCTGCCGCAACTGCCGCAGGACTGACGGAACGCCGCTTACCGCGCCGTGAACTCGCGGACATGGGCGATTTCCGGGCGCTGTGTGTGCCTGCCCCCGTCCGTGACCGTCAGCAGTTGCCGGTAGAAGGCCCGCGCCTCGGCCGGTTGGCCCGCCGCTTCGGCCGCCAGGCCGGCGTGATAGAGGCCGTTGAAGCGGTTCGGGCTCAGTTTCAGGGCGGTGCGATACTGCTGCAGCGCCTCGGCCGGACGCTGATCGATCAGCAGCATGTCGCCGTACATTTCCCGTGCCGGAATATCGACTTCCGCCTGACCGACCCGATCCTGGATATCGGCGGCTTCGCCGATCTTCGTCAAGGCGGCCGCATCCTCATGATGGGCGAAGTGCTGCCAAGCCTCGATCGTCGCTTGCGCCGCCTGGATCTCCAGCGAGATCGGGCTGCCTTCGGCGGCGGTCGCGTCGTAGAGCGATTTCGCCGAGGCGGCAGCGGCGTCCGCTGCCGCCGCATTGCGCAGATGGCCGGCCGCGATGGCCTGGGCCCAGACGCGGTAGTATTTCGTCGAGACCAGCGGTGCCGCCGGCTCGGGCACCGCCAGCACGGCCTGCCAGTCGGCACGTTCGAGATCGTAGATGTCGGGCAGCTCGACCTGGAAATAGGTCGAAAAGCCGAACATATCGTCATCGGCGATGCCGGGCAGCGCCTTCAGATGGGCGACCAGCGGCTCGATCCGATCATGGACGCGCTTCGCCTCCTGGTCGTTGCCCTGCTGCAGATAGGCGTAGAGCAGAAATTCGTCGGCATGCATCTGGTGGCCGACGCCGCCCAGATGGTGCGTCTCGGCGAATTCGGATGCCTTCACCGACGCCTTGTTCGAGGCGATATCCTGCGGCCACATGCCCAAGCGGGCGAAGATGTGCCCGGGCATGTGCAGCGCGTGCGCCGACGACGGCGCGATGGCGGCATAATGCTCCGCCGCCGGCAAGGCTTCGCGCGCGAGTTCCGGCGTGTCGCAGGTATGGATGATGTAATGCGCGAAGCCCGGATGGTCCGGATGGGCGCGGAAACCGGGTTCGAGCACCGCCAGCGCCTTGCGCGCCGGCGGCACGGGATCGGCCACGCCGATCGTGGCAGCCGCGAGCCCCAGCCCGTGGAACGCCTGCGCCTCGACATCGTCCGGATAGGCCTGGCTCAGCGCGCCCATCGCAGCGTTATAGGCTTCGAGCGCCTGGTCGCTCTGCGCCGCGTCGGCATGCAGATAGGCACTGAGTGCCGCGATATAGCGCCGTTCGCGATCCGTCTTGGGCTGGAGCGCCGTCGCCTGGTCGATTTCGGCGGCGCCCGCCTGGCGGCGCGCGTCGGGCATACCGTCCCAGAACGGGCGCCATTCCGCCATCGCCAGCCCCCATTGCGCCATCGCGCAGTGCGGATCGGTCTCAGCGATCGCGGCGAACTGCTTGGTCGCCTCCTCGTACCAGAAGGAATGCAGCAGGGCCACGCCGCGCTCGAACGGCGCCTGCACGCCCGGCGCGCAGGAGATCGGCATGTGAATCGTACCGAACTTCTCGATGGCGGCATCGGCATCGCCGCCTTCCATGCCGTGATGCTGATGCGCCTGGGCGCCGATCGAGGATACGAGAAGTGCGAAAGAGAACAGACCGCAGAAAGCTTTAGAAACCGCCACTTAATTCACCTTTCCAGGTCCTTGGAATGCCGTGCGCCGCCGGCATTGGATAGACCGTCCGCGCGACGGTTTTATTTCCGCCTTGGGAAAACGCGCTACGAATGTAACGAGGCAGGGCATTGGCCTTCGCAACGCAAGCACGGTCCGACCGACCAGGTCCGAAAAGCGCGAGCGCGCATCGCCGCGGGGTGGCATTCTGCGGTCCATGGAACAGCTTGATCCCATCGCCTGCTATCGGGCGCTGCAGACCCGGGATAGCCGGTTCGACGGCCGCATCTTCGTCGGCGTGACCTCGACCGGGATCTATTGCCGGCCGGTCTGCCCGGCGCGCACGGCCAAGTTCGAGAATTGCCGATGGTACCGGTCGGCGGCGGGCGCCCAGGAGGCGGGCTTCCGCCCCTGCCTGCGCTGCCGGCCGGAAACCGCCCCCGATCTGGGGGCCTGGCGCGGCACGTCCAATACCGTGACCCGCGGGCTGGCGCTGATCGCCGAGGGCGCGCTCGACGGCGACGAGGCCGGCGTCGACCGATTGGCCGAGCGTCTGGGCGTCGGCGGCCGGCAGCTCCGCCGGCTGTTCCAGCAGCACCTGGGCGCCTCGCCGATCGCGGTGGCCCAGACCCGGCGCGTGCTGTTCGCCAAGCAGCTGATCCACGACACGCGCATGCCGATGACCGAGATCGCGCTCGCCGCCGGCTTCGGCAGCGTGCGCCGGTTCAACGAGATCTTCCAGGCGCTGTTCCGCCGGCCGCCGAGCGCGCTCCGGCGCAAGGCGGTGCAGGCCCTGCCCGAGGGCTCGGTCGCCGAAACCGGCGTCGTCCTCCGCCTGCGCTATCGGCCGCCCTACGACTGGCCGGCCATGCTGGCGTTTCTTGGCTCCCGCGCGATCGACGGGGTCGAGCAGGCGACCGGCGACGGCTATCGCCGCACCGTCCAGCATGATGGCGCGTTGGGCACGATCGAGGTCTCCGATCTGCCCGAGCGTCAGAGCCTGGTCGCGACCATCCGCTTTCCCAACGTGACCGCGCTCCCCGTCCTCGTCGCCGGCCTGCGCCGGGTGTTCGACCTTGCCGCCGACGTCGCGACGATCGGGGCGCATCTGGCGCAGGATCCGCTGCTGGCACCTTTGGTCGCCGAACGGCCCGGGCTGCGCGCGCCCGGCAGCTGGAGCGGGTTCGAACGCGCGGTTCGCGCCCTGTCGGACCGGCACCTGGCGAGCCAACTGGTCGGCCTCTGCGCGATCACCGTGCCGATCGAGCAGCGGATCGATCCCGCGTTGACGCTGGGCTTTCCGACCCCGGATCAGGTTCTCGCCTCGGATCTGCGACCGCTGGCCCGTCGCATCGACCTCATCGCGCTGGCGCAAGCGCATCGGAGCCGACCGCCGGGCGACGCCATCCCGGCCGGCGATATCGGTCCGACGATGCTCGATGGCGCGCTCGCCCGGCGGGCCGAGCCCTGGCGCGCCTATGCCGCGCAACATCTCTGGGCCGCCAACCCAGCCGCTTTGAAACGGAGTCTTCGATGAGCGATCTCGCCGCCACCTTCCGTGCGCTGCATCAGAACACCACGCCCTTGCGCCTGGCCAACGCCTGGGACGCCGGCAGCGCCCGCCTGATCGAGAGCGTCGGCGCGCCGGCGATCGCCACGACCAGCGCCGGGGTCGCTTGGGCGCTGGGCTATCCGGACGGCGACACGCTGCCGATCCGGGATCTGGCCGCCGTGGTCGCCGCCATCACGCGCATCGTCCACATCCCGCTGTCGGTCGATTTCGAGGGCGGCTACGCCGACGACCCGGCCAGGGTCGGCGAGAATATCGCGCCGCTGCTCGATGCCGGCGCGGTCGGCATCAATATCGAGGACGGCTCGGGCACGCCCGATAGGCTCGCGGCCAAGATCGAGCACATCCGGCGCGTTGCGGCCGGCAAGGGCGTCGATCTGTTCATCAATGCCCGGGTCGATGTCTATCTGAAGGGTCTGGCGCCCCCGGCCGATCGCGTCACCGAGGTGATCGCCCGCGCCCGGCGCTATCGCGACGCCGGTGCCGACGGCATCTTCGTGCCGGCCCTGGTCGATCCGGCCCAGATCCGCCAGGTGGTCGGGGCCACGCCGCTGCCGGTCAATCTGCTGGCCTGGAAGGACCTGCCGCCGGCGGCCGCGCTGGCCGCGCTCGGCGTCCGCCGGCTCAGCGCCGGCTCCGGCATCTGCCAGTCGCTGTGGGGGCGCGCCGTCGGGTTGGCCCGGGCGTTCCTGGCCGACGGCGCGTCGGGCCCGCTCGCCGAGGGCGCCATGACCCATCCGCAGATCAACGCGCTATTCCTTTAAGCCGCAGGCCCTGAGCAAGGCCCGCATATGATCCGGCGGCGGCGCCTCGGCGCTGGCTGCCGGCCGGTTCTGGCCGAGCGGCGGCAGCACGATGCGCCGGGCCATCAGGTGCAGCGGGCGATCGGCGGTCCGGCCGCTGCCATAGAACGGATCGCCGACCATCGGCCAGCCGGCCTCGCTGGCATGGACCCTCAACTGGTGCGTCCGCCCGGTCGCCGGCTTCAGCTCGAGCCAGGCAAAGCCATCCGACCGGCCGAGCACGCGGAAATCCGTCACCGCGGGCTGCCCCTTGGCATCGACCAGGATCTTCCAGCCGGATTTGTCGGTGACTTTCTTCAGCGGCAGATCGATCCGGCCCAGATCCGCCTCCGGGCCGCCCTCGACCACGGCCCAATAGGTCTTTTCGACGTCGCGCCCCGAAAAGGCGCGCCCGAGCCGGGTCAGCGCCTTGGCATGGCGCGCCAGCACCAGGCAGCCCGACGTGTCGGTATCCAGCCGATGGGCCAGCCGCGGCACCTCGCGCCCGCCGAAGCGCAGCGCCGGCAGCAGCACCTCCAGATCCCGCAGCGTCTTGGGCCCGGCATGGACCGCGAGCCCGGCCGGCTTGTCGATGATCAGGATGTCGGCGTCGCGATAAAGCACGCGCGCCTGGAGCGCCTCGGGTGTCATAAAGCGATGAAGCACAGGCGAACGGGCCGAGGCAACGGAGGATTCCGCGGCGCCCCATCCTGGAGCAGTTCTCCTAAGAACTCGAACGGCCCGGCGGACTCACGGTTCGGGCACGCCTGTCAGCGGGAACGGTGCGACCGATTCTTCACAAACCTGTAGCTGTTCATTCATAAGCTGTATTACATATGATTTCATGATCTTGGATTGTGAAAATCGACGTGCCGTTTTGGGCGCCCGCCTTCCCTTTGCGGATCGAACCTCCCCCCCGAGAATCACGCATTCTCTCGCGGCGGTTCCGACAGCAAATGTTAAAATTATTGGTTGCATTTTCGTAAAGACGCACGCTAAGATTTCACCAGAAAGCTGCTTGGTCTTAAGATTAAAGATTAAATTCGACGCTATTCCGACTGATTCGCCTGTACGCAGTTTCAATTTCATCTCGGTGGAATAAATGATCCCGAATACATGCTGGATCGACAACGATTGTACAATCCGATCCATTAAAATTTGGCAGTCATAATGCTGCAGTTTTCTGAGCTTGTTTCGGCAATACATGTCAGCGTTCAGCGCGCGGGGGAGGCGCTCAACCAAGCCAATTACGAAACGTTCGAACGCTACTTCGTTGATACGAAGGAGCCGGTTGACGCCAGGAGCATCCTCAGGGATGCCCTTGCCGAGGCATCGTCGCTGTCCGAAACGGGGGCTCCGGCCGACGTCATGAGACGGCTTGCAGAATCACTGGAAGCGGCGTCGTCGGCACTTGCTTCGAACAGGACGGCGCTGCAGCCGAGGGTAGTGGCGATTGACTATCCGACGGTCACGAAAGAAGGGCCGGTCGTCCATACCGTCCATGTGCCGCTCATAACTCTTGTCCCCTTCGCCGGAATCCAAATCTCGAAGCTCACGTTCCGTGCGGACCTGGACGTGCAGGCGGGCGACGATGGCACGCTTCGGGTCGGCTTCGCTCCCTCCGGCTCCGACAAACATCCTCCACCCTATCAGGGTGGGCTGGGCAGCGAGGAAGGGCATGCGGACGGAGTGATAAAGACGAATACATCAATCGAGATCGTCGTCGAGAGTGCTCCTCTGCCCGACGGTCTGCGAAAGGTCATCGAAGGTTACGAACGGGCGTTGCGCGCTCAAATTCCTGGATAAGGCTCAGTGTTATCAATCACCAGCGAGGAAAATAGAACATGGCTGACGCAAACACTCCGCTCATTTCAATGGCCGAACAGTTCACCGGTCTTCCGATGCAAGCGCTGATCGGCGGCCCCCTGAATGCCGCGGCCGAGGCGAACGGCATGATGGCCGTGGCACAGACCAAATTCCTCCTGGACACGGCCTTCTCGTTCGTGAAGGGCACCGACACAACGGCCGACAGCTACGCACCCATCATGATCCAGATGACGCTCACCCGCGGCGTCCTCGTGCCGGTCAATCCCGAAGCGGACCCGCCGGTGGAGCCGACGATCAAGCAGGTCCAGACATCCTTCGATCTGCCGCTGCTGACGATTCTTCCCTTGAACTCCCTGGCGGTCGACGACGTGAGCATCAAATTCGACATGGAAGTGAAGTCCAGCTTCTCCGAGGCCACGTCCGATAAAACCGAAGAAAAGATGGCGGGGGCGTCGAGCTTCAGCGCCAAGGTCGGCTACGGCATCTTTTCTGCGGAAATCACCGGCAGTGCCAGCTACGATCGCACCTCGTCCAGCGGGCGCGATACCCACTATGAGAAGAGCAACTCGGCAAAATACTCCGTCAGCGTCCATGCCGGCCAGTTGCCGCTGCCCGACGGCGTGAAGACGATCATCGCCGCGTTTACCAACGCGATCAGCCCAATCACCATGCCTGTCATGGGTCAGTGAGCCAGTATCTTCCGTGCCCCGTTTGCCAGAGCCAGATCCCGATCGATCTGCATCTTCTGGCAAAGGGCGCGAGCCTCGTCTGTCCGAACAGCGCCTGTGGTGCCATGGTCGGCGTTGCCAGCAACAGCCTGGCAACGCTGTCCACCGCGGTTACCAGGTACCAGAATCTCGAGGCGCTTCGTCCGGCCACGAAGGGGGCGACATGAGCTCGTGGCGATAGATAGCGATTGCCAAGGGTCGGGCTCCAATTGCGGGCATGAGGCGCAATGGCCCTTTCTCACTAAAACTGTCGGTATCCGAAAATGGTCAAGACCGTCACACTAAGCGAAGGTGAATATTCTCCAGCAGAAATTGCGGAAGATACGCAGTTCGACTTCGGATATGTGTCGATATGCACGATTATTTTCGTCAGTCGCGGCGAGTTCACTGCGGCTGTACATATGTTGGGAACGGGCTTCAAACCCGACCTGCTCAAGTCAATCATCAACCGTGTAAAGGAGAAATCTGAGGATGACGGGAAATATATCTTCAAGGTCTATTTCTCGCTTGGAGAGACCCGCGGTGGCGTACCCGTTGACCTTCCAAAGTTAGAGGCAGGCTCTGACCTGGAAAATTTTTATAACGCAGTAAAGTATTGCATAAAAACGAACGGGATTGCCCTGCGGGAACGCGAAATCAGATCCTATATCTATGATAGCAAAAGAGAAAATTGGAACCCGCGATACAACGGCAATGGCGATCCCGAGAATCCGCCCACCGATCTGCGCATTATTACCTTTCCGGGATAACGGATCTGGCGAAGATCTCGCGAGCCGCAGGGGCCCGGCCGGCCGAGGTCGTGTAAGCCGCTTTCAAACCAGAGGGACAAGGGAGATGCCGCGATGGTGAACGTCTACCGGGATTTCCTGTCAGGGGTTGGCGGATCGTTCGATGTCGAGAATTTCAACCGCGTCCCGGGCGGAAAAATCATGGCCGCCACGAACGGGCGGAAAGACATGGATTCCCTATTCGGCGCATTCTGTTTGTATTTTCGGATCACCAATCCATGGCTATGGGTCGGCGGCCCTGTAACACCGAACGCCGGCGAAATCCTCGACGGCGAGAAAAACACGGGTCAGTGCTTCGCTTTGGCTCGGGCGTTTCGCACCTTGGCAGTGTCCGCCGAACCGTATGGAATTGGCCTTCTACCGGATGATGTCGGTTCGCCCAACGACGAGGTTGTCGGCGGAACCTTCAAGGGGCTCAACGGCGACGGATTCGTTTCCGAGCACCGTGACGATGTCTCACCGGCCGGCACGGTGCTCGGGCTGAGAAGCAATATATTCTGCCCGCCCGCCGCCGCCGATCCGCTTGTGCTGGTGACCGGGACAACGGAAAGGACAACCCTTTATCTTTGGGCCAACCACAAGACCGTGCCATATAACGGCCAGTATTACGACGCCCTTTACGGAAAGAAGTGGGTCGAAAAGAAAGAGATGGCGGTCTATAATCTGGATTCCGGAGCCTCAATAATGCGCCGACAATTTACTGCGGACGGCACGGAATATCAGACGGAATTTTTACCGGCCAAGAACAGCCGCAAAGACGTTTTCTATTTTCGCCAGTTACTGGAACTGGAAATCACGGCGGTCGGTGCCAACGGCTATCAAGGCCCCTATAGCGTGCTGCCCGGCACGCCGTAGCCCTACCAGCTGAAGCGGAACTCCGCGCTAACCGCATGATTGCTACTGGACCCGGCCAGATCGCCGTCGTAGCGCAGGAACAGGCCAGTATCGGCGAACAGGGCCGTCGCCAGTCCGCCCCCCCCCGTGGCGCTGTCGCACTGAAGCCCGGCACCGGTGATCGAGAAACTCGCCGACATTGGCCAGCAGGGCGCTGCGCCCGACGCCAGCGAACTCGTGCGCCCAGCCGAGCTTGACAGCGAGCCCGGCCGGCTTGTCGATGATCAGGATGTCGGCGTCGCGATAAAGCACGCGCGCCTGGAGCGCCTCGGGTGTCATAAAGCGATGAAGCACAGGCGAACGGGCCGAGGCAACGGAGGAAAGCATGGCGACCGGTGACGATCTGCGCCGCAGGGCGCTCGCGTTGGAAGGCACGGTCGAGACGCCGCATTTCGACCGCGCGGCCTTCAAGGTCGCCCGGATCTACGTCACCCTCGCGGCCGACGGGCTCTCGGCCAATTTCATGTTCACACCCGACGAGCAGGCCCTGAAATGCCTGACCGCGCCCGATGGCTTCGCGCCGGTGCCGAACGCCTGGGGCACGAAGGGTGCCACGACCGCAACCCTGTCCCAGCTGACCGCAGCCGAGCTGGACAGCGCGCTGCGAACCGCCTGGACGCGCGCGCTGCCAAAGAAGAAGCCGCCGCGCCCTACCAGCTGAAGCGGAACCCCGCGGTGATGGCGTTGCTGTCGGCGCCCTTGGCCAGATCGCCGTCGTAATGGACGTAGATGCTGGTATTGGCGAACACCGCGGTGGCGAGGCCGAAGCCGATCTGGGCGCTGTCGCCTGGGACCTTGGCGCCCTCGACCTGGAAGCCCGCGGCCGGCGCGCCGACGAAGGCGGCGTTGGCGCCGCGGTTGGTCGGCGCGAACTCATGCGCCCAGCCGACCGACAGGTCGGTCGTGACCAGCGCCGAGCCCAAGGCCAGATCGGTGCTGATGCGGGCGCCGAGCGTGCTCTTGACCGAGCTTTGCGACTGCTTGGCGACATGCAGGTCGAGCACGCCGGCCCCGGTCTCGGTGAAGGCATCCTGATCGACCGAGCCCAGCGCCAGCCCCGCGAACGGGGTCAGCTTCGTCGTCCCGCCCAGCGCCAAGCCGTAGCCGGCCTCGAGCGAGCCCATGAAGGCGGTGTCGGTGACATGGCCCGCGGCCTGGCCGGGCAAGCCCGGCAGCGAGACATTGCGCCGGGTCGTGCCGTCGCCATACCCCACGCCCATGGTGCCGTCGAGGTAAGCGGGCCCCATCGTATAGTCGGCATAGAGCGCGAACTGGGTGTGATCGACCTGGGCCCGGCCACCGCCGTCGTCCAGGCTGAAGGTCGTGCCGCCGTAGCCGAGGCCGGCACCGACCCGGAGCGCCGGCGTCAGCTTATAGTCGGCGCCGACGGCACCGCCGGCGATGGTCTCGTCCAACCGATGGCTGTTGCCGTCGCCCGACAATTGCCCGACCTGGCCGTAGCCCGAGGTCCAGACGCCCCAGGGCTTGTCGATATTGGCGACGAGATCGTCGGTGCCGCCATCGAGCCGCGCCAGTTCCTGACGACCACCAGCCGCCATCGCGGTCTGGCCGGAGGCGCTGTCCGAGGCGCCCAGGCGGGCCAGCACGGCCTGCTGCGAGAATTGACCGGTGAAGGACGCTCCGGTCTGCAAGGCCGTGGTCGACAGGCTGGCATGGCTCTCGCCCGACAGGCGGGTCAAGGCCGCAGTCAGCCCGGCCGCGGTCTGGAACTTATCCACCCCGATCACGGCGTCCGCGAAGCCGGCCTGGTTCACCGCCCGACCCTCATCAAACGCGACGGCGACGGCATGCTGGTTCGCGGTCTCGAAGATCGGCGGCCGCGACACCACCGGCGGCGAGGTTGGCGGCGAGGTTGGCGGCGAGGTTGGCGGCGACGTCGGCGGCGAGGCCGGGGGCGAGGTTGGCGGCGAGGCCGGGGGCGAGGTTGGCGGCGAGGCGATCGGCTGCTGGGTCAGAGTGACCACGACCGACGTATCGCCGTGCACATAGCTGAGCGTCGGCACCAGCAGGACCGAGGCGATGGTGACGCCGCCGAAGGTCGTGCCGTTGAGCCCGCCGGCCGCGGTCAGGATGGTGTAAGGCGTCACGCTGGCCGCCTGGAACGTGCCCGAGGGCACGACCGCGACCGAGCCGGCCAGCGCCGCCGTGCCAGAGATGTTGAAGAACGAGCCGGCGCTGCTCGCATCGAGGGCGACCCGCAGCGTGCCGGCCGGCGTCTGCGTGAAATTGCCGGTCAGGTTCAGCGCGGCGCCGGTCGTGCCGGCCTGGAACGTGCCGGCGTTGGTCACATTGGCGACGGTCCAGGCGCCGGTCGCGGTCCAGTCGGCGCCGGTCGCCACGTTCAAGGCGCTGCCGGTGCCGAAATGGGCGATGGTGTTGGCCATCGTGCCGGTGCCGGTCAGGTCGATGATGCCCGCACTGCCGCTGACGCCGCCGTCGATCGAACCGGTCAGCACCGAGCCGGTGCCGAGCGTCAGCGTGTTGACGCCGGCATCGAACTGCACCGCGATGCCGTTGGGGCCGTTGCCGACGATCGTGCCGTTGTTGGTGACGGTCGAGCCGGTGCCGGTGAAGACCAGGCCGGTGACGCCGATGACCGAGCCGCCGGTGCCGTTGCCGAAGCTGGCATTGCTGCCGATCGAGGCGCCGGCGACACCGGCGTCCAGGATCGTGCCGGCATTCGTGACCGACCCGCCGGTGCCGACCACGATGCCGTAGGTGCCGCCCTGGATCAGGCCGCCGGCCAGGTTCGTCACCGTGCCGGAACTGACGACGCCCGCGTAGGACGTGCCGGTGATCGTGCCGCTGTTGACGATCGTGCCGCTGCCGGTGACGCCGTTGGTGTCGCCGGTCACCGTGCCGGTGCTGCTGTTGGTGAAGTTGCCGGTGTTGATGAACGTGCCGCCGGTCGTGGTGATCGTGCCGCTGTTGGTCAGGCTGCCAGCGTTGCCGAAGCTGCCGGAATTGCTCACCGTCGTGGTGTTGGCGAAGCTGCCGGCGTTGGTGAAGCTGCTGGCGTTGGTGAACACGCCGCCGTTCGACAGGCTGCCGTAGTTGGTCGAGCCGGCCGTGATTGCGATCGTGCCGTTGTTGGACACGGTCGCCTGGGCCGCCACGACCACCGCGCCGGTCAGCGTGCCCTGGTTGGTTACCAAGACCGCGGCCCCGCCCGAGCCGATGACGGGATTGTCGACGCTGGTCTGGGCATCGATCGACGAGGAGGTCCCGTCGAATTCGGTCGCCTGGAAGCCCTCGATCTGGGCGTTGCTCAGCGTCCCGGTGCCGGTCAGCACCAGGACATTCGCGCCGGCGCTGCCGTCGGCGACGCCGCTCAGCACGCCGCCGCTCTCGATGATCAGCGTGTTGGTGCCCCCGGCGAAGCGCACCGCGGTGCCGCCATTGCCGATGATCAGGCCGAAATTGTCGATCGTGCCTGATCCGCCCGTGAACAGCACGCCGACGCCGGTCGCGCCGGTCGACTGGATCGTGCCGCGGTTGCTGATCAGGACCGAGCCGCCGGTGACGTCGATGCCGTCGGTGCCGCGGATCAGGCCGGCGTTCGCGACCGTCCCGCCCGAGGCGAGCAGGACGCCGGCGCCGTTCGTAGTGCCGACGGTGGCCCCGGCCAGGTTGCTCAGCACGCCGGCACCGGTCAGGGTCACGGTACTGGCGATGCTGCCCCTGTTGGTCAGCAGCCCGGCGTCGGTCAGGACGGTGCCGGACAAGGTGCCGGTATTGGCGAGCGTGCCGGCGTTGCTCAGCGTCGCCACGCTGTTGTTGCCGGGCAGCACCCAACTGGCGCCGGCATCGACCGCCAGAATGCCGAAATCGGTAAAGCCGGTGCCGAAGCCGACGAGCGTGCCCGCATTGCCGAGCGTGCCCGCGGCCAGTTCGAGGGTGTTGGCGCCGGCACCGCCGTCGACCAGGCCGGTGAATGCAGCGTTGGGCGTGATGGCCAGCAGATCGTTGCCGGCGCCGAACTGCACCGCCGTCCCGCCATTGCCGACGATCGCGCCGGCATTGATCAGCGTATTGCCATACGTACCGGACTGGTCGGAGAACAGCACGCCCTGGCCGCCGCCGATCATGCCGGTGTTGACGATCGTGCCGGCACCGCCGCGCAGGTTGATACCATAGCCGGAACCCGCGACGCCGCCGGCGTTCGTCACCACGCCGCCGCGGTCCAGTTCGATGCCGCTGCTGCCGGCCCGGGTCCCCGTCACGTTGCCGCTGTTGGTCACCGTGCCCTGGCTCAGCAGCCGCACGCCGCTGTAGCTGCCCGTGATCGTGGCGGCGGCGCCGTTGTTGGCGAGGCTCCCGCCGTCCAGCACGACGCCATAGCCTGAGGTGCCGATGATCGTGCCGCTGTTGCTGACATTCGCAACACCGGCGGATTCCAGGCCGGTTCCGGCGGACAACAGGCTGCCCAGGTTGACGATCGTCACGCCCGAGGTCGCGTTCGTGAAGACGGCCGCGCTGCTGCCGGTGATCGTCCCGTCGTTGACCAGCGTGCCGTCGGCGCCGAAATAGACGCCGAGGTCGGTGCCGGCGATTTGGCCGGCGCCACTGTTGGTGAGCGCGCCGCCGCCCGCCAGAGACACGCCGGTCTGGACGCGTCCCACGATGCTGCCCTGGTTGGTGACGGTGCCGACCCCATCGATCACGACGCCGTCGTTGCCGCCCTGGATCAGGGCGGCGGTCCCCAGGTTCGCGACCGCGCCGCCTTGCAGATGAACGCCGTCGTTGGCGTTGTTGCCGATGATCGTGCCGGTGTTGTTCACGCCGCCGGTCGCGCCGGGCAGACCGAGCACGCCATCGGCGACGCCGGTGATCACCCCGCCGTTCGCCAGCAAGCCGGCGCCGGTCAGATCCACGGTGCTGAAGACGCTGCCGCTGTTGATGAGCGTGCCGGCGACGGTCAGCGTCTGGCCCATCGAAACGACGCCGCTCGACGACACCGCCCAGTCCGCGCCGCTGTCGATGATCACGTCGCTGAAATTAATGATGGAATTGGTGATCGAGCCGATGTTGCCCGCGGTCCCGGCCATCAGCTCCACCGTGTTGGTACCGGCACCGCCATCGACCGTCCCGACGAAGACCCCACCCGGCACGAGCACCAGCAGATCGTTGCCGGCGCCGAATCGCACCGCCGTGCCGCCCGTGCCGATGATGGTGCCGCTGTTGATCAGCGTGTCGTCGAAGGCGCCGCCCAGGCCCAGGCTGGCACCGGGACCGGTCCTGCCGATGATGGTTCCGGCGTTGTTCACGGTGACGGTACCGGAAACGCCATTGGCAAGGATGCCCGTCGTGCCGTCGATCAGGCCCGAAGCATTGTTCGTGACCGTGCCGCCGTAGCGAATGTCGACGGCTTGGTTATTCGTGCCGATGATGGCGCCGTCGTTGATCAGGGTCCCCCCGCCCACGGCGAAGAAAAACACGCCGGCCGAGCCCGTGATGACGGCCGCGGTGCCGCTGTTCGTGACCAGGCTGTGCTGGCCGGCAGAGACCCCCCAATAGCTGGCACCGCTGATGGTGCCTTGATTGATCACGGTGCCGGTGCCGAGGATACCGACGCCCTCGAACGGGCTGGCAAGCTGGGCCCCCGTCCCCAGGTTCGAGACGGTCCCGCTGCCATTCAGCAGAATAGCATGGCCCACCGTATTCATGATCGTCCCGGTATTGGTGATCTGCACCGTGCCGGCCAGGCCGTCGACGCCGTAGTTGCTGCTGAGGACGATCGTGCCGCTGTTGGCGAGCGAGCCGCCGCCGGACAGGGTCACCGTCCCCGCGATCGTGCCGCTGTTCGTCACCGTGCCGGCATCGGTCAGGGTGCCGACCGTGTTCGTCCCGGTGAAGGTCCAGGCAGCCCCGCTGTCGACGCTCACCGTGCCGAAATTGGTGAAGGAGGTACCGATGCCGGTGATGGTGCCGATGCTGCCGACCGTACCGGCCGACAGTTCCAGAAGGTTGGTGCCGGCGCCGCCATCGACCAGGCCGGTGAAGGCGGCGCCGGGTTGCAGCTGCAGCAGGTCGTTGCCGGGGCCAAACTGCACCGCCGTGCCGCCCAGGCCGACGATCGTGCCGCTGTTGATCAGCGTATTGGCCACGTTCCCTACAAAGCGCACGCCGACGCCGCCGCCCAGGATGGTGCCCGCATTGGTGACGGTGCCGAGGCCGTCGAGTACGACGCCGCTTATCTGGCCATAGATCAGCCCCGCGCCATCGTTCGTGACGCTGCCGCCCGCCAGCAGATTGACGCCATTTCCCGAGCTGCCCGCGCCGATGGTACCGTCATTCACCACCATGCCGGCGCTGTTGATGGCGACACCGGCGATCGGGCCGAAGATCCGGGACGCGGTGCCCGAATTGGTCACGGCACCGCCGTTTCTCAGATAGATGCCGGTTTCCTGGCCGCCGGAAATGGTGCCCTGGTTGACGACCGTGCCGGCCTGGGTCTGGATCCTGACGCCATCCGTCCCGCCGTAGATCGCGGCGGCGGTGCCGGCGTTCGTGACGCGGCCGCCGTCCTGCAGATAGATGCCGAAATAATTGCCGCCGCCGGCGGAGATGCTGCCGGCATTGACGACGGTCCCGGCGGCGCCGGTGATGTCGATGCCGCTCCCCGCCACGCTGGCGATCAAGGCGGCCGTGCCCAGGTTGGAGACGCTGCCGCCGGACACCAGATGCACACCCATGCCGGCCGTGGCGACGATCGTCCCGGTGTTGGTCACGCCGCCGGTGGCACCGCTTGTCCCCAGCACGCCGTAGGCCCCGCCGACGATCGTGCCGCTGTTGGCGAGCGTGCCGGCGCCGCTCAGCGTCACGGTCCCCGCGATCGTGCCGATATTGCCGAGCGTGCCGGCGTCGACGAGGGTCGAGACCGTATTGGTGCCGGCGAGGGTCCAGTAAGCGCCGTTGTCGACCATCACGGTGCTGAAATTGACGAAGCCGCTGCCCAGCCCCGACAGGATGCCGAGATTGCCGGCGGTATTCGTCGCCAGCTCGAGCTCGTTGCTCGTGCCGGTGACCACGACGGCCCCGCCGAAGGCGAATCCTGCCTGCAGGACGAGCCGATTGTTCGTGCCATCGATGTCGATGGCATCGGCGCCGGAACCGCCGCTGATCGTCCCGCTATTGAAGAGCGTTGCGTTGCTGCCGGTCAGCATGATGCCGACCCCGCCCAGGCCGGATCCGAAACTGCTTTGTCCGCCGGCGCCACCCAGGATCGAGCCGGTGTTCGTCAGGGTGCCGCCCGTGACCATCACGATGCCGACGCCGCCATTGCCGGGCGTGGTGGCGGTGACGCCGGCCCCGCCCGCGATCGTCCCGGAGTTCGCGATCGCGCCGGCGCCGGCCATCGTGATGCCATTGCCGCTGGTGCCGTAGCCGCCGATGCCGGCGTCGAAGCCGGCGCCGCCGGACGCGCCCAAGATCCGGCCGGAATTCACGACGCCGGCGCCGGCGGCCAGCGTCACGCCCGCGCCGCCGTCGCCGCCTTGGTCCGTGGCGGAGCCACCCGCGCCGCCGGTGATGAGGCCGTCGTTGGCCACCGTCCCGGCACCGGTCACGGCCACGCCCACGCTGCCCGAGGTCGCGAAACCGGACGTACCGGGTCCGCCTGCCACGCCGGAAATGGTGCCGCCGGCCTGGTTGCTGAGAACGCCCGCCCCGGCGAAGGTCACGGGACCCGTGATCGCGCCGGCGTTGCCGAGCGTGCCGGCATCGGCAAGGTTCGACACCGTATTCGTCCCCGCCAGGATCCAATAGGCGCCGCTATCGACCGACACGGTGCCGAAATTGACGAAGGACGTGCCGATGCCGGTGAGGGTCCCGGTCCCGCCGGCGAGTTCCAGGATATTGGTGCCGCCGCCACCATCGACCGTGCCGGAGAAGCTGGCGCCCGGCTGCAACTGCAGCAGATCGTTGCCGCTGCGGAAGCGCACGGCCGTCCCGCCGGTGCCGATGATCCGGCCGCTGTTGATCAGCGTGTCCGAGCCCGTGCTGAAAGAATAGACGCCCAGCACGCCGCTGATGGTGCCGGCATTCGTGATCCGGGTCGTGCCGGTCCCGTCGACGATGCCGCCGTACCGGCCACCGGAAATCACGCCCGACAAGCTGTTGCTGACGGTGCCGCCCGAAGTGAGATAGACGCCGCTCTTCATCGTCCCGATGATGGTACCGTCATTGATCACGGTCGCGGCCGTGCTGAACTTGATGCCGCCGTAGCTGCCCGAAATCGTGCCCGAACTCATGTTCGTGACCAGGCCGCCGGCGCCCAGTTTGACGCCGTAGCCGAAAATGCCGGTGCCCTGGATCACGCCGGCGTTCGTGACGGTGCCGGCCCCGCCCGCCACTTCGAACGCGTAGAGCGCGCTCTTGATCACCCCCGTGGCGCTGTTGCTGCCGCGGCCGCCGGCCGCCAGCAGCACGCCGTCCGTCTCGGTGCCGGCGATCGTCCCGTCGTTGGTCACGGTGCCGAGGCCGCCCTTGATATAGATGCCGTCCCAATAGCCGGCGATCCTGGCCGCGGTGCCCTGGTTCGCGACGGTGCCGCCGGAGACCAGCCAGACGCCCGAGGCGTGCAAGGGGGTATTGCCGGAGAGGATCGTGCCGGTGTTGGTGACACTGCCGGCGGCACCGGCGGCGCCGAGCACGCCATAGGAGCTGCTCTGGATCGTCCCGCTGTTGGCGAGCGTACCGCTGCCGGTCAGCGTCACAGTGGCGTTGATCGTGCCGGTATTGCCGAGCGTGCCGGCGTCGCTCAGGATTCCGACCGTATTCGTCCCCGCGAGCGTCCAGTCGGCGCCGCTGTCGACCGACACGGTGCCGAAATTGGTGAAGGACGTGCCGATGCCGCTCAGGGTCCCGACGCTGCCGACGGTGCCCGCCGCCAATTCGAGAATGTTGGTGCCGCCGGCGGCGTTGACGAGGCCGGTAAAGGCGGCGCCGGGCTGCAACAGCAGCCGGTCGTTGCCGCCGGCGAAGCGAACGGCGGTGCCGCCGGTGCCGATGATCGTGCCGCTGTTGGTCAGCGTGTCGTTGAACGCTCCGTAGAACTCGACGCCCGTGGCACCGGTGATGATGCCCTGGTTGTTGACCGACCCCACGGCCCCGGCGATCTCGATGCCGTATTTCGCCGTGCCGGCGATCAGGGCGGCCGTGCCGAGGTTGGAGACGCGACCACCGCTCGCCAGCAGAACGCCCCACCTTGGGGACGTGATTGTGCCGTCGTTGACGATGGTGCCAGCTGCCGAGCTGCTGGCGGTTTCGATACCGTAGGCTGCGCCGGCGATGCGCGCGGCCGTGGTGGCGTTCGTGATGGTGCCGCCTTGGGTGAAGATGCCGGCACTGAGCCCGATCAGGCCGGCGATCGTACCGCTGTTGGTGACGGTGACGGCCGCACCGGAATAAAGGCCGAAGCCGCCGTCCGCCTGGATCAGGCCGCCCGCTTCGTTGGTGACGCTGCCCCCGTCGAAGAGCGAGATGCCGTACTGATGGATGCCGGAGGCGCCGGTGGCCGCGATCGTGCCGGCATTGTCGATCGTCCCGGCGGCGCCGGTGATGCGGATGCCGCCGGTGCCGGTGATCTGGCCCGCGGCGCCGTTCGTGACCCGGCCGCCGTTGACGATCGTAATGGCGTAGCCATTGGTCGATGCGATCAGGCCGCTGTTGATGATCGTGCCGCTGTCGATCTGGATCGCGGTCCCGCTGGCGCCGGCGTAGTAGTTTGCAATGGTCCCTTCATTGGTCACCGTCCAGGGCGCACCGGCCGCAGCGCCATAGAGGGTGACGTTGTCGCCGCCGGAATAGAGCCCCGAACCGGCCGAGAGGTCGTAGGGATTGCTGGTCAGGGTCACGAAGTGGGTGGTCGCCTGCGCCGAATTCGGCAGCAACATCCCGAGCGACCCGGTCATCAGCACCACGCCCAGCGACGCCGGCGTCGGCAAAGCCAGCAGAGCCGCGACGGCGGTGCCGCTCAGCAGCCTGCCGGTCAGGCCGCGCGGGCCCGCGCGTTTCGCGCATTGGAGCGAGGCAACGACGGCGGCCGGGGCGCGAATGCTCATGGAATCCTACTCGACGACCAAGGTTCATGCTCCAGACGGCTCATGGCCATCGGATCCCCCCAAAGGGTAAGGGCTCGACCACCCGTGATCGAGCCCTTTCTTGTCTAGCTCACCCTTACGAGGAAATTAATTGAAATATTGTAAACCGCTAAAATAGCCTATCGGGACAGTAGATGAACTGGCGCTTGTTCTACCCGGCAGCCCTATCCAGGGTTCCTCCGTCTCCTGTAAGATGTTCCGAAACGACCGCCAGAGTCCCCTTGATGACTGTTGCACTACCCCGCTCCGCCACTGCCCGCCAAAATAGTGCGGGCATCGGCTTCATGCTGCTGGCGGTGCTGTTCTATGGCTTCATGGACGCGCTGATCAAATACCAGTCGGCGCGCTATCCGGTCGTCGAGGTGATGTTCTTCCGCAGCCTGTTCGCGCTGATCCCGCTCGGTTGGCTGGTCCGGCGCGGCGGCGGGTGGACGGCGCTGCGGACCCGGCAGCCGCGGCTGCAGGCCCTGCGCGCGATCATCGGTTTCGTGTCGCTGCTCTGCTTCATCGAGGCCTTCGCGCTGATGCCGCTGGCCGACGTGGTCGCGATCGGCTTCGCCGCCCCGCTGTTCATCACGGCCTTGTCGGTGCCGCTGCTGGGCGAACAGGTCGGCTGGCGCCGCTGGTCGGCCGTGCTGGTCGGATTTCTGGGCGTGCTGGTCATGGTCCGCCCGGGCTCCGGCCTGCTGGGCGTCGCCGCCGTCGTGGCGCTGCTCGGCACGCTGACCTATGCCCTGTCGATCATCATCATCCGGCGTCTGTCGGCAACCGACGGCAATGCGCCGACCGTGGCGTCCTTCACGATTTTCGCCGTGCTGGCGACGGGCATGGTGCTGCCGTTCTCTTGGGTGACGCCGGTCGCGACCGACTGGATCATGCTGGTCGCGATGGGCCTGCTCGGCGGCGCCGGGCAGATCGCCTTCACCCATGCCTTCAGGCTCGCCCCGCCGGTCATCGTGGCGCCGTTCGACTATGCCAACATGCTGCTGGCGACCGGGCTCGGCTATCTGGTCTGGGACGACATACCGACCGTCTCGATTCTGGCCGGCGCCGTGCTGGTCATCGCCAGCGGGCTCTACATCGTCTATCGCGAGGCGATGCGGCGCGAGGCTTAAGCGTTCACATCCACGACGATCCGGCCGCGCACCTGGCCCTGCAGGATGCGGTCGGCATAATCCGGCAACTCGCCCAGCCCGATCACCTGGATCATGCCGTCGATCAAAGCCGGCTCCAACTCGCGGGCGAGCCGATCCCAGGCCGTGCGCCGTTCCGGCAGCGGCGACAGCACGGAATCGATGCCGAGCAAGGCCACGCCGCGCAGCAGGAACGGGATGACGCTGGCCGGCAGATCGGCGCCGCCGGCCAGACCGCAGGCGGCGGCGGCACCGCGATAGCGCAACTGGGTCAGCAGGGTCGCCAGCGTGGTCGAGCCGACCGAATCCACCGCCGCCGCCCAGCGCTCGCTCTGCAGCGGCTTGGTCACCGGCTGCGCCAGTTCGGCCCGGTCGACAAAGCCGGACGCACCCAGCCTGCGCAGATAGTCATGGGTCTCCGGTCGGCCGGTCGCGGCCACGACGCGATGGCCCAGCCGTGCCAGCAGCGCCACCGCGACGCTGCCGACGCCGCCGGCCGCCCCCGTGACCAGCACATCGCCGTCACCCGGCTGCAGCCCATGACGCTCCAGCGCCATCACCGCCAGCATCGAGGTGAAGCCGGCCGTACCGATCGCCATGGCGCGCTCGGCGGTCATGCCGTCAGGCAGGCGCACGAGCCACTCGGCCTTGACCCGGGCGTATTGCGCATGACCGCCCCAATGCCATTCGCCGACGCGCCAGCCGGTCAGGATGACCGGATCGCCGGCCTGCCAGTCCGGGCTGCTCGACTGCTCGACCACGCCAGCGAAATCGACGCCCGGCACATGCGGGTAGGATCTCACCAGCCGGCCGATGCCGTTCAGCACCATGCCGTCCTTGTAATTGAGCGTCGAATGGCTGACCCGGACCAGCACGTCGCCCGGCGGCAGCTGGTCCAGGTCCAGCGTTTCGAGCGCGGCGGTGACTTTGCGGTCCTGCTCGCGGAGCAGGATGCCCCTGAAGCCGGTCATGGCGGACCTAGCGCAGCGGCTCGAGGATGCTGACGAAATTCGCGACCGCGGCGCCGCCCATGTTGAACAGGCCGACCATGCTGGCGTCCTTGATCTGGATGCCGCCGGCCGTGCCGGTCAGCTGCATCGCCGCCATGACATGCATCGAAACGCCGGTGGCACCGACCGGATGGCCCTTCGCCTTCAGGCCGCCCGACGGGTTGACCGGCAGCCGGCCGGTCTTCTCGACCCAGCCCTCGTGAATGGCGCGCGCGCCCTGCCCTGGCGCGGTCAGGCCCATCGCCTCGTATTCGATCAGCTCGGCCGTGGTGAAGCAGTCGTGCGTCTCGACCAGGGACAGATCGTCGAGGCCGACGCGCGCCTCGGCGAAGGCCTTTTTCCAGGCGAGTTGCGCACCCTCGAACGCGACGATGTCGCGTTTCGACATCGGCAGGAAATCGTTGACCTGGACCGCGGCGCGGAACACGACCGCCTTGTCGAGCGCCAGCGCGGTATCGACGTCGGTCAGCACCGCGGCCGCGGCGCCGTCGGACACCAGCGAGCAATCGGTCCGGCGCAGCGGGCCCGCGACATAGGGGTTCTTGTCGGACACGGTCCGGCAGAACTCATAGCCCAGGTCCTTCTGGACATGGGCCAGCGGGTTGGACGCGCCATTATGGTGATTCTTGGCGGCGATGCGGGCGAGCGCGTCCGACTGGTCGCCGTAGCGCTGGAAGTACATATCGGTGATGCGGCCGAACACGCCGGCGAAGCCGCCGGGGATGTCGCCTTCCTCGGCGATATAGCTGGCCTTGATCAGGATCTCGCCGACCTCCGGGCCGGACACGTCGGTCATCTTCTCGACGCCGACGACCAGCACGCGCTTGGCCTTCTTCGCCTCGATCATGTTGATCGCCTGGTGGATCGCGGCCGAGCCGGTGGCGCACGCGTTCTCGACCCGGGTCGAGGGCTTGAAGCGCAGGGCCGGATCGATGTTGAGCACGAGCGAGGACGGGAATTCCTGGCGCTGGAATCCGGCGTTCATCGTGCCGACATAGATCGCGTCGATGTCGCCGGGCGCGAGGCCGGCATCGGCGATCGCATCGGCGCCGACGCGGATGATCAGGCTTTCCAGCGTCTCATCCTGCAGCTTGCCGAAGCGGCTGTGGGCCCAGCCGACGATACAGGCGGTCATGGTCGTCTCCTGTCAGTTCTATTTTAGAACCTTATCATCGTCGGGTCCTTCTGGCGAGCCCGACCTGTGTGCCGAAAGGCGCAGGCCCGGACCGAATGACGACCGAATGACGGTTGCGACCCCGCCGATATTGACGCTGGGTCCGCGACCGACGAAGTTGCAGCCCATGCATACCCGAGGCCTTCGATGACGACCCCCGACCGCCTGACCATCCGACGCCCCGACGATTGGCACGTGCATCTGCGCGACGGCGCCATGCTGGAGGCGGTCGCGATCCATACGGCGCGCCAGTTCGCCCGCGCCATCATCATGCCCAACCTGGTGCCGCCCGTGACCTCGGCCGAGCAGGCCGCGGCCTATCGCGGGCGCATCCTGGCGGCCCTGCCGGCCGATTGCGGCTTCACGCCCCTGATGACCTGCTATCTGACCGACGCGACCGACGCGGACGCGTTGGCCGCCGGTTTCTCCGACGGCAGCTTCACCGCCGCCAAGCTGTATCCGGCCAAGGCCACGACCAATTCCGCCTTCGGCGTGACCGACGTGACCCGGCTGACCCCGGTGTTCGAGCGCATGGCGAAGATCGGCATGCCGCTGCTGATCCATGGCGAGGTGACCGACGCGGCCGTCGATATCTTCGATCGCGAGGCCGTGTTCGTCGAGACCGTGCTGATCCCGCTGCGCGCGCGTGTCCCCGGTCTGAAAATCGTGCTGGAGCACATCACCACGGCCGAAGCCGCCGCCTATGTCGCCGAGTCGGCCGCCGGCATCGCCGCGACCGTGACGCCGCATCACCTGCTGATCAATCGCAACGCGATCTTCAACGGCGGCCTGCGCCCCGACGCCTATTGCCTGCCGGTCGCCAAGCGCGAGAGCCATCGCCAGGCGCTGCGCCGCGCCGTCGCGTCCGACAGCGACCGGTTCTTCCTCGGCACCGACACGGCACCGCATCCGCGCCATGCCAAAGAGGCCGAATGCTGTGCCGCCGGCGTGTTCTGCGCGCCGTTCGCCCTGGAAATCTACGCCGACATCTTCGACGAGCTGGGCGCGCTCAGCCGGTTCGAGGCGTTCGCCAGCCTGAACGGCCCGCGCTTCTACGGCTTGGCGCCCAACGAGGGCAGCGTGACGCTGGAACGGGCGCCCACGGTCATTCCGGACAGCATCGGTGCGGCGGTCGGCGGGGTGAGGCCGTTCCGGGCGGGCGAGACGATCCGCTGGCGCATGGTCGAGCCCTGAGCGCGGCATTCATCTTGAACCCTCGGACCCTGAAACGGCGGGTGGATCGCCGCAGCTTCGGCCTAGGCCTGCTGGCGCTGGCCGCGGGCGGCGTGACCGCCGGTCCGGCGTCGGCCGCCGACGAGGTCGCGACCCTGCCCTATAAGGCGATGATCGCCAACGCCATCACCTTCCTGAACGTCTCGGTCGGCGAGCGCGACCGGCTGGCGCTGGTGCAGAGCCTGCATCCCGACGGCGGCAATCTGGTCTTCCGGCCGCTGACCATCACGATCCTGTCCAGGAACGGCCGGATCGAAGTGCCGGTCGCGGCCGACAACAGCTTCGCGATCCCGCTCAACGACGAGCTGCGCGACGAGAACCCGACCGTCGTCACCAACCAGCCCAAGGGCAGCCTGTCGCTGCAGGTCGGCGTGCGCATCCTGCTGCCCCAGGCGACGCGCTATGCCTATAGCGAGTTCTGGCTCGGCATCCAGCAGGCCAACGCGATGACCAAGCGCTTCGCCGGCGTGATGCGCTGGCTGTTCTCCGAAAGCGCCGACAGCCTGATCCTGCGGTTCAACCGCCCGGAACGCCAGATGCTGCGCATCGCGGCCTCCGACGGCGCCCTCACCCTGATCGCCGACGACAGCGGCACGATCTTCCTGCGCATCGACAAGAAGCTGGTCGAGGAAAATCCGATGATGGAACTGTCGGAACCGGCGCTGGACGCGCTGCCGGCGATCAGTACGCGGTGACTAGACTACGCACGGGCGACCCTTTTTGGCCACTTCGAAATACGGCGGTGAATTGTTCAGATTAACGGGCGGTTATTTTATATCTTTGGCTATCCGGCTTTCAAGTCCTGGATTAACCCGAGTCGGGCATCAGCCCCCCGAGACTCGGCGCACGACCATCAAATAACGCTTGAAAAGTTGTTTATTTTATATTTATAAGGATTTCTCTCTATACGGGATTCGAACGTTGGAAAATAAACTGGAAGAATCTTTCTGGCTGCTGCTGGGATCAATTATGGGATTTCTTTTCGCTTTCGGCGACTACGGCAAATCCCCTCAAACATCCATCTCATTTCTTGAGCAACCTAGAGTAAAAAATTTAATATTAATGCTGACTGGCGTAATTGCGCCAATCGGAACTGCATATATAAAGAATTTTAATTCTGCAGAATCATTTCATATAGTAGTAGAGTATGGCGTATCGGCAATTTTTTCTATTTTCTTTTGGTTTTCTCTTGTTTGCGTCGCGATTTCATTAAACGTCTGGCGTCGCAACGCGACACATCCTCCCAGCGATCATTTGGGAACTATACCTCTATTGCTAGAATTCCTGGCCAGAGGCTATGTAGCTTATACTACTCTTCGCTCAACAGCGCTGGAGGCCATAGAAAAGCGAAAGGAATTGGAAGTAGGTGTAATTCCTACAATTATGCAAAAACTCAACGCGCTCTTGATGGCCGTATACGCACATAGGTCCACTACTGGGCCAATATATAAGCGATCCTTCATGTTGGACCTTATTTTACGAGCAATTGAACAGGTTACAAAAGAATTAATACAGGTAGGAAGTGCAAATATCAGCGCGAATTTTATGCTATCCACCCCATTTTCTCAAGTCACGCCATCACAATTGAACAATGTTCACTTTTCACTTCCGCCACACCATAGCGTTACCGATATCTTAATTCTAGAGCATTATAATGGGATCGTAGTTCCTAATTTCTCCTTGCCAGTTCACGATAATATTGCTGAGTGCCTACCTGGCGCACCACTAAGCTTCAAGAAAAACGACCATCAGGCAGTAATTTGCAAGGAAGCGCTTCGAAAATGCCCTAAAATTGACTCAAAAATCAAAAAGAGCATGATTGCTTATTTTGAAAGTGCAAATTTTAAGAGTTTTCTATCGATTCCCATAATTAACGGTTCGAAAGTGGTTGGGGTTGTAAATATCGAATCAGACACAAATATCTTTGACCCGAAGGACGTCGGTGTGGCACATTTGGCAAATTCCTTGCACCCGTTCTGTACGATACTGGGTTCGGTTGCTACTGAGGATTGACGAACATGAAGCCAGAACTAAGCCAAGGTCGACTTTTGATTGAGATCGCCCGAGGCAACGCAAAAGCGCTGGAATCAGCCGTTTTGAATGTAAAGATTGATCATCCCGCCAAAGAGGTCGAAACCTCACCCAAATCGGCTTATCGTATACCTCGGCAGTATTCAGACAAAGCGCCTTAAGATAGAACGGCCTTATGCGATTTAGGGTCACTGTTTGAATCCTACCCATGGCTCGACAGCGTCTGGAACACGTCCCGCTCCGGCGCCCGCCCGGCGATATGCGCCCGGTACCACAGCGCGTAAAACAACAGGCTCCAGGCGGCGAAGACCTGCCGTTTGTTTTCGATCTTCGCGAACAGGCGCTCGACCGTATCGGGCAGACAGATCTCGCGCACGCAGTCCTGGCGGGCGACCAGGGGTCCCAGCATCTGGCCGCGCCGTTTCAGCCAGTCGCCGACCGGGATGCCGGCCCGCCGGCGGCGGGCGAGCGCGCCGGCGGTCGGCAGGCGCTGGTCGAGCCAGCGGCGCAGCAGCCATTTGCCGACGCGGTCGCGGATCTTGAGCTCGTCGGGCAGGCCGAAGGCGAATTGAGCGACGGCGCGATCCAGCAGCGGCAGGCGGCCCTCGATGCCATGGGCGATCAGGCAGCGGTCGAATTTGGTCAGCAGGTCGTTCGGCAGCCAATCCTGGCAATCTGCCGCCTGGGCGCGCTGCAGGCGGGTCCGGCCGCCGATGCCCTGGGCGGTCTCGGCCGCGACGATGCCGTCGCGCCAGCCCGGAAATTCCTCGCGCAGCAGCGCCAGCCCGTCGAACGCGCCGCGCGTGCGCGGCTGCTTGCCGCCGGCCCACCACGGGCGCAGCAGGGCGCGGTAGCGGCCATAGCCGCCGAACAGCTCGTCGCCGCCCTCGCCGCTGAGGATGGTGCGAAAGCCGGCCTCGCCCGCCGCGCGCGCCAGTTTCCATTGCGGCACCAGGGCAGCGTCGGCCATCGGATCGTCGATCGCGGCCGCGACCTCGGGCAGCAGGTGCCAGAAATCCGCCTCGCGGAACGAGACCTCGGTCAGGCGCGCGCCGACCGCCGCCGCCATGTCGCGCGCCAGCTCCAGCGCGCCGCCCTCGGCCGGCTGGGAGAAGCTGAGCGTCAACGCTTCGACCGGGCCGGCCGTGTGATCCGCCATCAGCGCCAGCAGGGCCGTCGAATCGACCCCGCCCGACAGGAACAGCCCGATGGGCCCGTCCGCCTGGCAATGGCGCTTGACCGCCTGGTCGAGCAGCAGGTCGAGCGTCGCCAGCGCCGGCTCGACCGCGCAAGGAATCGGCGCCAGCGCCGGCAGGGTACGATGGAGCCGCCGGTCGACCAGGCGGCCCTGCTCGACGATCAGCGTCTCGCCCGGCAGCACCCGGTAGATGCCGGCGAAGGCCGTCGTCCGGCCGGTGGTGAATTGCAGCTGCAGCAGCTCGTCGCGCACCGGCGGCACCAGCTCGGGCTCGACCACCCCGGCCGCGATCAGCGCCGCCGCGGTCGAAGCGAACGCGAAGCCGTCTGCCGTCTCGGCGTAATAGAGCGGCTTGATGCCGAACCCGTCGCGCGCCAGCAGCAATCGACGGCTCTCGGGATCGTAGAGCGCCAGCGCGGTGCCGCCGCGCAGATGGCGCGCGAATTCGATGCCATAGGCGCGATAGAGCTGCAGCGGCGCCGGGTCGAGCGCGCCGTCGCCGACCAGGATGCCGCCGCGCGGGTCGACGAACGGCTGATCGTCCGACGGCCCGCGATGCAGCAACACCAGCGCGCCGCCATCGTAGCGTCCGCCACCGGCCCCGCCGCGGCGCACGGCCAGCGCCCGCGACAGGCGCTGGATCCGCTCGTCCGCCGGTACGGCGCCATCCAGCCCGAACAGACCGCCGATGCCGGTCATCGCGGATGCCGCGAAGGGAAAAAGGCGGGTACGGGAAGGATCTTGGAACTCCCATGGGACGAAGGGCGCGCACACTGCCACAAGGACTATGCGTCTTCCTACCCGATTGACATAAGCGGCAAAACGCGGGCTTTCTCGGGCCCTTCCCATCCGCCTGGAGCGCCCGCCGGCCCGCCGATGACCGACTACAACCGGAATCTGAACGGGCTGCGCGGGTTATGCGCCTTTCTCGTCTTCCTGCGCCATATCTGGGGCGGGCCCCGGCTGGAAGGCTGGTGGGGCGGCACGCTGCCCGATGCGGCCCTGTTCGATTTCCTGTTCGATTCGCTGCAATGCGCGGTCGAGATCTTCTTCATGATCAGCGGCTTCCTGATCACGGCCAGCCTGCTGCGCGCACCCTCGATCCGGCATTTCGTCATCCATCGCGTGCTCCGGATCTATCCGGTGTTCCTGGCGACGCATCTGATCCTGTTCGGGCTCGGGCCCGTGCTGCATTACAAGCTGCTGGACGGCATCGATGCCGCGCGCTGGTCCTGGCTGTTCCTGGCCAACGGGCTGCTGCTGCCCGGCATCTTCGACATCCCGCTGGTGCAGACCAACGCCTGGTCGCTCAGCTACGAGGCCGCGTTCTATGTGTTCTCCATCGCGGCCTATCGGCTGGGCCGTCCGCTGGCGCCCCGGCCGCGGGTGCTGCTGATCGCGCTGGCGACCGCCGGCGCCTGCTGGCTCTATCCGCGCGGCGTGTTCTTCGCGGCCGGCGCCGTGGTATTCCTGCTGGGCGATCGCGCGCTGGCGCTCGGGCGCCAGCGCTGGCTGGTACCAGGCCTGCTGCTGCCGGCGCTGTTTCTGCTGCTGCAGACGGCGCTGCAGGCGCCGATCGGCGGCATGCGGCTCGGCTATGCCGCGGGGTTCCTGGTCGGCATCCCGCTGTTCGCCGCCCTGGTCCATGGCCGCGGCGCGTTCGGCGGGCTGCTGCGGACCCGGCCGATGCAATATATGGGCGACATCAGCTACAGCTTCTATCTGTGGCACCCGTTCGCCTATTTCGCCGGCAAGAAGATCGTGCGGACACTGGCGTCCGGCGCCCCGCCGGTGGCGCAGGTGGCGCTGCTGTTGCTGGTGACCCTGCCGGTCGCCCTCGCCCTGTCGCACGCCAGCTGGCGCCTGATCGAACGGGCCGCGACCGGCGCGCTGCGCCGCCGCCTGGAGCCGCGCCCGCTCGCCCCCTTGGTCTGACACGATGGTCTCGGCCTTGCTCTCGACCATCGCCGCCGGCTAACTAAGCCTTGCCCCGTCCCCGGGGCGACGAGGATCGAGTTCCCGATGAGTCTGTCGTCTGCCCTGTCCGGCCGCCTGTTGATGGCCGTCCTGTTCCTGCTGGGGCCCCTGGTCTATGTGGCGCCGCTCTCGGCCGCCGTGCTGCTGCCGGTCGCGACCCTCGCCGCGGGCCTGGTCCTGCGCGGGCAGCCCCTGGCGTGGCGGCGGATCGGCCGGGCGCTGCTGGTCTGGCTGCCGCTGTTCGCGCTCATGCTCGCCTCGGCGCTCTGGGCGCTCGACGGCAAGGCGGCGCTGACCCTCGCCGTCCGCCTGATCGGGGTCATCCTGCTGGGCATGGTGCTGATCCGCTGGTGCCGAGACCTGCCGGCCGAAGGCTTGCGGCGGCTGTTGCCGGCGCTCGCCGTCGGGCTGATGCTGGCCAATTGCTATGTGCTGGCCGACCTGAGCCTGGGCGGCACGCTCGCCCGCCTCAGCCACGGAACGCGCGACAATATCGACTTCGCCACCTATTACGGCCGCGGGGCGACGATCCACGCGATCCTGCTGACGCCGCTCGGCTGGGGCCTGTGGCGCGCCGGGATGAGGCGGCTGGCCGTCGGGCAAGGCGTGCTGGCCGCGATCTGCATCCTGGCGACCCATGATCTGTCGGCCAAGCTGGCGCTCGCCGGGGCGGTCGGCGGCGCGCTGCTCGTGCTGGCCCTGCCGCAACTGCGCTGGGCCTTGCTGGCCCTGATCGGCCTGGTGGCGCTGGCCCTGCCGCTGGCGTTTCCGGTCCACTTGGACCCGGCGCAGGAATGCTGGATGTTCGCCCACAAGAAATCCGCGCTGCATCGGCTCTATATCTGGGATTTCGTTGTCGGCCAGATCGCCGACAAGCCGCTGCTGGGCTGGGGCCTGGATGCGGCGCGGCGCATGCCGGGCGGCCAGGATACCGTGACGCTGGGCGAGAATTGCCCCGGCGCCACGCCGGTCATCGGCCAGAAGCTGCCGCTGCATCCGCATAACGCCATCCTGCAGACCTGGCTGGAGCTGGGCGCCGCCGGGATCATCCTGGGCTTCGGCGGGCTGATCGTGACGCTCGGCCGGATCTATGCCCGACGCCGCCGGGTCGTGGCCGCCGTGCTGGTCGCCTCCAGCGTCGCCGGCACGCTGGTGGCGCTGGTCAGCTACGGCGTCTGGCAGGAGTGGTTCCTGTCGGCGCTGATGCTGGCCGGTGGAGTCGCGGCGCTGGCGCTGCGCCAGGACGAACTCGCCGCCCCGCCCGAGCGCCGGCCGGTCTGATGCGCACGGCGCTGCTCTATCGCGACCGGCTGATCCCGCGCTCGGAAGCGGCCTTCATGCGGCGGCAATATTGCGCGTTCGAGCACTTGTCGCCCTATTGGCTCGGCTGCCGGTTCGACGACGGCCTTGCCGATCTGGGCGCGCCTGGTCATCTGCTCGGCCATCCGGGCCCGCTGGGCGCCGTCGAGCGCGCGCTGTTCAAGCAATTCGGCCGCCTGCCCGCGACGCCGCATCTGGCTGCGCTCAACCCGGTCGTGATCCATGCCCATTTCGGCCGCGGCGGGGCGCTGGCCCTGCCGATCGCGCGGGCGCTGGGCCTGCCGCTGGTGGTCAGCTTCCACGGCGGCGACGCGACCAAGGACAAGCATTACCGGCGCCAGCTGATCCCGACGATCTACCAGCGCCGGCTGGAGGATCTGAAGCGCGAGGCGACGCTGTTCGTCTGCGTCTCGGACTTCATCCGCCGCCGCCTGATCGACCGCGGCTTCCCGGCCGCGAAGCTGGTGGTCAACCGCTATGGCATCGAGGTCGAGGGCCTGGCCGAACCGCAAGCGCCCGACGCGCCGCCGACGGTTCTGTTCGTCGGTCGCTTCGTCGAGAAAAAAGGCATCGCCACCTTGCTCGACGCCATGGCGATCCTGCGCGGCCAGGGCAATCCGCTGCGCCTGAGCCTGGTCGGCGACGGCGAACTCGGGCCCCTGGTCGCCGCCCGCGCAGCCGAGCTGGGCGGCATCGAGCAGGCCGGCTGGCTCGCCAACGCCGCGGTCAAGCAGCGCATGGCCGGGGCGCTGGCCTTGGTCGTGCCGAGCGTCACCGCCAAGGCGGGCGACGCCGAAGGCCTGCCGAACGTCATTCTGGAGGCCATGGCCGCCGGCATCCCGGTCGTGGGCTCCGACAGCGCCGGCATCGCCGAGGCGATCGCGCACGAGCGCACCGGCCTGGTCGTGCCGCCCGGCGACGCCCCGGCCCTGGCCGAAGCGCTGGCGCGGCTGGCGTCCGACCCGGCGCTGCGCCAGGCGATGGCGCTGGCCGGCCGGGCCCGCGCCATCGCCGAATTCTCCGCCCCGGACCAGTCCCGCCGGCTGGAGCAAATCCTGCTGTCGGTCGTGCCTTGACCCGGCCGAACCGTCCGCTGACCTCGGCCGACTTCCCGCCGGAAACGGCGCTCAACGCCTTCTTCGCCTGGAACGAGGCCCGGCCGCGCCATGATCGCCGCTACGAGGTCCTGCGTCGGATCTGGCGGCTGGAGCCGGACCAGGCGGCGGCCTATCTGGCGGGATCCGATGCGAGCGCCCAGGCCGCCGCGGCCCGGGTTCAGCAGGCGCTCGACGCCGCGATCCGGTCCGACGCCCCTGAGCGCCAGGCCGATCTGTTCCGCGCGCTGGAAGCGGTCGAGGATCATATCGATCTGGCGGCGCTCCCAGCCCACCGCCCGTCGCGCCGCAGGCCCGGGCCGAAGCGCATCCTGGTGATCAAGCTGAGCGCGCTCGGCGATTTCATCCAGGCACTGGGGCCGATGGCCGCGATCCGGCGGCACCACCGGGACGATCACGTCACGCTGCTGACCACGGCGCCGTTCGCGCCCCTGGCCGAACAGTCCGGCCATTTCGACCGGGTCGAGATCGATCGCCGCTCGCAGCCGCTCGACATGCGCGGCTGGCTCGGCCTGCGCCGGAGTTTGCGCGGCGGCGGCTTCGACCGGGTCTATGACCTGCAGACCTCGCAACGGTCGAGCTTCTATGCCCGGCTGTGGTGGCCCGGGGCCCGGCCGGAATGGTCGGGCATCGCGCCCGACGCCAGCCATCCCCATGCCAATCTGCTGCGTAACCCGCAGCACACCATCGCCAAGCAGGCCGAGCAGCTGATGATGGCCGGCATCCATCCGGTGCCGCTGCCGAGCCTGCCGAACGAGGACGGCGCGTTGCCGGCGGAATTGGCCGGCCGGCGCTTCGCCCTGCTGATCCCCGGCTCCTCGCCGCGCCATCCCGGCAAGCGCTGGCCGGCCCCGCGCTATGGCGAGCTGGCCCGGGCGCTGACCGAGCGCGGCCTGCTGCCGGTCGTGCTCGGCGGCAAGGGCGAGCATGCCCTGGCGGAGGCCATCCGGCGCGTGGCGCCCACGGCCCTCGATCTGACCGGTCGGACCGAACTGGCCGACCTGGTCTCGCTCGCCCGGGCCGCGACCATCGCCATCGGCAACGATACCGGCACCAGCCATATCGCCGCCGCCGGCGGCGCGCCGCTGGTGGCGCTGTTCTCCGGCGAGTCCGACCCGGCGCGCTGCGCACCGCGCGGGGCCAAGGTGACGGTGCTGCGCCGGGCGCCGCTCGCCGAGCTGGCGCTGGCGCCGGTGCTGGCGGCGGTCGATGCGGCGCTGACGGAACGGGAGCCGCGGTCGTAAGCGCCGCTCCCGTTCCCGGTCACGCCAGCCGGCGCCGCGGGGTCTGCAGCTCGTGCCATTGGTTGGCCAGGTCGCCGAGCAGGACCGCCATCGCCACGCAGCTCCAGACGATGATCTCGGCCATCGCAGGATCCGGCGGCTGGTCCAGGCCCGTTATTCCGAGAATGAAGCGGCCCTCGAAAAAGACCAGGCCGGCAGCATAGCTGCGGGTCATCCATTGGCGGTGCTGCGGAATTTTGCGCACCACCGCGAAGGCAAGGCCGATCACGGTCGTAACCAGCAGGAGAACGGCATCGATCAGGGCGGCGGCGGTGAACGACCTGGAGGCGCCCGCCGATTCGTCGATATATTGAATATAGACGCCGAGCGGCGCCAGGACGAACACGCCGGCGACATAGATGCGCCCGATCACGCGATGCAGCAGCGCGTAGCGCCGGCGCAGACGGTCGGAAAACTGCAGCGGTGCCAGCAACAGCGCACAGGCGCCGGCGACGCCGTGCGGCAGCAGCCACCATTGGAAGGTCTTGTAGTGCTGCCAGACCGGATCCGTGGGATCGAGCAGGAAGTGCTCGTTATGATATAAAACATAGACCGTCATGGCGATGATGACGGCAAAGACGAGATTTTTCGCGCGGGATACCCGACGACCCTGCGACGACGCGGTGATGGACATGCTGCTCCCCTCCATTGAGTTCGGAGCCAGCAGATCATCGAAGGCGTATTACAGCAGGATGTTGAGCCGGGGAAACCGCGTTACGCCGGAAATATGACAGCCAGATCGAACGAGTCGCCATGGGGGCGAGATTTGTGGCGCCCGCTCCTTGACAGCGGATGATGGCATCCATAAATGAGCGCTTAATCATTCATTGGAGCCGTCATGGCCCGTCCCCGCAGTGAAGACAAACGCGATGCCATCCTGACCGCCGCGACCGACCTGATCGCAGCCCAGGGGCTGGGCGCCGCCACGGCCAAGATCGCCCGGCAGGCCGGTGTCGCCGGGGGCACGCTGTTCATCTATTTCGCCAATAAGGACGCGTTGCTCAACCAGCTGTACCTGGGCATCAAAACCGACCTGCGCGACGCGATGATGGCGGACTTCCCGGAGGACCGAAGCCTGATCGACCGCTGCCGTCACGTCTGGGACAGCTACATCGACTGGGCCGGCGCGTTTCCGGCCAAGCGGCGGGCGATGGTCCAACTGGTGGTATCCGACCGCATCACCGACGCCGGCAAGGCGGCCGGCCGGTCGACCCTGCGCGAAATCGAAGGGCTGCTGCAGGAATGCTTCGCCGCCGGCGCGTTGAAGGATCAGCCGATCGCTTTCGGCGCGGCGATCCTGGAAGCGTTGGCCGAGACGACGCTGACATTCATCGCCCAGGAACCGGATAAAGCCGCGCACTACAAACGGCTTGGCTTCGACGCTTTCTGGCGGGTGATCTCGGCGTAATTTTCCTGTCCTTTAAATGAGTGACTACACACTCTTCTGGAGATCGTCATGGAAACTTGGACCACACGCAACATCCCACCCCAGCAGGATCGGCGGGCCGTCATCACCGGCGCCACCGGCGGCCTCGGCTATGAAACCGCGCTGGCGCTGGCCGGTGCCGGCGCCGAGGTCGTGCTGACCGGGCGCAATGCAGCCAAGGGCGCGGCGGCGCTGGCGAAGATCCGTGCGGCCTATCCACAGTCGATTATTCGCTATGCCGATCTGGACCTGGCCGACTTGGCGTCGGTCAAGGCGTTCGCCGACCGGTTCGCCGACGAGCATGACATGCTCGATCTGCTGGTCAACAACGCCGGCGTGATGGCGCCGCCGACCCGCCACGCGACCGCCGACGGGTTCGAGTTGCAGTTCGGCACGAATTATCTGAGCCATTTCGCGCTCACCGCACACCTGCTGCCACTGCTGCGCCGGGGACGCCAGCCGCGCGTCGTCAGCCTCAGCAGCGGCGCCCATCGGCTGATGGCGGCGATCCATTTCGACGATCTGCAATGGCAGCGGCGCTACAAGCCTTGGCAGGCCTATGCCCAGTCGAAGCTCGCCATGCTGATGTTCGCGTTCGAACTGCAGCGGCGCAGCGACGCGCTCGGCTGGGGCCTGACGAGCAACGCCGCCCATCCCGGCTACGCGCGCACCGACCTGCAGACCGCCGGGCCGAGCCTGGGGCGCGCGACCCCCTCGCTGGCCGAGCGCTTCGGCACGCTGATCGCGCCCTTTGCTTCGCAATCGGCCGCGGCGGGCGCCCTGCCCACCCTGTTCGCCGCGACATCACCGGACGCAAAGCCTGCCGGCTACTACGGCCCGCAGAATGCCATGGAGATGAAGGGACCCGTCGGCGAGGCGATCATCGGCAGGGCGGCGCGGGACGGCGCCGTCGCCGCCCGGCTGTGGGACGTTTCGGAACAGCTGACCGGCGTGCGCTGGCCACGGCAGACGGCATCATGAATGTCGTGATCTTCGGCGCGACCGGCATGGTCGGCCAAGGCGCGCTGCGCGCCTGCCTGCTCGATCCCCAGGTCCGGAAAGTCCTGGTCGTCGGCCGCACGCCGACCGGACAGTCGCACCCGAAGCTGCGCAAGTTGATCCGCCGCGACCTGACCGACTATGTCGGTCTCGAGCCCGACCTGACCGGCTATGATGCCTGCTTCTTCTGTCTGGGCGTGTCGTCGGCCGGCCTGGACGAGCAAAGTTATACCCGAACGACCTACGATCTGGCCCTGGCGGCGGCCACGGTCCTGGCCCGACTCAATCCGCCGATGACCTTCCTCTATGTCTCCGGCGCCGGCACCGACAGCGGCGAGCAGGGCCGCGTCATGTGGGCACGGGTCAAGGGCAGGACCGAGAATGCGCTCAGAAAGCTGCCGTTCAAGGCGGTGTACCTGCTGCGGCCGGGCGCCGTCCAGCCGCTGCACGGCATCCGGTCCAGGACCCGGGCCTATCGCCTGATCTATGGCCTGGGCGGTCCGCTCTGGACCCTGCTGCGTCATTTGGCGCCACGCTGGATCCTGACCACCGACAGCCTGGGTCGGGCTATGATCGCGCTCGGTCGCCGGGGCGCCGGCAAGACGATCCTGGAATCGCCGGATCTATACGCCCTCGGCCGCTGAGCGCAGGAAGAAGGAAACACCGATGAGCTGGTCCGCGACGCAATACAGCAAGTTCGAGGCTGAACGGAACCGCCCGATCCGGGATCTGCTCGCCAACATCCCCAACGCGACTGTGGCGACCGCCGCGGACATCGGCTGCGGTCCCGGCAATTCGACCGAACTGCTGCAGGCCCGATTTCCGGACGCGCGCGTGACCGGTATGGACAGCTCCGCCGACATGATCGAGGCGGCGCGCAAGCGCTTGCCCGACCTCGACTTCGAGCTCGACGACATCGCGACCTGGCACAATTCCGGACCGTTCGACGTGATCTTCGCCAATGCGTCGCTGCAATGGGTGCCGGATCACGCGACGCTGTTCCCGGCGCTGATCGCCAAGCTGGCGCCGGGCGGCAGCCTCGCGGTGCAGATGCCCGACAATCTGGACGAGCCGGCCCATCGCCTGATGCGCCTGACCGCCGCCGACGGGCCGTGGGCGGCCAAGCTGGCCAATGCCGCGAACGCGCGGGCCGTCCGCCACGACGCCGACTGGTACTACCGCGCGCTCGGCGACAGCGTCACTGCGATCGATATCTGGCGCACGACCTATCATCACCCGCTCGCCGGCGGTGCCAATGCCGTGGTCGAATGGTTCAAGGGCACCGGCCTGCGCCCGTTTCTGGGTCCGCTCGACGCGGCGGAACAGCAGGCCTTCCTCGCCCGGTACGAATCCCACGTGGCCGAAGCCTATCCGGCCTTGCCCGATGGAACGGTGCTGCTGCCGTTCCCGCGCCTGTTCATCGTCGCCACGCGCTGATACAGACCGGCGCTTGACGCAGCACCGCCCCCGTCGTACTGCCCGCAACCGATCCGCTGATCTCCGCTTCCGTTAGGCGCCCGATGTATTTCCTGCCGAGCCATCCCGCCGACCTGATCGCGCTCGCCCAGATCGGTTTGGCATTTCTCGCCCTGGGCCTGGTCGGCCGGTTCGCCGGCGGGCCGCGTGCCGAATTCGAGACCGATGCCATGGCCGGCTGGGGCCTGCTGTCGGCCCTGCTGACGCTGTGGGGCGTGGCTTCGAGCCTGTCGCTGCGCCTTCCCGCGATCGGTTTCCTGGTCGCGGCCGCCCTGGTGCTGGCCTGGCCCGCGCTGCGGCCGAAGCGTTTCGCCTGGGCCGAGCTCGGCCGGCTGCTGCTGCTGGCCGTGCCGATCCTGGTGATCATGGCGACGATCCAGCCGTCGCAATCCGACATCTTCATGAACCTGCTGCCGAACGCGGCCTATCTCGCCGACCGCGGCGCCTTCCCGACCGCCGACGGGCCCGACGCCTATTCCTTCCTGGCGGTCGCGCCCTACAACACGCAATTCGTGCCCTATCTGGGCTCGGTGCTGGGCGGTGGGTTCCAGGGCGGCGGCCTGGCGCTGTTCACGGTCGTGCTCTATCTGATGGCGGCGCTGCTGTTCGGCCGCATCGTCGCCAACCCGGAATTCGGCACCGCCAACCGGCCGGGCTGGGCTGCGATCGGGCTCGGCATCCTGCTGGTCACGCTGCTCAATCCCGGCTTCGTGCCGCGCGTCGCCTTCGCGGGCTATGGCGAGGCGCCGGTCGCGATCGCGCTGCTGTTCGCCGGCTGGCTCGGCTGCCGCAGCATGGTCGCTTTGGCTGAGGGCGAAGCCCGGCCGCGCACGCTGGTGCAGCTGGCCCTGGTGCTGGTGGCCCTGGTCAATGTGAAGCAGCAGGCGATCGGCATGCTGATCGCCTTCGCCGGCGCCGCCATCCTGGTCTCGGGCTACGAGCGCCGGATCGGCTGGCGCCGCGCGATCCTGGCGTTCGGCGGTTCCGCCCTGCCCGCCCTGGTGCTCTATGCCGTCTGGCGCGTGTTCGTGCTGACCCGCTTTCCGGACGGCGAGCTGAAGCCGCTGCCGTTCGGCGAGTGGAACTGGGGCAATCTGCTGCCGATCTTCGCCAGCATGGGCAAGGTTGTGATCGAGAAGATCACCTTCTTCGCCTGCGTCGGCGTGCTGTTCGTGTTCCTGCAGCGCCGCCTGCGCCATCGCCAGCTCGACGCGACCGGCCAGGCGCTGGGCTTGGCGGCGGCGACCTTCCTGCTCTACAACGGCTTTCTGATCGTCACCTATATCGGCCATTTCCCCGGCGTGATGAGCGTCGAGGCGCATTCCTATTTTCGCTACAACACCCATCTGGCGCTGCTGATCGAATTCGCTTTGGTCGTGACCATCCGCAACCGTCTGGCGCCCTGGCTGGCCGCCCGCCCGAGCCTGGGCCGCAAGCTGGGCATCGCCGCGATCCTGCTGGCACTGCTGGTCCCGGTCGGTTTCGCCCAGCGCCTGCGCTTCGATTTCGACATGCCGCAGCCGGTCGTGCGCCAGTTGGCCCGGCAATTGGCGTCGGAGCTGAAGGATGACGACCGGCTGGCGCTGCTGCTGCCGGGCGACACCAACAGCCTCGACTGGGCGCTGTCGAGCCTGCTGCATTTCACCCCGCCGCGCCGGCCCGCGCTGGATCTCAAATTCTGGGGTCGGGCCGATCCGGCGGCGTTCGACGAGGCCGTGGCCGACGGCTATGACCTGGCGTTCCTGTCCTGCACCGACCATAACGCGCTGGGCCTGCCGCCCCATGCCTCGGCACTGCTGCGTCATGGCGCCGACGGCTGGCAGCCGGTCAAGCTCTGGCCCTATCCGCCGGTCGATCCCAAGCAGCGCTGGCAGCAGGCGCTGCCGTCAGCCCCGCTCTGTCACTGACGCCTTCGCCCACAGGCCGAGCGCCGCCTGCTCGACCGCATCGACGCCGAGCCCATCCATCAGCGTCGCGGTCGAATTCGGATAGCGTCCCGGCAGGGCCCACAGCTGGTCATAGCTTTCGGGCGTGCGCACCACGGCGGTCGTGCGGCCCCAGGGCGCATAGATCGCGTCGGGGCTGGGCCCGAACAGGCCCAGCGTCGGCACGCCCATCGCGGCGGCCATATGCATCAGGCCCGAGTCGTTGCCGATGAACAGGCTGGTCCGCGCCAGCAGGGCCGCCACCGTCAGCAGATCGCCGGCCCCGACCAGATCGAGCCGCCGGTCGGCGGGGATGGCAGCCAGCACCGGTTCGGCCTGGGCCCGCTCATGGGCCGCCGCCAGGACCGCGACACGGGCGCCGGCCAGAATGGCGCCCTCGGCGGTCAGCCGGGCCGCGACCTCGGCAAACCGTTCGGCGCGCCATTGCTTGCCGCCCCAATTCGCCGCCGGACCGATCGCCAGCACCGGTGGTCCGGCAGGGATCAACCGCTCGGCCGCCATCTGGTGATCGAGCGTCGGCCAGAGTTTGGTCGCAGGCGGTGCGGCGAGGTCGAACAGCTGCGACAGCTGCAGGATCTTGTGGCCCGGTGCCTCGCCCTTGCCCAGGACCCGGCGATGGCGCGTGCGCAGCAGCCAGGACAGGGCCGAGCCCTTCAGATCGACGATCAGGTCCCAATGGATCGGCGCCACCTGCCGCCACAGATCGAGCCAATGGCGCGCGTGGCGGCGCTTGGACAGCGCGATCAGCCGCTCCAGCCCCGGCACGCCCTGGAACAGCGGCGCGGAGACCGGGCTGGCCGTGACGGTCACCCGGGCGCCCGGATAGCGCTCGATCAGATGCGCGAGCAGGCCGGTCGACAGCACCGCGTCGCCGATCCGGGTCGCGGTCACGAACAGAATCCGCGGATTGGCGCCGAGGACGGGCAAGGAACGGTGAAGACGCAACATCGACAGCGCTTATAAGGTGCGGCCCGGCGCTTGCCAAGCCGCCCCGCCCTTGCCACCTATGAGCGGCCTCGTTCGTCCGCAAAAGGATCGCCCCCGCATCGTGACCGAAAAATTCTTCGCCCCCGCCGATCCGGCCCGTGGCCTGCTGCTGCTCGGCGGCGAGGATCGCTCGAAATTCCTGCAGGGGCTGGTATCGAACGACGTGCGCAAGCTGGCGCCGACCCAGGCGATCTGGGCGGCGCTGCTGACGCCGCAGGGCAAGTACCTGCATGATTTCTTCATCGCCGAGCTGGCCGACGGCTGGCTGATCGATGGCGAGGGCGCGCGGATCGCCGATCTGAAGCGGCGCCTCGGCATGTACAAGCTGCGCGCCAAGATCGTGCTGGAGGATGTCAGCGACCGGTTCGAGCTGCTGCAGGCCTGGGGCCCCGACGCCGGCGTGCCGTTCGGTCTCGCTGAACCGGGCCAGTCGATGCAGCGCGAGGGCGCCGTCGCGTTCGTCGATCCGCGCATCGCCGATCTCGGCATCCGCTTGATCGCGCCCAAGGGGACCGGTGCCGGCCTGCTGGAGGCGCTGGGTTACGCGCCCGGCGCCATCGCCGACTGGGACCGGCGCCGGCTCGGCCATGGCGTGCCGGACGGCAGCCGCGACATGCTGTTGGAGAAAGCGATCCTGCTGGAAAACGGCTTCGACGAGCTGCACGGCGTCGCCTGGGACAAGGGCTGCTACATCGGCCAGGAACTGACCGCGCGCACCAAATATCGTGGCCTGATCAAGAAGCGGCTGATGCCGGTCGCGATCGACGGCCCGCTGCCCGAGCCCGGTACGCCGATCCTGCGCGACGGCCAGGAGGCCGGCGAGATCCGCTCCGGCCGGGGCGACCTCGCTCTGGCCCTCGTCCGGCTCGACGCGCTCGAAACCGGCACGATTCTGTCGGCCGGCGACGCGACCGTCCGGCCGCGCCGGCCCGACTGGGCGAAGTTCTAGCCGGCGACGCGACAGACCGGCTACAGTCGCGCCGAACAATTTCGGCGGGTAGCCCGGTCACATGCGCGCATTCAAGCTTTCGGGACTGTGTCTCGCCCTGTTGATCGCCGTTCCGGCCTGGGCCCGGATCCCCGTACCCGAGCCGACGCCGGCGGCGATCGCCTATCATCAGGGGCTCGACCTGTTCTGGCTGGCCGATCGGGCGGTCGAGCTGCTGATTCCTTTGGCTTTTCTGTTTTCCGGCTGGAGCGGCCGGCTGGCCGGCTGGTGCCGGCGGCGGGTCGGCGGGCGCTGGTTCTGGACCGTGACGCTCTTCGCAATGTTCTATACGGCATTCTCGACGCTGATCCAGCTGCCGCTGACCTATGCCGAGAATTACGTCTATGAGCACGCGTTCGGCCTGTCCAACCAGACGCCGGCCGTCTGGATCGCCGAGGTCGTCAACGGCTTGATCGTCAGCCTGGTGATCACGGCCCTGATCGCCTGGATCCCCTATCTGATCCTGCGCCGCAGTCCGCGGCGCTGGTGGCTATGGACCACCGTGGCGCTCACCCCGGTCATGGTCGTGCTGTTCATCGTTTCGCCGATCTGGATCGCGCCGCTGTTCAATCATTTCGGCCCGATGCAGGACAAGGCGCTGGAATCGCAGGTGCTGGCGCTCGCCGCGCGCGGCGGAATCGAGGGCGCCCCGGTGTTCGAGGTCGATGCGAGCGTCGATTCCAAGCGGCTGGAGGCCTATGTCGCGGGCTTCGGCCCGACCAAGCGCATCGTGCTCTACGACACCATCATCGCCGCCATGACCGAGCCGGAACTGCTGTTCGTGGTCGGCCATGAGATGAAGCACTATCTGCTGGGCGACGTCTGGAAGCTCCTGGCGATGTTCATGGCGATCCTGCTGGGCGGCTTGTTCGCGATCGATCGCGGCGGCCGCGCGGCGCTGGCCCGCTGGCACGGCCGGTTCGGCTTCGACGCCCTCGCCGACCCGGCGTCCCTGCCGCTGCTCCTGTTCGGCATGTCGTTCGTCCTGCTCGTCGTCACGCCCGGCATGATGGCGGTCCAGCGCGACATCGAGCACGAGGCCGACCGGTTCGGCCTGGAGATCACCCAGGACAATGACGCGGCGGCCGGCGCCTTCGTCAAGCTGGGCACCGAGTCCCTGGGCCTGCCGGAGCCCGGCTGGCTGGAACGGACCTTCCGCATGAGCCACCCGTCGCTGGCCGACCGCATCAATTTCGCCAACGACTATCATCCCTGGGCCGACGGGCAGCCGCTGGTCTATGGCGACCGCATCAAGGCGCCCTGATCATGACCGGTGTTTCCCCATGACCCTGCACCAACTGCTGCTGGTTTCAGCCAGCCTGATTTTCGTCTCCGCCGCCGACGCGCCCACGACCGACACCAAGGCGTTCTGGGGCAAGCCGCAGGCCGCCGGCGGCGCCTGCTGCGAGACGCTGGGCGAAGTGCGCACCAACATCGACCGGATCGACCATCAGATCGTGGCGCTGATCGGCGAACGCGGCGGCTATGTGCGCGAGGCCGCCCGTTTCAAGGCGAACCCGGCGGCCGTCGAGGACAAAGCCCGGGTCGAGCAGATCATCGCCCGCCTGCGCGCGCTGGCGGTCGAAGACAAAGCCCCGCCCGACGTGGTCGAGGCGACCTATCGCGCGCTGATCGCGGCCTATACCGACGAAGAAAAGAAAGTTTCGGCGGAGGGTGGGGCAAAGCCTTAACCGATCTGGAACAGATCTGGTCTCTGATCCTGGAAGCGGCGGCACTGCTCGGCTATGGTCGCGTCCGCGCGTCGATGCCAAGGCCGCAGGGATGACAGTCATTTGATCGATACGACTCTGGGGCGAGTATTGTCGCACTTTTACAATGCGGTGCGCGTGCTGACGCGTTTGCTTGCAGCGCTCGTTATCTTGCTCCCATTGCTGCGGATCGGCACCGCCGATGCGGCCGAACGCTGGGCCGATCTGGTCGAGACCGTGTTCCAGAACTACGGGCGGGAACAGGGGCTGCCGCACCCGGTGCCGATTGCGCTGGCCCAGGACGCCGACGGCTTTCTCTGGGTCGGGACCCAGGGCGGTCTCGCGCGCTGGGACGGCTATCGCTTCCACGGCTATCAACCGGATCCCAAGGTTCCAGGCAGCCTGCCCGACAGCTATATCCAGACGCTGCATCTCGATCCGACCGGGCGGCTGTGGGTCGGCACCAGCGGCGGCGGCCTGGTCCGCTACGACCCGGATCATGACGACTTCGTCCCGGTCGCGCTCGAACCGACCGTCACCGGCGGCCGGACCCATATCGGCGCGATCGCCGACGATGGCGCCGGCGGCCTCTGGGTCGGGACGGACAGCGGGCTGTTCGATCTCACCCCGGATACCGGCGCCATCCGTGCGCTCCATCATGATGACGGCACGCCAGGCAGCTTGCCCGATGGCCATGTCCAGGCGGTTCTGCGCGATCGCGCGGGGCGGCTTTGGGTCGGCACGGGAACCGGGCTGGGTCGCCGCGACGGCGCCACCGGTCCGTTCGTGACCGTGCCGCTCGACGCGGCCGTCGGTGTCACGGTCTTGTTCGAGGATGCGGCGGGCCGGATCTGGATCGGGACGAACCGCCGGGGCGTCTATGTCATCGAACCGGGAGCGGACGCGCCCTGCCCGGTGCTGGAAACCGAGCCGGGCGCCTCGACGCCGGCCACCGACTGGATTTCCTCGATCGTGGCGGCCGGCCCGCAGGAGATCTGGATCGGCACCCGCACCAACGGCATCCTGGTCGTCGATCCGAGCACGAAACGGACCCGGCGCATCCGGCACGACCGGACCTTGCCCGGCAGCCTGGCCCATGACGATATCTGGACGCTGCTGCGGGACAGCGCCGGGTCGATGTGGGCCGGCGGCACGGGCGGCCTCAGCTATCACACCAACGGCCTCGGGGCGGTATCGACCATCTTCGGCGCCTCCGACCGGCTGAACGGCGTCACCGCTCCCGACGTCTATTCCGTCCTGGGCACGCGCGACGGCCGCGTCTGGCTTGGTTTCCTCACCGGCGGGATCGATATCATCGATCCGATCGCCGGCCGGGTCGCCCAACTGTCCCCCGATCCGACCCGCCCCGAGACGGCCCTGCCGAAGGACGTCGTGATGTCGATGGCCGAGGCCGTCAATGGCGATGTCTTCGTGGGCACGTTTCGAGGCCTCTACCGCGTCGATGGCGCCACCCATCAGGTCGCCTTGACGCGCGTATCGCCCCAGCGCGATCCCTATGCCACGGTCACCGATCTGCTGATCGACGACGGCACCCTTTGGGTCGGCGGGGCGACCGATGGCCTGTGGGCCGTGGCGCTGGACGGCAAACGACCGGCCGTCGGGTTCGGCCCGGCCGAGTCCAGGCAGTTGAACAACCCGGAGGTCGATGGGATCACGCGTGGCCTCGGCCAGGACCTGTGGATCGGCACCCGCGATGGCCTCAACCGGTTCGACCTCGCGACCCGTACCGTCGAACGCATCCTGCCCGACCCGGCCGATCCGACCGCGCTGCCCGCCCGTTTCGTCTCGTCGACGCTGCTGGACCGGCAGGGACGGCTGTGGACCTCGACCTTCGGCGGCGGCATCGCCGTGATGACCGGCCGGAACGCGGACGGCAAGCCGCTGTTCCATCGCCTGGGCACCGCCGACGGGCTGCCGCATATCAATGTCGACAAGCTGTTGCTGGATGCCCGGGGCATGGTCTGGGCCGGGACCGACGATGGCCTGGCCGTGATCGACCCGACGACCTTCGCGATCCGCGCGCTGCGTCACGCCGAAGGCTCGCCGCTCTTGGATTATTTCGCGAATGCCGGCAGCGTCGACACGGCCGGCGAGCCGCTGTTCGGCGCCAAGGGCGGCCTGGCGATCGTCCAGGGCGATCATCTCACACCCTGGAGTTTTCGTCCGCCCGTGGTCGTGTCGGATGTGCGCGTCGGCGGCAGCCCGGTCCCCGGCGATCGGTTCAACGGTGCCGGATCGTCCGTCCCGCTGATCCTGACGCCCGAGACCAACAGTCTGGCCGTCGAGTTCTCGGCGCTCGATTTCACCGCGCCCGAGCGCAACCGCTACGCCTATCGGCTCGACGGCTACGATCGGGACTGGGTCGAGACCGACGCGACCCGCCGGCTCGCCGCCTATACCAACCTGCCGCCCGGCCACTATACCCTGCGGCTCAGGGGCTCGAACCGCGACGGCGTCTGGACCGAGCGGGAACGCGTCATCCCGATCCGAGTGCTGCCAGCCTGGTACCAGACCATCTGGTTCATGCTCGCCGCCCTCATCCTGGGACTGGCGCTGGTCGCCGCCGTCGTGCGCAGCCGGACGACTTACCTGCGCCGGCGCCAGGCCGAGCTGGAACGACAGATTGCCGATCGGACGGCCGACCTGCGCGCCGCGAACGAGCAATTGTTCGAGCTGGCGACGATCGATCCGCTGACCGGCTGCGTCAACCGGCGCCATTTCATCGAGCGGGCCAACGAACTGATCCAGTTCAGCCGGCGCGCGCGGATGCCGGTCACGCTGGCGATCATGGATCTGGACGACTTCAAGCGGGTCAACGACACCTATGGCCATCCGGCGGGCGACGCCGTGCTGCGCATGATCGGCCGGGCCGGCCGGGATCATATGCGCGCGCCGGACCTGTTGGGCCGCATCGGCGGCGAGGAATTCGCCCTGCTGATGCCGAACACCGCCCTCGCCGGCGCCGCGCACTTCGCCGAACGGCTGCGCGCGGCGATCGGCGACGAGAAGGCTGAGCTCGAGGGCGCCCAGGTGCAGATCACCGTCAGCCTCGGCCTGGCCGAGATGCAGCCGGAAGAGAGTTTCGAACAGCTCTATGCCCGGGCCGATGCGGCGCTCTATGCGGCCAAGGAGGCGGGCCGCAATCGAGTCGTGAGCGGTTAGGCGCTGGGCACGGAGGTTTGACGGGTCGAGCGCGGTCCTGAGGCCGAGAGGTCGCCAGAGGCGCGTTCATGTCTTCTCTTCCGCCACATCGACACGGAAGCGCCGGCGTTCGCCCTTCCTAACACCGTCATTCCGGCGAATTAAATGCACTGGAACCGTAATTCTGGAACCGTAATTCCGGCGGCGATCTGCGAGGCGGTCACGCGGCCGCAGATGCGGAGCGTGCCGGTCAAGAGCGAGGCGAACCAAGCGGTGCTCCTGCTGCACCGGTCGCGGGATCTACTTGTG